>WBZM01000197.1_pt1 | contig 98153 bp, 93 predicted proteins | sample 5204271 | NCBI WGS metagenome assembly WBZM01 (sample SAMN12344346, study PRJNA552823) | activated sludge metagenome | biome: Activated sludge suspended growth; feature: Nitrification reactor; material: Wastewater; isolation source: activated sludge from nitrification reactor of wastewater...
GATCGGCCAGCGTCTTCGAGATGGCAGCCGTCAACGTGGTCTTGCCGTGGTCGATGTGACCCATCGTGCCGATGTTGACGTGCGGCTTCGTGCGCTCGAACTTGGCCTTGCTCATGGGAGACCCTCTCCTGCAGTGGTGGATGTGGACGTGTGGTAGCGGCGACCGGGATCGAACCGGTGACCTTCCGATTATGAGCCGGATGCTCTGACCATCTGAGCTACGCCGCCAGGGCTTTGCCGTCCGGGGCGCGAACACGTTCCGGCTGGTCGAGCCCTCTGTCGGAGTCGAACCGACGACCTACGCCTTACCATGGCGTTGCTCTACCTACTGAGCTAAGAGGGCAGTGACGCGCGGGCAGGCCCGCAGGTCAGCGCAACAGCATAGCGGCGCGCGAGGCCCCGCCTCCAACGTCGTTCGCCGGCAATTCGCGCCAATTCCACGCACGAGCACCCCGACCCCGCCGGTTACCCTCGCTCGCCGTGACCATCGCGCTGCGCGCCGCACGTCTCGCCGACGCCGAGGCGATCCGCACCATCTACAACCACGAGGTGCTCGCCACCACGGCCACGTTCGACCTGGTGCCTCGATCGCTCGAGGACCAGCAGCACTGGCTCGAGGCCCGATCGGGGGCGTTCACCGCGATCGTGGCCGACGACCTCGACGCGCCGGACGGCCCGGAGGTGGTCGGATTCGGTGCCCTCTCGCCCTACAAGGAACGGGCGGCCTACCGCACGAGCGTCGAGGACAGCGTGTACGTCCGACGCGACCGGGGCGGTCAGGGCATCGGCCGGTTGCTGCTCGACGAGTTGCTCGACATCGCCGAGGGCAGCGGGTTCCACGCCGTGTTCGCCCGCATCGAGTCGTCCGGGCAGGCCTCGCGGGCGCTGCACGCCCGCTGCGGCTTCGAACTGGTCGGCATCGAACGCCAGGTCGGCCGCAAGTTCAACCGGTGGCTCGACGTCGCGCTCATGCAATGTCTGCTCGAGGAACGCCACCGATCGTGAGCCGGCTCACCCCGTCGATGTGGGCGAGCAGCGCGCCGATCACGTAGGCCACGGCGAACATCTCGAACGCCTCCTCCACGACCGTCATCGTCACGGGGATGAACTCGTACTCCTCGGTCGAGGCGAACGCTGCCTCGGCGAGCTCCAGTCCGATCGCGCCGGAGGCGAACACCACGGCGCCCACCAGGAACGAACGTCGTGTGGGGGTGGGCAACGATCGCCACCAGCTCCGGAGCAGGAACGCGCCGAGCACGCCGGCGGTGCCGTACGGGATGGTCCACGCCCACCAGTCGGGCCCACCGGTGGCCAGCCAGCGATCGGCGTAGGTGCTCACCCGCTCGTGGACCTGACCGACCTCGTCGAGCGACACGAACGCCAGCGCCGCCGCGACGATGCGCCACGCCCAGCCTCCCGACAGCCCGCGGAGCCGCCCGAACGAGCCGCAGACCCACGCGAGGACGGCGGCCAGGCTCAGCTGGCTCGTGCTGTACCACGTCGGCAGGTTGGCCTCGCCGTTGAGCTGCACGAACCGGTACTTCCACCCACCGTCGTCCCAGAGCCACTCGGCAACACCCCCGACGATGGTCAGGAGGAGACACGCCGCGTACAAGGAACGCACGACGGCGCTGCGGTCGACGCCCAGTGCTGCGAGGACGGCGGGGGCGTCGCCACGCTCGTCGGCTGAGTCGGCGGTCCCGCCGGGTGAGATGGACATCGGACGAACTCGACCCCCGATCGGCTGCCGCGGTCCACGCCCGCGGCCGATGGGGCGACCGTAGTCGACGGCGGGGTCGGCCGGTCAGCTCGACAGGTCGAGGCCCAGCTCCTCGGCCTCGGCGGCGAGTTCGAGCCAGCGCTCCTCGGCGGCGTCGAGCACGCGCTGCGCCGCGGCCAGCTCGTCGCTCAGACGGGTGAGCTCGCGGTGGTCGGTCGCCGCGGCGAGCTCGGCCGCCACGGCATCGCGACGGTCGGTCGCGGCGTGCACGTCGCGCTCCACCTGGCCGAGCTGACGGCGCACCGTCGACGGGCTGCGACCCGACGCGGGTCTCGCCCGCGGCGTCGACGACGGGCGCGACGACGCGGCCTCGGTCCGACCCGCAGCACCCGCAGCACCCGCAGCACCCGCCGGCGGCCCACCGGTCGACGCCGCCACGGCGGCCTCGCGCTCGGCGAGCCATCCGGCCACGCCACCTCGCACCGCACGCACCGCCCCGGTGCCGTCGACCGCCCAGACCTCGTCGACGGTGCGATCGAGGAACGACCGGTCGTGGCTCACGACCACGGCGATGCCCGGCCAGTCGTCGAGCAGGTCCTCGAGCGCGCGGAGCGTGTCGAGGTCGAGGTCGTTGGTGGGCTCGTCGAGCAGGAGCACGTTGGGCTGCTCCACCAAGGTCAGCAGCAACTGCAGCCGGCGACGCTCACCACCGCTCAGCAGGCCGATCGGCGCGTACTGGGCATCGCCGTCGAACCAGAACCGCCGCATCAGGGCCAGGTCCTCGAGCGACGGCTGCCCCTTGTCGCCGGCCACGGCGTCGCGCACGCGCTGGCCGAGATCGAGTGCCCGTCCGAGCTGGTCGTAGTAGCCGATCCGAACGGTGCTGCCGAGCTCGACCGAGCCGTCGTCGGGCTGCTGACGGCCGGCGATCAGGTCGAGCAGCGTGCTCTTGCCGGCGCCGTTCGCACCGACCACCCCGATCCGGTCGCCCGGCTCGAGCTGCACCGACACGTGGGCGAGCACGGCGGGCCCGTCCGGCCACGTGAACGACACGTCGCGGAGCTCGACACCTTTCGACCCGAGGCGTTGCGTGCCCATCGCGAGCGTGAGGTCGCCCGCGCGTGCCGGTGCCTCGGCGCGAGCCTCGACCACCGCGGTGGCCGCGGCGATGCGCGCCTTGGGCTTGCTCGTGCGGGCGGGCGCGCCGCGGCGAAGCCAGGCGAGCTCGCGACGGGCCAGGTTGCGGCGCGCCTGCTCGGTCACCTCTGCTCGTGCCTCGCGCTCGGCGCGCCCGTCGAGGTACGCGGCATAGCCGGAACCGGCGTGCCAGCCCGACGGGACGTGCACGAACGAGTTGCCCCGGTCGAGCTCGAGCACCTTGTTGGTGACACGGTCGAGCACGTGGCGATCGTGGGTGACCATCACCAGGCCGCCCCGGAACGCTGCCAACCACTGCTCGAGGAACGCGATCGCATCGAGGTCGAGGTGGTTGGTGGGTTCGTCGAGCACGAGCAGGTCGAGCTCGGTCGCGAGCAACCGCGCGAGCGCGGTGCGCTTCGCCTGACCGCCCGACAGGCCCGAGGTGTCGGCGTCGAGCAGGTCGCCCATCCCCAACCGGGTCAGCATCGCCTCGCCCTGCCAGCCGTGGCCGACGGCATCGCGCACCGTGCCGGAGGGCAGCACGGGTTGTTGTGGCAGCACCCCGACTCGCACCCCACGCCCCCAGCGCACGGTGCCGACCGTGCCGTCGGGGTTCGGCTGCGGGTCGATCTCGCGGGCGAACATCCGCAACAGCGTGGTCTTGCCCGAGCCGTTGATGCCGACCACGCCGACCCGGTCGCCGTCGTTGACGGTGAGCGAGACGTCGGCGAACAGCGGGCGGTCGGGCCGGCTGGCGGCGAGGCGGGAGGCGTCGAACAGGATCATCGTGAGAGCCCGTCGAACGGGCGGAAAAACCACGATCGCCAGGCCCGCTGGGGGGACCTGGCGATCGAACGTGGTGGGCCGGGAAGGATTTGAACCTCCGTAGGCAATGCCGGCAGATTTACAGTCTGCTCCCTTTGGCCGCTCGGGCACCGACCCATCGCTGCTGGGGACGGGCCCCGGCTGCGGCGACACACGTTACCGGCCGGGGGATCACCGGACCAACCGCGTACCATGGCGGCATGCCGAGTTTCGACATCGTCTCCGAAGTCGACCGCCAGGAGGTCCGCAACGCGATCGACCAGGCGCAGCGCGAGATCGCCAACCGCTTCGACTTCAAGAACACCAACTCGTCGATCGAGCAGAACGAGCTCGTCGTCACCCTGCGCACGCTCAGCGAGGACCGCCTCGCCGCGTTGCGCGTGGTGCTCGAGGAGAAGCTCGTGAAGCGCGGCGTGTCGCTGAAGGGCCTCGACTACGGCAAGGTCGAGGAGGCGACGCAGAACACCGTTCGCCAGGTCGCCACGATCAAGGTGGGCATCTCGAGCGACAAGGCGCGCGAGATCAACCGGATGATCAAGGAGAAGGGTCCGAAGGGCGTCAGCAGCCAGACCCAGGGCGACACCGTGCGCGTCACGGGCAAGAAGCGTGACGACCTGCAGGGCGTGATCGCGTTGCTGAAGGGCGCCGATCTCGAGATCCCGCTGCAGTTCAACAACTTCCGCGACTGAGCGACCGAACGCCTGCGCGTCCGACCTCCTGGCATCGACGCTTCGGAGGAGCCGGACGGGCCGGACGAACCGGACCCGTCAGGGGCTGACGGCCGGCACCGACGCTGGTGTGTCGGCGGCCGGTGCGACGGGTGCGGCCGGCGTGCCGTGGCACGCGACGTCGATGCTGGCCACCAAGCCGTCGTACGCCGTGACGTCGCCGCGCTGTTGCACACCGACGACGTCGAAGCCGCGCACGGCGTTGATCACGCAGCTTCGCAACGCAGCCGTCGACGCCTCGGTCGCCTCGAGCACCGCGTACTCGCCGACCGACTCGCCGAACGCGGGCACGGTCGGATTCGTCACGGCGTCGGCTTCGGGGCCCGGGTCGCAGGCGAACACCCGGATCTGATCGGTGCCGACCGGCTCGATCGTGGTGCCGGCCTGCGGCGGTGCCGCGGCGGCCCAGCGGGTCATCGCATCGAGCAGCAGCGTGAGTCCGGCCTCGTCGACGGTGGTGACCGTGGCGGTCACGCAGGTGCCGTTCGCCGACGCGCCGTCGACCTGCACCTCGTCGCTCTGCCAGGTGAGCGCCGCGTCCCACGCCTCGGCGGGGCTGAGGCGGCCGGCGAGCGCGTAGTACCAGTACATCATCCCGCGGGTCTCGGCGGGCACGGCGGCGGGGTCGCTCGACGCGTCGAGGCCCCGCATCGGATCGAACACCGCCGCGTCGCTCTCGATCGGCGTGGTGTACAGGTCGTCGCGGTCGGCCATGTCGTCGCTGAACGTCGGTGGCAGCGGCCCCTGCGGCTGCAGCAGGTGCGTGGCGTAGGCCGGTGCGCCGAGTGCGTCGTCGGCGGCATCGGCGGCGAGGTCGGCGATCTGCTCCGCCAGCGCCGCCTGGTCGTCGTCGCGGGGTCGGACGACAGCGGTGGTGGTGGCCAGCGCGTCGCCGCTCACGATCGCCCGCACGCCGGTGCGGACACCAGGGGCGGCCTCGGCGAGGTCGTCGCTCCAGTGGAAGTGCTGGTCGAGCAGTGCGGCGGTGAGGGCCTGGTCGAGCGCCCATTCGCGCAACTCGTCGTCGACACCGTCGAGCTCGTAGAGGACGCCCTCGGCCGGGTCGTAGAACACGGGGACGCTCGACATCGCGGCGGCGCCGACGGTGTCGAGGTCGATGTCGCCCTCGGCGAGCCCCATCGCCCGCCACTCCTCGACCATCGTGCGGCCGTCGGCGGTGGGCAGCCCGACGGCCACCAGCTTCGCCGCGTAGTCGTCGGCGGGCAGCGCCTCGATCTTCAGCGCCTTCTTCCACTCGAGCTGCCGCTCGGTGGAGACGTCGTCGGCGTACGGCTTCAGCTCCGGGTCCCAGCGCTTGTCGAGCACGTAGATCTTCCCGAAGTACAGGCCCGCGCCGACGATCCCGAGCAGCACGATCAGCTTGAACAGGAAGCGGAAGGGGTGGCGCTTCTTCCGACGCTTCGCCGGGGGCTGCAGGCCGGCCTGGCCGAGCAGTGCGTGGAAGTCGACCGGCTTGGTCGGGCGCTCGGCGTTGGGTCGCCGTTCGATCTTGGCCAGGTTGAGCGGCGGCACGCTGGCCGGCGCCGGCGCTGCGGCGGCCGCCATGGCTGCGGCGTTCGACACCAGGGTCGGGGCGGCGGGGGCCGGCGCGGCGACCACGGGCGTCTCGGACACGACCGCGGCAGGCATGGCTGGCACGGCCGGCGCAGCAGCCGCGGGCGGGACCGGTGCGACCACGGGCGCGGCGGCCACCGGCGCGGCGACCACCGGCGCGGCGACCACGGGGGCCTCGACGACGGGGACCTCGACCACGGGTGCCTCGGCCGCCGGCGTGTCGTCCGCCGGCGCATCCGCGACCGGTGCAGCGACCGCGAGTTCCTCGACCGCAGCGGCCTCGTCCGACGGCTCGACGGCCTCGGCGGCCTCGACGGCCTCGACGGCCTCCTCCGGCCCGGGCACCCGGGCCGGGTCGGTAGCCGTGTCACGCTCGAGCTCGGCGTCTGCGAGTGCGGGCACGTCGACGTCGGGCGCGGGCTCCTCCACCGGCGGGACCGGTGCGAGGCGGGGCAGCGATGGTGCGATCGGCCCGGCCGTGCCGAGCGACGGCGTGGGGGCCGGGGGCGAGCTCGGGCTCGACGAGGTCAGCGGCGCCAGCTTCGGCACCAGGCCGGCGAGCGAGGGCATCACCGGCGACGCGGCTCGCGCCGCGGGCACGGTGACCGGTTCGGAGGGCGATTCGCCGCGGTGCCCAGCCGGAGCGGCTTCGGCCGCTCGCGACGACGAGCGCGACTTCTCGATCGTGGCCGACGCGGTCACGCGGACGACCGGTGTCGACGCCGTGTTCGGGTCGGCGATCTGGTTCGCGAGCTCGACGATCAACGACTGGAGGTCGCCGTCGGTCTGATAGGCGCGCGGCGTGTCGGGTTGCACCCCGGTGATCGCGGCCAGGTCGAGCGGTTCGAGCTCGATCCCCACCTCCTGCGGCGCCGACGGCGGTCCGTCGTCGGGTGACGTGAGGCGCAGTTTGAAGTCGAAGCTGACCGGCTTGCGGGCAGCCGCCGGCCGGGTCGTCGCGTCCGCGTGCCCATCGGCGGACGCCTCCTCTTGGGTCGCGCCGTGCTGCGCTCGATCGTCGGTGCCGTCCACCACGAGGGGGGTATCGGCACCGGCGGAACGTCGCTTGAGCCGGATCCCCTGCTCGCGGGCCTCCCGGTCAGTCCTCGGCGGGCGTCTCCGAGGCGCGGCGCTGCAACTCGGACACGACGTTCGCGTCGGCGAGGGTGCTGGTGTCGCCGAGGTTGCGTCCCTCTGCCACGTCGCGGAGCAGCCGGCGCATGATCTTGCCGCTCCGGGTCTTCGGGAGGTCGGGTGTGAAGTAGATCGTCTTGGGCTTGGCGATGTGGCCGATCTCCTCGCCGACGAAGTTGCGCAGCACCTGCTGGTCGACCTCGGCCCCACCGCGCAGGGTGACGTAGGCGATGATCGCCTGGCCCGTGGTGGGGTCGTTCGCTCCCACGACGGCCGCCTCGGCCACCGACGGGTGCGCGACCAGCGCACTCTCGACCTCGGTGGTCGAGATCCGGTGTCCCGACACGTTCATCACGTCGTCGACACGGCCGAGCAACCACAGGTAGCCGTCGTCGTCGAGCTTCGCGCCGTCACCCGCGAAGTAGCGACCCTCGAAGTGACCCCAATAGGTCTCGCGGTAGCGCTCCGGATCGCCCCAGATGCCGCGCAGCATGCTCGGCCACGGGCGGGTGAGCGTGAGGTAGCCACCGCCACGCTCGACGCGCTGACCGCTCTCGTCGACCACCTCGGCCCCGATGCCGGGCAGCGGGAAGGTGGCCGAGCCCGGCTTGGTGGTGGTGGCGCCGGGCAGCGGGCTGATCATCACGCCGCCGGTCTCGGTCTGCCACCACGTGTCGACGATCGGGCAGCGCCCGCCGCCGATGTGCTCGTGGTACCACATCCACGCCTCGGGATTGATCGGCTCCCCGACGGAGCCGAGCACCTTCAGCGACGACAGGTCGTGCTTGGCGGGCTCCTCGACGCCCCACTTCATGAAGGTCCGGATCGCCGTGGGTGCCGTGTAGAACTTGGTGACGCCGTACTTCTCGATGATCGCCCAGAAGCGGTCGTTCCCGGGGAAGTTGGGCACGCCCTCGTACATCACCTGCGTCGCGCCGTTGGCGAGCGGTCCGTAGACGATGTAGCTGTGGCCGGTGATCCAGCCGACGTCGGCGGTGCACCAGTACACGTCGTCGTCGTGCAGGTCGAAGACGTACTTGTGCGTGAAGGCCACCTGGGTGAGGTAGCCGCCGCTCGTGTGCATGATGCCCTTGGGCTTGCCGGTGGTGCCCGAGGTGTACAGCAGGAACAGCAGCTGCTCGCTGTCCATCGGCTCGGCAGGGCAGTCGGCGTCGGCCGTGGCCATCAGCTCGTGGTACCAGTGGTCGCGACCGTCCTGCATCTCGACCTCGTTGCCGCCGCGCCGCACGACGACGACGTCGGTGATGCTCGGGGTGGCAGCCACCGCCTCGTCGGCGACCGGCTTCAACGCGAACACGTCGCCACGCCGGTAGCCGCCGTCGGCCGTGATGAGCACCTTGGCCTCGGCGTCGTTGATGCGGTCGCGCAGCGAGTGCGCCGAGAACCCGCCGAACACCACGCTGTGCGCGGCACCGATGCGGGCGCACGCCAGCATCGCCACGGCGGCCTCCGGGATCATCGGCAGGTAGATGTTGACGCGGTCGCCCTTGCCGACACCGAGTCCCTTCAACACGTTCGCGAACTTCTGCGTCTCGGCCAGCAGATCGGCGTAGGTGACGGTGCGGGTGTCGCCCGGCTCGCCCTCCCAGTGGAACGCGACCTTGTCGCCACGACCGGCGAGCACGTGACGATCGAGGCAGTTGTACGACACGTTGAGCTCGCCACCGACGAACCACTTCGCGAACGGCAGCTCCCACTCGCAGATCGTGTGCCACTCGGTCGACCAGTCGACCAGATCGGCGGCCTGACGAGCCCAGAAGCCCTGGTCGTCCTGGGCTGCGTCGTCGTACAGGAAGGTGCCCGTGACCAGCGCCTGGCGCTTGAACTCGTCCGACGGCGGGAACCGCCGGTTCTCCCACTGCAGCGCGTCGATCGCGTTCGAGCTGTTGTCGCTCATGACCTGGTACCCCCTCAGGCTGACGTCCACCGGCGCCGTCCGTGCGAACGGCGTCGTGGAGCCGCACCGTAGCAAAGGCGCGGAAATCGACTGCTGCCCACGACGGGTGACCTTGCCAGACTGGCCGTGTGTCCACCGCCGCGATCGACGAGCACCACCACTCGTTCGGCCCGGCCGAGTGGGGGTTGTCCGCCGCGCTGGCGCTCATCTGGGGCAGTTCGTTCCTGTGGATCGCGATCGCGATCGACCATGTCGAGGCCACCGTCGTGCCGCTGGCCCGCTGCGCGTTCGGTGCCGCCGCGCTGGCGATGTTCCCCAGCGCTCGCCGGCGCCTGCACCGGCGCGACGCACGGCTGCTCGCGATCACGAGCCTGCTGTGGATGGCCGGCCCGTTCCTGCTGTACCCGATCGCCGAGCAGACCGTCAGCTCGTCGATCACCGGCATGGTGAACGGGGGGCTGCCGGTGGTGACCGCCGTCGTGACGGCGCTGTTCACCCGCACCACGCCCAGCCGGCTGCGGATGCTCGCCGTCGTGGTGGGCGCCGCCGGCATCGCGATCATCTCGCTCGCCTCGCTCGAGGACGACGCCGGCGCCGGCCTGGGTGGGCTGCTGCTGCTCGCGCTCGCCCTGGTCGGCTACGCGGTGTCGGCGAACCTGGCCCGGCCGCTGCAGGCGAGCTACGGCCCGCTCGGGTCGATGCTCTGGGTATCGATCGGCGGCATGCTCTGGTCGACCCCGCTCGGCGTGGTCGGGCTCGCTCGCAGCGACGTGTCGTGGGAGGCGTTCGGCTCGCTGTTCGTCCTCGGCTTCGTCGGGACCGGCCTCGCGTTCGCGCTCTACGGCCTGCTGCTGGTGACGGCGGGGCCGGTGCGCGGGATGATCGGCATCTTCTTCACGCCGATCGTGGGGGTGGTCCTCGGTGTGACCGTGCGCGACGAGGTGCTGCACCCGCTCGCGCTCGTGGGCATGGTGGTGGTGCTCGCGGGAGCGGTGCTGACCAGCCGGCCCGAACCCGCGCGCGTCGGCTGACGCGTCAGATCTCGACCTGGCTGCCGACCTCGAACACCTTGTCGGCCGGCAGGTTGAAGAACCGACTGGCGCTGTCGGCGCCGCGGTTGAGGAGCACGAACAGATGCTCGAGCGCGGGGTGCATACCCGGTGCCTTGCCGGCGACGATCGACTCACGGCCGATGAAGTAGGTCGCGTGCTCGGGATCGAAGTGGATCTCGCGGTGCTCGATCTGCGACAGCGCCAGGGGCACGTCGGGCTCCTCCATGAAGCCGAACGTGAGCAGCACCTGGAACACGCCCGGTTCGACCTTGGTGACCCGGTGCCGTTCCTCGGGCTCGACACGCGGCGCCTCGTCGGTGTCGACGGACACGATGAGCGTCGTCTTGTGCAGCACCTTGTTGTGGCGCAGGTTGTTGACCAGCGCGGGCGGCGCCTTGCCGAGGTCCTTGAACATGAACACGGCGCTGCCGCTGACGCGCTTGATCTCGCTGAACTCGTCGAGCACCTCGGCGATCGGACGCTCGCCACGGTGGATGCGGGCAGCCACCAGCGAGCGGCCGCGACGCCAGGTCTGCATCTGCACCATCAACACGACCGCCACCGCGAGCGCGAACCAGCCGCCCTTCGGGATCTTGACGATGTTGGCGCCGACGAAGCCGAGCTCGATCACGAACAGCGGGACACAGATCGCGAACGCCTTCCAACGCGCCCACTTCCAACGGTCGACGAGCACCTTGAAGAAGATGAGCGTGGTGATGCCCATCGTCATCGTGACGGCGATGCCGTACGCCGCGGCGAGGTGCTCGCTCGAACGGAAGCCGAGCACCAGCCCGACGCAGACGATCATCAGCACCCAGTTGACGAGCGGCACGTAGATCTGGCCGGAGTGCTGGTGCGACGTGTGGCGGATCGCGATGCGGGGCAGGTAGTCGAGTTGCACCGCCTGGGCGGTGAGCGAGAACACGCCGGAGATGAGGGCTTGCGATGCGATCACCGTGGCCATGGTGGCGAGCAGCACGAGCGGCAGCTTCAGCGCCTCGGGGGCCATCAGGAAGAAGAACCGCTTCTCGACGTTCTCCGGGTGCGCCATCAGATACGCGCCCTGACCCCAGTAGTTGACGATCAGCGAGGGCAGCACCATGCCGTACCAGCCCCAGGTGATCGGCTTGCGGCCGAAGTGGCCCATGTCGGCGTACAGCGCCTCGCCGCCGGTGACCACGAGGAAGATCGACCCGAGCGACAGGAACGCCTTGAGCGGCTGATGGGTGAAGTACTCGATCCCGTGGATCGGGTTGATCGACCCGATGATCGACGGGGTGTCGAAGATGTGCGGCAGGCCCAGCAGCGCCAGCGTGGCGAACCACACCATCATGATCGGGCCGAACACCTTGCCCATCGCCCCGGTGCCGCGGCTCTGCACGAGGAACAGCAGGATCAGGATGCCGATCGCGATCGGGATGACGGCATCAGCGAGCGAGGTGCTGACCTCCTCGAGGCCCTCGACCGCGCTGAGCACGGAGATGGCCGGCGTGATCGCACCGTCGCCGTACAGCAGCGAGGTGCCGAAGATGCCGAGCGCGACGAGCAGACCGGCCTTGGTGACCTGCGGCTCGCGCTTGCGCATCACGAGCGCCGTCAGCGCGAGGATCCCGCCCTCACCCTTGTTGTCGGCCCGCATCACGAACAGCAGGTACTTGACCGAGATGATGATGAGCAGTGACCAGAAGGCCAGCGAGCACACGCCGTAGACGTTGGTCTTGTCGACGAGCAGTTCGTGGCCCTTGCCGTTGAACGCTTCTCTCAGCGAGTACAGCGGGCTGGTGCCGATGTCGCCGTAGACGACGCCGAGCGCCCCGAGCGCCAGCATGAGCGTGCCGGCCTTGCCGTGCGGGACACCGTGACCGCCGTGCCCGCCGTGCTCGCCCTCGGCGTCGCCGGCGTCGTCGCCGTGCGCCGCCTCGTCGTGCTCCTTGGCGAGGGCGACCGACTCGGGCCCAGCCGTCTGATCAGATCCCACAGGGCGACGACGCTACTCCGACGGCCGGCCCGCGCGGCAACACCGGGGCCGGGCACCGGCACGGGTGGGCACGCTGTTCACACGCCCGTCACGCACGCACGCGGACGGGGACGGGCCGGCGTCGGCGGGCGACCCGGATGGCGAGCAGCCCGACGACGAGCACCTCGGTGGCCCCCGACAGGGTGACCTCGTGGTCGACACCGGTGGTCGGCAGCCCGCGGACCGGACCGGCCGAGGCCACGGCGGTGGTGACGGGAGCGCCCGCGGCGACGCTCGGGACCGCGTAGGCGGCCGTCTGCGCGACGACCGGCGGTGGCGCGGTCGCGACGTCGACGGTGTACTCGACCGCCGTCGTGGGCGGTGCTGGCACGACCGGCTGCTCGGCGGTACCGGCCGGGTCGACCGGCGTGAGCGGAGCCTGCACGGGGGAACCTTCCGTCATGGCCTGCAACGGTGCGGGATTCGACGGATCGCGCCCGAGTGTCACCCGGGGGAACGTGGCACCCATTCGACGGCGAGGAAGGCCCCGAGCCCGGCCGGGTCGAGCAACGACTCGGCTTCCCTGACGCGGCTGCGCATCTTCATCGCCGCCACGGTGGGCGCCGAGCTGGCGGCCTCCCAGGCGGCGCGACCCTCGTCGACCAGGTCGTCGATCCCCCACCGCTGCAGGAACTGCGCCTGCGTGCGGACGGCGTCCGGCGGCGGCAGCTGGTCGAGCGCGACCTGGGTGGTGACGTCCTGCTCCCCCGGCTGGGCCAGGTAGTGGCCGCCGCGTTCGTGACCCCGATACGTGCGGAGCCACTCACGCCACGGCATGCCCGCCAACTCGGACGTGGTCGGCGTGACGTAGTCGAGGCACAGCAGGCGTCCGGTCCGGAGCCGGCCGCGCACGTCGGCGACCCAGGTGGCCGCCGACTGCTGCCACGGGATCCGTGCGCCGTGCGGCGCACGCGCCGGCAGCCACGTGGGCCGCTCGTGCAACGGCACGAGCACCTCGAGGAACCGGCCCTGCTGCACCGTGACGTGTGCTTCGCGCCACGTGCCGTCGAACACCAGCAACCGGAAGGGCAGGTTGTCGAGCAGCTCGTTGGCGATCACGACACCGTCGATCGGTCCGTCCGGCAGATCGGCCGTCGACTCGACCCCCGAGGGGTGCAGCGCTCGCTGCGCAGCGCTGCGCTCGACCGCCGTGTACGGGAAGCCGGGATGGTTCGTGTCGCGCCAGTGTGCCAGGACCGCACGGGCCAGGGTGCCGGGACCGGCGCCCACCTCGACCACGCGGAACCCGGCGGGCCGGCCCGCTCGCTCGTGCTCGGCGTCGATCCAGCGCGTGAGCACCGCACCGAACAGCGGACCCACCTCGGGTGACGTCAGGAAGTCGCCTCGACGACCGGCGCGGCCGGCGCCGGTGTAGAAGCCGTGCGTGCCGTACAGCGCGAGGTCGACGAAGCGATCGAACCGGAGCGCCCCGCCTGCTCGTTCGACCGCGTCGCCGAGCTCGTGGACGGCGTCGATCGACGGTGTGGTGGTCTGGCCGGTCTCGTGGGCGTGACCGGCGGCGGCGTCAGCGTCCGAGGGCACCGGTGAGATCGGCGAGGTCGCCGAAGCGGCCGACCAGGTCGGGCAGCACGCCGAGCACGATCGTGGCGCCACAGGTGATCACGAGCGCCGCGCCGATCGACGACGGCGTGCGGATCGGCGTGGTGTCGCCGTTGGGCTCGGGCTTCATCCAGATCTCGCGCATCACCGTGATGTAGTACGCAGCCGAGATGACCGTGTTGATCGCGGCGATGATCGCGATCGAGTAGCCCCAGCCGGTGTCGGCATCGAGGACGGCCTTGAACGCACCGAACTTGGCGAACCAGCCGCCGAGCGGCGGGATGCCGGCCAGCGAGGCCAGGAACACGGTCATCAGCACGCCGAGCGCCGGCGCGTAGCCGAACAGGCCGCCGTAGCTCGAGATCTCGCCGCTGCGGGTCTTGCGTGCCACGGCGATCACCACGGCGAAGGCACCGAGGTTGGTGGCGGCGTACACGACGAGGTACACGACGACGGCCTTGAGCGCCGACTCGCCGACCCCGGCCACACCGGCGACCGTGAGCGGCATCAGGATGAAGCCACCCTGGCTGATGCTCGAGTAGGCGAGCATGCGGACGATGTTGGTCTGGCGCAGCGCGAGCAGGTTGCCGACGGTCATCGACGCGGCGGCCAACACCCACATGAACGGCTGGTAGACGTCCTTCGCCTGCGGGAAGGCGACGAAGGTGAGCGTGACCAGGGCGACGAAGCCGGCGGCCTTCGAAGCGACGCTCAAGAACGCGGTGATCGGCGTGGGTGCGCCCTCGTACACGTCGGGCGCCCACTGGTGGAACGGGACGGCCGAGATCTTGAACGCGAAGCCGACGACGATGAACACGACGGCGAGCGCCTCGATGCCGCTGAAGTCGCCGTCGACGGTGATCTTCGTGCCGATCTCGGACAACAACGTCGAGCCGGTGACGCCGTAGAGCAGGCTCATGCCGTAGAGCATCAGCGCCGAGGCGAACACGCCGAGGAGGTAGTACTTGACGCCCGCCTCGTTGCTCTTGCTGCTGCGCTTGTTCCAGGCGGCGAGCATGTAGGCGGGGATCGACAGGAACTCGAGCGCCACGAAGATGCTGACGAGGTCGCGCGACGACGCCATCATCACCATGCCGAGCACGCTGGTGAGCAGCAGCACGTAGTACTCGCCCTGGTGGTACCGGCCGCGCTCGATCTCGTCGGAGCTGAGCAAGACCACGACGTAGCCGGCGATCAGGAACAGCGCCTTCAGCACGAGTGCGTACTCGTCGACGACGTAGCGCCCGGTGAGGCCCGAACCCGACATCGCGTTGCGGGTGTCGTCACCGATGACGGCGAGCGTGACCACCGGAACGAAGGCGCCGAGGAGCACGAACCCCGACAGGGTGGAGGTGATCCACCGCTGGCGCTCCTCGACGAACAGGTCGACGAGCAACACGAGGCAGATGCCCGCGGCGAGGACGATCTCGGGCGCGAGGGCGTGGTAGTCGACCGTCGGCGCCGAGAAGTCCGCGGCGAGGAGCGACGCGATCACTTCTGGAACACTTCCACGAGCTGGGTGACCGCCGGATCCATGACCTTGAACATCAGCTGCGGGTACACACCGAACACGACGATCGCGATGAGCAGCGGCGTCCAGGCGATCCACTCGTAGGTGTTCACGTCGTGGATGTCGCTGTGGTGCTCGTCATGGCCGGCGGCGCCGACGGAGTGGGCGTGTCCGCCACCGGTGAACTCGGGGTTGGGCTCACCGAACGCGGTGCGCTGGTACAGCCAGAGCAGGTAGGCCGCGGCGAGCACCGTGCCGAGTGCGGCGATCACCATGAGCGTGCGGAACAGCGTGACGTCGAGCTGCGGCGCCGGGTTGTAGGCGCTGAGGATCGCCGGGAACTCGCCCCAGAAGCCGGCGAGGCCGGGCAGACCGAGCGACGCCATGGCACAGAAGCCGAGGATCCAGCCGAGCTTCGGCATCTGGATGAGCATGCCGCTGAGCCGCTTGATCTCGAGCGTGTGGTAGCGCTCCTTGATCGAGCCGGCGCAGAAGAAGAGCATGCCGGTGATCAGACCGTGGGCGACCATGCCGAACAGCGCGGCGTTGATGCCGGTGGCGGTGAGGGTGGAGATGCCGAGCATCACGAAGCCCATGTGTGCCACGGAGGAGAACGCGATGAGGCGCTTCATGTCGCTCTGGGCGAGGCAGCCGAGCGCGCCGTAGATGATGCCGATCACGGCGAGCACACCGATGACCGGGGCCCACTTGACCGCGGCCTGCGGCAGGATCGGGATCGCGATCCGGACGAAACCGTACGTGCCGAGCTTCAGCAGGATCGCGGCCAGGATGACCGAACCCTGCGTGGGCGCCTGGGTGTGGGCGTCCGGGAGCCAGGTGTGGAACGGGAACATCGGCACCTTGACGGCGAAGCCGATGAACATGCCGGCGAAGATCCAGACCGCGACGTCCTCGTCGATGTTGATGCCGTGCTCGATCAGGTACGGGATCGAGAAGCTCTCGCGACCCGTCTGGTAGAAGAGCGCCAGGAAGGCGACCAGCATGAGCGCCGAGCCGAACATCGTGTAGAGGAAGAACTTGAGCGACGCGTACTGGCGCTGCTCACCGCCCCACACGCCGATCATGAAGTACATCGGCAGCAGCACGACCTCGAAGAACACGAAGAACAGGATGAGGTCCTGGGCGATGAACGTGCCGGCCATACCGGTCTGCAGCACGAGCATCAGGATGAGGAAGGCCTTGGGGTTGCCGGGCGAGGGGATGTGGTCCCAGCTGTAGATCATCACCAACACGGTGATCACCATCGACAAGAAGTACAGCGGCAGGCTGATCCCGTCGAGGCCGATCGTGTAGCCGCTCTTGATCACGCTGATCCACTCGGTGTTCGCGTAGAACTGCAGCGACTCGGCCCGGTCGTAGTCGAACTGCGTGAGCGTGTAGATGCCCACCGCCATCGTGGCCAAGGCCGTGATGAGCGCGATCTGCTTGTGCAGCAGCTCTTCTGACTTCGGGATCAGCAGCATCACCAGCACGCCGGCGAGCGGCAGGAACGTGCCGACGCTCAGCACCCAGTTCTGATCGGAGATGACGTCCATGGTTCAGCTGTCCTCAGATGTTGACGATGACGAGCACGAGCGCACCGATTGCTGCGGCACCGAACAGCAACGCTCCGTACTGGTTGACCTTGCCTGACTGCAACGGGCGCAACGCGCCGCCCGTGCCGCGAGCGGCCTTGCCGCTGCCGTTGACGGCGACGCCGTCGATGAGACCCTGATCGAGGTACTTGTAGACCGCATCGCCGACCTTGCGGCCGCCCTTGCCGGCACCGTTGACGATGCCGTCGAGGACGTGCTGGTTCACCCAGTACGCCGCCTGGGCGATCGGGTGGGCGACGGCCTTGACGATCACGTTCTCGTACAGGGCGTCGAGGTAGTACTTGTTCACCAGGAACCGGTGGCCGGCACCGAGGAGCGCGTTGCGCTGGGTGAGGCCCTGGAGCTTGTTCGGCGCGTCGCCGAAGACGGCCTTGCAGAGCAGCAGGCTGACCACGAAGCCGGCGGCGACGAGCGCCATCGACGGCACCGCGTTGATCCACTCGAACGCTGCGGCCTCGGGCACCTCGACACCGATCGACGAGTGCATCCACTCGTGGAAGTACTCCCAGTGGAACGGTGCTGCGTTCAGATAGCCCGAGATCACGGCCAGGAAGCCGAGGATCATGATCGGACCGACGAGCAGCAGCGGCGACTCGGTGGCGAAGATGAAGCCCTTCGGGTGGTGGCCCGAGCCGTGGTCGTCGTGACCGTGCGCCGCCGCATGGGTGTCGTGGGCGTCATGGGTGTCGTGCGTGTCGTGGCCGTGGGAGGAGGCGACGGCGTGGCCGAACGAGCCGTCGGTCTCGAGCTCGTGCTCCTCGCCGTGCTCGTCACCGTGGTGGTGACCGGCCGCACCGCCGCGAGCGGTGCCGAAGAAGGTGAGGTACGTCGCCCGGGTCATGTACGCGGTGGTCATGAACGCACCGATCAGACCGATGATGAAGAACACCGTGTAGTGGTTGTGCTTGGCGCCTTCGATGATCTCGTCTTTCGAGAAGAAGCCCGAGAAGAACGGCACGCCGCACAGCGCAGCGGTGCTGAGGATCCACGCCCAGAACGTGATCGGCATCTTCGTGCGCAGGCCGCCCATGTCCTTCTTCATGTCGAAGCTGTGGTGCGATCCGGTGTGGGCCACCGAGCCGGCACACAGGAACAGGCAGCACTTGAAGAAGGCGTGGGTGAAGATGTGGAACACGGCCGGCACCCAGGCGCCGACGCCGAGGCCCATCATCATGTAGCCGAGCTGGCTGACGGTGGAGTAGGCGAGCACCTTCTTGATGTCGTTCTGCACGAACGCCAGCGCGGCGGCGATGAGGATCGTGATGCCACCGATGACCGCGATCAGGTTGAAGCTCTGACCCGCGACGTTGATGTCGAGGCCGGTGTGGAACACCGGGTAGAGCCGAGCGACGAGGAACACGCCGGCGACCACCATCGTGGACGAGTGCAGCAGCGAGCTGACCGGGGTGGGGCCCGCCATCGCGTCGGGGAGCCAGGTGTGCAGCGGGAACTGACCGCTCTTGCCGATACAGGCGATGAACAGCGCGACGGCCGCCCAGAAGATCACCTGGTGGCTGGCCTCGCCGCTCGTGGCCCACTCGTTGACCCCGGAGATGGTGAGGGTGTTGGCCGCGCCGAACAGGATCGCCGTGCCGACGAGCAGGCCCATGTCGCCCACACGCACGGTGAAGAACGCCTTGAGCGCCGCCCGGCTGTTGGCCTCTTCCTCCCACCAGTGGCCGATGAGCATGAACGAGCAGAGGCCCATGATCTCCCAACCGAGGATCAACTGGACCATGTTCTCGGCGAGGACCATGGCCAGCATGCCGGCCGAGAACAGCGTGAGCGAGGCGAAGAAGTGCGTGTAGCGACGGTCGCCGCGCACGTACTCGAGCGAGAAGACCTGCACGAGCGTGGAGATGAACGTGACGAGCAACAGCAACATCACGGCCAGGCCGTCGATGTGCTGGCCGAGCCCGAACTCGGCGCCGCCGCTCTGCCACCACACCCAGCTGCGGATGACCGGCTCGGCGTGCTCCGTGGAACCGACGTAGTCGATCCACTGGTAGGCCGTGCCGGCGGCGATGACGAGCGAGGCGATCATGCCGGCGATGCCGATCTCGCTGCCCTGCATCGGCAGCTTCTTGCCGAACAGGATGATGAGCGCGAACCCGACCGCCGGGATGATCGGGATCAGGAACGCGTGTTGGAGGAACCAGCCGGACGCAGCTGCTGCGGTTTCGTGGGCGAGCACGGAATCAGCCCTTCATCTCGGAGAGTTCGTCGAGCGAGATGCTCTTGCGGTTGCGGTAGATGAGCAGCACCATCGCGAGCCCGACGCCGACCTCGGCGGCGGCCACGGCGATGATGTACAGCGCGAAGGTGTTGCCGTCGACGTTGCCGTGCAGCTGGCTGAAGGCGAGCAGGTTGATGTTGACCGAGTTGAGGATCAGCTCGATGCTCATCAGCACCATCACCGCGTTCTTGCGCGCGATCACGCCGTAGACACCGATGCAGAACAGCACCGCGCCGAGCAGCAGGAAGTTGTTGATCAACATCGCGACCTCAGTCCTTCCTGGCCAGCACGATGGCGCCGATCACGGCGGCGAGCAGCACGAACGACAGCGCCCAGAACGGCAGCAGGTACGGCTGGAAGATGTTGTCGCTCACCGACTGGATCGACACCTGCGAGGCGTTGTCGCCCTGGGGCAGCTTGGTGTCCTCGAAGCCGTCGATCAGCACCCACGCCATCACGCCGAGCATGAGCAGCGCGACCGGGATGCCGAGCGCGGCGTTCTTGTTGTTGAGCTCGGCCTCGTGGCCGAGCTTGGCGCGGGTGAGCATGACGCCGAACAGGAACAGCACCATCACGGCGCCGATGTACACGAGCACCTGGGTCACCGCGACGAACTCGGCGGCGAGCAACAGGTACTGGGCGGCCGCACCGGCGAGCACGAGCACGAGCGACAGCGCCGCGTGCACCACGTTCTTGCTGGTGACCACCTTGAGGGCGCCCACGATCATCACCGCGGCGATGATGCCGAAGCCGATGTTCTGGGCGACGTAGATGTCGTCTGCGAGGACCACGGCGCTCATTTCTTCTTCTTCTCCGCGCCCGCCTCGAGCTCGGGAGCCTCGGGGACCGTCTCCATCCACTCGCCGAGCTTGGTCTTGTCGTGCAGCAGGTCGGCGATGCGGGGCTCGCTGTACTCGTACTCCGGGCTCCAGAAGAGCGCGTCGAACGGGCACACCTCGACGCAGATGCCGCAGTACATGCACAGCGCGTAGTCGATGTCGAAGCGGTCGAGCTTGTTGACCTTGCGCGGGGCGCCACCGGCGCGCCGCGGCGGTGCGAGTTCCTTGTGGCCCTCGATGTAGATGCACCAGTCGGGGCAGCTCCGGGCGCAGAGCATGCAGGCCGTGCAGTTGTCCTCGCGCAGCGCGATGACGCCACGGGCACGCGTGGGCGGCGCCTCCTTGGCGTGCGGGTACTGCACCGTGGCCGGGCCACCGCCGAGCTTGCGGGGCTTCACGGTCTCGACGAACGTGCTGAGCGTGACCTGCAGGCCCTTGCCGTACTCGTTGTAGCGATCCTTCAGAAAGCCCATGTCAGAACGCCACCTTCAAGATCGCGGTGAACATGATGTTGACGAGCGACACCGGGATGAGGACCTTCCAGGCGAAGCGCTGCAGCTGGTCCTCACGCAGACGTGGGTAGCTGAAGCGCACCCACATGATGATGAACGACAGCACCAGCATCTTCGTGATCATCACGAGCGGGCCGGCGACGTTCATCCAGTTGTCGATGTCGTCGAGGCCGTCCCAGCCGAACCAGCTGAACGGGATGCCCCAGCCGCCGAGGAACAGCACGCTGGCGATGAGGCTGAACACACCCACGGTCGCGAACTCGGCGATGAAGAAGATGAGGAAGCGGAAGCCCGAGTACTCGGTCATGTAGCCGGACACGAGCTCGGATTCGGCGATCGGCATGTCGAACGGCGTCTGGGTGAGCTCGGCCTGCACGGCGATCATGAACACCACGAACCCGACGAACTGGGTGAGCAGGTACGGGTTGCCGAGGCCGTCCCAGCCGAAGATCGATCCGGCGTTCTGGGCCACCACGATCTGGTTGAGGTTGAGCGTGCCGGCCTGGATGACCACACCGATCACGGCGAGCACCATCGGCAGCTCGTACGCGATCAGCTGACCGGCGGCACGCAGACCACCGAGCAGCGAGTACTTGTTGGCGCTCGACCAGCCGGCGATGAGGATGCCGAGCGTGCTGACCGAGCTGACCGCGAGGGCGTAGAAGATGCCCGCCTCGAAGTCGGTGAAGTAGGCGTCGGGGCCGAACGGCACCACGGCCACCAGCAAGAACGTGCTGACGAGCACGATCAGCGGGGCGATCTTGAACACCCGCTTGTCGGCCAGCTCGGGCTGGATGTCCTCCTTCTGCAGCCATTTGCCGACCTCGGCGAACAGCTGCATCGAGCCGTACGGCCCGGCTTCCATCGGGCCGAGACGGCTCTGCATGAAGCTCATCATCTTGAACAGGAACAGGTACACGATCGTGCCGGCGGGGAGCAGGACGGCCACCGTGCCGCCGAGCACCCGCAGCAACGACTGCGCCCAGTAGGGAAGGTCGACGGCGATCACTTGTCGATGTCTCCGAGGATGAAGTACAGCGAGGCGAGGATGGTGATGACGTCGGGGACGTACACACCACGCAGCACCCACGGCACGATGGAGATGTTGTTGAAGCTCGCCGTGCGGATGCGCACGCGGAACGGGCCGAGGTCACCCTGGCTGACCACGTAGTAGCCCATCTCGCCGAGCGGGTTCTCGGTGCTCACGAAGGCCTCGCCCTCGGGCACCTTGATGATGCGGGGCACCTTGGCCATGACCGGGCCCGACGGCAGGACGTCGAGCAGCTGGTCGACGATCTTGGTGGACTCGCGGACCTCCTGGAGGCGTACCCAGCACCGGGCGAAGCTGTCGCCGTCCGGGTGGGTCCAGACCTTCCAGTCGACCTTGTCGTACGCGAGCGGCAGCGCCTGGTCGCGCCGCAGGTCCCAGTCGACGCCGCTGGCGCGCAGGTTCGCGCCGGACAGGCCGTACTGCTGGGCGACTGCGGCCGGGATGACGCCGATGCCGCGGGTGCGGTCCTGGAACACCTTGTTGCCGAACAGCAGGTCTTCCATCTCGTCGCAGAAGCCGCGGAGCTTCTTCATCACCTGGCGGGTCTCGTCGATCCAGCCCGCGGGCAGGTCGTCCTTGAGGCCGCCGATGCGGTCGAAGTTGGGGTGGAAGCGGCCGCCGGTGGCGCCCTCGATCAGGTTGAGGACGTACTCGCGGTCGCGGAAGGCGAAGAACACCGGGGTGACCGCACCGAGCTGCACGCCGAGGTCGCCGAGGAACAACCCGACGTTGGAGATGCGGCTGAGCTCGAACAGGATCGTGCGGATCACCTGCGCGCGGGGCGGGGCCTCGATGTCCATCAGCCGCTCGGCGGCGAGGATGAACGGCACCTCGTTGGCGAAGCTGCCGAGCCAGTCGATCCGGTTGATCAGCGTGGTGACCTGCGGGAAGGTGCGGACCTCGGTGAGCTTCTCGTAGCCGCGGTGCATGTAGCCGGCCGACGGGTCGGCCCACACCACCTGCTCACCGTCGAGGCGCACGATGATGCGAAGCGTGCCGTGCGTGGCCGGGTGCTGCGGGCCGATGTTGAGGGTCATGCCCTCGGTCTCGAGCTCGACGTTCAGCCGCGCGTCGGCGGCCTGCGCGGCGATGTAGCCGAGCTTCTGGCGATCGATCAGGTCGGTCATTCGTCCCCTCCACCTTCGCCGTCGTCACCTTCGCCGGGCAACGGCTCGACGTCGACGATGCCGGGCCAGGGCTTCACGATGCGGGCGAGCAGCGGGAAGTCCTTGCGCAGCGGGTGCCCCTCGAAGTCGGTGGGCAGGTAGATGTTGCGGAGATCGGGGTGACCGGCGAAGCCGATGCCGAACATCTCGTGGGTCTCGCGCTCGTGCCAGTTGGCACCGGCGTAGACCGTGACCCAGCTGTCGACGACCTGGGTGTCGTCGGGGACGTCGGCCTTGATGGTGATGCCGACGTGCCGTTCGATGTCGGTGACCCGGGCGAACACCTGGAATCGGGTGTCGCCGCCGGTGACGCCCTGGCGGATCTCGGTGGAGCGCTCGGGGGCCGGCTGGCTGGGGTCGTCCTCGCCGCGGCCGAACGGGCTCGGCATCCAGTCGATCGCCGACAGGAAGCAGAAGTAGTGGAAGCCCTGGTCGCGCAGCGCGAGACCGGCGTCGCGCCAGGCGGCGGGCGTGACCCGCACCCAGAGGTCGACGTTGGGCTTCAGCTCGACGGCGACGAGCTGGTCGCCGAGGGCGGTGCGGAGCGCGTCGACGATGCCCTCGCGAAGGGTGTCCGACGCCAGCGCGGGCGTGTCGGGGGTGTCACTCAACGGGACCACCGCCCACCACGATGGGGTCCTTGACGAGGGCCTTCGTGCCCTCGCCTCGCCACCGGGCGCCCATGTCCTCGTTCTTGATGCGCTGCTGCAGCAGCACCACGCCCTCGAGCAGCGCCTCCGGCCGCGGCGGGCACCCCGGCACGTACACGTCGACCGGGATGATCTGGTCGACGCCCTTGGTGACGGAGTAGCTGTCCCAGTACGGGCCGCCGCAGTTGGCGCACGAACCCATCGAGATCACGTACTTCGGCTCGGGCATCTGCTCGTACAGGCGCTTGATCGCCGGCGCCATCTTGTCGGTGACCGTGCCCGAGATGACCACCAGGTCGGCCTGGCGCGGGCTGGCGGGCAGCGGGATGACGCCGAGCCGCATGACGTCGTAGCGGGGCGAGGCGAAGGCCGCGCCCATCTCGATCGCGCAGCACGCGAGACCCCACTGGTACACCCACAGCGAGTACGACCTGCCCAGGTTGAACAGGGACGTGAGTGGTTTGGGCATCCGCCCCTTGTCGACAAGACCCATGGATCACACCCAGCGCAAGACGCCCTTGCGCCACGCGTACACGAGGCCAAGGAGCAGGACGAAGACGAAGATACCCATCTCCACCAGGCCGAAGCCCGCATAGCGCTCGAGCTGGGTGGCCCACGGGAAGATGAAGACCGCTTCCACGTCGAAGACCACGAACAGCAGGGCGAAGATGTAGTAGCGGACCTGGCTCTGCGACCAACCGTCGCCGACCGGATCGACACCGCTCTCGTAGGCGATGAGCTTCTGGGCGGTGGGCTTGTTGGGGCGGACCAATGCCGAGATCCCCAGCAGCAGGCCGGCCAGCACGAGGGCGATCGCACCGAACCAGACCACGGTGAGGTAGTCGCGAAGAAACTCTGACATCGGAGGCGACGCTACTACGCCGATCGAATCGCCTCACAAACCCTAGAACCGCTCACGAACTTTGTCGGGTCGGGGTCACTGTGCGACCCGCAGCCGACGAGAATGCTGTGCCTGCCGTTGGTACGCACGCACGAGGTCCCGGACGACAGCCCAGTTCACCGGATCGAGGTCGTCGGTGCTGACCCGTTCGATCCACCCGCCGATCAACCGCACCTGGCGATCACGGTCGTCGTCGTATCGAGATGACAGCCGCCCGCCGTGCCACTCGTGATCGTCGATCTCGATGAAGAAGCCCACGTCGGGGTCCCCGAGATCGGGGTGGATCGTCTGCCCGTTCGGGAGCCGCACCGGCGCCTGCGGATGCAGCCGCACGCCCGCTCGCTCGAGCGCCGCGCGGAGTTGGATCTCAGGATGCGAGTCCGCAGGGCGACGCCACGCCGGGCGTGAGTTGAGCACGGCTCCGAACATCGCCGATCCGGCCCTCCCTCGCCGGCAGAGCAGCCGACCGACGTCGTACAGCGCAGGGATGTCGAAGTCCCCGCGTCGGATGCCCTGCTCGATCGCGCTCTCGAGGCTGTTCCAACCGACGTGCTTCGAGATGTCGAACATCGTGCGTGCAGGCGAGGTGACCCGGATCCCGTCGCCCCGGTCGTGCACGTGCTCCGGAGGCATCACCGGGCATCGATGGAGCACGAGCCCGGATGTCGGCGGCAGCCGGAGCCCAGTACTGGTCGTGGTGGCGCAGAGCGGCGTGCGGCCGCACTTCCGGTAGGCCCACAGGCGGGTGGCCCCGCCACAGCAGATGACGACGGTGTCATCGGTCGCGCAGATCGACGCGAGCCGCGATTCGAGGGTGTCCGGCCAGAGGGCGTGGCGGTAGACGCCGTCGAACACCGGGGTGAGCTCGCCGCTCTGTACGAGGGCCCGTCGACCCGCTCGCGTCAGGTCCAGGTCGTCGAATGCCCCGACCGTGACGATGCCGTGATGGGTCCGCAGGTGAGCGGTGAGGAGTGGATGGTGCGTAGGCATGACGCTCCCGTCGTCGACGACGTCGGGGGAACGCACCTGCACCGTATCGACGAAGGCTCCGGTGCCCACATCGGCCTGAACTTTGTCGGAGGGTGGTCGCCCAGCGGCCTCCAGCCGACGAAGTTCGAAGGGTCAGGCCGGGGGCAGGGACTGGCTGGCGTCGAGCCAGCCGGCGATGCCGCGAGCGACGGCCTCACGCGGGATCGCGACACCGCCGGCGCCGTACGTGGCTCCCGATCGGGGCTGTTCGCCACGGTGTTCGCGGGCGTAGGCCACCGCGGCGTGCAGGTCCTCGGCGAAGCGGTCCATCACGCCCGGCATGGTGTTCGGCCGGGTGATGCAGAAGTGCAGGGCGGGCGGGTGTTGCAGGCCGTTCATGCGCCACTGCTTGGCGGCGAGCGCGTCGTTCACGTGGAAGATGTCGATCGGGTCGTCGCCCAACCGCTCGCCAGGGGTGGCGGCGTACGCCACGTTGAACAGCGGGTCGCCGAGCACCCGCAGCTCGGGGTGCTCGCCGATGATCTCGCGGAGCCGCCGGGCGGTCGCGAAGATGTCGGCCGCGATCGCCAGATAGCCCTCGCGGCCGAGGGCCACCATCGCGGCCCACGCCGCGGCGATGATGCCGCCCGAGCGGGAGCCGCTCATGCCGGGCGACGCGTAGTTGCCGCCCGACCAGTCGGGCATCACGAAGTACTGGTGCTGACGCAGCTCGGGCGTGCGGTACAGCAGCACGCTCGAACCCTTGAGCCCGAACCCGTACTTGTGGGTGTCGGCGCTGATCGAGGTGACACCGGGGTGCCGGAAGTCGAACACCGGCGCGCCGATGCCGAGCTCCTCGGCCCAGCAGAGGATGAAGCCACCGAGGCAGCCGTCGACGTGCAGGTTGATGCCGCGCTCGAGTGCGAGGTCGCTCATCTCGCCGATCGGGTCGATCAGGCCGTGCGGGTAGGTGCCGGCCGAACCGGCGAGGGCGACGGTGTTCTCGTCGACCAGCGACCGCATCGAGTCCATGTCGGCCACGTGCATGTCGGTGACCGCGGCGCGGCGCATCTCGATGCCGAAGTAGTGGCCGCCCTTGTGCAGCGCGGGGTGCGCGGTCTCGGGCAGCACCACGTTGGGGTTCGTGATCCCGCGCTCGCGACCCCACTCGCGGTACACGAGCATCGGGTTCATCAGGCTCTCGGTGCCCCCGCTGGTGAGCACACCGCACGGCTGCGGGGCGTGGAACAGCTCGGCGGCCATGGCGATGATCTCGCCTTCGAACCTGGTGGCGCTCGGGTACACGTCGCGCTGCAGCACGTTCGCATGGCTGAAGTGGCCGAACACCTCGTTCAGGAACTCGTAGTGCTCGACGTCGCCCGAGTAGATCGAGCCGCTGATCTTGCCCTGGTACGCGACGGCGTCCTCGGCAGCGGACATCTCCTCGATCTCGCGGAGGATCTGGTCTCGGGAGACGCCGGTGCGTGGCATCACGCGGTGGACGTCGTAGCGGTCGGCGTACGGATACAGGCCCATGTGCCGAGCCTACGACCGGCTCAGGTGGTGGGCAGCAACGACAGCGCGGGATGCAGCGCCCGCAAGCGGCGCAGCGCGGCGTCGACGTCGGACCGACGAGCGGGATCGGGGTCGTGCACCGCGGCGACGCGCAGCAGCGAGGGCACGTCGTCGAGCTCGAGCAGCCCGAGGTCGGCGAAGGCCAGGAAGGCGGCACCGCGGGCGTTGGTGGCGCGGGGCTGCCCGAGGCGGTGGACGGGCCGATCGAGCGCGTCGGCGAGCAACTGCGCCCACAGTTCGCTCTGGGCGCCACCACCGCCGAAGGCGATCGACGGCCACGTGGCACCGACGAATGACTCCATCGGGGGTCGGAGCCAGCCGAGGTTGAGCGCCACCCCGTCGAGCACGGCGCGCACCAGGTGCCGCCGGTCGTGGCGGAGATGCAGCCCGGTGAAGGCGGCGCGCACGTCGTCGTTCGGATCGGGGGCGATCGAGCCGAGCAACCAGGGGGCGAACTCGACGCCGTCCGCGCCGTCGGGCAGCGCCGACGCCTCGGCCAGCGCGCCGGCGAGGTCGTCGCCGTACCCGAACAGGCGGGTCGCCCACTCGAGGGCACGGCCGCCGACCCCGTTCTCGGCCATCACGTAGTAGCGGTGCGGCACCGGGCTCGGCACGGTGAGCAGGCCGCTGCCGAGGTCGCCGCGCGGTTCGCCGATGTGGGTGACCATCACCGACGTGGTGCCGATGATGACGGCCCCCGTGTCGGGCCCGAGCGCACCGGCGCCCACCGCGGACGTGATCGAGTCGATCGTGCCCGGGACGACCGGCAGCCCTGCGGGCACACCGAGCTCGTCCGCCGCCGACGTGGTCACCTCACCGATCACGCCACGCATCGGCACGAGCGGCGCGAGCTTGTCGGGCCGCAACCCGGCGAAGGCGACCAGCTCGGGGTCGTACTCGACGGCACCCCACGTGCGGTTGTCGCACACGAGCTGTCCGAACACCGTGGACTGCGTGGCGGACACCCGCCCGGTGAGGCGTGCCGTCAGGTAGTCCATCGGCTCGACGAGCGCCGCGGCTGCCGCGTACGACTCGGGGTGGAGCGTCTCGAGCACGTGGGCGTGGGCGACGTTGTCGTTGCCGCTCGGCAACGGGATCAGCCCGTGCCGCTCGACGAACGTGCCGAAGGCACCGTCGACGCCGAGCAGGGTGAGGTTGTGCGCCGCGCCGCGGGTGTCCATCCAGAGGATGCAGGGTCCCGTCGGGCGACCGTCGGCCGCGACGGGCACGGTGCTCATGTACTGGCTCGTGACGGCCACGCCGACGAGGGGCGGGACGGGCGAGAGCGAGCCGAGGGTCGTCCGCGTGGCGGTCACCACGGCCGACCACATCTGCTCGGGGTCCTGTTCCGCACCGCCGCCCGCGACGAAGGTGGTGGCGACCGGCTGCGACGACCAAGCCAGGGTGTGACCGCCGCGGTCGACGACGGCCACCTTCGGTCCACCGGTCCCGAGATCGATCGCGAGCACGCAGCCGTCGCCGTCCATGTGCCGGAGCGTAGGCGTCTGGTATCAAGGTCCGCGTGCCCGCCGTGCTACAGCTCCTCGGTCCCTCGACAGGAGGCATCCGCGTGCACGTCGGCGAGCTGGCGCGCCGGCTGCAACAGCGCGGGTGGGCGGTGCAGGTGGCCGGACCGGACGGCGTGATGGACGGGGTCGGCGAGCAGACGGCGGCGGTGGCGGTGCCCACGTCGTGGCACCCGCTCGCCCTGCGACGCGCCCGCCGTCAGCTCGTCCCGTTGCTCCACGGCGTCGACGTCGTCCACGCGCACGGGCTGAAGGCCGCGATGGTGGCCCTCACGATCCGACGCCGGCCGCCACTGGTGCTGACGGTGCACAACCTGGTGGTGGGGACGCAGCAGGGTGTGATCCGACGGGTGCTCGGCGGCGTCGAGCGCTGGATCGTCGGTCACGTCGACGACGTGATCGTGATCAGCCCCGAGATCGGCGACCGCGTCGCTCCCCGACAACCCCTCGACCGCCGGCACGAGATCCTGCCGGTGTCGCCGCTCCGCACGGTGACGCGCTCGCGACACGAGGTCCGCTCCTCGTACGACATCGGCGACGACGCGCCCCTCGTGGTCGTCGTCGCCCGGCACCACCCGCAGAAGGATCTGCCGATGTTCCTCGCGGCGATGGCCGACGTGCGCGGCCGGGTGCCCGACGCGCGCGCGATCGTCGTGGGCGACGGCCCGGAACGTGCCGCCGTCGAGGCAGTGCGGCACCGTCTCGGACTGGACGAGGTGGTCGTGATCGCCGGCCACCGGCCGAACCCGATCGACGAGATGCACGCCGCCGACGTGGTGGCGCTGTCGTCGGTGTGGGAGGGCTCGCCGTTGGCCGTGGCCGAGTGCCTCTCGATCGGCGTGCCGCTGGTGAGCACCGCGGTGGGCACGGTCACGCGCCACCTGGTCGACGGGGAGAGCGCTCGCATCGTGCCCGTCGGCGACGCCCGGGCGATGGCCGACGCGCTCGTCGAACTGCTCGGCGACGCGCCGCTCCGGACTCGCATCGGCGCGGCGGGCCACGACGTCGCGGTGGCCACCTTCGACGGCGACCGCCTGGTCGAGCTCGTGATCGAGGTCTACCGCGCCGCCGTCGGCAGGCCGCGCCGTGAGCGCCGTGGCCGGCGACGTGCTACACCTGCATTCCCATGAAGCCGGACGGAGTGGCGGCGCTGGTCGCGCGTGTGCCCGAGTGGGCCGGTTGCGACCTCGACATCCGACCGCTCCACGGTGGGATCACCAATCGGAACTTCGTCGTCACGGTCGACGGCGCCGAGTGGGTCGTGCGGATCCCGGGTGAGCGCACCGAACTGCTCGGCATCGACCGGGCGAACGAGCGCGAGGCCGCCGAGCGCGCCGCGCAGCTCGGCATCGGGCCACCGGTGCTCGGCGAGCTCCCCGGGGTGCACACGTTGATCACCCGGCTCGTGCCGGGCCACCACCTCGAACACACGCACTTCACCGAGCGCTTGGCCGACGTGGTGCCGATGCTGCGCGCGTTCCACGGCAGCGGTGCGCTGCGCGGGGCGTTCCCCATCCATCGCGTGGTCGAGTGGCACGCTCGCGACGCGGCGACGCACGGGGTGATGCCGCCCGGCGCGTACGAGCGGTTGCACCAGGCGAGCCGCCGGATCGAGCAGGCGTTCCAGGCGTCGCCGATGGCGCCGGTGCCGTGCCACAACGACCTGCTGCCCGCGAACGTGCTGTTCGCCGACGACCGGGTGTGGCTGCTCGACTTCGAGTACGCCGGGATGAACGACGTGTTCTTCGACCTCGGCAACCTCAGCATCAACGCCGGGCTCACCGAACCCGCGGAGCACGAGCTGCTGCGCCTCTACTTCGACACGACCACCCCGACCCACTGGGCGCGGATGCAGCTGATGAAGGTGATGAGCGAGTTCCGCGAAGGCGGCTCGGCAGCTGCGAACGACTCGTCGCCCGGCCGGAGTTCACGACGTGGTTGGAGGACGCGGCTCGCCCGATCGGCTGATCGACCGAGCGAGCAGGTGGGCACCCACCGGCGCCGTCACCAGCTGCAGCACCACCGCGACGGCGAGCTTCGCCACCAGGCTGGTCGAGTCGATCTGCAACGCGGCGCCGGCAGCGCACGCGATGACCCCGAGCGTGGCCGGCTTGGTGGCGGCGTGCATCCGCGATCGTGTGTCGCCGAGTCGGTGCAGCCCGATCGCCGCCACGAGCGCCAGCACGCCTCCCACCACGAACAGCGCACCGCTGACGACGTCGAGCACGATGCTCACGATCCGCTCCGCTCGACGAAGCGCGCCACGGTGACCGAGCTGAGGAATCCGAGCAACCCGAGGACGAGCGCGACATCGACGAGGACCCCATCGCCGGCGAGGGCTGCGCCGACGAACAGGCCGCACTGGATGACCGACGCGACCACGTCGAATGCCACGGCGCGGTCGGCGACGTGGCCGGGCCGGACGGCCCGCCAGACGGTGAGCGCCGCAGCGACCATCAGCAGCACGATCGCCGACCAGCCCGCAGCGCTCATCGTGGCTCCGACGGGGTGATGGCAGCGGCCACACGCGCCTCGAGTCGCTGCACCGACCCGACGAACTCGTCGGGGTCGACCTGGCCGAGCACGTGGACGGCCAGGACGTGCCCGTCCGCGGTGGGGCGCACGTCGACGGTGAGGGTCCCGGGGGTGAGCGTGATCGAGTTCGCCACGATCGAGGTGACGAGCGTGGAGCGGGACGTGATCGCGACGTCGATCACCTGGGCCGCGGTGCGCTCCGGCGTCGGCGCGACCACGGCCACCAGGACGGTCCAGGTGGAGCGGACCAGGTCGACGGCGAGCGCCACGACGAACGACACGAGCGCCACGGGGTGAAGCCGGTGACGGCCGGCCGGGTCCGCCTCGACCGGGAACAGCACGGCCACGGCCAGCACGACGACCAGTCCGGCGGCGACGTTGCCGAACGTGAGCTCGCCCTGCAGCGAGACCCACACCGCGATCAGCACCACCGTCCGCACGATCACGGCGCGATCACCGCCGCCCGGTAGCCCGCGGGATCGAGCAGCTGATCGGCCGCACCGGCGCAGAAGTCGAACAATGGACCCGCGAACAGCGCGACGCCGACCGTGCCGATCACGAGCGTGACCGTGGTGACCGACATCAGGCGGTGATGGCGCAACACCCCCACCCGCCCCGCGGGGACCTCGGGGTAGACGTCGCCCCAGAACACACCCGTCCAGATCTTGGTCATCGACACGAGCGTCAGCAGGCTCGCCACCAGCGCGGCCACGACCACCACGTGCTCGCCCGACTCGAAGCCGGCGCGAGCGAGGCCGAGCTTCGCGAGGAACCCCGAGAACGGCGGGAGCCCGGCCAGGCTGAGCGCCGGCACCAGGAACAGCGCGGCGAGCGGACCGGAGCGTCGAAGCATCCCGCCGACGTCGTCGAACGCGGTCGAGCCGGTCTCGGTCTCGATGATGCCCTGCACGAGGAACAGCGAAGCCTTCACCGGGATGTGGTGCACGAGATAGAACACCGTGGCCGCCAGCGCGGCCTGGGTCCCGAGGCCGATGCCCATCACCATGTAGCCGATCTGGCTGACGATGTGGAACGACAGCACGCGCTTCATCTCGACGTGCGAGATCGCGCCGAACACTCCGACCAGCATGGTCAGCCCGGCGATCCACAGCAGCAACGTGGCGGCCTCACCTGGGAAGAGCAACGTCTCGAGGCGGATCATGCAGTAGATGCCCACCTTGGTGAGCAACCCGGCGAACACCGCGGTGACCGAGCTGGGTGCCGCCGGATACGCGTCGGGCAACCAGAAGAACAACGGGAACACCGCGGCCTTGATCCCGAACGCGACCAGCAACAGCAGGTGCAGCCCGGTGCGCACGCCGTCGGGGAGTTCGGCGAGCCGCTCCGGGAGCTCGGCCATGCTGACCGTGCCGGTCGCGGCGAACACGAGACCGACGGCCGTGAGCAGCACCGTCGATTCGACGACGTTGAGCACCACGTAGGTGGTGCCGGAACGGATCTGTGCATCGGTGCCCTCGAGCGTGAGCAGCACATAGCTCGACATCAGCAGGAGTTCGAACGCGACGAACAGGTTGAACAGGTCACCGGCGAAGAACGCCTGGGCGATGCCCGCAGCGAGCACGAGATACGCCGGGTGGTAGAAGGGCGACCGTTCGTCCGCGGCACGCTGGCCGATCGCGAAGGCCAACACGAGCACGAGCAATGCCCCTGCGATCACGGCCATGAGCGCCGCGAGGCGGTCGCCGACGAGCGTGATCGCGATGTCGCCCGGCCAGGCACCGAGCCGCGACACGACGATGTCGCCCTCGGTCGCGAGGTGCACCACCACGGCGATCGACGAGGCCAGAGCGCCGAACAGCGCTGCGAAGCTGACGAGTCGCTGTGCGCGACGCGCGCGCACGATCGTCGTGACGGCCGCGCCGAGCAGCGGCAGTCCGAGCGGAAGTCCGAGCAGCACGTTCACGCTTCGACGTCCTCCCGGTCGGGAACGTCACCGGCGATGCGCTCGGCGGCCCGTGCCACGAGGCGGTCCTCCACGTCGTCCTCGACGACGTCGTTGCCGTCGATCGTCCAGTTGCGCCACACGAGCGCGAGCAGGAAGGCGGTGATCGCGAACCCGATCACGATCGCGGTGAGCACCAGCGCCTGTGGCACCGAGTCGGTCGCGCTCGCGTTGCCCACCATCGGCGCCTCGCCGGCGCGGCTGCCGGTGGCGACGATGAGCACGTTGACACCGTTGCCCAACATGCCGACGCCCAACACGATGCGCGTGAGGGTGCGGTGCAGCAGCAGGTAGGTGCCGACGCCGAACAGCGCCGCGACGAGCACCACCAACGACGCGCTCACGAGCCCACCCCCCTGGTATCCGGTGCGACGGCCGGCTCCGACACGCCCAACGCCTCGGCGCCGAGCGACACGAGCACCGAGAGCACCACGCCGATGACCACCAGGTAGACACCGAGGTCGAAGAACGTCGACGACACGAACTTGACCTCGCCGACGAGCGGCACGTCGAACTTCCAGATCGACGAGGTCAACAGCGGGTCGCCGAACAGCAGCGGTGCCATCACGGTGAGCACGGCCAGCAGCATCCCGGCGCCGATCAACGCCGACGGATGGGCGATCACCGAGCGCCGCACGCGCAGCGCACCTCCGGCGAGGAAGCGGAGCACGAACGCCGCGCCCACGATCAGGCCGCCGGCGAACCCGCCACCGGGCGCGTTGTGGCCGCGGAAGGTCACGTACACGGAGATCACGACGATCACCGGGAACAGTCGACGATCGGCCTCGTCGAGGATCACGGAACGCCGGCCGATCACGAGGGGCCACCCAGCGGCTCGGCGTCCCGGACGCGGCGACGGCGCGCCATCCTGACGAGATTCGTGACACCGAGCGCCGCCGTGGCGAGCACGGTGATCTCGCCCATCGTGTCGAATCCACGGAAGTCGACGAGGATCACGTTCACGATGTTCTCGCCGCCGGCCTCGGGCAGCGACGACGCCGCGTACCGCTCGCCGACGGACGGCGCGGTCCGCGCTCCCGACACCATCACGGCGAAGCCCGCCATCCCCAGACCGACCGCGCACGAGATCGCGACACGGGCCCACCGCCGAGCCCACGCCGGCGCGGGATCGAACCCGCGTGGCATCTGACGCAACACGAGCAGGAAGACCACGATCGTCAGCGTCTCGACCAGGATCTGGGTGAGCGCGAGGTCGGGCGCGCCGAACAGCGCGAACAGCACAGCACACGAGAACCCGACGCCGCCGATGAGGAGTGCCGAGACGAACCGCTCCCGCACCAGCACCACGCCGAACGCGAACGCGATCGCGAACACGACGACGACGGCCTGCACCCACGAGTCGGACCAGACGAGCTCGTCGAACCCCGCGCCCGGATCGTCGACGATGGCGACGGCGAGCACCGTCACGACCACGGTCGCGATCACGCCGAGGTAGGCGAGCAGCGACCCGCTCTGGGTGATCGCCGTCAGCCGTCGCGAGCCGTCGATGAGCCCGTCGAACGCGGCCTGGAACATGCGCTCGCCGGACACGTCCGAGCGCCGCGGCCGCACCACCTCGGGCACCTTCAGCCCGACCACGACACCGACCGCGACCACCACCACCGAGACGTACAGCGCGGCGTGCAGACCGGGCCACAGGTGGAGCGCGCCGCGGGCGGCGGCGTCGAGCGAGGTCACCGGCGACACCAACCAACCACCCACCGTGTGCGCACCGAGCCCGGCGACGAGCGACACCGCGGTGAACACCACCGTCGGCCACACGAGCCACCACGACGCCGCATGGTGCACCCGAGCGGGGTCGGTCACCGACGTGTCCACGCCGAACATCCCGCGCACGAGGCGGACGCTGTAGGCGACCGACAGCACCGATCCGGCCACCACCGCCACCAGCGCCACGGTGCCCGCGGCGCCCGCCTCTGCGTCGAGCAACGCGGTGAGCGCCCCCTCCTTCGTGACGAAGCCGAGCAGCGGCGGCAGGCCCGCCATCGACGCAGCCAGGGTCGTCATCGTGACCGCGACCACCGGCAGCTCGCGGCCGAGGCCGGAGAGCCGGCGGATGTCGCGCGTCCCGGTCGCGTGGTCGACCACACCGACGCCGAGGAAGAGGCCGGCCTTGAACACGGCGTGGGCGACGAGGTGCGCGACACCGGCGTAGGTGGCGCCGGGCACGCCGAGTCCGACGAGCACCGTGAGCAACCCCAACTGCGACACGGTGCTGTGCGCGAGCAGGAGCTTGCCGTCGGTCTGGCGCATCGCGCGCGCCCCTCCCAGCAGCATCGTGGTGCCGCCACAGAGGACCACGGTCCAGCGCCACACGGCCAACTCGCCGAACACGGGCGCGAGCCGCGCCATCAGCACGATGCCGGCCTTCACCATCGTCGCCGAGTGCAGGTACGCGCTCACCGGCGTCGGCGCCGCCATCGCGCCCGGCAGCCAGAAGTGGAACGGGAACTGGGCGCTCTTGGTGAGGGCCCCGACGAGCGCCAGCATCGCCGCGGTGGTGACCATCGAGCCGCTCGGGTGCGTCGTGGCGAGAGATGTGAAGTCGGTGGTGCCGACCGCCACCTGCAGCAGCATCACGGCCGCCAGCAGGCACAAGCCCCCGGCTCCCGTGACGAGCAGCGCTCGCACCGCGGCGGTGCGAGCCGTCGCCGAACGGTCGTTGAGCCCGATCAGCAGGAACGAGCAGACCGACGTGAGCTCCCAGAAGACGAACATCGTGAAGAGGTCGGCCGAGGCCACGAGGCCCGACATCGCCCCCGCGAACGCGACGAAGAGGCCGACGAAGCGGACGAAGGTGGCGTCGTGGTCGAAGTACGCACCCGCGTAGGCGAGCACGATCGCGCCGATCACCGACACGACGAGCAGCATCGCCACCGCGAAGCCGTCGAGGCGCAGGGCGAGTCGCAGTCCCAGATCGGGCACCCAGTCCCACGAGTCGACGGGCGGCCTCCCTGCGCCGACCCCCTCGACGATCACGACGAGGGCCGTGGTGGCGAACACGCCGACGCCGAGCGCGACACCGAGTCGGGGACGGGCGCGGCAGCCGGCGAACACGACGGCCGCGGCGACGGCGTGGAGGAGGACGACGAGGAGCATCTCAGGGATGGGGGCGTGACGATGTCATGCCGACCAGACTTCCCGGCGCACCACGGATCACGGTAGCCCACCAGCGCGAACGAGCCGGCCCGGAGGCCGGCTCGTCAACACAGCGTTCACATTCGGCTGTCGCTCAGACCGCCCGGCCGTGCTCGACGGCGTCGAGCTCGCGTTCGATCGCCAGGAGTTCTTCCTTCGTGCCCTGCACCTTCGGACCGGTGAACCACTTCTTTCCGCTGAGGCTCCAGTAGCCGAGGACGAACACCGCGGCGATGAGGATCAGTGGACCGGTGAAGTTGAAGTTGTTCACCTTGAAGAAGCCCGGTGCGAACTCGTTGGTGTCGCCCCAGATCGGCCAGAAGGGCCAGAACAGGGGGGCGACGAACAGGATCGAGATGAACGCGATCCACACCAGCGACGTCCACCCCACCAGCTTGTGCATCCCCTTCAGGTTCCACGGACCGACCTCGAAGTCGTCGCTGGTGAGGCGGAGGAAGATCGGGATCGCGTATGCGATGTAGAGGCCGATGACGCAGATGCCGGTGAGCGCGAAGAACGCCGTCGAGTAGCCACCCTTCTGGTACAGCGACAGGGTGCCCACGAGCGCCGACAGCACGACGCCCAGCCACACCGAGTTCGTTGGCGTGCGGGTGCGCGGGTTGATCTTGTGCCAGAACTTCGACCCGGGAAGGGCGTTGTCACGGCTGAAGGCGTAGATCATCCGGCTGTTGGCCGTCACCGACGCGAGCCCGCAGAAGAACTGGCCGACGATGGCGATGAAGACGAGGAACTTGGCGGCCGTGTCGCCGAGCGCGTTGTCGATGAGGCGCGGCGCGGCGTTCACGAGGAAGAAGTCGCCCTCGCCGCCGAACGCGATCGCGGCGTAGGTCTCATCGTCCTTCGGGAGCGCGGCGATCATCGCGAGGTTCATCACGAGGGCGGCGATGGCCGAGATGTAGATCGACCTCACGATCGCCTTCGGGGCCTCGGTGCGAGCACCCACGGTCTCCTCGCTCACGTGAGCGGACGCGTCGAACCCGGTGATCGTGTACTGCGCCAGCAGCAGACCCACCGCGAAGAGGTAGACGGTCACGAACGTGCCGCCCGTCCAGCCGGTGAGCCCGGCGGGAGCTTCGTCGAAGGCCGCTCCGATGCCGCGGGAGTTGCTCGGAGCGATGAACAGGATCCCCGCGATGATCACCACGCCGACCACGTGCCACCAGACGCTGATGTCGCCGAGCAACCGCACCAGGTTGACGCTGAACGTGTTGAGCAACCCGTGGGCGATGAGCACCAGCAGGAAGATGACGAAGATGTTCTTCGACGTGAGCTCGAAGCCGTCGTCGAACATCCGGATGAAGTACCCGATGAAGACGGACAGCGCGTAGTCGACGCTCGCGATCACGCCGATCTGGCCGATCAGGTTGAAGTACCCGGTGAACCAGGCCCAACGCGCCTGGTTGCGCTTCGCGAGCTTCGCCGACCAGTAGTACAGGCCTCCTGCGGTCGGGTACGCCGAGCAGATCTCGCCCATCGCCATGCCGACCAGGAGCGCGAAGAACCCGACGATGACCCAGCCCAGCGTGATCACCCGCGGACCGCTGGTGACCATGCCGAGCCAGAAGCTCGTCATGCCACCCGCCAGGATCGAGATGATCGAGAAGCTGATGGCGAAGTTGCTGAAGGTGCCGAGGCCGCGGTGCAACTCCTGGGCGTAGCCCAACGAGTGCAGGTGATCGCGGTCCTCGTCGTGATGATGTCCGGTCAAGGTGGACCTCCCCGATGGCTCGCCACGGGCCCCCACGGTCCGCGGTCGAGTGGCGAGGATCTAGCAGTTCGGCAGACCCCCGCCGGACGGGTGGGCCACGCCTGAGAACGCTGCTCAGTCGAGGGCGACGAACCAGTCGACCAGGAGCGCCGCGTGCTCGCGGCTGACGGGCGTGTTGACCCGCGTCTCGGCCATCACCTGCTCGACCGAGGAACCGAAGTTGCCGAGCTCGGTGGCGCCGGGGCCCTGCGTCCAGCGGGCCATGATCGCCTCGTGCGCCTCGGGGTGGAACTGGGTGCAGAACGTGCGACCCAGCCGCCATGCCTGCGGACCGACGCTGCTGCGCGCGAGCTCGGTGGCGCCCGGCGGCACCGTGACCACGTCGTAGTGCCACTGCAGCCACGGGCCCTCGGCGATCACCTCGGGGAGGTCGGAGACCACGTCGTACCAGCCGATCTCCGGGGTGCGCGCCCGCTCGACCGTGCCGCCGAGTGCATGGGCCATCGACTGGTTCCCGAAACAGATCCCGAACTGCGGCATGCCCCGCCGCTGTGCCTCGCGGATCACCGCGACCTCTGCCGCGACGTTGTCGGCGACGTGCGGCCAGTACACGCTCCATTCGCTGCCGAGCAGCAGCACGAGGTCGAAGCCGTCGAGCGCGGGCCAGTCGCCCGGCGACTCGCGGAACGCCTCGGTGAAGCCGTAGCCGTGGAAACGGAACCGCTCGCCGACGAAGCCGGGGTCGCAGTCGTTCTGGTTCGCGATCAGCAGGGCGCGCATCGGCCACACGGTACCGGTGCCGGGCGTCGCGCCGCTCGCCGTCGACGCCCGGCAGAATGGCGGACGTGCCAGCTCACGTGCTCATCGTCGGTCGTCTCAGCCCCGAGTCGAAAGGGGTGCGCGGCGAGAGCTTCGCGGCCGGCCAGGGCTACTTCCGTGCGGTCGAACGGGCCGGCGGCGTGCCGCTCATGCTGCCCCCGATCCCGGCGCTGCACGACCGTCTCGCCGAGCTGATCGACCGCGTCGACGCGATCGTCATGCACGGCGGCGGCGACGTCGACCCGCGCCGGTACGGGCAGGAGCCGAGCGCTGAGGAGCTGTACGGCATCGTGCCCGAGCACGACGAGGTCGAGCTCGACGTCGTCCGCCTGGCGCTCGAGGCCGACAAGCCGATGCTGGCGATCTGCCGCGGCATGCAGGTGCTCAACGTCGCGCTCGGCGGCGACCTGGTGCAGCACATCGGCTCGGACGACCACTGGTTCGTGAAGCACCCGGTCACCATCGACGGCGACAGCCGTCTGGCGGCCGCGCTGCGCACCGAGCGCCCGTCTGCCTGTCACAGCGTGCACCACCAGTCGATCGGCCGTCTCGGTCGCGGGCTTCGTCTCGTCGCACAGGCCGACGACGGGATGCCCGAGGCGATGGAGGTCGAGGCCGCCTCGTGGGCCGTGGCCGTGCAGTGGCATCCCGAGGACACCGCTGCCAGCGATCCCGAGCAGCAGGTGCTGTTCGACGCACTCCTCGGTCGGGTGGCACGGTGAGCGACCGCCCACCGCTGATCGGCATCTGCGGGCGCGTGCTGTCGTTCGCCGACGAAGGCCGGCGCGACGCGTTCTCGAGCAGCCAGCCCTACAGCCGCGCGGTCGCGAAGGCCGGCGGCCTGCCGGTGCTCCTGCCGCCGCTGCCCACCGCGCCGCAGCAGGTGCACACCTACCTCGACCGGCTCGGGGGGCTGCTGCTGCCCGGCGGCGGCGACGTCGAGCCGCACCGCTACGGCCAGCAGCCCACGACCGACGCGCTCTACGGCATGGTCGGCCTGCACGACGAGTTCGACCTCGCGCTCGTGCACGCGGCGATCGAGCGCGACCTGCCCGTGCTCGCGATCTGCCGCGGCATGCAGGTGCTCAACGTGTCACAGGGCGGCACGCTCGTGCAGGACCTCGAGTCGTGCGGCGAGACCGGCGAGGGCCACTGGATGAACGAGCACCCGGTCGACATCGTCGACGGCTCGAAGCTGGCCGACGCCGTCGGCACCACCCACCTCCGTCACTGCTACTCGGTGCACCACCAGGGGCTCGATCGGCTCGGTGAGGGCATCGTGCCCGTGGCCCACGACGAGCACGGTCTCATCGAGGCCGTCGAGTACGAGGGTGCGAGCTGGGTCGTCGGCGTGCAGTGGCACCCCGAGGACACGATCGGCGTCGAGGCCGGTCAGCTCGGGTTGTTCCAGGAGTTCATCCGCCGCTCGACGGCACACGCCGCCGGCTGACGGGTCAGGGCGCCAGCAGCGTGGCGTGATCGGCGGCCGACACCAGCCAGCCCGGGGCGAACCCGACCAGCAGCGTGAAACCGACCGACAACACGACCGCCAACGTGGTCGACAGCGGGGTGCGCACGGGCTCGCGGGCGTCGTCGCCGGGCTGCGGGTCGGCGATCCACATGCTGATCATGATCCGCAGGTACAAGAACGCGGCGATCACCGACGCCAGCATCGCGATGATCGCGATCGCATAGCTGTGCTGGTCGACCGCTGCCTCGATCACGCCGAACTTGGCGACGAACCCGGACGTGAGCGGCACGCCCGCCTGGGCGAGCAACAGCACCGTCATCCCGAGCGCGAGCGCCGGACGGGAACGTCCGAGACCGCGGAACGCATCGAGATCGGTCTGCGCGTCGCCGGTGCGTCCGACGAGCGAGACGACGGCGAAGGTGCCCATCACGAGCACGGCGTAGAGCAGCAGGTAGAGCAGCGACGCCGAGACACCGGTGGCCGAATCGGCCTGGCCGGCGCCGTGCGCCGCGGCCTCGACGCCGACCAGGATGAAGCCGGCGTGGCTGATCGACGAGTAGGCCAGCATGCGCTTCACGTTGGTCTGCACCACCGCGAGGATCGAGCCGACCGCCAAGGTGGCGACCGCGAGGGTCCACACGACCGGCCGGAAGTCGTCGCGCCAGTGCGGCAGCGCCTCGGTGAGCACGCGCAGCATCGCGGTGAAGGCGCCGATCTTGCCGGCGCTCGCCATGAAGGCCGTGACCGGCGTGGGGGCACCCTGGTACACGTCGGGCGTCCAGAAGTGGAACGGCACCGCCGACACCTTGAACGCGAGACCGATGAGCAGCAGTGCCACACCGGCGAGCACGAACGCGTCCTTGCGCTCGACGGCGATCGAGGCGTTGACCGCAGCGACGATCTCGTCGTACCGCGTGCTGCCGGTGCCGCCGTAGACGAGCGCGACGCCGTACAGGAAGAACGCCGAGGCGAACCCGCCGAGCACGAAGTACTTGATGCCGCTCTCCTGGCTCTCGGGCCGGCGGCGGTGGCTGGCGGCGAGCACGTAGAACGACAGCGACAGCACCTCGAGACCGAGGAAGAGCACGACCAGGTCGTTCGCCATCGCCATCACGATCCCGCCGATGCCGGCCGTGAGGTACAGCGCATAGACCTCGGGGCCGTCGAGGCCCTCGCGTCGGAGGTAGTCGTCGGTGACGAGGCAGGCGAGCAGGATCGCTGCCGACACTGCGATGGTGGCGAACAGTGCGAACGTGTCGAGGCTGACCGCACCGTCGACGAGCGTGCGGGCGCCCTCGTCGGTGACGTCGTCCCACAACACGAACGACATCACCATCGCCGCACCCGCCGCCGTGGCGGTGAACGCGGCGTACAGGCCGCGGGGCCACGCAGGCGTGAGCGCTGCGAGCACCAGCAGCACCAGCGAGGCACCGAGCAGGACGAGCAGCGGGCTGAGGTCGAACCACGCGATCGCGGGCCCGACGAGGTTCTCGGCGTTCACGGCGCCACCTCCTCGTTGCTCTCGGCGGATGCCTCGGCCTCGGTCTCGGTCTCGGTGATCGGCTCGGGAACCGTCGGCTCCTCGTATCCGGTGCGCTCGCTCACGTGGGTGATCAACGCCTTCACACTCGGCTCGATGCGATCGAGCATGGGCTTCGGATAGACGCCCGTGAACACGATGAGGCCGATGAACGGCAGCAGCACCGCTGCTTCCTTCGCGCGCAACTCGGGGAACGAGCGGTTCGCGTCGTCGGGCTCGCCGTGGAACACGCGCTGGTAGGCCCACAGCAGGTAGAGCGCGGCGAGGATCACGCCGGTCGCGGCCACCACCGTCCACCAGCGGGCGGTGAGGAAGGATCCGATGAGCACCAGGTACTCACCGATGAAGCCGTTGAGGCCCGGCACGCCGATCGACGAGAGCATCACGACCATGAAGCCGGCGGCGAAGATCGGGGCGACCTTCTGGATGCCCTTCAGCTCGGCGATCTGGCGGGTGTGGCGCCGCTCGTAGATCATGCCGACGAGGAGGAACAGCGCACCGGTGCTGAGACCGTGGTTGATCATCTGCATCGTGGCGCCCGTGATGGCCTGCGTGGTGAACGCGAACGTGCCGAGCACGATGAACCCGAGGTGCGCGACCGACGAGTAGGCGACGAGACGCTTCAGATCCTTCTGCATCGTGGCGGCGATCGCGCCGTAGACGATGCCGATCACCGCGAGCGTGAGGAACAGCGGACGGCTCCAGCGGGCGGCCTCGGGGAACAGGTAGAGGCCGAAGCGGAGCAGACCGTAGGTGCCGAGCTTCAGCATCACGCCGGCCAGGATGATCGAACCGCCGGTGGGCGCCTGGGTGTGCGCGTCGGGCAGCCAGGTGTGCACCGGGAACATCGGCACCTTCACCGCGAACGCGACGGCGAAGGCGAAGAACAGCCAGCGCCCGGTGGTGGCGGCGAACTCGGCCTTCTCGGCGATCTCGACGAGGTCGAAGGTGAGGTGGCCGACGCCGTTGGCCTTCGCGAGGAACGCCGTCGAGACGATGCCGACGAGCATGAACGCCGAGCCGACCATCGTGTAGAGGAAGAACTTGGTCGCGGCGTACACGCGTCCCTCGTAGCCCCAGCCGCCGATGAGGAAGTACATCGGGACGAGCACGATCTCGAAGAAGACGAAGAACAAGAAGAGATCGAGGCTGAGGAAGCTGCCCATCATCCCTGCCTCGAGCAGCAGCAGCCAGGCGAGGTAGCGCTTGTGGTCGTGGTGCGGGTCGACGCCGAGGATCACGAGCGGGAACAAGATGCCGGTGAGCACCACGAGGAACAGCGAGATCCCGTCGATGCCGAGGTGCCATGAGATGCCCCACGGCTTGATCCACTCGTGCTTGCTGACGAACTGGAACCCGGCGTCGGCGGTCTCGAACGACGAGAGCACCCACACCGACAGCGCGCCGGTGAAGACGCTGACGAGGATCGCGACGAGCTTGATCCACTCGCTGCGACGCTCGGAGAGGACGGCCACCGCGAGCGATCCCGCGGCGGGGAGGAGCACCAGGGTGGTGAGGATCGGGAACGACATCAGAGGATCCCCCGGATCACCACGAACCAGATGAGGACCAGCACGACACCCACACCGAGTGCGGCAGCGTACTGGCGGACGTAGCCGCTCTGGGCCTTGCGGGCCTGGCCCGCGGTGCCCTCGACGACCTTGGCGACACCGTTCACGGCACCGTCGACCACCTTCGCGTCGAACCACGCAACCGCGTCGAACGCCTGACGGCCGGGGCCGCCCATGAACGCCGACACGCCCTTGTCGTAGTACCAGCCCTGTTCGAGCAGGACCGGTTCGATCGCCTTGGCCTTCTGCTTGCCGTACACCATCACCGAAGCGACGATGCCGAGCGTGGCGATCACGACGGCGATCGCGAGCAGCACGTACTTGTTCTCGTAGGCCCAGGTGTGGTGGATGTCGGCCTCGCCGAACTCGATCACCGGCTCGAGCCACTTCTCGAGGAAGTGGAGATCGGACGAGAACGGCAGCTGCAGCGCGCCACCGACGATCGACAGACCGGCGAGGACGACGAGCGGGAACAGCATGACCCACGGGCTCTCGTGAGGCGTGTGGTCACCGTGCTCGTCGTGCTCGTCGTGCGCGTGGTCGCCGTGCGCCCCGTTCTCGTGTGCCTTGTCCTTCCAGCGCGCCTCGCCGAAGAACACGAGGATGACCTGACGGGTCATGTAGTACGCGGTGAGCAGCGCCGTGACGAGACCCACGACGTACAGCACCGGGCTCTTCGCGTAGGTGTAGAGCAGGATCTCGTCCTTGCTCCAGAAACCGGCGAAGGGCGGCACGCCGGCGATCGCCAGCCAACCGATGATGAAGGTGATGGCGGTGACCGGCATCAGCTTGCGCAGCGCGCCCATCTTCCGCATGTCCTGCTCGTGGTGCATGCCGTGGATGACCGAGCCCGACCCGAGGAAGAGCAGCGCCTTGAAGAACGCATGGGTGACCATGTGGAAGATCGCCGCGACGTAGGCCCCGGAGCCGACCGCGAGGAACATGTAGCCGAGCTGGCTGACCGTGGAGTACGCGAGCACCTTCTTGATGTCGTGCTGGGCGACCGCGATCGTGGCGGCGAACAGCGCCGTGGCCGCACCGACGATCGCGATCAGCCACGTGACCCAGTCGTCGGCGACGGCGATGACCGGGTTGACGCGGGTCATGAGGAACACCCCGGCGGTCACCATCGTGGCGGCGTGGATGAGTGCACTCACCGGCGTGGGGCCCTCCATCGCGTCGGGCAGCCAGATGTAGAGGGGCAGCTGTGCGCTCTTGCCGCAGGCGCCGATGAACAGCATCGCCGCGATCGCCGTGGCGGTGGTCTGGCTGAGCGCCCCGGTCTCGGCGGCGGCGTTGAGGCCGCCGTAGCTGACCGTGCCGACCGCCTGGAACGCGAGGAACATCGCGATCATCACGCCCCAGTCGCCCACGCGGTTGGTGACGAAGGCCTTCTTGCCGGCGGTGGCGGCGCTCTCGCGCTCGTGCCAGAACGAGATGAGGAAGTACGAGCACGTGCCCACACCCTCCCACCCGAGGAAGGTGACGAGCAGGTTCTCACCGAGCACCAACACGAGCATGCTGAGCGCGAACAGGTTGAGGTACAGGAAGAACTTCGAGAACCGCGGATCGCCGTGCATGTACCCCACGGCGTACAGGTGGATCAACGTGCCGATGCCGGTGACGAACAGGCACATCGTGATGCTGAGCGGATCGGCCAGGAAGGCCAGGTCGATGTGGAGCGACCCGACCGGCACCCACTGGAACAGGGTGGCGACGTGACGGCGCTCCTCGACGTCCATCGACATGAGGTCGGCGAACACGCCGACGGTGACGACGAACGCCGAGCCGATCATGGCGGTGGCGAGATAGCCGGCCTTCGGATCGCCGAGCTTGCGACCGAACAGCAGGATGAGCAGGAAGCCGGCGAGCGGCAGTGCGGGGATCAACCAGACGACGTCGACCACGGGATCAGCCCTTCAGCTCTGCCAGGTCGTCTGCGGTGGCCGCTGGGCGGCGCCGCAGGATGGCGACGATGATGCCGAGGCCGACGACGACCTCGGCGGCGGCGACGACGAGGACGAAGAACACGATCGTCTGCCCCTTGATGTCGCCGAGCTCACGGGCGAGCGACACGAAGGTGAGGTTGACCGCGTTGAGCATCAGCTCGACGCACATGAACATGATCAGCGGGTTGCGTCGCACCATCACGCCGACCATGCCGACGCAGAACAGCACGGCGGCGAGGATCAGGTACCAGGTGGCGGTGGGCCGCAACTCGGCGAGCAGGACGGCGTTCACTTGGCGGCTCCCGTGCCGGCCTTCACACCGGCGGCGCTGTTGGGCCCGAGCTTGTCGGGACGCCGTGACAGCAGCACCGTGCCGACGACGGCGACGACCAGCAGCACCGACACGAGCTCGAACGCGAACACGTGATCGCTGAACAGGTCGCGGGCGATCTGGCGGATGTTGCCGTCGGGGTCGGCGGCGACGTCGGCGGTCGCGACGTCGAGTCCGGCGCCCGCACCGCTGCGGACGGCGTCGCGACCCTGCACCACGGCGAGCAGCAACATCGCGAGCGTGCCCGCACCCACCACGGTGGCGAGCGGGCGCTGCATCGAGATCGGCTCGACCTGCAGGTCCTCGGCCTGGTCGACGCCGAGCAGCATGATGACGAAGAGGAACAGCACCACGATCGCACCCGCGTACACGATGACCTGCACGGCGGCGAGGAAGTGGGCCTCCTGCGCGACGAAGAGCACGGCGATGCCGAACAGGGTGAGCACGAGGCTCAGCGCGGCGTGGACCGGATGGTTGCGCACGATGACCCCGATGGCACCGAGCAGCACCATCGCGGCCGCGCAGACGAAGACGACGAACTCGACCGTCATGTCAGTGGCCTCCGCTCGCAGGACCGCGGCCGATGGTGCGCACGGTCTTCGGGGTGTCGGCCACGGCCTGGGTGGGCTCGGCGGCACGCGTGCCGTAGCCGAGCTCGGTGCTCCAGCCGACCTGGCCGACGAAGTCGGCGTCGCCGCCGGCCGCGGTGGCCCGCATCCAGCCGCTGGTGAGCAGGTCCTCGCCCTCGCGCCAGTCCTCCCAGGGGAGCTGCCGCGGCTTGCCCGAGTCGTCGACCACCAGCTCGGCCTTCGTGTAGATGGCGTCCTTGCGGTCGGTGAAGCTGAACTCGAACATCTTGCTCTCGGTGATCGCCTCCGTCGGGCACGCCTCGACGCAGAGGTCGCAGTGGATGCACCGCAGGTAGTTGATCTCGTACACGAACCCGAAGCGCTCACCGGGCGAGGTGGGGTTCTCGGGGTCGTTGTCCTTGCCACGCACGTAGATGCACTTGGCGGGGCACACACCGGCGCAGAGTTCGCAGCCGATGCACTTCTCCATGCCGTCCTCGTAGCGGTTGAGGACGTGACGCCCGTGCAGGCGTTCGGGCTTGTCGATCTTTTCGTCCTTGCCCTCGACCGCCTTGCCCTTCTTCGCGACGCGACCGCCGGAGTAGGAGGTGGTGACCCGCTTGCCGCCGAACAGGCGGTGCTGGCGGAGGGTGACGCCGAACCCTTCCAAGTAGCCCATCAGAACATGGCCCCTTCTCGTTCGCGGTTCCGGGCGCTCACCTTGGTGGCGGTGGTGAGCAGTGCCGCACCCAGGCCGATCACGCCGAGGCCCACGGCGCCCACCACGACCCGGTTCCACCCCTGGTCCTGACCGAGCTTGAACGCGGCGAGGAGCATGAACCAGGCGAGGGACACGGGGATGAGCAGCTTCCAGCCGAGGTTCATCAGCTGGTCGTAGCGCAGTCGGGGCAACGTGGCGCGGAACCACACGTAGACGTACAGGAACACGAGCAGCTTGAGCAGGAACCAGATGGTGCCGTTCAGCGCGCCGAGCTGCAGGTCGCCGTTCCACTCGAGCCCGCCGATGTCGACGCTGAGCGGCTGCGGGCCGCCGAAGAAGAGCGTGACGATCACGGCGCTCATCGTGATCGTGTTCATGAACTCGGCGAGGAAGAACAGCGCGAAGCGGATGCTCGAGTACTCGGTGTTGAAGCCGCCGACGAGCTCCTGCTCGGCCTCGACGAGGTCGAACGGTGGACGGTTGAGTTCGGCCGTCGCGGCGAGCAGGAAGATCACGAACGGCAGCACGCCGGTGCTGACGAGGTGCCAGTTGGTGAAGCCGTCCTGGTTGTCGACGATGCCGCTGGTGCTGAGCGTGCCGGCGAGGAGCAGCACGGCGCCGATGCTCATGCCGAGCGCGGCCTCGTAGCTGACCATCTGCGCCGACGCTCGGACCGAGCCGAGCAGCGGGTACTTCGAGCCCGACGCCCAGCCGGCCAGCATGATCCCGTACACCGCGATCGAGCTGAGGGCCAGCAACAACAGCACCCCGACCTGCGGATCGGCGAGCTGCAAGCGGGTGACGTGGTCGCCGGGCAGGGTGACGAGTCCGGTCTTGTCGCCGGTGTAGTCGCCGCCGAGCGGGATGACGGTCCAGACCAGGAACGCCGGGACGAACGACAGGTACGGCGCGAGCTTGAACACGAACCGGTCGCTCTTCTCGGGGATCAGGTCCTCTTTGAAGAACAGCTTGGTGCCGTCGGCCAAGGTCTGCAGCAGACCCCAGGGGCCGGCCTTGTTGGGGCCGATGCGGTTCTGCATGCCCGAGATGACCTTGCGCTCGAACCAGACCATCAGCATGGTGGCGACGAGCGCGACGACGAACACGACGACGGCCTTGATGACGACGACGAGGACGTCGCCGAAGCTGAGATCGCCGATGAGGAGAGGATCGATCGCCAGCATCAGAGGTTCTCGATTCGGACGTCGGTGACCGGGGCGGTGACGTCGATGAGGTCACCGACGTTGCCACCGGGCTGGTTGAACGGCACCCACGCCGTGCCGCGCAGCACGGTGGGGTCGGGCTCGACGCGCATGACCGCGCTGGCCCGCGAGGTGCGGACCTTCACGTCGCTGCCGGCGAGCACGCCGGCCCGCTCGAGGTCGAGCGGGTGCAGGTACACGGCCTGACCGGGCGCGAGGTGTGCCATCGACACGCTGTTGGCGGTGCCGATCGCCGCGTCGTAGAGCTTGCGGCTCACGACGAGGCGGAAGTCGTAGCTGTTGCGCACCGGGACGTCGACCTCGACCACGTTCACCGGGTCGAGCGACACCGGCTGGGCGAGGATGCCGTCGGGTGACGCAGCGAGGGCTGCGCCCGTGATCTCGTCGAACCCCGCCACCTTGGCGGCGATGTCGTCGGTGATCTGCTCGACGGTGCGGTAGCCGAGGTCGGTGCCGAGGCCCTGGGCGATCGCGGCGGCGATCATCCAGTCGGGGCGGCTCGTCCCGGCGGCGGTGACCTTGCGGCCGACGGTGGTGACGCGACCCTCGACGTTGGTGGTGCTGCCGGCCTTCTCGCCGTACGCGGCGGCGGGGAGCACGACGTCGGCACGCGACGACGTGGCCGACAGGTGCGTGTCGACGGCGATGATGCGGCGGGCACCGGCGAGCGCGCGGCGGGCGAGGTCGTTGTCGGGGAAGTCGCCGAGCGGGTCGGCACCGACGAGGACGAGGCATTCGATCTTGCCGTCGGCCGCGGCCTGCAGGATGCCGCGGCTGTCGAGCCCACCCGGGCCGGGGCGCATGCCGACCTGGATGGCGCCGCGCACGTTGCCGCGGCGGAGCACCGGCAACACGGTGGCGCCGGGCAGGGCCGAGGTGAGTGCCTGCAACGCCTGCACGGTGAGCGCCGACGACTCGGCGAGGTTGGCGCGACCGACGACGATCGCGACGGGGCCCGTGGCGAGCTGCGCCGCGACCTCGGCGTCGGCGAGCGCGGTGCGCACGGCCTCGACCTGGGTGCCGGGCTCGGTGACGATGCTCTTCCACGCGAGCCGGGTGAGCCCACCCTGCTTCGGCGTGAACTCGACGACCTTGGCGCGCCGCTTCTCGACCGCGTCACGCACCCGCAGGTACAGCACCGGCAGTTCCTCTTTGAGGTCCGGTGCGAGCAGCACGATGGTGGCGGCCGACGCGACGTCGGCGATCGTGGCTCGCGGCATCGCGAGCACACCGACCGGCAGGCCGTCACCGAGCTGCGCCGACACGTTGGGGGTGCCGATCACCTCGTGGGCGAGGCGCGCCCAGGCGAACGCGTCCTCGTTGGTGCCACGGGCACCGCCGATGACGCCGATGCTCGACGCACCGGCCGCGGCCTTGGCGTCGGCGATCAGCTGCACGGTGGCGGCCAGCGCCGCGTTCCAACCGGTAGTGGCCAGACCGTCCGCGGTGCGCACCTGCGGCTCGGTGACGCGCCCTTCAGCGGTGACGGCCTCGAAGCCGAAGCGGCCACGGTCGCACATCCAGCCCCAGTTGACGGGGTCGCTGTCGACGCCCTGGTAACGGAGCAGCTGGTCGCGGCTCGACTGCACGACGGTGCGGCAACCGACCGCGCACGTGGTGCACGTGCTCTCGACCTCCTCGAGGTCCCACGGGCGGGCCTTGAACCGATAGGGCTTGGCGGTGAGCGCACCCACCGGGCAGATCTGCACGGTGTTGCCGCTGAAGTAGCTGGCGAACGGTTCGTCCGGGAAGGTCATCACCTGCGTCGAGTTGCCGCGCTTGATGAAGTGGATGAGCGCGTCGCCCGCGACCTCGTCGGCGAAGCGGGTGCAGCGATCGCACAGGATGCAGCGCTCGCGGTCGAGGAACACCAGGTCGCTGATCGCGATCGGCTTCTCGTAGTGCCGCTTCTCCTCGACGAAGCGGCTCTCGCCCGGACCATGGCTCATCGTCTGGTCCTGCAACGGGCACTCGCCGCCCTTGTCGCAGACCGGGCAGTCGAGCGGGTGGTTGGCGAGCAGCAGCTCGAGCACGCCCTCCTGCATCCGCTTGGCCGTCGGCGACTCGGTCTCGATCTTCATGTCGGGCGCGACCGGCACCATGCACGACACGGTGACGGCGGGCCCACGACCGCTGTCGGCCTCGACGAGGCACATGCGGCACTTGCCGACCGGCGTCATCCGGTCGTGGTAGCAGAAGCGCGGGATGTAGACGCCGGCGTCCTCGGCGGCCTCGATGACGAGCTGGCCCTTGCGCGCGGTGTGCGGCACGCCGTTGACGGTGACCTGGACGGCGTTCGGATCGGGCGGCGGCGTATCGTCCGCTGCGACGGTGTTGTCGGTGGCGGTCATCGGTGAGCTCCAGCCGTCTCGGGGGTGTGCACGGCGGTGACGGGGATCGAGTTGCGGCGGGTGATCTTCGCCTCGAACTCGCTCCGGAACAGCGTGAGCGCCGAGTGCACGGGGGCGTACGCGGAGGGACCGACGAAGCAGATCGTGGTCATCTTGTACGGGAACGGGGTGGCCTCGAGGCCGAGCGCCGAGCTGGCCGCGTGCGGGAAGTTGCCCGGGCAGATCGACTCGCCGATCTCGAGCAGCTGATCGAGGTCGGCCGGCGTGCCGTTGCCCTCGACGACGCGGCTGAGCACCCGCTCGAGCCACGTGCCGCCTTCACGGCAGGGGGTGCACTGCCCGCAGCTCTCGGCCGCGTAGAACCGGGTGAGCGTGAGCGCCGCCGCCGGGATGTCGGTGGTGTGGTCCATCACCATGATCGCGCCCGAGCCGAGCATCGAGCCGGCGGCACCGACCAACCGACCCTCGAACGGGAGGTCGAGCTGCTCGGGGGTGAACCACGGGGCCGACCCACCGCCGGGCACGAACGCCTTGAGCTCGTTGCCGTTGCGGATGCCCTGGCAGAACTCCTGGCCGTAGAACAGGTCGCGGAACGTGGTGGTGCCGTTGACGATCTCGTACACGCCCGGACGGTTGACGTGGCCGCTGACGGCCACCATGCGCGTGCCGGGGCTCGTCTGGGTACCGATCGCGGTGTACGCCTCCGTGCCGTTGACCAGCAGCCACGGCAGGTTCGACAGCGTCTCGACGTTGTTCACGATCGTCGGCTGACCGTAGAGGCCGATCGCCGCAGGGAAGAACGGGGGCTTGAGGCGCGGCTCGCCACGCTTGCCCTCGAGGCTCTCGATGAGCGCCGTCTCCTCGCCGACCACGTATGCGCCGGCCCCCCAGTGCAGGACGATGTCGACGCTGAAGTTCGTGCCGAGGATGTTCTTGCCGATGTAGCCGGCGGCGTATGCCTCGTTCAGGGCCTGACCGACACGCTCGTGCGCGAGCGGCATCTCGCCACGGATGTAGAGGAACACCTGCGCCAGCCCTGCCGCGTAGGCGGCGATGAGGCAGCCCTCGATCAGCTGGTGCGGATCGCGCTCCATGAGGAGGCGGTCCTTGTAGGTACCGGGCTCGCTCTCGTCGCCGTTGACGACCAGGTAGCGCGGGTACTTGTCGGCGGGCATGAGGCCCCACTTGGTGCCGGCGGGGAAGCCGGCGCCACCACGACCGAGGATCGTGGCGCCGCGGACCTCGTCGTGCACCTCGGTCGACGACTTCGACAGCGCTCGCTTCAGACCCTCGTAGCCACCCGTGGCGTGGTACCGCTCGAGCGTGAAGCTGTCCTCGAGGTGGAAACGGGAGGTGACGATCTTGGGGCGATCGCCGTCGTCGATGTAGCCGGCTGCCCAGGGGTAGCTGCTCATGCGGGATCCTTCGGGGGGAACCAGGCCGGGGCGCCGGGCTGGTCGGGGGCGACGACGCCGGCGGCACGGTCGGCGGGGATCGACTGACGGACCCGGGCGAGCGTGCCGTGCGGCGGGATCTCGCCGTCGAGCGCGCCGTCGCGGAGGTCGTCGATCAGCCGGTCGAGATCGGCCGTGGTGACGCGGAAGCGGTGCCGGTAGTTGACCTGCAGGCAGGGGGCCTCGGTGCAGGCGGCCTGGCACTCGGCGTGCTCGAGCGTGATCAGCCCGTCCGGCGTGGTGCCGCCGACCTTGACACCGAGCTTCTGCTCCGCGTGGTGCATGAGTTCCTCGGCGCCCATCAGCGCGCACGACATGGTGCCGCAGATGTTGACGAGGTACTTGCCGACCGGTTCGAACTTGAACATCTCGTAGAACGTCGCGGTGCCGAGCACCTCGGCCGACGTCGCGCCGACGAGCTCGGCGACGTGCTTGATCGCGTCGTTGGTGAGGTACCCGTCCTGCTCCTGCGCGAGGTGCAGCAACGGGATCGTGGCCGACCGCGAACGCGGGTAGCGCGACAGGATCTCGTGCGCGAGGCGCACGTTGTCGTCGTTCAGGCGTGCCATCTCTATCGATCAACCTCTCCGAGCACCGGATCGACGCTCGAGATCACCGCGACCGCGTCGGCGACGAGGCCGCCACGCATCATGTGCGGGAGGCACTGGATGTTCACGAACGATGGCGCGCGCACGTGCATCCGGTACGGGGTGGGCGAGCCATCGCTCGCGATGTAGCACCCGATCTCGCCGCGAGGGCTCTCGATCGCCACGTAGACCTCGCCCTCGGGCACCTTGAAGCCCTCGGTGAAGATCTTGAAGTGGTGGATCAGCGCCTCCATCGACTCGTCGATGCGAGCGCGCGGGGGCGGCGTGACCTTCTTGTTCTGGATCCGGTAGTCGCCCGCCGGCATCCGGTCGAGGATCTGCCGGACGATCTTCATGCTCTCGCGGATCTCGTTGAGCCGGATCGCGTAGCGGTCGAACGCGTCGCCGTACGAGCCGACGATGACGTCGAACTCGACCTCGGGATAGCGCAGGTACGGCTGGTCTCGGCGCAGGTCCCAGGGCACGCCGGCGCCACGCAGGATCGGGCCGGTGGCACCGAGGGCGATCGCCTCCTGCGGCGTGATGACGCCGACGCCCTGGAGGCGCTCGCGCCAGATGGGCTGGCCCGTCATCAACACGTCGTACTCGTCGAGGCGCGGCTCGATCAGTTCGAGCAGACGCAGCACGTCGTCGCGCCACCCGGCGGGCAGGTCGGCGGCGAGGCCGCCCGGGCGGATGAAGTTGTGGTTCATCCGCAGGCCGGTGACCTTCTGGAAGAAGCGCAGGACCTCTTCGCGCTCGCGCCAGCCGTAGATCATCATCGACACGGCGCCGAGGTCCATGCCGTTGGTGGCCATGAACAGCAGGTGGCTGCTCATGCGGTTGAGCTCGCTCAGCAGCATGCGCATCCACACCGCTCGCTCGGGGATGTCGTCCTCGATGCCGAGCAGCTTCTCGACGGCCATGGAGAACACGAGCTCGTTGTTGAGCGGGCTCAGGTAGTCCATGCGCGTGACGTTGGTGCCGCCCTGCAGGTACGTCAGCTGCTCGCCGGTCTTCTCCATGCCGGTGTGCAGGTAGCCGATGATCGGCTTGCAGCGCAGCACGGTCTCGCCCTGGAGCTCGAGCATCAACCGCAGCACGCCGTGCGTGCTCGGGTGCTGGGGCCCCATGTTGATGATCATCGTCTGATCCTCGGAGGGATCGACGGGCAGGTCGCCGAGCTTGGCCGCCTCGGCCTCGCTCATGCGCAGCACGGCGCCCACCTCGCGCAGCAGCTCGCGGGCGGTGAGCTCGGCGCGCGGCTTGAGGCCCTGTTCGGGTTCGTTGCCCTGCTGGATCGTGTCGAGGATGCTCATCAGTTGGGCGCTCCCTTGAACTGCACGGGGATTCGGCCGACCTCGTAGTCCTTGCGGAGCGGATGGCCGTCCCAGTCCTCGGGCATCAGGATGCGGCTGAGGTCGGGGTGATCGGTGAACTCGATGCCGAACATGTCGTACACCTCGCGCTCCATCGCCTCGGTGCCCGGATGCAGGTCGAACAGCGTGGGGATGCGGGCGTCGCTCTCGGGCACCTGCACCCGTACCCGCAGGCGGTGGCGTGCGGTGAGCGACAACAGGTTGACCACGACCTCGAACCGCTCGGCCACGATGCCGGCGGGCAGCGAACGCTGCGGCACGAGCAGGTAGTCGACGGCGGTGAGGTCGCTCACCATCTCGTAGCCGTCGGCGAGCAACGCCTTGACGACCTTCGCGTACTGGTCGCGGGGCACGAACAGGACCTGCTGCCCGAAGGCGGTGACGAGCGGGCAGCCGTGGAGGGAGGTGGGCTCGGGCGCGGACTCCTGCGCGAGATCAGCGGTGTCGGCCATGGCTCACCGCACCCCGAGCAGGACCGGCACCGGCTGGGCCGACGCCGGGATCTCGGTGACGTGCACGTCGGCGCCGGCACCGGTGGCCTGGCGACGGCGCGTGATCTCACCGGTCTCGATGAGCCCGTGCAGCGTCTCGATCGCGTGGATGAGCGTCTCGGGCGTGGGCGGGCAACCCGGGGCGTACACGTCGACCGGCACGACCTGGTCGACGCCCTGCACGATCGCGTAGTTGTTGAACATGCCGCCGCTGCTCGCGCACACGCCCATCGAGATGACCCACTTGGGTTCCATCATCTGGTCGTACACCTGGCGCAGCACCGGTGCCATCTTCTGGCTCACCCGGCCGGCGACGATCATGATGTCGGCCTGTCGCGGCGAGGCGCGGAACACCTCCATGCCGAACCGGCTGAGGTCGTAGTGCGCCGCACCGGTGGCCATCATCTCGATCGCGCAGCAGGCGAGGCCGAACGACGCCGGCCAGCTGCTGCGGCTGCGCGACCAGTTGACGAGGTCCTCGAGCTTGCCGGTGATGAAGTTGTGCGGGAGTCCCCCGAATCCCTGATCGCGCACGTCCTGGACGATGCCCATCAGGCTGCCTCCTCGGCGGTGGGGTCGATGTCGAGTCGGCCGTCGAGGCCGACACGGCGGATGGTGCTGGTGGTGGTGCGGGTGATCGACACGGCCTCGTCGAGACGGCGGTACTTCTGCACCGGACCCCAGTCGAGGGCGCCGCGCGCCACCATGTAGACGAAGGCCGCGAAGAACACGACGCTGAACGCCAGCATCTCCCAGAACGCGTACGAGCCGAGGAACGCCCGGTCGACCGCGTAGGGGTAGATGAAGATGATCTCGATGTCGAACATGATGAAGAGCATCGCGACCACGTAGAACGTGACGGGGAAGCGCTCCGGTGGTTCGCGGCTCGGGACGATGCCGCACTCGTAGGGTGCTTCCTTGGCCGCCGACGGACGACGCGGGGCGAGCAGGCGCGAGGCGAAGAAGCTCAGTGCGCCGAACAGGACGGCGAGCACCAGCAGCGCGAGCACCGGCAGGTACTGGCCCACCGGACTACGCCTTCGCCGTCAGTGCGGGCAGGCTGCGGTTCGCTTGCACCGTGCGGTCGCGGCGGTGCAACAGCCACGCCGTGATGAGGAAAACGATGAGTGAACCGATGCAGATGTACGCGGCCGGATGGCGCTTCGAGCCCCGGTTGCGCTCCATGTACACGTACTGGTGCGGCTGGGTCTCGTCGACCTGCGCGGTGGCGGGCGCTCGGCCCGGCTCCTCGCGGACCGGGATCACCGGGGCGACCTCGACCACGATGTGGCGCGGCTTGTGGAGGAAGGCGATGAAGTCGACCGCGCCGTCGGCGAAGCGCGGGTAGCGCTCGCCGCCGATGTCGAACACGTTGACGACCTTGTAGTCGCCGCCGGCGAAGGCACCCGACTCGATGAGATACGTCTCGGCGGCCGAGGCGGCCTGACCGAAGGCGGCGGCCGACGACGGCAGCTGCGTCCACCCCTCGGCGACGAACTGGTCCTGGATGTTGGTCGCCGTGGCGACCGGGTCGTCGGCCACCTCGACCGGTGCATCGAGTGCGCCGGAACTCACCAGGGCTTGTGGATCCTGCAGCACGGTCTTGCCGGGCATCGGGTCCCACGAGGGCTCGGCACCCTTCAGACCGATGCCGTAGGTCCACCAGATGGCGGCCATCAGGAACATCCAGCCGGCGAGTCCGGAGAAGGCGACCAGGAAGGCGAGTCGCGCCCCCATGTTGGTCATCATGATGAAGTAGACGCTGCCCATCAGGACGAACACGCCGATGATGACGGTGAGGATGCCGCGCAGCTCGGGCATCCAGGCGCCGGGGCCGTTGTTCGGCCCGGATTCGGTCGCCAGCACGCCGATGCTGTGGCTGAGGGTGTGTACGAGGTTCACTTACAGGCTCCGGACGAACTCGACGATGGCTTCGATCTGCTCGGCGGTGAGCATCTTCCCGTAGCCGGGCATGCGACCGCTGCCCTGGCCCTGCATGCCGTACCGCTTGCCGTACTCCGAGCCGTTCGCGATGAACGTCTCCATGTCGGCCTGGTCGGGGAAGTGCTTGGCCGTGGCCCCACCCGTGAGGTTCCAGCCGAGCGCACCCTGGCCGGTGACGCCGGGGTCGCCGTAGCTCCATCCCTGGGTGTGGCAGCGGGCGCAGCTGTAGGCGCCGCTCGAGGTGGTGAGGTTGAACAGCGCCTCGCCCATCGCCTCGTCGACCGTCGCGTACTTGCCGGCCGCCACGAGCGCCTTGGCGGCGACCTCGGCGTCGGTGGCGATGCGGTCCTGCTCGGCCTTCGGCAAGGTGCCGGTGTCGCAGATGATCTCGCCCTCGGCGCAGCCGTCCTGCGGGATCTGGAGCGACTTGATCTTGGCGATCAGCGTGTCGATCTGCTGGTCGTTCATCGGGCCGCCGCCGGCGACCCCCCACGGCGACATCGGGGAGAACGGACGACCGTAGACGAGGATGAACTTCACCTCGCTCTCGTCGTAGCGGTAGAGCACGGTGTTGAGCGCGGGGGCGGTCCAGCTGACCGCCTTGACCTCACCGGTGTTCGGGTCGGTGATCGAGTAGCTGGCGACACCGCCGCCGCCGTTCGCACCGTGGCACCCGGCGCAGTTGAAGCCACCTTCGGCCGTGGTGGCGTACAACGCGCCGCCCCAACTCACGAAGCGGCCTTCCTTGCCCTCGGTCGCCCCGCTCTGGCGAGCCGGTTCGAACACCCAGTAGAGCGGCAGCGCGATGACGAGCACCGCCAGCAGGAGCACGCCGAAGAGCTGGACGCGCTCGAGACGCGGGCCCTCGAGGGTCTCGTCGTCGTAGTACGGCTTGCGGTTGGGGGCGAGCTCGACCTCGGATCCGAGCTCGGCGCGTGCCGAGCGGCGGTTCGCGAAGAAGTACACCACCCAGCCCAGCGTGATGATCGTGAAGATCACCCAGCCGATCGCCGTGGTACTGGCAGCCAACATGGACTACTCGCCTTCCTTGATCTGGGACAGCTTGCGGGACGGGGAACGGCGGCCGCTCATATGCAGTGCGGCCCTTCCGCTTCCTGACCGGTGGTGTTCGTACCGATCGGGAGCCCCTGGTAGATGATCCCGGTGTCGATCACGACGTCGCCGCCGGCCGAGACCGTGAAGGCGAAGTGGTCGAGACCCCGCGGCGCGGGACCGGCCTTCTTCTCGCCGACACGGTTGTACTGCGAACCGTGGCACGGGCACTCGAACCACTGGCTGCTGGTGCAGCTGGGCACGCGGCACCCGAGGTGCGGGCACTTCTGGTACGACGCGACCAGACCCTGCTCGAGCGAGGCGAGGACGGCGGGCTGGTAGGCGGCCTCCGCCTTCGGCAGCGCCGACGACGGATACTCGGTGATCCAGGCACGCGCTTCGGAGGCGTAGAAGAAGCCACCGCTCGAGCGGATGCTCGAGATGATCTCGTCGCGCTTGCCGACGTTGACCTTGCCACCGAAGCCACCCTTGGCGATCGGCCAGAGGAAGGCGACGAACCCGGCGGCAGCGAACGACAGCAGACCGGTGGTGGTGAGACCGACGGTGGCCCGGTTGAAGAACTGGCGACGGCTCACGCCGAGCGCCTCGGGATCCGGCGGGACGAACACGGCCGGGGCCATGTCGTCGGCCTTGACGAGCGACGTGGAGCGAGCGCTCGACGCGGCCCGCTCGACCTCGCGACCGGTGGGCCCGACCGGCAGGTCGATCTCGGCGTCGCGGTCGCGGCGCTTGGTCTCGCGCGACAGCGCACCGGCGCCGCGCACGTCGGTGCGACGAGCGACCGTGAGGAACGAGATCGCGCCGAGGACGACGACGGCCGCGACGACGATGGCGATGACAGCAGCTGAACTCACGCGGACCTCACAACTCGAAGAACAGGCCGTCGCGCCACGGCAGGGTGAAGTTGAAGCCCGGTCCACGGAAGAACGAGCCGATCATGACCAGCACCGCCCAGAACATCAGGTGCACGGTCATCAGCGAGATCGCGAACTTGCGATCCTCGGGCTTGTTGGACGGGTTCTTGTCGATGTACGGGGCGAGGATCAGCACGATCAGGCCCACGCCCGGGATGGTCACACCGGCGACCATCGGGTGGAACATGGTGAGCAGTTCCTGCAGACCGAGGAAGTACCACGGTGCCTTCGACGGGTTCGGCGTCTGGTTGGGGTTCGCCAGCTGGAGCAGCGGGGCGTTGACGAACACCGAGAACAGGAACAGGAAGGTGAGGCACACGAGCGCGGCCACGAACTCGGCGGCGAGCAGGTGCGGCCAGGTGTGCACCTTGTCGACCGGCGAGGCCTTGACCTCCTGGATCGAGCCGCTCTTCACCACGGTGAGGAGGCGCTGGGTGTTGCCACCCGGGCCGGCGCCGACCGGGACGCCGCCGCCGGCGGGTGCGGCCTGCACCACGCTCGCGACCTTCTCCTGGACGGCCACGCCACCACCGGCGCCACCCTCGGCCTGACCGGCCGCACGGGCCTTGGCCGACTTCGAGCGCTCGAGCAGGTGCGCGGGGATGCGCGGATCGGCAGCGGGTGCCGCGGCCTCGCCGGAACCTCCTGCCGGCGCGGCGGCAGCGGCGGTGTCGTCGCTGCCGGCGGCGGCCTTCTCGCGTGCCGCCTGGGCACGCTTCAGGAGGTGTTCGGGGATCTCGGTCACGACGGACTCCCTTCGGTGCGGACGTTGGCGACGATCATCACAGCGGCCCCGAGATGCCGCCGTCCTTGCGGACACGCCAGAAGTGGATCGCCATGAAGATGACGATCACGAACGGGAGCATGAGCACGTGCAGCACGTACCAGCGCAGCAAGGTCTCGGCACCGATCTCCTTGCCACCGAGGAGCACGAACCGCACCTCGGGACCGAACACCGGTGTGTACCCCATCATGTTGGTGCCCACGGCCACGGCCCACATCGCCAGCTGGTCCCACGGCAGCAGGTAGCCGGTGAACGACAGCAGCAGGGTGAGCATCAGCAGCACCACGCCGATGACCCAGTTGAACTCACGCGGGGCCTTGTAGGCGCCGTGGTAGAAGACGCGGGCCATGTGGAGGAACACGCTGAGCACCATGAGGTGTGCGCCCCATCGATGCATGTTGCGAACCAACAACCCGAACGTGACCGAGGTCTGCAGGTTCGAGATGTCGTTCCACGCCTGGGTGGCCTCGGGGCGGTAGAAGAACATCAGGAAGATGCCCGTCACCGTCAGCAGGATGAACAGGAAGAAGCTGAGGCCGCCGAGGCAGAGCGTGTAGCTCACCTTCACCGCGTGGCGCTTCACCTTGACCGGGTGCAGGTGGTACAGCACCGAGTTCATCACGACGTAGCTGCGGTTGCGCGGGCTGTCGGTGTAGCCCTTGCGGAAGATCGAACCGGGTCGGAAGATGCTGTTCCACGCCTGGCTGCCCTGCGTGTCGTTGACCAGCTTGTTGACCCGGTCCTTCACGGTGGGACGAGGCGTCTCGTCGATGATCTTGGCCATCTCGGTGGTGTTCCTTCAGTGCTCTCGGTCGGTGCAGTGGGAGCGGTCAGAGGCGCATGCCGTAGGCATAGCCGTGGTTGGGGGTGCGCTGGTGCGAGTTGCCGTTCTTGTCCGGCGTCCCGACCTTGCCCAGGATGATCACGCCCGTCGGGCAACGATCGACGCACAGGGCGCAGCGGGTGCAGATGTCGTCGTCGATGATGAACACGACGTTGTCGCTCGGGTCGGTGCCCGGCTGCTCGGTGCCCGTGGCCTCGGAGATGATCTCCGGGCTCACCATGTGGATGCACTTCCACGGGCAGATGTCGACGCAGCCCTCGCACATGATGCACTCGGTCTGGTCGATGTGGATGAACTGCTTGGGCTTCACCGCCTTGGTGAGGTAGTCCGCATCGACCTCGACGAGTTGGTACGCGTCGGTGTACGGCATCAGCGGCGGGTTGGCGTCGGTCCGTGCCATGGGTGGTCCTCCGTCAGGCCTTCTTGACCAGCGGACGGCCGTAGGTGGAGGTGGCGATCTCCTTCGCGGCGGCGTCGGCCTTCTTGCCACGGTTCTGCCACATGGTCCACAGGTAGATGACGAGGCCGAAGTACCACAGGTGGATCACCACGACGATGGTGTCGCGGAGGATCTCGTACTGCAGCGTCATCGGGAAGTTGCCGCCGAGCGCCTTCGGCTTCAGCAGGTCGAAGGGGCCGTAGATGATCTTCGTGCGGTTCCAGCCGAGGTCCTTGTCGGCGTGGTCGATCCACTGGTGGGGCACCACACCGAAGGCCAGGAACATGAGCCCGAAGGTCCACACCGACGCGATCATCGCCTCACCCCACGTGAAGGGGGTGCCGACCGGGCGCCGCTTGGCGTACGGGACGGCGAGCAGCGCCAACGCGGTCGAGACGATGAACGAGAACAGGAAAGCCTGGTTCATGCCCGGCCATGTCAGGACATCGATTGCAAGCACGTGGCTTCTCCTTCGGCTCCCGTGCACCTCGTGTGGACGGGGGTTCCCTGGCGTTGAACGGATCGACCTCTCGCGACCTGTCGGCGGACAGGGTGGATCGCGCGAGTCCGGGACCGCTGCACGAACACTAGTCACCGGACCCAGGGGTGACACCAGTTCACCGAGGAACGGGTGTCGCGACCTGGGCCGCTGACGGGTCTCGACGTCGGTCGACCGTGCCGTCGACCGTGCGGGATTCGGTCTACCACGCCATGCGGCGAGGCCCGCGTTCGTGAACTCGTGCGGCGCGTGACGTCCGCAACTCGTCCGACGGGTGGACGGTGGTGCGGCAGATTCCGTTTTCGAGCGGCGGGGCGTCTATCGTGATCGCCCGTGACCGAGATCCCGGAGCACCTCCTCAAGCGAAGCAAGGCCGCGAAGGCCAAGGCCGAGGGCGCCGAGCCCCCCGCCGACGCCCCCGCAGCCGCCGCTGGCTCGTCGGCGCCCGCCAAGGCAGAGGCCGCCACCCCCGCCGTCGCCGCCAAGGCCGCTGCCCCTGCCGCCCCGGCGGGTCCGCCTCCGGCCAAGCCCGACATCCCGGTCGTGGCCGCCGCGAAGTCGCGCAAGCGCATCCCCTTCTGGGCGATGGCCACGCTGTCGCTGCTGCCGCTGTGGGCCTTCATGTACGTGCGTGGGTTGACCTACAAGGAACACAAGGCCGCCGGCCCGCTCGGCACCGGCGCCGAGGTGTTCGTGTCGTCCGCGTGCACCGGTTGCCACGGCGCCAACGGCGAAGGTGGCGTCGGCTACGCGTTCGCCGGTGGCGAGGTGCTGAAGACCTTCCCGCACATCGAGGACCAGCTGCGATTCGTCTACGGCGGCACCCAGGCGTACCAGACGGCCGGGATCGCCGTGTACGGCGACCCGAACCGCGCCGGCGGCGCGCACACCACGGGCGCCAAGGGCATCATGCCGAACTTCGGCGCCGAGACCGGTGGCGCCCTGACCGACGCCGAGATCCTCGCCGTCGTCTGCCACGAGCGCTACACGCTCGGCGGCGCCGACCCGGCCGGTGACTTCCTCGAGGAGTACGAGAAGTGGTGCAGCCCCGAGGCACCCGCCTGGGTGGGTCTCGAGGAGGGCACGTTCACCTTCGCCGACATCGCCGATCAGCTCGAGGGCACCTTCCCGGTCGGCACCGCGCCGGCCGAGGGCCACAGCGCCGACGCCGAGCCCTGATCGGGGTTCCCGATCGGCGCCACCGGCTCCCGTGCTGATCCGCTCGACGTCCTGATCGTCGGGGGCGGCCCCGCGGGTGCGTCGGCGGCCACCTGGCTCGCACGTCACGGCCACCGCGTCACCGTCGTCGAACGGCGCGAGTTCCCACGCTCCAAGGCGTGCGGTGACGTGCTCACGCCCCGCGCCGTGCGCCAACTCCTCGACCTCGGCCTCGCCGACGCCGTCGAGCGCTGGCACCGCGTCGACGCGATCCGGCTCGTCCGCGGCGATCGCACGCGCCGCCTCGCCTGGCCGGAGCACCACGACACCGCCACCCACGGCCTCGTCGTGCGTCGGCGCGACCTCGATCGCACCGTGCTCGACCACGCGGTGGCCTGCGGCGCGGAAGCGCTCGAGGGCCACGACGCGATCGAGCCGCTCGTCGAGCGGGGGTTCGTCCGCGGGGCGATCGTCCGCGACCCCTCGGGTGAGCTCCGTTCGATGTCGGCCCGGTACGTGATCGTCGCCGACGGTGCGAACAGCGCGTTCGGGCGCACCGTCGGGACGTTCCGCACCCGGCGATGGCCGTTCGCCGCCGCGATCCGCTCGTACTGGGCGTCCCCTCGGGCCGACGACACCGAACTCGAGGTGTCGCTCGACCTGGTGGATCGCAACGGTGACGCGCTGCCCGGCTACGGCTGGGTGGCACCGGTCGGCGACGGCACGGTCAACATCGGCGTCGGCGTGCTCAGCTCGGCCCGCGACTTCAAGGGCACCAACGTCGCGCACCTCCTCGACGTGTTCGTCGAACAGATCGCCGACCGGTGGCAGATCGAGCCCTCCGAAGCCACCGGACGGGTGCGCGTCGCGCGGATCCCGATGGGTGGCTCGGTCCAACCGACGGCCGGTCCGACGTTCCTGGTGGTCGGCGACGCCGCGGGCGTGGCGAGTCCGTTCACCGGAGCCGGCATCGACGCGGCCTACGAGACCGGTCGGATGGCGGCCGACGTGGTGCACCGAGCCCTCGCCGAGGCCGGCCCGACCGCGCTGCAGGGGTTCCCGCGGCAGATGGCCGACATCTACGCCGAGCAGTACCAACTCGCCCGCTTGTGGGGACGTCTGCTCGGTCGACCGGCGGTGATGTCGCGCGTCGCCGGCGCGGCCGTGCGGTCGGGCGCCGTCGGCGACACCCTGCTGCGGATCATGTCCGGTTCGCTGCGGCACGACGAGTTCGGCACACCCGAGACCGTCGCCCGGTTGGCGACCACGGTGCTCACGGTCGCGCCGGAGGCCTGACGCGTCAGGCGCGAAGTGCGGCGATCAGGGCCTCGGGATCGTCGACGTTCACGATCAGCTCGCGGAGCTTCGCCGGCACTCCGGTCACGCGGGCGCGCTGCACCGGGTCGAGGGTGACCCGCACGAGCCCGGTGCCTGCGCCGTTCACGAGCCAGCGTCCGCGCCACCCGTGCGCGCCGCGCGACAGGAAGCGCCGTTCGTCCCGAGCCACGTCGACCACCGCCGAGCGGGGGAACCGGGCGACGAACCACGGGCCGTACCGCACGTCGACGTCGGTCTCGCCGACGTCGACCGCTGCGGAGCCCCCACCGAGCGCGAGACCGAGCCACCGGTACGCGCCGTGGTGGGTGATCGGGAAGTGGGTGGTGGTCATGGCCCCATCGAACCACCACCCACCGACGAGCGCATCCACCCTCCGGCCCATCGGGGTCCCCCTCGGGGCGGATCGTCAGGCAGCCGGTAGCTCGAGGGTCCCCGACCGCGCGATCGCGGCGAGCGGGTCCGCGAGCGCTCGACGCTCGATGACGTGGTCGATCAGGCCGTACGCCACTGCGTGCTCGCCGCGCACGATGTAGTCGCGGTCGATGTCGGCCACCAGCCGCTCGCGCGGCTGGCCCGTCGCGGCCTCGAGGATGTCGAGCATGCGGGTGCGCATCTCGACCACCTCGGCCACCTGGATCTCGAGATCGGTCGACTGGCCCTGCGCACCGCCGTGCGGCTGGTGGATGAGCACACGCGAGTTCGGCAACGCGAACCGCTTGCCGGGCGCGCCGGCGGCGAGCAGGACCGCTGCCGCGCTGGCCGCCTGCCCGACGCAGATCGTGGCGACGTCGCACGAGACGAAGCGCATGGTGTCGTGGATCGCGAAGAGGCCGGTCATGTCGCCGCCGGGCGAGTTGATGTACAGCTGCACGTCCTGACCCGGCGCCTCGGATTCGAGGTGCAGCAGCTGTGCCACGACGAGGTTGGCGACGTGGTCGTCGATCGCCGAGCCGAGGAAGACGATGCGGTTCGCGAGCAACCGCGAGTAGATGTCGAAGGCGCGTTCGCCGCGGCTGGTCGACTCGATGACGGTGGGGACGAGCACGGAACCTCCCATGTGCAACTGATGAGTTGCACATGACGTTAGGACGCGTCAGGAGAATGTGCAACCGCGAGGTTGCGATAGAGTCGCCGCATGGACGAACCGGTGCGCATCACCCGCGAGCTCGACCTCGACATCTCCCCCGACGAACTGTGGTCGCTGCTCGCCGACGGCGAACGCTGGTCGGAGTGGCTGATCGACGAGGGCGCGCCGACGGTGCGTCCCGGTTCGATCGGTCGCGTGGTCGACGCCGGCGATCATCGTCACGTGCACGTGCGCAGCGTCGAGCCCGGTGAGCGCGTCACCTTCGAGTGGTGGACCGACGACGACGCCACCGACCGTTCGCACGTGGAACTCGAGGTCGTCCGCGACGGCTCGCGGACGGCGCTCCGGGTCACCGAGACGTTCGCCCGGACCGGTGCGGCGTCGGCACACGCCGAGGTGGCGTGGGACGTGCGGTTGTTGGTGCTGCACCTCGCGTCGTGCGCGCTCGCCCGCACGTGAGACGCGAGGACGCGCCCGATCCCGGTGTGCTCGACCGGCTGTTCGGCGTGCTGGCCGACCCCACGCGCCGGCGGATCGTCGAGACGCTGGTGCACGACGGTCCGCGAACGGCCACCGAGTTGGCGGGCGACTTCACGATCTCGCGGCAGGCGATCGTGAAGCACCTGCAGGTGATGACCGAGGCCGGGATGGTGGCGCACGAACGCGAGGGTCGCGACGTGCGCTACCGGGCCACGACCGACTGCCTCGCACAGGCCGTGTCGTGGTTGCTCACCACCGGTCCCGCCTGGGATCGCCGCCTGCGACGCCTCGCCGCCCGAACCCGCTGAGGATCGCATCCGGTCCGGCCCGGTGTGTCTCGACCGCATCGATGCTCTCGACGACGATGTCGTTCGGCGGGCAGCAGGGCCCGGCCGCTTCTGTGGTGAGTTTCGGTCGCTGACGACCGAAACTCACCACAGAACGCGGATCCGTGTGGTCGAGCCGGCGCAGCGACGGCCGGACCACAGGGACGTGCGGCCCACGTCCGCCTCCAGCGCATCGGTGACGTCGAACCAGGAACGGCCGAGCCGATCTCGCGCTCGCGGGGACGCCGCAGCGCGTTGCGCAGCGTCAGACGTCGAGGGTGGCGAGCAGCGCGGCGGGGGCGGCGCGGAGGGCGTCGGTGGCCGCACTCGACGGCAGCGGCTCACAGGCGGCGACGGCGGTGGCGGCCCACTCGCGCGCCGTCTCGAGCGCGCTCTCGACACCGCCGCGCGTGCGCACGATCTCGAGCGCCTTCTCGCGCTCGCTCGGCTCGAGCGGCTTGCCGAGGATGTCGAGCAGCGACGCCGCGGCGATGCCGCCCGCCTGCAGCGTGCGCAGCACCGGCAACGTGTAGACGCCCTCGACCATGTCGTGACCGGCCGGCTTGCCGAGTGCCTCGTCGGTGGCGGTGACGTCGAGCAGGTCGTCGACGATCTGGAACACCATGCCGAACGCCTCGCCGTACGCGGTGAGCGTGTCGATCGTCGGCCGGTCGAACCCGCCGACGATGCCGCCGATGCGCGCCGACGTGGCGTACAGCGACGCGGTCTTGCCGGCGATCGACGCGAGGTACGACCCCTCGGGTCGGGCGGCGTTGTAGGTGTGCCGCAGCTCCTCGATCTGGCCCTCGCACAGTCGACCGATCGTGCGGGCCAGCAGCGCGGCCACCTCGGTGCCGAGCGACGCAGCGATCTCCGACGCGCGTGAGAGCAGGAAGTCGCCGGCGAGGATCGCCTGCAGGTTGCCCCACTTCGCGTTGACGGTCTCGACACCGCGGCGCGTGGGCGCCTCGTCCATCACGTCGTCGTGGTACAGCGAACCGGTCTGCACGAGCTCGCACGCGATGCCGCCCTGCACGGCGTCGTCGGTGGCCGGGACACCGCCGATCTGCGCCGCGACGATCGTGAGCACCGGACGCAACCGCTTGCCCCCGGCCACGATGAGGTGCGACGCGATCTCGTTCAGGTACGCGTCGGGGGTGCGCACGGACTCGACGAGCGCGAGCTCGATGCGTTCGACGTCACCGACCATGCCGGGGAGCGAGAAGAACGGCAGCTGCGCCATGGACGGCAAGGCTAGGTCAGCCGGACGGCCTCGCACGAACAGGTGCTCCTTGAACTTCCGGTCGCACCCGTCACAGTCCGCGCCGATGACCGTCGATCACGAGCCATCCAACCGTCCGCGACACCGCGTCCGTCGGCGCTGGTATTCCCGTTGCACGGGTCGAATGTGTCACCGGGATTGGGCCGCGCGGCCCACCCCCCTGTCACGCCGCTTCCAGCAGGCCCCGATACACTTCCCCCATGTTTGAACGCTTCACCGACAGGGCTCGTCGGGTGGTCGTGCTGGCCCAAGAAGAAGCACGACTGCTGAACCACAGCTACATCGGCACCGAGCACATCCTGCTCGGTCTGATCCACGAAGGTGAAGGCGTCGCCGCGAAGGCGCTCGAATCCCTCGGCATCTCGCTCGAAGCGGTCCGCAGCCAGGTCGAGGAGATCATCGGCCAGGGCGGCTCGTCCCCCTCCGGGCACATCCCGTTCACCCCCCGTGCCAAGAAGGTGCTCGAGCTCTCGCTGCGCGAAGCACTGCAGCTCGGTCACAACTACATCGGCACCGAGCACATCCTCCTCGGCCTCATCCGCGAGGGCGAGGGCGTGGCGGCCCAGGTGCTCGTGAAGCTCGGCGCCGACCTCAGCCGCGTGCGCCAGCAGGTCATCCAGCTGCTCTCGGGCTATCAGGGCGGTCAGGGCAAGGGCGAGCCGCAGGCGGCGTCGTCCAGCTCGGGCAGCGCGCCGAAGGAGGAGCAGGGCGACAAGGGGTCGAGCCAGATCCTCGACCAGTTCGGCCGCAACCTCACCCAGCTCGCACGTGAGAAGAAGCTCGACCCGATGATCGGTCGCGAGCGCGAGCTCGAGCGCGTGATGCAGATCCTCAGCCGTCGCACCAAGAACAACCCGGTGCTCATCGGCGAGCCGGGCGTCGGCAAGACCGCGATCGTCGAGGGCCTCGCCCAGAAGATCGTGTCGAACGACATCCCCGACACGCTGCGCAACAAGCAGCTGTACACCCTCGACCTCGGCGCACTCGTGGCCGGCAGCCGCTACCGCGGCGACTTCGAGGAGCGTCTGAAGAAGGTCCTCAAGGAGATCAAGACGCGCGGCGACATCGTGCTCTTCATCGACGAGATCCACACCCTCGTGGGTGCGGGTGCCGCCGAGGGTGCCATCGACGCGGCCTCGATCCTGAAGCCGATGCTCGCCCGCGGCGAGCTGCAGACCATCGGTGCCACGACGCTCGACGAGTACCGCAAGCACCTCGAGAAGGACGCCGCGCTCGAGCGCCGTTTCCAGCCGGTCAAGGTCGAGGAGCCCACGCTCGCCCACACGATCGAGATCCTGAAGGGCGTGCGCGACAAGTACGAGGCGCACCACCGGGTCACGATCACCGACCAGGCGATCGTCGCCGCGGCCAACCTCGCCGATCGCTACATCAGCGACCGCCACCTGCCCGACAAGGCGATCGACCTCATCGACGAGGCCGGCAGCCGCCTGCGCATCAAGCGCATGGGCACGCCCCCGGATCTGAAGGAGCTCGAGACCAAGCTCACCGACGTCCAGGAGGCCAAGAAGCGGGCGGTCGAGGAGCAGCGCTTCGAAGAGGCCGGGCGCCTGCGCGACCAGGAGAAGAACCTGCTCGAGGAGAAGGCCGCCAAGGAGGCCGAGGTCAAGGCGAGCGGCGTCGACCTGTTCGACGAGGTCGACGAGGAAGCCGTGGCCGAGGTGCTCAGCATCTGGACCGGCATCCCGGTGTACAAGCTCACCGAGGAGGAGACCGCCAAGCTCCTCAACATGGAGGCCGAACTCCACAAGCGCATCATCGGGCAGGAGGACGCCATCAAGGCGGTCTCCCAGAGTGTCCGCCGCACCCGTGCGGGCCTCAAGGACCCGAAGCGCCCGAGCGGCTCGTTCATCTTCCTGGGCCCCACCGGCGTCGGCAAGACCGAGCTCGCGAAGACCCTCGCCGAGTTCCTCTTCGGCGACGAGAACAGCCTCATCGCGCTCGACATGTCGGAGTACATGGAGAAGCACACGGTGAGCCGCCTCGTCGGATCGCCCCCCGGATACGTCGGGTACGAAGAGGGCGGCCAGCTCACCGAGGCCGTGCGGCGCAAGCCGTTCAGCGTGGTGCTGTTCGACGAGATCGAGAAGGCCCACCCCGACGTGTTCAACACGCTGCTGCAGATCCTCGAAGAGGGCCGGCTCACCGACAGCCAGGGTCGCACCGTCGATTTCCGCAACACCGTGCTGATCATGACGTCGAACCTCGGCACGCAGGATCTGCGCAAGGCCAACGTCGGCTTCACCACCGGCGACAAGGCGATGAGCTACGAGCGGATGAAGGACAAGGTGATGGACGCGCTGAAGAGCCACTTCCGTCCCGAGTTCCTCAACCGCATCGACGAGCTGATCGTCTTCCACGAGCTCGCGAAGAGCGAGGTGATGCAGATGGTCGACATGATGACCAAGCGCCTCACCACCCAGCTCGAGAGCCAGGGCCTCGGGATCGAGCTCACCCAGTCGGCCAAGGAGCTCCTCGCCGACAAGGGCTACGACCCGCAGCTCGGTGCTCGTCCGCTGCGTCGTGCGATCCAGCGCATGATCGAGGACGCGCTCAGCGAGAAGATCCTCTACAAGGAGTTCCGCGCCGGTCAGATCGTCGTCGTCGACACCGAGGACGACCCCGAGCGTCCGGGCGAGCAGCGCATCGCCTTCCGGGCGGTCGAGGGCTTCCAGCCGCCGTCGACGGTCGAGCTCGCCGCCACCGGCGCCGAGGAGCCGCCGGTCGAGTGACCGGCCCCTGACCTCGAAGCTCTGGCCGACGGCCCGGGTGGTGCCCACGCACCGCCCGGGCCGTCGCCGTTCCCGGGCTCGTCGGGTGTCAGAATCGCACCCGTGCCGCGCCGCGCCCTCACGACGATCGCCTTCGCGGTGTGCGCGCTGGTGCTCGCCGCATGCCGGGTCGACGTCACCGTCGACGTGACGATGCGCGAGAACGGCAGCGGACAGGTGGCGGTCATCGTGGTGGCCGACGCCGCCGTGGTGGACCAGGCGCCGGGGTTGGCCGACGACGTGCGGACGGCCGATCTGGTGGCCGCCGGGTGGCAGGTCGACGGACCCCGTGCGACGGCCACCGGCGGGCTCACGCTGACGCTCACCCATCCGTTCGACACGCCCGAACAGGCCACGGCGCTGCTGTCGACCCTGAACGGGCCGACCGGTCCGCTGCAGGCGATCAGCCTGCAGCGCACCGCCACGCTGCACGAGATCACGTATCAGGTCAGCGGGACCGGGCGGCTCGACGGCGGGCTCGCGGCCTTCACCGACACCGACCTCGTCGCCGCGGTCGGTGGCGTGCCGTACACGGGCGAGCTCGCGGCCGCCGGGGTGGCCCCCACCGACGCCGTCGGTGTCGTGCTCCGCGTGAGCCTGCCGGGTGTCGTGCAGGACGACACCGCGCCCGTGCCCGGATCGGACGAGGCACCGCCGACGTCGCTGGTCGAGGTCGACCCGAACGGCGGCGACGAGACCACGGTGCCGGCCGACGCCCAGGGTTCGACCATCCCCGCCGCCGCGGCCACGGCCGAACCGATCGTGCCGGAGGGCGAGGTGCTCGAGTTCCCGATCGCGCTCGACGGCACCGACACCGTGATCGCGGCGCGATCGGTGAAGTCGCTCGATCGTGGCGGAGGCTGGTCGTTGCTCGCGACGCTGCTCCTGATCGCGCTCATCGCCTGGGTGCTCGTCGCCGTGGTGTTGATCGTGGCCGTCGCCCGCCGGCAGCGGCGCCGTGATCGTGTCGCCCATCGCCTGGGGCGCGGGTTGTACGAGCGCGTGCTCGACGACACGCAGCGTTGAGCGCGTCACCCGGCCTGATGTGACACCCCGCGCGTAGGTTCTCCGACGTGGCCAAGCTCCGACTCGTCTATCGCTGCAGCGACTGCGGCGCCGCGTTCCCGAAGTGGGCCGGCCAGTGCACGGTGTGCCAGGCGTGGAACACCCTGGTCGAGGACGTCGAGGGTCCCGAGCCGATCGCGGCGGTGTCGCTCCTCGGGCCGTCGGCGGTGGCGCAACCGATCGCCGACGTGTCGGCCGAGCTCGGCGGGCCGCAGCGCACCGGCATCGACGAACTCGACCGGGTGCTCGGGGCGGGCCTGGTGCCCGGCTCGGTCACGCTGCTCGGCGGCGAACCCGGCATCGGCAAGAGCACCCTGCTGCTGCAGCTGTTGGCGTCGTGGCCGGGCCGAACCCTGTACGTGAGCGCCGAGGAGAGCGCGCCCCAGGTGCGGCTGCGTGCCGAGCGGCTCGGGGCGCTCCGCCCCGACCTGTGGTTGCTGTCGGAGACGCTGCTGCCCCACGTCGTCGCCGCGCTCGACGAGGTACAGCCGTCGCTCGTGGTCGTCGACAGCATCCAGACCGTGGCCGACCCCGAGCTCAGCTCGGCGCCCGGCAGCATCGTCCAGGTCCGCGGCTGCGCCGCGCGACTGGTGCACGAGGCCAAGAGCCGAGGCGTGCCCGTCGTGCTCGTCGGCCATGTCACGAAAGAGGGCGGGTTGGCGGGCCCTCGCACGCTCGAGCACGTGGTCGACGTCGTGCTGAGCTTCGAGGGCGAACGCCACCACTCGCTGCGCCTGCTGCGTGCGGTGAAGAACCGTTTCGGCCCGACCGACGAGCTCGGGCTGTTCGAGATGGCCGAGCAGGGGCTGGTCGGCGTCCCCGACGCGAGCCAGTTGTTCCTCGCCGACCGTCGCACCGGTGTCGCCGGGTCGGCCGTGTTGCCCACGCTCGAGGGCCAGCGGCCGTTGCTGGTCGAAGTGCAAGCGCTCACCACCGCCACGTCGGGCGGTGGGTCCCCACGCCGCAGTGCACAGGGCATCGACCCCGGCCGGCTCGCGCTGTTGCTCGCCGTCCTCGAGCGGCGTGCCCGGGTGATCACCGCCGGGGTCGAGGTGTACGCGTCGGCCGTCGGTGGTGTCCGCCTCGCCGAACCCGGTGCCGACCTCGCGCTCTGCCTGGCCGTCTGCAGCGCGCTCACGAACCACCCGATCCCGCCCGACCTCGCCGTGTTCGGCGAGGTCGGGCTGGCCGGCGAGGTGCGGCAGGTCCCCCACGCCAAGCGCCGTCTCAGCGAAGCCGCCCGACTCGGCTTCACACGCGCCATCGTGCCGGCGCACTCGCCCGACGGGGTCGCCGGGATGCGGCTGTTGCGCGTCGCCACGGTGTCCGAAGCACTCTCGGCGGCCGGGCTCGGCAGTCCGTAGACTCCCGGGGCATGAGCCTCGGTCCGGCCGCCGACGACCTCCACGCGGCGCTCGCCGCCGTGGCGCCGGGCACCCCCCTGCGCGACGGGCTCGACCGCGTGGTGCGGGCCAAGATGGGCGCTCTCGTGGTGGTCGGTGACGGCCCCGACGTGCTCGCGATCTGCAGTGGAGGCTTCCTGCTCGACTCGCCGTACAGCCCGCAGCGACTCAGCGAGCTCGCGAAGATGGACGGCGCGATCATCGTGAGCACCGACACGACGCGCATCGCCCGAGCCAACGTGCACCTGGTGCCCGATCCCACCGTTCCCACCAGCGAGACCGGCACGCGCCACCGCACCGCCGAGCGCGTGGCCCGTTCGCTCGGCGTGCCCGTGGTGAGCGTGAGCGAGGAGATGAGCGTCATCAACCTCTACGCGGGCGGGGTGAAGCACCAACTGCAGGACATCTCGCGCCTGCTCGACCGGGCCAACCAGGCGCTCCAGACGCTCGAGCGCTACAAGGTGCGCCTCGACGACGCCTTGAGCGCACTCACGGCCAACGAACTCGAGGACGTCGTGACGGTGCGTGACGTCACCGCCGTCATGCAGCGCGGCGACATGGTGCACCGCATCGCGGCCGAGCTCGAGACGATGATCGTCGAGCTCGGCGTCGACGCCCGGTTGCTGCGACTGCAGCTCGACGAGGTGTACGGCGAGGTCGACGACGAACTCGACCTGGTGGGTGCCGACTACCCGCGGATCGCCTCGGGCTACACCGGCGCCGGGCTCGACGCCGACGCACCCGCCTCGCCCCGGGGGCTGCGCCTGCTCGCCCGCGTCGCCCGGGTCACGCCCGGCACGGCGATCGCCGTGGTCGAGCGGTTCGGCGAGCTGGCCCGGCTGCAGCGGGCCACGGTCGACGAGCTCACGTCGGTGATGGGCGTCGATCACGACCTGGCCGCATCGATCAAGGACACGCTCGACCGGCTCACCGAGACGAGCATCCTCGACCAGTACAGCTGAGCGTCGCGGCGTTCAGGCCGGCAGGTACACGGCCTTCAGCGTCGGACGCGCGTCGTCGGCCGTGGCCACCAACCCGTCGTCGACGAGCTTGATCAGGTGTGCGAGCACGCTGCGACCCGCCGGCTTGTGCAGCTCCTCGCGGACCCCGGCGTACAGCACCTTCACCATCTCGGCCACGTCGGTGAGGCCCGAGCGCACGGCAGCGAGCACCTGTGCCTCGCGGTCGAGCCGGTGGGCCAGGAAGGCGTCGAGGAACGGCCCGGGGTCGGTGACCGGCGACCCGTGGGTGGGCCACAGCACCGCGTCGCGGCGACCGATCACCTTGCGCAGCGAGTCGAGGTAGGCACGCATGTCGCCGTCGGGTGGACCGATGACGGTGGTGCTCCAGCCCATCACGTGATCGCCGCTGAACAGCGCCTGCTGCTCGTCGAACGCGAAGCACAGATGGTTCGAGGTGTGTCCGGGTGTGTGCACCGCGCGCAGCGTGTAGCCGGGCCCGGCCACCACCACCTCGCCGTCGAGCACGCGCACGTCGGGCTCGAAGTCGTGATCGGTGGACTCCTCGATCTTCGCCGGCGCGCCGTCGGTGCCCGCGCCGTCGGTGCCGGCCGCGTCGTCACCGGTGATCGGGTCGTCGGCATCGGGGTCGTCGAGTCGCGGGTGCGGGCCGAAGCCGTACGTGACCGCGCCGGTCTCGGCGGCGATGCGAGCGGCCAGCGGTGAGTGGTCGGCGTGGCAGTGGGTCACGAGGATCGCCCGCACCCGCTCGCCCGCCACGGCGGCGAGCAGCGCCTCGGCATGGGCGTCGTTCAGCGGTCCGGGATCGATCACCGTGACGTGGTCGCCGGTGCCGACGAGGTAGGTGCCGGTGCCGTGGTAGGTGAACTTCGACGGGTTGTTCGCGACGACCCGCCGCACGAGCGGCGCGACCGGCACCGCCTCGCCGTAGCGGGGATCGTCGAGGGTGACGAACGGGATCGGCGCCGGACCGGTCACGGCACGATCGCCCGCACCTCGCCGACCACCTCGCCGTGACCGAGGATCACCTGGCGCACGGCGTCGGCGGCGTCGCCCAGCGACACGCCCAGCTGCTGCAGCGCGGCCACCATCAGTGCCGGCCGGGCCCGGTCGCGCCCGTCGGCGAGCTTGCCGGCGACCGCGCGTCCGTCGGGCAGGGCGAGCGCGAACACGCCCTCGGCACCTTCTTTCAGCATCAGCCCGGGCGCGGCGTGCACGAGGGTGGTCGCCTCGCACGCGACACCCGAGACGACCTCCGGATGGGTCGACATCGCGCGGTGCACGGCGAGCCCCGCCTCGCCGGCGCCGCCGGTCGCGATCGACCGGAACGCACGCGCCAGTCCGACGAGCGAGATCACGTGCGCCGGCGCGCCGCAGCCGTCGACACCGATGTGCGCGGGGGTTTCGCCGGCCAGCTCGCCGAGCACGTCGGTGATGCCCACCTGCAGCGGGTGCTCGCGGTCGAGGTACGAGGCGTCGTGCGCCCAGCCGTTGGCCACGCACGTGGCCAGCATCCCGGCGTGCTTGCCGCTGCAGTTCTGCTGCAGGCTCGTGCGGCCGCCCCCGTCGCGCAGCACCTGTTCGGCGGCCGAGGTGTCGAGCGGCAGATCGGGCGTGTTCGCGAGGTCGTGCTCGTCGAGACCGACGCCGGCCAGGATGTCTCGGGCGAGCTCGAGGTGCATGGGCGTGCCGTCGTGGCTGGCGCACACCAGGGCGAGCTGGCGCTCGGGCACCCGCAGCCCGGCGCGCAGCATCGCGACGGCCTGCATCGGCTTGTTCGAGCTGCGCGGATAGATCAGCGCCTGGGGATCACCCCACGCGAACGCGACGTCGCCACCGGGCGCGAGACCGACGGCCATGCCGAAGTGGAGGCTCTCGTCGAATCCGCTGCGCGTGGTGATCGCCACGGGGACGTAGGCATCGGGTCGGGTCACGATCGGGGCTCCGGTCGGCTGGGTGGTCGGCTGGGTGGCGCGTGCGCGCCGGCACGTCGGTCGCCCCGCCGTCGCGGGAGTCGGGTCAGGTGGTCGTCGACCACCTCGAAGCGTTGGCCGGTGTTGCCGAGCAGCGCCTGGAACATCGCGACCGCCGGCAGCGCCAGGATCGCACCGACGGCACCGAGCACGGCAGCGCCGGCGATCGCCGAGCCGAACGCGAGGGCCGGATGGAGCTCCATCGTGCGAGCGGTGATGCGTGGCGCGAAGACGTAGTTCTCGACCTGCTGGTACAGGACGATCGCGATCGCGATGACGGCCGCCTTGACCGGCGAGTCGATCAGCGTGATGACGACGGGCAGCACACCGGCGAGGTAGGTGCCGACCACCGGCAGGAACTGGCTGATGAGGCCGACCCACACGGCCAGCGCGAGCGGCGCCTGGGTGCCGACGGCCTGGAACACCACCCAGTGGAACACGGCGCTGAGCCCGGCGAGCAGCGCCCGCGAGTAGAGGTATCCGCCGGTCTTCTCGATCGCGAGATCCCATGCCTCGAGCACCCGTCGCTGCCGTGCCGGGCGCAGCCGGCTGCAGATGACCCGCCGGAGCCGAGGACCGTCGGCGACCAGGTAGAAGGTGAACAGCATCACGGTGAGCAGTTGGAACAGCACACCGACGGCGGTGACCGACACGCGCACCGCCTCGTCGCCCTGATCGGCGATGAACTGCTGGATCCGCCCGTCCGGGTCCTGGATCTCGGCGATCACGTCGGCCGGATCGATGTTCGTGTCGAAGGTGTCGTTGAGCCAGTCGACCGTGTCGGTGACGTAGGTCTCGGAGTTCCGGAGCAGGTCGGCGATCTGGCTGGCGACGAGCGTGCCGATCGCCACCACGAACACGACGAGGATCGTGATCACCCCGAGCAGGATCAGCCCCGTCGCAGTGCCACGACGCCAACCGCGGCGTGCGAGTCGATTCACCCCCGGCTCGACGGCGAGCGACAGGAACAGCGACACGAGCAGGATGACCAGCAGGTCGGCGAGCTTGCCGAAGACGTGTCGGGAGGCGAGCGCCACGAGGAACCCGAACCAGAAGATGGCCACCGCTCGCCACACCCATCGAGGCATCCGGTCGCGTTCGTCCGGCTCGAGATCGTCGAGACCGTCGGGGTCGTCGAGTCCACCGGGACGCTCGGCCGAGGCGCGGAGGCCGTCGACCGCACGTTCGACCGTGGTGCCGATGCCGGCGGCGAGCTCGCTGCCCGCTCCGACGCCGGCCGGCTCGTCCACCCGCGCGTCCGAGGCGGCGGGAGGCTCGTCGGCAGGGGCGTCGTCGGGGTCGGCCATCACGGGCGAGCGTAGTGAGCCACGGCGGCCCGCAGCGGGGAGGCCAGGTCGCCTCGGTCGCCGACCTCGACGCGGCCGAGGCCGAGCCACCCCGCCATCAGCGCGAGTTCGGCCGCGAGCGCTTCGGCCACGTCGCTCGTCGGCACCCCGAGTTCGGCGAACGCACCGGGCACGAGCAGCGCGCCGTTCGCACGGTCCGCCTTGAGGTCGACGCGTGCGACCAGGTCCTCGCCCCACAGGAACGGCAGGACGTAGTAGCCGTAGGTGCGCTTGGGCTGTGGGGTGTAGATCTCGATCCGGTAGTGGAAACCGAACAGCCGCAGCGCCCGGTCGCGGTACCAGACGAGCGGGTCGAACGGGCTGAGCAGCGCGCGAGCCCGCACGCGACGCGGGCGTGCGGCGTCGGGATGCAGGTACGCCGGCTTCTGCCAGCCCTGCACGGTGGCCGGCGACAGCCGCCCCTCCTCGACCAGCTCGGCGACCAGCGGCTTGCAGGTCGTCGGCTTCTGCCGGTGGTAGTCGGCGAGGTCGTCGAGCGTGCCGATGCCGTGGTGCGACGCGGCGAGCACGAGCAGTTCCTTGCGCGCCTCGTGCTCGGGGGTCGCGGGCCGGGCCAGCACGTCGGCCGGCAGGACGCGCTCGGCGAGGTCGTACACACGGGCGAAGTCGTTCGGGCGGCGGGTGGCCGCGACCCGGCCGGTCCAGAAGAGATGCTCGAGCGCGACCTTGCCGTCGTCCCAGTCCCACCACTGGCCCTTCTTGCCGTCGCGCTGCTCGAGCTCACCCGAGGTCAGCGGGCCGTCCGCCTCGATCCGTCGGAGCACCTCGTCGATGAAGTGCGGACGCCGGTCGTACAGGTCGAAGTAGCGGCTCCACTTGTGCGGCCGAGCCATGTGCCACCGGTGCAGGTGGTGGTGCTCGGTCGGGACGTGGCACGCCTCGTGCACCCAGTACTCGAACAGCTCGCCTGCTGCCGTGGCGTCGGGGATCAGCGAGCGCGGGTGCGGCCCGAGGCGGGCGAACAGGGGCAGCTCCTGGCTGCGCACCAGCACGTTGACCGAGTCGATCTGGATCAGCCCCATGCGCCCGAGCACGCGGCGCAGGTGACGCCGGTCGACACGCCCACCGGGGCGCGGATCGGCGAAGCCCTGTGCGGCGAGCGCGATGCGCTTGGCCTGGTCGAGCGAGAGCGCGACGGTCAACGGCTGGTGCGTGCCGTGAGGTTCAGTCGGCGACGGTGATCGTGACCGACTGGATGACGACGTCCTCGCGCGGACGGTCGCTGCGGTCGGTGTCGACGCGCTGCATGGCGTCGACGATCTCGAGGCCCTTCACGACCTGACCGAAGTGGTTGTACTGCGGCGGCAGCTGCACGCCGCTCTGGCCGCTGATGAGGAAGAACTGGCTGCCGTTGGTGTTGGGACCAGCGTTGGCCATGGCCAGCGACCCGATCTGGTAGCGCTGCTTCACCGGCTCGTCGTCGAAGCGGTAGCCGGGGCCGCCGCGACCCGTGCCGGTGGGGTCGCCACCCTGGCAGACGAAGCCGTTGATGATCCGGTGGAAGATGACGCCGTCGTAGTAGTGGTGCGCGGCCAGGAACACGAAGTTGTTGACGGTCTTGGGCGCGTTGATCGCGTCGAGCGCGATCACGAGGGTGCCCATCGAGGTCTCCATCGTGGCCGTGTAGCGCTTGGAGGTGTCGATCCCGAACTCGGGCGCCTCCTTGAACTGCTGCTGCGTGGGCGCGGAACCGTCGAGGGGCGGGAAGGGAGTTGCCATGCGGTCGAGGCTATCCGCCGCCGTCTCGACGGGTGTTGTAGTCGGCGAGCAGGGCGTTGGCGAGGTTCGCCGCCTCGACGAGCGCAGCCTGCGGGTCGGTGCCCTGGAACGCCTGCGCGAGGGCGTTCGCCGCAGCGACGCGCACCTCGCGCTGGGGTCCGAGCACGGGTCCGACGAAGGTGGCGACGTCGGGGGTGGACGCCACCTGGTCGAAGGCCACCTTGAAGCGCGGATCGTCGGCGTACACGGTCTTCAGCGGGTCGAGGTTCGCGGCCTCTCGGTTCATCGGCACGTAGCCCGTGCCGGTGGCCCACGTGCTCTGGGTCTGCGCCGAGATCAGGTAGGTGATGAAGTCCCACGCGGCGGCCGCCTTCGCGTCGCCCTTGTCGGCCGTGATCCACAGTGCGGCGCCGCCCACCAGCACCCCCGGCGCACCGGTCGGGCTCGGCATCGGTCCCACGCCGATGTCGTCGGTGGTGATGCCCGGGATGATGCCGCCCTCGACGAACGCCAGCACCGCACCCAGGCCGGCGGAGGTGGCCATCGTCATCGAACCCTGGCTCGACATGTCGGCCATCTTCAAGAACGCGTCCTGCCCGCTCGGGTTCTCGCCGACGTACAGACCGCCGCCCGACTGCACGACCTGCTGCAGTTGGGTGAGCAGCTCGACGCCCTTCGGCCCGTCGAACAGCACCCGGGTGCTGGGCGCGCTGCGGCCGTTGTCGTTGTCGGCGTAGAACTGGCCCTCCTTCGCGAGCCACTGCTCGAGGAACCACCCGCCGCCGCCGTCGGGCGCGCTGTCGAAGATCATGCCCCACGCGGCCGCGCCGCTCTGCTGGATGGCGACGCCGGCGGCCGACACCTCGGCGAGCGTGAGCGGCGGCTTCGAGTCGTCGAGCCCGGCGTCGCGGAAGATCTTCTTGTTGTAGTACAGGACCGGGTTGCTGAGGTTGAAGGGCATCGCGTACTGGACGCCCTCGGTCGCGTAGGCCGACAGCACCGACGGCAACAGGTCGCTCGTGTCGAAGCCCGAGTCCTCCATGCACGCCTGCACCGGCACGGTGCTGCGCGTGTCGACCATGAGCTGCACGCCGTACTCCGGCACCTGCACCAGATCGGGTCGGTTGTCGGTGTCGCTCTGCAGATACTTGTCGATCGTCTGCTCGTAGCCGCCCTGGAACTCGAGGTTCACACGCACCTTCGACTGCGACGCGTTGTACGCGCCGACGACCTCCTCGAGCACGCGGCCGTTCTCGTTCGACATGCCGTGCCAGAACGTCAGCTCGACCGGCCCCGACGTCGCGGCGTCGTCGAGTGCGTCGGTGTGGCACGGCGGCAGCGAGTCGAGCAGGCGCGGCTCGGTGGTGGGGGGCGCCGTGGTGATCGGCGGCACCGTGGTCTGCCCGGGCACGGTGGTGCCCGCCGGCTGGGTGGTGGCCGGCGAGGTGGCCGGGGCGCGCTCGTTGCCCGCCTGCAGGATGCTCTCGCCCGACCCGCACGAGGCGAGCACCACGCACGTCGCGAGCACCGGTGCGACCGCGCGCCTCATCCCTTCACCGCCCCGGCGGTCAGCCCGCGGATGAGCTGACGCTGGAAGACCAGCAGCACCACGAAGATCGGGAGCGCCACGATGACCGTGCCGGCGATGACCAGGTTGGGCTTGTCGATCTGCGCCTGCGACAGCGCTCGCAGACCGCTCTGCACGGTGTTCCAGTCGTCGTCGGTGCTGACCAGGGTGGGCCACAGGTACTGGTTCCACGAGCTGAGGAAGCTGAACAGTGCGAGCGCGCCGAGGGTGGGTCGAGCGAGGGGGACGGCGACCTCGCGCAAGAAGCCGAGATGCCCGAGGCCGTCCATCCGCGCGGCCTCGCGCAGGTCCTTCGGCAGCTGCAGGAACACCTGCCGGACCAGGAAGGTGCCGAACGCGGTGGCGAGGAACGGCACCGCCAGCCCGGCGTACGAGTTGAGCCAGCCGAGCGATTGCACCGTCTCACGGTTCACCACGACGGTCGCCTCGAACGGCACCAGCAGCGTCGAGAGGAACACCCCGAACAGGAACGTCCTCGCGGGGAAGCGGAGGAACGCGAACGCGTATGCGGACAGCACCGCGGTGACGAGCTGCACACTCGTGACGACGAGCGCGACGACGGTGGAGTTGACGAGCGCTCGACCGAGCTTGCCGTCGCGCCACGCCTCGCGGAGGGTGTCGAGCGTGAACGACGACGGCAGCAGCGGGTGTTGCAGCACCTTGTTGCCGGGCTTGAACGCGCCGATCACCATCACGTAGATCGGGAACAGCACGACCACGGCGATCGCCGTGAGCAGTGCGTACCGGGCCACCAACCGCGGGCCCCGGGTGGTTCCGCTAGTCGGCATAGTGGACCCGCCGTTCGACGCCGCGCAGCTGCAGGACCGACAACACGAGCAGCACCAGGAACAGGAGCACCGCGACCGCCGCCTGCAGTCCGCTGTTGTTCCGGATGATCGAATTGTTGCCGTACACGAGGTACGTGAGCGAGGTGGTGGAGCCTGCCGGCCCGCCGCCGGTGAGGAGGTCGAACTCCCCGTAGCTCTGGAACGCTCGGCTGGTGAGCACCACGCCGACGAACAGCAGCGTGGGCCCGAGCATCGGCACGGTCACGTTGCTGAACCGCGTCCATCCGCCGGCCCCGTCGACGTACGCGCTCTCGTACAGCTCGGCGGGGATGCCCTGCAACCCGGCGGTGACCACGATGAACGTGAACCCGAGGTTGGCCCAGATGCTGCTGACGGCGACCGCCCACAGCGCCGTGCCCTCGTCACGCAACAGACCGGGGTTCTTCGCGACCCCGCCGATCCACTCGGCGACCACCCCGACGCTCGGGTTGAGGAGGAAGAACCACATGAGCGACGCCACCGCGACGCTCGTGGCCACCGTGGACGAGAAGATCGTGCGGAAGACCCCGATGCCGCGCAGGTGCTTGTCGGCCAGCACGGCGAGCCCCACACCGAGCACCAGCCCGACGGGGACGGTCATCAGCGCGAACTTCACGGTCACCCCGAAGGCCTGCTGGAACTCGCGACTCCGGAACACGTCGACGTACTGGTCCCACCCGTTGCTGCGGCAGTTGTCGCCGGTCGCGTCGCAGCGCTGGTGGCCGAGCCACACCGCTCGCCCGAGCGGGTACAGCACGAAGGTCACCAGCACCACGAGCGACGGCGCGAGCATCGCCGCGGCGAGCGGCACGTCGCGCCAGCGGCGCCGTGACCGGTGCGAGGTCATCCGTCGACCCGCTCGTGGGTGGCCGGGTCGAAACGGTGCAGGTGCGCGGCCGGGAACGCGACACCGACGTCGGCACCGACGGTCGGCACACCGGCCTCGCCCGGCAGGGCCTCGACTCGCGCGACGAGCGGAGACTCGCCGATGCGCAGGTGCACCAGGGTCTCGTGACCGAGGTGTTCGACGAGGGTGACCCGTGCTCGCACCTGACCCGGTTCGCCGATCAGGACGTGCTCGGGCCGGATGCCGACCATCAGCTCGCTCCGCTCGACCACGCCGGGCGGGAGCACGTTCATCGGCGGGGTGCCGATGAACTGCGCGACGAAGACCGATGCCGGGCGGGCGTACACCTCCTGCGGTGTGCCGACCTGCTCGATCCGACCGCGGCTCATGACCGCCACGTGCGAGCCCATCGTCATCGCCTCGACCTGGTCGTGGGTGACGTAGACGAACGTCGAGTCGAGCCGCTGGTGCAACGCGACCAACTCGGCTCGCGTCTCGCCGCGCAGCTTCGCGTCGAGGTTCGACAGGGGCTCGTCCATGCAGAACACGGCCGGCCGGCGCACGATCGCGCGGGCGAGCGCCACGCGCTGGCGCTGTCCGCCGCTCAGCTGTCCGGGCTTGCGGTCGAGGTACTCGGTGAGCCCGAGCGTGGCCGCCGCCCGCCGGGCCTGCTCGGCGCGTTCGGGCTTCGCGACGCCGCGCACCTTCAGCGGGAACTCGATGTTGGCCTGCACGGTCTTGTGCGGATACAGCGCGTAGCTCTGGAACACCATCGCGACGTCGCGCTCTTTCGGCTCGACGTCGTTCACGCGGCGGCCGCCGATGGCGACATCGCCCGCGGTCGGGTCCTCGAGGCCGGCGATCATCCGCAGGAGCGTGCTCTTCCCGCATCCGGACGGGCCCAGCAGGATCATGAAGTCGTGGTCGCCGATGTCGAGGCTCACGTCGTCGACGGCCGTCACGCCGTCGAACACCTTGGTGAGCGAGCTGAGTCGTACGTCGGCCACAGCCGCACAGTACGGCACACGCGCCGCACCGCCCCAGGGACACAGGTCACGAATGGATGAATGCCGGGCGAACTCCGGGGACCGCGGGCTACGAGCCCCCGATCGGGGGTCGGTAACGTCCGGGGCGTGACCAGCTCGTTGAGCAGACTGCGCCTCGCCGTCGCCGGCGTGGGCCTCGTCCTCGTGCTGGGCACCACCGGCTACATGGCCTTCGGCCTGTCGTTCGTCGACGCCGTGTACCAGACCGTCACCACCGTCACGACGGTCGGGTTCCGCGAGGTCGGCGACTTCGGCACCGGCGAGCAGGTGTTCACGATCTTCCTGATCGTGATCGGCGTCGGCCTGGTGCTCTACACGTTCACGTTGACGGTGCAGGTCGTGGTCGAGGGCCAGCTGCGGGAGATCATGGGGAGGCGTCGCATGGATCGCACGATCGCGAGGATGGACCAGCACGTCGTGCTGTGCGGCTGGGGACGTGTGGGCCGCGCCGTCGCCCGCCGACCTCGCCGGTGCCGGCCGACAGGTCGTCGTGGTCGACAGCGACGCCGAGCGGCTCGCGGGCATCGAGTTCGCGACCGTGCTCGGTGACGCGACCCTCGACGCCACCCTGCGCGCGGCGGGCATCGAGCGAGCCGGGGCACTGGTGGCCGCACTGGCCGACGACGCCGCGAACCTGTTCGTCACCCTGTCGGGTCGCACGCTGAACCCCGACCTCTTCATCGTCGCCCGGGCACGGCAGGAGGACAGCATCGACAAGCTGGCGCGGGCCGGCGCCGACCGGGTGGTCAACCCGCAGTCGCTCGGCGCCGCGCGCATGGCGAGTTTCGTGGTCCGACCGCACGTGGCCGAGTTCGTCGACGTCGTGATGCACGAGCGGAGCATGGAGTTCCGGATGCAGGAGGTGGTCGTACCGGCCAACTCGTGCTTCGCGGGCCGAACGTTGCGCGAACTCGACCTGCGACAGCGCGCCGGCGTGCTGGTCCTCGCCGTGCGCGACTCGAGCGGCGCGTTCCGTTCGAACCCCGATCCCGACACGGTGATCGCACCGGGCGACGTGGTGATCGCGGTCGGCACGGAGACGGGGCTGCAGCGACTCTGCGAGCTGGCCGACGATCGGTAGCCTCGACGCCATGTCCGACGCCTCGCCGCACCCCGCGGTCGACACCCCGCACGAGAGCCCGACGCACCCCGGGGTCGATGCCGCGCCGGCCCCGCTCGATCTCGACGGGATCGAACGCGATCTCGCCGACGTCGAGCACGCCCTCGCCCGGCTCGACAGCGGCGAGTACTGGGTCGACGAGGTGACCGGCGAGACGATCCCGGACGACGAACTCGCCGCACGTCCGACGGCACGCCGCACCGGCGGTCGGTGATCCGCCGCCCCGACGGCCGACGGCTGCGCCGGAGCGCCCGGGTCTGGCGTCTGACCGCGCGCAACGGTGTCCGCTTCGTCGTGCACCGCGCACGGCGCCGGTTGGCGCCGCACCACCGCCGCGCCGAGCTCGACGACGCCTTCTCGCTCCGCACCGCCGACGACGTCGCCCGCGAGCTCGGCAACATGAAGGGCGCGTTGATGAAGGCGGGCCAGTTGATCAGCTTCGTCGTCGAGGCCCTGCCCGAGCCGGCGCAGCAGTCGCTCTCGCAGCTCTACAGCGACGCCCCGCCGATGACGGCCGACCTGGCGGCGTCGGTGGTGCGCGACGCCTTCGGGCGCGATCCGGACCAGCTGTTCCTCGACTGGCAGCGCCAGCCCGTGGCCGCCGCCAGCATCGGGCAGGTGCATCGTGCCGTCACGCGCGACGGCCGCGAGGTCGCCGTGAAGGTGCAGTACCCCGGTGTCGGGGCGGCGATCGAGGCCGACCTCGCCAACGCCGACCTGCTCTACCGCATGGTGAGCGCGTTCACGTTGAAAGGCCTCGACACGCGAGCGCTCGTCGACGAGCTGCGCTCGCGCATGCGGGACGAGCTCGACTACCGGATCGAGGCCGCCAACGTCCACGAGGTCGCTCGGGCGTTCGCCGGCCACCCCTTCGTGCACCTGCCCGGGGTGCTCGACGAGTACACCCGCGAGACCGTGATCACCACCGACTGGGTCGAGGGGTTGGGCTGGAACGACTTCGTCGCGCAGGCGACGCCCGAGGCGAAGCACCACGCCGGCGAGAGCATCTGGCGGTTCGCCCAGCACGCGATCCTGCGACTCGGCATCTTCAACGGCGATCCCCACCCCGGCAACTACCGGTTCGCGCCGGACGGCGAGGTCACGTTCCTCGACTTCGGGATGGTGAAGCGTTGGGCGCCGGGCGAGTGGGAGCAGCTCGCGCCCTGCATGGACGCGATCATCGTCGACCGCGACCCCGAGGCCCTGCTGCGGGCGATGGAGGGGTCGGGGTTCCTGCGGGCCGGCCACGGCCTCGACCCGCAGGCCGTCTACGACTACGTGAGCAGCCCCTATCGCCCCTACCTGACCGACCGCTTCCGGTTCACCCGCGAGTTCATGCGCGACACGGTGCAACGGCTGATCGACGTGAACGGGCCGCACGCGCCGGTGATCGAGCAACTCGACATGCCGCCGTCGTTCCTGATGCTCGACCGGGTCGTGTGGGGGGTCAGTGCGTTGCTCGGCAAGCTCGAGCTCGAGGGCCCGTGGCGGGCGATGCTGCTCGAGTACCGCGCCGACGCACCGCCGGCGACGCCCCTCGGCGAAGCCGAGTTCGCGTGGCGTCACGAGCGCGGAGTCGGGTGACGCACCATTCACCAAACGGGTGACAAACCCGTACTAGCCTTCGACTTCTGAGCCCCGCGATCGCGGGGAAGATCGGACGACTCGACGGGCGCATGGTGGACGGCAGGCACAAGACGTGGGCAGCGCTGTCCGTGCGGGGTCTGTTGCCGCTCGCGCCGCACGACCAGCACCGCCTGTACCGGATGGCGGCGATCATCCGGACGATCGCGATCGGTCTGCTCGGCACGGTCATCGTGGTCTCGCTCGCCGGTGACGCACCGGCCTGGGCGGTCGTGCTGTCGGCCGTCTGGATGTACCCGGGCATGGTGGTCACCTGGCTCACCTACCGGCGCTGCAAGGGTGTGCTGCCACCGAATCTGTGGCTGCGCGACGTGGTGAGCTTCGCCGTGTTCGCGGCGATCGTCCCGATGTACTTCGTCCCTGCGGTGCTCGGCTCGCTCGCGATCATCGCGTTCCTCAACTACACGGTGGTGCGCCGCGCCGTCATCACCATCTCCGTCGTCGCGGTCGTGTCGTTCGCCGTGGCGGCCGCCGTCGTGCACGACGAGACCAGCATCATCGCGGCGTCGTTCTTCCCGCTCGCGGTGGTTTCGCTCGTGCTGCCCTCGCAGCTCCTCGCCGGCACCATGCAGCGCTCGCTGTCGTTCAACTCGCGCATCGCCGAGGAGCTCCGCGTCGCGATGTTCGAGAGCGACGGCGTCCCCGGGCAGCCCGCCACGATGATCCACCTGTACGCGCCCGCGTCGCGGCGGTTCGACCCGACGATGACCGAGGACGAGTGGCTCGACATCCTCCACCCGGACGACAGCGCGGTGAGCGACCAGATCGACCACGCCGTCGCCGAGGGCCGCGACTACCACGTGCGCTACCGGCAGCGCACCAACGGCGTCGAGTACCGCTGGGTCGAGGAGATCGGGCGGGTCCAGAAGGTCGGTGGGCGCGTGCACGTGTCCGGCATGACGCGCGACATCTCCGAGTTCGTCGCCCGGGAGGAGCAGCTGCAACGGCTCGACGAGCTCGCCCAGCTCGTCGACGTCAGCATCTCGGTGTTGCACGTCCCCGACCCCGACGACCCGACCTCGCTGACTGTCGTGTGGGAGAACGAGCGAGCACGACGGATCGATCCCGCGGGTGGCCACGAGGGCCAGCGCGTCATCGAGTTCAACCGGCACGCGTTCGACGCCGAACGGCACCGCGGCATCGGGTTCAAGATGGGGGAGGTCGCGCTCGGCGCGCCCACGTGGTCGATCGGCGACACGCACATCCGCCTGCGGGGCGAGATGCACTACTTCTCCACCGTGGTCAGCCCGCTGCCCGACCGCCACTGCGCCGTGGTGATGCACGACGTCACCGAACTCGTCCACGCTCGCGCCGAGCTCGAGCGGCTCGCGTTCGTCGACCCGCTCACCGGCCTGCCGAACCGTGCCCGCCTCCGCGAGCGCCTGGCCACCGCTCCGATCGGTTCGATGCTGTTCGTGCTCGACCTCGACCGCTTCACCGACGTGAACGAGGCCTTCGGCCACAGCTGCGGCGACGAGTTGATGGTCGAGGTCGCCCATGTGCTCGCGAACGCGCCCGACGGTGCCGTGGTGGCACGGATGGGCGGCGACGAGTTCGCCGTGCTCGCCCCACCCGACGTCGGTCAGCGCGACGAACTGGTCGGCCGCATCTTCCAGGCCCTCAGCCGGCCGATGCAGCTGCCCAACGGCCTCACGCTGCAGGCGTCGATCAGCATGGGCATCACCACCAAGCTGCGCGCCGACACCCCCGCCGACGAGCTGTTCCGCCAGGCCGACGTGGCGCTCACCAAGGCCAAGGCGCACCGCAACACCAGCGCCGTCTACGACCCGCAGGCCGACACGTCGGCCCCTCACCGGATGATGCTGCTGGGCGAGCTGCGCCGCGCCCTGGTGAGCGGCGAACTCGAGCTGCACCATCAGCCGGCCGTCGACACCCGCACCGGCCGCGTCAGCTCCGTCGAGGCGTTGCTCGTCTGGCGCCACCCGACGCTCGGTCTCATCCCGACGACCGAACTGGCCGAGGTGGTGCAACTCAGCAACCTGCACGCCGACATCGTGGTGCACGCGCTGCGCGAGGCAGTGCGCCACCACCGGGCCTGGACCCGCGCCGGGGCGCCGACGCCGGTGTCGATCAACATCGACGGCGCCACCCTGCACGACGCATCGCTGGTCGATCGCATCGTCGCGATCATCGCCGAGGCCGAGCTGCCGTTGCACGCGCTCGGCATCGAGATCGACGAGCGACAACTCGACCTGGACGACGCCATCACGCGCGACGCGCTCCGGCGCCTGCGCGAGGCCGGTCTCTGGCTCACGATCGACCACTTCGGCAGCGGTCGCACCGCCGTCTCCGCGCTGCGCACCTGCGGGGTCAACGCGATCAAGATCGGTGCCGGCGCGATCACCGAGCTGATGCCCGCGGACGACGCCCTGATCGCCACGCTGGCGGCCACGTTGCACCGGATGGGGCTGCTGATCGCTGCGGAAGGTGCCGACGACGAGGCCACCTTCCGGTGGCTGGTCGATCACGGCGCCGACCAGGCGCAGGGCGAGCACGTCGGCGGGCCGATGACCTACGACGCGCTGATCGACTTCGTGGTGACCCACCGCCCGATGCCGGTCGCCGGGGCCTGACACCCCCCGACGACGCGGATACAGTCGCGTCACACGACCGACGTCGGCGCCAGGGGGTGGAGCCGACGACCAAGGGGGACAGGTGGCCGATCCGAAGCAGCCGAGAGCGCCGTTCGCGCCGTGGGACCGCCGCGAACTCCCCGGGCTGTTCGACGTCGCCGAGAGTGCCCGTCGGATCGGCAACTACAAGTGGGCCGAGATCAAGCTGTTCGAGGCCCTGGGCGGCTGGGTCGCCACCGTGCCCGAGCTCGACGTGAAGATGCGGCTCGGCACGCACTGCTACCAGCACGCGTGGCACGCCGAGCTGTGGCACAAGCGGCTGCCCGAGCTGCGCGAGATGAACCCGGACCGGCTCACCGAGCCACCGAACGACGCGATGGTGCGCTTCGTCGAGGCGCTCACCGAGCCCGAGGCGCCGGAGCAGACCATCGAGAAGCTCGTCGGGGCGTACCGCGTGTTCATCCCGCACTTCATCGCGGCCTACACGTTCCACAAGAACAACACGAGCCAGATCACCGACGCCCCGACGGTGCGGTCGCTGGGCTTCGTGCTGCAGGACGAGTTCGAGGGCTGGCGCGACGGCGAGATGCTGCTGCAGTCGCTGATCGACACGCCCGACGAGGTCGACCGGGCGACCGCACACCAGGCCCGGCTCGAGAAGCTCATGCTCGAGGCCGGCGGCATCGCCGGCCCGGGCTCGATCGGCATCACCCGCACCGCACAGCAGTAGTCACCGGCACGTCACAGGAGGCAAGCCACATGAGGAAGTTCTTCCCCGTCGAGGAGCTCGCACGCGACGAGCGCTTCCATCAGGTGACCATGAAGGACCGGATGGCCGATCCGCGCAGCGCGATCCCCGCGCCCACCGGCGAGCGGGCACGCTCCAACCGGCTGGTGCCGAGCCGACCCGACGCCAGCCAGGCCGCCCGCGGCCTGATGCACGGCATCTTCGTCGGCGAGATCCAGGCACTCGAGGGTGCGGGCCGCACCTGCCACGACTTCCGCACCCAGGGCGACACCGCACGACGGGCGCAGGACGAGGCGCACGGCGGCACCGACGCCGACGAGGCCGTCCCGTTCGCGCTGAAGCTCGACATGGCACGCCAGGCGTGGGACGAGGCACGCCACGTCGAGATCAGCGTGAAGCTCAGCGACTGGATGGGCAGCGAGATCGGTGAGTTCGCCGAGAACACCGTGTTGTTCCAGGCCGCGTGCAGCACCGACCCGATCCTGCGGCTCGCCGGCGTGAACCGGGCGCTCGAAGGGCTCGCGATCGACGTCTTCACGACGATGAAGGAGTTCGGCGACCTGGCCGGCGACCCGTTCCTCGAGTTCTGCGAGGACTGGATGCTCGCCGACGAGGTGACCCACGTGAAGATGGGCAGCGACTGGCTGCGGCGCGTCACCGAGCACGACCCCGAGCGTCGCAAGAAGGCGCTCGAGTTCCAGAACGTGGTCGACAAGCTGTTCAGCTACGGCGGCACCCGCTCCGACAGCCAGGAGTCGCCGATCGGTCTGGCCCGCCGGTTCCGCGAGCTCGCGGGTTTCACCGACGACGAGGTCGACGAGATCGCCGAGGTGAGCCTGGCGGCGCTCGAGGAGCGCAAAGCTGCGGTGGCCCGGATGCAGGGCGATGCGACGTCCGACCGGGCGGGGGCCGTCGCCCGCGCATGAGCGTCACCGTCTCGCCTCGCGAGTTCCAGTACGTGTCGTTCGACGCTGCCACCATCGAGCGCGTCGCCGACACGCTGATGGCCGCGCTCGGGCTCGACCGGCCCGTCGAGATCGTCGTCGACGAGACCACCCCGCTCACGCGGATCGACGTCGAGATCGACGACGCGGTCCGGATCCGGGCCCAGAGCGGCGCGTTCGAGGACACGCGCCATCCGCGCCGACAGAGCGAGGACGCCACCGCCGTCTCGCTCGGCCGGGTGCTGTTGCGCGCCCGCGACCGCTTGTCCGGTGGGTTCGGCGAGGCGCCCGCCGACGACGAACTCTCGCTGCCGCAGGTCGCGGCCTGGAACGCGTACGTCGCCGGTCGTCTCCACCGGCTGGGTGTGCCGGTGCACCAGCAGCGGTTCCGCTACGACTTCCGGAACCGCCACGGGTTCACCGACGTGGTCGACCTGGCCTTCGATCGGCTCTGGTCGAGCGACGGGCTCACCTGGGGTGAGCTCGACGAGATCAGCAGACGCGCCGCTGCATCTTGATCATTCGCCCACGCTCCGTGACGCCGGTGGGCGACTTGCCGGAGAATTGAGTAGCCGATACTCAGGACCATCCTCGATCGCGCTCGTACGGTGACCGATCATGTGCGCAGTGCGCGCACGTGGGCGCACCACTCGTCCGATTGGGAGGACCATTGAACAGCGAAGCGAAGATCCAGGAGCTCGAGGCCAAGGTGGCCGAGCTGACCGCGCTGGTCGAGCGCCTGGTGCCACAGGCCCAGGCCTCCGCCGCCATCGGGCAGCCGATCGAGGCGACGTCGACCGAGTTGGTGGCCTCGGCACCGACCCCCGAACCGTCGCCCCGCGCGTCGCGCCGCGGCTTGTTGAAGCTCGCCGGTGCGGCAGCGGCCGGCACGGCGGCAGCGGTCGCCGCGAGCGCGCTGCCCGCAGCAGCAGCCGACGGCGATCCGATCACCGCCAGCAACCAGGCGTCCACCACCGCAGGCTCGACGGCCACCACGGGTCTGGTGTACTCGAACACGGCGGTCCCCACCGCGACCAACGGCATCATCACGTCGAGCACCAACCTGTTCACCGTCCGCGACACCGCGTCCGGCAGTTTCCTGTTCGTGCAGAACGGGTCGGCCTACCCGGCAGCGGTCGGTGGCTACTCGTACCGCACCGTCGCGAACGGCGTGTACGGCTACACGGCCATGACCGGCTACGGCGTGGTGGGCTACGCCTCGGACGCGACCGGTACCGGCATGCTCGCCCGCGGCTCGAAGGCGAACCTCGAGCTCTATCCGAACGGCACTGCCCCGACCAGCCGCGTCGACGCCCACAACCGTGGCGAGGTCGTCTGCGACGCGAACGGCGACGTGTGGGTCTGCGTCACGGCCGGCTCGCCGGGCACCTGGCGTCAGCTCGCCGGCACGGCGACCGCCGGTTCGCTGCACCTGCTCGCGTCGCCCAAGCGCGTGTACAGCTCGCGCGCCGCGGACGAGCCGGTGGCCGTCGGCCCGAAGACCCAGCTGTCGGCGGGCACCCGCACCATCGACTGCAAGCAGGGCTCGAGCGGCGTCCCGGCCGGGGCCACCGGTCTCGTGCTCAACGTCACGACGATCTCGGCGTCGACCAACGGCTACCTGTCGGTGTCGCCCGGCGGCAGCGGCTTCTCGGGCACCTCGACGCTCAACTGGACGGCCAACGGTGCGGTCGTGGCCAACGGCGTCACCGTGGGCGCCGGCTCGGGCGCCACGATCGACGTCACCGTCGGCGGTGGCGGCACCGCCGACTTCATCGTCGACGTGATGGGCTACTACCTCTGAACCACCGCTGATCCCTCCGGCCGGCGTCGAGCCGGTCCGATCACGACGGGCACCGGGGCTTCGGCTCCGGTGCCCGTCGCGCGTTCGGCGTCCGCGAGACTGCGCCGATGAGCGACATCCGAGTGCACGACGTGGAACTGGACGGCCGCGGGGTCACCCTCCGGGTGCACGAGGCCGGCGACCCGTCGAACCCGACGGTGATCCTGAGCCACGGCTTCCCGGAGCTCGCCCACTCGTGGCGCCACCAACTGCCCGCGCTGGCCGCCGCCGGCTACCACGTGATCTGCCCCGACCAGCGCGGCTACGGCCATTCGTCGGCACCACGCGACGTCGCCGCCTACGGCGTGCGCGAGCTGACGGGCGACCTGATCGCACTGCTCGACCGCACCGGCAAGGAACAGGCCGTCTTCGTCGGTCACGACTGGGGATCGCTCATCGTGTGGGAGACCGCGCGGTTGCATCCCGAGCGGGTTCGCTCGGTGGTGGGCGTGAGCGTGCCGTTCGTGAGCTGGCCCGGGCCGCCGACCGAGATGATGCGCATGGTCTACGGCGACCGCTTCTTCTACATCCTGTACTTCCAGCAGGTGGGCCCGCCCGAGCGCGAGCTCGAGGCCGACACCCACACCACGATGGCGAGCTTCCTGTACAGCGCGTCGGGCGCGGCGATGGTGGGGCGCGAGATGCCGACCGAGCTGCCGCCGATGGAGGGCACCGGCTTCCTCGACGTGATGGGCAAGGAACCGCCCGCCCGGCCCTACCCCGGGCCCGAGGGGCCGTGGCTCACCGAGGACGACCTGCGCGAGTACGCCGACGAGTTCGCCCACTCCGGGTTCTTCGGTCCGGTGAGCTACTACCGCAACCTCGACGCCAACTACGCGGTCGTGAAGGACCTCGGCCCCGAGCGGCTCACGATGCCGTCGTACTTCATCACCGGCGAACTCGACGGCGTGAACCTGATGGATCCGACCGGGATCGAACGGATGCAGACGACGCTGCCCGACTTCCGCGGCCACACGATCGTGCCCGGCGCCGGCCACTGGGTGCAGCAGGAGTCGCCGGCGGCGTTCAACGCCGCGCTGCTCGCCCACCTCGCCTCGCTCTGACGCCTCGCTCCGAGGCCACACTCCGACGCCGCGCTCGGGCACGGCGCTGGCTGACAACGAGGCGCCGTCTCGGACCGTCGTGCGGCGTGAGCTGTGGTTCCCGTACCGACCGGGGCTTCACCCTGGTCGAGATCCTCGTCGCGATCGTGGTCGTCGGCGTGCTCTCGGCCGTGGTGGTGGTCGGTGTCGGCAACCTGGCCACCAAGGGCTCGTCGGCGTCGTGCGCCGCGTCGGCCGACGCCGCCCGCGCCGCGAACACCGTGTACCTCACCACCAACGGTGCGTACCCGTCGACGCTCACCCAGCTGATCACCACCGCGGCGCTCAGCCTCCCGGCCGAGGTGACGCTGGCGCCGTCCGGTACATCGGCCGCGGGCGCCGGGTGGACGCTCACGATGACGCCCGGCGTCGGGGGCAACCCGCCCACCTATCAATGCTCGGTCGCCGACGCCGGCGAGACGCCGGTGAGCGGCGGACTCGTCGCCTGGTTCGACGCCGCCGACGCCAGCACGGTGACCACGTCCGGATCGACCGTGACGCGATGGGCCGACCGGAGCGGCAACGGCAACCACGCCGTCGCGTCGAAGGGCACCGTGACCTATGCGACGGCGGCACGGAACGGCCGCAACGTCGTGCGCTTCGACGGCAGCTCGACGCTGCTGGCGCCCGACAGCGCCTCGCTCGACGTCGCCGGCCCGGGCATCACGATCGTGGTCGTGTATCGCGCGTCGGCGGTCGCCAACACCTGGGCGTTCGTCAACAAGGAGAACACCTGGGAAGTCGGCGAGCGCGGGGCCGGTGGCGGCTTCACGGCGGCCGTCCAAGGGGGCTGCTGGACGTGGGTCGGCGCGCAGGCCGCGGCGGCGAACACGTGGCACACGGCTACGTTCCGCTACTCCCCGAGCTGGTTGTTCACGATCGACAGCGGCAACGTCGTGACCGCGACGTCGCCGTGCAGCAACGCGATCGTCCCGAACGGCAACGGGCTCACCCTCGGCGGTCGCGGCAACGGCGCCACCTCGGCGTTGACCGGTGACCTGGCGGAGGTGCTGATCTACGACCGGGCGCTCAGCGACGCCGAGAACGACCAGGTGCGCGCCTACCTGACGACGAAGTGGGGCACGCCCTGAGCGGGCGATCCGATCAGCGGCGGTTGAGCTTCGCGAGCAGGCGGAGCAGTTCGAGGTAGAGCCACACCAGGGTGATCAGCAGACCGAACGCCGCGTACCACTCCATGCCCTTCGGCAACCCCTGACGCGCGCCCTTCTCGATGAAGTCGAAGTCGAGCGCGAGGTTCATCGCCGCCAGGGTCGCGGCGAAGATGCTGAAACCGATGCCGAGCAGACTGGCCGAGTGCAGGAACGAGACGTTGCCACCGAACAGGTTGATCAGCAGCGACACGCCGTAGAACACCATCAGGCCGAGGGTCGCGGTGACGATGATGCGACGGAAACGGTCGGTCACCTTGATCACCTGCGTGCGGTAGAGCACGAGCATGACGACGGCGACGCCGAGCGTGGCGCCGACGGCCTGCACCACGATGCCGTCCTGGTAGCTCTCGTACGCCTTCGACAGTGCACCGAGGAAGAAGCCCTCGGCGAGCGCGTAGACCGGCGCGAGCACCCGCGCCCACATCGGCTTGAAGTGCACGGCGATCGCGCAGGCGAAGCCGACGAGGATGCCGACGATCGCGAGGCCCGGCAGGCCCACCTGGTCCTCGCCGTACGTGGGCGCCGCCATCCAGCCGACGGTGGCCGACGCCAACAGCAACACCATCAGCACACCGGTGGCCGTCATCGTGCCCTGGACGGTCATCACCCGCGGGCGCCACGACGAGATCGGGCCGTCGGTGATCGGCGTGCTGCGCACGGCGGTGGACGGATCGGGTGCCGCCCACCCGGCCTGCGCCGCCGTGGCGATCGCCTTGTCGTTCAGGTACGGGTTCGACATCGCACGCTCCTCGGTGCTCGATCGATGCACGTCGTCCGACGTGCTCTGACGCGAACGCTATCCGTCCCGCCGGGCGCTCGCGCCGCGACGCGCACCCGCCGCCATCGGCGCGACCTCGGCGCAGGTTCAGCGCAGGTTCAGCGCAGGTCGTGGGCGCTCGGGCCGTCCCACAGGTCGATGTCGGGCGGACCGGTGAGCAACCCCGTACAGGCCCGCGCCATGTCGACCATCACCTCGCTGTCGACGTGCGCCCGCTGCGCGTCGATCGAGTCCCACTTCTGGATCACGAGGTATCGCCCGGGACGGGTGACGGAGGCGCACAGATCGACGTTGCGGCAGCCGGGCTGCATGCGGGTGAGCACGACGTACTTCGACAGGATCGCGGCCACCGCTTCGGGATCGGCGGCGTCGAAACGCAGCGTGACGATCGCGAGTTCGACGTCGGTCACGAGCGCGCACGCTAGTCGGCCGGCGGTACCGTCCCGGGGCGATGTCGAACCTGCCGCCGCCACCGTTCGGGGCATCACCCGATCCCGGCCCGACCGACGCGCCGGATCCCGCCGGCGCGCGTGAGGACCGCCCGGTCGTGTTGTCGTCGGGCCATCCGCCGGATCGGCGGAGCGATCGACGAGCCGACCGACGGACGCCCCGGGCCCGACGCCGACGCCTCGCGCTGGCGTCGGTGGCCTCGGCCGCGCTCGTGGCCGCTGCGGCGGGGATCGCGTTCGTCGTCGTGCGCGACGACGCCCTCGACGACGGAGCGGGTGCCGACGTCGCCGCCGGGCCGGGCACCATCGCGCCCGACCCGACCGTCGCCGCGACCGCGCCGATGACGACGGCGGTCCCCACGACGGCGCCGCCCACCACGGTCGACCCGAACCTCGTCGAGGTCGGCCAGGGTGTGCGCTTCCGGCTGCCCGAGGGGTTCACGGCCGCACCGGTCGGCGCCGGGGTCGAGATCACCGACGGCCGTCTGCGCTACTACGCACAGGTCGCCACCCGCACGCCCGGCGACGATCCGCGCGTGGTGATGCAGGAGTACGTCGACGGCTTCGACGGCCTGTACCCCTCGGCGGCGTATTCGCAGGTGATCCCACGACCGATCGACACCTCCGGTGCCACGCCGTCGGACGGGGCGCGTGTGTACTACCGCGCGATGGCGGCCGATGGCACCGGTTACAAGGGCGTGATCGACGTCGCTCGGCGTGCCGACGGTCTGGTGGTGCTCACCGACCTGTTCACCGACCTCGCCGACGAGTCGGGCTCGGCGCTGCCGGCCGGCGTGGCCGACGAGCTGTACGCCTCGTTCCTCCACACACCTGCCGTCGGCCCGGAGGCCGAGCTCGGTGCACTCGAGGTGTCGCGGCTCGCATCGGTGCACCCGAGCGCGGTCGTCGACGACGTGATCGCGGTGACCCCGCCCGCCGGGTGGACGATCGAGGTCGGCGGGCCCGGCCGCGTCCTCGTGTCCTACCCCACCGGCCAGCGCTTCGCGGCCGGCCGGCTGGCCGACACGGCCGATCCCGGCATCGCGCAGGACCAGTCGTTCGCCGAGCTGCAGACCGCATTCCCCGGGGCCGTGCTCGGCGGCTTCGCCCCCTCGCGCGAGGGAGGCGCGGTCGTGTCGTTCGACTCGACGTTCAGCGCCACCGCGGACGACGGCGTCGCTGTGCAGGGCGTGGTGCGCCTCTGGGTCGACACCACCACCGGCGAGGTGGTGCACGCGATCTCGTGGGCGCCGGTCGGGACCGCGTTGCAGCCCGGCCACGAGACGTTCCTGTTCGCCACGCTCGACATCTCGCTCACCCAGCCGCACTGACGACCGCACCACCGCGACGACCGCACCGTGCGCGCGACCCGCGAGCGCACGGCAAGCCGACGCACGCTCGGTCGGCGCCTGCGCGCGGGCCGCGCGGTGACGCGGCCGTGTCGCAACGGCACCAGCGATACGCCCCCTCGGGGGATCACGATTCCTGATGCGCTGGACGAATGGCCTTGACGGGTGTGGTCAAGTGATGGCCGTCGGTATCGTTCACCTCTCACACGGCCGACGTTCACCGTCCGGCGACCCGTCACCGGGTCGGCGGGACACACGGCCGGGCCGGCCGAACGAGACACCGGAGGACTTCTGTGGCGAAAGATCGCGTCGAGCGCGATGAAGAGGACCTCGTCCGGCTCTACCTGTCCGACATCGGCCAGTACACGCTGCTCACCAAGGACGACGAGGTCCGCCTCGCGAAGCAGATCGAGGCCGGCAAGCAGGCCGTCGCCGACCTCGACGCCGGCAAGGATCTGTCTCCCACGAAGAAGCGCGAACTGCGCCGCATCGCCCGCGAGGGCGAGGACGCCGAGCGCGCGTTCGTCCAGTCGAACCTCCGTCTCGTCGTGTCGATCGCGAAGAAGTACCAGGCGTCGGGCCTGCCGCTGCTCGACCTCATCCAGGAGGGCAACCTCGGCCTGATGCACGCCGTCGAGAAGTTCGACTGGCGCAAGGGCTTCAAGTTCTCCACCTATGCCACGTGGTGGATCCGTCAGGCGATCACCCGTGGCATCGCCAACACCGGCCGCACGATCCGTCTCCCGGTCCACGCCGGCGACACCTTGGCTCGGCTGCAGAAGGCCCGCAGCCGCCTCGAGCTCAAGTACGGCCGTCCTGCCACCCTGGCCGAGCTCTCGAAGGAAGTCGAGATGCCCGAGGACAAGGTGACCGAGGCGCTGCGCTTCGCCGCCGAACCGCTGTCGCTCAGCGAACCGCTCCGTGAAGACGGCGACGCCGAGCTCGGCGACGTCGTCGAGGACCGCTCGGCAGAGAGCCCGTTCGAGGTCGCCGCCACGGCGCTGTTGCCCGAGGAGATCGCCCGGCTGCTGGCGCCGCTCGACGAGCGCGAGCGCGAGATCCTGAAGCTGCGGTTCGGCCTCGACCGCGGCGAGCCCCGCACCCTCGAAGAGGTGGGCGAGCACTTCAACCTCACGCGTGAGCGCATCCGCCAGATCGAGGCGCGGGCGATGAGCAAGCTGCGCCACCCGTCGAGCGACACCGGCGCCCGCGACCTCCTCGCCGTCTGATCCCGGCGTCGCGGCACGCACGCCCGACCCATTCACGCGCCCGACGCCGCTGACCACGGCCCGAGACGAGTCTCATGACCACGCCGTCGACCCCGTCGACCCCGTCGACCCCGTCGTGGCACGTGCGACGCCGTTGGCTGCCCACGTCGGACGGCCGGGGCGTGCACGCCAGGTTCGCGTCGCATCGCCGTCGCCGGGCCGCCCGCCGCGACGACGATCGCTGGTACGACTGGTTCGACGACGGTGGCTGCTGCCTCGACGTGTTCGACGGCTGGGTCGCGCTCGCGATCGTGGCTGCCGGCCTGCTCGCGGTGGTGCTGTTCGTGTTCGGCGGACCCGTGCTGATGCTCGGTGTCGACCTCGTGTGGTTCGTCGTGGTGTTCGTGGTGGGCGCGGTGGGGCGCTTCGTGTTCGGACGGCCGTGGCGGGTGGAGGCCCGACGCGGCGACGAGCGACGCGACTGGTTCGTCCGCGGCTACGGCGATGCGGCGCGGCTGCGCGACACGCTGCAGGCCGAGTTCGACGCCGGTCTCGACCCGCGGCCCGACACTCGGCGCTGACCCGCCCCCGGCTCAAGTCACCCGTCGGAGCGACCGATCACTCATCCGTGGTGTTCGTGCGCGTGGTCGTGGGTACGGGGGTCCGGTGATGGAGCTGTTGCCGAACTCGATGTCGTTCCGCGTGATCACGACGCTCGACGTCGACGACGACGATCAGATCCCCGCCGAGTTCACCGGACGGGTACGGCGCACGTTCCCGAGCCTGCAGCGCTACGTCGCGTGGTACACCGGCGGCGCGCTCGACGACCCGACTCGTGGCTACCCGGCCTACCGCGTGCACCGCTCGGACGGCCAGGTGAAGTACGAGATGCACTACACCGCGGGGGTCCTGCAGGACCCCGACCCGCGGACGCCGGCGGTGCGCGGCTTCTACGCGAGCGGTGCGGTGCACTACGAGGAGCGCTACCGCGCCGGCCGTCGCCACGACGGACCCCGCGGTGAGGCAGCGGTGCGCAAGTGGCGGGCGGACGGCACCTTGCGCCACGAGTTGCGGTACCTCGACGGCGTCCGGACCTCGTGATCACCCCCGTTCGCCGACGCCGCGCGTCGGCCGTCCTGGTGGCGGCGACGCTGGCGGTCCCGATGGCCGCGATGGCGCCGCTCGCACCGGTGTCGACCACGTGGGCGGCGCCGGCGGCGTCAGGTGGCACCTCGGCGTTCCAGCCGCTCGAACCGTGCCGCCTGTACGACTCGCGCGACGGCGGCGCCCGACTCGCCGGCCACGAGCTCGTCACGATCCCCGCGCTCGGCAGGTGCGAGATCCCGGACGGCACCATCGCCGTCGC
>WBZM01000198.1_pt1 | contig 97862 bp, 95 predicted proteins | sample 5204271 | NCBI WGS metagenome assembly WBZM01 (sample SAMN12344346, study PRJNA552823) | activated sludge metagenome | biome: Activated sludge suspended growth; feature: Nitrification reactor; material: Wastewater; isolation source: activated sludge from nitrification reactor of wastewater...
ACCGGGCTGCCAGCCGCCCTCGGCGATGCGCTGGCGGATCGAGGCCTTGATGTCCTCGGACGGCAGGCGGCGTGGCGCGGCGGGCGGGGTCATGGTTTCATTGTCTCCCGGAGCATGCTAAAGTTGTCTAGACCACTTTGCGGAGCGCGACGATGACGACCACCTTCATCACCCCCGGCCAGCTCGACCGCGCGCTGCTCGCGCGCACCGCGGCCGGCCCGCTGCCGCTGGCGGTGGCCGAGGCCGCGAAGCCGGCCATCCAGGCCAGCGTGGACTGCGTGCGGGCACTGGTGTCGCGCCACGAGCCCGTCTACGGCATCAACACCGGCTTCGGCAAGCTGGCGCAGACGCGCATCGCCGACGACCAGCTGACGCAGCTGCAGAAGAACCTCGTGCTCTCGCACAGCGCCGGCGTCGGCGCGCCGATGGCCGCGCCGGTGGTACGGCTGATGCTGCTGCTCAAGGCCGCGAGCCTCGCGCACGGCGTGTCGGGCGTGCGGCTGGAGGTGATCGAGGCGCTGCTCGCGCTGCTCGCCCACGACGTGCTGCCGGTGGTGCCCGAGAAGGGCTCGGTGGGTGCCTCCGGCGACCTCGCGCCGCTCTCGCACCTGGCCGGCGTGCTGATCGGCGTGGGCGAGGCCTTCGTCGGCGGCCGGCGCCTGAGTGCGCTGGAAGCGCTGCCGCACGCCGGGCTGAAGCCGCTGGTGCTCGGCCCGAAGGAGGGCCTGGCGCTGCTCAACGGCACGCAGGCCTCCACCGCGCTGGCGCTCCACGCGGCGCTGCGCCTGGAGCGCGTGTTCGACGCCGCGCTCGCCGTCGGCGCGATGACGGTGGATGCCGCCAAGGGCTCGGACACACCCTTCGACGACCGCATCCACGCCGTGCGCGGCCAGAAGGGCCAGCGTGCCGTGGCGGCGCGCTACCGCGCCTGGCTGAAGGACAGCCCGCTGCGCGCCTCGCACCTCGACTGCGAGAAGGTGCAGGACCCGTACTGCCTGCGCTGCCAGCCTCAGGTGATGGGCGCCTGCCTCGACCAGATGGCACACGCCTGGGAGATCCTGCTGACCGAGGCGAACGGCGTGTCGGACAACCCGCTGGTGTTCGCCGACGCGATGGAGGCGCTCTCCGGCGGCAACTTCCACGCCGAGCCGGTGGCCTTCGCGGCCGACAACCTCGCGCTGGCCATCGCCGAGATCGGCGCGCTCTCCGAGCGGCGCACCGCGATGCTGATGGATCCGGTGCTCTCGAACCTGCCGGCCTTCCTGGTCGAGCACGGCGGGCTGAACTCCGGCTTCATGATCGCGCAGGTGACCTCCGCGGCGCTGGCCTCCGAGAACAAGTCGCTCGCGCACCCGGCCAGCGTCGATTCGCTGCCGACCTCGGCGAACCAGGAAGACCACGTCTCGATGGCCACCTACGCCGCGCGTCGCCTGCACCAGATGCTCGACAACACCGCCGGCATCGTCGGCATCGAGTGGCTGGCGGCGGCGCAGGCGCTCGACTTCCACCGGCCGATGCGCTCCTCGCCCGCGATCGAGGCGCTTCATGCGCGGCTGCGCGCCAAGGTGGCGCGCCTCGCGGAAGATCGCCTGATGGCGCCGGACATCGCGCTGGCCACGGCCCTGGTGGAAGAAGGTGCCACGCTCTGATCAGTGTTCCATCTGGGCGGTCTTCAGACTCTCCGCCCGGATGTCCTCGGTGACCACCGCCTTCAGCGCCGAGAAGCGCGGCGTGGTCTTGACCGTGTAGTGGCGCGGGTAGGGCAGGTCGATCGCGAGTTCGTTCTTGATGCGCCCGGGCCGCGCGCTGAACACCACGCAGCGGTTGGCCATGAAGATGGCCTCGTCGACGTCGTGCGTCACGAACAGCACGGTCTTGCGGTGCTGCTCCCAGATCGACAGCAGCAGTTCCTGCATCAGCGCCCGGGTCTGGTTGTCGAGCGCGCCGAAGGGTTCGTCGAGCAGCAGGATCTTCGGGTCGTTGGCCAGCGCGCGCGCCAGCGCCACGCGCTGCTGCATTCCGCCGGAGAGCTGCTTGGGGAAGTGGTTCTCGAAGCCCCTCAGGCCCACCTCGGCGATGAAGCGCGCCGCGATCTCGCCCTGCTCGGTGGCCGGCATGCCCTTCTCGCGCAGGCCGAAGCAAATGTTCTGGTGCACCGTCAGCCACGGGAACAGCGTGTAGCTCTGGAACACCATGCCGCGCTCGGCACCCGGGCCGCGCACCGGCTGGCCGTCGAGCCGCACTTCGCCCTGCGTCGGCTCGTCGAGCCCCGCGACGATGCGCAGCAGCGTCGACTTGCCGCAGCCCGACGGGCCGAGGATCGTGATGAAGTCGTTGTCGGCCACCTCCAGGTCGGTGGGCTGCAGCGCGAGCGTGGGCGCGCCGCGGTTCACGCCGGGAAAGATGCGGCCGACGCCGCGGATGGAGAGTCTGCTCATGGACGCTTCACAAAGAGGCCCAGCGGAACATCGCGCGGTTGGCGCGCTTGAAGGCGAGGTCGGAGACGAGCCCGATCAGGCCGATGGTGATGATGCCGAAGATGATCTGGTCGGTGGCCAGCAGCGCCTGGCTGTCGGTGATCATGTGGCCGATGCCGTGCGAGGCGCCGATCAGTTCGGCCACGATCACGTAGGTCCAGGCCCAGCCGAGCACCAGGCGCAGCGTCTCGGCCACCTGCGGCGCCGCCGCCGGGATCAGCACGCGGCGCACGATGCCCCAGTCGTTGGCGCCCAGCGTGTAGGCGGCCTCCACCAGGTCGCGCCGCGTGGCGCCGACGCTCACGGCGATCATCAGCACGAGCTGGAAGAACGAGCCGATGAAGATCACCGCGAGCTTCTGCGCCTCGCCGATGCCGGCCCACAGGATCAGCAGCGGAATGAAGGCCGAGGCCGGCAGGTAGCGCGCGAACGAGACGAAGGGCTCGAAGAAGGCCTCGACCGGCTTCCACGCGCCCATCGCCACGCCCAGCGGCACCGCCACCAGCGCGGCCAGCACGAAACCGCCGAGCACGCGCCACACCGTGTAGCCGATGTCCTTGGCGAAGCCCTGCTCGGCCAGCAGCGTCCAGCCCGAGCGGACCATGGTGATCGGATCGGCCAGGAAGGTCTTCGAGACGTAGCCGCCCAGCGTGGCGAAGGCCCACGCGGCGAAGAACAGCACGAAGAAGGAGAACCCCAGGGCGAGCTTCGCCGCGGGGCTCACCTCGCGCAGGGGCCTCACTGGATGAACGAGGTATCGGCCAGCGACTTGAGGTCCGGCACCTGCTTGATGATGCCGATCTCCAGCAGCAGGTCGGCCGCCTCCTTGCTGAACTGCGCATGCTCGCCGGCGAAGAACTTCTGGTTGGCGGCGCGGTCCTGCCAGCGCAGGTAGGCCTGGCTCTTCTCGAAGGCCTCGCCGCTCTGCTTCACGTCGGCGCCCATGATCTCGAAGCTCTTCTTCGGATCGGCCTTGATCATGTCGAGCGCGGCGAAATAGCCCTCGGCCAGTGCCTTGGCGGCCTTCGGGTTCTCCTTCAGGAACTTCGGCGTACAGCCGAAGGTGTCCATCACCATCGGGTAGTCGAGCGTGGTGGCAACGATCTTCCCGGCCTCCGGCTTGGCGCGCACGGCGCTGAGGTAGGGCTCGTAGGTCATGGCCGCGTCGATGTCCTGGTTGCCGGCGATGATGGCGTTGGCGGCGGCCTGCGGCTCGAGGTTCACGACCTTCACGTCCTTCACCGACAGGCCGTTCTTCTTCAGCATCCAGGCGAGCGTGAAGTAGGGCGCCGTGCCCGGCGCCGAGGCGGCGACGGTCTTGCCCTTCAGCTCGGCGATCTTCGAGAGGCCGGGCTTGAGCACCATGCCGTCGGCGCCATAGCTCTTGTCGAGCTGGAAGATCTGCGTGGTGGCCACGCCATTGGCATTCCAGACCACCCAGGTCTCGACCGTGGTGGCGGCGCACTGCACGTCGCCCGAGGCAATGGCGAGGTGGCGATCCTTCTGCGGGATCTTCTTGATCGAGACGTCGAGGCCGAGCTTCTTGAACAGGCCCGCCTCCTTGGCAAGCGTCAAGGGCGCGAAACCGGTCCAGCCGGAAATACCGATCGCCACCGGGGTTTCCTGGGCTGCGGCGGGGCCGGCGGCGGCGAGAATGGCGGCGGCGGTCGCGATGCCGCCGAGGGACGCGGCAACGGACTTCGCAAGAGAGCGCTGGATCATCGTCTCGACTCCTGGAGTGGGGGTGGGCGGTCGCCTTGCAAGGCGCGTGCCTCAGTCTACACGGCCGGGTACACTTGTCTAGGCCACTTCCCCGAGGGTTGTCACGCATGGAGCAGGAGGTCTTCGCACTGAGCCGGGGCACCGCGCCGCTGCTGGTGTCGATCCCGCACGCCGGCACCTGGATCCCCGCCGCGCTCGAGCGTCGCATGACGCCGGCGGCGCTGCAGCGTGCCGACGTCGACTGGCACCTGCCGCGGCTGTACGAGTTCGCGCACGAGTTGGGTGCCACGGTGCTGTCCGCGAACGTGGCGCGCCACGTGATCGACCTGAACCGCCCGCCGCAGGACGAGAGCCTCTACCCCGGGCAGGACGTGACCGGCCTGCTGCCGATGGACACCTTTCGCAAGGAAGCGCTCTACCTGCCCGGCGAGGCGCCCGATGCCGCCGAGCGCGACGAGCGCCGCGCTCGGTGGTGGCAGCCCTACCACGATGCGCTGCGCGAGGAACTCGAGCGGCTGCGCGCGCGGCATGGCCAGGTGGTGCTTTGGGATGCGCACTCGATCTGCAGCGTGCTGCCGCGCTTCTTCGAGGGCAAGCTGCCCGACCTGAACCTGGGCACCGCCGATGGGCGCGCCTGCGCGAGCGCGGTGCAGGCCGCCGCCGAGGCGCCGATGAAGGCGCAGGGCGGCTACACGCACGTGAGCAACGGCCGCTTCAAGGGCGGCTGGATCACGCGCCACTACGGCAACCCGGCGCAGGGCCTCCATGCGCTGCAGCTCGAGTTGTGCCAGTGCACCTACATGGACGAGATCGCGCCCTTCGCCTACCGCACCGACCTCGCCGCGCGCGTGCAGCCGCTGCTACGCCAGATGGTCGCGGCCGCCGTGGAAGCGCGCCCGCAGGGGTGAGGCGGCGATCGCGTAGGCCAACTCGGCCGGGTGATCGACGTCCCACAGGCAGAAGTCGGCCACCTTGCCGAGCTCGATGCTGCCGTGCGTGTCGTCCAGGCCGAGCGCCTGCGCGGCGTGGCGCGTGACGCCCAGCAGCGCTTCGGCCGGCGTCATGCGGAACAGCGTGCAGGCCATGTTCATCATCAGCGGCAGGTGCGTGGTCGGGCTGCTGCCAGGGTTGCAGTCGGTGGCCACCGCCATTGGCACGCCGTGCTTGCGGAACAGGTCGATCGGCGGCACGCGCGTGTCGCGCAGGAAGTAGAAGGCGCCGGGCAGCATCACCGCCACCGTGCCGGCGCGCGCCATCGCCATCACGCCGGCCTCGTCGACGTGTTCGAGGTGATCGGCCGAGAGTGCGCCGAACTCGGCGGCGAGCGCCGCACCCTGCATGTTGGAGAGCTGTTCGGCATGCAGCTTCACCGGCAGGCCGGCGCGCCGCGCCGCCTCGAACACGCGGCGCGTCTGCGCCAGGTCGAAGGCGATGCTTTCGCAGAAGGCGTCCACCGCATCGGCCAGGCGAAGCCGTGCCGCCTCGGGCACGATGTGCTCGGCCACATGCGCGATGTAGTCGTCGGCGCGCCCGGCGTACTCGGGCGGCAGCGCATGGGCCGCCAGCAGCGTGGTGCGCACCGTGACGGGGTGATGCTGGCCCAGCTCGCGTGCCACACGCAGGCACTTCAGCTCGTCCTTCAGCGAAAGTCCGTAGCCCGACTTGATCTCGACCGTCGTCACGCCATGCGCCATCAGCTGCTGCAGCCGCCGAGTCGACTGCGCCAGCAGGTCGGCCGGCACGGCCTCGCGCGTCTGCTTCACGGTCGAGACGATGCCGCCGCCGGCACGCGCGATCTCCTCGTAGCTCGCGCCCTGCAGGCGCATCTCGAATTCGCGCGCGCGGTGGCCGGCGTAGACGAGGTGCGTGTGGCAGTCGATCAGCCCCGGCGTCATCAGCGCGCCTTCGGCATCGATCTCGCGCTTGGCCTGTGCGGCGGGGTCGAGCTGCGTCATCGGCCCGAGGCCGGCGATCAGGCCGCCGAACACCGCCACGAAGGCCGGGGGCGTGACGCTGCAGGCGTCGTCGGTGCAGGTGACGATGCGCACGTTGCGCAGCAGCAGATCGATGGTGGCGGTCATGCGAGTTCCCGGCGCAGCCGCGCGCGGGCGGCGATGAAGCCTTTCTGGGCTGCGGCCGCCCGCGCGTGGTGGCCCTCGTGCACGACGCGGCGGCCGCCCACCCACACCTCGCGCACGCCTTCGCGGCGCTGGTTCGCGAACACATAGCTGGCGAGGCGCTCGGCCGGCGCGAGATCGTCGAGCATCGCGTCGGCCAGGACGAGGAAATCGGCTTGCTGGCCGGCCACGAAGCCCGCGATGGGCCGGCCGGCCGCCTGAGCGCCCCCCGCCACGGCGGCCTGCCACAGTTCGTCGGCGGTGAAGATGTTGCGCTGCTGGCGCGCCAGGCGCTGGCCGTACTCGAGCAGGCGCAGTTCCTCGGCCGCGTCGACGCTGGCATGGCTGTCGGAGCCGATGCCCCAGGCGCCGTTCCACGCCGGCAGCTCGAACAGGCCGTCGCCGAGGTTGGCCTCGGTGGTCGGGCACAGGCCGATCACGGCTCCGCGGCGCGCCGCCTCGGCGCGCTCCGCGTCGTCGAGGTGCGTGGCGTGCACGAGGCACCAGCGCGCGTCGACCGGCGCATGGTCGAGCAGCCACTGCACCGGGCGCCGGCCGCTCCAGGCGAGGCTGTCCCGCACCTCCTGCATCTGCTCGGACACGTGGATGTGGATGGGTGCCGAGTCGTCGAGAGCGCGCAGGCCGGCGAGGAGTTCGGCCAACGCGGGCGGCGGCACGGCGCGCAGCGAATGCGGCGCCACGCCGGTGCGTACACCCTGGGCGCGCAGCGCCTCGACGATGCGCAGCAGTTCGTCGACACCGAGCAGGAAGCGCTGCTGATCGGCGCGTGGCGGCGCGGCACCGAAACCACTCGCCTGGTAGAGCACCGGCAGCATCGTCAGGCCGATGCCGGCGCGCCGTGCGGCGGCGACCAGCCGCAGCGACAGCTCGGCCGGGTCGGCATAGGCCCGGCCGGCCGGATCGCGGTGCACGTAGTGGAACTCGCACACCGAGGTGTAGCCGGCGCGCAGCATCTCGACGTAGAGCTGGGTGGCCACCGCCTCGAGCTCGTCGGGCGTGATCGCGCCGGCGAAGCGGTACATGCGGTCGCGCCAGGTCCAGAAGCTGTCCTGCGTCGCGCCGCGCGTTTCGGTCAGACCGGCGAAGGCGCGCTGGAAGGCGTGCGAATGCAGGTTCGGCAGACCGGGCACGACCAGGCCGCCGGCACGTGCGGCGCCCGGCTCGCAGCGCACGCCGCGCGCCACCGAGCGCAACGTGCCGGCGTCGTCCCACGCCAGCTCGACGTCGCGGGCGAAGCCGTCGGGCAGCAGCGCATGGTCGGCGTGCAGTCGGTTCATGACGGCCGATCGTGGCACAGCCGGACGTGCAGCAGGGCTGAACCTGCGTGTGCGGGAGTGACATCGACGGCTTCGCCGGCACCGTCGAGCAGCCAGCCCTGCAGCGTGCCGACGCCGTCGTGGCCGATCCGCCAGCGGCCCTGCACGGCCAGCAGCAGCGTCACGTCCGCACGCGCCAAGCGCGCCTCGCTGCGCACCACGTCGAGCCGCGCGCGCCAGCGGCCGCGCTGCGTCATCACGTTGAAGTCCTGGCAGGGGCCGGCGGGCAGGCGCGCGTGCAGCGCACGCTCGCCGGTGAAGGCCCAAGGCTGCAGCGGCGCCAGCGTCTGCGCCAACGCGCCCGCGTCGTCGTGCAGCATCATGCCCGCGCCACTCAGCACGACGATGCAGCGGTCGACGCCGGGAAACAGCGAGAACGGCCCCGGCTGCTCGACCTCGGCCACGCTCAGGCGCCAGCCGAAATCTCCGGGTCCGACACCTTCCGGCCCACGGGCGATCTCGCGCGTCAGGCCGCCGCCGTTCTTCCAGCGCTGCGCCGGCAGCGTGGCGACGTCGAATCGCCGCACCCGTTCAGCCTCGCAGCATCGGCAGGTTCAAGCCCTGCGTACGCGCCGTCTTCGCCGCGAGCTCGTAGCCGGCATCGGCGTGGCGCATCACGCCGCTGCCGCAATCGTTGACCAGCACGCGCGCGAGGCGCTTCGCGGCGGCGTCGGTGCCGTCGGCCACGATCACCATGCCCGAGTGCTGCGAGTAGCCCATGCCGACGCCGCCGCCATGGTGCAGCGACACCCAGGTGGCGCCGCCCGAGGCGTTGAGCAGCGCGTTGAGCAGCGGCCAGTCGGACACGGCGTCGGTGCCGTCCTTCATGCCTTCGGTCTCGCGGTTCGGGCTGGCCACCGAGCCGGTGTCGAGGTGGTCGCGGCCGATGACGATCGGCGCCTTCAGCTCGCCCGATTTCACCATCTCGTTGAAGGCCAGACCGGCGAGGTGGCGCTCGCCCAGGCCCAGCCAGCAGATGCGTGCCGGCAGGCCCTGGAAGGCGATGCGCTCGCCGGCCATGTCGAGCCAGCGGTGCACGTGCGCGTTGTGCGGGAACAGCTGCTTGATCTTCGCATCGGTCTTGCGGATGTCCTCCGGGTCACCGGACAACGCCACCCAGCGGAACGGGCCCTTGCCCTCGCAGAACAACGGGCGGATGTAGGCCGGCACGAAGCCGGGGAAGTCGAACGCGTTCTTCACGCCCTGGTCGAACGCGACCTGGCGGATGTTGTTGCCGTAGTCGACGGTGGGCACGCCCATCGCGTGGAAGTCGAGCATGGCGCGCACGTGCACGGCGCAGGACTGCGCGGCCGCCTCCTTCAGGCGCGCGTGCTGCGCGGGGTCGGCCTGTGCGGCGCGCCACTGCGCCACCGACCAGCCGGCCGGCAGGTAGCCGTTGATCAGGTCGTGCGCCGAGGTCTGGTCGGTGACGAGGTCGGGCTTGAGGCCGCCGGCCTTCGCGCGCTTCACCAGCTCGGGCAGGATCTCCGCCGCATTGCCGAGCAGGCCGATCGACACGGCCTCTCCCTTCGCGGTGTGCTCCTGCACGAAGCGCAGCGCGTCGTCGAGGTCGCGAGCCTGCTTGTCGAGGTAGCGCGTGCGCAGCCGGAAGTCGATGCTCGACTGCTGGCACTCGATGTTCAGCGACACGGCGCCGGCGAAGGTGGCCGCCAGGGGTTGCGCACCGCCCATGCCGCCCAGGCCCGCGGTGAGGATCCATCGGCCGGCCAGGCTGCCGCCGTAGTGCTGGCGGCCGGCTTCGGCGAAGGTCTCGTAGGTGCCCTGCACGATGCCCTGCGTGCCGATGTAGATCCACGAGCCCGCGGTCATCTGGCCGTACATGAACAGGCCCTGGCGATCCAGCTCGTGGAAGTGCTCCCAGGTGGCCCACTTGGGCACGAGGTTGGAGTTGGCCAGCAGCACGCGCGGCGCGTCGGGATGGGTCTTGAACACACCGACCGGCTTGCCCGACTGGATCAGCAGCGATTCGTCGTCGCCGAGTTCCTTCAGGCACTCGAGGATGCGGTCGAAGCAGGCCCAGTCGCGCGCGGCGCGGCCGATGCCGCCGTAGACCACCAGATCCTCGGGGCGCTCGGCGACTTCGGGGTCGAGGTTGTTCTGGATCATCCGGAACGCCGCCTCGGCGAGCCAGGACTTGCACGAGAGCTGGCTGCCGCGCGGTGCGCGCACCACGCGGCCCGGGGCGCTGCGGGCGGCCTGCGCAGCGGCATGGGCCACGCGGTTCTGGTCGGCGGGTGAGTTCATGGCGGCGTCTCCGTGTTGTCGCGGCGGGCAAAGTGGTCTAGGCCACTTGGCGAAGCATCGCGCGAATCGGCGGCGCCGTCAAGTCAGGCGGCCGCGACCTCGGCGATGCGCGCGAGCAGCCACTGGTGGGCCGCCGAGCGGTCGTGGCGCACGTGCCAGAGCACGTCGGCGTGCACCGCGCCGGGCTCGACCGGCAGCTCGCGCACGACGACGCGCTCCTCCAGCCCGGTGAGCGGCAGGAAGCGCTCGGGCAGCACGGTCAGCAGATCGGTGCGGGCCACCACCTTGGCGGCGGTGAAGAACTGGTTGACCGTCAGCACGATGCGCCGGCTGCGCTGCTGCGCCGCCAGCGCCTGGTCGACGAAACCGTGCGCTCGACCGCTGAAGCTGACCAGCACGTGGTCGGCGGCGCAGAAGGCGTCGAGCGTGAGCGGCGTGTCGGCCAGCGGATGGTCGCGGCGCATGGCGCACACATAACGGCCCTCTCCCAGCCGGCGGTGCCGCAGCGGCGCCACCCGCCCGTGGGCCACCAGCGCCGCCACCACCTCGGGGAAATGGCCGAGCGCCATGTCGATGTCGGCGTGCGCCAGGGCGTCACGCGGGTCACGGTCGATCAGCGGGTGCACCTCGATCCGGCAGCGAGCCCCCAGGGTCTCGAAGCTCGCCATCAGCGCCGGCAGCAGGAAGGCCGCCATGGCGTCGGCCATCGCCAGCCGGAACACCCGGCCGTCGGCGGACGGGTCGAACTCGCCGGGTTCCAGCGCCGAGCGCAGCTGGCCGAGTGCCGATCGCACCTGCGGCCACAGCGCTTCGCCGAAGGCCGTGGGCGCAACGCCGCGCGGCGCTCGAGTGAGCAAGTCCTCGCCTACTGAATCACGCAGACGCTTCAAGGCATTGCTCACGGCAGGCTGCGTCATGGCTAGGCGCTCGGCGGCGCGGGTGATGCTGCCTTCGGCCATCACGGTGTCGAAGACACGAAGCAGGTTGAGGTCGAGCGTGCGGAAGTTCACGGGCGCCGCCTTATCACGTGGGTGAATGCCGAGTATTCACAGCATTCACTGTACGCACTAAGTGTTTACCCTATACTGCATCGCAGCATCAAACAGATGCCCAAGGAGCAAATGCCATGACCAGCCACATCCTGCCGTCCCAATCCTTCCGTCCGGCCCGTACCGGCGGTGTGGGTCAGGCCCTCGGCGACCTGGCCCTCGCCACCGCGCGCCTCACGAAGGCGCTGTTGTCCTCGCTGCGTCGCCCCGTGCGCCACGGCCAGCGCCTCAGCGTCATCGAAGAGGCCAACGAGCTGCGCCAGTTCGCCAGCGCCTACTTGCGCACCGACCCGGGCTTCGCTTCCGACCTGATGGCCGCGGCCGACCGCCACGAGCTGATCCAGGAGAAGGTCTGAGGTCACCATGACCCACCTCCACATTCCGGCCCACGCCGGCGTCTTCGGCATCGAAGGCCCGGCGCCGCGCCTGGCCGAATGGCTGGCACGCGCCATCCTCGAGCTGCAATCGGCGGGTGAGTGGCTGCGCATGCCTGCCCCGGCCGCGCCAGAGGCCTCCGTGCAACTGCTGCGTCTGGCCGAGAGCTACGACGCCACCCAGCCCAGCTATGCGGCCGACCTGCGCGCCGCAGCGCTGATGAGCCAGCGCGGCTGAGGCTTCGAGCTTCTCCAACGACAAAGGCCGGCATCCGCCGGCCTTTCGTCTTTCTCGGGTGCTTGCGCTCAGGCGGCCAGGCGCGCCTCGATCTTCGCCTTGGTCTGCGTCAGCGCCTCGGGCAGGTGGTAGGCCAGCTGCTGGAAGAGCTCGCCGTGCAGCGACATCTCCGCCTTCCATTCGGCGTGGTCGATGCGCGTGACCTGGTCGAACTGCTCGCGGCTGAAGTTCAGGCCGGTCCAGTTCAGGTGCTCGTAGTTCGGCGTCACGCCGAACACGTGCTCCTCGCCACCGCCGGTGCCTTCGATGCGCTCGACCATCCACTCCAGAACGCGCATGTTCTCGCCGTAGCCCGGCCAGACGAACTTGCCGTCCGCACCCTTGCGGAACCAGTTGACGCAGTAGATCTTCGGCAGCGCCTTGCCGGCCGACTGCAGCTTGGCGCCCAGATCCAGCCAGTGCTGGAAGTAGTCGCTCATGTTGTAGCCCATGAAGGGCAGCATGGCGAACGGGTCGCGGCGCACCACGCCCTGCGCGCCGGCGGCGGCGGCGGTGGTCTCGGAGCCCATCGTGGCGGCCATGTAGACGCCTTCGGTCCAGTTGCGCGCCTCGGTGACCAGCGGCACCGTGGTGGAGCGGCGGCCGCCGAAGATGAACGCGTCGATCGACACGCCGTTCGGGTTGTCCCACTCGGCATCGAGCGCCGGGTTGTTGGTGGCGGCCACGGTGAAGCGCGCGTTCGGGTGCGCGGCCTTGGCGCCGGTCTCCTTCGCGAGCGCCGGCGTCCAGTCCTTGCCCTGCCAGTCGATCAGGTGCGCGGGCGCCTCGTCGGTCATGCCTTCCCACCACACGTCGCCGTCGTCGGTCAGCGCGACGTTCGTGAAGATCACGTCGCGCTTCAGGCTGTCCATGCAGTTCGGGTTGGTCTTGCGGTTCGTGCCCGGGGCCACGCCGAAGTAGCCGGCTTCCGGGTTGATCGCGTAGAGGCGGCCGTCGGCGTGCGGCTTGATCCAGGCGATGTCGTCGCCGATGGTGGTGACCTTCCAGCCGTTGAGGCCGGCCGGCGGGATCAGCATCGCGAAGTTGGTCTTGCCGCAGGCGCTCGGGAAGGCCGCCGCGACGTGGTACTTCCTGCCCTTCGGCGAGGTCACGCCGAGGATCAGCATGTGCTCGGCGAGCCAGCCCTGGTCACGGCCCATCGTCGAGGCGATGCGCAGCGCGAAGCACTTCTTGCCCAGCAGCGCGTTGCCGCCGTAGCCCGAGCCGTAGCTCCAGATCTCCTGCGTCTCGGGATAGTGGACGATGTACTTGGTCTTGTTGCACGGCCAGGTCACGTCCTTCTGGCCGGCCTCGAGCGGCGCGCCCACGGTGTGCACGGCCGGCACGAAGAAGCCGTCGGTGCCCAGCACGTCGAGCACGGCGCGGCCCATGCGCGTCATGATCTTCATGTTGACGGCCACGTACGGGCTGTCGGAGAGCTCGACGCCGATGTGCGCGATCGGCGAGCCGATCGGGCCCATGCTGAACGGCACGACGTACATCGTCCGGCCGCGCATCGCGCCGCGGAACAGCGCCTTCTCGCCAGTCTGCAGCAGCGCGCGCATCTCGGCCGGGGCCATCCAGTTGTTGGTCGGGCCGGCGTCGTCCTTGCGCTCGCAGCAGATGAAGGTGCGGTCCTCGACGCGCGCCACGTCGCTCGGGTCGCTCAGCGCGAGGTAGCTGTTCGGGCGCAGCTCGGGGTTCAGGCGCTTCATGGTGCCTGCCTCGACCAGCTGAGCGCACAGTCGGTCGTACTCCTCCTGCGAACCGTCGCACCAGTAGACGTCCTTCGCTTCGGTGAGCGCCGCCATCTCGGCGACCCACGCCAGCAAGCGGGCGTGGCGGACATAGGCGGGCGCGTTCAGGCGCACCCCTTCGAGCACGGGACGGTTCATGTCGCTTCCAATCTTCAAAGTCAAAAAGGCGGGATTGGGGAAGCCGGCGGGGCCCGGTGGAGGTCCGGAGGGCTTGCCCAATGCCACCACCGCGGCGCCGCAAGGGTTACGGCGGGTTTCGTGGCGGGGCCGGATCTCGGCGGCAGGCCACGGGCGCGAGAGGCTGGAGTGATTGTGAAATCAGTGTACCGGCGCGGTAACCACCGGAGCCCGGGGGAGGTCATGCATTCCATGCATGGCGCTATGCCGGGGATTCGCCACACTTCGCCGGAAGTGTGCGCGGGCCAACTTGCGGGTTCTTGACGGCTCCGCCGTCGCCGGGCTGGTGGTGTCGAAGTTCATCGATTTCTGAACTTTATTCACTGATTCCTGAACTCCCGGAGCGATCGCGCATGACGCGAAGTGGTTGTCACACAAGAGAAATCAGGCAGGAACCGCGTGCTCACTCCGGAGGGAAGCGCCTTCGTAGTCGGCTGAGTTCGCGCTGACAGCCACTTCGGCAACCGAACGATCCGAGCCAGTTCAACAGCCGCGAGATGAGAGATCGCCCGTCTAAAGCTCAGCTCAAGAACGTGCTGGGGGCCTCGGCGACGAATGGCGTTCGTCAACCCAAGTCCCGACCAGCGGCGCACCCTACCGTCCGCCAGGGTGGCTCCTTTGCAGCGTGAGGAGCCGGTCGCCGCAGCTGGGCATGCGCCAACTCCGAGTCACGAAGCGGACATCGCGCCCGCCGGCCAGTGCCGCCATGAGTGTCCGCAATGCGCAGAACAGCTGACCAGTTCGCTAGTGCTGCGCAACCGCTGACAGCGAACGACCGGTCCTGCCTGGCTTGGTGGGCCCAAGTCGACCCATAGGAGCCGATCGGATCGCCCCCAAGCCGTCAGACGACAAAGCCGGACTCCTCGCCTTTCGCATCTTCGACGTAGCCGTTCATGGTCACCGGCAATCGGCCACAAGCTACCTCCTGTGAGCGACGTCCTACGGCTGGCTGCTACGCATCCTCGTGGCATCGCACCCAACAACGAGCCAGGTGGCTGAGATCAGTGTCGTCCAGTTCCAAGTGTCGCGATGTACTCCGCAACCGCCCGCGCGGCATCGTCGTCCGCCACGGCTTCCTTGGCGACCTGGTGCATCTGGCGGCCGGGCAGGTCGTCGGCATGCGTGCCACGCTGGTCGGAGCGGTAGGCGTTCAGCTGCGCGAGCGTGTACCAGGCGGGAAGGTGGTTCAGCCGCGGCGCGGCCAGCGGGCGGTTGCCTTCGCCGCCGCTGCCGTGGCATGCCATGCACACCGAATAGAGCGCCTTGCCGGCCATCTGAGGCGAGCCCGCGGCCGGTGGCGACGCCTTCACGGCCGGTGGCTTGAGTCTCGAGAGATGGCGCGCGAGCGCGTCGATCGCGGCGTCGTCCGGCAGCGCCTGCGCCACCGCCTGCATGCCCGCAACGGCGGGAGACGGCGACTCGCCGCCGCGCTGCCGGTTGCGGAACTGCCGCAGCTGTCGCACCAGATAGGCCTCGTCCTGGCCCGCGAGCGGTGGCGCCTGCAGCCCCGCGTTGCCGGCCGCCTGCGCGCCATGACAGGCGACGCAGCGGGCCTGGAAAAGGGCTGCGCCATCGCTGGCCAGCGCGCGGTCGCCGGCCGACAGCACCAGCGCAGCGACGAACAAGGATCGGATCGAGCAAGACACGGCCTGGGCCTCCAGCGGCATGAGGAACGGGCGGCAGGGTAGGCGGTGCCATCACGTTCAGGCTTGGCGTTTGGCGACAGTCCATTGACCGCGACGGACAGCCGCGCATCCCCTCGGGTTTGCACCGAACGGCGCTGTCAACAGCTTGTCGCGAGATGCCAATACGGGGGGCAGGGTCATGCCGGACATTGACCGTCATCATGCAAACCCACCGGCTGCTCCTGATCCTGCGCAAGGCGCTGCGAGCGGCGTTCGTGCTAACGATCGTCGCAGCCGGGCATGCGCAGGCCGCGGGCCTGTCGGGCCGCTGCCCGCCGAGCTTTGAGCTCGCGGCTGATGGCAACTGTCGCCTGCGCACGCTGTACGAGGCCTATGCGCGCGTGCCGGATCACGGCGGCGTGCAGATGGCGCTGCCGCCGCTGCGGCAGGGCTACACGCCGCAGCAGATCGACCTCGGCCGCTTCCTGTTCTTCGATCCGCTGCTGGCAGCCGACGGCAAGCGCGCCTGCGCGTTCTGCCACCAGCCCGACCACGGCCTGAGCGACGGCCGTGCGCGCGCCTCGGGGCGGGGCGATCGCACGCTCGCTCGCCGCACGCCGACGCTGTGGAACATCGGCTTCGCGACGCGCCTGTTCTGGGACGGCCGTGCGGCCAGCCTGGAAGAGCAGGCCGCCGGGCCCTTGTTCGCGCCGGACGAGATGGGCAACACGCCCGCGGCGCTGCTGCAGCGGCTCGACGGGGTGGCGGCCTATCGCAGCCTGTTCGCCGAAGCCTTTGCCCGTCCGGCGAAGCCCGGTGCGATCACCGTCGGCGAGGTCTCGCGTGCGCTGGCCGCCTTCCAGAGCACGCTGGTCTCCCTCAACAGCCGCTACGACCGCTACGTGCACGGTGATCGCGCCGCGCTCTCCGCGCAGGAGCTGCAGGGCATGAACGTGTTCCGCGGCTTCGTCGCGCGCTGCTCGCAATGCCACACGCCGCCGCTGTTCACCAACCACGAGCTGGCGGTGGTCGGCTCGCCACCCGCGCCAGGGCTGGGCATCGACGCGGGCGCCGGCGCGCTGAACGGCGACCCGCTGCTGCGCGGCGCCTTCAAGGTGCCGACGTTGCGCAACATCACCCGCAGCGGGCCGCCGTACTTCCATGCCGGCCAGTTCGCGACGCTGCGCGAGGCCGTGGATTTCTACAACGCCCGCCGCGGCCATGCGCTGCCGCGTGGCGAGAAGCAGGCCATCCACTGGCACGTGCACATGATGGAACGCAAGCTCGACCGTCGCGACGTCGACGCGATCGTCGCCTTCCTCGGCGCACTCGAGGACGAATCACTGCGGCCCGAGGTGCCGCCCGTCGTTCCGTCCGGCCTGCCCGTGCCCGGCGCGCCGCAGCACTGACCCCTTCGATACAGGAGCCCCCCGATGACCCGTCCGACGACCCTCCGCCACGGCCTGCTGTCAGCGCTGCTGGCCGTGGCTGCCGTGCATGCGATGGCGGCCCCGCCCTCGCCCACGGCCGGTTGCGCCAAACCCAGGACGCCCGAGGCCTTCGAGGCGGCCTTCACCGAGGCGACGGTGCAGCGCCACAGCCTGCCCGCGCTGACCTGCGCGGCCGTCATGTCGTTCAACGCGGCGACCGCGGCGCCCAAATCCATGGATCTGCAGATCCTCGCGCTCGACGCGCAGATCAACCTGCTCGAACAGATCCAGCTGCAGCTCGAGACCCAGACCTACCAGGGTGGCGACGCGTACGAGGACATCAAGGCGCGCTGGGCGCTGGGCATCCGCCAGGGCAAGGCGCTGTCGGCGCGCATGGCCAAGGCCGGCAGCGACCCGATGATCGCCGGGCTGCGCATCATCTTCGACCTCGTGTCGGTCTCGTCCTCGCTGGTCAAGCCGGAGGACGCCTACAAGGTCGCGTCGTCGGCGATCGGACCGCTGGGCGCGCTCATCGACAAGAACCCGAAGCTGCTCGACGGCATCGGCGAAGTCGTGCTCGGCCGGCTGTACTACCAGCTGCCCGAGACCGCCGGCGGCGACCTCGACAAGGCGGTGCTGCACTTCGCCAAGGCCCACGAGATCAACCGCAAGCAGATCGTCTTCCAGCGCTGGTATGCCGAGGGGCTGGTCGCGGTGGGGCGCATGAACGAGGCGCGTCCGGTGCTCGCGCGCATGGCGGCCATGGGCGAGCCCGAGCCCCTCGAGCGCCAGAGCTATGCCGACGAGCTGCGGGCGGGCGTCGGCCTGGCCGGGCGTGCCGGCGACGCGGCGCTCTCGCAGGAGCTCGCCGACAAGCGCCGCGCGCTGCTCAAGGCCTTCCCGGAACTCAAGACCCGTGCCCCGGCCGCCATCTCCGGCCACGGCGGCGCAGATCCCCTCACCGGCAAGGCCGTCGACTGAACCTCACACGCTTCATCCAGGACCCGCACCATGAATTCCCAGACCCTGCTCGTGCGCTCGCTCGCGGCCTGCGCCTTCGCGGCCGCCCTGTCGGCCCATGCCGAGGTGTTGACCGTCGAGGCCGGCCAGTCGATCCAGGCCGCGGTCAACCAGGCCAAGGCCGGCGACACCATCCGCGTGATGCCCGGAACCTACCGGGAGACCGTGTTCATCGACAAGGAGAACATCACGCTGCAGGGCGTGGTCGTCGATGGCAAGTGGCCGGTGATGGACGGCGGCGGCAAGCTCAACGACGGCATCCTGGCTTCCGGCCACGGCGTCGTGATCCAGCGCTTCTGGGTCAAGGGCTACAAGGGCAACGGGATCATGACCCAGGGGGCCAACAACTACAAGATCATCGACAACTACGTCGACGGCGGCTTCTACGGCATCTTCCCGCAGTTCGGCAAGAACGGGCTGGTGGCGCGCAACCGCATCACGCGCGTGGAGGACGCCGGCATCTACGTGGGCATGTCCGACAACGTCGACATCATTGCCAACGAAGCCTGGGCCAATGTCATCGGCATCGAGAGCGAGAACTGCCGCGACGTGCTGGCCGAAGGCAACTACGTGTGGGGCAATGCGGCCGGATTCGCGATCACGCTGATTCCGGGCCTGCCGGTGAAGGATGCCGCGCGGACCACGCTGCGCCACAACTTCGTCATCGACAACAACGGAAAGAACTTCGCGCCGCCGAGCTCGGCCGCGGCGACCACACCTTCCGGCGTGGGCATCCTGCTCGTCGGGGTGAAGGACAGCACCGTCGAAGGCAACCTCATCAAGGGCAACCATTCCGCCGCGGTGCTGACCTCCGACCACGCGACCTTCGGCATGCCCGCCGATCCGAAGCTCGACCCCTTCCCGGCCAACCTGGCGATTCTCGACAACCACTTCGCCGACAACGGCAACAAGCCCGACAAGACGATGCAGGCGGTGCTGAAGACTGCCGGCGTCAAGCGCGTGGACGTGTTCGCCACCGGCAAGGAACGCGACAGCTGCCTCAGCAGCCCGAAGTCGCTGTCGTCCATCGGCACGAAGCGCTGGAAGGAATGCGAGCCCGGCCGCACCAGCGCCGCGATCAAGACCGCGATGCTGGCCGAACCGGTGAAGAGCCCGCCGCTCACCGCCGAGCAGAAGGGTCGGCTGACCTACCTGGCGGTGTGCACCGGCTGCCATGCCTACAACACGCAGCTGCACGGCCCCTCGATGCTGGCGATCAAGGCGATCTACCAGAACAACCCCGACGGGCTGGCCGCCTTTGCCGCGAACCCGCAACGCAAGCGCAAGGATTTCGCCGAGATGCCTCGGCAGGACTACCTCGGCAGCGAGGTGCTGAAGTCGGTCGCGACCTACATCCTCACCGAGCTGCAGAACTGAGTCAGTTCGCGCGCAGCTGCCGCTGGTATTCGAGAGGCGTCTGGTTGAACCACCGCTTGAACGCACGATGGAACGCCGTCAGATCCGAGTAGCCGACGAGGAACGCCGCGTCGGTGAGCGTGAGCCGGGGGTCGCGCAGGTACTGCACGGCCAGGTCGCGCCGCGTGTCCTCGACCAGGTCGCTGAACTGCTTGCCTTCCTCGGCCAGGCGACGCTGCAACGTGCGGGGGGTCATCGCGAGTGCCTGCGCCACGTCCTCGATGCCGACGCGGCCGCCGTTCAGCGCGCCGGCGATCAGCCGGCGGGCGCGGCCGACCCACGACGGGGCATCGGACATGCGCGAGAGACAGTCCTCCGCATGGCGCTTGAGGATCTCGAGCAGCGCCGGATCGGAGGTGCGCGTCGGCGTGTCGAGGAAGGCCTCCGGCAGGCGGATGCCGTTGAAGCGGTCGCCGAATTGGATCGGACAGCTGAAGAAGCGCCGGAGCTCGCGCACCGACTCGGGCCGCGGCTCCGGGTGCAGGAAGTGAACGCTGATCGGCGCCCAGGCGGACTGGCCCGTCAGCAGCCGCACCTGCGCGACCTGTTGGCCGAGCGTCATCTCGGCATCCTGCCGGTGCATCGGCAGCTGCGGGTCGTTGGTTTCGTAGATCGTCGTCGCGACGCCGCCGGCCAGCTGCAGGCGGACCGTGGCGCCCTCCTGGTGCAACCCGAAGTAGCGGCCGGCCAGGCTCACCAGCGTGCGCAGATCCGGCGACGCCTGCAGCGCGTAGCCGAGCACGCCGGTGCACTGCAGCGACTGCACGGTGCCGAGGTGAAGGCCGAAGCAGTCGTCCCGCAGGGCCAGCGCCGCTTCGTCGAGCACGCCGCCGAGCTGCCGGAACGAGATGCGGTGTTCGGGCTGGCCGAACTGCTCCAGCGTGATGCCGTGGCGCTCCAGCAGCGGAGCGACGTCCACCCCGTGCGCGCGCATGACCTCCTGCAGGCCGCCGAGTGCGGCCATGCGGACGTAGGTGGTGGAGGTCGGAGCCAGCATCGGAAAGAGAGCGCAGGAGAGGCACGGCGACACGTAGCAGGTGCCATGCCCACCGAATGGTCATTTTAGGCAGGCGTCGCCTGCCCAACCCCCTGGAGAAGTCCCGATGAAGCTGATCGCCTCGACCCTCTTCCTGGCCTGCACGGTGGCCGTCGCCGCCGGCCCCGACGATGCGAAGGGCCTGTGGCAGACCGCCGACAAGGCCGGCGTGCTCGAGTTCAAGCCCTGCGACAAGAAGCCGACGGCCCTGTGCGGCCGTGTCGTCTGGGACAAGGACGCCGGCACCTCCTCCGACACCTGCGGCGTGCAGATCGCCGAGCTGCAGCGTTACGAGGGCGAGGCCTGGCGCGACGGCTGGGTCTTCGATCCGCGCGACAACAAGAAATACAAGGGCGTGCTGCGCGTGAAGAACGGCGAGATCCACCTGCGCGCCTTCGTCGGTGCCGAGGTGCTCGGCCAGACCGAGCAATTCACGCGCATCGCCGCGCTGCCGGAGTCGCCGGTCTGCAAGAAGAGCTGATCCTGTCGTGAACCTGTCGGCTTCGGCCGCCCCCTTTCCCCCCATCGGACGAGCGAGCACACCATGACACACAACATGAAGAAGGTGGCCGCCGGCATCGCCGGCATGATCGCGGCCCTGGCCGCACCGGGCGCGCAAGCGTTCACCTTCGACAGCGAAGGCGTTCGAGGCAGCTTCGACACGCAGCTGTCCGTCGGCGCTGGAATGCGCGTGAAGGGCCCCGCCTGCGGCCTCGTGACGGCCGGTGCGACGGGTGACGGCGCACCGGCGGGCTGCCTGTCGCCGACCGCTGGCGTCGGTGACCAGGGCGACCTGAACTATGCACGCGGCGACCTGTTCACCGGCTACCTGAAGGGCAGCCACGAGCTGCTGCTGAAGTTCCCCCAGGACGTCACCGCGATGGCGCGCGTGAACTGGGTGCGTGATTTCGCGGCCACGCGCACCACCGGCATCCAGAGCGCGACCACGCCCCCCGGGCTGACCACCGACGGCCTGACCGACGACGCGCGCAAGGACCTGCGCTTCCAGGCGCGGCTGCTCGACCTGTGGGTCAGCAAGAGCTTCAGCATCGGCGAACAGCAGGCGCGGCTGCGCGTGGGCAACCAGGTGATCAGCTGGGGCGAGAGCCTGTTCCTGCCGGGCGGCATCAACGCGACCAACGCGCTGGACACGATGCGCCTGTCCCAGCCCGGCGTGCAGCTGAAGGAGGCGGTGCTGCCGGCACCGATGGTGAGCCTCGCCTCGGGCCTCGGCAACGGCCTGAACGTCGAGGCCTACGTGCAGGCGGCCTGGAACAAGAGCTACATCGCTCCGGTGGGCAGCTACTGGTCGAACTCGCAGGCCATCGGCAAGGGCAGTGCCTCGTACGGCTTCACCGACACGGACGCACGCGACGGCGGGCAGTGGGGTGTCTCGCTGCGCTGGCAGCCCAGCGGCAGCGCCGCCAACTACGGCGTCTATGCGATGAACTACCACGACAAGCTGCCGGCGCTGAAGATCGACCTCAACACCTTCGCCCCCGGCTGGGTCTACCCGGAGAACCGCAAGCTCTATGGCGTGAGCGCGAACTTCCCGGTGGGTGACTGGGCCGTCGGCACCGAGCTGTCGTACCGCCCGAAGGACGCCGTCACCGTCAGTCCGCTGGCCGGCTGTGCCGCGCGCGACGGCCGCTGCTGGGTCGACGAGAAGCGCCTGCAGTGGCACCTCACCGGCATCTATGCGTTCACGCCGGCCAATGCGCGCGGCCTGCTCGACGCGCTGGGCGGGGCGAGCGGGGCGAACTTTGCCGGCGAATTCGTGCTGACGCGCTATCCGAAGCTGCAGTCGAGCTACGACGGCGACCCGGTGTCCGCCGGCTACTGGGGCTGGGGGCAGGAGACCGACCCGGCTGGCGTGCCGCAGTCGGTCGGCACGCGCAACTCTTCGGGCATCGCGCTGGACTTCAGCGTCACCTACGACGGCACGCTGATCGAGGGCTGGCAGGTCGTGCCGGAGGTGTTCTGGTTCAAGGCGCTGTCGGGGCGCACGCCCAACCTCACCGTTCCCTTCATGAAGGGTGCCTCCGCGCTGAACCTGACCGTCACGTTCATCCGCAACCCGGCGACCTGGCAGTTCGCGGTGAACTACGCGCGCTTCAGCGGCGGTTCGTCGCCGTTCGACCAGACCTTCAAGGACCGTGACTTCGTCGGCGCCGTGCTGACGCGCAACTTCTGAGCCGGGAGACCGACGTGACCGACTCGCCCCTGGCCGCGCCCGGCGGCCGGCTGGCCCGGCTGGAGCGCTGGCTGTTCGGCCGCCGGCGCGCCGTGCTGGCTGCGCTGACGGCGTTCACGCTGCTGATGGGCTGGTTCGCCACCCGGCTGCACATGGACGCCGGCTTCGAGAAGCAGCTGCCGATCGGCCACGAGTACGTGCAGACCTTCAACGCGTACCGCGACGACCTGCTCGGTGCCAACCGGCTGATCGTCGTCGTCAGGGCGCGCGAAGGCCGCATCTGGACCGAGGCCGGGCTCAAGCGCCTGTACGACGTGACGCAGGCCGTGACCTTCCTGCCGCACGTCTCGCGCGCCAGCGTGCAGTCGCTGTGGACGCCGAACTCGTTCGTCAACGAGATCACCGAGGAGGGCTTCCGCGCCGACCCGCTGGTGCCCGGCGACGTCACGCCCGAGCGGCTCGACGCGCGCAGCATCGCGGCCATCGAGCAGTCCACCGCGGCGGGCGGCTTCGTCGGCACGCTGGTCTCGCGCGACCAGACCAGCGCGATGGTCAGCGCCGAGCTCAACGAGCTCGATGCCGAAGGCCGGCGCATGGACTACGTCGAGTTCAACCACCAGCTCGAGCACACGCTGCGCGACAAGTTCGAGGACAAGGACTTCGAGGTCCAGATCATCGGCTTCGCCAAGCAGATCGGCGACATTGCCGACGGCGCCTCGGCGGTGCTGCAGTTCTGCGCCGTCGCGCTCGTGCTGACCGCGCTGGCGGTGTACGGCTACTGCCGCTCCTGGCGGCTCACGCTGCTGCCGATCGTCTGCTCGCTGTGCTCGCTGGTGTGGCAGTTCGGCTCGCTGCACCTGCTCGGCTATGGCCTCGACCCGCTGGCGGTGCTGGTGCCCTTCCTCGTGTTTGCGATCGGCGTGTCGCACGGCGTGCAGCAGATCAACGCGATCGTGCGCGAGATCGCGCACGGCAAGAGCTGCGAGGACGCCTCGCGCGCCGCCTTCACCGGGCTGCTGATCCCCGGCACGCTCGCGCTGGTGACGGCCTTCGTCTCGTTCATCACGCTGGTGCTGATCCCGATCCCGATGGTGCGCGAGCTGGCCATCGCCGCAGCGCTGGGCGTGGCCTTCAAGATCGTCACGAACCTCGTGATGCTGCCGCTGGCCGCGTCCGGCCTGCAGGTCGACCGTGCGTATGCGCTGCGCGCCGAGCAGGCCGGTGCCAGCCGCGGCCGCTGGCTGCACCGGCTCGCGCAAGTCGCCGTGCCGCGCAACGCTGCGCTGGTGTTGCTGGCCGCGGCGGCACTGATGGCCACTGCAGTGTGGAACAGCCGCGACCGCGTGGTCGGCACGCTGGAGGCGGGCGCGCCCGAGCTCCGGCCGGAGGCGCGCTTCAACCGCGACGCGCTGGCCATCTCGGGAGGCTACGACCTCGGCCTGGACTGGCTGAGCGTCGCCTTCGAGGCGCCGCCGCAGTCATGCGAGAACGTCGCGATCTCGCAATACCAGGACCGCTTCGTCTGGGCGATGCAGGGGGTGCCCGGCGTGCTGTCGATCGCGTCGTTCTCGCAGGCGCTGCGCCAGTACAACGAGGGCTACAACGAAGGCAATCCGAAGATGGCCGTGGTGCCTCTGGACGCGGCGAACCACGCCGCGCTGGCGGTCGAGATCAGCCGCATTCCCGGAATGATGCGCAAGGACTGCAGCATGACCGCGGTGCACCTGTTCCTGGCTGACCACAAGGCCACCACGATCGACGGCGTGATTCGCGCGGTCAAGGCGTTCCGCGCGCGCGACTCGCTGCCCGGCGTGACCATCCGCCTGGCCTCCGGCAACGCCGGCGTGCTCGCGGCGATCAACGAGGAGATCGAGCACAGCGAGCTGCCGATGATGCTGTACGTGTACGCGGCGATCGTGGGGCTCGTGCTGGTGGTCTACCGCGACCTGCGCGCCGTGCTGGCCTGCTGCCTGCCGCTGGCCATCAGCACCTTCGTGGGCTACTGGTTCATGAAGGAGCTGCAGATCGGCCTGACCGTCGCGACGCTGCCGGTGATGGTGCTGGCCGTGGGCATCGGCGTGGAATACGCCTTCTACATCTACAACCGCCTGCAGCTTCACCTCGCACACGGCCAGGGCATCGTGAAGGCGCTGGAGCACTCGATCCTCGAGGTCGGCGCGGCGACGATCTTCACCGCCATCACGCTGGCGATCGGCGTGGCGACCTGGAGCTTCTCGGCACTGAAGTTCCAGTCCGACATGGGCAAGCTGCTGGCCTTCATGTTCATGGTGAACATGGTGATGGCCATGACGGTGCTGCCGGCCTTCGCGGTGTGGCTCGAGAAGCTGATGCCGCGCCGCCGGCCGGTGCGTGCCCCGGGTCTGCTCGCGCACTGAGGAGCGATGCGATGAAGCCATTCCTCCTCGTGTGCATGCTGGCGCTCGCCGCGGGCGGCGTGCGCTCCGCCGACGCGCCGCCGGCCCCGGGCGCGCCGGTCCCGGCCGCTTCGTCGGCCATCGCGACCCAGGCCACCATGCTGGCGGCTGCCTGGGCCGGGCCGCGCGCCGTCGCGGTGGGCGACCGCGGCATCGTGCTGCTCTCCGACGACCGTGGCGCCAGCTGGCGGCAGGCGCGCAGCGTGCCGGTGTCGTATGCGCTGACCGCCGTCGCCTTCGTCGACGCGAAGCAGGGCTGGGCGGTCGGCCACGGCGGCACGGTGCTGGCCACTGCCGATGGCGGCGAGACCTGGCAGCTGCAGCGCAGCGCGCCGCAGGAAGACCGGCCGCTGTTCGCCGTGCACTTCAGCGATGCGAAGCACGGCGTCGCGGTCGGGCTCTGGTCGCTGGTGATCGTCACCGAGGACGGCGGCCGCACCTGGGCCGAACAAACGCTCGAGCCGGCACCGGGCGCGAAGAAGGCCGACCTGAACCTGCTCGCGCTGTTCGCCGACGCGCAGGGCACGCTCTACGCGGCCGGCGAGCGCGGCCAGGTGCTGCGCTCCACCGACAAGGGCCTGCACTGGAGCTACCTGCCCACCGGATACAAGGGCAGCCTGTGGGCCGGCGCGGTGCTGTCCGACGGAGCGCTGCTGGTCGGCGGCCAGCGCGGCACGCTGCTGCGCAGCGACGATGCCGGCCGCAGCTGGCAGCCGGTGACGCTGGCCTCGCGCAGCTCCGTGACCGCCATCGCCGCGGCCCCCGGCGCCGTCACCGTCGTCGGGCTCGACGGCCTGCTTGCCCGCAGCGGCGACGGCCGCCAGTTCAGCCTCGCGGTGCAACCCGACGGCGTGGCGCTCACCGCGGCGCTGCCGGCCTCCGGCGCGCCGCTGCTCTTCTCGCGCCGCGGCGTCGTGCCGCTGGTGCGCTGACGACTCTCACGAAAGCCCTGCATGAAGCCCGACGACGACACCGAACAGGCCTGGATCGACGCCCTCTTCGATCGCCAGCGCCCCGTGGCGCTCGCACTGCGCGAGAGCACCGCCGAGCAGCGCCGAGCCAAGCTGCGCCGGCTGCGCGACGCGCTGATGACCGAACGCCCTGCGCTCGTGGCCGCCTTCGCGCTGGACCTGCGCAAGCCCGAGGTCGAGGTCGACCTGACCGAGATCCTGATCGTGGTCGACGAGATCCGCCACGCGCTGTCGCACCTGCGCCGCTGGATGCGACCGCGGCGCGTGCGCCCGACGTGGACCACGCTGGGCACCGCTGCGCGCGTGCTGAGCCAGCCGCGCGGACGCTGCCTGATCATCGGCCCCTGGAACTATCCGCTGAACACGCTGCTCGGGCCGCTGGTCTCGGCGGTTGCCGCCGGCAACACCGTGATCCTGAAGCCTTCGGAGTTCACGCCGCGCGTCAACGAGGTGATCGGCCGCATCGTCGGCGCGGTATTCGACCCCTCCGAGGTGGCGCTGGTGGAGGGCGCAGTCGCGACCTCGCAGCGCCTGCTCGCGTTGCCCTTCGACCACATCTTCTTCACCGGCTCGCCCGAAGTGGGCAAGCTCGTGATGGCGGCCGCGGCGCGGCACCTGACCTCGGTGACGCTGGAGCTCGGCGGCAAGTCGCCGGTGATCGTCGACGCCAGCGCCAACCTGCGCGACGCCGCCGAGCAGATCGCCTGGGGCAAGCTGATCAACGCCGGGCAGACCTGCGTGGCGCCCGACCACGTGTTCGTCCACCGCAGCGTCGCGGAGCGCTTCGCCGAGGCGTACCGCGCCGTGGTGGTCGAACGCTTCGGCGCCTCGCCGCAGCAGATGGCGGCCAGCGCCGACCTCACGCGCATGATCCACGAGCGCCACGCCGCGCGCGTGGCCGGTCTGCTCGACGAAGCGGTGCGCGCCGGCGCCCGCGTGCTGCAGGGCGGCACGCACGATGCCGCGGCGCGCTGGGTGGCGCCCACGCTGGTGACCGACGTGCCCGCCGATGCGCGCCTGGCCCGCGAGGAGATCTTCGGCCCGGTGCTGCCGCTGATCGCCTTCGACACGCTCGACGAGGTGGTGGCCCGCATCGACGCAAGCCCCAAGCCGCTGGCCTTGTACGTGTTCTCGCGCGACGCGAGCGCGACCGAACGCCTGTGTGCCCGCACCAGCTCGGGCGGCGTGGGGGTCAACCTCTGCCTGCAGCACTACTCGCACGCGAACCTGCCCTTCGGTGGCGTGAACCACTCGGGCATCGGCCGTGCCCACGGCTGGTACGGCTTCCAGGCGTTCTCGCACGAGCGCGCGTTCATGAAGGCCGGTCCGTGGTCGGCGCTGAAGATGCTGTTCCCGCCCTACGACGCCGGCAAGGCCCGGCTTTCCTCGTGGCTCGTGCGCCTGGTCGCGCGGCTGTGATGTCCATCCCGGCGCGCCGTGCCGGCACGCCCACTGTCTTTCACGTCCCAGAAGGAGGCACCCCGATGACAACGACTCTCCGCCGCATGCGACCGGGCCGCCTGGCCGTCTCGCTGCTCGCTCTCGCCGCGCTGCAGGCCATGGCGCAGAACGCCGCCAAGCTCGGCACGCCCGAGTTCACCGCTGCCGGGGCCGATCCGGCGGCCAGCCCCGGCGGCATCCCGGCCTGGGCGACCCCCGACGCGGCGATGCCCGGTTGGTCGTGGGGCAAGAAGCGCCTCGACTACTTCAAGTACAAGGGCGACAAGCCGCTGTACTCGATCGACGCGTCCAACGTCGACAAGCACGCCGACAAGCTGAGCCCCGGACAGATCCAGCTGATCAAGACGGTCAAGGGCTTCCACATGGACGTCTACCCGACGCGCCGCACCTGCGGCATGCCCGACTTCGCGGCGGAGAACACGAAGAAGAACGTCGGCTTCGCGAAGATCTCCGCCGACGGCGCGCTGCAGGAGGCCTATGTGCCGGGCATTCCGTTCCCGTTCCCGCAGAGCGGCGCCGAAGCGATGTGGAACGCCAAGGTGCGCTACCGCGGCCTCGGCCTCGAGATGAAGAACTACGCGTCGCTGGTGTCGCCGCGCAAGGGCAGCACCGAGTGGATCAGCGCGGTGAACGACCTGGCGGTCTACTACCCCTGGGGCGCCGCCAAGGCGGGCACCTTGTTCTCGAAGGTGAACCAGGTCGAGGGCATGATGTTCTTCCAGTACGCCTCGCCGGCGGCACTGGCCGGCCAGGGCTCGGTGATCACCGGCTACGCCGCGCAGCCCAACGAGGTCTTCTACTACTTCCCCGGCCAGCGCCGCGTGCGCCGCATGCCGGCCTACAGCTACGACGCGCCGCAGATCGGCTACGAGAACCAGATCACCGTCGACGAGTCGTATGTCTTCTCCGGCCCGCTCGACCGCTTCGACTGGAAGCTCGTCGGCAAGAAGGAGATGGTCATCCCGTACAACTCGCTGGCGCTGTTCGACTTCACGGCCAAGCGCGAGGACGTGATGCAGCCCGACTTCATCGCGCCCTCGCACCGGCGCTACGAGCTGCACCGCGTCTGGGTGGTCGAGGCGACGGTGAAGAGCGGCATGCGGCACGTGGCACCCAAGCGGCAGTTCCTCGTCGACGAGGACAGCTGGAACCTCGTCGGCGCGACCGACTACGACGCGCAGGGTCGTCCCTTCAAGGTGCGCGAGGGCTACATCATCCCGGTGTTCGAGCTGGGTGCGTGCGACACGATGGCCTACGCTCAGTACAACCTTCCCGACGGCCGCTATTCCGTGGACGCGGAGCCGATCGGTGCCGGTGTCGACTTCCATTGGCTCACCGAGCCCGGCGGCAACCCGCGCATGAAGCCGGATTTCTACACCGCCGACAACCTGCGCGCCGTCAGCGAACGCTGAGTGGTTCGACGCCGGGCCGCGGTGCCCGGTTCGGTGATGCGTGGCGCCGTCACTGGCGCCACGCCAGTCAGCGCACGAGGTGGCTGCAGCGACGGCCGACGACAGACACCGCGGCGGCATGCGCCGAGATGTGGTCCGAATGGATCGCGGCCTGGCAGGCGCGGGCATTGAGCTGCTCACCCAGGCCGCTCAACGCCGGCGTGGAAGAGAGGATGCCGGACGCGTCTTCCCAGCGCCACATCAGCATGAGTGCCGCGCACAGCAAGGCAAGGTAGAGCGCCCGCTTCGGGGAGGGAAGCTCTTCGGGTGCGGCCATGGTGCTCTCCTTCGTCATCGATCGGCTCGCCTGGCTCACGCGGCGCTTTGGCGCCATTCGGGCTGCGCGGCGGGCTGGCGCGCCTCGCTCAGGTGCAGCGCTCGGTAGGCGTAGAACCAGTGGCCGAACACGAGCGCCCAGGTCAGGTGTGCCAGGAACATGAAGTTCAGGATCAGGTTGTGTTCCTCGCCCGGCAGCTGGATCACGCCCTCCAGCAGGGCGATGAAGGTCAGCGGCACGCTGCTGAAGAGCACCAGCGCCGCGTGCCCGTTCAAGCCGCGCCGGTACAGCGCACGGGCGAACAGGAAGATGACGACGTAGAAGCCCAGCCCGATCACCATCGACCCGATGGCCAGCCACTCGTCGATCTGCGGCGACAGCCGGCACGCCGCGGCGACCACGGCGCCGCCCACGAACAACGCCACCTTCGCGCGGGTCGACAGCACCAGCCCGTGCGTCAGCTGCAGCAGGCCCAGCGACGCGATGATCGGCATGCCCACGGTGCGCGAGAACGCGTCGCAGAACATCGAGAACGCGAGGAAGTGCGGTGACAGCCCGAAGTGGTTCATCCACATGCTGAAGGCCGAGACGCCGAGGATGACCCACTCCCAGCCCAGCAGCGGGTTGTCGAGCTTCAGGAATCGCCACCCATAGTAGAGGCCGGTGAAGACCAGGGTGGGGATCGACAGCGAGATCAGCAGTTCGCGCAGGTCCATGGCAGTTCCTCGGGGATGCGGCTTCGGGCGAGGGGACGATCAGCGTGCGGCGGCCGGCTTGGCGGCGCCCTGCGTCTCGTAGCCCTTCCAGGCTTCGCGAAGCACGTAGGCCTGCAGAGCCGTCGCCTCTTCCATGCCGAGGCCCATCGGGCCGAACGGCGGCATGCCCTGCTGCACGCGCAGGCCGCCGAGCACGATGCCGGCCCATTGATCGTGCGTCTTGGCATTGGCCATGCGCAGGTCCTTGATCGCACCGTGGGCCGACTCGGCCTCGTGGCCATGGCAGAACGCGCAGCCGGCGGCCTCGTACACCACTTCTCCCTTGGCCGCGAGTGCCTCGTCGGGACGCGGGCGCGGCGGCTTCGGAAGCGTCAGCCCCGTGGGCTTGACGAACGCGGCCTTGCCGTCCAGCGCGAAGGCGATCAGACGAGCCTGGGTGCGCGTCTCCAGCGTCGACGTGGCACGCGCCTGCGAGGTGCCGAGGTTCATCGCGCCCGCGTTGCCCGCCGCGACGAGGATCAGCTGCCGGCCGTCGACCTCCACCGTGCTGGGCGCCGCGATCACCGCGCCACCGACGTCGAACTGCCACAGCCGCTTGCCGCTGTCGGCGGCGAAGGCCTCGAACTTGCCGTCGGCCGTGCCCTGGAACACCAGGTTGCCCGCGGTGCTGAGCGTGCCACCGTTGTTGGGCAGCGCGCGCGGCGCGCGCCAGCGCGCCTGCTGCGCCACCGGATCCCAGGCGACCAGCTCGCCAAAGGCCTTCCACTTCGGGTCATTGCCGAAGCCCAGGTAGTCGTGAGAGACGGTGCCACCCACGCGGCCGTTCGGGTCGACTTCCAGCAGCGTCGGCATCGACGCCACCGGAATGTAGACGAGGCCCGTCTTCGGGTTCAGCGAGAAGGCCTGCCAGTTGTGTGCGCCGGCAGTGCCGGGCAGGATCACGGCCTTCTTGTCGGCCTTCTCCCAGTAGCGCGCGTCGGGCAGCGTGACCGGTCGGCCGGTCTTGGGGTCGATGTGCGAGGCCCAGTTCACCGGCGTGAAGTTCTTCGCCGAGATGAACTGGCCGGTCTTCGCGTCCAGCACGTAGAAGAAGCCGTTCTTCGGCGCCACCAGCACCGTGCGGCGCGGGCCGCCATCCAGTGGCAGATCGGCCACCATCACGCTGTTGGTGGGGCCGTAGTTCCAGGCGTCGTGGGGCGTGGTCTTGTAGTGCCAATTGTAGCGGCCGGTCTTCGCGTCCAGCGCCACCACCGAGTTGGTGAACAGCTCGTCGCCGGCATCGGCCGCGCGCAGCTCGGGGTTCCACGGTGCCGGGCCGTCGACACCGATGTACAGCTGCTTGAGCTGTTCGTCGTAGGTGATGCCTTCCCACACGCTGCCGCAGCCGTGTGCCTTCCCGTACCAGTCCTTGCCCCAGGTGGTGGCGGCCTTCTCGAGTTCGGGCGTCTTCTGCTTGCCCTTGGCCGGATCGGCCGGCACGGTGTAGAAGCGCCACTGGCGCTTGCCGGTCTTCTGGTCGAAAGCGTCGACATAACCGCGGCTGCTGCCCGAATCGCCACAGGCATTGCCGATGTAGACCAGCCCGCCGCCCACGCGCGGCGCACCGGTGATGGTGTACCAGCCGGTCTTGCCGGTGTTGTCGCATGTGGTGACGGCCCAGAGCTTCCTGCCGGTCTTGCGGTCCAGCGCGTGCAGCGTGCAGTCGCCCGAGCCGACGAACACGCGGTCGCCATCCACCGCCAGGCCTCGGTTGATGCGCTGGCCCCAGAAGACCATCGGCGATTCGTTGATCTGCACCTTGGGCGCATAGGTCCACAGCAGCTTGCCGGTGCGCAGGTCGTTGGCGTAGACCTTGGCCATCGGGCCGCTCTGGTAGACCACGCCGCCCACGACCAGCGGGTTGCCGACCAGGCCGTCCGGCGAGGGCATGTCGACCACCCACTCGGGCGCCAGCCGCGCCACGGTGGCGTCGCTGACCTGCGACAGCGCGCTGTGGTGCTGCATGTCGGCATTGCCGCCCAGCAACGGCCAGTCGGCCGGCGGCGCGGCCTGCGCGGAGCCGCCGAGAAGAACAGTGCCCAGCGCCATGCGGGCGAGCCAAGTCGGGTTCGATGCCATCGTGAATTCCTCGTGGTGGACAGTGAGTTGATCAACTGACTTGGTCAAATGATCATAATCAAAGGAGTCGGCCGGTCAAGTAGTGAAAATCCAGCGGCCGACTACGATCGGCCGCAGGACAGGAGAGAGACGGAATGGCCCGAGTGGGAGCTGAATTGAGACGGCGCGACTTCGTCGAGGCGACGGTGCGCGTGATCGCCGAGCACGGCGCGGCCGGTGCCACGACGCGCCGCATCGCGGCCGAGGTGGGCTGCCCGCTGGCCACGCTGCACTACGTCTTCCACACGAAGGAAGACCTCTTCTACGCGGTGTACGAATCCCTGCTCGAGGAAGCGCAGACGCTGACCTCGGGCGGCGACCGGGCGCTGCCGCTGCGCGAGGCGGTGCCGGCGCACCTGCGGCGCCTGATGCAATGGATGGCCGCCAACCGCCACTTCGCGCGCGCGCAGGCCGAGCTCTTCAACTGGTCGCTTCGTTTCAACCCCGAGCTGGCGCGGCGCTCCTACGAACTCACGCTCGACCTCGCGCGCGGCGCCTTGAAGGAAGCGCGCGACGGCGCCACCCGCCCCGACCTCACCGAGGCGATGGCGCGCCTGACCCTCGTGCTGATCGACGGGCTCCTCACGGCCTGGTTCTCGCATGGCGAGGAGCAGCAGCTGATGGCCGACACCGAGGTGGCCTGCCGCACGCTCGCGGCGCTGGTCGACGCCTGGCCCGCCGCCGAGACCGGCAAGCGCTCCAGGAAGACGGCGACGGCCTGACACGGCGGCCCCGTCAGTTCAGCGCCGCAACCCAGCGCAGCGGCAGCGCGCGCATCAGCCACGCCAACGGCCGCCATGGCCACGCGGGAACGCAGGCGACATCGGGTTCGCGCTCGATCGCTCGAGCAAGCGCGCGGCTGCCGGTTGCTTCGTCCACCTCGAAGGGCAGGCGCTTCGCGGCCGCGTTCAGCTCGGTGCGGATGTAGCCGGGCAGCAGCGTGGTGACGCGGATGGGCGTGCGCATCAGCTCGGCGCGCAGGCCCTCGGCGAGGTGCGACAGGCCGGCCTTGCTCGCGGCATAGGTGGTCAGGTGCTTCGGCAACCCTCGCACCGCACTCATCGACGAGACCACGACGAGATGCCCGCGATCCTGCGCACGAAAGATCTGCACCGCGGCTTCGCACTGCGCGAGCGCAGCGACGAGATTGGTCTGCAGCGTGGCGCGGTTGAGCTCGAAGTGGCCGGTGCCGATGCGCCGCCCTTCGCCGACACCGGCATTGACGATCACCCGGTCGAGGCCGCCGAGGGTACGCGCCGCGTCGTCGAAGACCTCGAACACGCGCGCATGGTCGTTGACGTCGAGCGCGTACAGCACGACACGCACACCGTGGGCGTGCGTCAGCTCCTCGCGCAGCGCTTCCAGCCTCTCGCTGCGGCGCGCGCACAGCGCGAGATCGCAGCCGAGCGCGGCGAACTCGCGCGCCATGCCGGCCCCAAGGCCGGAGCTGGCACCGGTGATCAGCAGGTTCTTTCGCGTCGGGGCATGCATGGTCGCTCGCAGGTGGCGTGAAGGCAGGTCAGCGGTAGGTCAGCCATTCGGGCCCGGCCTGCTCGAGATGGGCGTGAACGTTGAAGCTCGCCAGCCTGGGCGGGCTGGCTGCGATGAGCCGCGTGTAGCTCGCGTTGGCGATCACCCAGTTCAACGCAACGGCCTGAGCATCCGCCAGCGACAGCGCCTGCCGCACGGCCATCGCGATGGGCCCGCCGGAGGTCGAGACGACCGCATCGCGCCCGGCACCGAGTGCCGTGGCCACCGACGCCAGCGCGTCGCTCACGCGCGCGGCGAAGCCGCTCCAGGTCTCGGTGTAGTCGGCGTCGTGCGCGCCTGCGACCCAGCGCGCCATCGCACCCTCCAGCAGCCGCTGGAAGGCACGACGGCTGTCGGCATCGAGCGCGATCGCACCGCGCAGCTGCTCCACCTCGCGCGGGTAGGCCGCTTGAAGGATGCGCTCGTGATCGAACTCGTTCCAGCGCGGATCGACAAGGACCTCGCCGCTGGCCTGCAGCCCCTCCATGCAGGCCGCCAGCGTCTCGTGGTGGCGGCGCAGGCTGCCGGTGAAGAAAACCGGATCGCGCAGGCGGCAGGCGGCCAGCGCGCGGCCGAGGCACTCGGCCTGCCGCACGCCCAGCGGATCGAGCCGGTCGTAGTCAGCTGCCCCGAAGCTGGCCTTGCCATGGCGAAGCAGGTAGATGGAGGCCATCTCAGCGCGTCCTCGCGATTGCCCGGCCGCAGCGCCAGTGAAGGTAGTGCACGAACACCCAGAAGTGCCGGAACGCCGGGTTGCGCGTCTGGCGGTGGTGGTAGCGGTAGTAGATCTGCTGTGCGATGGCCGCCAGCCGGAACAGGCCGAACACCTCGTAGAACGGCCAGTGCGAGGGCGTGATGCCCATGCGGCCGCGATAGTGTTCCAGCACCTCGTCGCGGGTCAGCATGCCCGGCAGATGCGTCGGCTGGCGACGTGAACTGCGCGCGAGCGGGTCGTCGTCGGCCTGCACCCAGTAGGCCAGCATGTTGCCCAGGTCCATCCACGGGTCGCCCAGCGAGGCCAGCTCCCAGTCGAGCACGCCGATCACGCGCGTCGGGTCCTCCGGGGCCAGCACCACGTTGTCGAACCGGAAGTCGTTGTGCGTCACGCACAAGGGAGCCTCCGGAGGCACGTGCCGCGACAGCCAGTCCATCACGCGATGCGCCGCCGGAACGTTCCAGGTGCGCGCCTCGCGGTAGCGGCGCGACCAGCCCTCCACCTGGCGCTGCGCGAAGCCCTGTCCGGCGCCCAGGTGCCGGAGTCCTGCGGCCTGCACGTCCACGCGGTGCAGCGCCACCAGCGTATCCACCACGTTCACGCAGAGCGTGCGAACCTCGTCGCGGCCGAGCGCCAGGTCCCTGGGCAGGTTGCGCCGCGGGATGATGCCTGCCAGCCGCTCCATCACGTAGAACTCGGCGCCGATCACCGACTCGTCGTCGCAGTGCGCATGCATGCGCGGCACCAGCGGGAAGTGCGGAGCGAGCGCCTGCTGCAGGCGGAACTCGCGGCCCATGTCGTGCGCGGACTTCGCCTTCGTGCCTGCCGGCGGGCGGCGCAGCACCAGGTCGTCGTTCGCGTAGCGCAGCCGGTAGGTCCAGTTCGACGCTCCACCGGCGTACTGCGTCACCTCGGGTGTCCCCTGCAGGTGGGGCAGCCGCTGCTTCAGCCAGGGGTCGAGCCGGTGCAGCGGCAGATCCTCGCCGCTTCGTACCGCGCCGGCCTCGTCGATCCGGCTCATGCGCTGGCGGCCGCGGCCGCGCGGTGGCGCCGCAGTTCCTGGCGCGCCACCATCGCGCAGTGCACCTCGTCCGGCCCGTCGGCCAGGCGCAGCGATCGGGCGATCGCGTGCAACCCGGCCAGCGGCGTGTCGTCGCTCACACCGGCGCCGCCGTGGATCTGGATGGCATGGTCCACCACGCGCTGCAGTACGTTCGGCGCCACGACCTTGATCGCCGAAATCTCCGTCATCGCCTCGCGCACGCCGACGGTATCGATCTTCCAGGCCGCATACAGCGTCAGCAGGCGTGCCTGGTCGATGGCCATGCGCGCATGGGCGACGCGCTCGAGGTTGCCGCCGAGCCTGATCAGCGGATGGCCGAACGCCTCGCGTCGCGAGCCGCGCTCGATCATGAGCGACAGCGCCAGCTCCGCCGCGCCCAGGGCCCGCATGCAATGGTGGATGCGCCCCGGCCCGAGCCGGCCCTGCGCGATCGCGAAGCCCTTGCCCAGGCCCAGGATCAGGTGCGAGCGGGGCACGCGCACCCGATCGAAGACGACCTCGCCGTGGCCATACGGGCCGTCGTACTCGCCATGCACCGGCAGCATGCGCACGATGCGCACGCCCGGCGCGTCCAGCGGCACCAGCACCATGCTGTGGCGGGCGTGCGGCTCTGCCGCCGGATCGGACAGCCCCATGAAGATCGCCACCTTCGCGTCCGGGTGGCCGAGCCCGGTGGACCACCACTTGCGGCCGTCGAGCACGAGGTCGTCGCCGTCCTCGGTGACCGTCGCCTGCATGTTGGTCGCGTCCGACGACGCCACGCCCGGCTCCGTCATGCAGAACACCGAGCGGATGCGGCCTTCCAGCAGCGGCGCCAGCCAGGTGCGCTTCTGCCACGCGCTGCCGAAGTGGTGCAGCACCTCCATGTTGCCGGTGTCCGGTGCATTGCAGTTGAAGATCTCCGCAGCGAACTCGTAGCGGCCCATCAGTTCGGCCAGCGGCGCGTACTCGAGCGTGCTGAGGCCGGCGCCGTGCTGCGGATCGGGCAGGAACAGGTTCCACAGCCCCGCGTCGCGGGCCTTCGCCTTCAGCGCCTCGATCGCCGGCAGCGGCTGCCAGCGCGTCCAGTCGGCGCCGCCATTGACGCGCCGGTTCTCCGCGCGAATGGCGTGGGCCGCGGGCTCGACGTGTTCGGCGAGGAACGCGGCGAGCCGCTCACGATGTTCGCGCCCCTTGGCGCTCGGTTCGAAGTTCATGGGAGCCTTCCGATGGGCCGCCTCAGCGGCCCTTGAGTTCGCGCCGCAGCACCTTGCCGACCGGCGATTTCGGCAGCGCGTCGAGGAAGACGATCTGCTTGGGCCGCTTGTAGTTGGTGAGGTGCTCGGCGCAGTGGGCGCGCAGCATGGCCTCGTCGAGGGCCGGCGAGCGCTTGACGACGAACAGCCGGATCGCCTCTCCGCTGTCGCCGTCGGGCACGCCGACGGCGGCGGCCTCCAGCACGCCCGGATGCTGCGTGACGACCGACTCGATCTCGCTCGGGTAGACGTTGAAGCCCGAGACGAGCGCCATGTCCTTCATGCGATCGACGATGCGCACGCGGCCGTCCGCCTCGAACAGCCCGACGTCGCCGGTGCGCAGCCAGCCGCCGGGCCAGAACGCCTCGGCGGTGGCTTCGGGCTGCTGCCAGTAGCCGGACATGACCTGCGGGCCGGTGATGCAGATCTCGCCGGGCTGGCCGACGGGCAGGTCGCGGCCGGCCTCGTCGCGGATCGAGATCCGCGTGGAGGGCAGCGGCACGCCGATGGTGCCGTCGAAGCGGTCGAGGTGCGGCGGGTTGCAGGTGCCGCCGCCGGTGGTCTCGCTCATGCCCCAGCCTTCGGTGATCCAGTGGCCGGTCAGCGCATGCCAGCGTTCCGCGACCGCCTGGCGAGTCGCCGTGCCGCCGGCGACATAGCCCCGGCAGTGCGAGAAATCGACCTGTCCGATGCGCGGGTGATCGGCCAGCGCCCGGTAGAGCGTGTCCAGGCCCATCATGTGGTGGAAGCGCGTGCGGCGCATCGTCTCCACGAGGCTGTCGACATCGCGCGGGTTCGGGACGAGCACCACGCGCGCGCCCTGGCTCATCGCCATCATCACCATATAGATGGTGAACACGTGGTACAGCGGCAGCGGCACTAGAAGCGTCGGCTCGTCGACGGCCGGCGGCACCCGCATCAGCACGCGCAGCCATTCGGTGGCCTGCAACGAGGCGGCCAGAAGGTTGCGATGCAGCAGCATCGCGCCCTTCGACAGGCCGGTGGTGCCGCCGGTGTACTGCAGCATCGCCAGGTCGTCGGCGGCCGGCACATGGTCATTGAAAGGCAGCGACCGGCCGCGCGCGAGCACGTCGGACAGGCGCAGGTGCCCAGGCAGGCTCCACGGCGGGACCACCTTCTTCAGGTGCCGTGCGACGAGGTTCACCAGACGTCCCCTGAGCGGGCCGAGCAGGTCGCCGAGCGTGGCGACGACGATCTGGCGCAGCGGCACCTTCTCGCGCACGGCCTCGACCGTCGCGGCGAAATTCTCCAGCACGACGATGGTCTCGGCGCCGCTGTCGCGCAGCTGGTGCGCCAGCTCGCGCGGCGTGTACAGCGGATTGACGTTGACGGCGACCAGGCCCACGCGCATCAGCGCGAGCTGGCAGGCGAGGTAGGCCGGCGTGCTGGGCATCATCAATGCCACCCGCGCACCTCGCGGCAGGCCCAGCGACGCGAACCAGGCCGCCAGTGCGCGGCTGGCGGCTTCCAGCTCCCGGTAGCTCAGGTCGCTGCCCAGGCAGCTGACGGCGACACGGTCCGGGTGGCGCACGGCCGCCGACTTGAAGAGCTGGATCACCGAGCTCAGGCCGCGCGGGTCGATGTCCGGCGCCGAACCCGGCGGATACAGCGCGAGCCAGGGCCGGTCCACGGGCCGGGCCTCGACGGGTTTCAGGATCGCAGCCATCCGTTTGTCTCCTGTTTCGCGGCATCCTAGGTCGGGCCTAACATTGAATGAAGTGAAACTTCGTCAGGAACCCGGATGAAGGACGTTCATTCAAAGCTGCGCGCGCTCGACCTGAATCTGCTGAAGGTGTTCGAGGCGGTCTTCCACGAGCGGAACCTGACGCGGGCGGCCGACGTGCTGTCGATCACGCCGTCGGCGGTGAGCCATGCCTTGCGCCGCCTGCGCGAGCATCTCGGCGACGCGCTGTTCCGCCGTGAGGGCCACGCGATGGTCCCGACGCCGGCCTGCGAGCGCCTTGCGGCGCCGCTGCTCGAGCAGCTCGAACAGCTGCGCCGTCTGCTCCAGCTCTGGGTGCGCTTCGACCCGGCGCAGACGCGGCAGACCTTCCGCGTCGGCATGCCGGAAGGCGTGGAGCTGACGATGCTGCCCGCGCTGCAGCGCGCCTTCTTCGCCGAGGCACCGCGCGCCAGCCTGGCCTGCGTGCCCTTCGACCGGACGCAGCTCGCGCGGCTGCTGGCCTCGGGCCAGATCGACGCGGCGCTGGACGTGGCACGACCGGTGCAGGATCCGGTGCGGCACCGCGAACTGGTGGACGACCGCTTCTGCGTGCTGTACCGCAAGGGCAGCGGCCCGTCGCGCGCGCCGACCGCGAAGGAGTACCTGGCGGCGCGGCACCTGGCCGTGTCCGGGCGCGCGGTCGGCTCCGTGGTCGAGGATGCGGTGCTGTCGCGGCTGGGCGTTCAGCGCGAGGTGGCGCTGCGCTGCCAGAACTACGCGTCGGCCCTGGCGGTGGTGGCCGACAGCGAGCTGTGGCTCACCGTGCCGGGCCAGCTCAGCCGCGCGGTGGCGGTGGCGCAGTCACTCCAGCGTTGGCCGGTCCCCTTCCGCATGGCGCGCCTGCCGATCCACCTCTACTGGCATCGCCACCATGACGAAGACGCCGCCTCGGGCTGGCTGCGCGAGCTCCTGGAGCGGGTGGTGGTCTCGAAGGTCTCTCGGGCGTGAACGTAGATGTCATCCGGTTCAGGTCATGCAAGGGCGACCCTGTCCCGGGGCCGACCTGGCCCGGGTGCACGACCTCGCTTCAGAACATGCTCAGCCGTCCGCCGGCGGCAACGTAGTCGAGGAACACCTGCAGTCTGCTCGGATCCGAGATCGCAGTGACGGGGGTCGGGGGTACCTCGCCCAACTCCGTCACGCGGGGTTCGTCGCCCTGCAGGGGCGCCCAGGGCGAGGGAAGCCGCTCGCCGCGTGCGAACGCCAGCCACTGCTGCTGCAGGGCCGCCGATACGCGCCGGTCCGCTTCGCCGTAGGGTCTCCAGCGCTCGTCGAGCGTACCGAACAGGTAGGGCACTTCGCCCGTATGGAATGCGCCGAAGCGCTGCGCATCCGGGCCCGGAATCGCGCGGCTGTAGAGATAGCCATAGACGGCCTGACCGGCATGCGCGCGCCGCTGCGCCCACATCACGAGCGAGGCCATGTAGCGGTCGCGACCGATCTCGCGCATCGAGCGGGTCGCCTGCGCCTCGTCGGCGTGCGGGTAGGCCGCCAGGAAGCGCTCCGCCGCAGCGCCGTACCGCTGGCGCACGTGCGCTTCGAAGCTGGCCGGCGTGGCCGACGGGGGCCCCATCACGAAGCCTTCGTCGGCCATGTAGCCGCTGATGACCGGCACCGCAGACGCGAAGCGATCGCCGGTCGCCTCCACGTCGTGGGGCAGGACGCGCCCGTCCACCACCGGCGCGAACAGCAGCCTCGGCATTCCGGCGGACATGTCGACACGGGGCCGGATCGCCAGCACCTTGTCGGCCGGCAATTGGCGAAGTTCCGAGACGCTCGCGATACCCGCCTCCCGTACCAGGGCCGCGCCCTGCGCCTGCGCGTCGGCAAGTGGAAGCGCCCCCACCCCCATGCCGGCCCCGCTCATGGCGATCGCCGCCGAGAACAGCCCGCGCGCGTCCGGTGCGGCGAGCAGGTCCAGCACGGCCGCGGCGCCGGCGGACTGCCCGGCGATCGTGACCTGATCGGATCGTCCTCCGAATCGCGACACGTTGGCGCGCACCCAACGCAGTGCCGCGATCATGTCGAGGAGCCCGTAGTTGCCGGACACGCGCAACGGCGATTCGGCCGAGAGCTCCGGGTGGGCGAGGAAGCCGAAGATGCCGAGGCGGTAGTTGATGCCGACGACGACGGCGCCGCGGCTGGCCAGCCGGGCACCGTCGTAGATCGGCACCGAGGCTGCACCGCTGCCGAACCCGCCGCCGTGAATCCACACGATCACGGGCAACGGCCGCGGACCGCGTGCGTGCGGCGTCCAGACGTTGAGGAACAGGCAGTCTTCGCTCAATGGCGCCTGAACGTCGACGAATTCCGTCGTGAACGGCCCCCACGGCCTTGGCGCATCCTGCATGCAGGCCGCGCCGACGGCCCGCGCTGGCCGCACGCCCGTCCAAGGCGCCGGTGCCTCGGGAGCGCGCCAGCGCTGCTCGCCAACGGGCGGGCGCGCGTAGGGAATGCCGAGGAAGGCATCGACACCGTCGTGCGTGATGCCCTCGATCCGACCCTGCGCGACGCGGACGCGCGGGCCGGCCTCGGCCGCCACGGCGGAGGCGCCGAGCCACGCACCCAACGCAAGGACCAGCGCTGCGCGCCACCCCGCCAACGACTTCGACATTCCTGCACCTTTCATGCTGCAACCACTTGCTGCTCGATCGCTCCGATCGGCCGGCCACGAAGTCAGCGGGCCCGAGCCGCCTCCAGCCGGTTTCGGACGAACCACCCGTTCAACATCGCACTGCTGGCCGGAACCGGGCTCTGATCGCTCTCGACGACGACCCACCCGTCGAAGCCGCGCTCGACGAGGGCCGCGTGAAAGCTCCGGATGTCGACGAGGCCGTCCTCGTCTTCGAGTTCGGAGTACCAGCGCGCGATCTTCCGAGCTCCACCGCCGGCGAGCATGAAGCGTTCGGGGAACGGCAGCCGGTACTCATCGAGCACGTCCGTTGCGAGCGCGTTCTTCAGCTGGACGTGGAAGGTCCGTGCGGCAAAGCGCTCGAACAGCGCGACCGGGTCCAGCCCCATGATGGCCGCGTCGGCGGTATCGATCGACAGGCCGACCGTGGCCGGATCGCACCGTTCGAGCAGCATCGCGATGTCGTCGGCCGTGCGGGCCATCGTGACGCAGTCGAAGTTGAGCGCCAGTCGCACACCGGCGCGTGCCGCCATCGCGGCGACCGCATTCCAGCAATCGGCGGCAATTTGCATCATCGCTGCGTCGACTGCGATTCCAGCGCTCCAGTTCGGCAGCGCCCGCACGACCAGCGTGTCGCCGCCGAGCTGGGGCAGCATCTCCGTGTACTGCACGAGGGTCGCGAGGATGCGGCCATGGTCTGCCGTGTTCAGCGGCGAGAGGCCGAAAGCGCCCTCCTCGAAAATCGGCTCGGCCGGGTTGAACACGAAGCTCGATGCAGCCTGGATGCCCGCCGACGCCATGCACTGCTTGAGGCCGTCGACCGAGCCATAGAAGCGCTCGATCCAGTCGCGGCGCCCGAGCGGCTCCCACCGGCCCGACCCGCACGGGATCTCGACCGCGTCGAATCCGCTCGCCCACAGCGTCTTGAACGCCCGCTCGTGCTGCTCACGCAGCACGAAGCGGTCGTGCCCGTTCTTCCATTGGTTCAATGCGTAGCTCCAGCGCATCATCGTCGGGGATCCTTCAGCGGTAGATGGGCTCGAGCACGTTCCGCGCGTACCACATGGCCAGGGCGGTGCTCTCAGGGTAATTGCCGCCGCCGATGTCGGCCTTGTCGTGCTCGACGCCGATCCAGCCGTCGTAGCCGTGCTCCTTCAGCGCCTGCATCAGCGCGGGAAAGTCGACGAGTCCGCCGGGCGTGCCCATCTCCCAGAACCAGCGCGGTGTCGTGCGGGCGCACAGTTCGGGGTCGGGCTGGCTGCGGTAGTCGCCGCAGGTGTCGACATGCCGGGTGTCCTTGAAGTGGAAGCCGGTCACCCGGTCGGCATATCGACGGTACAGCGCCACCGGATCGACGCCGGCGATGACGTGCTGGGCAGTGTCGATGTAGAGACCCACGTACGCCGGGTCGGTCAGCGCGTAGAACCGGTCGATCTCGTCCTGCGTGCGGATCCCGCACCAGAACTCGTGGTGGCAGCCGAGCCTCATGCCGTGCTTCTGCAGCGCCATGCGCCCGGCGCTGTTCCACAGGTCGGCCAGGATCTCGATCCGCTCCGGGCTGACCGGCTCGGTGTCGGCATAGCAATGGGCCGGCATGACGACCAGGTTCTCGATGCCGAGCCCCGCGGCGAGCCCGGCAAAGTGGTCGAGCATGCCGAGCACGCGCCCCTTGTGCCCGCGGTCGTGGACCGTCATGCCCGGGCTCGCCTGGGGCTGGCACCAGAACAGGTCGACGATCTTCTCGATCCCGCGTTCCGCCAGAAAGTCCTTGTAGGCCGGCAGGCCGCCAAACATGGCGGCAACCGCCGGAAGGTTCCAGGCGAACATGCCCACGCCGGTCATCCCGACCGCGGCGATCTGCTTGACGAAGCGGTCCATCTCGACGCGCGAGGCGAACTGATTGACCGGCCCCTTGGGCGAATCCGTACGCCAGTGGTCGGCGTACTGCCATTTGATCCGGGACACATCGCTCTCCAATGACGAAGGCGCACAGGCGCCAGGCTCTCTACGCCGCCACCACTTGCTGCTCGATCGCCCCGAACGGGCCCTGGCGGCCGTCCTCGAACATCGCCTGCATGCGCACCCGGTCACCGAAGTGCATGAAGCCGGTGCGGATCTCACCCAGGTCGATCTTCTCGATCACGCGTCGCTCGGCGATGCAGGCCGAGCCCGCCGCACGTGATCGGTTCGACACCGTTCCCGAGCCGACGATCGTCCCGGCCGTCAAGCGCCGCGTGCGCGCCGCATGCGCCACCAGCTGGCCGAAGTCGAAGTTCATCTCCTCGCCATGCGGCTCGCCGAAGCGCTCGCCGTTCCAGGCCACATGCAGTCGCATCGCGACACGGCCGTCGCGCCAGGCCGGGCCGAGCTCGTCGGGCGTCACGGCGACCGGTGCAAACGAGGTCGAGGGCTTGGCCTGCAGGAAGCCGAAGCCGCTTTTCATCTCGCGCGGGCCGAGGGCCCGCAGGCTCCAGTCGTTGATCTGCACGACGAGCCGCACCGCCGCGAGCGCCTCGGCCGCCGTCGCGGCCATGCGCACCGGGCCGCAGATCACGCCGAATTCGCCTTCGAAGTCGATGCCGTCGGCCTCGCTGGGCAGCGGCACGTCGTCGTGCGGGCCGAGGAAGTCGTCGCTCGCACCCTGGTACATCACCGGGATGGTGTCGAAATCGGGAATCGGCGGCGTGTTGAACGCCTGCTCCATCAAGCGCCCATGGTTCAGGAAGGCCGAACCATCGAGCCACTGCGGGCTGCGCGGCAGCGGCGCCGCGCAGGCGCGCGGGTCGAAGTCGAAGGCGTCTTCCAGGCGGCCGGCGTTCAGTGCGTCGGTGGCCAAACGCAGGTCGTCGCGCACGGTGTCCCAGCGCTGCAGCGCGTCGAGAAGGCTGGTCGCGACACGCGGAACGCGTGCCGCGCGACGTCCGTCGGACGACACGATCACCAGCCGGCCGTCGCGCGTCCCGTCGTTGAGGGTCGCAAATCGCATCGTCACTCCTCGAAGATGGCCACCGCGCGCGTCCAGCCGGCCGAGGCGCCACGGATCTTGTGCGGGAAGCAGCTGATCACGAAGCCGTGCGGCGGCAGCGCCTCGAGGTTGTGGAGCTTCTCGAGGTGGCAGTAGCCGATGTCGCGGCCGGCCTTGTGGCCTTCCCAGATCAGCGCCTTGTTGCCGGTCTCGGCCACCTTCTTGGCGGTGTAGCTGAACGGCGCATCCCAGCTCCAGGCGTCGGTGCCGGTCAGGCGCACGCCGCGCTCGAGCAGGTACATCGTCGCCTCGTAGCCCATGCCGCAGCCGGCACCGAGGTAGTCGTTGTTCCCGTAGCGCGAGCCGGCGCGCGTGTTGACGACCACGATGTCCAGCGGCTGCAGAGCGTGGCCGATGCGCTTCAGCTCGGCCTCGACGTCGGCGGCGGTGGCGACATAGCCATCGGGAAAGTGCCGGAAGTCGAGCTTCACGCCGGGCTGGAAGCACCACTCCAGCGGCACCTGGTCGATCGTGATCGACGGCCGGCTGCCGCCGTTCTTCGCGTCCTGGGTCGAGTGGAAGTGCCAGGGCGCGTCGAGGTGCGTGCCGTTGTGCGTGGTCAGCGTCACCCACTCGGCGGCGGCGGCCTCGCCGTCGGGATAGTCCGCCGGCGTCGTGCCGGGAATCATCGCCATGAACTCCGGCAGCGTGTCGGCGTGCTTCTGGTAGGTGATCTTCGGCGCGAGTGGCGGTGGGTCGGAAAGGACGTCGTTCTCGAGGTAGATCGAGAGGTCGACGAAGCGGCGGCGGGTGTTGCGTTGCATGTGGAGGGCCTCGTCAGATCGGCTGCGCCAGCGCCATCAGCGATTCGCGCATGATGCGGGCGTGCTCGTCCTTGTCGCCGTTGGCCATCTCGATCTCGCCGAGGCGTGCCGAGTTCTCGACCACCATGCGGCAGCGCTCCCATCGCCGGTCCTGGAAGGCCTGCAACGCGGCTGGCACGCTGGCGGCGTGCCCCAGCTCCTCGGCCAGCACGATCGCATCCTCGATGCCGATGCAGGCGCCGCTCGCGAGGTGCGGCGTGGTCGCATGAACGGTGTCGCCGATCAGCACGACGCGGCCACTGAACCACGGGCGCTGCATCAGCAGGCCTTCGAGCGGGCGGAACACGATCTGCGAGTTCTCGCCGATCTGTTCCCGGATCCGCTGCACCAGCGGCGCAGGAAACTCGGCCAGCAGCGCGCGCAGCTGCGTCGCGAAGGTGGCCGGATCGACGTGCTCGTTGCTCGGCCGGTGCTCGGTGAGGAACAGGTACATCTCGGCGGCCGACACCGGGTTCACGCCCGGCTTCACCCGCCCCATCCACATCGTGCAGGAGGTCACCTCTTGCGGGCGCGGCAGCACCGCACGCCACACCGCCTGCCCGCTGTATCGCGGCCTGGGCGCATCCGGGAACAGGGCTTCGCGCGTCTTCGAGTACAGACCGTCGGCGCCGACGACGAGGTCATAGCGGCGGCGCTGCCCGTCGGTGAATGTCACGTCGACACCGTCGGCATCCTGCTCGATGCGCGTGAACGTGAGGCCGAGCATCACCTGCGTGCCGGCAGCGCGCGTCGCGTCCGAGAGGATGCGCGCGAGCACCGGACGCATGATCGCGCCGCCGCCCGGCACCTGCGGGCCAGCCAGGCGCGGCGTCGGGAGCTCGGCCACCTGCGGGCCGTGCGGCAGGCAGATCTTCACGCCGTCGGTGGCGCTGCCCTCGCGCAGGAACGCATCGAGGATGCCGAGCTGGCCGAAGGCGCGCAGCGTCGCGCCGCCGAGGCTGATGCCGGCGCCGTAGTTGCGCCAGGACGGGTCGATCTCGGCGAGGTCCACGTCGGCACCGCGCTTGCGCAGCTCGATCGCGGCCGACATGCCGGAAAACCCGCCGCCGATGATCAGGATGCGTTTCGCTGCAAGGCTCATGGTGTGGTCTCCTGGAGAGGTTCGGCGATGTGCAGCTCGCCGTCGGATGTGAGGGTCAGAGGAACCGGTGTGAGCGCGTCGCCCAGGCAGGGGCCGAGCGTGCACAGGCCGGTATCGGGATCGAACAGTGCGCCATGCGCGGCGCACACGACGTGCGCGCCGGTGGCGTCGAGGAAGGCGTCCTTGCGCCACGGCAGCGGGGTGCCGTGGTGCGGGCAGGCATTCACGTAGGCGCGCAGCGCCGCGCCCCGGCGCACCACGAACAGCGTGTCGCCGCCGAGGCCCTGCGGGTCGAAACCGCGGGCTCCCTGGGCGGGCAGGTCGTCAAGGTGACAGAGCCGCATCACGAGATCAGTTCGCCGCAGCGCCGCTCGTCGGTCCGCCCTTGCCGCCGGGCGGCGGGCCCGACGGGGCCCACTTCTCGCGGTGCTGGAACAGGAAGAGCTGAGAGGCGTCCGCGCCCATCGCTGCCTCGCGGGCGACCCAGTGCTCGTCGTGCAGGTCCATGTCGGCGTCGTACTCGACGTGGCAGCCCAGCGGCGAGTTGAAGTACCAGAACCAGTTGCTGCCGAAGCGGTGGCGGCCCGGGCCCCAGAAGCTCTGGTAGCCCTTCTCGACGAAGCGCGTGCCGGCCAGCAGCACCTCGGTCGGCCCGCCCAAGTGGAAGGTGAAGTGCTCGCAGCCCTTCATGAACGGAGGCGTCTGGATCATGAACATCGTGTGATGGTCCTGCGTACCGGCCGGCCGCAGGAACGGGCCGACGCCGGTGAATCGATCGGTGCACACGAAGCCGAGCCGGCGGTAGAAGGCCTCCGCCCGGGCCGAATCAGGCACGAAGTAGACGACGTGCGACAGCGTGCGAGGCAGCGCCGCGATCTCGGGCGGAAGGCCCAGCTGGTTCGGCCCGCGCTGAGCAGGTGCGCCGGGGGCGTTGACGCACTCTGTCGGCAGCGCGAGCGGCCGGCGCACCGTCACCTGGAATGCGAGCGCGAAGCCCATGTCGTCGACGCTGCGCAGCACGCCATCGCGGCGGGCCACCTCGCGGTCACGCCTGAGCTCTGCCTCTATCGAGTCGAGTGTCGAGGCATCGGCCACACCGTACACCGTCTCGCGCAGAAGGCTCGCAGTGCCCAGGCCTGCGGGTAGGGAGGGGTCGTCCTTGGCACGGATCACGACGGCCGTGCCGTCGAGCGCCTCGAAACGGCCGTTGCCGGCGTCGCGCAGCCCGTAGTCGCGCAGGTACTGGCCGCAGCCAGGCAGGTCGTCGACGCCGAAGACGAGGGCATCGAGTCCGATGATGTTCATGGGTTCTCCTGAGGAATCAGAGTGAGGTGCGGGCACCCAGGGTCTCGGCGACCCAGTCGGCGATGTAATGCCCCGCATTGATGCTGTTGTCGAAGCTCGCGTGCTGCACGCCGCCTTCGCGCTCGGTGAAGATCTTCAGCTCGCGCTTGGGGCTGTTGACGAGCTGCTCGTAGGTGCGCTGCGCCCACTTCAGCGGGATCTGGCTGTCTTTCTCGCCGTGGGTCACGAGAAAAGGCACCTTGATCTTCTCGACCACGCCGTCGAGGTGCACGTTCTCGGCGATGCGCATGAAGTCGGGGATGTCCTTGGCGCCCCAGACCCAGCAGACGTGTGCCCAGTAGTGCGGCACCGGGAAGTCGCCCTCCTTCTCCAGGCGCCGCTTCTGAACGTCGCGCCAGTCGTGGTTGGCACCCCAGCACACGCCGGCAGCGAAGCGCGGCTCGAATGCCACCGCGCGTGGGCAGTAGTAGCCGCCGAGCGAGACGCCCTCCAGACCGATGCGCCGCGGATCGACGTCCGCGCGCGTCTCCAGCCAGTCGACGACGCGGCTCGCCCAGTGCTCGCTGTCGAAGCGGGCGGTCAGGCCGTGCAGGCGCAGCGCCTCGCCGGTGCCGGGCTGATCGACGACGAGCGAGGAGACACCCCGCTTCGAGAGCCACGCCGGCAGTCCGATGAGGTACTTCATCTCCTTCGTCGAATCGAGGCCGTTGACCTGCACGAGTAGCGGTGCGCGCTCACCGGGCTTCAACCCGTCGGCTGGGCGATACAGCGCCGACAGGTGACCGCCTTCGTAGGGAATCTCGACGCGCTCGACCGGTTCGCCCATCAACCGTGAGCCGTCGAGGAACAGTTCGAGCTCGCGCCGATACAGCGCAATGCGACCCGGCGCGTCGTGCGCCTGCAGACGCTCGGCGGTGATCAGGTAGCCCGACGCGCGGCGCAGCTTCTCGCCGGCCGAGAGCCAGCGGCCGCGAGCGCGGTCCTCGTCGGCGAGGGTGCAGAGCTGGTCTGCCATGCGGACCCAGGTCTCTCGGAACGCCCGCGTGCCGGCGGCGTCGGGAGCCTTGGCGGCCTCCTGCAGCGGTGCGCACATGGCTTCGATCTCGCCGATGCGGGCGCCCATCTCGATGGCCAGGTCGACGGAGAGGTTCCAGACGTAGTTGGTGGGAAAGTACTTGAACATGAGGTGGGGCCCGCGGCTCAGGCGGGGCGAGCGATCTCCGATCGAAGCTGGTCGTGAAGCGACACCAGGTCGGTCTCGGCCACGGGGCGAAGCTGCCAGCGCGCCGCCTGGGCCGAGATGGCGTGCAAGCTGCGCACGCGCGTCATGCGGCGCGCAGCGAAGGATTCGAGCAGCGCTTCGCGCGTCGTCTGGGTACGCAGCAGTTCGCCGAGGACGACGGCATCCTCCACCGCCTGCGCCGCAGCCTGGCCGAAGTGCGGCGGCAGCAAGTGGGCGCTCTGCCCGATGCGCAGCACGCCGTGCTGGTGCCACGGGCCGTCGAGCACGCCGCTGCGAACATGTCTGGCCGTCAAGGGCGTGTCATCGTGCCAGCTGGCGGCGACGTCGCGAAGCAGCCCACCCTCGCCTGCGAACGCCCTCCGAACGGCGGCGGCGTGGCGAGGGGCGTGTGCCGGCCTGAGCACCGCGATGCCGGCCAGGTGCATCGCCACCGGCACCAGCATCGCCCGCGTCGCATCGTGCCCCGCTACCCAGGTCGCCTGGTGGAGCGCCAGGGGGCGTGGCAGCAGCGCATGGCACCAGACCTGCGGCATCACGTCCAGCACCATCGCCGTCGCGTCCGCGCCGCCGATCAGGGGCATCGTCGTGCCGCTGGCGACGATCACCAGATCGACCGCGTGAGGCCTGCCGTCGCGCAGCACCACACCCCGGTCCGCGCCGACATCGCGCACGGGATGGCCGAAGTGGACGGCGACGCCACGCGACAGCGCGCGCTGCAGCATCAGGCCGAGCAGCTCGCCATGCACCATGCCGAGCGCCTCGGGCCACCGCGCGCCTGCCAGCGCGGGCGTGGGCAACTCCACGTGGCACCGCCCGTCGCCATCGACGATCGCCAGGCCGCGATACGGAAAGCCACGCCGCACGCATTCGTCGCCGAGCCCGAGCATCGTCAGGGCACGCAACAGGTTGGGGACGACGTCGATGTGTCCAATCGACTCCGGCAGTCGCGGCGAGGACTCGAAGACCTCGACCCGACAGCCGGCGTCGGCCGCCGCGAGCGCGGCGGCCAGCCCGGCCAGACCCGCCCCGACGATGCCCACGCGCACAACGCGTCGCAGCCACGTCATGTGCGGCCGGCTCGAGAGGAAGCCGTTGGTGTTGGCATGGCGAAGAAGAAGTTCGGGTTGGCGATAGGCTACGGAGAAGCGGCATTCACGAAAAATGGCTTCTTTCCACAAGAGCTATCGACGCCGTGAATGCTTCGGGGGTTACGCCCCTCGGTCTTGCCGCCGCGTCACGCCTGTCGCCATGCGCTTCAATCACCTCGACCTGAACCTGCTCGTCGCGCTCGATGCGCTGCTGGCCGAGCGCAGCATCACCAAGGCGGCAGAGCGCCTCCACCTCAGCCAGTCGGCCACGAGCAATGCACTGGCGCGGCTGCGCGACTACTTCGACGACGAGCTGCTGGTGCAGGTGGGCCGGCGGATGGAGCCCACGCCGCGTGCCGAAGGCCTTCGCGATGCGGTGCGCGACGTGCTCGTGCGCATCGACAGCACGATCGCCATGCAGCCCGAGTTCGACCCGTCGACGTCGGACCGCGTGTTTCGCATCTTCGCTTCGGACTACACGCAGTTCGTCTTCGTCCCGCACCTTCTCGCCCTGGCGGCCCGCGAGCGATGCACGTCGAGCTTCGAATTCCTGCCTCAGGTCAGCAACCCGCAGCGCAGCCTGGAGCGCGGCGAGGCCGACCTTCTGATCATTCCTCGCGGATTCCTGTCGCCCGACCATCCGGAGGAGGTGCTGTACCGCGAGGACTTCGTCTGTGTCGTCTGGCGCGACGCCGAGCTCGCGCGCGGCGAGTTGACGTTCGATCGATACGTGGCTGCGGGCCATGTGGTGATGCAGCCGCCGGGCCAGAGCGGCGACTCGTTCGAGAACTGGTTCGTCAAGCGCTACGGCGTCTCGCGGCGCATCGCGACCTCGAGCTACGGCTTCGCCACGTTGCCCTCGCTGGTGGTCGGCACCGAGAACGTGGCGACCGTGCATCGGCGCATCGCCGAACTGATGAAGCCGGTGTTGCCGATCGAGCTGCGCGCGCCGCCGCTGCCCATTCCAGTGATGGAACAGGGCCTGCAGTGGCACAAGTACCGCACCCAGGACCCGGGCCTCGTCTGGCTGCGCGGCCTGTTGCGGCGCGCCGTGGCGCGCATGGGCGGCGGCCCCGCGGCCTGACGCGAACCCACGACCCGCGCGCTCAGCCGGCCGCACGCGCGTCGCGCTGCTGCGCCAGGGCAAGCCGCACGCGCTGCAGGATCTCCAGCACCTCGGCCGTCGCCGCGACGGGATGAAGCGGGTGTTCGAGCTGGCCGGCCCGGATGGCGGCATTGACGGCGCGGAACATCGGCACGTAGCCCGCGCCCTCACGTTCGAAGCTCAGGCGCTGCACGTCTGGCGGTGCCGGTGGCTGGCCGGTCGCCACGCGCAGACCGGAGGGGGAGAACAGAGGTTCGTCGAAGACGATGCTGCCCTTGCGCCCGCCCAGCCAGCCCTGCGGCGGGATGAGAAAGGTGATCGACGTCGCCAGTTGAGCCGTCGCGCCGCGCGCGTCACGCAGCGTGAAGGCTGCCTCGAGATCGACGCCATCGGCACGCATCGTGCCCGTCGCCGACACCTCGCACAGTTCGCCGAGGAACATCTGTGCCAGGGTGACCAGGTAGACACCCATGTCGTAGAGCGCGCCTCCGCCCAGCGCGGCGTCCCAGAAGCGTTTCGGCCCGTTCGTCGGAACCGGGTAGCCGAGCCCGGCCTGCAGGCATCGTGGCTCGCCGATGACGCCCGACTCCGCCAGCCCGACCGCCTTGCGCATGGCCGGGCTGAACTTCATCCACATGGCCTCCATCAGGAAGCGCTGTTGCTGCGTGGCGAGGCGACCGAGCTCTCGCGCCTCGTCGGCGGTCATCGTCAGCGGCTTCTCGCACAGCACGTGCTTCCCCGCGAGCAGCGCCTGACGGGCCAGTGCGAAGTGGGTGGCGTGCGGCGTGCCGATGTAGACCGCGTCGATCTCGGGGCATGCGCAGAGCTGCGTGAAGTCGTCGAAGGCGAGCGGCAGGCCAAGATCGCGAGCGAAGGCATCGGCCGTCTCGCGGGCTCGGGAGCCGATCGCGACGACTTCGGCATCGTCGCACCGTCGCAGGTCACCGACCGTGCGCCGGCCGATGCCGCCGCTGCCCACCACGGCCCAGCGGACCCTGTCGTTCGTCGTCATGCAACCTCCTCGGGAACGGGTCCACGTGATGGCACGGGCGCAGCGTGCGGGTCGATGCGGGGCAGTCGCCACGCCAGCCAGGCGCTCGCGCCCATCAACGCCGCGAGCCCCGGCAGCGCGCGCAGCAGCGTGTCCGGCGCGAAGCCGCCGCGACCGCCGTGGATCAAGGCCGCGACGAGCGCGATCGCTGCCACGGCTGCGAACTGGCGCCCCGCGTTCACCGCGCCGGAGGCCCCGCCGGCCTGCTCGCGCGGCACCGACTGCAGCGTGACGGACGTGAGGGGCGGGCCGACGAAACCCACACCCAGGCCCACCAGCCCCTGAGACAGGAGCCCGGGCCACGACATCACCTGCGCCACGGGCTCGCCCAGCGTGCCGTTGCACACCAGCGCCATCAGCACGATGCCCGCAGCTTGGATCGCGAGACCGATCGGGATGCAGCGCGCGCCGAAGGCCGCGAACGCGCGCCGTCCGGGGCCCGACATGCTGAGCATCACGCCGATCGCGATCGGCATGCACATCAGCGACATCTGCGTAGCGCTCAGGCCGCCGCCGAGTTGCCAGGCGAAGGTCAGCACGAAGAGATAGGCCGGCACGATCCCCGTGCACAGCAACGAGAGCACCAGACCGCCGCGGTAGCTGCGGTCGTGCAGGAGCGAGGGCTGCACGATGGGCCGTCCTCCGCGCGCCTCGAGCCTGCGGCAGTGCCGCCACAAGCCGAGCGTCCACAGCGGCGCGCTTGCCAGCAGTGCAAACAGCGCCGGCGTCCACCCTTGCTCGGGGCCCTGCACCAGCGGCACCGCCCACGCAGAGGCCGCCAGCAGGCACCACAGCGTGCCGACGAGATCGAGCGACGTGTCAGGAGCCGGCGGATCCGCCGGCAGCAGCCGGAGCGCCCCGACGATCGCCAGCAGCCCCACCGGCAGGTTGATCAGGAACACCGAGCGCCAGCCCAGCCCCGCGACATCCGCATCGACCATCACGCCGCCGATCACCGGTCCGAGCGCCGAAGACACGCCGCCCAGCAGGCCGAAGACGGTGAACGCGCGCATGCGCTCGTGCGGGGCATACATCGCCTGCATCAGCGTGAGCACCTGCGGCACCATGATCGCCGCGCAGGCACCCTGGGCGGTGCGCGCCACCACCAGGGCCTCGGCCGAGGTTGCGAAGCCGCAGGCGAGCGAGGCGAGGGTGAAGCTGCCCACGCCCCACAGGAACATCGTGCGATGGCCGAACAGATCGCCCATGCGGCCGCCGATCACCAACAGAACCGCGAACGAGAGTGCGTAGCCCGCGACGATCCATGCCATCTGCGCGGTGCCGGCGTGCAGGGCGTGGCCGATGGAGGGCAGCGCGACGTTGACGATGGTCACGTCGAGCAGGTCCATCACGAACGCCATCGCGACGACTGCGAAAGCCCAGGTGCGGCGGCGGCCGGTGAGCGGCGAAGGGCCCGTCGCCATTGCGGAAGACATCATCAGACGTAGCGGTTGACGATGTTCTCGAGCCGCTCCTGGCGACCGGAGTGCGGCACGGGCGAAATCCCTTGCGCATGGACCCGCGCTGCGAGCGCCTCGAGGCTCGCGCCCTGCTCGATGGCCTGGCCGAACTCGCCGTCCCAGCCGGCGTAGCGCTGCGCGCGCGGGCGCTCCAGCTCACCGGACTCGTACAGCGTGGCCGCGCACAGGAAGGCCCGCGCCAGCGTGTCCATGCCGCCGACATGGGCCTCGATCTGGTCGACCGGGTCGATGCTCTGGCGGCGCACCTTGGCGTCGAAGTTCATGCCGCCGTTGCCGAGGCCGCCGTGGCGGATGATCTCGAGCATCGCCGGCACCAGCTGCACGTGGTTGTTCGGGAACTGGTCGGTGTCCCAGCCGAGTTGCTCGTCGCCGCGGTTCGCGTCGATCGAGCCCAGGATCCCGAGCGCCGCTGCGGTGGCCACCTCGTGCTCGAAGCTGTGGCCGGACAGCGTGGCGTGGTTGACCTCGATGTTGACCTTCACCTCGTCCTCGAGCCCATAGCGTTTCAGGAAACCGTAGACGGTGGCGACGTCGTAGTCGTACTGGTGCTTGGTCGGCTCCTGAGGCTTGGGTTCGATCAGGATCGTGCCGGTGAAGCCGATCTTGTGCTTGTGCTCGACCACGGCGGCAAGGAAGCGGCCGTAGTGATCGAGCTCGCGCTTGAGGTCGGTGTTGAGCAGGGTCTCGTAGCCCTCGCGGCCGCCCCACAGCACGTAGTTCGCGCCACCGAGGCGGTGCGTCCACTCGAGCACATGCTTCACCTGAGCGGCGGCATGGGCGTACACGGCCGGGTCGGGGTTGGTGGCCGCGCCGCTCATGTAGCGCGGATGCGAGAACAGGTTGGCCGTTCCCCACAGCAGGCGGATGCCACTGGCCTCCATCTTTGCGGCGGCGCGCTCGAGCACGGCATCGAGCAGCGCGTTCGACTCGCGCAGCGTCGCGCCCTCGGGCGCGACATCGCGGTCGTGGAAGCACCAGTACGGCAGGCCGAGCTTGCCGAAGAAGTCGAACGCGTTGTCGAGCTTGAGCTGTGCGGCGGCGAGCGGGTTGCCGTCGAACCAGGGCCGCTCGAACAGGTTGCCGCCCAGGGCGAACGGGTCCTGGCCACCCCAGCAGAACGTGTGCCAGTAGCAGACCGCGGGGCGCAGGTGCTCCGCGAGTGTCTTGCCGAGCACGACGCGGTTCGCGTCGTACCAACGGTAGGCCAGCGGGTTTGCGCTGGCGGGCCCCTCGTAGGTGACGGCGGGGAGATCGGCGTAGATGCGGGTGGTCATGACGATTCAGGAGGATGGTGGAGCACGTCAGGCGCCGAGCGCGCGCACGGGTTCGTAGGCGCGGCGGAAGCGCTCTCGCCGCGGCGCGAGCCGGGCCTGGGCGTCGGGACAGGGGGTGAAAGCGCGGTCGACGGGCGGGGCGCGCAGCACCTGGTCGGCCGGCAGGCCGATGGCGATCTGGGCGAGCCGCGCAGCGCCGAGCGCGGGGCCGACCTCGGCGCCCGCTGGCCGCGCGATCGTCAGGCCCAGCGTGTCGGCCAGCAGCTGGAGCCAGGCATCACTGCGCGCGCCGCCGCCGATCGCGAGCAGCCTCTGCGGCGGCGTGCCGCGCTCGACCAGCGCCTCGAGCCCGTCGGCCAGGCCGAACGCCACGCCTTCGAGCACGGCATAGGCAAGGTCGTCGCGGTTGGTGCCGGCGGCCAGACCGAGAAAGGCGCCGCGCGCTGCCGGGTCGGCATGCGGCGTGCGCTCGCCGCTCAGGTAGGGCAGGAAGAGCGGCGCATCGGGTCGCGGTTCACCCGCCAGAGACGCCACCAGCTCGCCGGCGGCAGCACCGGTGACGCCTGCGAGCCATTCGAGAGACGCAGCGGCCGACAACATCACCGCCATCTGGTGCCAGGTGCCTGGCAGTGCGTGACAGAAGCTGTGGACGCCACGCGCCGGGTTGGCTGCCGGCCCGTCGGTCACGACGAACAGCACGCCGGAGGTGCCCAGCGACACGAAGCCGTCGCCGGGCCTCACCGCGCCGATGCCCACGGCGCCGGCCGCGTTGTCGCCGGCCCCGGCGGCGACGAGCAGGCCCTCGCGCAGGCCCCAGGTCGCGCTCCAGTGCGGCAGCAGCTTTCCGACGACGTCTGGGCCCTCGTGCAGCGCCGGCAGCTGCGTGCGGCGGAGGCCGCAGGCGCGCAGCATCGGCTCGCTCCAGTCGCGCGCGGCAAGGTCGAGCCAGAGGGTGCCTGCGGCGTCGCTGCAGTCGGTCGCGACCACGCCGGAAAGGCACAACAGCAGCCAGTCCTTCGGCAGCATCACGCGGCCGATGCGAGCGAAGACCGCCGGCTCGTGCTCGGCCACCCACAGCAGCTTCGGCGCGGTAAAGCCGGCCATGGCACGGTTTCCGGTGATCGCGCGCGTGGCCGGCTCAGCCTGTTCAAGCGCTGCGCACTGGTCGTGACTGCGGCCGTCGTTCCACAGGATCGCCGGGCGCAGCACCGCACCCTCGGCGTCGAGCAGCACCGCGCCATGCATCTGGCCGGCAATGGCCAACGCGCCGGCGGCCGCCCAGTCAGCGACGTCGACGCGGCTGCGCAACGCGCGCACCGCGCCATCGGCCGCGGTCAGCCAGTCGGCAGGGTGCTGTTCAGCCCAGCCGGGACGGGGGCGCTGCAGCGTCAGCGGAGACGATGCCTCGCCGAGCAGCCGGCCGTCGGCCGCGAGCAGCACCGCCTTGACGGCCGAAGTGCCGAGGTCAAGGCCGATGGCCGTTGGGTGTGTTCGCATGCCCCGCAGCTCGCTCGGTAGGCTCACCGCCGGCATCCGCCGGTCAGGCGAAGCGGATCACCTTCTGGTCGTTGTTGAAGCTCGGGAAGGGCATGTAGGAGATGCGCAGGCGCTGCTGCAAGCCCAGCGTGTGCTCGCCCTTGGGAAAGCCGCCGGGCAAGGCCACGCGGATCGTGGCCGGCGCGCCGAACGGCCAGCGGCGATCGAAGGCCGTCTCCATCGCATCGAGCGTGATCGGGCCGGGGCCCTCGTCGAAGGTGATCGCCGCGCGCGGCAGTTCCTGGCCATCGATGGACACTTTCAGGTCCTCCACCATCGACAGCCCCAGGCCGCGGTAGTAGCCGAGCCTGGTGGTGAAGGAAAAGCCCGTGGGCGCGTCCGCCGGGCCGGTGTTGGCCAGCGAGGCGGCGTCGATGATGTATTTGTCGAACATGTCGGAAACCTCCTTCGGGGCGCAATCAGGCCGTCGCCTTCAGGGCCGCTTCGGCCTGGGCGATCAGGCGCTCGAACATCACGTGCTGGCGTCGGACCTGCTCGCGGCTGTCCACGGGCATCACGTCCTGGATCCAGCGGTTCCCTTCGTACTCGGAGGACAAGGTGCCCTCCCAGCCGGCCTTGATCAACTCGGGGATGACCGCCTCGTAGTCCAGCGAGGGATCGCGGCAGTCCTCGGTCATCTCGTAGAACTTCGCCTGGATGTGGCGGAAGTACGGTGCGAAGTCGCCGATGCGCTTGGGGTTCGCGAAGGGGTTGTGTCGCAGGCTCTCGGCCATCGCGACCTCGGCCTTGTTGCCCTGCATCTTCACGGCCACTTCGTAGATCGTGTACTCGCACATGATCTTCTGCTCGTGGCTGTCGACGATGAACTGCGTCACCTCGGGCCGCGCGCCTTGGCGCTCGTAGCGCGCCCGCATCACGGGCGGGTAGTGCTTCATGAAGATGCCCATGTCGGGCAGGATCCCGAGGTGCCGGGTGTGCAGCCGGTCCGCCACCTCGATGGTGCGCTGGATCCAGGCATGGTCCAGGTACCAGGGCGCGTGGACCTCGACGCCCATGTGCACGTCGAGCTTCTCGGCCATGGGCACACACTTCTCCAGGATGTCCGGGCGCACGAAGATCAGCACGCGCATGTTCCGGATGCCCAGCCGGTGGCACAGCTGCAGGTCGCGCTGGATGCTGGCCACCTGCTCCTCGTCGGTCATCAGGCGGTCCTTGCGGCGCTTGGTGTCCAGGAACATGTCGTAGGCCGTGAAGTGCGCCCCGTGGCGCGCCAGCATCTCGTGCCACTCGGCGATCTGCGCATCCGAGACGTTGGGAAAGGTCGGGATGTTCTGCTCGGGCAGGATCTCGATGCCGCGGGCACCGATGCTGGCGGCGAAGGCGATCACGTCCTCCACGCCCATCTGGCCCAGGAACATCTCCTCCTGGAAGCTGTAGAGGCTGATGCCCCGTTGGATCTTTGATTTCATCGAATGGACTCCAAGGACGGCCGGCGTTCGGAGGGGCGCCGGCGCTCAGCTGGCCAGGCGGCGTGCCGCTGCCCCGCCGCGCTGCCCCATCAGCAGGTTGCCGACGGCGATGGCAATGCACAGCACACCGGCCGCCACGAAGGTCTCGAGCAGGCCGCCGAATACGCTGCGCCCGGCCGTGACGAAGAAGGGGGAGACGAACTGGCCCAGGAAGAACGCGCTGCACCACCAGCCCATGCCGCGGCCGCGGAAGCGCTCGGGCAGCTCGCGCAGGCTCCAGGCCACCAGCACCGGAATCGTCATGCCGGCCGCCAGCTGCTGGATGAAGGCAAAGGCCATCGTTGCCTGCAGGCCGAGCGCCAGTCCAATGCCGGTGAGGCCGATGCCCAGCAGCAGGAACACGGTCGAGAACTGCACCGTGGTGTCGCGCTTGGACAGGAACTTGTAGAGCAGCGCACCCGCCGGCACCCCCACGCTGACGATGGCGGTGTAGATGCCGATGTCGCTGCCTTTCTTGATGCCCATCTGGTCCAGCGCCAGCGAGAACTGCAGCGTGTAGACGAAGTAGATCGCCGCCAGCACGAAGGTGGTGGCAGCGATTCGTGCCATCAGGCCGGTCGGGAAGGCCATCACCGTTTGCGTGTCGGGTTCGGCCGGGTCGCTGCCGCGCTCCGTGCTGCGCTCCGGTTCGTAGACCACGAACAGCGCAAACGCCGCCATGCCCAGCGCCACCGCATAGATCAGGAACGGCACGTTCCAGCTGATCATCGACAGCCGGCCGCTGGTGGCCACCAGGCCCGCCCCCAGTGCCGGGCCGACCAGGCTCTGCCACATCAGCCACTTGGCGCGCTCTTCCTTCTCGAAGTAGTCGCCCAGCAGCGTGTTGCCGATCGTCAGGATGAAGGCCTCGCCTACGCCCAGCAGCAGCCGGCCGGCCATCAGCGCAGTGAAGCTGGTGATGAAGAACGGCAGCACGCCACCGATGCCGTACAGCGTGGTGAAGATCAGCAGCAGCTTGCGCCGGCCGAGCTTGTCGGTCAGCGTGCCGGCAAACGGCGACAGCAGTGCCACGCACAAGCCCGGCGCCGACAGCACCAGCGGCGCCAGCGTCTGGATGCCGCCCACCTCGGGGAAGGCCTTGACCAGCGCCGGCACGATCGGCATCAGCGTGACGATGGCCATCATCGGCAGGATGCCGATCATGATGATCACCAGCCCTTGTGCAACGCCTGCGCGGCGGGTTGTCTGCATGGTCGGGTCCTCGGTCGTGGGTGGAGCGGCCGGGTCAGGCGCGCAGCTCCGGGGAGTGGCCGTACTCGCGGCCGATGTATTCGCAGGCACGCACGGTCAGCGCCATCGTGGTCAGCGTCGGGCCGCAGGTTCCGTTGGTGACGAAACAGCTGCTGTCGGTGACGAACACGTTCGGCGCGCCCCAGACCTGATTCATCGGGTTGAGCACCGAGCTCTTCGGATCACTGCCCATGCGCGCCCCGCCGCACTCGTGGATGGCCCCGCCGACGGCCACGCTGCGCTTGTAGGCCAGACGGAACATCAGCCGCTCGTACCACTTGGCGTTGGGCATGAAGGGGCCGTCGGTCTTGAGGCCCAGCGGACTGATGAGAAAGTCGATCGAGAGGCCGGCGGCCTTCATCATGGCCATCTGGGTGTCGACCTGGTCGCGCAGGAGCTTCACGTCGTTCTCGCGCAGGCGCAGACTTACCGAGGGGATGGGCACGCCCAGGCGGTCGCGCCGGGAGGCCAGGCGCACCTGGTTGTCGGCGTGCGGCAGGATCTCACCGTGGCCGGTGAGGCCGAACACCGAGGCCATGTGCGGCGGGAGCATGGGCCGGCCCACGATGCCCTGCAGGTTGAAGCCACCGGCGTAGCCCAGCGAGCCCGGCGACTTCAGCTGCCGGAAGCGCGGGATGTACAGGCCACCGTGGTTGTCGGCCGGCGTGGTGCCGTCGACGAGCTCGCCGCCCTTGAAGCCCGGTACCGTGCCGAAACCCAGCGTCAGCATCTGGTCCATGAAATAGCGACCCACCAGACCCGACGCGTTGCCCAGGCCATCCGGGTGCTTCTCGCCCTTGGAATTGAGCAGCAGCCGGATGCTTTCGATGGTGCTGGCGCAAACCACCACCACGTTGGCCTGAACCGTGTGGCGCTGTCCCGTGGCGGCATCGATGTAGGTCACGCCGGTGGCCTTGCCGGTGCGGGCGTCGGTGTTCACGCGCTCCACCGGCGATCGGCTCTTCAGCGTCAGGCGGCCCGTGGCAGCCGCGGCCTGCAGCGGCGTGGTGGTGCGGTTGCGGTGCTCGTCCACCGGCGTGGCTTCCTTGCGCACGTAGCGCCAGGCCATCGCCTTGGCGTCGGGCCACTGCGCCTCGACCGAGGCCTTGAACTTCTGTTCGGCCTTGCTCAGGCCCGCCGGTCGCAGGTAGCTGCCGGCCGGGCAGTAGGCGATGCCGTCGTCGTTGCCCACCACGCCGAGGAAGCGCTCGACCCGCTCGTAGTACGGCGCGACGTCGGCATAGCCGATCGGCCAGTCGAAGCCCGCGCCCTCGTGGCTCTTGAACTTGAAGGTGTAGTCCGACATGCGCAGCGCCACCCGGCCCCAGGCCAGGAAGCGCCCGCCCACCTGCTTGCCGCGCAGCCAGAGGTAGAAGTCCTGCGGCGACTCGTAGGGGTGCTCGCGGTCGTTGACGAAGAGAAAGGCCTTCTCCGGCGAGTAGAACGAGGTCAGCGCCTGCTTGTGCTGGCCGGTGATGCCGGCTTTCACGCGCGCCCACGAGCCGATGGCCGCGAACTGCGCCTTGGCGGCGAGTTCGAACTTCTCCTCCGGGAGCGGACCGCCGGCCTCGAGCACCAGCACCGTCAGGCCGCGTTCGGTCAGTTCCTTCGCGGCAAAGCCTCCGGTGGCGCCGGAGCCCACGACGATGGCATCGAAATCCTGGTTCTTCATCTCAACTCACAGGCCGAGCTGGCGCCGCGTGAGCGCGAGCGACTCGGCAATCGGTAGGGTCGGCAGGTACTCCAGCCCGACCGGACCGGCGTAGCCTCGATGGCGCAGCAGTGGCAGCAGGGTGGCCCAGGGCAGGCTGCCTGTGCCGGGCTCGTGGCGGCCTTCGAAGTCGGCCACCTGCACGTGGCCGACGAGCTCGATGCGGTCGGCGAAGGCCTGCTCGAAGCTCTCACCGGTGACGGCACCGTGGTAGACGTCGGCGAGCAGACGCACGGCCGGGCTGCCGACCTGCTCGACGATGTCCAGCCCGTGCCGGACGGTGTGGATGAACATGAGGTTGCCGCCGATCACCATGTGCACCGGCTCCAGCAGGATCGTCGCGCCGCCGTCCTCGGCGATGCGCGCGGCCTCGCGCAACACCTTCACGGCCTGCGCGCAATGCTCGGCATTCGGCACGCCGGGCATCGTGAATCCGGAGGCGACGATCATGCGGGCACCGTTCAGGCGCCGCGCCACCGGCACGGCATCGCGCACCGCGGCCAGCACGGAGGCGTGCTCCGCCGGGTTCACAAGGCTCGCGCGCGGGTCGACGCTGAAGCTGAAGACCTGCACGCCCGCGGCTGCCGTGGCCTCGACGATCGCGTCCAGCGGCTTGTCGCGCCACAGGTGCATGTCGACGGCGTCGAAGCCGTCGGCCTTGGCGGCGTGGATGCGCTGCACGAAGTCCGGATGCTCCGTCTTGTAGAGCATCTCGATGCAGGGAACCAGCTTCATAGGCCGAGCACCTCCCGCGTGCGCTGCAGCGAGGCCAGCGTGCCGTTGCTGGGTCGGTATTCCAGGCCGATGTCGCCGCGGTAGCCGGCAGCCTTCAGGTCGGCCAGCCAGGACTTCCAGTCGATGGTGCCGGTGCCGGGCTCGTGGCGGCCGTTGGTGTCGGCGATCTGCACGTAGCCGATGAGGGCCGCACGCTGCAGGATCTGCCGGTGGTCTTCGCCCATCACCGCGGCGTGGTAGGCGTCGTACAGCAGGCGCACCGCCGGGTGGTTGACCTCTTCGACGATGTCCAGCCCCTCGATGGCCGAGGCCATGAAGAACGTGGGGTGGTCGATGCGCGTGTTCAACGGCTCCAGCAGCAAGCGCATGCCGGCAGCGGCGGCCACAGGGGCCAGGTGCTTCAGGTTGTGCACCATCGCAGCGTGTTGCTCGGCGGCCGACACGTCCTTCAGCGCCGGGCCACCGGCGATCACCATGTCGGTGGCGCCCAGGCGCCGGCAGGCGGCGATGGTGCGCTCCAACGCCTCGGTGATGAAGGCCGTCTTGCTGCGGTCCACGCAGCCCACGCGCGGGCCGACGGTGATGCTGAGCAGCTGGACGCCGGTTTCCTTCAACGCCGCCGCGACGGCATCGAGGTCGACCTGGTTCCACATGTGGAACTCGACCTTCTTCAGCCCGGCCGCGGCGGCAGCGCGGATGCGCGCCGGCATGTCGCCTGCCTCGTTGAACATGTACAGGTCTTCGATGACCGCGGACAGTTGCATGGTGTTCTCTCTTTCGTGTCGGGTTCAGGCCAGCAGCGGCTGCAGAACGTGGCGCACGGTCCATGCGTTCTGCATCATGGCCGCGGCCTGCGGCGCGGGGCCCTTGTCGCTTTCGACGATCAGCCAACCGGCATAGCGGGCCTCGCGCAGGGCGGTCATGAACGCCGCCCAGTCCACCAGGCCGCTGCCCAGTTCACCGAACCAGCGCTGCACGCCACGCCGGCCACCGGCCAGCAGCAGGGCGCGCTCGGCATTGGGCACGCGGTATTCACTTTCGGTGTCGACGGCCAGTGCATCCTTCAGGTGGATGTGCCAGACGCGATCCTGGAAGCGCCGGTACCAGGCCGTCACGTCGTGGCCGGCGATGGTGAGTTCGGCGGTGTCGAGCGCCAGGCCCACGGTGGTGGCATCCAGCTGCTTCAGCCAGGCCTCGACCTCGTCCATGCTGCGCAGCGCCGACAGCGCATCCAGGTGCAGAACGGTCTTGATGCCCAGCGCTGCGCTCATCGCGCCCACCGCGTTCCAGCAGGCAGCAGCAGCAGCCTGGCGTTCGGCATCCAGGCCGCCGTGGCGGCCGAAAGGCGGCAGCGCGCGCAGCACCAGGCAGTCGCCCCCCACCTCGGCCAGGAAGCGCGCAAAGACCTCGGCCTGCTGCAGCAGCAGCGCGTGCTGGCTGCGGTCGGTGCAGTCGAGGCCGTGGTGCAGTTCCTCGAAGCTCATCTGCAGCGGATCGAGGAACAGGCTGGCCACGCGGCGGATGCCCCAGTCACGCAGCTTGAGCTTGAAGTGGTCGATCGAGCCGAAGTTGATGAGGACGTTCTCGGGCCGGCCCATCGGGTCCCAGCGGCCGGTGCCGGCGCTCAGCTCAATGGCGTCGAAGCCGCAGGCGGCCGTGACCTTCAGCGCGCGCTCATGGTGTTCCAGCCGGGCAAATCCGGTGAAGCCGGCCTTCCACTGGTTGATGGCATAGCCCCACTTAGTCATGGATGGGCCTCAAGACATTGCGGAGGTACCAGGCCGCGATGGCCGTGCTCTCGGGGTAGTTGCCGCCGCCCACGTCGGCCTTGTCGTGCTCCACGCCGACCCAGCCTTGCCAGTTCGTGTCTTTCATCGCGCCATACAACGCGGGGAAGTCGACCAGGCCACCCTCGGTGCCCATCTCCCAGAACCAGCGATCGGTGGTGGGAGCCATCACCTCGGCGTCGGGCTTGCGGCGGTAATCGCCGTTCACGTCGACGTGGTGCGTGTCCTTCAGGTGGAAGGCGGCCACGCGGTCACGGCGCTGGATGAACAGGTCGACCGGGTCGACACCGGCAATCACGTGCTGGGCCGTGTCCAGGCACAGGAACACGTAGCGCGGATCGGTCCAGTCGTAGAACTTCTGCAACTGCTCGGCGGAGCGGATGCCGCAGAAGAACTCATGGTGGCAGCAGGTCTTGACGCCGTAGCCTTCCAGCGTCATCTTGCCGATGCGGTTCCACAGCTCGGCGCAGGCGCGGATCTTGTCGTCGGTGACCGGCTCCACGTCGAAGTACAGGCCGGCGGGCATCACGATGAAGTTCTGCACACCCAGGCCGGCGCTGCTCTTCATGATGTACTCGGCGTAGCCGGCCATGCGGTCGTGCGTGGCGCGCACGTGCGGCGCGCTCTGGCGTGCGTCGTACATCACCGCATGGAACAGGCTCAGCACGCGGTCGATGCCGCGGCTCTGCATGTGGGCGCGCGCGGCCTCCAATGAGCCGAACAGGTCGCGCAGCACCGCCAGGTGGAAGTCGAAGGTCTCGATGGCCTCGTAGCCCACGCCGGCGATCTGCTTCAGGAAGGCGTCGAAGCGTTCCACCGAGCTGTACTGCGACAACGGACCCTGGGGCGTGTCGACGCGCCAGTGGTCCATGTAGGCATAGCGCAGGTGGCGCCCTGCCAGCGGGGCACCGATCACGCCGTCTGCCCCCCCGTGTGCCGCGCGATGATGCGCCTGGCCAGCGCCTGGTGCTTCGCGACCATGTCGAAGGCATCCACGTTTCGCATGTAGAGGTGACCCTCCCACTCGCTGGACATGAAGCCGGTGAAGCCGCCGTCGTGAAAGACCGGCAGGATGCTGCCGTAGTCGATCGAGGCCTCGTTGCCCTCGTCGTCGAAGTCGTAGAACTTGCCGTGCACATGCACGACCTGCGGCATGATCTCCTTCCACATCTCGGCCGTGCCAGGGCTCAGGATGTTGAACATCACCGACAGCGCGCTCACATCGGCCGGATCGGCCTTCAGCGGTTCCACACGGCGGGCGAACTCCTGGCGTTTCCAGCCGGCGTCCTTCGGCAGGTGCCACACCTCCAGTGCCAGCTGGATCAGTTCCTCGGGCAGCTCCTGGCGCCGCAGGTTGGCGATGTAGGTGGCCGGCAGCGTGCGCGCGCAGCAGCCGAAATCGGGCACGAAGCCGAGCAGCGGCGAGTTGGCCTTGGCATAGGCCTCGCGCCAGGCCATCACCGGCGGCGAGCTGGGGTTCAGCGGCGCGTGGACCTCGGGGCCGATCTTGATGCCGTGCTTCTCCAGCAGCGGCAGCAGGCGGATGATCACCTCCACCGGCGCCGCGAACTGGCAGCGCACCGTGGGAAAGCCCATCTTGGCGGCGGCCTCGATCTGGGGGGCGTGGTAGGCCACGGCCTCGTCCACGCTCATCATCGTGCCGCGGCGGATCGCCATGTCGGCGTTGATGCTCAGGCAGCTGGGCGTCAGCTCGTACTTCGCCATCAGGTCCTTGAAGCGCGCCGCGAAGTCGTCACTGACGGCCGGAAAGCCGCGGATGGTGGAGAAGCCGATGATCTCCAGGCCGGGGCCCAGCTTGCGCTTGGCCACCTCGGCGATCAGGTCCTCGAAGCCGTAGCGGCGCTCATGCCACTCGTTGGTGAAGCTGTAGAGCGTGGAACCGAGCTTGAATGTCATGGGCAGTCCTGATGTCAGGCGGCCTGAAGCGCGGCGTCGCCTCGGGTCACGTGGGTCAGCATGGGGATGTACGGCGGGTACAAGTGCAGCGTCAGCAGCACGTGGTGGCGGCCTGCGGCCAGCGGCCTTGGCGTCGGCACGTGCAGCAGCACCGAGTCCTGGATGAACCAGAAGGTGCTCACCTGCTCGGGCAATTCGGCCAGCGTGTAGCGCCGGCCTTCGTACTCGACGTTGGCGCCGTCCAGCGGCACGGCCTGGCCGTCGACCACCAGTTCGGTCGGCATCACCACCGACAGCGGCAGCGAGCGGTACCAGGGCAGGCGCAGGTCGAGCACCAGTTCCTCGGGCGTGATGCGCGAATCCTCGACCGTGATGAGGTAGTCGCTGAAGGAGTTCTTGAAGAAGCGGGCCATGCTCAAGCTCCTCAGCGGGCGATGCGGAGCATCCTGCCGGCTCGCGTGGTCGGCACGAAGGGCAGGTAAGAGATGCGCAGCCGCTCGGCGAGGTCGACGCGGTACTCGCCCGGCTTCAGTCCTCCGGGGCAGCGCACCACCAGGCGGGCCTTCTCGCCGAAGTTCCAGCGGTCGTCGTAGCAGGTCTCCATCTCGGCGAGGCTCCACGAGCGCCCGTGCAACTCGACGCGGATCGCGTCGCGCGGCATCGGCTCGCCGTCGATCGAGATGGACACGTCCTCGATCATCGACAGGCCCAGCCCGCGGTAGTAGGGCAGGCGTGCGTGGATCGCGAAGCCGGTGATCCTGCCGTTCTCGACGACGTTCTCCAATCCGTCCTCGCAGATCATGTACTGGTCCATCATGGGATGGGTTCTCCTTTCGCGGTCAGGCCCGCAGTGCGGTGGGGATGGGTTCGTCGAGCAGCCGGCACAACATGCGGTGCTGGCGCCTGACCTGCTCGACGCAGCGCACCGGCTCCGCGTCCTCGATCCAGCGGTTGCCCTCGTACTCCGAGCAGATGTGTCCCTTGTAGCCGCCCTGCTTGAGGACGGCGACGATCTCGTCGTAGGGGATCGAGTACTCGACCTCGTCCTCGGTCATCTCGTAGAACTTGCCGTGGATGTTGTGGATGCGGTGCATGAATTCGAGCATGCGCCTGGGCTCGAAGGCGGCGTTGTGGCGCAGCGTCTCGGCCATGGCGATCGCGGCACCGCTGCCGCCCATCTCCCGCACGTCGTTGATGACGTACTCGCTCAGCACGCGGTCTTCGTAGGCCTTCTCGATGTGCTCGGCGATGTGTCGTGGCACGCCGTTGCGGATGAAGCGCTCCTTCCACACGCGCGGGAAACGGTGCAGGAACATGCCCATGTCGGGCAGAAAGCCCAGGGCCTGCGAACCGCTCTTCTCGTACGCCTCGGCGTGCCGAACGATCCAGGGGTGGTCGAAGTGCAGCGGCGCGTGGACTTCGATCAGGATCTTGATGCCCCGGTCCTCGGCATAGCCGGCGCATGCCACCAGCACTTCGGGCGCGATCGACACCAGCGCGCGGACGTAGGGCACACCCAGCGCCACGCCGAAGTCGATGTCGCGCTTCACGCTGGCCACCTGCTCGTCGAAGGGCATGATGCGGCCCTTGTAGCGCTTGTAGTCGAGCATGAAGTCGTGGCACACGGGGTAGGTGCCGTAGCGCTCCATCAGCGCATGCCAGCGGGCGATCTCGTCCTTGGGCGCGCCGGCTTCGGGCCAGCCCGTGAAGGTCTGCTCGCCCACCACCTCGATGCCCTGGGCCCCGATCTCGGCGCAGGTGCGGATGCAATCCTCCAGCGACATGGTGCCGAGGAACGTATCGTTCTGGAAGCTGTACAGGCTGACGCCGCGCTTGATCTGGGATGCCATCAGGGTTCTCCGCTGAACGGACCTCACCTAGCCGCCGATGGCAGCGGGACCCATCGCCCGCCCAGGCGCGATGAGCGCTGCACCGCCTCGATGAACTGCACACCGCGCAGCCCGTCGTCGATGGTGGGGAAGTGGCAGGCCTTCTCGGGCCGGCCACCGCCGCGGCGCGCGGCGCGCAGGTGCTGCGCCACTTCGCTGTACAGGCTGGCGAAGGCCTCGAGGTAGCCCTCGGGATGGCCGCCGGGGATGCGATTGATGCGCGCACCAGACTCGCCGAAGCCGGCGCCGGCACGTTCCAGCACCTGGGTGGGCTGGCCGAGCGGGGTAAAGCGCAGCTGGTTCGGCAGTTCCTGCCGCCACTCGATGCCGCCCTTGCTGCCGTACACGCGCAGCCGCAGGTCGTTGAGGTGCCCTGGAGCCACCTGGCTGGCCCAGATCGCCCCGCGCGCGCCATTGGCGTAGCGCAGCATCACCTGCGCGTTGTCGTCGATCGGGCGGCCGGGCACGAAGCTGCTCAGTTCGGCGCACAGCGCGGCCAGCGGCTGGCCGGTGACGTAGTCGGCCAGATGCCAGGCGTGCGAACCGATGTCGCCGATGGCACCGCCGCCGGCCTGCGCGGGGTCGGTGCGCCAGGCGGCCTGCTTCTGACCGGTGTGTTCCAGCGGCTCGGTCAGCCAGTCCTGCGGGTACTCGGCCTGCACCACGCGGATCTCGCCCAGCCGGCCCTGCTGCACCATCTGTCGCGCCACGCGCACCATCGGATAGGCGCTGTAGTTGTGCGTGACGGCGAAGACGAGGCCCTTCTTCTTCGCCAGCGCCGCAAGCTTCTTCGCGTCGGCACTGGTGGTCGTGACCGGCTTGTCGCAGATGACATGGATGCCGGCCTTCAGGAAGGCCGTGGCCACTGGCGCGTGCACGTGGTTCGGCGTGACGATGGCCACGGCTTCGATGCCATCGTCGCGCGCAGCCTCGGCGCGCGCCATGGCCTCGTAGCTGTCGTAGATGCGCGCCGGGTCCAGCCCCAGCGCGCGGCCGGAGCGCTGCGTCTTCTCGGGAGTGGACGACAGCGCGCCGGCCACCAGCTCGTACTGGTCGTCCAGGCGCGCGGCGATGCGGTGCACCGCGCCGATGAAGGCGCCTTCGCCGCCACCCACCATGCCCAATCGGATGCGCGCCGGCTTGGCAACGAACTTGGCTGCAGCGACCATCAGGCGAGTCCCAGCATGCGGCGCAGCTGCGCCGGGTCGGTCTGGCCGCCGGCGAAGTCGTCGAAGGCCTTCTCGGTGACGCGGATGATGTGGTCGCGGATGAACGGAGCCCCCTCGGCCGCGCCCTGCTCGGGATGCTTCAGGCAGCACTCCCATTCCAGCACCGCCCAGCCCTTGAAGCCGTATTGCGCCATCTTCGAGAAGATCGCCTTGAAGTCGACCTGGCCGTCACCCAGCGAGCGGAAGCGACCGGCGCGGTCCTGCCACGATTGGAAGCCGCCATAGACGCCCTGCCTGCCGCTCGGGCGGAACTCCGCATCCTTGACGTGGAACACCTTGATGCGATCGTGATAGATGTCGATGAAGTCGAGGTAGTCCAGCTGCTGCAGTACGAAATGCGACGGGTCGTAGGCGATGTTCAGTCGCCGGTGGCCGCCGACGCGGTCGAGCAGCATCTCGAAGGTCACGCCGTCGTGCACGTCTTCGCCGGGATGGATCTCGAAGCCGATGTCCACCCCCGCTTCGTCGTAGGCATCGAGGATCGGCCGCCAGCGCCTCGCCAGTTCGTCGAATGCCGTCTCCACCAGGCCTGCCGGGCGCTGAGGCCAGGGGTACAGGAAGGGCCACGCCAGCGCGCCGGGAAAGCTGATGCTGGCATCGAGGCCAAGGTTGCGCGAGGCCTTGGCCGCCTTGAGCACCTGGCTCACGGCCCAGCGCTGGCGCTCGGCCGGATTGCCTTTCGCGGCCGCGGGCGCGAACGCATCGAAGGCCTCGTCGTATGCAGGGTGCACTGCCACCAGCTGGCCCTGCAGGTGGGTGCTGAGCTCGGTGATGGCGATGCCGTTCTCGCGGGCGACGCCGGCGAAATCGTCGCACCAGGTCTTGCTGCTGGCAGCGGCATCGAGGTCGAACAGTCGCGCGTCCCAGGTGGGAACCTGCACGCCCTTGTAGCCCAGCGACGCGGCCCACCGGGTGATGGAGTCCCAGCTGTTGAAAGGCGCGGCATCGCCGGCGAACTGCGCCAGGAAGATCGCCGGCCCCTGGAGGGTGGTGGCCATGGTGTCGTGCTCGTTGGAGAGAGGAGGCTCGGACCGGGTGGGGCGCAGGCTGCCCGACGCGGTGCCGGGCAGCCCGCGCGCCGCGCCGTCAGAAGTTGTAGCTGGCGCGCACGCCGAAGGTCCGCGGGTCACCGGTGAAGAAGCTGCCCGGCACGCGGCTCTCGATCGTGATCTTGTCCTCGATGTTCTTGACGTAGGCCTGCACGTTGAGCTTGCCGTTCGAGTTGGTCCAGGACAGGCTCGCGTCACTCTTGTGCGTGGGCGGCTGCCAGTAGCGGATGCCGGCGGCGGGGTCGCTGAGGGCATAGCCGCTCGACATCCTCTGGCCGATGGTCGCCGTCAGGTCGCCCCCGGAGGCCAGCTCGAATCGGTGGCTGTAGCCGACGGTCAGCACGGCCTTCGCCGCGCGATCGAGCGTCTGGCCACTCCAGTCGGTCGTGGTGTTGGGCTGATAGCTGCCGAACTTCGCCTTCGTCAGCGCCAGCGCTCCGCGCCACTGGCCGTTGTCGCTCGAGAGCCAGCGCCCTTCGACTTCCATGCCGTTGATCTTGGACGAGGCCGCGTTCGTCGTCAGCGAGCCGCAGCTGGCCGGATCCGGCGTCGTGCAGACCACCGAGGTCAGCTGCATGTCCTTGTAGTCGTAGTGGAACAGGGTGGCCGCGATCTGCACGCGATCGTCGAACAGCTTGGACTTCACGCCCAGTTCGAGGGCCGTGAGGTGCTCGGGGTTGTAGTTGCCGCCGTCGGAGGAGTCGTTGAAGCCGCCGGCCTTGTAGCCCGTGGCGGCCGAGGCGTAGACCATCGTGCCGGGCATCAGGTCGTGATCGACCCCGAGGCGCCAGCTCGTGTTGTCGTACTTCACCGACTTCGAGTACGCGCTCGCGCTGGTGGTCGCCGGCGGTGTCGCCGCCTGGCCGCCGAGCTTGTCGGAGCCGTCCTTCTGGTCCTTGGTCTTGCGCAGGCCCAGGGTCAGGCGGGTTGCGGGGGTCACCGAATAGGAGGCCTGGCCGAAGAGTGCCCGCGACTTGTTGGTCACGTCGATGTCGAACGGCAGCGTCACGGTGAAGGCACCGAACGGCGCGGTGATGAACGTGTTGAACGAGCTCTCGCGGTGGATGTCCTCGTCGAACACGTAAGCCCCGGCGACCCACTTCAGGGGCCCGTCGCCCGCAGAACTCAGCCGCAGCTCGTGCGAGGTCGCGGTGCTGTCGCCCTTGCCGAGCAGCACGATGGGGAATCCGAAGTACACGCCGTTGCCGCTGCCGTCGATCTCGCTCTTCAGATAGGACAGCTGATACGTGAGGTCTGCGAAGCCAAGGTTCGTCTTGAACTCCGCGCGCAGGGCGTTGTTGTCGTTGTCGGTGAACGCCGGGTTCGTGGCGCCCTTGAACGACAGTCCGGCGGTGCGCTGCGCGGTGGAGCCGCGATCCACGTACACCGGGTTCTGGATGTTGTTGCCGGTGTTCGGCGGCGAGAACGGCAGGTTGTCCACGTAGGTGCCGGTGAAGAAGTTGCCCATCGGCACCGGCGTCGGGGCGCCCCCGCCCTGGTGGCTGGTCTCGGCGGTGAGCAGCAGCGAGGTCTGCTTGCTGAACTTGGCGAGCAGGTGCACGCGCGCGGCGTAGTCGTCGCGATCGTCCATCGGCGTGCCGGTGTTCGGACCCGGATTGATGTAGCCGTCGCGCTTGCTCTTCTGCGCCACCGCGCGCAGCGCCAGGGTGTCGTTGATCGGCACGTTGACCATGCCTTCGGCGCTCATCGCACCGTAGTTGCCGGCTCCGAACTCGACGCGCGCGCCGAACTTGTCGGTCGGCTTGTTGGTGATCAGGTTGATCGCGCCGGCGGTCGCGTTGCGGCCGTACAGCGTGCCCTGCGGGCCCCGCAGCACCTCGATGCGGTCGAGGTCCATGAACGAACCGATCTGCGCCTCGTAGCGCGGAACGTAGGCCCCGTCGACGTTGAACGCTGCCGAAGGGTCACCCTTCTCGGTCATGTCCAGGCTCACCACGCCGCGGATCGCGATCTGCAGCTTGCCGCTTTCCTGCGCGATGCTGACGTTGGGCACCGCTTCGGTCAGCGCGCGAGCATCGGTGATGCCGGCGTCCTTGAGGTCTTCGCCGCCGAGCACGGTGAGCGCGACCGGGGTCTTCGAAGCCGGCTGCGCCACCTTCTGCGCCGTCACCACCACCTCCTGCAGCACCGCCGACGGCGTCGCGGGTCGCTTGGCATCGGTCGGCTGGGAGGCGGCTTCTGCCGGGGCGGCAGGCGCCGGCTGGGCTTGGGCGAACACCTGGCTTGCGGCCAGGGCCAGCGCCGTCATCGCGAGCGTGCGAGGGGCAGCGGGGAGTCGTGTGGTCATGGTCAGTCTCCTGTGTCGTTGTGCGTGTCCCAGGTGGGGCAGTAGCGGGTGCAAGTTCGCGCCCGCAAATCGTGTCCGGGCGTAGCAAAGAAGGTAAGCGCTTTCCCGTTCGGCGGCTTCAAGGGTTTCCGTGGGGGATCCGCGCTTTCTGTGAATGCGGGCTATCGATCTCGTGAATGGCGGTTACCTGGACTCCGCCCGGCGCACGCCGAGGGCATGCAGGCGCCACAGGCGGGCCAGCGTGGCCACGGGTCCACTCGTCGTGACCGCGGCGAAGGCCTCGGCCGCCTTCTCGGGCTGTCCGGCTGCCAGATAGGCCTGGCCGAGATGGAGTCGCGCTTCGTCCGGGCGCTTCAGGCCCGAGCGGCCCACCGACTGTTCGATCAGGGGCAGCCCCTGGTCGATGCGACCGATCGAGACCAGCGCCTGGCCGACCGCCAGGTTCGCGTCGGGCGTGCGCCCCACCACGTCGGGCTTCAGGCTCGCCACGTCCTCGGCGGCCTGCTTCGTTGCGAGGTCGCGCAGGCGCCGGTGCCGGTCGGCTTCGGCACCACTGCCGAGCACGCCAGCCGCGTAGCCCGATTCGATGACGCGTCGCGCCTCGGCGGGCAGGCCGGCCTGCATCGCGAGCGTCGCGAGCTCCACGTAACGCTCGCCGTCTTCCAGCGTCTGCGTGGCGAACGACAGGCGCAGGTAGTCGAGCGCCTGCCGGTCCAGCATGCCGGGCTGCCGTGCGACGCGCGCCAGCACATCGGCCCAGTATTCCTTCTTCGGGTGGTAGCGCAGCAGCTTTTCCAGCGTGGCGAGGTAGCCCTCGTCGTCCTTCAGCTGGGCCTGGCTGGCGGCGAGCATGCGCAGGGTGCTCTCGTCGACCTGCGGCTGCGGCTTCTCGGCGGCCTGCACCTGGCTTTGCAGCGCCTTGACGACACCGGCGTAGTCGCCGCTCTGGAAATAGGCGTTCAGGCGCAGCTTGTCGAGGCTGGCGCTGGCGCCGCCTTCGGCCGCGTGGCGCTCGGCGAACGAGATCACGCGCTTCCAGTCCTTCGCGCGGTAGGCCGTGCCGGCCAGCGCCTCGAGGATCTGCAGCCGCTCGGGCTTCTGAAGGTAGCTGGTGGCGAGCGCCGATTCGAAGGCTGCCAGCGCCGTGGCATCGTCGCCCGCGCCGGCCGCGGCACTGCCGCGCATCCGGTCGAGCAGATAGGTCTCGTAGGGCGTCCGCCCCGGCACCGCCTCGGCCTCGCGCAGGCGCGCCAGGGCATCCTTGTACTTGCCCGCGCGCATCAGCTCCTGCGCGGCCTGCATCGGCTTGCCGACTTCCGGCCGCACCGTCTCCTGGGCCCATGCGCCGGCAGACAGCACGATCGACAGCAGCAGGGCGGCCGTACGCCGCTTCGTCGTCGAGGGTTGCTTCATTTGACGTACTGCTCGTTGCCGACCATGCCGAGCTTCTTGAGCCCGAGGCGCTGGATGGTGGCCATCACGGCCGCGACTTGCGCGTAGGGCGCGAGCTTGTTGGGCCGCAGGTGGATCTCCGGTTGCACGGCCTGCGCGGCCTTCTCGCGGATTCGCGCCTCCAGCGCGCCCGCATCGGGCAGCAGCTCACCGTTCCACAGCACCGAGCCGTCGAAGTCGACGTCGATGCGCACCACCTCGGACTCGATCGCGGTCGGCGGCGGCTTGCCGTTGGGCAGGTTCAGATCCACGGAGTGCAGCTGGATCGGAATCGTGATGATCAGCATCACCAGCAGCACGAGCATCACGTCGATCAGCGGCGTGGTGTTCATCTCGCCCATCGGCTGGGGCTTGGCTTTCTTGTTCGCCTTGGCCACGGCGTGCTCCTCTGTCAGTTGCGCGCCGGCGGCTCGGTGACGAACGCGACCTTCGCGATGCCGGCCCGCTGGGCCGCGAACACCACGCGGCCGACCGACTCGTAGCGCCCGCCGCCATCACCGCGCACGTGCAGTTCGGGCTGCGGCTCCTTGACCGACTCGACCTTCAGCCGCTCGAACAGCGCCTCGGCGTTCGGCAACTGCAGGTCGTTCCAGAAGATGTCACCGTCGCGGTTGACCGACACGACGATGTTCTCCGGCTTGCTGGTCCGCGGCTGGTTGGCCTGCTTGGGCAGCTCGACCTTGATCGACGTGACCGCCACCGGGATCGTGATCAGGAAGATGATCAGCAGAACCAGCATCACGTCGACCAGCGGCGTGGTGTTGATCTCCGAGTTGACGCGCTTGCCGGCCGGGCCGCCGGCGCCGACGCTCATGCCCATGGCGTCAGCCTCAGGCGCGGGCCGGCGCGGCCGGCGAGACGAGCAGCATCGCGCGCAGCTTGGAGCCGAAGGTGGTCACGTAGTGCAGCGCGGTCGTGTTGCGGCCGACCAGCCAGTTGTAGCCCAGCACCGCGGGCACCGCGACCGCCAGGCCGATGGCCGTCATGATCAGTGCTTCGCCCACCGGGCCGGCGACCTTGTCGATCGAGGCCTGGCCGGCAACGCCGATGGCCGTCAGGGCATTCAGGATCCCCCACACGGTGCCGAACAGGCCGATGAAGGGCGAGGTCGATCCCACCGTGGCCAGGAAGGCGAGGCCCTTCTGCAGGCGATGCTCGACCTCTTCACCCGCCTCCTCGAGCGAGGTGGTGATCCACGAGCCGAGGTCGACCTTGGCGAGCACGCCGTCATGCTTCTTGCTGGCCTCCAACGCGGTGTCGGCGATGTAGCGGAACGCACCCTCGTCGTCGAGCGTGCCCACGCCCTGCGCGAGGTCGCCCGAGCGCCAGAAGGCCGCGCCGGCTGCGACGCTCTTCGCCTCTCGCAGCAACTTGCGCTGCTCGAGAGCCTTCATGACGATGATGATCCAGGTGCCGATGGACATGATCAGCAGCAGGCCCAGTACGCTCTTGGAGACCAGGTCGCCGTGCTCGACCATCGCTTTCAGTCCGTACGGGTTCTCGACACTCGTCGTCTGGACAGCGGGAACCGCCACGGCGGCGGCGCCGGGATCCTGCGCGAAGGCCGTGGCAGTGACGAAGGCCAGCGCGAGCAGCGCGCGGCGGGCCAGCGAGGAGAAGATGCAGCGTGTCATGGTCGTCTCTTCCGGTTCAGGGGTGTCGTGAACGACGGGTCGATAAGGGATCGGCTCGGGGCCGTGCGGTCAGTTGGACTTGAAGGCGAAGGGCACCTGCACGGTCACGTCGTGGCCCTGGCCGGTGCATCGGTACTCGGCCACGATGCGCATCGCACCCTTGGCGAAGCTCGGATGCGAAGCCTGGATCGCCTTGATGTCCCTCACTTCGCCGGCCGGGCCGAGCGTGAACTGGATCAGGGCGCTGCCTTCGTCGAGACCGGCGCGCTGTGCGTCGCGGGGAAAGGCCGCGTCGCCCATCACCTTGCCGTAGTTCGAGCAGACGACCGCAGCGCTCACGCGCTCGGGCGCGGCCGGCTTTGGCGGCGCCGGCGGAGCCTCCACGCGCGCCACGGCGGGCGGTGGCTCTGCCGGGGCGATGGGCACCGTCGCGGTGATGGTGGGTTGCGCTGGCGGAGGCGCCTGCACCTGCACCTCCGGCGGCGGCACGAAGGCCGGCGGCGGCGGCGCGATCTTCGGCGGCGGCGGCATCTCGATCACCTTGGGCGGCGGGGGCGGTGGCTTCACCTCCTCCACCAGGTGTGTCTCGATCGGCGCGTTGACGACCTGCAGCACCGCGCGGCCGAGACCGTTCATCAGCGCCCAGGCGAGTACGAGGTGGAACACGACCGCGACGCCGATCGCGAGCTGGCGGCGCCCGCCGTCCCCGCGAGGCTGCACGAAGCTCATGGCCGCACCTCGCACGGGGTGCGCCGGACGAAGCGATCGCTCGGGCGCGTCATGATGGTCTCCTGTGGGCGGGGCCGTCTGAGGGGCGGCTTCTGACTGCAGATCGGGCCTGTGGGCCCAACCGATGCCGAAAGGGTAAGCGCTTTCCCACCCATTGCCCCCCGGGTTTGCCCCAAGCTCCACCGCTTTCCATGAATGGCTCGCATTGACGAGACGCAATCCTGGCTCGCACTGTCACGCAGGTAGCCCTCTGGCTGGGAAAGGCATTTCCCGCTAACCTACACGCCCTATGTCATCCAAGCCTCCGCGCGCATCGAAGTCGGCGCGCAGCAGCCCCGCCTCGGAAGGCGCGGCTTCCATCACCGCCGTCGCCGCGCTGGCCGGAGTTTCGATTGCCACCGTGTCGCGGGTGTTGAACCGCAGCAAGCCGGTCAATGCCGAGACGCGCGAGCGCGTCGAGGCCGCCGTGGCGCAGCTGGGCTACCAGGCAAATCCGTTCGCACGCTCGCTCACGAGTGGCGAGAGCCGGCTGATCCTCGTGCTGGTGCCCGGCTTCGCCAACCCGTTCTTTGCCGAGATCGTGCAGGGCGTCGAGTCGGTGACGAGTCGCAGTGGCTACAACATCGTGCTGTCGGTGCTGCCCGACGGCGCACCGCTGGATCCTGTGTACCGTCGCCTGATCGACGGGGTGATCAGCATGGCGCACGTGCAGGATCCGGAAGCCCTCGTCGGCGCCGGCCGCGAACTGCCTTGGGTGGCTTGTTCCGAGTTCATGCCGGATTCGGGCGTACCCTACGTCAGCATCGACCACCGGCAGGCCGCGGTGGACGCCGTGCAGTACCTGCTCAACCGTGGCCACCGTCGCATCGCGCTGCTGCATGCGCACGAGGACTACGCGTGGGCCCAGCAGCGGCGCGCCGGCTACGAGATCGCGCTGACGCGGGCCGGGGTCGCGCTCGATCCGGCGCTGATACGCGTTGCGCGCGGCACCGACTACGCGGACGGCATCGAGGCGACCGGCGGGCTCCTTTCACTGCAGGCGCCGCCGACGGCGCTCTTCGCGGTGTCCGACACGCTGGCGATCGGCGCGATCAAGGCGTTTCGGAGAGCCGGGCGCCGCGTGCCGGACGACGTGGCGATCGTTGGGTTCGACAACGTGCCGCTCTCGGAAGTGTTCGAACCGAGCCTCACGACGATCGCCCAGCCGATGCGCGAACTCGGCGCGACCGCCGCCGAACTGCTCCTCGAACGACTGGCCGGAGGGAGCCCCCAGCCGCGGACCCTGGCGCACACGCTGGTCGTCCGCGAGTCCGGCTGAACCATGGAACATGCGGCGGCGACCGCGCTGGGCGTTCGGCGCCCCTGTGAACTTCACGGAATGCCGTGTGGAAGCTCGGAAACGCCGATGCGGACGTTAGCTCCATGGGGTGTCGAGAGGCTGCGGAGCAACTGCACGCGCAATTCATCCGGACGCCTCGCCACCCTTCCCGCAGAAGCGGTCTCCCTTAGCCCGAGAAGCTCGGACCATGGCCCACGCGGCCCGATCACACCCGGCCGAGCATCGCGCTCAGGAGACGATGCCGTTCTGCATGGCCCACAACGCGGCCCCGGCACAGGATGTAGTGATCGGCGGACTTGGCGGAGATCTGAGCAGGCCGTGTGATTCGGTGCGACGCAACTCCTCGGCGGCATCGGACGGCGCCAACGGCGGTCGGTTGGCAAGCTCAGCGATGAGCGCCACGTCGATATCGGCCGCGGCCAGCACCATGGCGCCGGGTTCGAGGGCGCGGGCGCGGCCGGCGCGCGTCGCACGATCTGCTCGGTCAGCATCGTTTGCAGCTGCACGCGATCGAACTCGGTCGTGGTCAGCGGGCCCGGCTTGTCCCGGATCGAGTTCGGCACACCGGTGATGCCGATGTCGTGCACCAGCGCCGCGCGATGGCCTCCAAGTCGTGGCTGAGGTGCACCAGCCGCATCGCCAGCGGGATGGCCTCGCCCCTGGCGTGCGTTGGGTAGCCGCTGCCGCTCCAGCGCGCGAAGGTGTAGCCCAGCGCCTCGCGCGCGATGCGCTAGATCATGGCGACCACGTCTTCGGGCTTCTCGTCGGGACGCGCCACCATGGCGAAGGCCATCACGTCGTGCATGACCTCGGCCGGCTTGCCGCCGTCGTGTACCAGCGTCTGCGCACGGATCGCGATCTCGTCGCCGAACAGCGTGGCCACCTCGCGCGAATGCCCGGTGCAGCCGACGTAGCGCAGCAGCGCCACTCAGTAGACCGTCTCACCGATCCGTTCAGCCGCAAGCTCAGGAGTTCCACATGAACGCCATTGCCTTCCCGACGCTTGACGATGTCTCGTCCGAGGCCCGCCCTCGTCTCGAGGGCCCGCTGAAGCACCTCGGCTTCGTGCCCAACCTGCTCGTCGGGCTATCCACGTCGCCGGCCAAGCTGGCCAGCCACGTCGAACTGTCCAGGCACTTCGCGAAGCTCGACCTCACCGGCATCGAGATGCAGGTCGTGCTGATCGTCGCCAGGCTCGAGAACGCCTGCGCCTCCTGCGTGGCGGCGCACTCGACCTTCTCGGCGGCACCGAGCTGCCCGATGCGAAGCTGGATGCGCTGGCGGCGTTCGTGCGCAGGCTGATCCGGACCCGGGGCCATGGGCCGCAGGATGCGCTGCGAGGGTTGGTCGAGGTGAGCACAAGCGCGAACAGGGTCTCGTCGTGATCATCGGCGTGGCCATGAAGACGATCGCGAACGTCGGCAACCACTTCATGCAGACCCCGCTGGATCCGCAGTTCGCGACGCAACGTCGGCAGGCGTCACCACGGCGCGCCGGCTCCGGACTGCCCACCGGGGCGGCTGCCGGCGATCGCCTACGGATTGCCGGGCAGCGCGTGCCCTTTCGACTTTCGGCCCTCGTCCAGCACGTCCTGGGGAACGGGCACCAGATCCCAGACGACGCGCAGCCAGGACAGGATCTTCAGCACGAGGTAGGTCAGGTCCAGTTCGTACCAGTAGAAGCCGCTGCGGGCCGAGTTCATGTAGCGATGATGGTTGTTGTGGAAGGCGCCGCCGAGAATCGGGATGGCCAGCAGCCACGCGTTGGTGGTGGCGTCCTGGGTCGCGAAGCGGCGGTACCGGAACCAGCCCGGCTCGACGCCATGGAGCCCCGTGTTGAGCAGGAAGGCCGCCTGCTGCGACAGCACCATGCTGACGAAGAAAGTCCACACCACGGCGCTGGCGCCCAGCCCCGTGGCCCCGAAGAACGCGGTGTACTGACCCACGCAGAACGTGGCGATGAGCAGGCCGAGCGGAAAGAGGTAGTGGTACTTGTTGAGCCAGACCAGCTCGGGGAACCTGGCGAGGTCCCGAGCCTGCGTGAGGTCGGTGTCGAGCGCGCGCTGGCTCAGCAGCCAGCCGAAGTGGGCGTGCCACAGCGAGTGGAAGCGCGGCGAGTGCTGGTCGAGCGGGCTGACGTCGGAGTACTTGTGATGCGCGCGGTGATGAGTGGCCCACCAGATGACGCCGCGTTGACCACTGAGTGCCGCCAGCAGCGCCAGGATGAACTGGAACGTGCGCGACGTCTTGAAGCTCCGGTGCGAGAAGTAGCGATGCGAGCCGGCCTCCCAGCTAAACACCCGGACGAAGTACAAGGCCACGGCGGTCCACAGCACCGTCGACGTGAGCGGCACGAAGAACACCCCCAGGCAGGCGAGGTGGACGATGACGGCGCGGATCTTGAAGGCCCGCAGGCTTTCGGCGCGCTGAAGAGGGGGCGAAGCGTCAGTCGTCATGGCAACGGTGCCGAAGTATGGCCTGTCGCCGCCGTGGCTCGCTCGGCACGGCGCGGCTACGATCGGCCGCATCGTGCACCGCCGCCTCGCTCTCGTCTCGCTCGCCGCCGGACTCGCCGCCCCGTGGGCGGCGCGGGCCGCAGCGGCGACGCTGCCACGCGCTGCCGCCGTGCCGGGCGGCGTGGCGATCGTCGATCTCGGCGCCGCCTCGTTGCGCCCGACGGCAACGTTCCATGGGCGCCGCGTGATGGTGCTGCCCCAGCCCGACCGGCCGGGTTCCTGGGTTGCCGTCGTCGGCATCGACCTTGCCGCGGATCCGAAGCGGCGACACCCGCTCAGCGTGCTCGCCGGCGATGGCTCGGTGCACGAGGTCCCGATGGCGCTCGAACCCAAGCGCTACACCGAGCAGCGGCTGACGGTGCCGCGCCGGCATGTCGACCTGTCGCCACAGGACCTGCAGAGGTACGAGCGGGAGCGCATCCACCTCGCCGAGGTGTCGAGCCGCTTCACGGCCTCGCGGGAGCCGCCGACACTGCTCCTCGCGAGCCCGACCGCGGGAGTCCGATCCTCGTCGTTCGGCCTGCGCCGGATCTTCAACGGCGAGAAGCGCAATCCGCACAGCGGGATGGACATCGCCGCCCCGACGGGCACGCCGGTCGTCGCCGCGGCTGCGGGCGAAGTGGCCGACACGGGCGACTACTTCTTCAACGGCAACACCGTGATCCTCGACCACGGTCAGGGCTTCCTGACGCTTTACTGCCACCTGTCCGCGATCGAGACCCGCGTCGGGGCGGTCGTCGGCACCGGCGAACAGATCGGCCGGATCGGCGCCACCGGCCGGGCGACCGGAGCCCATCTGCACTTCAGCGTCTACCTGAATGCGACGCCGGTCGATCCGGCACTATTCCTGGCGCAGTGAGCCGCCGGAGGCGATCCGGCGCGTTGTCGCAGAACTTGGCAGTCGCGATCAGCGCGGAGCCGACGCCGGCGCACCGAACAGTGGCGGCATCTCCTCGTCCTCCTCGGGCGCGGTGATGTTGATGTTGACGTTCTGCACGTCGAGCTTCTTCTGTTCGCCGAGGCCCGTCAGCACGAGTTCGGGCTTCCACAGGATGAAGGCGACCATCACCAGTTGCAGCGCGACGAAGGAGACCGAGCCGCGGTAGATGTCGCTCGTCCGCATCGCGGCGACGCGCTGGCGCGTGACCTTGTCGGTGTAGTCCGCCTTCGGCGCCACGCTGCGCAGGTAGAACAGCGCGAAGCCGAACGGCGGCGTCAGGAACGAGGTCTGCAGGTTCATCGCGACCATCACGCCGAACCAGATCAGGTTGATCTCCATCTCCTTGAGCACCGGCAGCAGCAGCGGCAGCAGGATGAAGGCGATCTCGAAGAAGTCCAGGAAGCAGCCGAGCACGAAGATCAGCGCGTTGACGAACAGCAGGAAGCCGAGCTCCCCGCCGGGCAGCGCCGCGAACAGCGTCTTCACCCACACCGGCCCGTCGATCGCCTGGAAGGTGAGCGAGAAGATCGTCGAGCCGATCAGCACGAACATCACGAACACCGAGAGCTTGGTCGACGAGTCGAGCGCTTGCTTCAGCAGCGGCATCGACAGGCGCCTGCGCGACGCCGCCATCAGCATCGCACCGGCGGCGCCCATCGCGCCGCCTTCGGTCGGCGTGGCCACGCCGAGGAAGATCGTGCCGAGCACCAGGAACACCAGCATCAGCGGGGGGATCAGCACGAAGGTGACCTGGCGCGCCAGCGCCGACAGCAGGTTCGTCTTCGCCAGCCGGTCCGCCACCGCCACCAGCCAGGCGAAGAAGATCGTGACCATCAGCGCGACGACGACGCGCTCGTCGATCGGCGGCACGATCGACGGGTCGCCACCGAGCCGCGCCTTGAGCTGCGCCCAGTGCTCGAAGACCAGCGCGCCGACGATCGCCGAGGCCCCGGTCAGCAACGCGAGCGACGTGTGGCCTGTGCGCCCGCTCGGCTCGTGGTAGATGCGCGCCTGGCGCGGCAGCGCCGGCACCCACGATGGCCGCACGACCGCCAGCACGAGCATCGCGACGATGTACAGGCCCACCAGTGCGAAGGCTGGGATGAAGGCGGCCTTGTACATGTCGCCGACGCTCTGGCCGAGCTGGTCGGCGATGATGATCAGCACCAGCGACGGCGGAATGATCTGCGCGAGCGTGCCGGACGCGGTGATCACGCCGGCTGCGAGCGGCCGGCTGTAGCCATAGCGCATCATGATCGGCAGCGAGATCAGGCCCATGCTGATCACCGAGGCCGCCACCACGCCGGTGGTGGCCGCGAGCATCGCGCCGACCAGCACGACGGCGATCGCCAGTCCGGACCGCATCGAGCCAAACACCTGGCCAATCGTCTCGAGCAAGTCCTCTGCCATGCGGCTGCGCTCGAGGATCAGGCCCATGAACGTGAAGAACGGAATCGCGAGCAGCACGTCGTTGCTCATGATCCCGTACAGCCGCAGCGGCAGCGCGTTGAAGAACTGCGCCGGCACCACGCCGAGTTCCACGGCGATCCAGCCGAACGTCATCCCGGTGGCCGCCAGGCCGAAGGCGACCGGGAAACCCGTCAGCAGGAACAGCAGCAGCGCCGCGAACATGATCGGCGCGAGGTTGGCGGCGAGCCAGCTCATCGGGCGCTCCCGCCGGCCGTGCCGCGTTCACGCAGCGCCTGTTCACGCTGCAGTTCCTCGAGCAAGCGCTCCTCGTCGGTCTTCTCGGGCCTGGCGTGCGGATCCGGTCCGGCGCCGGCGAGGAAGGCGACGCGCTTGAACAGCTCCGACATGGATTGCAGCGCCAGCAGCACGAAGCCGACAGGCACCAGCACGTACAAGGGCCAGCGGATCAATCCGCCGGGGTTGGCCGAGATCTCGCCGCTGTCGTAGGCGGTGGCCACCGAGGGCAGGGCGGTCCAGACGATGAAGACGCACAGCGGCAGCAGGAAGAACAGGATGCCAACGACGTCGATCGCCACCTGCACGCGACGCGACAGGCGCCCTGCGACGACGTCGATGCGCACGTGCTGGTCATGCAGGAACACGTAGCCCGCGCCGAGCAGGAAGACGGCGGCGAACAGGTACCACTGGGCCTCCAGGAAGGCGTTGGAACTCATCGAGAACGCCTTGCGGATGACGGCATTGCCGGCGCTGATGACGACTGCAGCGAGCAGCAGCCAGCCGACGGCGCGGCCGATGCGCTCGGTGATCCAGTCGACCGCCCGGCAGAACGCCAGCAGTGCGTGCATGCGGAAACCCTCCTCGCGGACGTGATGTGTCGGTGGGGCCGGTCCCTCACGAACGAACCCCGCCGGCCGGCGGGGTTCGCATCGGGCCCGGGCCGGCGGCCGCGCCGCCGGTCGTCGTCGATGTCAGCCGCGCAGCACGCCGGCCATGAAGTCGTCGAAGGTGTTCTCGGTGACGCGCATCCAGCTCACCGCGTCCTTCTGGAAGGCGGTGTAGCTGTCGTACAGCTTCTTGAAGTTGGCGTTCTGCGCGCCCAGTTCCTGGTACATGCCCTGCGCGACCTTGTAGAAGCCCTCCATCACCGGCCTGGGGAAAGGCTTGACCTGCGTCCCGCCGGCGATCAGGCGGCGCAGCGCGGCGGCGTTGCGGCCGTCGTACTTGGCCATCATGTCGGCATTGGCCTCGTGCGCGGCGGCCACGAGGATGGCGCGGTAGTCGGCCGGCAGCGCGTCGAACGCCTTGTTGTTGACGATCCAGCCGAGCGCGGCGCCGCCTTCCCAGAAGCCGGGGTAGTAGTAGAACTTCGCGACCTTGTGGAAGCCGAGCTTCTCGTCGTCGTACGGGCCGACCCACTCGGCCGCGTCGATCGTGCCGCGCTCCAGCGCCGGGTAGATGTCGCCGCCGGGGATCTGCTGCGGCACGGCGCCTGCGGCGCTGAAGAGGCGCCCGCCGAGGCCGGGGATGCGCATCTTCAGGCCCTTCACGTCGTCCATCGACGCGATCTCCCGGCGGAACCAGCCGCCCATCTGCGCACCGGTGTTGCCGGAGATGATGTAGCGCACGCCCTGCGGCTTGAGGAAGTCGTTGAAGAGCTTCTCGCCGCCGCCTTCGGCCCACCAGGCGTTCATCTGGCGGAAGTTCATGCCGAACGGGATGCACGAACCGAAGGCCCACGTCGGGTCCTTGCCGACGTAGTAGAAGGCCGCCGTGTGCGAGCACTCCACGGTGCCGGCGGCCACCGCATCGGCGGCCTGCGGCATCGGCACGATCTCGCCGGCCGGCGCCACGCTGATCTGGAACTTGCCGTTGGTGGCTTCCGAGACGCGCTTGGCCACGTCCTCGGCCGCGCCGTAGATGGTGTCCAGCGACTTCGGGAAGCCCGACGAGCAGCGCCAGCGCACCGCGGGCTGGGCCTTCACGATGGCCGGAGCGGCCATCAAGGCGGTGCCGACACCGGCGCCGATGCCGGCGTGGCTGAGGAATTTGCGACGTTCCATGGTGGGTCTCCTACCGGGTTGACGAGATCACGACGACACGCGCCACGGACTGAAGGCGCGGTGACAGCGTGGACGGTAGCGAGGGAGAATTCGTCGGCCAAGACGAAAGACGGGCCTTCTCGATTCCATTTTCTGGAGTTGCCGAATGCGGATCGACAACCTGAACTACAAGCACCTCCACTACTTCTGGGTGATCGTGAAGAGCGGCGGCGTGGCCAAGGCGGGCGAGAAGCTTCACGTCACGCCGCAGGCGTTGTCCACGCAGATCCGGCAGCTCGAGGCGGCGATCGGCGAGCCGCTGTGGCAGCGGGCCGGCCGCCGGCTCGAGCTCACCGAGACCGGCCACCTCGTGATGGACTACGCGGACCGCCTGTTCAGCGTCGGCGAAGAGCTCAAGGACGCGCTGCGCGGGCGCCGCGACGGCGCCGCGCAGGCGCCGCTGCGCATCGGCGTGGCCGACGTCGTGCCCAAGCTGCTGGCGGCCGACGTGGTGAAGCCCGCGCTCAGCGGAGGCCACGCGCGCCGGCTGGTGTGCCGGGAAGGGCGCTTCGCCGACCTGCTCGCGCAGCTGTCGGTGCACCGGCTCGACGTGGTCATCTCCGACCGGCCGATGAGCAGCACGATGAACGTGCGCGGCTACAACCACCTGCTGGTGGACTGCGGCGTGAGCTTCCTCGCGACGCCGGCGCTGGCGCGCCGCTTGCGCCCCGGCTTCCCGCACAGCCTGGACGGCGCGCCGATGCTGATGCACGGCGACGATTCGGCGCTGGCGCCACGCCTGCTCCAGTGGTTCGACCGCATCGGCGTGCGTCCCGACGTGGTGGCCGAGTTCGACGACACGGCACTGATGAAGGCCTTCGGCGAGGCCGGGCTGGGCTTCTTCACGGTTGCCAACCGCGTGGCCGAGATGATCTCGCGCCAGCTGCGCGCGCCCATCATCGGCCGCACCGACGACGTGACGGTGCAGGTCTACGCGGTGACCTGCGAGCGGCGGCTGCGCCACCCGGGCGTCGTCGCGATCAGCGAGGCGACCGGTGACGACCGCCGCGCCTGAGCCTCGCCCCCCTCCTCCACGAGCGCTCCGATGAAACTGATCACCTGGAACACGCAATGGTGTCGCGGGCTCGACGGCGTGGTCGATCCGCAACGCATCGTCCGCACGGCCCGCGCGATGGGCGACTTCGACGTGCTGTGCCTGCAGGAGGTCGCCAGCGGCTTCGACGCCATGCCGGGCGCGCCCGGCCACCAGCCCGAGCAGATCGCGGCCTGCCTGCCCGGCTTCCGGGTCTTCTTCGGTGCGTCGGTGAACGACGTGGCGGCCGACGGCAGCGTGCAGCGCTTCGGCAACCTGGTGGCGACCCGCCTGCCGGTGGCGCATGTCCAGCACCATCCGCTGCCGTGGCCGGCGGACCCGGCGGTGGCCTCGATGCCGCGCATGTGCACCGTGGTCACGCTGATCGCGCCGGGCATCGGGCCCGTGCGGGTGATGACCACGCACCTCGAGTACCGCTCCGCCGTGCAGCGCCTGGCCCAGACGCACGCCGTGCGCAACCTGCAGGCGGAGGCCTGCGCGCTGGCGGCGGCGCCGCCGAAGGCGAGCGCGGACGACCCCTCCCCCACGCGCCCGCGCGTGCACACACCGCACGCGATCCTGTGCGGCGACTTCAATTCGCCCCCCGCGTCCGCAGAGCATGCGGTGATCGAGTCGGGCGGTCCGGCCTCGCTTCGCGACGCCTGGACACTGGTGCATGGCAAGACGCCTCACGCGCCGACCTTCGCGCTGGAGGACCGCACCTACGAGAGCGCACCCGTCGCGTTCGACTTCGTGTTCGTCAGCGCCGACCTGGCGCCGCGGGTCGCACAGGTGGAGGTGAACCAGGCCACCCGGAGTTCCGACCACCAGCCCGTGCTCGTGAGCTTCCGCTAGCTTGCGGCACACTCGATGTGATGCCCACCCCGCGATCCACCGACCCGACCCCGACCCTGTTCAGGAGCGCCGGCGCGTTCGAGGCGTGGCTGAAGAAGCACCACGCCGCCTCCGACGGCCTGTGGCTGCAGATCGCCAAGCGGGGTGCCGCCGAACCCAGCATCACCTACGCGGAAGCGGTGGAGATCGCGCTGTGCTGGGGCTGGATCGACGGACAGAAGAAGAGCCTCGACGACCAGCATTTCCTGCAGCGCTTCACGCCGCGGCGACCGCGCAGCGTGTGGTCGAAGATCAACGTCGACAAGGCCACGGCGCTCATCGAGGCGGGCCGGATGCAGGCGCCCGGTCTCGCGCAGGTCGAGGCCGCCCGGGCCGACGGGCGATGGGCGCGGGCCTACGACGGCGCGCGCACCTCCGAGATCCCGGAAGACTTCGCGGCGGCACTCGACGCCGCACCCAAGGCCAAGGCCTTCTTCGCGACGATCGACGCCGCCAACCGCTACGCCGTGCTGTGGCGCATCCAGACCGCGGTGAAGGCGGAGACGCGCGCCCGGCGCATCGCGCAGTTCGTGGCGATGCTCGCGCGCGGCGAGACCGTTCACCCCGCGCGCCCGCGTTCCGCAGGCTGATGCCCGCCGTACCGCACGCCTCGATCGCCCGCGCCGCGGCCTGGATGGCCGGCTGGCTGACGTTGATGGTCGTGATCGCCGTGGCGGGGCGCGAGGCCTCGCGCGAGCTGTCGGTGTTCCAGATCATGCTGCTGCGCTCCACCCTCGGCATGGCGATGCTGTGGCCGCTGGTGCGCGCGGCCGGCGGTCTGGCCGCGGTGCGCACCGAGCGGCTGCCCCAGCATGTGCTGCGCAACGCGGTCCACTACGCGGCGCAGTACGGCTGGTTCGTCGCGCTGACGCTGATCCCGCTCGCGCAGGTGGTGTCGATCGAGTTCACGATGCCGATCTGGTCGGCCGCGCTGGCGGTGGCCTTCCTCGGCGAGCGCATGAGCGGCCGCAAGTGGTTCGCCGTGCTGCTCGGGCTGGTGGGTGTGGCGGTCATCGTGCGCCCTCGCACCGGCGCGCTCGACGTCGGTCAGCTGATCGCGCTGGCCGCCGCGCTCGGCTTCGCGGTCTCGGTGGTGCTGGTGAAATCGCTCACCCGCACCGACGCGCCGGTGGCCATCAGCTTCTGGATGCTGGTGGTGCAGAGTGCGATCGGGCTCGTGCCGGCGCTGGCGGTCTGGCAGTGGCCCTCGGCGGCGGCCTGGGGCTGGGTGGTGCTGGTGGCCTTCTGCGGCACCTACTCGCACTACTGCTTCGCCCGGGCGATGCAGTACGCGGACGCCACGGTGGTGGTGCCGATGGACTTCCTGCGCGTGCCGCTGACCGCGCTGGTGGGCTGGCTGGCCTACGCCGAGCGGCTGGACCTGTTCACGGTGCTGGGCGTCGGGCTGATCCTGGCCGGCAACCTGCTCAACCTGCTTCGCTGGCCGCTGCGCGCTCGATCCTAGCCGGCACGTACTTGTGCCACGGCGTGCCGGCGAAGGCATCACGGTCGTCGATCGAGGTGAGCTCGTTGGGCGCCACGCTGGTGTCGGCCGCGGCCGGGAAGTCGGTGCCCTGGCCGTTGGGCAGCGAGACATGGCCGGGCTGCATGCGGTCGGAGAGTTCCACCGCCACGAGCGTCGATCCGCGGGCCGTCGTCACGCGGGCGTGGTCGCCGTCGGCGAGGCCGAGGCCTGCGGCATCCTGGGGATGGATGCGCAACGCGCCCGCGCGGTCCTTGCGGCGCCACTCGGGGTTGCGGATGATGGTGTTGGCCGTGTACGAGCGCCGCTCGCCGGCGGACAGCACGAACGGATAGGCCGCCGGCGGGCGCGGTGCCGCTTCGTCGGCCAGCCCCGCGATCTCGCCGAAGAACTCCGGCAGCGCGAGTTGCAGGCGGCCGGTCGGCGTCGCGACCCGGCGCCACGATTCGCTCCACTCGTCCTCCGAGAACACCACGCCCGACGGCGCGGCGAGGATCGCGTCGAAGAGCGCGTCGGCCAGTTCGCCCGCGTCCTTCGCGTCGGCGCCGATGCCCGCACGCCGCACCGACGCCGCCTGGTGCTTCACCGCCAGCTGGCAGATCCCCCACAGTGCCGCGGCCTCGGCACAGCCCTCGGGCAGCTGGTCGCCGATCGCCCGGTACAGCAGCACCGGCAGCAGGGCAGCCAGCGACGGCTGCTCGGCCACCAGCCGGCCGACGGCGGTGCGGAACGCGGCGCGTCCCTGGCCCCATGCGGCGCGCAGCGCGGCCACGGCCGGGCGCGGCAGCACGCCGGCCTGCTCGAGCAGGCGCGCATGCAGCTCCGCCTCGGAGAACAGTCCTTCGGGCGGCGGCATCAGCGCGCGCCGCAGGTGGAACACGTTGTGCGGGAACTCGAAGTTGAAGAAGGTCGCCTCGGCCTTCTCGAGCTGGCTGGCCACCGGCAGCACGTAGTGCGCGAGGCGCGCGGTCTCGGTCAGCGTCACGTCGACGACCACCAGCAGCTCGAGCGCCGCGAGCGCCTCGCGCATGCGCGGCGCATCGGCCAGCGAGTGCGCCGGGTTCGCCGATTCGACCCACATGCCGCGGAAGCGCTTCGGGTGATCGGTGAGGATCTCGTCGGGCAGGCTGTTGCACGGCATCAGCCCGCCGATGATGGGCGCCTCGGTCACTGGCGTGCGCTTGACCGAGCCCGGCCCCGTGGCCGCCGCCACCAGCGGCACCAGCGAGGCCGGCCGGTACGTCGCGCCGGGCTTGCCGAAGTGCCCGGTGAGCAGCATCAGCAGCAGGTGCAGGTACGACACCAGTGTGCTGTGCCGGTTCATCTGCACGCCCAGGTCCTCGAAGCTCGCCACGCTCTTCGCGCGCGCGATGCGGCGCGCGACGTCGCGCACCACGGTCTCGTCGAGGCCGGCCTTGGCCGCCTGCGCGGCGATGTCGAGCGTCGCGAACAGCGGCCGCACCTCGTCCAGCCCATCGGCGTGTTCGGCGATCCAGGCCTCGGCGACCAGCCCCTCCTGCACGACCGTGGCGATCATCGCGGACAGCAGGAAGGCGTCACCGCCGGGGCGCACGGCGAGGTGGATGTCGGCGAGGTCGGCGGTCTCGCTGCGGCGCGGGTCGATCACGATCAGCGTGCGCGCCGGATCGCGCGAGATCTCACGCAGCGTGACGCGGGCGCGCGGGATGCCGTGCGAGTGCCACGGGTTCTTGCCGAGCATCAGCGCCACCTCGCAGTGCTCGAAATCGGCGCGTGCGATGCCGCCCATCATGCAGCCGGCCACGTAGATGGCGCCGGTCTTCTCCTGCGCCAGCGCGCTCGACTGGTAGCGCATGCCCAGCGCGGCGCGCATCGGCCGGCTGTAGACGCTCGGCAGGTGGTTGCCCTGGCCGCCGCCGCCGTAGTACATCAGGCTGGCGCCGCCGTGCGCGCCGGCCAGCGCCATCGCCCTGGCGGTGACCTCGCGGATCGCGGTGTCCCAGTCGATCTCGTCGAAGCCGCCGTCGGCGCGCCGGCGCAGCGGCTTCGTCAGGCGGTGCGGGCCGTTCTGGTAGTAGTCGATGCGCGAAGCCTTCTCGCAGGCGTAGCCGCGCGAGGCGGGGTGGGCATCGTCGCCGCGCACGCGCACCAGCCGGCGACCATCGTCGCCGCCGAGCTCGACCTCCAGGCCGCAGTTGCACTCGCAGAGGATGCAGGCGGTGGGCTGCCACGGGGCATGCTCGCCGCCAGGGGTCTGCGCATCGTCTCGGGTCGTCTCCATGGTCGTTCTCCTTGCGTGGTGCAGGCGAGCCTGCCGTCGGTCAGCGCGCGTCCGGCACCAGCGGGCCCGCGCGCAGCCAGCCCAGCACCTCGTCCCACAGCGGCCGCGCGGCCGGGCGGAAGTAGCCCATGTGGCCGATGGACTTCAGGCCCAGGCTGGCCGGGTGCAGGTTCACGGTGCGGCACTCGGCGTTGCGGTAGGCGGCCACGAAGGCATCGCGCGAGACCGGCGGCGCCCAGTGGTCGTCGAGCGCGTTCAGCGCGACCATGGGCGTGCGCACGGCGGCGAAGCGCTCGGCCAGCCGATGGGCGCGCATCGCCGGGTCGTCGAAGAAGTAGCGCGGGTACTGGCACCAGCGCCGCCATTGTCGGTAGACGTCCAGCGGCAGGTCTTCGCCCATGCCGAGCAGGCGCCAGGGCAGGTAGCCCTTCCAGCGCGTGAGCAGCGGCCCGAGCACGCGCCACATGAACAGCACGCGCAGCCGCTCCAGCGGCGGCATCCAGCCATGCCAGCCGGCGCCGGTGGCGAAGGTCAGGAAGCGCGCCACGCGCTGGTGGTTGGGCAGCAACCCGAAGGCGTGGCCGCCGTAGGAGTGGCCCACCATCACGAGCGGGAGGCCGTCCTGCGGCACGGCGTCGACGGCGGCGGCCAGGTCCAGCCGCGCCCAGTCGAGGTAATCCATGCGGAAGCCGCGCAGCGACTCGGGGCGGCTCAGTCCGATGCCCCGGTAGTCGAGCGTCAGCACGTGAAAGCCCTGGGCAGCCGCGTGCTGGGCGAAGCGGCGATAGAAGCCCTGCGGCACGCCGGTGGCCCCGGCCACCACGAGGTGCGCGACCGGCTCGCCCTGCGCCGGGTAGCGCAGCGCGGTGAGGCGGTAGCCGTCGGCCGCGACGAGCGGGGTGGTCACGGGCTGCACGGCGGCCTGGGGGACGTCGGTCGGGGTCATGGAGCTTCCTCAGGGTGCGCCGGCGCTGCGGCGCGCCGGCAGTTCGTGCTGCAGCAGGGTGAGCAGGGCCGTCGCGGCGGCGGTCATCGGCGCGCCGCTGCGCGCCACGCGCGCCTGGATCAGCGCACCCTCGTACGAGGCCACCACCAGCGCGGCCAGCGGTTCGGCGCGGCCAGGCGACGCACCGGCGGCCACCAGCAGCCGCGCGAGGCGCTGGCGGATGCCGTCGAAGGCGTTCGCCAGCGCCTCGCGCAGCGGCAGGTCGTCGGCCGTGGTCTCGAGCGCCACGGTGGCCAGCGGGCAGCCGCGCTCGAAGTGGCTGCGTTCGAGCTGCTGCTGCCCCATCTGCAGCCAGCCGGCCAGCACGGGCAGCGGGTCGGCCCCTTCGTCGATCAGGCGGTCCAGCGAGGCATGGATGTGCGCGGCCGTCGCCTCCACCGCCGCCACCGCGAGCGCCTGCTTGCCGCCCGGGAAGTGGTGGTACAGCACGCCCTTGGGGGCGCCGGCCTGCTCCAGCAGCTCGGTCAGGCCGACGCCGTGGTAGCCGCGGTGCTGCAGCGCGCGCGCCATGGCGTGCACGAGGCGGGCGCGGGTGTCGGCGGGCTCGGAGGGCGCCACCGGGGTGGACGAGGAGGGACGGGGGGACATGCGCCCCATTCTCTAGACCGGTCGGTCTAGTGTCAAGCGAAGGGAGAAGCGGGACACTCGGCACCGGTCGCCGCCTGGCGACCGCTGACCGGGAGACTCCGATGACCCGACCCGTGGTGAACCTCGACGAGCTGGCCTTCGACGATGTCGAGGCCAATGGCTGCTACACCTCCCGCCGTGCCTGCTTCAGCGCGTCGATCGGCGCGCGGCAGCTCGGCTACAACCTGACCGAGCTGCCGCCCGGCAAGGCGCAGTGCCCGTTCCATTCGCACCGCGCCGAAGAGGAGATGTTCCTGATCCTCGAGGGCGAGGGCGAGCTGCGCTTCGGCGAACGGCGCTACCCGATCCGCCGCCACGACGTCATCGCCTGTCCGACCGGCGGCCCCGAGGTGGCACACCAGATCGTCAACACCGGCCACACCGTGCTGCGCTACCTCGCGGTCTCGACGATGGCCGACGTGGAGATCTGCGAGTACCCGGACTCCGGCAAGGTCGGCCTGTTCGCGAGCGCGCCCGGCACGCCGCGATTGCGCGCCCTGCACCGCACCGTTTCGGCGGTGGACTACTACGACGGCGAGAGCACCTCGGTACCCGGCGGCCCCAGCTGAGCGGCCGGGCCGCGCGCGTTCAGCGCCCGCGCCGCGCCGCCTCGATGGCGGCGACGTCGATCTTCTCCATCGACATCATCGCCTCGAAGGCGCGGCGGGCTTCCTCGCCACCGGCCCCGATCGCCTCCATCAGCACGCGCGGCGTGATCTGCCACGACAGGCCCCAGCGGTCCTTGCACCAGCCGCAGGCGCTGGGCGAGCCGCCGTTGCCGACGATGGCGTTCCAGTAGCGGTCGGTCTCGGCCTGATCCTCGGTGGAAATCTGGAACGAGAAGGCCTCCGAGTGCCCGAAGGCCGGCCCGCCGTTCAGGCCGAGGCAGGGAATGCCGGCCACGGTGAACTCCACGGTCAGCACGTCGCCGGCCTTGCCCGACGGATAGTCGGCCGGCGCGCGGTGCACCGCGGTCACGCGGCTGTCGGGGAAGGTGGCGGCATAGAAGCGCGCCGCGGCTTCCGCCTCCTTGTCGAACCACAGGCAGACGATGTTCTTGGGCATGGCCGGTCCTTTCGTGCGAAAGCGAGTGCAGGTCTTCGACGACGATCGGACGGGCCGAGATTCGACCGACCGCTAGTTCGGCGCGGAGCCCGTCACCCGGGCGAAGAAGTCGTGGATGGCGGTGTCGCCCATGCTGCGCGCGTCGGCCAGCTCGCCGGCCTTCGTGGCATAGACCACCTGGCCCTGCGGCGACAGAACCGCCACGGCCGGGATGCCCTTCTTCAAGGGCACGCCGTACGACTCGGCGAGCGCCACGTTGCGGTCGAAACGGCCGACGTCGACCTTCACGACGCGGAAGTTCTTCGCGATCAGCGGCGCCGCGGCGCCTTCGTTGAAGGCGAGGTCGAGCACCTTGCAGTCGCCGCACCAGTTGGCGCCGAAGACCACCAGCACCGGCACCCGCGCCCGGGCGGCCTCGGCGAGCGTGGCCGCGATCTGCGCCTTCGCGTCGGCGTTCTCGTCGTAGGGGCCGGGGGCAGCGGTCGCCCCCGCCGCCGCAGCGGCCAGGGCACAGAGGAGGAGGATTCGACGGCGCATGGCGTTGTCCGGGAGCGAAAGCCGCCGGATGCTACTGCTTCGGCGGCTCCGGCTGGGTCCTGGCCACGGCGCTCATCGGATCCGGCCAGGCCGCGTACGGCCGTCGACCTTGGTTGCGATGGCGCTTCAGCGCGCCCCGTGCAGCAGCCACTCGTGGGCCTCGTGGCCCATCACGCCGAGCGCCGCGGCCAGCAGCAGGTACTGCGCGGCGTAGCGGAACCTGTCGGCAGCGCGGGCCAGCCTGGCGTGCTCGGGCGTCGTGCCTTTCAGCGCGGCCCACACGCTGGGCGCGGCGACCACGGCGATCAGCAGCAGCAGCGGGCTCGGCCGCCACAGGAAGAGGGCGACGAGCAGCGGCACGCCGAGCAGCCACAGGCGTGGCGAGATCACGCCGACGACCCGGCCACCGTCCAGCGGCGCGAGCGGCAGCAGGTTGAACAGGTTCAGCATGAAACCGGCCTGCGCCAGCGCCATGTACAGCCGCCCCTGGCCGTCGAGCGCGAGCAGATAGCACACGAGCGCGGCGATGCTGCCGAGCATGGGCCCGGCCATGGCGATGCGCGCCTCGGCCTCGGGCTCGAGCCGGGTCTCCTTCAACGAGATCCAGGCGCCGACGAAGGGGATGAAGACCGGCGCACCGACGTTCAGCCCGTGCTGGCGCGCGGCGATGTAGTGGCCGAGCTCGTGCACGAGGATCAACAGCACGAAGCCCACCGCGTAGGGCCAGCCGAAGCTGATCGCGTAGACCGCCATCGAGACGAGCATGGTCCCGCCGGTGGTCAGCAGCTTGCCGAAGCCCCCCTTGGCCAGCAGCGCGAGCAGCAGCTTCACGGCGGCGACGGCAGGGCCGCCCGGTAGGCCTCGGTGATCTGCTGCGACTTGCGCAGCGCCAGCTCGCGGATCTCCGGCCCCAGCGAGGCGACCTTGTCGGGGTGGTACTGCGCCATCAGGCTGCGGTAGGCCTCGCGGATCTCCTCCGGGCTCGCCTGTTCGGACACGCCGAGCACCTCCCACCATGGCGGCGTGGCTGGCGGCGTCACCGCGGGCGGCTCCGGAGGCGACTCGGCGCGCGGCGACTCAGCGCCGCGACCTTTCAGCAGGAAGCTCACCAGCCAGTAGCCGCCGGCACCGGCGATCAGCACCACCAGCCACTCCGTGACGCTCATCGCTCGGCCTCCCGGTCCAGCGAACGCGCGGTGGCCTGCAGCGCCGGCAGGCGCGCACTGCCCTCGGGCAGCGCCTCGATCTGCTCGTTCACGCGCAGTTGCAGCTGCCGCTTCAACTCGTCCAGGCGCCCCGCCGCCGCCTCCTGCGATGCCACGTCGGCCAGGGTGACGTGCGGCGCCACCCGCAGGCTGACCCGCCGCACGGCGTTGACGCAGAACGGCGGGCAGGCGACGCACTCGAGCGCCAGCAGCCGGAAGACGCCGGGCGCGAGACCCTGCGCGAGCGCGTCGCGCCGCAGGCCCAGCAGCACGGCGGCGATGCAGGCGTACATCGCGGCGATCACGGCCAGCGTGGCCGCGGTGTGGCGCAGCACGAACAGGCACAGCGGCAGCGCGACGAACATCGTCAGCCCCAGCAGCGCGACGCCGATGCGCGGCAGGCGGCCGATGCGCGGCAGCCGGAGCTCGCCGGCGGCCGCCTCGGCCAGGCCCTGATCGAGCTTCCAGCGCACGCGCGCCAGCGCCTGCCACGGCGCCAGGGGGTTGGGCAGCCAGGGTTCCTGGCCCGCGATCTTCCAGCCGTTGGCGCCGAAGGCGGGCCGCCAGCGGCCACCCGCCGAGCGCACCAGCACCAGTTCGTCGTGGCGCAGCAGCAGCAGCGCGTCGTAGAGGTACAGGCCGGTGGCCAGCAGCACCAGCCACGCCTCGGCGCTGAGGTTCACCGGTTCAGCTCTTGCGCTTGAAGAGCTTGGCGATGCCCGCCAGCAGTGCCACCGCTGCGGCGGCCACCAGCTTCCAGCCCGCGGCCAGCGCGCCGAGCAGCACCTTCCAGAAGCCGGTCTTGGTGGCGACGGCCGCCGCGCCACCGGCGACGAGCGCCGCGAGACCGAACTGCGCGACGCGGTCGCCCTGCTTGAACTCGCTGTACTTCTCGCCGGCGTTGAAGTCGAAGCCGGTGAGCACCTTCTTGAACTGCGCCACGTCCTGGTCGAGCGTCTCGGGCGAGGACACCAGCACCACGCGCTCGTAGCCGCTGCGGCCCAGCACGCGCACGGTGTAGTTGATCACCGGCCGGTTGTCGTCGACCGAGTGGATGCGCAGGCCCCACTCGAGGCGCTTGGTGGCCGGGTCGTAGTGGGGCGGCACGTACCAGCCGTCGGTGATCAGCGCCGGAAAGCCCGCCTTCTTGCGCTCCTCGTTGGACGGCCCGTCCGAGTCCTTGAGCTGCTGCAGCAGCGCATCGGCGTCGATCTTCTCGTCGTCCTTCACGTAGCCCGCGTCGTCGAACTCGAAGGTCGCCCACCAGGCGCCGTTGGTGACGATGTTCAGCCCGGACGTGGGCAGGTTGCCGGTGAGCTTGAGGAACTTGTTGCTCTCCGACTCCGACAGTGCCGCCGTCTTCTCGGGCAGCTCGATCTTCGCGCGGCTGCCGAGCGTGAAGCTCAGCGGCCCGGGCTGCCAGGCCAGGTCGTCGAAGGGGCTGTGCTTCTGGCCCGGCTCGTCGGCGGCGAAGGCCGACACGGACGGGACGATCGCCAGCAGGGCGATCACGGCGGTACGACGGATGTTCACGGTATGGGCCTCCCTGCCTCTGTGTTCTCGTTCGTCGGGCGAGCGTCTTCGCGTGGCCCGTGCGGCATTGTCACGCAGCCGTCATGCACCGGGCCACCCCGCGAATCACCGCGCGGAAGAGGCTCGCGCCGCAGCCCGACCGGCTCGGCGAAGCCGCCGCGCGACACGCTGACCGATGGCGCCTGAGTCAGGCCGGCGCGGTGTCTTCGGGCGCGGGTTCGAGCGCCCCGGTGTCGATGCGCCGGCCCGGGAAGTCGACCACCACGCGCAGCCCGCCGAGCGGCGAGTCGTCGAGCCGGATCGAGGCGCCGTGCGCGAGCACCACGCTGCGCACGATCGACAGGCCCAGGCCCACGCCGCTGGCCTGCTCGCGATGCATGCGCTCGAAGCGCTCGAACATGCGCTCGCGGTCGGCCGGCGGGATGCCGCTGCCGGAATCGTCGAGCATCAGGCGCAGGTCGGGCCCGAGCGAGTGCACCTGCAGCTCGACGCGCCCGCCGGGCGGCGTGTACTTCAACGCGTTGCTCAGCAGGTTGCGCAGCAGGGTCTGCACGCCGAACGAATGGCCGCTGAGCAACGCGGCATCGCTGCGGCAGGCGATCGCCACGCCCTTGGCCCGCGCCTCGGGCGCCACCTGCGCCACCACATCGGAGATGACCTCGGTGAGGTTGACCTCCTCGGCCATCTCGCCGTCGTGCGGCGCGTCCAGTCGAGCGAGCGTGAGCAGCTGCTCCTGCAGGTGCGCGCAGCGGTCGACGCTGGCCACCAGGTCGCGCACCGACTCCTCGCGCGCGCGGGCATCGGCCGCATGCGCCACGTTCTGCGCCAGCACGCGCAGGCTGGCCAGCGGCGTGCGCAGCTCGTGCGCCGCCATCGCGGTGAACTGGGCCTCGCGCGCCATGGCGTCGTTCATGCGCACGAACAGACCGTTCATCGCCCGCACGATCGGCTGCAGCTCGGCCGGCGCATCCTTCAGCTGCAGCTGCTCGCGGTGGCCAGGCGCGCGGGCATCGAGCTCGTCGCTGAGCGTGCGCAACGGCCGGAGCACGCGGCGCACCAGCAGCAGGCCGGCGGCGAACACCAGCAGCAGCGAGGCCGGCCCGAGCAGCCACAACCTCCAGTCGACCGCGTGCAGGAACCAGCCGCGCGTGGCGGCACGTTCGGCCAGCTGGAGCTCGTCGCCGGTGTCGGCCGACACCAGCGCGTACACGCGCCACAGCTCGCCATCCATCTGCAGCCACGAGTAGCCGGGGCTGCCCATGCGGGCCATCGCCGCCGCCGAGGGCAGGCCGAAGTTGCTCAGCAGCAGCTGGCCATCCCGGCTCCACAGCTGGTAGCGGTAGTCTTCGCCGAGCGTGTTGGCAGTGTCGGCCTTGCCATTGGCGATGCGCACTTCGATGTTGGTGCCCGCGAGCTCGTCGATCTCGTGGACCGACAACCCCATCAGCAGCTTGGCCGTCTGGCGCAGCGCGACGTCGTGCAGGTCTTCGGAATGCCGCTGGGCCGCGCCCAGGATCAGCGCACCCCCGCCCCCCCAGGCCAGCAGGCTGACGACGAATGCGATCGCGATCAGCGAACGCTGCAGCGACCAGGTCTTCACGACGCCTGGCGGGCCTTGCGTGCGACCTCGGCGTTGAGCACGTCCTCGTTGCCCATCTGGTAGCCCTTGCCGCGTACCGTCATGATCAGCCCCGGCGTGAACTTGCGGCGCAGGAAGTGCACGTAGACCTCGATCGCGTTGCTCTCGATCTCGTCGCCCCAGCCGTAGAGCACGTCCTCGAGCTGCTGGCGGCTGACCACGCGCGGGCGGCGCAGCAGCAGCGCCTCCAGCACGTCGAACTCCTTGGCCGTGAGCGTGACCTCCTGGCCGCACCAGCGCGCCACGCGCGTGCCCTGCTCGAGCTCGAGCGGGCCGTGCACCTGCACGTTGGAGGCGTCGTTGGTGGCCGATGCGCGGCGCCGCACCGCGCGCAGCCGGGCGCCGAGTTCGGCCAGGTCGACCGGCTTGACGAGGTAGTCGTCGGCGCCGAGGTCCAGCGCGTTGACGCGGTCGCGCATCTGGTCGCGCGCGGTCAGCACGATCACCGGGGTGTTGTTCTTGAGGCCGCGCAGCTGCTGCAGGAACTGCTCGCCCGCCATGTCGGGCAGGCCGAGGTCGAGCAGGATGGCGTCGTATTCGTGCGAGCGCGCCGCGATCTTCGCGTCCATGCCATTGCGCACCCAGTCGACCCGGAGGCTCTCGCGCTGCAGGGCGTTCATCGTCGCCCTGCCCAGCATTTCGTCGTCTTCCACCAACAGCAACTTCATGCGTCCACCACGTCCACCGGCCCACCTTCACCGGGCTACGGGCGCGAAGATTGCCATACATCAACGGCATCGCGAAGCCCGCAGGCGCGTGGATCGACGCTGAAAGGGTCATCAGGAAGCCGCAAGCCAGCCCCCCGCAGACGCGGGGGCGGGTCCTCCGTTTAAGACGGGTTTAACCCCGGGTTTTCGACACTGCGCCCCGTACGCAACGGGATCCGCCATGTCGACCACACCGCCACCTCACCTCGCCCCGGGCCGCGCGCAGCGCGGCTTCACGCTGCTCGAGCTGCTGGTGGTGATGGTGATCATCGGGCTGCTGGCCGGCATCGTCGCGCCCCAGTATTTCTCGCAGATCGGCAAGAGCAACACCAAGGTGGCGCGCGCCCAGATCGAGGCACTCGGCCAGGCGCTCGACCAGTACCGCCTCGACACCGGCCGCTACCCGACCAGCGAGCAGAACCTGGCCGCGCTGCGCAGCGCGCCGAGCGGCGAAACCCGCTGGAGCGGCCCCTATCTGAAGCGGGATGTTCCCCAGGACCCCTGGGGCCACGCCTACCAGTATCGGTCTCCCGGCCAGCACGGCGACTACGACCTGCTGAGCCTCGGCTCGGACGGCCAGCCCGGCGGCGACGGCGAATCCGCCGACATCGTGTCCTGGTGATCGCGATGGCCATCGTCCACCCCCGCACGCTGCGGGCCGGGCCGGCTCGTGCCCGCCCGTCCGCACCCGGCACCGTGCCGGTGAACGAGGAGGC
>WBZM01000199.1_pt1 | contig 97619 bp, 80 predicted proteins | sample 5204271 | NCBI WGS metagenome assembly WBZM01 (sample SAMN12344346, study PRJNA552823) | activated sludge metagenome | biome: Activated sludge suspended growth; feature: Nitrification reactor; material: Wastewater; isolation source: activated sludge from nitrification reactor of wastewater...
GAAATCAGTGAGTTCTTCTCTCAAACTATTCATTATCTAAGCTCAGATAATATTAAATCTATATGCAATTACAAATATATTTCTTTAGATTCATTTTGGTCTATTTAAATATTCATTTTCGTATTATTTATCTACCTACTTCAGTGTGACCACGCTAACCACCATTTACCACAAGCCTCCACACCTGCCCGCTAAGCCTATTCTATCCAATAATCAGAAATTTAACCGGCCTTCCATTATCAGGTCGCTGCCGTTTCCTTATTACCCTTTCGGTGAAATGTAGGATTGACAATAAACAAAATCATCAATGTAACGAAGGCCAAACATAACAACAAAACTTCCAACCAATACTCCATCGGATGAATCCAAATCTCTTTGAAAAGATCCCATCTTCCAAGAATCTCTACAAAATTCCAGAATATTATGACCGTAGGCACTGCATACCTTACGGCATAATCAAAGGAACGAATCCTTACAAGTCGATTGATGAGGTAAAGAGACCAGAACAATGAGCCCCATGCGACAGTGTAGGTAATCCAGTGGCGGTCACCGGCTATGTGATCATCGTATATGGCGAGTAAAAGAATATAGAAAAACCAGAGCAGCATGATAGTCTCTGTAAAAACAATAATGGAAAATGGCTTTTTATAACCCGTTTGCGTCAGAATTTGATTTCTGAAACCCAAAACTTTCTGAAACCAGATGAAAAAAGTACAATTGGACCTGGAAAAAAGATAGAACAGCACCGTAGTACATAGCAGACCCATGGATGAAAGCATGACAAGGTATTCCCGCTTTGTGACAATATTTCCATTCTCCATCAGATTGGCAACATTATTTTTCTCAGCAACCCACATAAAGGAAAATTCCACCCACCCGGTCCACACAAGTACACCGCCCAGGAAGCCCATTAATGTGGCAAAAGTCGGATTGCCGTTCTTAAGCAAGCCAATTACAATCAAAGCCACCCCCAGAAAGCCCATCGCTATAGCTCCATAATACTTGGCATCACCAAGCAATACCTCGTTGAGAATCATGATGGCATGCCCTATAGGCATGAGTAAAAGTACCAGAATAAATGCCAGAATCCCGTTTCTCAATGCAATCTTATCCATATCCTTTAATAATATTAATGAGCAAAGATATAATTTATATTTAGTCTAAATAACATTGGTGTTGTTTTTTATATTTTGGTTTTGCCACAAAGTTCCCATCGGGATAATAAAATGATACCAATTTCGACCTAATGATTATTTTTGATAAGATAAAACCTGACAAATGGCTAACCCTACCGATACAACTCCCACAACATCTTCTTCAACCAAGGGCTATCTGCTGCCTTTAGTCTTTATCACAAGTCTTTTCTTTTTTTGGGGGCTAATTCATAATATTGATCCGACCCTAATCGCCCATCTTAAGAAAACCTACACCCTGACTAACCTCCAATCATCCCTGATAGATTTTTCGGTCTTCATCGCTTATTTTCTGATGGCTATACCGGCGGGGCTGATGATGCGCCGATGGGGCTATAAGGCCGGCATTGTGTTTGGTTTATTGCTCTTTGCCGGTGGTGCCTTTCTCTTCCTGCCTGCTGCCGATACCCACCAATATGTGTATTTTCTGGGGGCACTTTTTGTTGTGGCCAGCGGCCTTACCTTCCTGGAAACCGCAGCTAATCCTTATGTCACTGTGCTGGGTCCACCCGATACCTCCTCTTTCCGACTCAATCTGTCTCAGTCATTCAACGGCATAGCGGCAGTCATTGCTCCTATCATCGGCAAATACACCATCCTCACACATGCTGCCGATGTCAGTAATGAAGACATTGCATCGATGGATGCAACGGCCAAACAAGAATTTATCCGACAGGCTTCTGAAAGTGTAAAGGGGCCTTTTATGATATTGGGCTTCATCATCCTGGCAGTAGCCATCATCTTCCTGTTTTTGAAACTTCCCGAGATCACAGAAGAAAAATCAGTTAAAAAGAGAAGTTTTCTGGAAGTTTTGAAGGTCAAACATACCCGAAATGCGGTAATTGCCCAGTTTTTTTACGTAGGAGCACAAATCTGCTTTGCCAGTTTTTTCCTCGTGTATGCAGAAAAGGCTTCCGGTCTTGACCATCTCAGGGCAAGCGACTACCTGGCCGCCTATGGCCTGCTTTTCATGCTTGGCCGGATTTTGGGCACTATCATATTGAAGTTTGTTGCTGCCCCCCGGCTATTATTCATTTATGCCCTGTCGGCTTCGGCATTGACCGTCATAGCTATTTTCGGTTACGGTGCCTACACCATCTACTGTATGCTGGGCATTGCTTTTTTCCTATCCATCATGTTTCCAACTATCTTTGCCCTTGGTGTCGCAGGATTGGGCGAGGACACCAAAACCGCTTCCAGCCTAATCGTCATGTCCATTGTGGGCGGGGCTATCCTACCCTTAGGCTTGGGCTATCTGGCCGATATAACGGGCAATATTCAATATGGTTATTTGGTTCCTCTGATCTGCCTTCTGGTAGTGGCTCTGTTTGGATTGCGGGGTTATAAGCCCCAACAGGGATTGGTTACATAAAATCTTTCCTTTTCTCCTCTTCACGCCTTCCTTCCAAACTCACACTACAGCATGGGTATACTGAATATATTTAGATAATCCGTTGCTTTACAAAGCTTTCTTTATCCGGAAACTTTCTTGTCTTTCTATTTTGCGTATACTTCTTTAAAAATCTGACGGTCGGTCGGTATTGGAAAACTACCCGGTATGGCTCTGCGAAAATTCGATTGAAATATATGAATCTACCCCCCGAATAATTATAAATAGCAGGGAATCCTTGTCAAATCAAAATTTTATGCCTCCAGATCCGCCCCCAATGTCCTCATATCCTCAAAAAAGCCGGGATAGGATTTGCCGACGGCTTCGGCATCCGTGATGGTCATACCTCCCTTCGCCTTTAATGCAGCGACCGCACACGCCATGGCGATTCGGTGATCATGCCAGGAAGATACCTCTGCTCCTTGCACCTCACAACTGCCATGTATGGTCATATTGTTGCCGGCAAGGTCAATGACAACACCCATCTTACCAAATTCGGACTGTAGTGATAATGCACGGTTGCTTTCCTTGTGCGTCAGTCGTTCGGCACCTCGTATGATGGTCTCACCCCGGCAATACGCCGCCAATGCCACCAACGGTGGAAAAAGATCGGGACAATCCGTTGCATCGAACAGGAAGCCTTTCAGTTCTGATGGGTAGATCTGTATCTTGTCTTCATGGACTTTTATTCCGGCTCCTGCTGATTTTAAGGCTTTCATAATTGCCTTGTCGGCCTGGGTTGATTCCTGCCGTAACCCACATACTGTAATCGGTCCGGCTATTGCTCCGGCAACCAACAAGAAGGCTCCTCCACTCCAGTCCGATTCCACGGTATATTGACATTGTCCCGGGGCCGTGTTCTTTTCCGGTTTTCCATGGAATACAAATTCTTCATAATGCCTGTTTTCAGGTACTTCCATGCCAAAAGACCGCATCACCTCTAAGGTAAGGTCGATGTATGGCTTGCTGGTTGGATTTCTGACATGAATGGATACGCCTTTTGCTCCTGCTGCTGCATAGGCCATCAACAATCCCGTGGTATACTGCGAACTAAGATTGCCATCTACGGTGATATTTCCGGGAACCAGCGGCCCTCGTACTTTTAAGGGAAGTTTGCCGCCGTTGCTTTCGACCTTCACTCCCAGCTGCGGCAGTATTTCATCAAAGAAGTCCATCGGTCGGCTCATCAGGCTGCCACTTCCTGTTATGGTTATTTCTTTTTCAGATAATGCCGCTATTGAAGTAAACATGCGGATACCCAGGCCGCTTTCGCCACAGTGTATCTCCTTACTTATCGGATTTATACCGTTACTTTTGACAATCATTTCGCCTTTTGAAATTCGGACATCAGCACCAAGTGCCTGAATAATTTCCACTGCCGCTTTATCGTCATTACTCAAGCCAGGATTGCGGATTATAGTGCAACCTTTGTTCAATAGTGCCGCTGCACAAGCACGCTGCATTGAGCTTTTCGAAGTAGGTGCTGTGATGGTACCGGCCAGTCGCGATGGCTTTATGATTGATTTCATCGATTCTTGTTGACTGTTATTGTTGTTATCGTTTATTTCAAAGGTAAATGTTTTTGGCGTTGGTCAGCATCTTCATCCTTCAAAGATTGAATTGATTGCTTCGTAACTATCCACATATTCAGGAAGCAGTAGAAATAGTCTGTCCATTGCGCACCTTCATTTCTCCCTGTTGCTGATTCCATAACAGATGGTCTTTATTCTTACAGTACCCACCAAATTCCATGCTTTCTCGCTCTGTCATTATTTTGTCGTCCTAAATGATTTTAATAAAAAATACGCCAAAGGAATAAAAATCAGTCCCATTGACACTGGTAAAAACATATTTCCTAGTCCCTTTGCTTCACCGTTCACATTCTGAATTGTCTTGAAAGTAATTAATCCGAAAATCGCAACAATTATGAATTTTAAATATCTAATCATTCTTGTTGCATTTGTATACAACCTTAATGCGTTTTCTTGAGTTACACCGGTTGGATAGTTAAATATGTGAGGATACTTATTTAGTATTGTCAGCCCAACGAATAGAACAGTTGCTATCAAAGGTAGCGTCAAAATGTTCGCTTTCCCAACAAACCCATCCGGTTGTCCTGCACCATTATAATGGGTAGGAATAATTTCAGGTAAGTTTGAATAGTTTGTAATAGTCAGAATCCAAATTGCAATAACAGAGGTCCAACCAAGAATTTCAAAGGTCTTGTCAATCGATGTCTGTTCCAATTTAATTTTTGGCCTTTCATTCATAATCATACCATTATATACCGAATATCCAGGATTGGGTTATATCTACCATGTTACCCATCACTCCTCTCCATCCATTATACGTTTCTGATGGTTAATACTTTCGATGTGGACTGCATCAAAATACCGTAGGATAAATTCTTTGCTTAAACCAAGACCTGCTCCACCGGATACCGCTCGGTCCATCACTTCATTCCAACGTGTCGTCTGCAGAATGGTGATATTGTTATCTTTCTTGTAACGGCCTATTTGATCAGCTATCTTCATCCTGCGACTGAGAATCTGCATCAGTTCATCATCCAGCTGATTGATCTGGTTGCGAAGTTTTTCCAGAGCAATATGGAATTCCGCTGAGCTGGTGTCTTCCTTCCGCCATTTGATTTGGTCCAACATCAGGCTCAGAGTCTCAGGTGTCACCTGTTGCGAGGCATCGCTCCATGCATGGTCAGGATCACAATGACTTTCTATAATAAAACCATCGTAGTCCAGGTCTATTGCCTTTTGCATGACTTCCCTGAGATTGTCACGACGGCCGCAGATATGAGATGGGTCGTTGATAAACAACATGTCCGGGTATCGCAACTTCATATCAATAGCAAGATGCCACATGGGTGCATTGCGGAATTCCGAGTTGCCATAACTGGTGAATCCTCTGTGAATCAGTCCTATTCTGTTGATGCCGGCCCTTGCTATCCTTTCCACAGCGCCACTCCAAAGTTCGGGGTCAGGATTGACGGGATTTTTAATCAATACCGGTATATCCACTCCTCGTAAGGCATCCGCCACTTCCTGTACACTAAAGGGATTGACTGTTGTCCTCGCTCCGATCCAGAGCACATCAATCTCAAAGGCCAATGCATCCTGAACCTGTTTGGCATTGGCTACCTCTACGGTCACAGGCAACCCTGTAATATCTCCCGATTTCTTCAGCCAAGGGAGGCCTTTTGCGCCCACGCCCTCGAATAACCCGGGCTTCGTTCTGGGCTTCCAGATGCCGGCACGCAACATATCCACCTTGCCGGTATCAGCCAGCCGGCGCGCTGTAGCAAGCATTTGCTCTTCGGTTTCAGCGCTGCACGGGCCGCTGATGATTATGGGGCGTTTTTTCCATAGCGCATCCATGGTTGTCATCGTTGTTTGTTCTGTTGTCTTTGTGTTCATGTTTTTTGTTTTTTTGTTATTAATGCGGGATTTATGTCAACCCACAATTCTCCTTATCCTGTTTGCGTTTTCCATCCAGTGTATCAACTTCGACTCATCGCCTGAATATAGCGCATCCCTGAATTTTTCCAGCTGACCTATGTGCTCGTTCAATACGTCTAAAACATTCACCCTGTTATGAAGGAAGATGGGTAACCACATCAGTGGGTTGCTTTTTGCCAATCGAACCGTACTTTCAAATCCGCCTGAAGCCATGTTGAAGATGGCATTGTCTTCCTTTTCCTTCTCCAGAACAGTATTGGCCAGGGCAAAGGATGTTACATGCGAGATGTGACTGACATATGCAGCATGCAGGTCATGCGCTTCGGCTTCCATATCGAGAATACGCATGCCGATCTTTTCAAACATATGCCTTGTCCACACTAAGGCATCGGCATCACATGCGTCCGGATCACAAATAACAACGGCTTTTGCAGTAAATGCCTCCCTCAAAGCGGATTCAGGCCCACTGTATTCTGTTCCCCACATAGGGTGAGCGGCAACATATCTGCCGCGATTGCGATGGTTCTTAACAGACTCAATGAGTTGTTGCTTGGTCGATCCAAGATCGATTACAATCTGACCATCGATTCTATCCAATATCCCGGACAATTCCCGCTTAATGGCATCTACCGGTATCGCCAGGATGATGACTTCCGACCTCTGGATTGCTTCCTCCAAAGGCAGAATTTCATCCACCAACTCCATAGCAATAGCCTTTTCTGCATGCTTCTCATCATTATCCACGCCTATCAGGTGGGATGAAAGCTTTTTTTCGTGAAGTCGCAACGCCAGTGAACCACCGATGAGGCCGGTTCCAACAATCGCAATTTGCTTTCTTTGACTCATCATCGTTGTTTTTTTAGTGAATCTATCCTTCGACAGGCTTCTTCCAATACTGAAACCGACGAACAAAGGCTAATCCTTATGTATTTGTCCCCGGCATTGCCGAAAATGCCACCCGGTGTGATGAATACACCTGCATGATACAAAATCTTATCGCTCAGTTCATACCCATCCTTATACCAGGTGGGTATCCTTGCCCAGACGAACATGCCGCATTGATCAACAGCATAGGTGCAATTCAATAATTCCAGCACATTAAAAGCTTTTTCCCGGCGTTGCCGATATTCTTCATTCACCTGACGATACCATTCCTCGCCCAGTGTGAGGGCCTTTGCCGCTGCCAATTGGACAGGCAGGAACATTCCGCTATCCATATTGCTCTTGAAGCGCAGTACCTCATCGATACGCTGCTGTGCGCCACAAAGCATGCCGATGCGCCAACCCGCCATATTGTGACTTTTACTGAGTGAGTTCAACTCAAGCACACAGTCCATGGCACCCTCCACACTCAGGAGACTCTGTGGCCTGTCATTGAGGATGAAACTATACGGATTGTCATGAATGATAAGGATTCCGTGCCTGTTGCCTAATTCGACCAGTCTCCTGAACAATTGCTCTGACGCCATCTTACCCGTCGGCATGTGGGGATAATTGACAAACATCATCCGGGCCCCCTTCAATGGCCCCTTAGATGCAGAAGTAATAAGGCTTTCCAGTTGATTGAAATCCGGCTCAAAATCATTTTCCTCCTTCAAATCATAAAACATCGGCTCAGCACCGGATAACTTTACTGCACTCGAATAAGTCGGATAGCCCGGATTGGGAACCAATGCCACACTTCCTTTTTCCAAATAGGTCATACATATATGCATGATGCCCTCCTTACTGCCTATCAATGGGAGAACTTCCCGATCGGGATTCAGGTTTACACCATACCAATGGAGGTACCAGTCGCTGATCGCCTTCCTAAGCACCGGAGAGCCCTTGTAGGATTGATAGGCATGGGTGTTGGCCTTGGCCGATTCCTCTAACAACGTCCTGATCACTTCCGGGTGTGGCGGCAAGTCCGGACTCCCTATACCCAGATTGACAATGTTTTTGCCGGCCTTATTCAGTTCATCTATCTCCCTGAGCTTGCCGGAGAAATAGTATTCGCCGATACCGTCTAATCTAACAGCTGTCTTTACCATATTCTTATCATCTGTATATTTTGTTTTACAATGGATATGGATGGATTCATTATTGTCCTACCATACCAAATTCTTCTTATCAATAAAAGCCGCCTTTTCTATATTCACCGTATATACGCAGCGATTCTGTAATCGATCGGAGGCTTTCTATCACCCTCTCAAATTGGTGCAGCGAATCAAATTCCATATCGGCATGGAATGCGTATTTGAAGTCAGTCCCCGGAATAGGGAAGCTCTGGAGCTTGCTGAGGTTGATGCCGCCAACTGCTATTCTGTCGAGTACTCTGGCAAGACTGCCCTTGGAATGGTCTGTATGGAAGGTCACCGAAGCTTTATCTGCCTGTATGGAAGGCCGATCCATTTCTTCGTGCTGCAACACCAGGAATCGCGTATAATTGTTTTTAAGGGTGTGAATATCGGAGGCAAGAATCTCTAGTCCGTATAATTCTGCGGCTAAGGTACTTGCGATGGCCGCTGTGTGACGGCTTTTGTCGTGTTGAATATTGCGGGCACTCAAGGCCGTGTCTTCTGTTTCGACCAATTTCCACGGATGATGGTCCAGAAAATCATAACACTGTTGCAATGCCATAGTATGCGAGTGTACTTCCCGGATATCCTCTATGTTATTACCCGGATAAGCTAATAGGTTGTGCCTTATCTGCAGATAAATCTCCCCGGTTATGACCATCCTGCTTTGGTGCAGGAGGTTATAATTGGGAAGGATGCTTCCGGCGATGGAGTTTTCGATGGCCATCACAGCATAGGTATCGGTATCCGTTATAGATGCTCCGGCAATCACTTCCCGAAATGTATTGCAACAGATGACGCTGACCTCTTCTCCGAAAAACTTTCGCGCGGCTATCTGATGAAAGCTGCCTTCAATGCCCTGGATAAACACCTTCAACTGTGATGCCGCTCTTCCGGTGCCGCTTATTGGGCTCTTGTCCCCGGATGTTTGTACAGCGGCTGGATTTTTTTTCTCTGTCATAGTTATCACTTCTCATAAGTGCAAAAAAAAATCCCCCGGCTTTTGGCCGGAGGATTCTCTTTATCGTTGTAAAATAATTTTATTATTCTATTTCAACCATAGCATCTCCGGCCTCCTTGCGTAAAAGAAGCAATAAAAATAAAAGCCGAAATATGATTGTATTGAAATCATGGGGACAAATGTAAACGGTCCGGAAAATATTTCCAATATTTTTTCAAAAAAAGTGAAAAAAATTTGTGGATTTTCATTGAAATCGGTTTGTGTTTAGAGGGATAGGGGATTAATGAAAAATAATTAATAAAAAAATTATGATGTATACTACACTGCCTGGTTCCCAGGTGTTTTCAACACCGATTCAACCCAATAATGTGTAAATATTGGCCAACCCAAAAAGTTTAACGTATCTTCCTTTGGTTATTTTTCTACTCCCAACTTCTTATTTCCTTTATGTCGCTGTGCGTCCCGATTGGTTTTCTTTTCAAAGTTGCGGTGAATGGCAGCTTCTACATCGATGCCGGTTTGATTTGCAAGGCAGGTGAGGACAAAGAAGATGTCAGCCCACTCATCGGCAAGCATGGTAGTGGTGTCTGTTTGGGACTCCGAAGATTTAAACGATTGTTCGCCATAGGTACGTGCGATGAGGCGGGCCCATTCCCCGACCTCTTCCACAAGCAGAAGGCTGTTAGTCATCTCATCAAAATAGCGGACGCCGTGGTTTTTAATCCATTTGTCCACCCTGGTTTGGTATTCCTTGATTGTCATAGATCTTTATTTTTTGAATCAATAACGATGGTTACGGGACCATCATTGATTAGGCTCACCTTCATGTCTGCACCAAAAAGGCCACGGGCAGTACGTTGTTCCATAGCCATATCCATCCTGAGTAAAAATTCCTCGTACAGTGGGATGGCTGTCTCCGGTCTTGCTGCCTGTATAAAGGAAGGCCGATTGCCTTTGCGTGTCTGAGCAAATAAGGTAAACTGGCTGATCACCATAATTCTGCCATCTTTGTCCCTGACACTTAGGTTCATCTTTCCTTCTGCATCGGAAAATATCCGCATCATACAAATCTTCTGTACCAGATAATCGATGTCATCCGCCGTGTCTTCCTCCGTGATGCCCAACAATATCAATAATCCGGGACCGATGGCATCATGCTCCGTTCCATTAATGACAACAGAGGCACTACTGACTCTTTGTATAACTGCTCTCAAGGTTAAAATGACGGTTTATTAACATTAAAGATAAAGTTACTTTATTTGACGCTCCAAATTAATTTTATACAAATCAACAAAATAGACCATATCATACGACAAATTGTGAGTAACTTTTTTTGTTTTGTGGATAAATAATATTTTAAAACTTATATTCATTATTTTTAAATATGTTAGAGTTATTTCCCAAATTCCTCCTCTGAAAATTCCAATGATTACACATTTTATCACCCAGAATTTTCGTACATGAATAAAATAAATATGAATTGTGTATATGTTTAAATATATTATATTTATCTGTATATCAATATATTATAATGTTAGTTTTCTGTGGATTATTACATAATATTGTTAGTAATGATATTTCAAAATTATTTCATTTTTATTATCCACATATTCACAGCCTTCAACAACAACTATTTTTTTCTTTATATAATTTTATTATTTTATTTATTAATATGAGTGTGAGGAAAAATGTAGGGTCGATTAAGTATATTATCCTAATTTTGGTTTTCTTAATTGCGAATAGGAAATGGAAGCAGAACTTATTATTAAGGACCGGCAGAATATCGAACAACACAGACATGCCCGAGTTGTGCGGAATTGGCTTTGGATAGGTGTCATCATGATCAGCATCCAGGTGATGATTGGTGGAATTACGAGGTTGACCGGTTCAGGCCTTTCCATAACCAAGTGGGAGATTGCCATTGGAACTATTCCACCGCTGAATGAACATCAGTGGGTAGAAGCTTTTGATCTTTATAAAGACACACCACAATATCACAAGATCAATAAGGGTATGTCGATGTCGGAATTCAAATTCATCTATTTTTGGGAATACTTTCACCGGCTTTGGGCACGCAGTCTTGGATTTGTTTTCATCATTCCTTTTTGTTGGTTTTTATATAAGAAGATGATTCATAGATCCTTGATGCGTGACTTAATCATTATAGTTCTGTTGGGTGGAATAGTGGGTATATTTGGTTGGATCATGGTTGCCAGTGGCTTAGTCAACCGCCCGTGGGTCAATGCCTATAAGCTGACGTTGCACTTAAATCTGGCCTTTCTGGTCTATGCCTATCTATTCTGGACAACCCTAAAGGTTACTTTTCCGGAAAGGTCTGCGGCAATCATCGGGAAGCGGATAGGAATCGTCAAGGTTATTAATATTTTGCTTATTGTGCAGCTAATATTGGGTGGGGTTGTATCAGGTATGAAAGCAGGACTCTGGTATCCTACCTGGCCATTGATGAATGGAGTGTATGTGCCGCATGACCTGCTGGATTTCAGTAATTGGAATGGAAATAATTTTGTGGAGTATGATAGTTATTCTTTTGCTGCATCATTCTTTCAGTTTTTCCACAGGAATGTCGCATATATTATTTTCATTCTTGGTTTTATGATATTTTTCAAATGGACCGGGTTACTGAAAGATAAAAGGCTATTCTTCAATGCTATGATGATATTTATTATCACCTTGTGTTTTCAGGTTTTTATAGGTATTGCAACTGTGATGAGTTGTAAGGGCAGTATACCGGTTTTTTTGGGTGTAGTACATCAGTTGGGCGCCATTGGTATCATCAGTGCCTTATTGTATATGAATTTCAGGTTTGTCAAAACCTGATGATTGGTTTATGATCGATGCTTTTGTTCTATTTAGAAAATTAGAAAGCATATGATTGAAAGTTGGCTTTATATTAGTGTTTGAATAAAAAAAAATAATTAATCTGAATTTTTTTTTCAATCTTTGTTAAATGGATTATCCGGTAATAACATCAGGGAAGTTTAAATACAAACAATCCAGGGAAGATGGAAATGTATTGTTGTTGCTGCACGGTTTGTTTGGAGGCCTCAGTAATTTCAATGAATTGTTTGATTATTTTAAGGATTCACACAGGGTTGTAATTCCTGTACTTCCAATCTACGAATTGCCTTTATTGAAGGTTTCTGTATCAGGTCTGGTTGATTATATTGACGAGTTTGTCGATTATATGGGTTTCGGTAAAGTACATGTACTGGGAAATTCATTAGGGGGACATATAGCTATTCTGTATGCACTAAAGCGATCCGATAAGATATCTTCAGTTATTCTTACCGGGAGCAGCGGATTATTTGAAAGTGCCATGGGTAGTTCTTATCCACGGCGTGGTGATTACAATTATATTAAAAAGAAAACAGAAGCTACCTTTTATGACCCTGCTGTTGCCACTAAGGAGCTGGTGGACGAAGTGTATGGTATAGTTAATGACAGAGGAAAGGGTATTAGGATAATTGCTACTGCCAAGTCAGCGGTGCGTCATAACCTTGAAAATCAGCTACACAATATTACTGCACCCACTTGTTTGATTTGGGGAAATAATGACACCATTACACCACCTTTTGTTGCTGAAAAATTCAATGAATTAATCAAGAATTCCGAACTTCATTTTTTGGATAAATGTGGGCATAGCCCGATGATGGAGATTCCTGAAAAATTCAATGTTATACTTGCTGACTTTTTGAAAAGAGTGGAAGGAGCTTAGAGTTAAGCTTTATTGTTGGATATTGGGATATGATAAAAAGACAATGATATAGTTGAGGGATCATTCAACTGTTTTTCTTATATATTCCTTGATAGCATCCAGATCTTTATTAAAGGGGATTTTTTTAATTTCAGTTCTTTCATATTCACGAATAAAATTATTTTTTTCTATTTCAACATCCGGTAATATTTCATGGATTACTTCCTTGAATTTGTATGGATGTGCAGTAGATAATACCACAAAATAAGTATTGCCGTGATATACATTTTCCAGGTTGTAATTTGAAATTCCTACGGCTGTATGCGGATCAGCCAAATATTTGTTTTTCTTGTAAAAATGAGATATGGTTAGCCTGGTGATTTCATCATCAATGGAGTTGCTATTTATATCATGTACGATATTGTTCCACGTGGAACGATAGATAAAAAAGATTCTTTCCATATTGGATGGATTGGCAACATCCATAGCATTTGATATAGTATGTTTACTCACATTACCTGGTTCATATATACCACTTTCTACATAATTTGGGAATACATCATTGGCATTGGTAGCTGCGATAAGTTTTTTAACAGGCATACCCATTTTCTTGGCATATACTCCTCCTGTTAAATTGCCAAAATTGCCACTTGGTACGATAAACGAAATATTTTCATGACCAAGTACCCTTGCCTGACGGTATGCTTCAAAATAATAAATAATCTGGGGAATCAATCTTGAAAAATTAACGCTGTTGGAAGATGTCAGATTCAATTCATTTTTGAAATGATGATCATTAAAGCAGTTTTTGACCAGTTCCTGACAATCATCAAAGGTTCCCTTTATTTCCAGGGCATGGATATTATTACCGAGACCGGTTATTTGTTTCTCCTGAAAATTAGATACCCTTCCTTTTGGATATAGAATAAATACCTCGACATGGTTGACATTATGGAAGGCTGAGGCGACAGCGGCACCAGTGTCCCCTGAAGTTGCAGTGACGATGGTTACTTTTTCTGATTTTTTAGATTGTAAATAACTAAGAATTTGTGCCATAAAACGCGCTCCAAAATCCTTAAATGCTCCGGTTGGTCCATGGAATAGTTCAAAAATTCCCAGGCTGGAAGATATATTTTTTAAAGGTAAAGGAAAATTGAATGCATCGCTGATGATTTTTTTTAGTACATCGCGCGGTACGATGTCTTCATCAATGAATAAACCGGCAATATCCAATGCAATCTCGTGAAATGTTTTTTGGGTTATATTTTCATAATATTCTTCGGGTAATGTAGGAATAGTTTCCGGAACGAAAAGTCCTCCATCATCAGGGATACCCTGTCTTATAATTTCATCAAAGGAATATCTGGTATTATGTCCTCTTGTGCTTATATATTTCATGGTTACTATAAATTATCAGAGCACAATTGCTCCTTCGTGATTGATTTTAGAAGTAAAATAGGTGGCTTCAATTTTATTTTTAATAAATACATCAGCCATTGCCTTTGCTGCTTCTTCAGCTATCAGACTATTGTCGCACAGTGCAAATATCGATGGGCCTGCTCCACTGATGGAACACCCTATTGCACCCTTCTGTTTTGCTGCATCCTTTACTTCATAGAAATGAGGAATGAGAGATGCCCTTTGTGGTTCTATGATAACATCATTCAAACATCGATACAGTAAATTAATATCGGATGTATAGGTAGCGAGTATAAATGCTGCCAGATTCCCCGATTGTTGAATATGTTGCTGCAGGGTCACATCTGGAGCAATTATACTCCTGGCATCCTTTGTAAGAATAGTTAACGCAGGATGAACCATTGCGAGATATAACCCTTGTATATATGGCAGTTTGAATAAATCTAAGGTAACATTATCTCTGATAAATATTATACCGCCCATCAATGATGGTGCAACATTATCAGCGTGAAAGGCACCGTCAGCACTTTGTTCTCCCAATACAGCAAATGGCAATAGTTCACGTTTTGTCATACCTAAGTGTAACAGATTATTTATTCCCCACACTGCTGCTGCTGCACTGGCGGCACTTGAACCAAGGCCACTGCCTGACGGCATTTTCTTGTGTATTTCCATTTCTATTCCTATATCTTGCATGCCAATATTCTCAAGTAGCGATATAGCTGCAACTCCTGCCGTATTTTTGTCGATATCTTTTGGTAAAGGGCGGTCAGCTCCCGTTATGGAAGTTATTTTCAGTCCTTTTGTTTCTGATTTTCTTAAAATGATTTCATCCCCTGGTTTTTCCAGAGCAAGTCCAAGTACATCATAACCGCAGGCAAGATTGGCGACACTGGCCGGTGCAAATACTTTTATTCCCGAGCTCATCAATAATCTTTTAACATAGTAACAATGGTGAGAATTTCAGCAAAGATTCCGGATGCAGTTACCTCTGCTCCTGCGCCCGGCCCCTGGATAACCAAGGGTCTTTCCTTATATCTTTCCGTATTAAATACAATCATATTATCACTTCCATCTAAATTATAGAATGGACTCTTTTTTCCGACTTCTTTTAATGCAAGACTGGCTCCTTTTGATGTTATGGTGCCTATGAATCGAAGTTTGGACTTGTTTTTCTTTGCTTTATGCAATAATTTTTCGAAATAAGCATCCGCTTTGTCTATTTGCTCCCAAAATTCTTCCATTGCGCGGGCGTTCTGTACTTCTTTAGGCAGGAAGGTTTTGATCTTAAAATCCTTTTCATTTATTACAAATCCCGCTTCACGACTCAGAATAACAAGTTTTCTCCGTACATCTATTCCATTTAGATCGATGCGGGGATCTGGTTCGGTATATCCTTTTTCAGCAGCCTGACTTACTACTTTGGAAAATGAGTTACTTGCCGAAAAATTATTAAAAATATATGAGACTGATCCGCTAAATACTCCTTCAATAGATAATATATTATCCCCGCTTTCTTTAAGATTTTTCAAAGTATTGAGAATTGGAAGACCTGCTCCTACGGTTGTTTCATGCAGGAAAAAGACATTATTTTTTCGCGCTGCTTCTTTCAGTTCAGTATACATACCAAACTCTCCTGAAACCGATATCTTATTGGGCGTACTTATTGAAATGCTGTGATTGAGCAATTGACTGTAATATGCCGGTATCTCTCCTGACGCAGTGCAATCAACAAAGATACTATTGGGTAGGTTGGCATCAATGCACATTTGAACAAATGCTTTGGCATCCGTTTTTTCACCTTTGTTGTCTAGTTCTTGTTGCCATGACTGCAGGTTGATTCCATCTTTGTTGAAGGTCATTTTACGTGAATTTGATAATCCAATAAGACAGATCTCTATATTGTTGACTTTCTTGAGATGTTCACGTTGCGCTTCTATTTGCTTTAAAAGGGTAGTAGCAATCAAACCGGTTCCTGTCATAAAGAGATTAACGCGGATTGTTTTTGAAAGAAAAAACATTTCGTGCAGGACTTTGAGACTTTTGACTTCATTGTCCCGATGAACGACGGAAGAAATATTTAATTCGCTTGAACCTTGTGCAATGGCATATACATTGATACCGTTTTTACCTAAAGCACGAAACATTTTACCGGCTATTCCGGGGGTGCTGTACATATTTTCGCCGACAATGGAAATGATACTCAGATCATTTTGCACTTTGGCCGGTTCGATAAGCCCCGCCGCTATTTCTTTTTCGAATGCTTTTTCCTGTGCTTTGACAGCCTTATCGCTTTCTGAAGCATCAATGACATAAGAGATTGAATTTTCTGAAGATCCTTGTGAGATTAGGATGATATTTATTGCCTGATCGGATAAGGCCTGAAATAACTTGGCAGCACTGCCGGGTACACCCACAAGACCTCCACCCGCCAAGGTAATCATGGAGACTTTTGAAATGGAGGTTACTCCTTTGATGCTTGTGTTTTCCTTCGATTTATCGTTATTGATGATGGTACCCGGATGGAGTGGTTGGAAAGAATTCTTGATCAACAGTGGAATGTTGTTTTTTCTTGCCGGAATGACAGTAGGTGGATATATTACCTTTGCGCCGAAATGACTGATTTCTGAGGCTTCATCATAGGTAAGTTGGGGAATTGTAAAGGAATCAAATACCTTGCGCGGATCGGCACTTAATACCCCATTTACATCTGTCCATATCTCAATAACATCAGCACGTATGGCGGCACCAAATATCGATGCTGAGTAGTCAGAACCTCCTCGTCCCAGGACTGTTGTAGTTCCGTCAAAAGTTGAAGCGATGAAACCGGTGATGATGGTAGTCTCTTTATGTTTTTTGAAAAATTCTGTGATCAGGTGATTGGTCGCCATGAAGTCAACCTGTGCTTTGAGATGATGATGGTCAGTTTTGATTAATCCTCTGGCATCAACAAACGATGAGGTTTGGCCTGAATTGGTCAGGTAGGAAGCAAGTGTGAGTGCAGAAATACGTTCTCCGAAAGATAGTAGCAAAGCCAGAGAACGGTCACTCATTTCTTTCAAAAGAAATATGCCTTTGAGTAAGCCTTTGAACTCGTCGATGATCGGGTTAAGCTTATTTATAAAAGTATTATATCCTTCTTTCTTTGGAAATAATTCCTTTGCAATAGACAGTGTCCTGTTAATAATTTCGTCCTGGATGGTCAGATAGCCCTCATCACCGGAACTTGCTTTGTTTCCACACGAAATAAGGGTGTCTGTGATGCCACCAAAAGCCGATACTACGACTATCGGGTTTTTCTTTTTAGTGGTGGATTGCCGGATGATGTTGGCGACATTTTTTATTCTATCGCCTGTTGCAAGGGATGATCCACCGAATTTCAATACTTTCATGGTGTATTATTATTAAGAAGGCAAAAATGATAATATTTCATCATATATTGAGAAAAAGGCTACTATAGAATTGAATAAAGCAACACATTTAATAAAGATATATATAAAAAATTGTTTCACGTGGAACAATCGGGTGGTGGCAGGGTGAAACTTTTGCAACAGCTCAAAGATTAGAATAATTACTCTAAAAAAGGTAGCACAACAATTGATTCCGGGCTTTATATTTTCCGACCAACATGAATTTTATTTTCTGAATTTATTTTCCTAATTGTATAAGATAAGATTGGATGTGATTAGCCTGTATATTTCAGCATAAAGTAATCAACCTTTCACAGCATATAGAGATTAATATATAGTCAGATAATAGGTGACAAGGATAGCAGGGTAAGAACAAAAAAAGGGTCCCCAACAGGAACCCTTTTCATTTTGTGGGAGCAAAGGGATTCGAACCCCTGACCCTCTGCTTGTAAGGCAGATGCTCTGAACCAGCTGAGCTATGCTCCCTTCTTTTTAATTACCTTTCTTTAAAAGCGTTGCAAAGATATGGGTTTTTCCAATTTTGCAAAGTTTTTCACACATTTTTTTAATAGGTTATTTTAAGGAGCCTTAATTTTCCCTTGCGACTGCTCGGCATGATGGTACTATTAGCACTGACCTGCAGGGAATTCCTCAATTGTAACTGGATATTGCTACCCGCCGTATTGAACATGACCCGGCGCTCTACGTTGCCAAACGGATTGACTATGTATTCACTGATGGTATTTTCATTCTTGATTTCATCGTTGTACAATAGATGTAGTCGGGAAGGATTGGCGTGTATGAAATAGGATGAGAAGATAGCATTATCATCATAGGAATACTGTTTCTTTTGAAGTATTTTTTGCCATTCCAACTGGTTATTGGGTCCTAGACTGGTCAGAATAATGTCCTCAATATAGAAATCTGTACTGGTACTCACCGGCATAAAGGCACTTCTTCCTACATTACTCAACCTGCTTACTTCTTTTTTTTGTTCACAAAATATCAGTATCCCTCCATCCTGCCTTTCCTGACAACCATTTAAAGTTAGATCATAAAGCACATTTCTCGGACGTTGGTCCTGACCATAAAAATCCGTTATCGTTTGACGGGTAAACGGAATCTTTTTTATTTCACCCTCATACTTCATATTTTTATCCAAACGGATGATCAGTAAACCCTCTTGTCCGGTCAGTCCATCATCCATATATATTCCCGATATAATGATTTGTTTTTGATTATTGTCATAATCCAACCTGATATCAGTCAGTGGAACAGGAGATAATGGAATGGATAATCTGGAATGTCCTGTTTTATTTAAAGCGACAAGAGTATAGTTATTGCGGTATCTGTGCCTTCCATCCACGTACAGCATGTATGCCGATCCATCATTGGTAATGATTCGGCCTCGCTTATCGTCATCATAGAGATCATTCAGAATTTTCGGATCGGCCAACTCCCAAAGTACGATATTGGAGTTTGCCTGATACATGATAAATCGACTGTTATGGGACGGTGCTTCGTCCAAGGTGATCAGATGGCAGTTTTTGTCTTGTGATACACCCACCGGATATGCCTTGGTTTGGTTTTTTATATATTTTTGCAGAGCAGTGCTGCTCGCTAACCGCAACTGAGGATCATAGTTAACCGCAGAAAAAATATACTCACCGTCTTCAAAATATTTGTAATAAAGAGTCAGCAAACTGTCTTGAGGTACATAGCCAAACAGGTAACTGCGTTTGCTATTATTGATGATCGAAGGAGCATTGATCTTCTGAAGATCATCATCAAACTGGTGCAAAGTAACATTTCTTCCATCCTCTTCCAACAGGGTTATCTTTCCGTTAAAATAGCCCAACAAGTCAAAGGTGTGACCATTGGGCATAGGTATTTCGCCGGAAAGCACCAGTGACTGGGCACCACCAAATGAGGTAACCAAACTAAAGGCTATTGTCCATGAAATAAAGACTATCATTTTGAGTTTCATACCCCAATTTTAACAAAATTTTAAGACGGACTTTCGACGGAATGGGATTAAAAAGTAGTTACTTTATTAACCCAAATGAATAGAAAATCAGTCAATATTTTCTCACTTAATCGCAAATTAATCAAATTGCTTGAAATAATAGAATTGATTTTTAAATATGGAAAAGAAAACTATGTCCGATAAATTAAACCTGGCGAACAGTTCAAAGATTCTCAGTTCGAGCCGGTTTGAAAAGCAATATCTAATGTCGGCGCTTTCTACCAGAATATTCATTGTTGGTCTTGGGGAAACAAAAAGTCTCAATGCGGCCATCAGGTATTTCAAAGGACTTGATAAGAAATACAATGGATTTACCAGCCCATTTTACTTTGACAAAGTGCTGAAACATAATGGTAAATTTTTTTGGAATCCATTTTTGCCGACTTTTTTCAGTGAAGCATTCGAACGATACATCATCAATGAATTTGAAAACCTGAAGGAAGACCAGGGACTGTTGTTACCCGGGGTTTCTTATATCGATTTTACAAGTTGTGGCAGTCAGAGTCGACTTAATACTACGATAGATCTTTTTGTAACAAAAAAATTCAAATTGTATGACCTGACCCATAAATTGTATATCAAGTGGAATCAACCCCGATCCATGAACTATATGCTTGCCCGATTCCTGAATGTATTGGATCTTCAGACGGAGCCTTGGCTTGTCATTGATGATAATGCCTATGAATACGATTATGAATCATTATCGGCCAAAGGAATAAAAGGTGTGATCATCAACCTTGGAAATGAATATTCAGAACAATTTGCAACAAAAAATATTGGGTATAATAATAATCCCATAGCTACCCTGATCAGAAACATCAGAAATGCCGGATTGATTGCAGGGATCAACTTAGGTATCCGTTATGCCATGGAAGATAACCTTCAATTGGTGCTTAAAAATTCCAAGGACCTGGGCACTCATTTTATGATTTGGCAGTATGACTGTGATGATTTGGATGCAGAGCAGGATCAGAGGAAAATAAACCAGGCCGCTATAGAGAGAGCCTTTTTGAAGGCAGGAAGTAGTAAGGAGTATGAACAGTTTCCTTTGATATTTTACCCTGAATTTTTTGAAAAAATAAATAAGAATAAATCATCAATCCGGAAGTATGCTGCATACTCATTTGAAAATGGCAATATGATTCAACATTCCGGTCCATATACCTCTCTTTTCCGTGAAATTTTGACCATCAGAAAAGCCAAGCCATACAATACCCAATATTCCGGGATATATGCACCTGCCACAAAAAGATGATGGACAGATCGAGATTGGCAGACTCCTAGCTTGGTGTCGGAAGTGCGAGCTTAAAAAAAGGAATGACAAAAGAATGTATATCGCCAGGCGATGAGCAATCACATTTTGCCTCATTTATATCATTGAAGACAGGAATATACTTCTGTTACATTCCGGTGATTCTAATATCTATCCGTCTGTTCCTTGCCTTGCATGCCGGCGTATCATTGGCCGGACATAGTGGATGTGACTCTCCATAACCTTCCGCTTCGACCCTGGCAGATGCTATGCCGCGCTTTAACAATTCCTTTCGGGCAATGTTGGACCTTTCTTCAGAAAGCTTAAGATTCAATGCCTCATTGCCATCGGAGTCGGTATATCCCCCCATTTTTATTTTCACTGCAGTGAATGCTCGTAGTATTTCTGCGATATTGTCTATTTGAAGTTTGGAGTCCTCTGTTAGTTCAGATTTCCCTTGCCGGAAATACAAACGATCAAAGGTAAACCATTTTTGCTTCAGGACGGATTCGTCCTTTTGTCCCGTCAGGATGAAATCAACTAACTGGCGCTCTATGGAATTTTCATACACTTTCAGTGTCTTCCCATTAGGGAGTTGAAGGGTATATTCTCCACCCAACTCAGCCACCCAGTTGCCCATATCATCCACATTGCCATTGACCATACCGTCATCAATAGTGGAGAGTCGGGATGCAATAGTGTCGGAGTTGGTTTGAATCGCAGTGTCCAACGTTGTATGTTCCGACATAACAGGCCCCGCCATATTTTTCCTAAAGTCATTTCGCATAAAATACCAAACAAGGCAAAGACCAAGAATCAGCAAAAGCCAAGGCAGGAACTTTCCAAGATTCAAGTCTTGTTCCTCCTCCTTCGTTTCTTTTACCACATCTCTCTCAAGCGTCAATGGATCCGGAGCATTGATCAATGCAGCCAATTCTGAAGGCAACAAGGATGCATAAAATGGTTTCTGGTCTGTCATCATGGCTGTGAGCTCGGCAGCGTTCATGCCATTGCTTTTTACTTGTTGTCCTATCGGACACATGATGAAGGGAGCGACCATGCTCATGATGGAGGCGGCCGATGATGATTTAACCCCGGAATCCGATGAGACCCAATCAATCAAAGCTCCTGACTTTTGTGCGAAGATATTTTTGATTAGAATAAGTCCCAGATTCATGATTTTATTAAAATCGTATTCTTTGTCTTTATTCGAGATTAGGGCGGCCATCTCATCAAAACAATGTTGACCAATCAGGCTCAGCACAGCTAACGAACCCTTTTGTGTCGATGTTTTCACCGTGACTTTTTCAAGGAAAGCGACAGCAATGGAGTTGATTGCAGACTTTGAATTTTCAAAATTTTCCCCGGTTAATTCACTTGCCTTTGATATAAGGGTTGACTCAAACTGCTCTTTAAAAAGTGGCAAAATATTGACTGCCATGGTTTATAACATATTAAAAATTAGTCGTAAAAGCACATAATACATGCCTCACCATCTTATTAGATGTAAAAAAATTAAAAAGTCACTCGTTTGAAGATGTTTTTGTATAATTTATAATTTGTAAAAATAACAAATGATCAGGGATTAAAGAATTAAAATTCAATTAAATGTGAGTATCTGGAAATGGCGGCAAATATTCATGAATAAATTGGCAAGGATACGGAAGGCTGGCGGGGTAATAAAGTACGCCGATGATTTGAGCAACTAAAAAGGATATAAAAATGCGTCTAAATACATACTTACCTTATCGGAATCAATTGATAGAAAAGCTGTAATTTGGTTTTTTATTTACAGGTAACCAAAATGATCATGAAACTAATTTTTACAATATTTTCAATGGTATCCTTAATGGTTTTGGGATACGGACAACCTATTAAGAAAGTGTTTATTGAGGAGGGAAGTGGCACCTGGTGCACCAATTGCCCCCGGGGAGATGTCTATGTCCGGGAGTTGACAAAAAAATATCCGGGTCAATTTGTATTTGTGACGGTGCATTTATCAGACCCCATGGAGATAAAGGAGTATGCTGATGCGGTGCCCTTTACAGGAATTCCTGCAGGTTGGTTTGACCGTTCTTCCATTTATACTTTGTTGCCCTTTACCGATTTGGATTCAGACATGGCAGCGCATCTCAGTAAGGAAGCACCGGCTGAGGTAACAGTGCAGACCGGGTGGAATGCTGATACCCGCGAGATTACTATTAAAGTCAGTGCCGAAATGGCCGGGAATCTCTCGGGTGATTTTCGATTGGCGGCTATTGTGGTTGAAGATGGAGTTACAGGAACAGGACCACAATATGACCAGGTAAATATCTATTCAGGCGGAGCTTTAGGGCCCATGGGCGGATATGAAAATCTACCCAACCCGGTTCCAGCTTCACGAATGGTATATAACCACGTTGCCCGCCATCTTGCCGGCGGGATCAATGGCGCAGAGAATTCCCTTCCTGCTGATCTGAACGCAGGGCAATCATATTCATATGTTTATAAATATGTGCTTCCAGAAGATTACAATGAAGAATATGTCAAAGTGGCTGGTTTGTTGATTGACGCCAATAAAGGGACCGTGTTGAATGCAGGACAAAGCTCATATCTTAATGGCAGTGATAATGCACGCCCCTTTTTCCATTCTGTACCCCAGGAAAGCGCTTTTGTAGGATTGGATTATCAATATGTAATTATAACTCACGACCCCGATTTTGATTCTTTGACCATCACACAGACGGGAGATTTACCGGAAGGCATTTCGTTTAAGGATGAGGGTAATGGAACCGCTCAATTGTATGGTAAGCCGACAGTAACCGGAACCTTTCCTATTACCCTTAAATTATCGGATGGAAGGCACGAAATAGAACAGTCCTTTATATTGGAAGTTTCTGATGCTAAGGAAGATTGGATCCAGGTGGGAAAACCGGGTTTTTCCACCTTTGAGGCGACTTCCATAAGCTTAAAAATAAATAAAGAAGGGACGGCTTATGTACTGGCCGCAGACATTTCGGGTAAAAATATCGTGGTTTATTCAAAGGATAAAAACACAGAACCATGGAAACAACTGGGTGGCGTGATCAAAGGAGATGTGTTCCACAGTTCGATGACCTTATCCGACCAGGGTTTTCCGGTTGTTTTTTCAGATAAAAAAGTTGTAGGTTGGAATGGTACTGAATGGAAAGCCATAGGCACAGACCTTCCGGGCAGTGCCTGTATTTATCCTGCCATCGTGACTGCCGGAGACGGAACTTTATACCTTGTGTATTTTGATATCGATAAAAGCACGTTAACCTTTAAGTTTGATGGTTCAAACTGGCAGCCCTTGGGTACAGTTGATAAGAAGTATACAGTATGGAATCAATTCAAAACAGACTTTGCTGGCAGGCCGATGCTTATTTACGGAACCGAAGGAGTAAATATTTCCTATTCAAAGGTGGCTATTTTGGACAACGATCAATGGGTAGTTCAGGGTGGCGGCTATATTGAGCCCGCTTCTCAAACATATTTTTATCATGATGCCGTCGCCTCATCCACCGGAAACATATATGCGGGATTGACTATAGGGGCAGCTGAACAGGGCCTTAACATCTATCAACTGAAAGACGACAAATGGGAATTGATAAAAGCGAATGTTAGCGGTGGGGCGTCCAACTATTGCAACCTGAATGTCGGTCTAGGAGGGAAGCTAATAGCTACATTTAGGGATGGGAAAAATGATAACAAGGTCAGTGCGATGATGTATGATGGTATAGAATGGCAATATCTTGGCAAACCCGGATTTACCAATGCTTCATCCTATATATCCATGGCCATTGATCCCGAAGGCAATCCCTGGGTGGCATATCAGGATTTTGGTGCCAATAAGCGTTTAAGTGTCAAAAAATATATCAACCTGGTATCCTCAGTTAAGAACCCTAAAAATGAGGAGCCTGCCATTTGGTTGTTTCCCAACCCCACCAATGGTGAGTTCACCCTGCGTTATTCCGCAGGAAGTCATTACCGGATTTTTGATATCTGTGGTAAAACCCTGATAAAAGGAACGCTGCATCAGGCCGGAACAAATCAAACAATAAAAGAACAGACGATAGATGCCGGAAACCTGGGAAGCGGCATTTATTTTATTACTGTAGAACAGGGCGGATTATCAAAAACCCTCAAATTCATCAAATTATAAGAACAAAAGAGGGCGCGCCGAGACCGGCCCAATTTTATTTGTAATAAAAAATTAGACCGACATGGCCTTTTGCCAAAAATTGGAAAAGGAAGGCAAGGACTCTCCGGAGTAATGGAAAAAAGTATATAATACCGACTGTACCTTCGGCATCCCCGAATCGCTTAGCTCTCGGGACAAGTATACCAAAAATTTATGGAATATTATATAAATCATCTTGGTATAACAAGGGTCGGAAAATGACATGCGATACTAACCGTGTTATTGCCGGCTTATTTGTTCAGCAGGCAGGCAACTGTTCAATACCCCATCGATTAATTTGTAGTATGTATGTACAAAAGGAGGGGTTGATCGTGTCTAAAGATGGTTTTCAAAAAAGAAAAATTCAATTTTTCTATTAATGCCTGAGAGGCCGTATTATCAGGTGTAGTCACAGCAAGGATAGTTTGATTAATGTCCTTCACTCTGGCCATCAGGGAGGACGCTGCTTCATATGCCATTCCTTTTCCATGAAACTGTGGAAGAAAAGCAAAACCCAGGTCTACATACTCCAGATAATCCCGTTGTACCAAGGATAATACACCGACCTCTTTACCGGAATCTTTTTCCGAAACCACGAAATAATGGCTTTTGCCCTCCCGGAGTAGCCCGGCAATGTATTTTTTTGCCAGCAATAACGAAGTGATATGCCGATCACCGATATAATCTAACCATCCCCGGGTATTCATCAGGATAAGCATAAACGCGGCGTCGGTCTCCTGTATGGGTCTGATCAGCAGTCTGTTTGTTTCCAGGGATAAGTCAGAAGTCGTGTTGTCTGAGTGTGACATTAAAAAGTCAATGGATTGATTTACAAAACTGGTAAATACAAAAAAGTCAATTGGCGGGCGGTAAAAATCATTGTGTTCTCCAAGCAGGATACTTTCATTATTGGCAGTAAAAAAAACTTTGCAATTTCATTCTAAGTCTATTGTCTTTTCTGTAATAGAGTACCAACCGCAATTGAAAGCAAATTTATTTTATTAAAAAAAACATCATTTTGTATCATCCACCTGAGAATTGCCCATTCCGTCAACGATGAATGTTTTATTGAATTGTATTACCCTAAAATGACCATTTTCCAAAGGGATGATGGTGTCAAACACCGCTTCATATATAATCCCTTTTAACTGGGATTGAAGCCCATACTTGCCTTTTTCTGAATATATTTCCACTTTGGAAAAATGGGAATAGGCCCAGTATCCGACAATAAATGAGAAGAATAAAATGGGAATCAGATACAGAAACTTAGTATTGGATGTACGAAAATCGCGATAACTATACCTGCGATATCGGGCAAGAAGACGATTTATTCTGTCCTTTAGAGAAATGTGAGCCATAGAATTGGATTGATGCGGGGTTAAAGTGTCTTTTGAATGTTCTCTTTTGTCGGTACTTTTATGTAATCCGGATTGTGGATGCTGATTCCCGTTATGTTTGTTTCCCTGGATAGAACTTATTCTTGCAGAGATTTCGCCATAAAATATACTATTCGGAAATTTTCCCACAAACATTCTCAAGTCATTGATATCATGGCTGTCCCGGATGTGTTCATACTCCTCTCTTTCGGCTTTGGTCATCACATAGGTTTCCTCATCCATATCACCGGTTGTGGCACCGACTTTATCATATTTCCTCAAATAATTCAACAGGATGTTTCCTTTATCGACCCTTTTCCTTACGTCAGCTTCAAGGCACAGTTCAATAATTTCCTTGTATGGCGTTGGAATAGTATTGATTTTTTCGGAGATATTGCCGGTTGTTATATTCTGATAAAGCTTCAATCTCTGCGCCTCTGTATTGCCCGACATATCATCATAAAATGGCTTCATGCCGGTCATGACTTCAAAGACAATTACGCCGAATGACCAAAGATCTGTATTGAAACTGATGGGCTTACCATATAATTGTTCAGGAGAGGAATATTCCAGAGTCCCCCCGCCAATGCTTCCTGTCATAAATGAAATGTCTCCATCCTTGATTCGGCTGAGCCCGAAATCTGTGATCTTGGGTATGATCATTCCTTGAGGATGTATGGCAATCATGACGTTGCCCGGTTTGATATCTCTATGGATGATGTTGTTTTCGTGCAGGAAAATAACTCCCTGCAACAAGCCTTCTACAACCTGCCTTTTACTCTCATAGTCAAGAGTCCTGCTTTGAAGAAATTGTTTCAGATTTCCATCCTTGTAATACTGCATGACAGCATAGTCGAATAGCCCATTGGACATCTGAAACTGGTATACATTTTCATAATATGCTATATTGGGATGAAGCGGGAGGGACTTAATAGCCTGAAATTCAGACACCAATGAAAACTGCTTGCCGTCAATGATGCGCACCTTTGCAATCTTGACTGCCTTCCATATGTTGAGATAATTATCATATGCCTTGTACACGGTACCGAAAGACCCCTCTCCCAACCATCCGTTGTCAAAGTCAATCGAATATCGCGTGAAGAATTCTTCCTGAGTCAAGAGTGCTTATTTTTACTTTTTGAAGTAAAAATAGTGATATAAATTTAAATGACGAAATTCAACAAATCACCAAACCTTGACCAACGCTACATAATCTTTCAAGGTATTGACCTTCGAAACCAATGGCTGATTCTTGATCGTATTGGGTCGTGTGATGACGATATCCTTGTTAAATGATTGTATGAATTCGATCAGGACGGATGATTTTATGGCATAAGAATAAACTTCCGAACCGCTCCGAACAGCATACAGTACGCCTATAATATTTCCATTGGGACCAAATACTGCTCCACCGGAATTTCCGCCCCGGGCCGGAATCGAAGTTTGGTATACAGACTTGTTGTTTTTAATTCCGGACAGGGCACTAATCTTGCCATCGGTAAACTTCACTTCCCTACCCATATTGAATGCTTCGGGATAACCAAGCGTAAACACTTCAGAACCGGTAGGGATGTCCGCTTTTTCGATGGCAAAGGGGATCTTTTTAGGAAGTTTGAAATCATTGGAAATGATACGCAAAATAGAAAGGTCTTTTTCCTTGTCGGTACTCACGATCCTGGCAGGAAAGGTTTTTGTCTTTCCTTCCCATTTAAATTCTACCTCGATAAAATCGGCATTTTCAATGACGTGATGATTGGTAATCATATATCCTCTGTCATCTATAATAAAGCCGGTGCCTGTTTTAAATGCTCCATCTCCTACTATCATGTCGTCCATCATGGTCCGTATTTCTTCGTTCAGGTAGAGTAATGATATATTCTGGAACACGACATCCTTTCTTCCACCATCCGAAAACAAGCCGAAATATTTTTCCCCGAATTCATTTTTGTTGGAAGTATATACTTCAACGTCATTTATTAAAAATGAAATCTTTTCATCCAAATATTGGATTGTAAGGTTGTTGTTATTCCTGCCGGTATTAATGTTGCTGTTATCTGTTATCGGGACTTCAAAAAAGCTTTTGGACTTATTGACATGATAGATGCAGAACTTGCCCATACCATTGATACCAAAGCAGGAAAATTGATCGGGTCCGGAATAATCATATACAATGCCGTGAAAAGTGTTTTTGTCGCCTTTTATAGATCCTATGTTTGTACTGAACATGTATGAATCGTCAAAGGAATCCGAAAATGGCAGGATCTTGGCAAAATGCCCATTTTGTTCTGTTATTATGTGGTATCCTACTCCAATTTCAAATTGACCTTCTTCCAAGGGCATTTCATATTCCCAGAATTGCCGGTTTTGGTTGGTGGAGAAATCTTCCATAAAGGCGATTAGATATTGATTATCTTTTTGTACAAAAACCCTCGGATCGCCTTCTCCCTTGCGGTTTCTATAACTTGCTATGATGGATCCGTCTTCTGCAAACTCTATGAAAGTAGATCCGTATTTAGTTTTATAGGATCCGAATGACTTGATCTTGCCACTGGAATACCATTTCTTTTCATAAATAATATCACCATCAAGGCTAAACAGGCGAATAGCCTTCATGGCGCCAGACTTGTAATACCTGATTTGCTTACCCCAATATACGGACTTGTTGTCATTGTCCCGGTTGATTTCCTTGGCCCCATCGGAGGTGGTATATCCCTCTCCCGACTTATAAAAGTCCTTAATCTTACCGATAATTTTCCCGGCTTTGTTATAGTTGATCACTTTATAATAAGCACATTCTGCTTTGGAGGATCGTATTCCATTGCCGTCATAATAAAGAATAACCTGCTTTTGAGCAGAAACGAAATTGGTGAAAAGAAACAAGGAAAGGGAAAGAATAATAAATCTCATAAGGTTTGGTTATTGTCAATGGATAATGTTTTTGCTAAATCTCTATCGCGATCAAGGTACAATTATCGGCTGATTTTTGGACACATTGATGCCTGATAATTTCAACCTTTTCATTCAAATCTGACGTCTGTTGATTGAATACTCCGGCAAAAGCGCTATTCGTAGTTTTTTCCAACACACCATCAGAACATAGTACAAAGATACTTCCCGGGTTCAGATTTTTGATTTTTTCAACCTCAAGGTCGTCAGGGGCAGGCATGATTCCGGGAGTAATCGCCTTTGTAATTCTGTTTCTGAGTGGGTGGTTGAGGATTTCTTCTTCGGTTTTTATAATTCCTGCATCAAAAAGTTCTTGAACGATAGAATGATCTTTGGTGGCTATCCATGAATTATTCTTTTCATTGAAGTAGAACAACTTACTGTCGCCGAGATGGCAATATAAGGCATATTCATTGTCAATATACAAGCATACCAGGGTTGTTGCGACATTTTTGTCCAGGAGGCTGTTTATTTTGTAGATACTTTCATATATCATGGATTTGAAATCAGCAAGATCCAGGATACCGGATTGACGGCTATAAGCCTCAGAGATTGTTTTTATAGCCAGGTTGCTGGCAAGGGCTCCGTTTTCCATTCCACCGGCACCATCACATACCAAAAAAAGCTTATTGTCAGAAGAAATAAAGTAGGCATCTTGCTGTTCTTCTCTTCTTCCTAAATGTTGAAAAGTTTCAATCTGCATAGCTCGTTTTTAATCCCGATGAAATTGAAGTTCAATTCTTCCCAGTCTGATGATATCTTTTTCATTGAGATAGATTTCCTCATCAGATTCCAGTTGCCGGTTGTTGATATAGATGAAGTTTTTACTTCCCGCATCCTTAATTGTAAAATCAATGCCCCCATCGGCATTTTGCCTCCCAGTGATTTCACAATGTTGCCTTGATACCAATTTATCAGTGGTGAGGATGGCAATATTTGCAATGGAGTCAATACTGTATCTGCCGACGATATAGTTACCTTCGCCGAGATAATATTCCTTGAAAGGGGCGAATTTACTGGCAAGAACGGTCAGCTTTGCCCTCGTCTTGACAGATCCGGCAGAAAAAACAATTGTTTTGTCGGATGAATCAGGAACTCTGGTAACAAAGTATTGCTGGCATGACTTATTGACACATTTGACCCGGATTTGCTTCCCTACATATTTTTCGATATTGGCAAGTATAATTCTCTCATCACAAAAAGGACACTTCAACTCCATACTTCAATACCACGAGGTTATCCGTATATCAAAAATCATCCGGGAAGGTATATCCATGTTCATGATGGCCATTTTCATCCAATGAATCCGGAGTATCCATATCATGATCGAAATATATTGTTTCATGACCGGCGCCATCAGAATTACCGTATTGATTATAATCGAAATGGTGTGCCAAATCACCGGGCTCTACATCCAGGATGCTATCGTCACTTCCTACGATCGAAGCCTGAAGCTCTAAGTCATCATTCAATCCTATCGAATTATCGTAATTGAAGTAGGAATGGTCTATTTCTCCATTGAACGAGTGTGAGCCGGAATTAAAGTCATAATCATCAACTATTACTGTGGAGGGAACCTCAAAATCAGGTTGAAGATGAATGGCGTTTGGTCCGGCTTCCATGGGTGTATGACCGTATTCAAAGGGCACATATCCTTCAGCCTGGTCTTCGGGAATGAATGGTGAATTATGATTAGAAAAGGCACTCTGGTTGAAATCCTGTACGGACACCTCATATTGATTTCCTTTGTGATGGCCTGTTATGAAAGACTTTGAATAATCAATCTTTGAATCTATTGACAGGAAATATTCATTCTTCTGTTCATCCGTCATAGCATCCCATTCTTCCTTGTAATAGGTGTTATAATATTTGCCTTGATATTCAAATACGCCCCCCTGACCCAAAATATTTCTTTGTTCACGGAATGCTTCTCCGAAAGAAAGGTTGTCGGACGGATGTCCACAAGGCAGATCGGAGATAAAATTGATATGCATTTCTTCCGATTCGGTTTCGGGTATAATATTTGCCGCATTCTCAGCCGGGGCGCTCGCAACTGCGATGGTTTCTTCCGGCTTATCTACTGCGATGGTTGTTGCTGTTTTTCCTTCTGTTGATAATGGGGAGTTGTCATCCAGGGACTTGGCAGCTACTATACCGATTAAGCCTCCGACCGGAGCAAACAGGGCTGACCCCAGAAAAACTTTATTCATATACCAAGGTTGTCCTTTTGATCCCATTCCAATGGATTTTCCGGACAATTTGCCTGAAAGATTTGATGTAGATGTTTTTGTAAATGACATACTGTATTGGTTTAATGCTTTAATAATTCTCGCTTAAAATTAATATTCTATCCCTAATCCAGGCTTTAAATATGTATGAATCAAAGCTTAATTTGTATGAATCCGTGATTTTGAAGATTATGACCGGGGTATTTATTCAAATTGAAATTTATTGAAGGCCCGAAAAGACACGGCATTGCTAATTTTTATTTGAATCCTAAGTCTTTTGTTACAGATATCGGCTAACCGGGTGTAAATCACAAAGTGCCCTTTTCGAATAATAAAGATGGAATGCGGATAACTTTCAAAATGTGTGATGCAGTAAAATAAATTGATTTGTTCGATATTTATGGTGTTTTATCAGTGTCTGACAAAACACCATAAATTTAAGGAACCCATCTTTTGTCTTCAGCATGAATTAAGAATGTCAGATCAGAATTCAACGTAATAATAACAAAATGCACAAATGAAGAACCCGGCATCCGCCAAAAGTAAGCTCTTTGGGGCACCGGCCTTGTAGAATTCACCGTCGAAGAAACATTAATAATTCTACATAGCTTTGGTTTTTTGTTTCTCAGTAAAATTTGTTATCTAATTGGTAAAACCAATGCTGAAGGCTTTGTAAAACGCGATATTTTGGTCGTTATTCATCGATTATTCCACACTACCGGTTGTAACAAATTGTCCGGGAGAATAAGTCCAGGACGAGATTGTCCTATTCAATAGTAAGCGCAGTACAAGGAGGGAACAACACGGGTTTCGTGTCTTACTAATGTCCTTATTTTTTGTGAATATCGTGCGTGACAGGATCAGGCAGAACTTCAACCAATTATCACTATCTTTGCACCTATCTTTACGGAATATTGATGCAGAAACAAGTATTAGAAGCCGAACAAAAAGCGCTTGAGATCAATCTTGATCCAAGTATTTATGGCACCTTTGCTGAGATAGGCGCAGGACAGGAGGTCGCCAGATACTTTTTTCAGGCTGGTGCTGCTGCAGGCACCATCGCCAAGACCATGTCTGCTTATGACAAGACCTATTCCGATGAAATATATGGCGCAGAACCCAGTGGTCGTTATGTATGTGAGTCCCGACTGTACAAGATGTTGGACCATGAGTTTAAGTTGCTGGTTGATCGGTTGGGAAAGATACGGCCGGACACAACATTTTTTGCCTATGCCGACACGGTTTCCGCCACCAATTATGCCCGAACCATCCCGGGTGACGGGTGGCTGGGAATCAGGTTCCAGAAAACGCCGGACAGTGAGCCCAATGATCTTGTACTCCATGTCAAGATGCTCGACAAAGACAATCGTCAACAACAACAGGCCGTCGGTATCCTTGGCGTCAACCTGATATACGCATGTTTCTTCCTTTCCGAAGATATGGACGAAATGCTCAAGGCATTGATAGACGGTTTAGAAAACAGGGTCATGATAGATATGATCCGGTTGACGGGCCCTTCATTTAAGCATGTGGATAACCGTGCTCTTAGCTTTAAGTTGGTTCGACATGGGTTGTCGGACGTAGCGATGTTCGATGCCAAAGGGAGAAATATCCACCCATCGGAATTTCTGTATAAGAAGAATGTATTGATCGTAAGAGGGGCATTCAGGCCTATTACATGGGCCAGTTATGATATTATCCGCAGTAGTCATCGACAATTTATGGCAGATGAGAATCTGAGCAAGGATGATGTCAAGGTTTTGACAGAAATCACCCTGGATATCCTTAGTGTTCATGGGGAGCCGAGTGAGAGTGATTTTCTGGAAAGGGCCACAGCGCTCAATCATGTTGGCATGATTGTGTGCATCACCAACTGTGGCAATCAGCAAAAGTTGATCAAATATATGGAGGATTTCAAGGTCCCACGCATCGGGCTTTCGTTGACTGCCGGATATACGGCACGATATATTGACGAGACCATCGAAAAATTCCGGGGAGGAAAGCTCCTGGAAGGATTGGGGGGCATGTTTCCCGGTAATGTAAGGGTATATGTCTATCCATCCAGGATGCCGGGAACAAAGGAAATTATGAATGCAAGATGCATCAAAATCGATCCGGACATGAAGTATCTATACGAACACCTCCTGACTACTCTCCAGATAGTCGATATTGAGCAATTCAAAAAAGCATATCTGAAGATCAGCGCTCGCAGTGTGCTAAAGATGATCCAGGTGGATGATAGCCGTTGGGAAAAGTTCGTCCCAAAGAAAATAATCTCTCTGGTCAAAACAATGAAGCTCTTCGGGTATAAAGCTCAAACAAAAACCATTTCTGAATCAAAATAACATCATATGACAAGATTCGTATGTTATAACATTGTCTTTTTATTTTTACTTTCAGGTATGATGACTTCCTGCGGAAAGGAAGATCCGATAAACCCCGATACACCGAAAGAGGATACTACATTTTCATTTAAATGTAGTATTGAGGATATTCCCTGGGATGGTTCAAAGAAAGCATTGGCCAATCCGCAGATTAAGTTACTGTTCCCTAAGGTCGATTCTTTACCTCAGGCGTTCTTTTCCGGCGACACCCTGCTGATTGGTGTCGGCGGGAAATACAATAACTATGATGCAACTTTACTGATGGCTATTCGAGTGGCCAACAAGGCCGACCTGAAAGGCACATATAATTTTGCCCATAAAATTGGTAGCCTCGAAGTCGGAAAGGGCATCGGAGTATTTGATGGGAGTTCGACAGATTTGCTTACTTATGCCACAGGACTTGACTTACTTGAGTATGTTGATGACTCGAAGGTTATTATTACCGAGCATAAAAACGGGCGCATTTCAGGAACATTCCAGTTCAGGATGGAGCATATCATTTCAAAACAGGGTTTTAATGCGGTCAAAGAGGGTACATTTAAAAATTTCAAAATCAAGCAATAAGCAAAGGGGCGAAAAGAAATGATCAAAGATCATCAGTACCCGCATCCGGGGCAAAGGTTTATTCTATGGATAGTTTCCTGAGTTACTATATTTCTTGATACTTTGGTTAGAATATAATAAAGGCTAAAAGACCATCGATGCAGGGACAAAAAATACTGGTATTGCTTGTATCATTGGCTTTTTGGGGTTGTAATTCCGATGATTCAATGACAAAGAATAATACAACACAGATCAGCAAACAGGACTTTCTGTTGGGTCGATTTGACCCGCAGAAACATCCGGATTTTGTTTTGATAGATCAGAAGTATGCCGACAAAGAGGGCATGATGATGCAAGGCGAGGCTTACAGCGCATTTCTGAAGATGGCTCATGCCGGCGAGCTTGCCGGACACTCTTTCTGTATCCTTTCAGCAACCCGTAATTTCTTTTATCAGAAATATCTCTGGGAAAACAAGTGGTATGGTATCTTTCCGATCCAAGGCAACATCGATGCATGTACATCCTTTCAGGATGAAGTCTATCGTGCCAGGAAGATCATGGAATATTCAGCCATGCCGGGTTCTTCCAGACACCACTGGGGTACGGATATTGACATCAACGCACTCGACAATGATTATTTTGAACAAGGAGAGGGACTTGCCTGGTATCGGTGGATGACGGAAAATGCCGGTGCCTACGGATTTTGCCAGCCCTATACGGCGGGTCGCAAATACGGCTACAAGGAAGAAAAGTGGCACTGGACATATCTTCCACTTTCCAAACAATATACAGAAGAGATTCGTAGAACGATCACCGATGATATGATTGATGGCTTTGCGGGCGCTGAGCATAGTCATCAATTGGAGATCGTCGATCATTATATTCTGGGAATAAATAAAGCGTGCCGATAACGTCCGCATGAATCATTTACTAAAAAACGACACCACTCAGGTGCTGCTTTCATTTAATACCGGCCTCCGGTAATCTTTTTTTGACCGAATATTAAATGAAAGCGGCAAAAATGCTACGTCCCGGCTAATTGTACTTCGTCCGGCCGAGATCGGACATAGGATTATATTTTTATACTTGCAGTAACCGAAAATGATCTCCCGTCAGAAGGCCAAATACCCGGGCCGGGATAAAACTGAGGCCTCTTGGTAAAGTAGGATTCATCGAGGACGTTGTTGACATTGGCCTGGAGTCGTAATTTATCATTGACACGGACACTGAGATTCATATCCACCAGGGAATAAGCCGGAACAATACCTGTAGCGCCATTGGCCGATGGAGTGATTGTGTTGAGCGCATCAGCAAAGCTCTCAGCGGTATAGCTGTACTTGATACAATATGTCCAACGGTTATATTTCAGGGTGGCGCCACTGCGCGTTATTACAGTCGGGACACTTTCCACTTTATTACCGTCTACTGAGATATTTTCGCTACCGGATCGGATCGTTGCATTCTTGTATCGGGCATCCATTAGGGACGTTGCATTGAACAAAGACAATGTCATAAATTTGCCCAGGGTCCAGTCTCCCTGAATAAATGCTTCTATACCTTTTGTGTGGGAATCACCTATGTTGGTTCTATAGATAATCAGATTATTATCTGCATCCACTTGAGCAAATGTTCCCAACCGATGCCTGTACAACAGGTAGAAGGCGTCAATGTCCCACTGGAGCCATCCGGCCGAACCCCTATATCCGAGTTCAGCATTATATCCGAAAGCGTCACGCAGGTTTTTGTCTGCCTTTTCATATAGGGATCCGGGAACGATATCTTTCAGAATGACCGGCCGATAGGCTTGGGACCAGCCGCCATAGATATTGCTTTTATCGAGATTGTATTGAAATGATGCTCCGAAAATCGGGAATTTGTGATCAATTGTATTGGGCAGCTCATCCTCCGGATATAAATTGATCTTGCCGGACAATCGGGACACACCATATTCCATCCTTGCTGCCGTGTTGAAGGAGAGGCGATCGGTTATGGCCCAGCTGTTTTCGACAAATACTGCAATATTGCCGGTCTTGAAATGCAGGTCCCGTCCCCAGCCCGGCTTGACCAGGGTAAGTGTATAATCGGTTCCTGTAGTGCCGACGCCCTGTTGTCGACGATGGAGGTCATTGTTTGTGACCTGTATGCCGGAAGTAATAGTATTCTTCAGATTAAAAAATTGATATTCGTGCACCATCCTCAGCTCATTCAAGAAAGTATGGTAATTGTCAATATCTACCTGTCGGTTGTTGTATTGTCCGGTTGCTGTCACGATGGTGTCTCTCACATTGGCCGGTTTGTCAAACATGACACTGTTTCTGGCGCCCAATATGGCATTGGAAGTATAGCGGAGACTCGTATGGTCGCTTATTTTCCAATCGAAGGTCAAGTTGGGGATATGGATATCCGGTTGATAGTAATTGCGAGTCCTGGTAGCCTGGGTGGGATCCTCCTTAAACTCCTTGTCCGTCAATGCTCCTGCAAGATGTGTAATATAGTTGGAATGCGTGTATTCCAGCTTTAGCTTTATATTCTCACTGAAGTCGTAATACAAGGCCAAAGACTCTGCGTTATATTTGGAGTCGTTGAACCTACGATAACCGTCCACCGCCTTTTTATTCATCCAGGCAGCATATCGAAACTTACCGATTGTCCCACTGATGGAATTATAGGTACTCAATAGACCGAATGATCCTACGGTATTGATGGATTCAAATCCAATCTTGCGGCTGTCAGGCTGTTTGGTTATATAATTGAGCATGCCGCCAAATTGCCCGCCATATTGTTGGGCAGAAGTGCCGCGCACCAGCTCGATTCTTTCCACCGCCTCATAAGGCACATTGTAATGGCTCGCAGGATAACCATACAAGTCAGTGTTGGTGATGATGCCGTCCTTGCGGATGTTGAACTCCCAGCCACGGTGAGGGTCCAGTCCTCGAGTGGAGATATTGACCTGATTGCCGGTGCCGTCCATATCATAGACAAAAATCCCGGGTATCTTGGCAAATATTTGACGACAATATTTTTCTGCCAGGCCATTGTTCTGATTATTCAGTTCGATGACTTCGTTCTTTTTCCCGGAAATGATATAGGTACCTTCGACTTTATTGAGTCGGCGTATGTCACTTGTTGACTTCATTCCTCCAATGATGACAGGATCGAGTGTATGCTTCTTGACCGTATCTTGATGATGTTGTGCAAGAGCGGGAAGCATGATTATGATTTGAAGGATTACGGTTTGTAAAAATCTCATGAAGTGAAAAATCTGATTGATTGCAAAAGTAAGGTTGACCTTCCCGGCAAAAAAACGCACCGGTTAAATTTAATTTATTTTTAATGGTATCCCCAATTTCAGATTCGTATTTATCCGGTCAAATAGGTGTCTCAAAAGCAGATTGGTTGATGCCACATAAATATCAATCAACAATGACAGTAACTTTGGATTGGGGGAGATCAGTGATTGATTCAAAAGGAAGTGATTATTGAAATATGAAGACGGAGAACCATCTGCGTCAGTGAATTGTGGGAAAATGATTTTCCTGCCGCCTTCTCTTTGTCGCTGAAAGAAGCCATTCCCGGCCTGATGCCTCAAGGGCTGTCTTCCACCAGCAGCATTAAAATATGTGCAGCTGTCCAACTGAAATTCATGGCATTAAGACCCACTCCGGTCAAGGGATGGTAGTTTTCATACAAGGGCTTGTTGGTCGTCAAACCTTCTGCATGGTTGAAAAACTTCTCTTGCAGTTTATTTGCGTCATTCCAATACCCATAATTACGCAATCCTTTTAACCCGAAATACAATTGGTCGGTCCATACGGGACCTCGCCAGTATCCTTTTGCCGGATTGAATTCCGGATGCGAAGCATCGAGGGTTGGAAAAGGAAGAAAGGTATTGAATCTTGCTGTGTCCAGCACAACATGGACCACAGATCGCGCCTGCTCGTCGTCGGCGCATCGTGCCCATAAAGGGAGCCAGCCTTCCGGTCCGGCAACCTTTATCAAGTGGTGTTCGTTCAATTTTTTATCATAAAAATAGCCTGTCGTACTGTCAAAGAGATATTGTCTGATCTTAGTGATAAGCCACCTGCTTTCCTTCCTTAATTGTTGAGCATCTTCGTTCAGGCCGATTATATCAGCAAGATTGGCAAGACACAATTTTTCAGCGTATAGAAAAGCATTGAGGTCCACACTTTCCTGATCGAGTGACCATGCGTGTGTGTTGTTCCGGACCATGTTAGCGGAATCAAAGCGCACCGCATTGTCCATACCGCTCTCCCAGGCTGCAGCGAGCCTTGTCCCATCCGTCGATCCGAACTCACAAAGGCCATTGCCATCGTGATCCCGGTTTTTGTACCACCAGTGATGATATTTCAAAAGTCGGGGATAGATCGACTGTACAAATGAAGTGTCACCGGACCTCGTGAATATTGACTCCACAGCCCATGCTGCGAGTGGCGGCTTTGTATCCCGGTAATTATTTTCCGACTTATCCAGATATATGCAATCGGCTACCATTCCGAAATCATCCATATAATCGAACATGCTCAGAATATTGCTTTTTGCCAGAGCCGGGTTAAACAAGGCAAGCCCGACCGCCTGTTTCCAGGAGTCCCAACTCCAGAAACCATAGAATCCCTGATAGGAAACAGATGGAAAGAGGCCATCGTGGTGCAGGTCTCCCGCTGCCGACCGCCAGTTGGTTATCAATGTGATTATGGCCTTGACCGCCAGACGCCTCTTTTCAGCTGGCAGTTCTCCTGCATTTGCAAAATAGGTGTTCAGGTAGTTATTCCAGCGATACTCATTGGTTGCTTCGGACTGTTGAAATGTCGCTGATTCTGTATTTATCGTGTGAATGTGTTCACTATCAACAGGGCTGTAAATATGAGATTCGACATAGGAAAGTTTTTCTCCCGGCTTCATGGATTGCGTATCGAAAACAATGACATATTGATGGTCCAGGATCCGTATGGAGGCGTCCCGATCCAAACGGAGTGTAAATCCGGGTGTAGTGCCGACGTCAAAATATATTTCGCGGTCTCTTTTTGTCAAGCGCCCCGATTCAAGGAACTTTCCTTCCAGACACGGTTCCACTTTCAACTTTTTATGGGTCAGGTTAGTGATTTCAGTTAAGATCATCGATTGGCGGTTGCTGACAAATATCAATCGCTGATGGATTGCGATATCAGATGAGGTATATTTTATCTCCATCATACCGGGATAGGCGGTCCCTGTTATTTGATCCGGTAAAAATGCCTTTTCTGTACCATCGATGAATATCCGGGGCCGGGAGATGTATTTGCCGACCCATCGACCCTCCATGCCCATAATCAAAGGCCCGGAAAAACCTATCTTTCCATTCTGATCCCGATGAAAACGATAGGCATGCCATGCCCCCAGATCACTGAAAACAGCCACTGCAACATCTTTTTCATGCAGGATAGGGGCCTCGAGTAGCAAGACATTTCGGAAGTCCCCTCTGGCTATATGCTGTCCGTATGAGAATTGATATAGGAAACAAAAAACGGTGAAGAGAACTGATTTCAAAGGCATAAACTAAAGAATATAAAACCAAAGATAAAGATGTTTCCGGAGAAAACTGATTCGGGAAGTGCTTTATCAATCAGCGGGAAGGCGTTAGTGATCAAAATCCTCGCTGCCTGCGAGCTTCGTAAAGCAATATTGCTGCACTCACCGATACATTGAGCGAATCGTTATGTCCCAGCATTGGAATCTTTATGATGCCGTCAGAAGTTTTACGCCAGAAATTTTTCAGGCCCTTGTCCTCAGAGCCCATGACAAAAGCAGTTGGTTGTGTGTAATCGGCAGAGGTATAGTATGTATCCGTCTGCAGTGCGGCAGAATAAATATGGATGCCATGGTTTTTACACCACTGCAGGATATCCTCAGGGCCACCACATCCAAGTTGCGTTGAGAATACCGTGCCGACACTGGAACGAATTACATTAGGATGGAAAAAGTTGTGCTGTTGCTGACACGCTATGACGGCATCCACTCCTGCCGCATCACAGGTGCGAAGGATGGCGCCGATATTTCCCGGCTTTTCTACTTCTTCCAGGATGACGATAAGGGGATTGTCCGACAATGTCAGGTCTTCCAGGTTGAGCTCCGGCTCCCTGACGGTGGCAATCACGATGCTGGTATCTTCGCGATATGCCAACCGACTAAACAGGGCATGACTCAGCAGTGTTGTTCTGATATGGCCAAATCCTGCCGGATCAAACTTATCCCTATATTTAACATCCAGATAAATATCTTCCACTTCATATCCAAACACTATGGCCGCCTCGATTTCCTTCAAGCCTTCAACGACAAAAACACCTTGCTTCCGCCGGAAGGAATTGTCAGAAACCAGGCGTAACAGTTTTTTAAATTTGTCATTATGTGGGCTCTCCAGCAAAAGCATCTCCAATAAATTAAGATGCAAGGTAAAGAAGTTCAGACAAATTGTTGAGTAGCATATGCGGAAATAAAGTTATCACAAACAGGAGGAAGCCGGAAATAGTTACATAATAGTAAGTGTATTAAATTATTTCAGGTGAAGCTGAAAACGGAGCAGGTCTGTATTTTAAAGCATGATGACATATTTTAAAAATCATTACCAACAAAAAAGTTGCTTGTTGGAATCAAGGCTTGAGATGTCCGTACTTTATGGCAATATCAGACAAGGTAAGGTCCAGTTCATTGTGAGCGGGATAATATTCCTTAAAAGTATAGTCTACTCCGGTAGGCACATGCACTATTTCGATGCCAAATTTCACTACAGCATCGTTGTATGCCCAAAGAAGCCACACCTTCTTGTTTGCATTGAAGATATTTTCACCATTTTCATCATACCAGTTAAAGACATCTTTAAAACAGACAACCTGACCTGTTGCAAGATTAGTGATATACTCATTAACATCACAAAAATTAAGGACCTTGGTTGTGCCGGGATTGTTTTCGTAATAAGTCGGAAAAAAAATATTGATGTATTTCCGGGTGGCAATATGATCGAATAGGTTGATAAAGGGCTTGCCGACAAATCTATCCTCATTGAGATAATCGTCACGCATCTGCTCAGGATAATTATTGGGAAGAGGGACAACAGTACACGAAAAATGATATTTTGGGGGAATGATCTCATATTTCCGGGAAAGACCATAATGAAAAAGAAAGTCCCTGAATTGAGTTTCGTTGTCAAAATACAGCGTGTCTGCATTCAGGGCCTGACCTGACCAGCTACCGGTATTCGTATTAATATCTTCCTTATTACAGGCGTTAAAAAACAGAAATCCGACAATCAGACAGGTAAAAAGGAGGCATCGTTTCGGTTTCATATCGTTGCTTTTGTAGTTTGGATGGCCATTTTGCTAAAGAGTTTAATTCACTTTGTTGAAAAAATAAATTATTAATCGTTGAAAGGATTGCTATCTCAAGATAGGTTGACTACTCAACGTATTAGGCAATAGAAAGGCTTTCAGTCTTTTTGGGGGAGGGTGTTTTAATATGCCTGTACGTATTAAAAACTTAGCCGCACACCACCATCATCCATGGTTTCCTATTACCTTTGTGTCCATGTCCATCATGAAAAAACTGGCAGGAGAGACCATTTACTATGGTATCAGCAGCATCTTTGGCCGCTTTATCAATTTTTTCCTGACGCCCATCTATACTTACTCCGTTATCATTGACAAAGCTAAAATGGGACATCTGACGGAATTGATGGCCTATACCGCGATAATCCTCATTCTCTTCACATGCAGGATGGAGGCGGCCTATTTTCGATTCGGGAAGGACAAAGACAATCAGGAGGCGGCCTATCGCAACTCGGTAACCACGGTGGTTTCATTGTCCGTTTTCTTTGGATTATTGCTATTCATGCTGTCTCCGATCATTGCCCCGGTCCTGGATTACGGCGGAGAGCACATTTATTTTCAGCTGCTTGCCGTCATCATGACAATTGACGCCTTCTGTGAATTACCGCTTTCCCGTTTGCGGTTCGAAGGGAAGGCCAAAAAATTCGCATTTATTCGCATCATTAATATCCTGACCAATGTATGCTTCAATATTTTCTTTGTCGTTGTATGTCCGCGGTTGTATGATGCGGGATATTCCTTTGTTACAGCTTGGTTTGACCCTGAAAAGATCATTGTTTATATTTTCCTGAGTCAGGTCTTTGGCTCTCTTTCTTCATTGATTTTACTGAGTAAATATCTAAAAGGTGTAGGCCGGGTCGACATTCCATTGTTGAAGAGGATGGTTGCTTATTCCTGGCCATTAATTATCGTCAGCCTGGTATCTATGTTCAATGAAATGTTTGGTCGTGTTATCCTGAAGTGGTTCCTTACCGGGTCTTTATCGGACAATGAAGCCCAGCTGGGCGTATATGGCGCCAATTATCGGCTGGCGACGATCATAGCCTTATTTACCCAGGCATTCAGATATGCTGCCGAGCCATTCTTTTTTAAGGAATCCAATAATGTGGGCGCTGAAAAAACCTATGCCGATGTGACAAAATACTATCTGATCTTCAGTATCTATGGCTTTCTCTTTGTTAGTCTGTATATTGATATCTTCAAATATTTTGTCGGCCCCAAATATTTTGAGGGATTAAAAGTGGTGCCGATTCTGCTTCTTGCCAATGTATTCAATGGCCTTTACTTCAATGTGTCCATTTGGTACAGGCTTAAGGACAAGACATTGACCGGTGCGATGATTGCGATTTTCGGAGCTGTTTTGACGCTTTTCTTCAACTGGTATCTGATTCCTATTCTCGGTTATATCGGTTCTGCTATTGCCACACTGGTCTGTTATTCTTCCATGACCATCATTTGCTTTGTACTGGGCCAGAAGGTGATGAAGGTTCCTTATCAGGTCAGGACCATGCTCCTTTGGATGGGGGCAGCCATATTGATACAGATTGGCATTTGGTATTTGAGAAGTTTGGATATTTCGGTATACCTTGTGTTGTTATGTTCAACCATCGGTATTGTATTGTTTTCCGGCCTGATCTGGAGTTATGAAAAGGAAAAAATCAAGACCCTGCTTCGGTCTATCAAGCTTAGGAGCCGATAGTAAGAAGTAATTTGTGGATAAATGAGACCTATCCTATCCGGTGCAGGATATCCAGTGCCATCCTGTTTGCCACACCGGGTTCGCCGACGAGTGTCTTTAATAATCCGTAAGCTTCCAGCATTTTGTTGCGATAATCGGCGTCGTCTTCCAGTTTCAGTATTTCCCTTGTGAGATTTGACACGGAAAGATCTTCCTGGATAAGTTCCTGTACTATAGGCATATCGGGAATCAAGTTGACCAATGAAATATATTTGACCTTGACAAATGCCTTTGCTATGCGAATATTCAGACTGTTGGCGGCGTAGCAGACTACCTGGGGCGTGTTGAGCAAGGCAGTTTCCAGCGTCGCCGTACCGCTGGTAACCATAGCCGAGGATGCATGGTAAATGGTATCGTAGGTTTTATCGGTGACGATCGATACATTTTTCTTCCAATCAGGATGAATTTGGTCCAGGATGAAAGTGAATTCATCTTCAGGCAATAAGGAAGTCCTGGCTATTACAAATTTTTTTTGAGGCATCTGAGCCATGGCCCCGACCATTACGGGCAGGATTCTTTTCACTTCCTGGTGTCTACTGCCCGGCAATATGGCAATATAATCCCCTTTTTTTAAGTTGTTTTCAGAGAGAAATCCTGCGTCAGGTGTGAAACGCGAGATTGAATCGACCAGAGGGTTGCCTACATAGGTAACATCGTAATTCAACTGTTTGTAGAATTCGACTTCAAAAGGAAGGATACAATACAATTGCTCAACGGACTCGCGGATGATGTTGGCGCGACCTGCCTTCCAGGCCCATACAGTTGGAGAAATAAAATAAAAAACACGGATTCCTTGCCGGTGAGCCCACTTCGCGATCTTCAGATTGAATCCGGGATAATCGATTAACACCAATGCGTCCGGCTTGTGCTTGGAAAGGTGGTTTTTGATCAGGCTGAAATTCCTTTTTATCGTAAAGATATTGGCCAACACTTCAACAAAACCCATGAAGGCAAGATCCTTGAGCTTTCTGTACAGGGCGACTCCTGCGGCTTCCATCTTCGGACCACCCCAGCCTTCCAGCACAATATTGGGTCGTGCTTCTTTGAGGGCAGTTGCTAAATTCGCCCCGTGAAGGTCCCCGGATGCCTCTCCGGCCAAAAGAAATATTTTATTTGCCATCAAAACTTATCAAGCAGTTCGGGTCCATACTCCCAAACCCACCAGCATACATAGGCAAAGGTTGGGAATATCAATCCGCGCATGGCATTGCCAAAGCGACGATTGTTGAAATAATGAATAACAATCAGATTGCCACAAAGCGCTATTATCCCGATGGTCCGCTGGGAAGAGCGGAACTCGCCGAACAGTTCGGGCACGATTCCCGCAGAGACCAGGGCATCCTTAAGCATCAATATGAGGGCATACAGCACAATGGGGACCACGGTCCCTATGACAACGCCCAGAATCAAAGAGTCTTTAGTAAAAAAGGGTTGGTTGGCTTTCATATTATTCTTCCAGGACTTTGTATTTTTCGATAGACTTATAATGAGTCAGGTCGTAATGGGATGGCACAATGGAAGCATATCCGTTTTGCAGGGCGTAAAGGTCAGTATCTTCACCTTTGTCACGGTTGGTAAACTTTCCCGTCAGCCAATAATATTCCTGGTTGCGCGGATCGGTACCGACGACAAATTCTTCCATCCAATAGCCATCGGCCTGACGACATACCTTTATCCCTTTAAGTTCATCGGGAGCCACCTTGGGAATATTGACATTAAGCAGGCGGCAGTCTGCATCGAAGCCATGTCTGGTAACCTTTTCAAGAATGGTTCGCACGACTTGCTTGGCTGTGGTGAAGTCTGCATCGAAACTGTAATCCAACAGTGAAAATCCAATGCTGTCGATTCCTTCGATAGCCGCCTCCATGGCTGCACTCATAGTTCCGGAGTAAATAATATTGACGGATGCGTTGGAGCCGTGGTTGATGCCGGAAAGGCAAAGGTCGATGTGCTGATTTTTGTGAAGAAGATGTTTGGCAAGCTTCACACAGTCGGCCGGTGTGCCATTACATTCATAAGCGACAATATCTTCAAACACATCCACCTGATTGAGCCTTAGGGGGTTTTCGACAGTGATGGCGTGTCCCTGGCCTGATTGTGGACTGTCGGGAGCCACGACAAATACCTGGCCGAAATCACGAGCCACCTCGACGAGGGCAGCGATACCGGGAGCGACCATGCCATCGTCATTGGTAACTAATATCAATGGTTTTTTCATTATTTTAACCTGATTTTTAGCGGTTTGGAATAATTATTGTCCATATTGGGGTCTTTCCATTTCCCCGGACGAATGACTGCAAAGATATAAGCTTTCCCTTTTCTGAACTGTTTGCCGAAGACTAAATCCTTCTTAATGTCCTTTACTACTCCGTTTACACCGGGAATTGCAGGGAATGATGCTATTGTGGCATCCGTATCATCCAGGACCGGATCGGCTGAAAGGAGGATGTCTATATACTGACCGGCTTTTGGTGCCCTCACACCCGTTATAGAAAATTTGACCTGAAAAGGATAGGGTTTACCACGTTTTAATTTCCTGATGGGATTAACCATGGTGATTTCCTTCATGGCACCGTCATAGCTGTAGATGCCGCCCTTGTAACTATCGGCACTTCCAATCCTGACAGCCGTAAACATCGTGTTGTTGCCGGGAGTGGGATCGGAACCATTCTTGGGATTGGGCCTGATTACCGCGGTAATATATACATATCTCCCCGTATAATCAGCCGGGATGACAACCAGATGAGAAAAATCGACCTTGGTATCCATCTTGAGCGGAGCAAGCAATTTAGTCGAATTGATATTGTTGGTATCCAGATCCGGTTCATCTTCTTCGCTAACCCAGAAATCAATCTTTGTAGATGCCGATTCTGAGAAGCCATAATTCATGATAATCATGTTGATGGCTATGCCTTCACCCGGGAAACCCTCTTTCTTTAAAGGGTCCATTTTCAGGATAGCAAGGTCAGTACCCGGATATACCGTGTCCCTCATGGTAGAAAAAGGCTCGCCGATGGAGGGTTTGATATCGGAATGCAGGCCAAAGCACAGGGAAGGCATAAACAGAGAACAAAAGACAAATAGCATCCTGCTCGCCGGAACAATCAGAATGAGCGTTTTCCAACGCATAAACCCAACAAATGTGGGTGCCGCGGCGCCTCTATATTGAGGAGGAATGCCTTTCCACAGATAAATAATGAAATGGTTAAATAAATCGAATGTCATCAATATTCCCGAATCAATTTGTAATATTAATAAAATACAAGGATTTATTCTCAATAAATGACAAGTTGAATAAGGATTTGTTTTAATAATGCATCAAATTCGAGCGGAAGAATTGTATTATTTTTGGAAGAATATTGTCCATTAAACAACCTAACCATGCCCTATGACAATCCTTCCCTCACATGGGATGATTTCATGAAGCCGGATATCCGCACCGGAACCATTTTATTTGCAGAAGCGTTTCCGGAGGCGAGAAAACCGGCATATAAGATTACCATAGACTTCGGGGAAATAGGCATCAAGAGGACTTCGGCACAAGTGACCGGCTTGTATGCCACCGATGACCTGATCGGAAAGCAAGTCGTCGCGGTAGTCAATTTTCCGCCCAAACAAATTGCCAATTTCATCAGTGAATGTCTGTTACTGGGGGCAGTAGACGGCAATTATGTTACACTGCTTACTCTTGATCTGCCCGTGAGAAATGGCTTGAGAATAGGATGACAAAAGAATTTAGCGGCAAAGGGATATTACAACCCTAAATAAAACATCTTGTTGAACCATATCTGTGGAGAAAATAGCTCGTTGTTCTATATTGAATTCATTATTTCATGCAGGTTGTCGTCATTCTCCAGATTCATCTTCTTCCTAAGGCGATACCGACTTCCTTCCACACCACGGATCGATATGTTGGAGAGAGCGGCAATATCCTTAGTGGAAAGGTTCATACGAAGGTATGCCGCTAATCTGTGATCATTGGGTGTCAGATTGGGATATTTTTCTTTTAGCCTGAGAATGAAACCTTGATTGACCTCATTGAAATAATGTGAAAAACGCTCCCAATCTTCATCCAGAGTGCTTTCGTGCTGGAGTCTGTGGATGATCCTCGCCAGATTGGCAGAAATGTCCACATTTTTTGTTTTTTCTTTTTGGATGGTTTTCAGATCGGATTCAAGATGTTGGATAAAATCCTTTTTATGTGCCAGGTGCATGGCAAGAGATGCCAACTCGTTGTTTTTGAATTGAATATCTTTTTGCAGTTGTTCGTTTTTGAGACGGATAATCTCTTCTTCGCTTTGTGCGACCTTATCGGCGTGTTCACTGACAAGCCTTTTATGCTTTTGGGTAAGTTGTTTTTTTTCCGTTTTAAATCTTTTGTCCTGCAACAGGAATAGCCCAAAAATGGAGGCGATCATACATAAAAGCACGCTACCGCGGAACCACAGCGTATTGTACCATGCCGGTTGAATGGTGAAATGGAATGCTATACTGCCTTTTTGAAGTACATTTCCTATGCGAGTCTGAACGGAGATTTGATAGTTGCCGTGATCCAGATTATTGTAGATGACAAAGGGTTCTGATGTCCAGGCCGAAACGCTCTTACTACTTCCCGTGAGCGTATATTTGTATTCCACTTGTAGGTCGCTGAAGCTGAAGCAGCTGAAGTCAAACCTCAGGCTATTCTGATCATGGTTCAGAGTCAGTGGTTTGTTTTTCGAATAAGGAATGAAATTTGGTTCGACACCTTTGAGCAGAATTGAATCCCGGTTGCTCAGAATGGTACATTTATACAGGTATGTTGTGTATTGGAGGTCGGGAATCAGTTTTCTTTTATCGAATAAAAGGAAGCCCGACTCACAATTGAAGAGGAAGATATCCTTGGTCAAAGGATATACCTTTTCGAAGCCGCCTGCCAGACTTTCGGGCAGTGCAGGAAGGATATGCTGCCGGTATTCGACTTTCCACTCATCCTTATAGGGCTCCAGGAAGCCTATTTTCAGACCCTTTCTAAACCAAATATTTTGATATTCATCAGCGGAGATGAGCTTTGTTCCCGTATTGTATCCGATAAGGCTTTCGAGGGTCGGGTCGCGCCTGAATTGATCCCTCTTCGGGTCGTAGATAAAAATTCCTTTGTCGTTGGATGCATATATACGGGTATTCGTTTTAATGATATAATTTTCATGGTCGGACTCAAGGCCCCCGGACAAACCGTATTTACGGAAGGAAAGGGGGGATCCCATATGTGGTTTCTTCAGTTTGTACACTCCCCGATAGGGATGAGACATCCAGATATTGAACAAGGAATCTATAAGCACAATCCTGCTTGACTCATCAAATCCCGGCAATATGGATGCTACATATTGTTGACCTTCCTGAGTGATCATTCCAAATCCTTCATAGGATCCAAAGATTATATTTTGACTATCTTGTTTAATGAATCGCCACACACCTTTGCCCCGAAAAGCGGGCAGTAAATGGTCGTCAGCTACAATGGAAGCCCCTTCGTTATGCCCCAACCACAGGTTGTCGTCAATGACATCAAGATCCCAACAAATATCCTTGCTGCCGGCGACCTCTCTGAATATGGCAGGGCCAGACCTGTCCTGCAGCATCTCTGTGTAATACAGCCCGTTGTTGGTGCCAAGGTATAATCTGTCACGAAACAGAGCCATTGAGTATCCGGTGCCATTATAGGGGATATCAGGAAATAGAAATCGGAAAGGGGATTTGTATTCGATAAAGTCGATTCCGGATTCCGTAGATACCCAAATATTGCCGTTCCTGTCTTCCATAGCAGCCAGAATGGAAGTATTGATTAAGCCATTTTCCTTTTTGAGAGACAAAAGGACATTTCCGGATTCACTCACAATAATCAGCCCATGGTCCATGGTTCCTATCATGATATGCCCATCCCGAAGACGTTGCATCACAGTAATCCGCAAATTTTTATATAAGGGATTCAAGGTGAATGCATTCAGGCTACATTTTGTACCGACACAGTCAAAAATACCGGAGCGGTAACCTGCAATCCTCAGATTTCCATTGCTTATATCGCATATGTTTACGATATCAGCAGGGAGATTTTCTGCGATAAATACCGGTTCAAAACTATTACCATTGAACTTAAGCAGGGAGCCATCAGAAAGGTTGATATAATTAGCCCGGCGATAGGAAAACATTTTTTTAATTGTAGCAGGGGGCTGATATACACGGACACTTTTACCATCATAAATCAGAACCTCCTTAGTTGTCTGAAAGAGAACATATTTATCCTGATAACCAAGTTGCCAAACATCTGCAAAATTTCGGGTAGATTGCGGAATCAACGGGGTTAAGTCCTTGTATTTCAGCCGGCCATTCTCTTTTTGGTCAAAAAAGCCGAATTCTCCCTGCCCACCTATGTATATTCTTTGGTCAGGGTGGACCAATAGTGATCGGACGATGGTCCGGTTGGCGATGGGATACAGGTCCCAGGAATTGCCGGTGAAGGTAAGAAGCCCAAGATTATTGGCAAACAGCATCATGCCGTCACTACGCTGCCCTATCTGCCAGTTTTGGGGAGAGGCGGCATAGATTTTCTTGGTAAAATTTCTGATTGGCGGTGTTCCAAGCTCAAAATTTTGGCCAAAGGAGAGAAAAGAATTAGTCATCAGAAAACAAAATAAAAGAATACGGGTGGGTAGGTAGCGGAGAGGGTAAAAAAAGTACTTGTCGTAGTAAAAATGCATTCCCGTATTTCAAAAATAAGCAGTAAAAGTAAAAAATAAACAACAATGTCGTAGTAAAGAAGTAGTGAATAATTTTGAATTCTTAAGCATGTTCGGTATATTTGTTGCGATATAAGGCGGTGCCCGGTATTTTTTATTTGGCAGTGCGGCCGTATCGAACAGGGGAGATTATGGGGTGATTTTTTCATATGTCGTATAGCCTTCCATCATTTTAATCATTTATCAACTTAAAAAATTTAGTATTATGAATCGACTTTTATTCCTTTTCTTCATCATGATCTTAGTAAAGTCAGGGATCGTGGCTCAAGACCAAATAATTCTGGATTTTGAAACGACTGAGACCACAACGACGTTCAGTTATTTTGATAATGGCGACTGGCCGGATGCACAGACTTCAGTGGTTGTTAATCCCGACAAGTCCGGAATAAACACCAGTGACAATGTACTTTATTTTGTCCGTGGTGTTGGTGGTCAAACATGGGCCGGTGCATATGGAAATCCTAAACCTACCAGAAAAATTGATCTGACCAACCATAATAGGCTTAAGTGTAAAGTATGGGCAGAAAAACCGGGTACCGTTCAGCTTAAGTTGGAGGGTGGCCCTGCAGGAGGTGCCGACAACTGGGAAAAAGTTTTGCCAATTCCGGCAACCGGCCAATGGGTTGAGATGGAATGGGATGTCACATTACCGGGCGATGCAGGCGAAAAGGTTCCGGCATTTGGTAAGATATACGACAACATTGTAATCTTTGCAAATTTCCTTCAGGAGACTACCGAAAGGGTCTATTTGTATTTTGATGACTTTGCTACCGGAGAAGGCGAAGCGGCACAACCGGTACCCGTTACCTTCGTTTTAAATGCAGCCGGATACAATGGCAATATTTCCTCGGCCAGTGTAGCGGGAACCTTCAATGGTTGGGATTCCGGAGCCAATGTAATGGCTGAAGTTTCTGCCGGATCCAAGTTATATACAGTTACGGTGGACATATTGCCAGGTGTCATAGAATATAAATTTGTCATCAACGGAAATACCTGGGAAGAAGGGTTGAATGCGCTGGATGAGTGCGTCACCAACAACAATGGATTTATCAACCGGAAGGCCTCCATTAGTGGGGAAACCAATCTGATTCCTGTATGCTGGAACAAGTGTTATAACTGTGGAGAATATGTAAGCCTGACGGTCAATCTTGGCTTCGGAGCGGCCAATCCACCATCGCCGGATGGCGTTTGGATTGCCGGTGGCGAAAAATTTGAGGCTCCGGGAGGCAAATATCGAATGGAGGACTCTGACGGAGATGGTGTTTACTCTATCAATCTGACAAGAGGCATTGGATTCAAGTCCCATTTTACTTTTGCCAATGGTAACTGTGCAGACTATTCCTGCAAGGAAAGACTGGATGACCAGGCATGTGGAGACGCAGGTAACTATTGGGACAGAAAGTTGTTGCCGGTAACTCAGGATACTGTTGTATATGCATGCTTCGGGGACTGTTCTGAAGTCTCTTGTCTTGCTTCAACAAAGAAGGTCTTGGACAATCCGGGCTTTATGATCATTCCCAACCCGGCCTCAAGTGCTGTTACCCTAAAATTTGACGAGAACTTACGCGATAGGGGTTCTGTATTAATCCGTAATATTTATGGAAGTGTAGTAAAAACAGTTTCTTATACTCCGGGAATGGACGTTATTAAAATTGAAATTGAAAGTTTGACTCCGGGAATATATATGGCCTCATATGTTAAGGATGGTATGACGGGTACTAAGTTATTTATTAAGCAATAATTGATTAAATGTTGCCCGGCATTATGAATATGCCGGGCATTTTTTTCATGGATACTTTGGATTTTTAGGGGATTCCATTCGGCACCCCCGGGTTAAATTTTTACAAAAATCAGATGTTTTTTTCCAATAAAATCTTGATATGCACTGCCACAGTGTTGCTGTGCTTGATTTTCCCTTCGTTGATGAATTCACAATCATTAACGGGGAAAGTATTTGAAAATGATTCAAAAGAAACCGTAGTTGGTGCTACCATCCGGATAGTCGGTTACGACAAGGGTACGGTATCGGATGAATATGGTGCCTACCAGCTATACGGACTCAAAACCGGAGACATAATCATCTTCAACTCGGTAGGATTGAAGTCCCGATCAGTTACTTATGATGGGCAAACCACGCTCGATATTTATCTGGAAAGAGAGGACAAGTTGCTCGACGAAATGGTTGTCGTAGGATACGGATCTCAAAAACGAAGCGATATAAGTGGATCCGTATCTGTAATAAAATCAGACGAAATCACATCCTCACCGGCTCTTCGTGTTGAACAAGCTTTGCAGGGGAGGGCGTCCGGCGTTCTGGTGACTCAAAATTCCGGTGCGCCCGGTGCACCGCTAACTGTAAGAATAAGAGGTACAGGCACGATCAACAACAGTGATCCTTTGTTTATTGTCGATGGCGTACCGGTTGGTGGTCTTGACTTCCTGAACCCGTCTGATATCGAATCAGTCAATATCCTTAAAGATGCTGCATCCGCCGCAATATATGGAGCGAGAGGAGCCAATGGTGTGATTCTCATCACCACACGCTCCGGCAAACACAATCAGGAGGGAGTAATCAACTATTCATCATATTATGGTATCCAAAACGCCTGGAGAAAACCCCGACTTCTCAATGCCCGCGAATATGCAATCATATCCAATGAGGCACATATCAATGCAGGGGTCAAGCCCTTGCCGGAGTTTGCTGATCCTGATGCCTTGGGTGTCGGTACAGACTGGGTTAGTGCAGTTATGGGTTCGGCGCCGATAACCGAACACCAACTTGGAATGACCGGGGGTACAGAAAAATCAACCTACGCAGTTTCTGGAAACTATTTTAGTCAGGCAGGAATAGTGGGCAGACAAAAGTCCGACTTTGACCGCATCACAGGCCGGGTTAATATAAACCATCGTGTCAAGCCTTGGCTCACCATTGGCAACACAATAAACTATACGTGGCTGAGCAGGACAGCACTCACCGACAATAGTGAATTCAATTCGCCCCTTATCCGGGCACTCAATATCGACCCGGTAACCTCGATCAGGAAGCCTGACGGCACCTTCAACTATTCGCCCTATACGGATACAGATATTGCCAATCCGGTCAACGCGATAGAACAGACCTACAACCGCTGGATAACCAATCGTGTGGTGGGCAGTGTTTTTGCAGAAGTAGAAATTATCAAAGGCCTGAAAGTAAGGTCGGCCTACAGTGTGGACAACACCTTTGCAAACTCCAGGAACTTTTATCCCAAGTATGATTTGAGTATCGACCCTGTGTTGAGCGATGCGCCGGCAACAGAAAAAAATCTCACCAACTCGGTTTCCTTCAATGACAACAGATGGACCAACTGGCAATGGGAAAACACAATCAATTATAAGTACAACCTGAATGAGGCACATCATTTTGATATGCTGGCAGGCACATCTGCCTTGCTGAATAAGCATTATTATAATGGTGGAGCAAACACCAACCTGCCGTCCAACAAATGGGAAGATGCCTATATCAGTAATACGATCGACCCCATCACATCACAATCGGCTTATGAAGGAGCGTCCGAATCAGCACTCAATTCGTACTTTGGCAGAATCAACTATGATTTTGAGGGTACTTATTATGCCATGGCTACCCTAAGGGCTGATGGAAGCTCCCGGTTTGGTGTCAATAACCGTTGGGGATACTTCCCTTCATTTTCCGCAGGATGGACCTTTACCAATGACGGCATTTTGGACAAAGTACTACATTTTGGAAAATTAAGAGCAAGCTGGGGTCAAAACGGCAACGATAATATCGGCAACTATGGCTATACCTCGGTAATAAGCTCAGGTCAGAATTATGTCTTCGGCCCGGGACAAGTGATTACCAATGGAAGCGTAGCCCTGGTAGCCCCCAATCCTGATCTAAAGTGGGAGACAAGCACACAGACTAATATCGGTGCAGATCTTGACTTCTTCAATGGTCGCCTGCAAGTAATTACTGACTATTTTATCAAGAAAACATCGGACATGCTGTATGCTATTCCTGTGCTTAGTACATCCGGCACCGGAGCTCCCGTACAAAACGTTGCATCAGCACTAAATCGGGGATGGGAGCTTGCCGTTAACTTTAGATCCCCTTACAAAAGCCCCGTTCAATACAGTTTAAGCGGGAATGCCACTTTTATACACAATAGGGTAACAAACCTCGGTACAGGAGGTGAACCTATTAACAGTGGCCGAATACAGTCAGCCAATTCTACCGTTGCACGTACGGATGTGGGTCATCCACTGGCATCCTTCTATGGCTGGGTCACCGATGGCATCTTCCAGACAGAAGAAGAGGTGAAGAATCATGCGTTTCAGTCGGAAGGTACGTCACCGGGAGATATCAGATTCAGGGACATCAATGAAGATGGGGTGATAGATATCAAGGACAGAACTTATATAGGCAATCCTATACCGAAAATGTCCTATGGGCTAACAGGAAACATCGCGTACAAGGGATTTGATCTGAATATGTTCTGGCTGGGCAGTTACGGTAATGACATTTACAATGCCACAGTAAGATATGATTTTACTTATGTCAACAGACCCGAAAGCACGTTGAACCGCTGGACAGGACCGGGGACATCTAACACCGAACCTAAAGTCAGTTTGAATGACCCTAATCAGAATGCCCGTGTATCGGATCGTTTTGTAGAAGACGGCTCCTTCCTGCGGCTGAAGAATATTCAACTGGGCTATTCCATCCCTACTCGTTGGATGTCCAAGGTCAGGGTGCGGGAATTACGGATCTATGCTGCTGCGCAGAACCTGTTCACCTTTACGCGCTATTCCGGGATGGATCCTGAAATAGGGATTGTAGGAAATGCCCTGGAATTGGGCATTGATAAAGGCTTTTATCCCCAGGCGAGAGTTTTTATGGGGGGCATTGAGTTGAAGTTTTAAAGAAAAATGAAAATGATGAAAAGACAAAATAGCTTGATTTTTGTATTAGGGCTGTTGGCCGTGTTCAGCATTTCTTGTGAAAAGGAGTTCCTTGATCGAAAGCCCATCATCGGTGTCACATCCAACAACTTTTACAAAACAGAGGCGGACGCTTTGGCAGCAGTAAATGCCGCCTATGCCACACTACAGTTTGAATTAAGTCCGGCAGGACATTTCCGCTGGTTTTGGGGCGATATTATGTCGGATGATTCTCAGAAAGGAGGCTCCGGGGATAATGATGTTGTGGATTTGATGAAACTAGAAACATTTCAGGGACCGACCAATACAGATTTACTTGAGTCGGAATGGAATGCTGACTACGAAGGAATCTACCGTGCCAATGTTGTATTGGAAAAGGTGCCGGGAATAGAAATGGACGAGGTGTTGAAAAAGAGAATCCTGGCAGAAGCCAAATTTATTCGAGCCTGGTTTTATTACAATCTAAATACCATTTTTGGTGGGGTTCCACTGGCGGACAAGGTCCTGGCGCCATCGGAATACAACAGACCGAAGGAAGATGCCGCTGTCATTTGGGCATTCATAGAGAAAGATCTGAAAGAGGCCATTGAAGACCTGCCTCAAAGGTCACAATATCAGGCGAAAGACTTAGGGCGGATTACGAAGGGAGCAGCAAGGGCCTTGCTTGCCAAAGCGTATCTATATCAAGGTAAGTATGCAGAGGCAGGGTTTCAGACAGGAGAGATTATCCAATCCGGAGAATACTCGTTGGTAGCAGATTATGGAACGATATTTACCAAGGCTGGCGAGAACAATGCAGAATCGGTCTTTGAGATTCAATATATGAACGCATCGGGGGGCAATTGGGGTAAAAATGCGGCCAATGAAGGTACCTTTACCAATGTATTCCAGCGTGCCAGAGGACAATTTGCCGGCTATGGCTTCAATATTCCGACACAGGATTTTGTTGATGAATTCTTCAAAGAGGGTTTTGAGGATCCCCGCCTTAAATATACGGTGTTCAGGATTGGTGATCAGATGGGAGATCGGGGTGAATTTACGGTTGCCAATGCCGGAGATGTAGGTTATATCTATCATCCAAGAAAATACTTCACCAATCAAAGTGAAGATGCTCCTTTTGGCGATCCCAATCCCAATGGCGAGAGTAATGACCGCGTCATCAGATATGCCGATGTCCTGTTGATGGATGCAGAAGCAGCTGCTAAAACCGGAGATGAAACCAAGGCGCGAGAGTCACTGAACCGGGTAAGAATGCGGGTAGGTGTGCCGGCTATTACAGCTTCAAGCAGTGCATTGCTGGATGCTATTTTTCGGGAAAGAAGAATTGAGCTGGGCCTGGAAGGGCATCGTTTCTTTGACCTGGTACGCACCGGAAGAGCAGCTGAAAAATTAGGCCCACTGGGCTTTAAGGACGGGGTACACAATATATTCCCGATACCGAATAGCGAAATCGTTTTATCCAACGGTATATTGAAACAAAATCCGGGTTATTGATTCAATCAAATTCATTCATGATGAAAAATATATTTATAGTTATAATAGGACTCTTCATTTTTCAGGGGTGCAGCCCGGATAACAACGACATCAATCTGGGGCCGTTGCCGCCAAAGCCGGATTTCTCAATTGAATATGTACCCGGTGATAGCAATAAGGTTGTGGTTAAAGACTTATCTTCTGATAGCTTCGTACGCTTATGGGAAATTGGCGAGGGAGGTATACCGGCAACATCATCTCTGGAGAGTGATACCATTTTCTTTTCCAAAAAGGGAGAATATGACATTTCCCTTTATATTTCCCAAAAAGGCGGTAATGGTACTGCATACAATACCAAGAAGATATCTATACCCAAAGATGTTGTGCTTCCCTGCAGCGGACCACTTGGCCTGTTGACCGGCAATTGCAGCACGACCGGCAAATGCTGGAAATTTTCCGATGTAGCAGGAGCCATTACAGTAGGAGAAACATATGGCGCTGCCAATTGGTATAAATCTCCGGCTAATGGTTTGGTCGCTTCCCAGTATGATGACCGATATTGTTTTGTCTTTGAGGGTTTCAAATTCGACTATCGCAATAATGGCAGCACGGTCAATCCGTTCAAGGGATATGTTGATGAGCCCTTTATTCCTGTTTCGGGTCCGTTTGCTTTCAGTCCTGGCACAGGACCAAATGGTGAAGATCAGATAATCCTGGCCAAAGGGCAGTTTATGGGCACGATGGATAGTTATAGTGTACTAAATATTATAAAACTGACGGAAACAGAATTGATTGTCAGGGCTCAATTTGCTGATGCGGCAGGCAATCCCGTTACACCGGGCTGGTTTGAATTCAAATATGTGGCAGATTGATGCAGAAGCTCTTCTTTATATTCCTCTTTTTATCGGCCTGGCTTGTGTCATTTGGCCAATATGGAAGGCTTGTATGGCAGGATGAATTTGAAAGTCAATCTCCCGTGCCGGATTCAACCAAATGGACTTTTGACCTGGGCGATGGCTGCCCATCAAATTGCGGATGGGGCAACAATCAGAAAGAATACTATACGAATGACCTGAGGAATGCGCGCATTGAGGAGGGACGATTGATCCTGGAGGCGCACCGGAATAACCGAAGCGGCCACCCTTATACTTCGGCGAGGATAACAACCCGCAAGTCACTCAATTTAAGATATGGCCGCATCGATGTCAGAGCACGGCTTCCACGTGGACATGGCACCTGGCCTGCTATCTGGATGCTACCGTCAAAATGGGAATATGGAGGGTGGCCCCGAAGCGGTGAAATTGATATCATGGAACATGTGGGATGGGCACAGGATTCTATTTTCGGAACAGTACATACTCAGAATTACAACCATATTATCGGTACACAACAGGGGAAGACGGTGCAACTGCCGGATGCATCACTTTATTTCAACGATTATTCCATCATATGGACAGAAGAAAAAATCGATTTCCTCATCAATGGGAAGGTTTTCTACACCTATAAAAACGACAGTACAGGTCCGGATAGCTGGCCTTTTGATAAGGAATTCTATTTAATAATGAACCTTGCCATAGGAGGTAATTTCGGAGGAGTCAAGGGCGTAGATGATGATATTTGGCCGCAGCGAATGGAAGTGGAATATGTTAGAGTGTATAATTGATGGCATATGAATAGATTTAGAAAAATAAGTTATGCTTGGCTTTGGCCTTTATTGTTCCTGAACGCAAGTTGCGACAAACCCAATGATCAGCCATCGGTAGTTAAGCCGGAGGTGACCATTGAAGACCAGAATGGGCTGGAAAAAAATGAAGACTTTATTGCCCTGATCAGCATCAAGCTGAGCAAACCGGCAACTACCAATGTCGTATTGAGATACAGCACCAAAGATATTACTGCCAGGAGCGGACAGGATTACATCGGCGTGACAGATGTGTTGTCAATCATTCCCGCAGGGCAATCAGGCGTGCTTGTGCCGGTGACCATCATTGGGGATAAGGTAAAAGAGCCCGACGAAACATTTGAACTGGTCATCACCCAAGCTCTCAATGCAACAATCGTGAAGCAACGCGCTTTGATTACTATTATTAATGATGATGCAGACAGCAATATCATAGAGGTGCCAACAGAAGGATATGTCTCTCCCGGGGAATATCCCGGGTATCAGCTGGTTTGGTCCGATGAATTTCGTCAGCCGACTATCGACAAAAGCAACTGGACTTTTGAGATTGGTAATGGCTCAAATGGTTGGGGCAACAACGAATTGCAATATTATAAGGAGGAGAATGCATCTATATACGCTGAGGAGTATCTTATGATCACTGCCAAGGAAGAGTCGGTAGGGGGATTCGATTATACATCTTCCAGGATGATTACCAAGGGCAAGAGGGAGTTTAAATTCGGCAGGGTAGATATAAGAGCTGCCATGCCAATCGGACAAGGTATTTGGCCTGCCTTATGGAGCCTCGGTGCAGATATTCAGACTAATCCTTGGCCCAACTGTGGCGAAATAGACATCATGGAGTATCTTGGACACGAATCTTCCAGGGTGCATGGAACGGTACATTGGGGATTGAATACCCATAAGTACAAAGGGAGCAGCACCCTGTCGGGAAATGAAGGCGATTTTCACAAGGCTTTTCACGTTTTTTCGATCATCTGGGAGAAAGATAAGATCGAATGGTACGTCGATGACAAAAAGTATTTCAGCATATCGGCATCTGAAATGGAGGGCCAGCCCTATCCGTTCAACAATGACCAATTCTTCATCATCAATTGCGCAGTCGGTGGCAATTGGCCGGGAAGTCCTAATAATTCAACGATATTTCCACAACGGTTTTTTGTTGATTATATTCGGGTGTTTCAGAAAACCTGATTGAATACGAAATGGTAAATATTGATAATGAATAGATCAAACCTAAATTAAATAAATCGAAAAACAACGTAAGCATGAGACTTAAACTAACGAAGCAATGGTGGCAAATGGGATGGCTGGTTGTACTTTCTCTGTACAGCAGTGGCATGACATATGCAGCAGATGTGCCGCCAGATTACTTTTACGCATATCAAAACAACACCATTACAGTTGAGGGCACAGTGACAGGATCTGATGGGATGCCGGTAGCCGGAGCGACGATCACGGTCAAAGGACAGAATGAAGGTACCGTCACCGATGCTGATGGACGTTTTTTAATCAAAGTCGCCGAAGATGCCATACTTGTCGTTTCCTCCGTAGGATATGTAAGTGTAGAGGTAAAAGCGGCGAGTGTCGTGAATGTCGTCCTTCAGGTGGACAACCTCCTGTTAAATCAGGTAGTAGTAGTCGGTTATGGTAGTCAAAGTAAGAAGAATATCACCGGCTCCATATCATCAGTTGAGGGCGAGGAGTTTGCCAATCGGCCTGTATTCTCAACGGCACAGGCCTTACAGGGGAAAGCTGCCGGAGTTCAGGTGACTCAGCCTTCCGGTAAGCCGGGCACCGAATTTTCGATTCGTATCAGAGGGACGAATTCGGTCAATGCCAATAATGACCCATTGTATGTCATCGACGGCATTCCTACAACGGACACACGTGGCCTCAATCCCAACGACATCGAATCCATGCAGATTCTTAAAGATGCTGCCTCAGCCGCGATATATGGGGCCCGTGCCTCCAATGGAGTGGTGCTCATCACTACCAAAAAGGGGAGTGCCGGCAGCACAGCTACAACCTTCAACACCTATTTTGGATTTACACGCTTGGCAAAATCCATTGATGTACTTAATGGCAGTCAGTATATTGAATATATGAGAGACCGGGGAGAGGCAATCAGTGAAGAGAATGCCAATACCGATTGGGAAAAGGAGACCTTCGGTACAGGCATAAACCAGAATTATCAGCTTGCTTTTTCTGGTGGTACAGAGCAGGCGCGATATTATCTGTCGTTGGGATATCTGGGAGACAAAGGAATGGTAAGACCCGCTGAGTTCAAGAGATATTCTGCCAGACTGAATGTCGATTCCAGGATCAATAAATGGTTGACCGTGGGGTCTAACATCAATTTTTACAGAACCAACACCTACAACGCCGGCGACAATGCCAGTTCAGGTCGTGGTGGCATCATACTCAGCGCATTGAACAGTCCCCCGAATTTGTCTGTGTATGACACAGATAACCCGAAGCAGTTTTCAACCAACCCATTCCAGGCTTCCTGGGAGACACCACTTTCTTACATGAGCCGTGAAGATATCAATAACAGCAATCGTTTCCTCGGAAATGCATTTGCAGAGATCAGGCTGATGAAAGATCTGAAATTCAGGACTAATCTTGCTGCGGATATCTCCAATGGCGTCAATGAATTTTATGTCGATCCGGTTAGAACGGTATATGGTCGTCAGAATCACGGGATATCCAATGTATCCAAGTGGGAGTATATGAGCCTGCTTGCAGAGAATACACTTACTTATACCAATAACTTCGGGTTGTCCAATGTAACTGCACTTGTGGGGCTTTCCGTACAGGATAACAATTACGGATTTGCATATATTAATACCAAGGACCTGCCACTCGAACCGGTGAAGACAACCAACGCCGGAAATCAGGTTGAAGGTGCCGGAAATACGAAGACAACCTCGGCTATAGTTTCCCAATTCGGTAGGCTTATGTACGACTATGACTCCAAATATTTACTGACGGTAGCTGTTAGACGGGATGGATCTTCAAAACTGGCAGCAGGGAATAAGTGGGATATCTTCCCGTCTTTTTCGGCCGGATGGAGAATTTCTCAGGAAGAGTTTTTCAAAAACATACATGGAGTCAATGACCTCAAACTACGCGGCGGATGGGGGCAGACAGGCAATCAAGAGGGGGTAAGTGATTTTGCCGCATATGGACTACTCGGCTTCTCCAGGATTACTCCCGGCAATGTATTTATTGGTCCCGGAATACGGCGGCTTACCATCGCCAATCCTGAGCTTCGCTGGGAAAAAACGACCCAGACAAATATCGGCTTCGATATAACAGTTCTTGAAAACCGGTTGACGATGGCAGCTGATGTTTACTGGAAGAAAACCCATGGCCTGATCATGTCCATCCCACTGCCGTCAAGTGTCGGGGTAGAACAGCCATTTATACGCAATGACGGCGAGCTTGAAAACAAGGGGGTAGAATTCATGATTTCCAGTATAAACTTCAAGAAAGAGAAGTTTACATGGAATACGGACTTCAACATTTCCTTCAACAAGAACAAGGTCTCTAAGCTGGGCTTGCAGAAGATATATGATTATGCCAAGATATACAGCAATGGTCAGAACGCTATTCGTATGACGGAAGGTCAGCCAATGGGCAGTTTCTATGGATATATCTCAGAGGGTGTCGATCCGGAAAGCGGCAATATCAAATACAGGGATCTGGATGGCAACGGAATCATAACACCTGATGACAGGACCTTTATTGGACAAGCTTCTCCAAAGTTTATTTACGGTATGACCAACAACTTGTCTTTCATGGGATTTGATCTGAGTATTTTTATTCAGGGTGTCCAGGGCAATAAGATATTCAATGCCACCAAGATGGACCTGGAAGGGATGTTTGATAGCAAGAATCAGTCGATCAGGGTGCTGGACAGATGGAAAAACCCGGGAGATATTACGTCCTTGCCGCGAGCGAATGAGGCGGGAGACGGCAGTCTGGATAATATACATAATTCGACACGATTTGTGGAAGACGGTTCGTTCCTTCGACTGAAGGCGGTGACGCTTGCATACAACATACCGACAGGATGGCTCAAGCGGGCAAATATCCGCAATCTTTCCATCTATGCCACAGCTCAAAACCTGCTCACACTGACTAAATATTCAGGTTTTGACCCGGAAGTCAATGCTTACGGGGTCAATAGCAGGGGCACGGAGTTTGGTGTGGATTATGGAACATATCCTCAGACACGACAGATCATATTTGGATTGAATCTTGGTCTTTGATGTCTGACAATGAACAACCTTAAAAAATTTAAAATGATGAAAAAGAAAATATATTTAGCAATTGCGATGTTCTCGGGACTTTTTCTGACTTCCTGCGACAGCATATTGGATAAGGAACCGCTTTCTGAGCTGATTGACAAAACGACAGATACCGATAAGCCATTTACAGCCGCGGATGCCGAGGCGGCCATGGCAGCAGCTTACGCGGGGTTGAAAACTTCACAGGCGGAGCTGATGATGCTTGATTATTATGTCAATGGAGATGCACAGTCAGACAATTCGCATGCCGGAGCGGACAATCCGGATAACTTTCAGATCGACGACTATAAGATTTCTTCCACCAACAACAATGTTTCTAGAGACTGGAGATATTTTTATGGCCTTGTGGCACTGTGCAATACCGTCATTGAAAAGGCGCCGACTGCCGCAGACCTTACTCCGGCAAGGCGCGATGAAATGATTGGCGAGGCATCTTTCTTGAGAGGATGGTTATATTTTGGTATGGTGCAGTTGTGGGGAGGGGTGCCAATAGTGACCAAGCCTGTTCCTGCGATTTCGGCCGAAAATTTTGAGGAAGTATATAAAATATTATACCCGGATCGAAAATCTCTGGAAGAGGTGTATGCTCAGATTATTGAAGACCTGGTGCGCGCCGTCAATTTTGCGCCGACTGCCTATGGCCCCAACAAGATGCGGGGGACCAAGTATGCGGCCCATGCTGTTCTTGCCAAGGTATATGCCACCATCAATCCGCATGATTGGGCTAAAGTCAATGAACATTGCGATGCTGTCATTGCCGGAGGATTCAGCCTTTTGCCGGTTTATGATCACCTGTGGGATGGAAATCACGAAAACAGTGCCGAGGCCATATTTGAAATGAACTGTACCGATTGGAATACAGGTGGCAACTGGGGATCTTCCATGTTTGTCGGTACGGACTGGAAAAAATTCAATACCCCAACGCATAACCTGGTGGATGCTTTTGATGCCGCAGGAGATAACGTTCGGAAAGCGAGTAGCATCAAGTTTCAGAAGGTCACCTCCTGGACCGATGCTTACTGGGATACTAACAACTACCCGTTCTGTTTTAAGATGAGGAATACGGCGGGGGGACAAAATCAGATCTTCCTGCGCCTGGCGGATATATATCTTTTGAAGGCAGAGGCGTTGACCGAATTGGGACAATTGGATAATGTTTCCGGTGCTCAATATTATGTCAATCTGGTCCGAAGTAGGGTCAGTCTGACACCAACAACAGCGACAACAGCCGATGCACTACGTACTGCCATAGCCAACGAGAGAAGGCTTGAACTGGCTTTTGAAGGCCATCGGTGGTATGACCTGAAACGTACCGGTAAGGCAGTAGAGACGATGAGTGCACTTGGATATAATATCAATGAGAATAAATTATTGTGGCCAATTCCACAGGGAGAACGGGATAAGAACATCAACCTGACCCAGAATCCGGGTTATTGACAGATACCTTCCCGGCCCGGAATTGTGAAGTGGTAGATTATGGTGAGCAACTATTTTCGGTGCTAAGATAACATTGCTTTTGGGTGGGCGATATTTATCGGAAGAATGAATATCGCCACGCCCCTTTATCAATAAATAGACTTGATGGATATGAGAATCGTAAGACAGCCTTTGTATGTACTTTTGATGCTGGCATTGTTTTCCTTTAAATGTTCGAAGGATGATCAACCAGACACGCCTGTAGATGTGCCGGTCTCCGATGTCCAATTTTATCAAACATCAGCCGATGGAAGCTCCTTACTCCAAAAGCAGAAGCAGACACTGAAGTTTTCGAACAAAACGAACCAATATCCAATACTTAAGGTGGACAGCACACAGCAGTTTCAGGAGCTTGATGGTTTTGGTTATAGCCTGACCGGGGGAAGTGCCATTGTTTTGAATACGCTTTCTGCTTCAGATCGGAATAAGATATTAAGGGAGCTTTTTTCGAGAGATTCATCGGCCCTGGCCATTTCTTGCCTTCGGATAAGCATTGGTGCATCTGACCTGGATCCGGCGCCTTTTTCCTATGATGATGTACCGGAAGGCCAGACAGATATCAACTTAGAAAAATTCAGTATTGAACCGGACAGGACCAATCTTATTCCTGTCTTGAAGCAAATCCTGGAAATCAACCCTGAAATAATGATTATGGGCTCACCATGGAGCGCTCCCCCATGGATGAAGACTAATAAGAATTTCAAGGGGGGCAGTCTTAAGAAAGAATATTTTCCGGTCTACGCCCGGTATTTTGTGAAATACATTCAGGCCATGAAGGCCGAAGGCATCAATATCCATGCCATTACTGTCCAAAACGAACCTCTTCATCCGGGCAACAACCCATCGATGCTGATGGAAGCTCAAGACCAAAGAGATTTTGTACGGGATTACCTCGGTCCGGCTTTTGAAAATGCAGGTATCACGACGAAGATCATCATTTACGATCACAATTGCGACAAACCGGACTATCCGATATCTATCCTGAATGACGCCACAGCAAAAAAGTATATCGACGGCTCGGCTTTTCACCTGTATGCCGGGGAAATATCAGCCATGAGTAACGTACATGAGGCACACCCGGACAGGAACCTTTACTTTACAGAGCAATGGACCGGTAAGAATGAGTCGTTTGCATCCAATTTTATGTGGCATACCCAGCATGTCGTCATTGGTTCGTTGCGCAATTGGTCAAGGATGGTACTCCAGTGGAACCTTGCCAACGATCCCGGTTTCGGACCCCATACTGACGGAGGGTGTTCTGAGTGCAAGGGAGCACTGACCATCGGAGGGACCATCACCAGGAATCCGTCGTATTATATCCTTGGACAGATTTCGGCCTGGGTACCACCGGGTAGTGTCCGTGTCGCAAGTGATAATCTGCCCGGACTTCAAAGCGTGGCATTCCTTACACCGACCGGAAGAAAGGTGTTGCTTGTTCTGAACACCACACAGACTAACCAGTCATTCAATATAGAATTTAAGGACCGGAGGGTGACGACATTGCTGAAGGCGCAGTCTGCCGGAACCTATATTTGGTAGTAATAAAAAAATAAGGATATGAATAAGATGGCCAAGAACCTAATCGTGTTGTGCATATTAACGGTGACTTTCCCGCTGGTGACCTCAGCACAGGGCAATGTTGCGGTCTTAAGTCCTGCAACGGAAATCGGCAAATCAGGTCGTGCCTTTATTTATACCACAGCATTCAACACAAAGCTAAGGCTGACCAGGTCCGGGATAAGTGAGTTCAGGCCCAAAGGGCAGCCGCTGGAGACAGAAATCTGTGTTTTTGTCGATCCGAACAAAAAATTTCAGGAATATATAGGGGTGGGTGGGGCCATCACGGATGCATCTGCAGAGACTTTTGCCGCCTTGCCTTCGGAAAGGCAAAAAGAGTTGATTACGGCATATTTTGACAGAGAAAAAGGCATCGGATATAATATCATCAGGACGAATATCAACAGCTGTGACTTCAGTAGTGGCAGCTATACCTATGTGAAAGACAAGGATGTTACACTGGAGTCATTCGATATAGGACACGATCTGAAATTCAAGATTCCTATGATCAAGGAAGCACAGCGGATAATTGGCAACGGAATGCGTTTTTTTGCCAGCCCCTGGTCACCTCCGGCCTGGATGAAGGACAACAACAGTATGTTGCATGGCGGAAAGTTGCTTCCGGAATACAGAGATAGCTGGGCCAGGTATTATGTTCGCTTTATCAAAGACTATGAGCAGCAAGGAATTCCGGTTTGGGGTATTTCCATACAGAATGAACCTATGGCTACACAACGCTGGGAGAGCTGCATCTATACGGCTGAAGAGGAACGAGATTTTCTTAAAAAACATCTGGGCCCGGTAATGGAACAGGAAAAACTGGGAGACAAGAAAATCATTGTTTGGGATCACAACCGAGATCTGATATACCAGCGTGCGCAGACTTATATGTCTGATCCGGAGGCCGCAAGATTTATCTGGGGCATCGGCTTCCACTGGTATGAAGACTGGAGTGGCGGCACACCCATGTATGACAATCTACAAAGAGTATATGAGGCATTCCCGGAAAAGAAACTGTTCTTTACAGAAGGCTGTGCCGAAAGTTTTCGCCAGGATGGTTATAACAATTGGGAACTTGGTGAAGAATACGGACGAAGTATGATTCGCGACTTCAACAATGGCATGGTGGGATTTACAGACTGGAATATTTTACTTGATGAAAATGGCGGCCCCAACCATGTAAAGAATTTTTGTTTTGCCCCGGTCCATGGCGATACAAGGACAGGGCAACTCATATATACCAATGCCTATTATTACATTGGCCATTTTTCTAAATTCATAGAACCGGGAGCCCGCCGCATCACTGCATCATCGACACGCAGCCCCTTGCTGAGCACGGCCTTTGAGAATCCTGATGGCACCCTGGTTGTCATTGTGATGAATCAGGGCGATAAGGATATGGATTGCCTGGTATGGATCGATGGGGCTGCTGCCGAAGCAAATATTCGGGGGAGAAGTATCAACACGATTTTGGTTCCTCCTGCCAGATGAGCCGGGAGAAAAGTTGAAGAATTTGCCGGGAGACCATGCTTTTATTACAACACAATCCCCCCGTCGATTCTAATCACTGCCCCATTGATATAAGCCGCTTCATCGGATGCAAGGAAGGCGTATAGGGCGGCCACCTCCTCCGGTTGCCCGAGGCGTTTGACGGGCACCTTGGCTTCCATACCCGCCAGGACATCTTCCGGCATCAACTGAATCATTTCGGTAGCAATAAATCCGGGTGCAACGGCATTGACCGTAATGCCCTTTCGGCCCAGTTCCTTGGACAGAGTCTGGGTCATGCCGATGAGACCGGCCTTGGTAGCAGCATAATTGGTCTGGCCGAAGTTGCCAAAGAGTCCGACCACCGACGATGCATTGATGATGCGACCGTAATTGTTTTGTGCCATGATGGGGGCGATGGCTCGTGTGCAGTGATATACGCCGTTGAGATTGACGTCAATCACGCGCTCCCATTGCTCGTCGGTCATTTTCAACAGCGTTGAATCCTTGGTAATGCCTGCATTGTTGATTAGAATGTCTATTCTGCCATAACGGCTGATGACATCTTCCGTCGCCTTTGCTATTTGTTCTTTGTCGGTTGTGTCCACGTGATAATAGGCAGCATTGCTTCCCTTGTCCTTCAATGCAGTGATGGCTTCTTCTCCTTTTTTATCCGCGACATCCCAGATGATCACATGAGCGCCTTCATCCGCAAAACGCAGTGCCGTGGCCCTGCCGATACCACTTCCGCCGCCTGTTATGACAGCAATTTTATTTTCCAGTCTCTTCATTAGGTAAAATTATGTTTTTAAATAAAATTGATTAACCCGGCAAAAATAAGGCCGTATCCATTGGAATAGGAATATTATTTAAACTAAAACGCCAAAAGGTCGCACCATAAAATATAATCATATAATCCTATATATCAAAAATATAAGTTAAATAATTATAAAAAGTCGCACCAAAATATAAACAAATAACAATATGATTATCCGAATGAATCCTTCAACTTTGTAGGCGTTAGACAGCAATGGTTTATATGAATACATCTATAGAATGGATCTGAAGCAGGCGACTATCTTACTTTTGGCAGTATATGCTGCCATCCTACTGTTTTTGGTGTATCGTGGTGCAAGGAAAACCCGTACATTGAAGGATTATGCCATTGGATCCGGTTTTCCGGCTATTGTCGTTGCCTTTTCCCTTGCAGCCAGTGTTTCGAGTGCGGCGACATTTATCATCAATCCGGGGTTCATTGCGTATTACGGATGGTCGGCCTTTCTGGCCATGGCCCTGGTGTTACCACTGGGACTTTATTTGTCTCTGATCTATCTGAGTAAGAGGTTTCAACATCATGGCAACTTCACCAGTGCCTTGACTCTGCCTCAATGGGCGGGTAATAGATTCAACAGCAAGGTGTTGGAGCGACTTCTTGCCATATTTTCGCTGTTGATGATTACTTTCCTGGTGCTTATCTGTGTGGGTCTGGCCAAGATAATCAGCAATTCCCTTGGAGCGGATGAGGTCTCTGTAATGATCGGTGTCGTTGTTTTTGTATTTGGATATATGATGTTTGGCGGGGCCAACGCTCTGGTATATACTAATTTTGTTCAGGCAGTGCTCATGCTCATCGTGGCCGTCATCCTGATCGGGTCCGGATATGGCTACTTTGAAGGCGGAGTAGGTGATTATTACGACAGGCTGAATACGATTGATCCTATGCTGACCAAGGCCTTTAATCCAACCAGCCCATTGTTCCGTGATTGGTTTGAAGTGATTTTCTGCAATTTCGTCGTAGGAATTGCTATAGTATGTCAGCCGCATATCATCACCAAGTCTTTGTTGCTGCGGTCTGAAAAGGACATCAACAAGTATCTTTTTTATTCTGTCGTCGTGCTGATCGTCTTCTTTTCCGTTGTACTAGCCGGCTTCTATGGCAGAATGATGTTTCCGGATCTCAAACTTGACGGTAGCACAATCAATCTGGACAGTATCATGTCTTTATATGTTGTGCGGCGGTTTTCTGCAGGTGTGGGTGTACTTGTGGTGTTTGGTTTATTGGCGGCCGGAATGTCTACACTTGAATCGCTGGTACAATCGCTATCAATCACCATCACACAAGATCTGGTCCGGCCTGCATTGGGAAAGAAAGCCTCAAAGGTCAATCTCAAGGTGGTCAACAGATTTGTTATTGCTTTTCTGGCATTGGTGACCATATTGGTAAGTTACAATCAGATGGTCAATCCCACCCTCAGTGTGGGCATTCTGGCTCAGAACGGAGTCTATTCCTTCTTTTCAGCCGCTTTTATTCCTGTTTTGTTCGGAGTATTTGTCAAGGATGCTCCAAAGTCTTCCGTGATTGCCGCATCTATTGTGGCGATTGTTGTGCATTTTAGTGTGTATTACCTTGGGTTGACACCATATACATCGGGAGCGGTACGCAACCCGGCAGTGGCTTCCGCCCTGGCTATTGTAGCCGCATTTTTAACAGGGACGACCCTGTTGTTAATTGACCGAAAAAAGAGAATAATCGAATGAATAACGCAAAAATAATCGCCTCCGGCTGGTACGCGCCATCCCGAATCGTCGATAATCAATATTTCAATGAGATATTGGGAGAGGATGTGGACACATGGTTGCGCGAGAAAGTGCAAATATATGAAAGACGATGGTGTCCGGATGAGGAAAGTGTGGCTGACCTCGCCGAGCAAGCTATCCGACAGGCTATAGACCATGCGGGCATCCGGCCCGATCAGGTGGATTTACTTATCATTGCAACAGATACACCGGAATTCATTTCGCCATCTACGGCATCCGTCATTCAAGACAGGTTGCACCTGACCAATGCCGGCACCTTCGACCTTAATACAGCATGTGCAGGATTTGTTACTGCGCTGGACGTAGGCAGCAAATACATACAGGCGGATAATCAATATAATAATGTAGTAGTGGCGGGTGTCTATGCCATGAGCAAGTACCTCGACCTGCATGATAAAAAGACGGTTACGCTCTTTGCCGATGGCGCCGGGGCGGTAGTGTTGAGACGATGTGATGAGGGTGAAGGAATGATTGGGAGCAAGTTGACAACTCAGGGCCAATTCAATGAATGGATGGGTATTTACTATGGTGCCACAAAGCATCCCATCACTCGGGAAGCATTGGAGCATAATGACCAAAAACTGAAGTTCGTCAAGAAGATTCCACCGGAGATCAATCCTGATACCTGGACGCATATGTTGAGTGAATTGCTGGCAAAACACGGACTGAAACCAACAGAGGTGGACCATTATTTCTTTACCCAAATCAATATAAACACTATCTTTGAAACAATGGACCGCTTGCAAGTGCCTAGAGAAAAAGCAGCGACCATCATGCATCATTACGGATATACAGGCTCTGCCTGCCTGCCAATGGCCTTTGGCCAGTGGATGGATGCCGGCAAGGTAAAAAAGGGGCAGATTGTAGCATTTATAGGTTCAGGAGGCGGATTAGCCTTTGGTGTTTCGTTGTATAAAATGTGACGATGGAAAAGGTGTGGCAACATGATTGGATGAGTAAATGGGCGATATACAGCCCGGATAAGGTCGCTGTTGGACAGTTGGACACCGGAGAAGTGTTGACATATGGAGAATTGAACCGAAATGCGGAAAAACTGGGATTACTGTTGTATCATCGTTTCGGATTGAGGAAGGGCGATCGGATCGCTGTACTCGATGAAATGACCAACAACCTGGTTACTCTCGGGTTTGCATGCCAGAAATATGGATATATTCTGGTCCCAATCAATTATCGGTTGGCTGCAGAAGAAGTCAGCGGTATATTCAGGGATGCCGATCCGGCAATTATTTTCGTTGCAGATCTCTTCCGGCACCTGATTCAGGATGAATTTACGGAAAGGGTGAAAACGATTGAACCTGATTTTCTCACAGCGGAATATACTCCGGTTCAGTTGCCAGAAATCAGAGAGGATGATGTGTTGTTTCTGATATACACTTCCGGCACTACCGGCAAGCCCAAGGGGGTCAAATACACCCATAAGATGGCTTTCTGGAACAGCATCAACACTTCCATTAGCCTTATTATCAATACGGAGACTGTAACGATCAATGTCATGCCACCCTTTCATACAGGAGGATGGAATGTTTTACTGATGCCTATTCTGCATCATGGAGGAACGGTATATATGGCGAAGAAGTTCGAAGCTTCCACAACGATTCAAGCACTGGAAAAGCATCGATGCACGGTTTTCATGGGCGTGCCAACCATGTTGTCCTTCATGGCGGACGACAAATATTTTGACTCCGCCGATCTCAGTAGTCTGGACTATATCATTGTCGGTGGAGAGTCCATGCCGATTCCGCTTATCGAAAGATACGACCGGAAGGGCATTGCAATCCGTCAAGGGTACGGAATGACAGAAGTGGGACCCAATCTCACCTCCCTACACCAGAGTGACGCTATTCGCAAGAAAGGAAGTATCGGACGGCCTAACTTTTACGTTATGACACGCGTCATTAATGAAGAAGGACTGGATTCAGAACCAAATACCCCGGGAGAATTGTGGCTAAGTGGCCCGATGGTTACACCCGGTTATTGGAACAACATAGAGGAGACCCAAAAGGCATTTGCTGAGGATGGCAGATGGTTCAGGACCGGCGACATCGTCATTCGCGATGATGAGGAGTATTATTACATCGTCGATCGCCTGAAAAATATGTTTATTTCAGGTGCGGAGAATGTCTATCCGGCCGAAATAGAAAGGGTATTGATACAATTACCGGAGGTTAAGGAGTGCGTCGTTGTGGGTGTAAAGGATGAAAAATGGGGTGAAGTCGGCATGGCACTTATTGTGCGTAATAATGGAAGTCTCACGGAGGAGAAGCTGATTGAATATTGTCGCGGCCGACTGGCAAAATTCAAAGTGCCGAAATATTTCAGGTTTATGGAAGAATTACCGAAGACAGAGAGTGGCAAACTGGACAGGAAAAAATTAAAAACTATATTTTATTAAACAAACATTTAAAAAATTAATCTACGTCATGAAAAATTTTAGATTTCTAAACATCTTTTTCCTTTGCCTGGCTTTAATGATAGCAAGTTGTGGAAAGGAAGAAAACAAGGGTACATGCAGCGATGGCATTAAGAATCAGGACGAGACAGGTATTGACTGCGGTGGCGTGTGCGGTGCCTGCCTCGAAGGAACTCAGGGCAAATGGTTCTCTTATCCGGTAGCTCCAATCCTTGCTTCATTTGCAGATTCCATCTCATGTGAATTCAAGACCGATCTTACCTATACAGTTAATCAATACAAGGATGGTGCAAAGGTTGTCCTGACAGGAACCTATGTACAGACTAAGTCAGGTGTCGGTAGTATTTACAACATCAAATTGAATCAGACCTCTCCTACGGCACTTACTGCTGAAGGTATTTTAGAGGTATCAGGAGACAATAAGACGATGAAGTATGAAGTAGTTCAGACCGAGCCTTCCCTGGGGATTGCTCCTCCGACAGCAGCGGGTGGATTCGGCAGTACTGGTGGTGGTTTATTCGGCACCAATGTAGTTCAGAACTATGTACGCAGATAAGCTCTTATGATTGGAGTAAGAATCAAGCCGGGCGATTTCACCACGTGGACAGGAATTGTCCGGTTTTTTCAGATATTTGCCGGATTGACTATTTTGTTATGGTTTCCGCTGAATCTTGATGCTCAAGATATGACAGGAGCGGGTTTTAAAGGATTCGACAAGGAAGTACCGCAAAAAGCCAATAAGGAATTGCAGGCCTTTGTCTATTTCTATACCCAGGGCGTATCGATGAATATGTACCCACAGAATGACTTTCTGAAAGGGCAGATCGTCGGGCGTCTATTCGGAAGTAATACGACAAGCACCTCCGACAGTCTGACAGCATTCTATGTGGAGCAAAGGGCCATACCGTTCTTTGTATATACACCCCGGATCTTTGATGGAAAGGCGACGTTGCGTGCCTCTTTTGAGATCGACTGGACCTGGGGTGATGTGGCTTATGGTACAGGGGGAAATCAAGGATCTGCAGTTTCTGCTGACCAGGTCAATATACAGACGCAGAATCTGGAGGTAGAATTGGCACCGGTTAAGAACTGGACAGTCAATATCGGATTGCAGCGTATGTTTGACACCCCCCATGACCTGTATCGAACTACGGTTGACAAATTCATGCAGACAGGCTATCGGTTTGCCTTTTTCGGTACGGATGCAGTGGGAGTTTCCGTGCGTCGTCAGACAGACTATACCAAGACGAAAGGTGGCTTCTACAAGTTTTATGAAAACAATGTAGAAGTCAATGATGATGTGACGATGTTTGAGCTCAATCACCAGCACACGATTTCACCAAAATGGAATGTCGGAGCATCGATTTACCATGTCCGTGACCGGTCGGAAGGAAGAGGAGGTGTATCCATCCTTGGCCAGGGACCGTCAAGTCCGCTGACTCTGTATAATGGGACTTATAGGTTTCCTTTGGCGTCAACGCGTTATCATATGGATGCTACGTGGTTGGGAGGATATTTCTCCCGGAATGATGAAATGATGCTGGATCGATTCCTGCTAACAGGATTTTTCAATTATAATATGGGCAAGATCAGCGAATACGCTGAATCGACAAAGAAATTTGACAAGACTGTCTCCATCGGAGGCCTATCAGCCAATCTCCGGGCAGGCTATCGTTATGGTCAGACGACGGGCGATGCTATTACGGCAGAGGCACTTGTAACTACGGGTGATGCCAATGGTATATCCGATGGAAAATATTCAGGTGTGGTGACTGCCAATACCTGGGGAAGTCCGGCAGCTATATTTGTGGGCAGTGGTGCGTACATACTCTTCCCACATGGCAATGTAGTCAATCGTTTTGTGGCAGCAGTGACTGATATCTCCAATGGCGGGTATGGCCTTGTCGGAGGTACATTCAATGTGGCTAAGGATATCATACCCAACAAATTCCATTCCAAGATAGGCTTTGCTTCAGCTATTTCAGCTATCGAACCTGTCAATGGAGGCAAATTTATGGGATGGGAAGTGAATGGCAAGTTGGGATATGATCTTGGCGCCTTTCTGACCGTAGAGGCACATGCGGCTTACATGGGGTTGGGTAGCTTTTACGATTCCCCTTCTGTCAATGGAGGTAGCCAAACCAGGCCGGTCAATCCATGGCTCGGTTTTGTCTGTCTTAAATGGTTAATGTTTTAAATGGATGGCAATGATGGATAAATTTTATAGTATCAGAAGCAATGCTGGTGGTGGAAAAGCAGCCACTTTCAGAAACGCCACCACATTTATTAATCACAGGGGTGCGCTTGGCATCAGCCTGATTCTGGGCCTTTTTCTGACCTTGTCATCCTGTGCATCACTGAATAAATCCCTTGCTGTGTCATCGATGAAAGACGTGGACTATGGTATGCCGGTCAAATATGCCCACCTGAGCAATGATATCGAAATGGCGTATTCTGAAAGCGGTTCAGGCCCCCAAACAATACTTTTCATCCATGGCCTTGCCTCCTATATACCTGCCTGGAAGAAGAATATAGTATCGCTCAAGGATCATTACCGATGCATCGCAGTTGATTTGCCCGGATATGGAAAATCCTCAAAGGGTAATTATAATGTATCGTTGGAGTTTTTTGCCGATGTGATCCACGAGTTTTGTCAAAAGATGGGTATCGACAAGGTAGTACTGACCGGACATTCGATGGGAGGGCAGATTGCTATCTCTGCGGCACTGAAGTATCCGGATTTGGTAGAAAAGCTGGTGCTCGTAGCCCCTGCCGGTTTTGAGACTTTCAACAAGGGTCAGCGGCAATGGTTCCGAGATGTCATGACCGTTGATGGTGTCAGGCTTACAACGATTGAACAAATCAGAACCAATTATGCCTACAATTTTTACAATATGCCGGATGATGCGCAGTTTATGGTCGATGACAGGATAGCCATCCGAAAGGCTTCCGACTTTAATGAATACTGTTATCACGTCACACAGGGCGTCAAGGCGATGGTGGACTTTCCGGTCTTTGACAACCTAAAGAACATACGACAGCCGGTTCTGGTATTTTTTGGAGAGAATGACAATCTTATCCCAAACCGATTTCTCAATGGGGGGAAGACGGAAAAATATGCAAAAATGGGCAATAGCCAGCTAAAGAACAGCCGTCTGGTTATGGTGCCGCATGCCGGTCACTTCGTGCAGTTTGAAAAACCGGATGTGATAAATGAGGAAATGAAGAGTTTTCTAAAATAAAGGCAGAAGTTGAGTATAGATTAAAGGAGGAGGAGCACTTAATGTTCCTCCTTTGCTTTTTAACCACCCTCCTTGATCGGGAAGAATATTCGAAACGATTTGAGTTTTATAAAAACGTCCAATCGCTATACCGGTTTCGTCGCGAACAAGGATTGGTTTTATATCCGGGCAATGCTATCAGATCTCATTGTGCCCAGTGGAAATGAAAAGTGGCCGGATAAGAATAATGGAATAAAAACACATTATTACATAGAAATACTCAGTGCATATTCCAGTACTTCAGACATTCGATCAACGTATTTAAATGTAATGCCCTCGATATATTCTGCCGGAATTTCTGCCACGTTCTTTTCATTCTCCCGACACATGAGGATTTCCTTCAGGCCTGCCCTTTTGGCAGCAAGCACTTTTTCCTTGATTCCCCCCACAGGCAATACCTTGCCGCGCAAAGTAATCTCTCCGGTCATAGCCAGATAGGGTCTGATGGGTTTCTTGGCAAAGGCACTGCAGATAGCTGATAACATAGTCACTCCTGCGGAGGGGCCGTCTTTTGGGATCGCACCTTCCGGAACATGGATATGTAGGTCATATTGTTCAAAATCCTCAGGATTTATACCGATTTGGTCGGCGTGTGCACGGACAAAGCTGAGTGCGGTGCTTGCCGATTCCTTCATGACATCACCGAGGTTTCCGGTCAGGATGAGTTTGCCCTTGCCCTTGCTCAGACTGGATTCAATGAAGAGAATATCTCCCCCCACAGAGGTCCAGGCAAGCCCGATCGCAACTCCTGCCGGTTGTTTTTCGGTGTATATATCATTGCTGTAGCGTTGGGCACCCAGGATTGTATGAATGTCCTGTACCCTGATTTTCTTTAGGAATTTATCGCCCATGGCGATCTTCAGGGCATAATGACGCATCACGCTACTGAGCTTCTGGGCAAGAGCCCGAACCCCGGACTCACGGGTATATTCACTGATGATGGTCACGACAGCATCTTCGGCAAATTCAATTGACCTGGGCTTTAGGCCATGATTGGCCATCAGTTCAGGAATCAAATGTCGTGAGGCAATCCGAGTCTTCTCTTCCAGGCTATAACCGCTCAGGTCGATAATTTCCATCCTGTCCAGCAAGGCAGGCTGAATGGTTGACAAGCTGTTTGCTGTCGCGATGAATAATACTTTGGACAAATCGTATTCTACTTCGAGGAAGTTATCGGCAAAGGAATTGTTTTGTTCCGGATCGAGCACTTCAAGCAAGGCAGAAGAGGGGTCTCCCCTGAAATCTTTTCCCACCTTGTCTATTTCGTCCAGGATAAATACCGGATTGGACGAGCCCGCCTTGCGTATTCCCTGAATGATCCTTCCCGGCATAGCTCCGATGTAGGTCTTTCTGTGACCTCTGATTTCGGATTCGTCATGAAGACCACCAAGAGACATCCTGACAAATTTGCGCTTCAATGCATGGGCGATGGATTTTCCGAGTGATGTCTTTCCGACTCCCGGAGGGCCTACCAGACAAAGAATGGGTGCTTTCATGTCGCCCTTTAACTTCAGGACAGAAAGATGTTCGAGGATACGCTCCTTGACTTTTTCCAAACCGTAATGATCGTCATCCAACACCTTCTTAACCTTTTTTAGATCGAAGTTGTCCTTAGAATATTCACCCCAAGGCAAATCCAGCAGGGTTTCTATATAGTTGATCTGGACGCCGTATTCCGCCATTTGTGGATTCATCCGCTTGAGCTTATTGAATTCCTTATCAAAGATGGCTTTGACTTCTGCAGACCATTTCTTTTTTGCCGCTTTTTCTTCGATGTTTCTGTGCTCTTCCTCAAAAGTATTCTGCCCCAGTTCTTCCTGAATGGTCTTCAACTGCTGAGACAGGAAATAGTCACGTTGTTGCTTTTCAAGGTCGGTACGCACTTTTGATTCAATCTGGCCTTTGAGTTGAAGTAGATTGAACTCGTCATGCATGTTAGACAATAGCATGTTGGCAAAGTCCGGCAAATAGGCAGTTTCAAGCAACTTTTGTTTTCCGGAAGTGTCGACTGACAGATTAGAGGCAATGAAATTGAGCAGGAAGGTATTGCTCTCGATGTTGCGAAGCATGTTATTGGCTTCATTCGGGATATTGGGTGAGATTTCGATGATGTTCCTCGCCATATCCTTGATCGATGATATCTGCGCTTCAAACTCACGCGTATCTGACGGCTGGATGTATTCCAATATCGTAAACCGACCTTTCAGGTAGGGCTCAGACTGCTCGAAAGAGTCCACCGCAAATCGGGACCTTCCCTGAATGACGATTGTGATTGAACCGTCAGGCATACGGATCAATTTGTGTATTTCTGCTATCACACCCACCGTATACATATCATCCGGGCCGGGATTTTCGACATCCTGCTTGATCTGCGTCAATACCATAATCATCTTATCAGAGGTGTAAGCATCCTCTACAGCGCGGATAGATTTAAACCTGTTGACCGTGATGGGAATTACCACTCCCGGAAACAGAACCGTATTTTTAATTGGCAGTACAGGCAGCAGTTCCGGATAGTCGATCTTTTTGTCCAGATCCTTCAAATCTATTTGTATGAAAGGATTGTCCGCTTCTTCAATAATTCCGGAGGCATAATGCAATAAATCGAACATGTAATTATTTTTAAGGCTGAATCAGCCGATTATTCAAAACTATTTGGGCTTTTTAAGTATTGCAAAAGCCATTCCATTAAGGATTGTGCGACAAAAAGGCAGCCCGCCCCCTCAAGGTATTGCCTGGTGCCTGATTTCAAGGAGCCGGATCTTTTGTAAGGGCCGGATCTTTCAGGAATATTGTCGGTCGAGCGCCGAGATAAATGTGTGTTGACCGAAGAAACCAGCGAATACGACGCGATTTTCTTCTAAATGATTGTGCTTATCAACCGGGAGCGTCCCAAAAGGACAAAATGGCAGTTGTATTAATTGTCTAAGCACAACGAGGGTCAGGAGTTATGAAGATGTCTCATGGACAACTTCACATGCTTTCGCCGGGTGGATAACAGCCGGGTGTGTATCCATCAGATAAGTCATTGTGCAACAAGGGGATGATCGCCCGACAGTCCAATTATTCTCGTGTTTGCCTTCTTCGCGAATAGAAAAAAAATAAATATTGTGGAAGGGTATTTGCCCGTTATGTCGAGCCAGATTGTAGAGGAGGCATCAATATTGCAAAACAGCTTTGCTCAAAAAATAGAATTATCCCTAATTATCGCTGCTTTAGTCAAGTTGAAGTTGATTCAACAATCTCATATATCAAGAATTTACTTCGCCTATAAGGGAAACCAGAGCCGGTTGCTATTTACTGTTTCTTTGCCCGGAGGTTGATCAGCATGCCTATCTTGTCTGAAATAATCTTGTCTTTTGCAGTATTGATGACACCGCTTTTGTATTTCATGCCGTAATCCACCCGGTTAATTTCGAATGAAGGGGTAGTGGCGGTCAACAAACCACCTTGGTTTGACACGATGATATAGGCATCAAAACCAATCGACTTGGTAACATCACGTATTGTAAGGTCACCGGTGATATGATGTCTTGTCTTATCATTACCCTTGATGACGACTGATTTTTTTATCACGAACTTAGCTGAAGGGAATTTTTCCACATTGAAAAAATCGGCGGACTTCAACTGTGTTTCAAGTTTTTCCTTGCCGTCTTCCGGTTTCAAATCAGTAGAATTAATAGTATGAAGATCTATTTCAAAGGAGCCGGATTGAATCTTGCCATCTTTTATTTCCAGGTTTCCGCTTGTCACATCGACGGTACCTACATGTGTAGAGACCGGGTCGCTGGCAGTCCAGTTGATGGTGCTGGGAGCTTCAATGATAAAATTTCCGGATACGGTCGCCATATCCACTTCTCGGTCGGTGTTGCTATCGATGGGGGGAATGGTTGGCTCGACTATAATTGTATCTTTTAGTCCGGTTGCAACCTCCTGATTGTCTGTTTTTTTGCATCCTACTACTACAAGTACAGCGAAAATCAATCCCCAAATTACAGCGCCACTAAATTTCATCATTCATTCTATTTAGAAAATTCAATAAAAGGTCGATTTGACAAAGTAAAGTTATATTAATTTGCCAATTTGGGAGAAAACTAAATGTCAAAATATTTTACCCCGGTCAATCCCTCTTTAGTGATCTGGCGTATTCCACCAGCGTGCTTACATCGGGGAAGACTCTCACATTTAGCGGGAGTCGCGGGAATTCCTTCATATCCTCATCGGAAACTATGTACAGGGGTGTATTGCCAATGAATCCATTCATCCTGTTGATGATGTTGTAAAATTCATTGGTTGCGACATCTTCGTACAACACTGTAACAAAGGCATCCGGCTTGAGGGAAATGAAAACTTCCGACAGATCCTCTACCGGACAATTCTGACCCAGCTCCGTGCACCTGATTCCATGCTGGCGCAGACCACACTCGATGGCTGCCATACTGATGTATTGTGTACTGCTCCTGAACGGGTAAAGAACCAGGTGAATTGTATTACAACTCTTGTTGGGCGGATATTTTGCGGCTTCGCTGATGAAAATCTTTTTTACCACATTGAAGAAATGGCCGATATGTGACTGCCTTATCCTGCCTGCCATCATCAGAAGGTTGAGCCTTCCGGCAATTGGCAACAGCATGTTGATGAAGGTTTCGTAAGCTCCTGCTGCTTCCATCGAACGATATATCGTGTCGCCAATGGTATCTGAATCAAACCGGAGTATTGCCTTGATGAGCAGGTCTTCCTTTTCCTCATCAGGCTTGTTGTAGATTGTGTCCTCAGCCATCCTAGCCAATTCTTCCCGGGACAGTTTTGCCAACTTACCTATCTTATGTCCGTTTTGAGTCAGGTAAGCAATTTTAGAAAGCAATGATACTTCGGATTGGCAATAATATCTGTTGTTATTTTCCGACCTTTTGGGCTGCAGGATACCATACCTCTTCTCCCACATCCTGATAGTGTGTGGCTTGATGGATGTGAGTTGTGCAATATCCTTGATTGTATATAGTCCCAAAATTTATCTCCTCTTTTTGCATTAAAACAATCCATTAAATTAAATTGTTTATAGCCGTAAAGTAGGACTCATCTGTAAAAAGCGGTGTGCTTCCACTTCAACTTTTCAAATACAGAATATGAAGATAGGTATCGTATGTTATCCCACTTATGGCGGGAGTGGCGTTTTGGCGACTGAATTGGGCATTGGACTGGCCGATCATGGCTATGAGGTTCATTTCATTACCTATCAAAAACCTGTCAGGCTCAGTTCTTTTCATCAGAATGTCTATTTTCATGAGGTAGAACAGGTGGATTATCCGTTGTTTGAGTATGCACCCTATGAGTCTGCCCTTGCTTCCAAGATGGTCGATGTGGTGCGTTATGAAAAGCTGGATATTCTTCATGTTCATTATGCTATACCCCATGCTACAGTTGCATATCTTTCGAAGCAGATACTGGCACGCCATGGTATTCGCATTCCCATCATCACCACGCTGCATGGTACTGATATCACCCTGGTCGGTATCAATAAGACTTTTACCCCTATCATAGAATTCAGCATTGATGCAAGTGACGGCGTCACCGCGGTATCCAACGACCTTAAGCAGCAAACCATTGAGAACTTCGACATTAAGCATGAGATTCGCGTTATCCATAATTTTATCAACTTCAATCGCTTTCGCAAAAGCAACAAGGATCATTTCAGAAAAGCAATTGCACCAAACGGAGAGAAGATTATCACCCATACTTCCAATTTTAGACCGGTAAAACGCGTTGGCGATGTAGTGGATATTTTTGCCCGCATTACGAAGGTATTGCCCGCTAAGCTGTTGCTTATCGGGGATGGCCCAATGCGTAGTGAACTGGAAGAACGTACACGAAATTGCCCGCAATATGAAAATATCCGCTTTCTGGGTAAGCAGGATGCCGTGGAGGAAATTTTAGCAATCAGTGATCTTTTCCTGATGCCATCCGAAAAGGAAAGTTTCGGCCTCGCTGCCCTGGAAGCTATGGCCTGCGAAGTACCGGTCATCAGTTCAAATGCCGGGGGTATCCCCGAAGTGAATATTGATGGAGTGACCGGCTTTCTCAGCGATATTGGAGATGTGAATGCCATGGCCCATAATGCGTTGAAGTTGCTTCAAAATGATGAACTGCTCCACCAATTCAGGCAGAACGCCCTTTTTCAAGCCCGACAATTTGATATCGACCGCATATTACCTCAATATATCCGGTATTATGAAGAAATCATAGAAAAAGTCAACGCCGAGCAGGTTGTCTGATCAAATATTTTGTGAGGAAGCTGCCCGTTGTTCAAATTTTTTTCTTTAATGATGTAAAGTATAGTCCATTCCAGGTATCCCGCTTTCTATAATATACAGTTGCCGTAGTAGAACCGATGACATGCAGCTTTTCTCATCACAGACACTACCCTAAGGTGTTTTGGCAATTCATCCGTAGTCGGTATGCTCGTTAATGCCGAATATGCTGTGCCTGTCTTCAAAAGTATTGATATTGTCCCCGATAATACGCACAGGGTACAGATCAGAAGATGTGGTGCCTGGCCTCCGGCAGGGACACACCGAATCAAGGCAAATATGTGTTTCACGGAATCAATTAGCATATTTATCGCTCTTTTTTTACTTAATTTTGCGTTGCAAAAAATTAATTCGACATGCTGTGTATATATCATGAATCAACCGACCCGTACTTCAACATCGCCACCGATGAATACATCCTAAAATATATGGAGGAGGATTGCTTCATGCTGTGGCGTAATGACAATGCAATCATAGTGGGAAAATACCAAAACACGCTGTCGGAGATCAATTATGACTATGTCAGGGAAAACAATATCTCTGTGGTAAGAAGGATGTCTGGTGGCGGAGCAGTGTATCACGACCTGGGCAACCTGAATTTTTCTTTTACCAAAAGCGGAGCGGATTCTAATCTTACCGATTTTGAGAAATTCACCAAACCTATCGTGGATGTCATCCGTTCATTGGGCGTGGATGCTCGTTTTGAGGGAAAGAATGACCTGATGATCGATGGCAGGAAGTTTTCCGGTAATGCTGCACATATATACAAGAACAAAATCCTTCACCATGGCACCATCCTGTTCGCTTCAGAAATGCGTAACGTTGCAGAAGCCCTGAGAATCAACCCGGTGAAATATCAGGACAAGGCCCAGAAATCAGTGCCCAAACGGGTGACCAATATCTCTGAGCACCTCAGGGAGCCGATGACGGTCAAGGAATTTACCGAAAAAGTGATGGACTATGTACTTTCTATATATCCGGATAGCCGATTGTATCAGTTTACCGAGGAGGACCTGGCGATCATCCGCAAGCTCAGAGACGAAAAATATGCGACACATGAGTGGAATTTTGGCAAGTCTCCGGATTACAGTTTTAAAAAAGCGATCAGAACATTAGGTGGCTTGCTGGAGATGAATATCGAAGCAAAAAAAGGTGTCATAGAAGATGTAAAGATCTTTGGGGACTTTTTCTCTGAGCGCGGTATCGATGAGATCGAGCAGGCCCTTGTCGGAGTCCATCATGAGGAAAAGGCCATTCGCGGGGTGCTCAGCCGCTTTGACATCGGCCTATATTTTTCCAACATCACGGTTGACAATCTGATAGAGGCCATGTTTTGACCTATACTTTTATATTGGCATTGAGGACGTCGATGATGGTTTTGAGCGTAATAAATAATGGTTCACGACCTTCGGGGGTCACGATCGGCAGCTCGTCCGGCTCTAAAGCATCTTCGACAAAGGCGAGCAGGTCTTCCTGCACATAATTTTCAAAAAATCCGTCGATACGCTGGCTGAATTTCTTGCCGGTGGCACGGGATAAGATATCCCAGTTGGCCTCTTCGGCGGCATCAATTTGTGCAGGAGTTACTTCGGCCACCTCCACTCCGTTCTCCCTGAACACCTTGTAAATGATGGTGGTGAGGAAGGTACAGTAATCAAATTCTTCTTCGGTCAGTAGCTGTAGATTTTCCTGATTGAGATAGGCGATGATGGCCGGCTGATCCCCGGCAATGGCGTTGAGGACCACCATCGGTTCCAATTCAGAATCCACTTCCCGGTCAAAAACCCTTTCAATCATTTTTTCAGTAAAGACCATATCGTTAAGTTTAATTTATTCTTGCTTTGAATGAAATTGATACCCATCTTGCAAGCGTCCGGCATTCACAGAATGAGTTCTTGTACTATTTTCTTATTTTAAGCAGGAATCCACCACCTCCGGCACCGCATATTTTGTAATATCCGGTATAGTCGGACAATTGCTGTTCCCATTTTTTAATCAAATGGAAGGGAATGAATTCTGTCATCCACACCAACTGAAAATAACTTATCTCAAAGAAATGTTCATGAAGTCTCCCTATATCGTCCTTCAGGCAGGCATCGATGGCATTGGTCACCAAGGGAATGTACAATTCTTTGATCTTTTGGGCAAAATTAGGATCTTCCATTTTTTGGGCAAACAATCTAATATAGTCGGAGCCATCCCTTTTGATGCCTGTATCCGTCAGGGTGAAGGAGTCCCTAATCCGATCCGCAATAACAACCTCTTCCGGGTAGCCGTCTTTCAGATGGAAAGATCGGTCATAATATGAAATCAGGGGGTCAATACCCGAACTGGAACCATGAAAAAAGGATTCGATGGCAGCAAGGTCTTGCCGAATGTGTGAAGCGTCCTTGTCGGTCACACAGGCATACCTGTCGTAAATGGCGGCACTATATGCCCCGGAAGAGCCGACACCATAGCCCACCGGAATATTGGAGTCAAAAAACCACCCATTAGTGGCATCTTCGAGCAATCCGGCATGATCAACCCGGTTATGAAACTTTTGTCCGGATAAATAATCTGCAAAGCTGTACAAGTCGGTACCCTGATGTCTTGGATTGCCTTGTGCCCAGTGCCCGAAATACTGATTGCCCGGAATGGCCAAGCCCTCACTGCCCCATAACAGGGTATGTTCACCGAAAAGTATGATCTTGGAGGGATATTGCCGCATCACGTCCTCTGTTTACCGGAAGCTAAGGTAAATGTAGCGCAGGAAATAATGAAATAAAATTACGTTTGGAAGAAACACCCTTGAAATCAGGGCGGAATCCATCAGACAGGATCGTATTAATCAAGGGTCGTCATTAGCTCAAAAAATCTATCTGTGCCATTTCGGGTAAGGAAAATGGTAAAAACCAAATAAGATTAAAGTCTGACAAACACGCGTATTTCCGAATTGAAAATTGCTAAAATTTAATTGTCATAATTAAGTTTTAAAACGGTCTGTTTTTTTGCAATAAAATATTTTTCGAAATTGCATAAACAACTGATATATAGGATGTTTTGTATTAAATACGGAACTTTTGACCTGTTAATTTCGTTGAAATTATAGCGTATATTTGATATGAAACCGAAAGCAAATATTTCAATCATCAGGTCTGTGAAGGAATTGTCCTGATGAGCAAATAAGGGTAGTAATAAATTCCAGCAAAGCATAATTACATAGGGCAATAACCAGATTGGGTGAGTCCGGAAAGAGAGGTAGGTCCCTTCTACCTAATGATATTGGTATGTGTAATTGGCAAAAGAAGGAAAAAATGAATTGTAAATAGTCAAAAATTGAAAAGCATGAAAGAAACTTTGGAAAGATTGAGCGAAATTACCGCTCCGGTATGTGTGACCTTGATTTTGAATACTCATCGAACCACTCCTGAAAATCAAAAAGACATCATCGCCCTCAAAAATCTCATCTCCGAGACCTATGAACGATTGCAGCGTGAGCATGGAACAGATATTGCCAAGCGGTACACGGCCAAACTGCAGGGACTGGCTGAAGATATTGACCACTATCACAATGATCACGGGTTGATGCTGTTTGTCAATGATGAGATTGCTGAATATCTGAGATTGCCGATTCATGTGACAGACAGGGTGATTATCGACAAAACATTTGCTACAAGGTCGATTGTGCGGGCAATGAAGCGAGTATCCGACTACTATGTACTGGTACTTAGCAAGGGTAAAGCCAGGTTGATTGAAGCGAGTGGCGACGTAGTAGTAAAAGAGGTCAGAGGAGAAGGATTCCCGTTCAATGACAGCCAGTTCATGAAATTAAGCAGTGCAGAAAGCTCCAATGCTGCCAGGGCTTCTAACCTGGCTCACGAATTCTTCAATCGTGTGGACAAGGCCCTCAACAAGATAAGAAACGAAAATCCACTGCCGGTGGTTGTATGTGCTGAGGAATCCAATTATCACCTTTATTTGGCGGCGGCGGATCATCCAAACATCATACTGGGACATGTATTGCTCAAGAATATTGATGCAAGTCCGAACAGTATTGTAAAGGACTATGTGGCTCCGCAGGTGGAAGAAATGACACTCTTAAAGCATAGAGAGCGCATCAGTGAATTGTCGGCAGCCGTCAACAGCGGTCGGGCATTGACTGATCTCAACGAAATCTGGGCAGCGGTAAGGGTCGGACGCGGAAAAACCATTTTTGTGGAACAGGGATACATTCAGGCAGTGCGTAAGGAGGATGGTCTGTTGAAGCCAATCGCATTGGATGAGGTGGACAGTAAGGAAGACATTAATGATGTCGTGGATGAAATGATAGAACATACGATGAAGATGGGAGGCGATGTGGTTTTCGTAAGAAAGGGTGACCTCGAACAATTCAATAAACTCGCTTTGGCAACCAGATACTGATCTGCAATTTCAGAGGATAGTTTGGATAAAAAAAGAGAGGCAGAAGCCTCTCTTTTTGTTTTTGTATTATAAACAGATTCAACAAATCATTTCTTGGCCGGATTTTCAATCTTGCCCATAAACAAATAATTTCCGGAATTCTTATCCCGGACAACCATCACAAACGGCCTGTCAAAACTCACCTCCTCTGCAATGGGCACGGAGGTGTTCTCTACACCAATGGTGGTGACCGCTGCTCCTTCCATTCCTTTTTCATCCATTTTCATGAAAACATCGTGCATCGCCCTGGAAAGATTGATCCTGCCGGAGGCTGTTCCCATCTTTGTAAAATCGGCTGTGGAAGAGAATGGAAGCACGATGCCCATGTCTAACAAAATCTTCTTCAGATCATAATGTAACAGTAATTCTGTCTTAGGGAGCTTGAGAAACATATCCGTCACTTGGCCTTTCCCAAAAAAGTACTCAATTTTATCCCGGTTCAACTTATCGATATAGGTTGTTATCCCGTCCTGATTGGGGAGGATAAACAAAGCCTCAAGCCGACCATTGCCCATGGGAACCACCACTGCTATCTCATCGTTGTTTCGATGCAGGATGGCAGGCTCATGGCGATACATCATATCTACCTGGTTTTGAATATTTTTTGATGTCGTGAAATTTTGTTTTACCGTTAATTCAGGCGGGAATCCCTTGTCCCAGCTTGCCTTCATATACAGTGCATTGAGGAGAAACATGAATTCACCCTGTTGGACATCATCAAGCACTTTCTGAATCCTTTCCCGGGTGTGGTCGGAAGCCCATTTGTTGACAGCGTTGACCGTGGCCTCTTTATCATCGAAGTTGGACTGAAGCAATTCGGCATTATACAGATTGAGCAAGGATTTTTCATATGTAGCGTTAAACCGGAACATATTCGGATCATAAAACACGCCATTAGCAATCGATATGGTAAAATCCTTGTCATCAGCTTTCAGGTTTTGCATGATGTCTTTCAAGCCAGTATTCACTTCCTGTAGGCCGGAGGAAGGAGTGCCCATCAGTCTCATTATTTCGTCTAGCGTTGAGCCGGATGCGCCATTTGCAGCCATACCGAAAGCATACTGGATACTTAGTGGAGAAATGATGACATTATCATCTTCATAAGACGAGCGGACAAATTGTCTGAAAATGTCAACAGCGCCGGATTGAAGGCCCTTTGTCGTATTTTCGTTGATGGAGACAGAAGGCTTGTTGTCGTTGATATCATCCTTGGTGGATATGCAGGAATAGAAGGACAACACAAAAAAAAGTGAACCGATTAGATATTTCATAACAAATTGATTTTCTATTATTAACGCAAAGAAAAGGGAAGACGTTTGCCCTAGGACGATTTTCATGAAATAAATATGATCATTCGGGAATTTTACCGATTGATTCCATTGAATGAAGTTTCTGTTAGAAACATTTTAGTTAATTCAAGCTGATGACTCATTACATAATACAATAAGGGATGTCGGGCAAACAGGCCTAAAGAAAATTAAATAGAAACAAATATATTATCAACCAGCTAACCTAAGAGCTTTTCCCATCGTTATATATCCAAATGGACTTCATATGAAAAAGCTGCTTTTCCTTTTCATTATTTCCCTGGGGATGATATCCTGTCACAAGGAAGAAATTAAAGGCGATTTATTTACGGATTCCTGTGTACAGAGTTTTATTTCGAAAAATAATCTTCAGATAGTTTCAGTAGATAAAGCAGACTGTATATTTTATTCCATTTATCAATATGAGGGACGATTCTATTATGAATTCAATTGTTGTGTTTGCGACCTGATACCACAGATTGTCAATTGTGATGGAAGCCTGTATTTGGAGTATGATTGGGACAAGATTCAAGCCTTCAAGAAAAAATGTACGGTACTTCCCTATATCCTTGTAGTGAAATAAGGATTTGACAAATTCACCTGCAACAGGATGCTTTTTTTAAATATTTAAAAAGTCGTTTCTCAAAGCATAAATACCCGACTCATACAAGGGTCATTGGATAATCCCTTATTGAGGAGAATTCTATTCGCACTGTTTTCAGCCATGTAATCAATCAGAAGCATGGGAGAGAAAAAATATTTTCTTAGGAATCACGGAGATGTGAAAGACGTCCTCAGATCGGCTTATTGTTCCGATTACACAGGATTCTCTAATATTTTGTGACACAGCATTTTATCATGCAATTTCAAAGGAAGCATATTTTTGAATCTACTTATCTAAGTACGCTTTTAAAGGAATATTTCAATATGGAATGAAGTTTCAATAGTGATAAATTCCGAAGGATAATAATAAAACAGGCTTACGATCACGATAATTCTCCCGGTTAATAGAAATCAAGCCCCTAAATAAAAATTGTTGATTGCTGCAGATTGGTAAGATAGCAGGGGTTTTCTTTATTAAAATACCAAAAAGGAAAAAGAAAGATTGAGTAAAAAGTTGTTTCGTAACGCAGCGATTCAACAGACAATAGTATATTTACATTTTGAGTTGACAGTTTGTCATAAATTGTGTATAAATAAATTTTAAGTCCACCCTAAGCAATTCCCTGCTTTTTAATACTTAAACCTCTATCAAAATGAAATTATTATTCTTGTTTTTGTTCAATGTGTTCTGTTTAATGCTTCAGGCCAAGGTGTGGCATGTCGGTCCTAACCGGGACTACACCCGACCAAGCCAGGTGTCATCACTGGTGGATCATGGCGATACGGTATATATCGATCCCGGAGTATATGATAATGACGCTTGCAAATGGAACAAAAACAAGCTGAAACTAATCGGAATTGTGGGTGATAATGGCAGGCCTGTACTGCGGTATGAGGGTTATGTCCCCAATGACAAGGGTATTTGGGTGTTTGACAATCCCGGAAGTTCTGATGATATCTATATCGCCAATCTGATATTTGACGGAGCCAGGGTGCCTGATAACAAAGGTAAAAACGGTGCCGGTATCCGTTTTCAAGCAAATAATCTGACTGTTGAAAATTGTCTGTTTCGCAATTGCCAGACGGGCATCCTGGAAGGGCATGGAGCCGTGAAAACCAGCAACGTCATCATACGAGGATGCGAATTTTTTGACAACGGCTATTCCGGATATGAACACCATGTATATATCAATGCATCGACAGACACCCTGGTCATCGAAAACTGCTATCTTCACCGACCTCGCGGGGAAGGTAATTCTATCAAGACCAGGGCACAGAATGCGTATATCCTGTTTAATTTCATAGATGAGGAAGACGGTAATGGCAGCTATGAAATCAATATCGCCCAGGGCGGCAACAACATCATCATGGGCAATGTGATTGTCCAGGGAACTTCAGGTGGCAACCATGCGATCGTTGGATATGACGAAGCACTCAATGAGCAGGAGGACTTTTATTTCATCAACAACACAGTCATCAACCGATTCCCCGGTCACTGCAGGTATTTCAATATTGCACCGGCAACAGGAATAGCGACATTCAGGGTGTACAATAATGTATTTGCTTCAGTACCTACAGCGTCTCATACGTTTATCTCCGGTAATGTGCCTGCAGTGCTGGACAGTGCTGCCAACTACTTTGCCACGGATTATACTCAGGTCGGCTTTGTGGATCCCGATCAGGGGGATTATTCCATCCACGGTGCCGCTTCCGGTCTGATCAATCAGGGTGTAGCAGCAGGTACAGATAAACACGGCTATCCGCTTGTGCCGGACAGCATGTATCAGGGAATAGGAAAGCAGCTGTTACCGAGAATCATACATGGTCAGGCGATCGATCTGGGTGCGTATGAATATGCAACTACGGAAAAAGCAGCAACGATCCATCCATTGGTTTCAGTATTTCCCAATCCAAATACAGGAACATTTGAGATAAGGGTGAATCCTGTTAGTAAGAGCCTACCAAAGATTTACAATTCGGCAGGGATGAAAGTAGATGCCGGAATTTCTGCCTCTCAGGAAGGAATGATCAGGGTCTGCCTTTCCGGAGCCTTTCCGGGCATTTACTATGTTGTTTTCGTATCGGAAAATGGCAGTACGAGTGTACCGGTCATGGTGTATTGAAACCAAGGGAGATAAAGTGTATTTCGGCTAAGGCATGGGTGGTCCATATTTGTTTGCCAAGTCCGGGCCTTGCGGTTTGACGATCCTGCATAAAGTGGTAAGGACTGCCAGCAAAAGGAGTAGTTTAGAATGGCAGCGGGGTTGATTAGTCCTGCCCGCGACTGAATTTTCCATTCGGAGTTAAATATTTATTTGTCAGGGACATATAGAATGTCAGGAGGGGGACAATCTAATCAGCATCTTCCCATAGGAAAATTTCTTCCAGACATCCACAAAGATTATCCCGAGTGTTTCAAAGAATTCGTAAGATCCTGATTTATCTGCCATTCCTTACCGTGAATTTCAAATGGCAAATTGAGGCACAACCATAATAATTTAAAAAACATACTAATTACGGTTGATATTTTCTAATCATGAAGGAGGCGTTATTTGTAATAAAATAAATACATTTATTGATGCAATGAATTCACCATATTAAAATCAAGCCGGATGAAAATTCATTAAAAATTTACATTTTACACAGCCAAAATAAAAAAACCAGTTGCGATATTGTTATTTTTTTTCAATAATTTGCCATAAAATCAAATCAAATCACGTTCTTTTGCGTTCTTGTGAATAATGTATCAAACCATGAAAAAGTGCCTTTTAACGACGCTATTTATTGGGGCATTCCTATATGTCGCCGATGCACAGACCCAAAGAGTGGACACTGTCTTTTTTGGAGGCAAGAAAATGCTTCGAGTCATCACCGAAAAAGGAGATACTGCTTACCTTGACCAATTGAGCGAAGTCTCCATTTCCTCTAAACAACAGTTTTCCAGCAAGGAAGAATACGACCGCTATATGCGATATCGTCGGTATGCTGCCATTGTATACCCCTATGCTCTGGAGGCTATGCGTATCTACCATGAATCACGAGAGGCCACCCGTAGTATGACGAAGCGCGAGCGCAAGAAGTATATGAAAACGCTGGAAAAGGAATTGGAAGATCAGTTTGAGGAGCCCCTAAAGAAACTGACAAGGACACAAGGCTTGATCTTGACCAAGATGATAGAGAAGGAGCTGGATGAGCCTTTTTACGATGTTATCAAAGAAATAAAAGGTGGCTGGTCGGCATTCTATTACAACACCACCGGAAAATTTTACGGATATCATCTGCGGGATGGATATGAGCGCGGCAAGGATTATATCTTAGATATGGTGCTGGACGACTATCGACTAAGTGTAAAAAAATAGTGTTAAGTGAAAGGTGAAAAAGCATAAGTGCTGGATGGAAGAGAATGTCTTGTGTGATAAAGGGGCACACAGTAAGGTGCATGAAATTCAACATCAAATGCAGATTTAACCTAAGACACAACAATTTCAGATTTACTTGGGATAATAGGTATTCACAACTTCAAATATACTCGTGAATAGAAGGGTTTCAGTAATAATGCTCCCGAAGCAGTAAAACCCAGATGGACGGTGAGCACTCTGGTTAGCCTTTCAGATTCCGGCCAGGTTGTATCTGCAAGGTTTCACAGAGAGTCACACTGTGTTTCTCAAAGAATTTGTAATAATTCAGATTGAAATATCCGCAGAGATTCAAAATGCTGCCAAAACCCTCAACATTGGCACATGAGTAGGCTCAGGGAGAAAGCACCATTAGGTTTTCCCTTCATTCCAATAATAACTATCCGGATAGATTCGGAGTCCGAAGATAGCCGTGCCCACGCGCACGATGGTGGCACCTTCCTCGATGGCCGTTTCCAGATCACCGCTCATTCCCATTGACAATTCATTCATTTCCACGCCGGGAAAGTTAAGCCTGTTGAGTTCACTTCGCAGATCGCTCAAAAGGCGGAAGCAGGGTCTGGCCTGTTCTGGATTGTTGGTGAAAAGACCGATCGTCATCAGCCCCTTTATTCGAAGATTAGAGAGTTGAGATACGCTGTATACAAGATCAACGGCCTCTTCAGGAGCAACGCCGAATTTACTTTCTTCTGATGAAGTGTTGACCTGAATCAGGACATCCATAGCCCTCCCTGTCTGTAGCAAGCGATGGTTTAGCTTATCGGCAAGGTCGAAGCGATCGATGGACTGCACACAATCCACGTTGTATTTGATGATGCCTTTGATTTTATTGGTCTGCAGGTGGCCGATGAAGTGCATTTCATGAGTTATGGACTTTAAGTCGTCATATTTTTCTTTGATTTCCTGAACCTTATTTTCGCCGATTAGTGTCTCGCCGGCAGCAAAAGCCAACTTTATATTTTGTGGAATGACGGTCTTTGTGGCAAGAAGAAGCCGCACCTCATCCGGGTGCCTGCCCACTCGAGTACACGCTTCAGCTATTCTGGTGCGGATGGCCCGGATATTTTCTATGATATTTTCCATGATATTAGCTTTTTTACTTCGTAAGGGCTTTTAATCACCTAAAATTTTTCTTGATATCAAAACCCGGGATTTTATGCTCAGGTTTATTGACAATCTCACGAAGGCTGTTTATTTTTGTTCTAATTAAGGAACTACAATCCCCTTTATTTGTTCTAAAGAAAATAAAATCAGAAAGGTTATAAAATCATTGAGCGAATTAGTACTAACCATTGATGGTGTCGAACCACTCGAATTACTTGGAGAAAACAACTCCAAACTACAGTTGGTCAAGGCCAGATACCCGGATCTGGACATCAGTTCACGGGGTAACAATATCAAGATTTCCGGAGACAAGAAGTTGACACAGGAACTTAAGTCAAAGATTGAAATTCTTGTCCGGTATCTTAAGGAAAACAAAGGATTGCCCGTCACAATTGTTGATACGATCCTTTCGGGTTCCAATCCATACAATGATCTTGCCATAGAGGCAAACAGCAATGGCGGCAATGTCATAGTCCACAATAAGGACGGATTTCCGATTCGTGCACGGACAGTCAACCAAAGGAAGCTGGTAGATGCCACAGAGCGGGCGGACATCGTCTTTGCTGTTGGTCCTGCCGGTACCGGAAAAACCTATACTGCCGTAGCTCTGGCTGTAAAGGCTCTTAAGAACAGACTGGTCAAGAAGATCATTCTGACAAGGCCCGCGGTGGAAGCCGGCGAGAGTTTAGGTTTTCTACCTGGAGACCTTAAGGAAAAGATAGATCCGTATCTTCGACCATTGTATGATGCATTAGATGATATGATACCAGCGGATAAATTAGCGAAATTTATGTCGGACAGGATCATCGAAGTGGCGCCACTAGCCTACATGCGAGGCCGAACGCTGGATAATGCCTACATCATTCTGGATGAGGCGCAGAACACGACTTCGCCACAACTAAAGATGTTTCTAACACGACTCGGGCCTAATGCCAAGATCATCGTCACCGGTGACCTGACGCAGATCGATCTGCCATACAGCCAGCAATCAGGGCTTAAGCGGGCACTGTCCATACTTTCAGATGTGGAAGGTATCGCCCAGATCTATCTCAACGAAGAGGATGTGGTGCGTCACCGATTGGTCAAGGATATCATCCGTGCCTATAACGTCAGTGATGCAGAGATTCGGGCAAAAAAGGAAAAGGAGCGCACGGAAAGGGAGGCCGCCAAAGAAGCTACGCACAGCGCAATTGATAAAATCAACAACGACCTGTAAAATGAAGGGAATACACTCAATGTCACTCATTATCCTTATGGTGTCTACAGCCATACTATCCAAGGCACAGGAGACCAAGCTTTATAATGAAAGGGCGGACGCCACCCAGGAAATCGCCATGGCTGTTACAATAGCACATAAGAACAACCAACATGTCCTTATCCAGGGTGGTGGCAACTGGTGTTCCTGGTGTATCAAGTTCAATAAATTTACCAGGGAGGATGCTCAGATCGATTCTATGATAAGGGCTGATTACCAGGTTGTCCATCTGAATTACAGCAAGGAAAACAAGAATGAGGCGATATTTGCTCAATACGGATTTCCGCAGCGCTTTGGTTTCCCGGTATTTATCATCCTGGATGGTGCCGGCAATCGCATACACACTCAGAACAGTGAATATCTTGAAGATGGCAAGAGCGGTTATGACAGAAAGCGTGTCATTGAATTTCTCAAAGCATGGTCGCCAGCTGCTATCGACCCTAAAACCTATCAATCCAAAAAATAACGCGATATGACATCAAAAGTTATCTACAAGGGACATTTGGAAACCGAATGCATCCACCATAAGTCCTCAGAGAGCATCCGCACCGATGCGCCCACGGACAACAATGGAAAAGGTTCGGCCTTCAGCCCAACGGACCTGTGCGCCACATCTCTGGCCACGTGCATGCTTACCATCATGGGTATTTGGGCACGCGACAATGAGGTAGATATGGACGGCGCCTATGCGGAAGTGACTAAGCACATGGGGACGGATCCAAGAAGAATCGTGCGTATCGACGTCAATTTACACTTCCCTGACATGAATTATTCTTCCAGGGTTCAATCTGTGTTCAAAAATATAGCTAAGACCTGTCCTGTTGCCTATAGTCTGCATCCTGACATCGAGCAGGTCGTTACATTCAACTGGTAGGAAGATCAATCTGCGATGGCAACATCCATACAGCCTTCTACGCTCCATTTCCTGATCGACCTAAGCATCAACAACTACCGTGTATGGTTTGAGGACAACCGTGAGGCATATAAACTGGCGCGGGCTAATTTTCTAGACTTCATACAGGAAATAATAGACGATCTGGCTCAAGATGATGATTCGGTCCATGGATTGCAAGCCAAGGATTGCGCCTTCAGAATATATCGTGATGTTCGCTTCAACAAGGACAAAAGTCCGTATAAAGTACATTTTGGGGCGAGTATCAAGCCGGGGGGAAGGAAATCGGGCAAAGCGGGTTATTACTTTCATCTTGAACCGGGCAAGAGTTTTATCGGAGGAGGTATCTATAACCCTGAAAGTGATCAGCTTTCCCACATCCGAAAGAAGATCAGCGGGGACTATTCCGGGTTCACTAAGATTCTGGCAGAAGAAAAATTCCGGTCGTTGTACACTGATATTGATCGCACCGATAAATACCTTCTCAAGCGTGTTCCAAGGGGGTTTAAAGCCACTGATCCTGCCGCCGGATACCTCCTGCTGACAAGTTACTTGAGTACAATTAATCTGGATGACGATCTCCTCGTATCTCCAACGCTACACAAATATACAGTTGGGGCCTTTCAGGCGCTACATCCGGTTATCCGATTTCTGAATGAGGTGTAAGAATGACCATTAGCCACCTGTAGAGACCTTCGTCTTGTTGAAGTCAAAAGGGTTGCATTCATGGCCACCATATACAGTATATGGGCCGGGCACAACAGGACATCGAAAACGAAGGTTGTTTATTCTACCGGAATATACAGGTCCACGATACATTTTTTTTGTGGATGTTTATTGAAATTATTTTTTATAATTTCGAAAGGTCTTTGTTTCCCGGGCTTATAACCATTTTCATTCATCCATATAAATAGGGACGACCAAGCTTTTTCAAAATCCGGCAGATTGATTTCAAAGTTTCCCACGATGCATCGTCGCGGTTCAAATTCTTTGAATTGAATACCGGAATCCGGAGTTACTTTTTGATGGACAGGGATACCAATTTCCATACGTACTTTATTCGGAGAAGTAATTTTAAAGCTATCATTATAGATACGAACGAATTCGACATTGTCGCCATTAGTAAGTTCTTTTAGCGAAGCCCATTCAAAAATGCGTGAGAAGGCATCATCCAAACCGTCTATTCCGATGTGGCTTACAAAAACCAATTTGATGGGGGTGAGATCCATCACGTTTACAGTTGCATTCATATGTAACCAATTTATTAAGTTATTGATGCGCCAAAGGTATTGATCGAATTTTTCGAAAGTTTGTCCATTCTTGCTTTTAATAATTTTGTCATATTGAGACGAGCTCTTTTTTTTGAATTGGGAAGGGTTGATATTGTACATTTTCTTGAAGGTCTTAGTCAAGGACGCATTGCTTGAAAACCCATTTAAATAGGCGAGTTGGGTGATGGAGATGGTTTTGTCTCGGATCAGGATAGCTGCAATATTTTCGAGTCGTTTTCTGGTAATATATTCGTTTAGTGTTTCTCCGGTATAGGCCTTGAAAAGCCTATGGAAGTGAAAAACAGAATAATTGCCAACAGTTGCAATGGTAGAAAGGGACAGGTCCGAGTTAAGGTTATTGTCGATATGGGTCAACACTTTATACAGTTGATTCAAATGGAAATCGTTCATTTAGAATAGATTGCGTCGATAGTTCAAGGATGCTGAAAAATGCTTTCTTAGTTTGAAACAGTATTTTAAACAAAAATAAAAACTGTCGTGCTGATCAATGGGATAAAATTGGATATTGAACAGAAGAGGAGATGAAAGGGGGCTCTGAAGTAGGTAGATGATTAATAGCCACCATGCTTGACGGTATTGCCTTTCGGGGCGGCTTTGCCAAAATTCAGATGATTTACTAGGGAATTAAATTTTTCATTTGCCTCCAAATCCTTGTGTATGGCGGTTTTTGAATTATTACTTTCCTACCTACTTCGATTTTTTGGGAGGGAGAGAGTGATGTCGCCTCTGAAGTAGGTAGATGATTAATAGTCACAATGCTTGAAGGTACTGCCTTTCGGGGTAGCTTTGCCAAAATTCAGATGATTTATTCAGGAATTAAATTTTCCATTTGCCTCCAAATCCTTGTGTATGGCGGTTTTTGAGTTATTACTTTCCTACCTACTTCGATTTTTGGGGAGGATGAGGGTGATGTCGCCTCTGAAGTAGGTAGATGATTAATAGCCACCATGCTTGACGGTATTGCCTTTCGGGGCGGCCTTGCCAAAATTCAGATGATTTACTCGGGAATTAAATTTTTCAATTGTCGCCAAATCCTTGTATATAGCGGTTTTTGAATTATTACTTTCCTACCTACTTCGATTTTCCCCCACCCACCCCTTGCACATCCCAAATCTTTTCCTTACCTTCACTGCCAATTCATTTTTTTTAATCACCTTTTAATTCTTATCACCATGAATGAAGAGTTCAAAAGCCTAACCATCGATGCTTTCAGGCAAAAGTTCAGCACCATAGAACAGTGCATCGAATATCTCGCATCTTGCAAGTGGAGCAACGGCTACAGTTGCAAACAATGCGGCCATACCAATTATTGCAAGG
>WBZM01000200.1_pt1 | contig 97561 bp, 78 predicted proteins | sample 5204271 | NCBI WGS metagenome assembly WBZM01 (sample SAMN12344346, study PRJNA552823) | activated sludge metagenome | biome: Activated sludge suspended growth; feature: Nitrification reactor; material: Wastewater; isolation source: activated sludge from nitrification reactor of wastewater...
GGGATTTTATTTCGCTGGTGGTTAGTATTTGTGCGAGTTTTTTCATTCTAAATTTTTTGCTCGCCGAACTGGGGTTCGGCGCTACCCCAACCTCAACCAAACCGTCTGCCCCGCCACCCTTGTACCGGGGGTTATGCTCTGCGTCACCACCTTGCCGTAGCCACCACCGAACTGCACTTTCAAACCTTTGTTTTCCAGCACATAGAGGGCATCCCGAAGGCCCATGCCAATGACGTTGGGCACTGTTTTTTCTTCGACGATTCGTTTCATCAGTTTGAGCGAATCGGGTTCGGCGCTGCGCAATACGGCCCAATCACCGTCGGCCTTGTTGTAATAATCGAGGCCGAGTTCGCTCATAATGTACTGAATATCAGTGCGGAAGCCAGCGTCCTTGTCTGGCAGTTGCTTGGCTTCGAAGGCCACAGCGTCGCCCGTGTTCAGCACTGGGTAGAGTTCTTTGCGGGTGGCGATGGCCTTGTCGGCAATCTCCTTGAAAACTGGGAGCGCTACTGCACCGCCATAGATGCCCGCCTCTTTAGGCTTGCTGATGAGCACGATGCAGGAGTAAACCGGGTTCTCTGCAGGGAAGTACCCCGCAAAGCTGGCCTGATAGCCACCCACTTTTGTTTTTTCGTTCAGGCGCTGGTAGTTGAGCTGAGCAGTGCCCGTTTTGCCTGCGTAGCGGTACGACTCGGCTTTCAGCAAATGGGCCGTTCCCCACGAGCTGTCCACCACGCATTCGAGCAGTTGCTGCACCTGTTTGATGGCGTTCTTTGAAGCTATTCGGCCATTGACCTGGGTCACTGGAAACCGCTTCAAGGTCTCGCCGTACTGCTGCACTTCCCGCACCATATAAGGCTTCACATAAACTCCATCGTTTGCGATGGCATTGTAAAAACCAAGCTGCTGTAGAGGGGTCAACGTCAGTTCATAACCGATTGACATCCAAGGCAATGTGGTGCCGCTCCAGCCGTCTTCCTGGCTGTAGGCTTTCTTGATGTATGGTTCCACTTCCCCACCGATTTCGATGCCCGTAGGCTGGTCGAGGTAAAAATCACGGAGTCGATCTACATATCGGTCGGCCTTGTTTTTCGTTCCATAATTATTGTACACGAGTCTTGAAATACCGACGTTGGATGACATCCCGAAGGCATGTTTCACCGAAACTCGGTTCAGCGTGTGCGGGTGTGCGTCTTTCAGTTCCGCATCGTGGTAGATGGTCACGCCCTGTTCCAGGTCAATGCTATCTTCGAGGTCAATATAGCCATCTTCGAGCAGGGCCAGCATGGAGGCCGTTTTGAAGGTAGAACCAGGTTCTGTAGCCGAACCAATGGCGTGATTGTACGTCTCCCATACTTGACCGTCCTTCGTCCAGCCCACATTGGCCAATGCCTTGATGGCACCTGTTTTTACATCCATCAAAATGGCCACGCCACTCTCTGCCTTATGCCTTACAACAGCTTTTACCAAGGCGCTTTCGGCAATGTCCTGCAGGTTGATGTCGAGGGTTGTGACAATGTCCTGACCGGGCTTCGGCTCTATCTTCGAGAGGTTTTGCAGCGGTATCCACATACCACCACCTACCCGATACATGAGCTGCGTACCGGCCTCGCCTTGTAGGAAATCGTCATAAGCACCTTCGATGCCCACTTTGATGGAATCACCCTGAACGTAACCAATCGTACGGTTAGCCAGAAGTCCAAATGGCCGCTCCCTATTATATTTTTGCACTACAATGAGGCCACCCTTGAACTGGCCGAGGCTGAACAACGGAAAACTCGTAATGAGTTCTTTTTGGTCCAAGGTGGCGTTCTTCTTGATTTCGACGTACCGCTTACCTGCCGTCTTTTGGTCCCAAAGGAATTTCTTCATGGCGCCAGGCGTCATGCTGGGGTTTACATAGGTGGCAAGGTAGTAAGCCAAGCTATCGAAGGACTTTGAAGCCCAGAACGTCGTGTCTATTGCATTGGAATTGGGATCCCATGAAATGTCAAAGAACGGCATGGAGGTGGCCAACATGCTGCCATCCTCCGTCAGGATATTCCCTCGCTCGGCTTCCATCGGCACCTCCTTGATGTAGAGTTCTTCTCCTTTGTTACGCCATTTCTCCCCCTCCACCACGTTGATGTTGACGGTTTGCCACGCAATGGCAACTGCAACCCCCACTATCACTGCGAGGACGACGTACACCCGTACAAGGACTTCGTTTTTGACGTTGAAAGCCATCTCTTTTGAACTGTGAATTGTGAACTGTGAACTGTGAATGAAGATGCCGAAGCACCCATAATTCACAGTTCACCATTCACCGCTCACCGTTTAATACTGCTGTTTGTTTAATCTTCCACTACAATCCGGTGCACCCTGCCAGAAGTCTTATGGAGGCCGAGGGCTTCGACGTTTTCGCCCACTTCCGCCAGACGGCTCTTGTACATGATGTCGGATTTCAAAGAATTATATTGACGTTTCAGTTCTTTGACTTCGCTCTGTAAGGATTGGATTTGCCGCACCTGCTTCTCCGCATAGTGGGCGTTGGCAATGTAGATGATGGTGAGAAAACTCAGGAACAACACGAAAGGCAGGTTCTTCAAGATGAGGGATGCGCCAAGGCTCCCTATCTCCAAATAGCTCCCGAGTGATTTTTTTTGTTGTGCCATCATACTTGCTTTTAAACGCCATTGGTCATTACTTGTCATTGGTCATTGGCGTTACATTGTACGGAAACCAATACAATGACTAATGACTAATGACAATTTTCAATGACTAACCTTAACTCCAATTCTCAACTTCGCACTCCTTGCTCTTCCATTTTTAGCCATTTCATCTTCCGAAGGAGTGATTACACCTTTATTTATCTGCTCAAAAGGTCTTTCAATTTTGCCGTAGAAGTCGCTCTTTACTTCGCCTTCCACGTTTCCGGTCTTCAGCAGGTTCTTCACCATGCGGTCTTCGAGGCTGTGGAAGCTGATGACCACGAGCCTGCCGCCGAGCTTGAGGATGTCGAGGGTGGCTTCGAGGAAGTCCCTCAAAGCGCCCATCTCGTCGTTCACCTCGATGCGCAACGCTTGGAAAACCTGCGCCAGGTAGCGGTTCTTAGGCCCCCTCACCAGCGGCTCTATGATGCCGAGCAAATCGCCGATGGTACGGATGGGGCGGTGCTCCCGCTGCTGCACGATTTCCAGGGCCAGCGTTTTTGCATTTCGCACTTCGCCGTATTCGCCAAAAATCGTTTGCAGTTCCGCTGCTGAATAATTTTTCAAAACCGTTGCTGCCGTTACCTCCTCCGAGCGGTTCATCCGCATATCGAGGTCGGCATCGAAACGGAACGAGAAGCCACGTTCGGCTTCATCGAGTTGGTGGGAACTGACGCCTAAATCGGCCAAGATGCCGTCCACTTGCTTCACCCCATGAAGCCGCAAAAACTGCTTCACGTAGCGGAAGTTGTGGTGGTTGAAGGTGAACCGCTCATCGTCAATCAAATTGCGGAGCGAATCATCGTCTTGGTCGAATGCGAACAATCGTCCTTTTTCACCTAATTCATTCAAAATCAACCGACTGTGGCCTCCACCGCCAAATGTTGCGTCAAGGTAAATCCCATCTTTTCGGATGTTCAAACCTTCGATGCACTCCTTGGCGAGAATGGGAATGTGGTAGGCCATGCGGTTGTTATTGCAATGCGCCCGGACCAAGGTTCGGGGCGGGTTTGCCAGTCATTACAACCTGCGCAAGCTGTGCCATATCGAGTTCGTTGTTCATTTGCAAATTGTACTCGGCGACTGACCAGATTTCGACCTTGTCATTGACGGTGGCCAGCACCACTTCTCCATCTCCCGGCAATATGCCTGCCCATTCGAGCAGTTGGTTCGGGAAGTTGAGGCGGTCGGCGTTGTCCCGCTTCAAGGCCGAAGCGCCACGGTAAAACTGGCGCTGGAACAACCTTGCTTGCAGGTCAAATTCATTAATATTGTTAACTTGCGCAGATTTTGCATCCCAAACTTTTTTGGGATACAATACAAGACATTTTTCCAAACCTCGGTTGACCACAAAATTGTCCCGCTCGTCGGCTGGCAACTGCTCAAGCAAACCGCTTGGCAGTCTCAGTCGCCCCTTCGGGTCAACTTTGCACTCATATTCACCTAGAAGTTGGTTCATGTGCTGTGTAAATCAATTTCTCGGCCAAAAGTATTCACTTTCTCCCAAAAATTCCCACTTTCTCCCACAAAATTTTATTTTTTTCTCCACTTTTTACCACTTCTATTCCTGAGTGGCTGGTTCGTCATTTTTTTGATTAAATTTATTAAACCAAATAGCTTATATTTTAATGGTTTTTGGTGGGCGAATTGTGCCCATATCGAAAATGAGTTTAGGTGCATTGCCGATTTGTTTCCACTTTTTCCCACTTCCTAATTTCCGAACAAGCATCCCATTCCCACTTTTTACCACTCAGGGACAAGTTTTGACCTTGAACGAAGGCAAAGCGGGGAACATCCTCCTATGCGAAGAAGGAGGAAGTCAATAAGCCAGGCTTGATAATGGAAAATTGTTTTTGGCAGTAAAGAGCGATGCTAAGTACGTTCGTGAAATCAGGTAAGATTATTTGTTGCGCAAGCAATTGATAGTCAACACAATCAACACAATACTGAATACCTACTTCCCAATACCTACTTATCCCCTAATAACCGCTCAATGGAAGAAACTGTAAACCTTCAGTTTTACGATGCCGAAAATGGCTTCTTTTACGATGCCCTTTGTCATTTTGGAGGCACCTTCGATGCGGTCGGTAAATGCGATGGGAATTTCACGAAGTTTGAACCCGAACCGCCAAGCAGTGAATTTCATTTCGATTTGAAAAGCGTACCCGATAAACCTGATTTTATCCAATTGGATGGTTTCCAGCACTTTTCTGCGATAGCCGACAAACCCTGCAGTTGGGTCTTTTATCCACATCCAGGTGATGAGGCGGACATAAAGAGAGGCACCATAGGAAAGCACTTTTCTGTCGAAGGGCCAATTGACGGTACTACCACCTTTGACGTAACGGGAGCCAATCACCAAATCAGCGTCCTTTTCGAGGGCTTGCAACAGCCGTACGAGGTCTTTGGGATTATGCGAAAAATCGCAATCCATCTCAAAAATATATTCATAGCCTTGCTTTAGGCCGTATTTGAATCCCTCTATATAGGCAGTGCCCAGTCCCAGTTTGCCGGTCCGTTGCAGCAGATAGATGCGCTGCGGATATTCAGCACTTTTTTCCCTCACCACCGCCGATGTGCCATCCGGTGAGCCATCATCTACAACGAGTACATCGAAGTCAGTAGGCAACGTCATTACGGCGTCGAGCATTTTCCCAATATTCTCAAGCTCGTTGTAAGTGGGAATGATGACCAGGTTCTTAGACAAAACTGCAGTGGTTTGGTAAAAAGACAGAGGTGGCGCTGTTCAACAATGCGTCACCTCTGTCTTTGATTTCATGGCAAAATTAGTTTTTTTTGGCAATGATGGCCTTTTGCCCAATTTAGGAACGTGTAAAAAATAACTTTTGAGTTTCGGGCCGCCGCAGGCAGCCCGAAACTCAAAAGAGTGGGGTTTTTCGGTAGCGAAGCCGTCGAAAAACCCCACTCTTGTTATCTGCACGTTACTTGGCCAACCAATGGTTTTCAAAAAAGATACCAATGATAATGGACGATTGGCAGCTTACGACGAACGATGGTCAGCAAAAATCTTGTGGCCTCCATCCATCAGGGAGGTAGTTAGCCATTGGCTGCTATACCTTTATCGTTAAAAGCTATCCCACAACTGCCGGGCATGGCGACCTGTGTTGGACTGCATTTGGGTGCCCTCAATGAAATCGCCACCTTGTATCTCATTAGGGGCGTCTTTGTAAAGTTCTATTTCCCAACGTGGATTGTTGTTTTCGCCCCTTGCGTTGGAATGAAGCAATATGTGCCCATTGGTTGTCAGCGAGGGGTTGTAGAAAAGGAACTTGATATTGTTCTGCTTCGTCTTCGGGAACTGGTTGTAGAACCATATCTCATAAGGCGGCGCACTGGGGTCATTCTCTTCAAACACCGTATTATTTGGTGCACCATATTTTAGAAATATATAGCCTCGGTCGGTTTCGAAGCCCCGGCCAAAACCATTGGCGAAGCTCACATCCACTTCCCTCGCTACCTTCATATAGGCATTGTACTGCGCCTCTGGGTTGTTATGGTTTTCCTTAGCCCAATAGTTGAACAAGTACATACGCATGGCGTTCTCGTTTTTTTCCGAAACAATGTACTTGATATGCTCTCCATCCGCCTTGTCCACTTGCATCAGGATGGCTTTGAGGCCATAAATCAAATCTTCTACGGACAATTTGCCTACAAATTCCTCATTCAGTGAGACCTCGCCGGATGCTATCTTTTCCGGGGTAATATCGAGGTAAGGATTACTGCGCTGGAACGGCATAGAACGTTTTAACAACAGCTCCCTGTTCCTGTTCCTAATTTCAATCACAAGGTTGTAGTTGCCAGTGCGGAGTGTTTTTATGTCCATTTTTTGCACCGCGGCATCCACTGGCGAGGGTTGTTTGCGCTTGTTGGTGACTCCTATTTTCTCCTCTACGTCCTTGGTGTCGGCATTGTCAATAAATATGGTTTGCAGGTAGTCGTCGGCAATGGCCTTGTCGCTGTTGTAAACCTCAAAGTAGAACAACATCAACTCGTCGTTTTTAGAATAGAAATTGGTGGGCATCGGCTCGAAAATGAAATTGCCCTTTGCCATTGGATTTTCTGCTCCATCGGCCTCAATATTTTTGACGGAAGCCAATAACTCTACATCTGAAATTGCCAAAGCATCCGGCTTATAGTCCATTTTTAGGCTGGAACGGTATTTTTTGGCATTTCCAGGGTTTACCAAGTCCTCCACTGACACCTCTAATTGGTATTCTCCATTGTCCAGTGAATAGCGTTTCATATCAACGAAGTCAACTGGCTTTTCCGCAACGGGGCCGTTGAGCCGGTACTTGTCAAATTTAACCACATTGTTGCCTTGCATGAACAGGATGACAACATCCAGTTTTGACTGCCCAGTTTGCCCTGTTCCACCTTCCAATGGGGCGAGACCGACACTGGGGCCTAAAACGTGAAGGTAAACTTCTATATAACCCTTCCCTTGGTCCTGAAACGTTGCGTATGAAACACTTGCATCAACCGAGGATTGGGCATAAAAACAGGAAGGGATAGCTACGCAAAGTAGGAGTTTGAATAAGTTTTTCATGCTTTAAAATTTAGAAATGAAGGTTTAAGGGACGGGTTCAATTTGCTTTGCAGCGACAGGATTTCTAAAGACGAACTAAGTTATGCAGATTTGCGCCACAAAATTGAGCAACTGTCATCCAATTTTCACCTGAACACAAGTTTTGCAATATGGATTTCAAAGAATTTCTCAACCAGAGCATCAAAATTGGCAATTTCAATCTCTCCGTGTCGCACCTGCTCATGGCCATTCTGATTTTGTTGTCTGCAAAACTGTTGATTTGGAGCATGAAGCGTATCCTGCTCGACCGCTATTTCCGCACAAGGAAGGTGGATCCGGGTCGGCAGATGGCCCTAAAACAGTTCATGAGCTACATCGTGTGGGTATTGGCCGTTTTTGCCATTCTGGAGCTTTTCAATATCAGTTCTATGGTGTGGGCCAGTTCTGCAGCCCTGTTGGTAGGCATTGGCCTCGGCTTGCAAGACACCTTCAAGGACATCATCTCAGGCATCATCATACTCGTGGAAGGCACCGTGGAAGTTGGGGACATACTCGAAGTAGATGGCATCGTGGCGAGGGTCGTGAAAATCGGGCTCCGAACCTCCAAACTCGAAACCCGTGACCGTGTCAGCATCCTCATCCCCAATTCCAACCTCGTGGTCAGCAAGGTGACCAATTGGACGCACGACGACCAGCCCACCCGCTTCAAAATAAGTGTCGGGGTTGCCTACGGCTCGGATGTGCCTTTGGTGCAACGGCTTTTGGTGGAGGCCACCAAGCACCACGAAAAAGTATTAAAAGAACCCGCAGCATCCGTCCAATTCAAAAACTTCGGCGATTCTTCCCTCGATTTCGAATTGCTTTTCTTTAGCTCGGAATTCTTCGGAATAGACCAAGTGAAAAGCGATTTGCGGTTCAACATTGAGCGGCTTTTCCGTGACAATGGCATTGAAATCCCCTTCCCTCAGCGGGATGTCTGGGTGCGGAACCCTGAAGCGCTAAAGTGATTTTTTAGGTAAAAACCTACGTATTTTGACGTAGCTTTTAGGAAAGCAAAATTGAGGCGAATAAAAAATATACGTTCGCAAAATACTGATATTCAATATTTTGCACAAAAAAAATATAAATATCTAATCCCGACTGTTTCATAAAAAATGAAACGAGACTAATTTTGTCTTGCTTTTACAGCAACTTTTCAACTACTCCTTCTCAAAAATTATTGCTGGTCTCTTGGACGATTCCTGTCCAAAATCTCACTCCGAATCAGGCTTACACAGGTCTCTGGGCTTGGCCCATTCTCACATTCAACGTCAATAGCTACGAGAGCTTCATTTTGTTGCCAAGATGTTGCCCTCGAACATAAACCCATTTTATCGTGTGCCCGGGCCACCACTGGTTCCTGTTTGGGGGCCAGGAAAATGGCTAACAACACATTGAACCCAATTTTTCCGATCGTTGGCCGAAGGCCAATAAATGAATCTCATAATTTCAAAGTAAGTTTTTTGGTAAAATGGTTTCGGGGAGGCAGCATGGCTGCCCCCTTTTTTTGTTTTGCCCCCACCAAAAACCCGAAACCAAAAACCTGAAAACCTCGAATCCCTTCCCTACATTTGGCGCTTCACAAAACGAAGACCAGCCTATGTCTGCCAAGAACAAGTACCTCCTACCCTTCGCCCTCGTCACCAGCCTATTTTTCCTTTGGGGCATCGCCAACTCGCTGAACGGCGTACTCATCAGCCACTTCCAGCTTGCCCTCGACCTCAAGCGCTGGCAGGCGGGCCTTGTTGACTCGGCATTCTATTTCGGCTACTTCGTCTTCGCCATACCTGCGGGGCTATTTATGAACCGCTTTGGCTTCAAAAAAGGCATCATCTTCGGCCTATTACTATATGGTGTGGGCGCCATCCTCTTCTACCCTGCCGCCGAGGTGCGGGTCTATGGCTTCTTCCTGTTTGCGCTGTTCACCATCGCCAGCGGCTTGGCCTTTTTGGAAACGGCGGCCAACCCCTACGTCTCCATCCTCGGCGAACCGGAGGGGGCGGCGCAGCGCCTCAATTTCTCGCAATCGTTCAATGGCCTGAGCATCATCTTCGGGCCGCTGGTGGGCAGTCTGCTCATTTTCACCGACAACAAGCACAACGCCGCCGACCTCGCCGCCATGCCGGTGGAGCAAGCCGAAGCCATCCGCATTGCGGAAGCACAGACTGTGCAAGGGCCTTACCTCGGCCTTGCCGTCGTCGTGCTGTTCGTTGCGTTGCTCTTCTGGCTGACCAAAATGCCCGAACCCACGCAGCAGGGCAACGAAGGCAAGCGGGGCTGGGATGGCATCTTCCGCCACCGCCACTTGGTGCTGGCCATCGTGGCGCAGTTCTTTTACGTGGGGGCGCAGGCCTGCCTTTGGGGTTATTTCATTGATTTCAAATTGCAGCTCTCGCCCGACCAGCACTTCCCAATCGTCGAATCGCTCAAGCCATTCTTCGAGTGGATGGCAGGCAGCGCCGACGACCTGACGCCGCAGCGTTGGGCGGGCTTCCACCTCACGTTCAGCTTCCTGCTTTTCATGGTGGGGCGGTTCTTTGGCACTTGGCTTATGTCGTTCATCCAACCCCAAAAGCTCCTGACCGTATTCTCCGTAATTGCCTTTCTGTTGTTCCTAACGGCAGCCAATGCCGCTGGCCTCACAGCAGTCGTGGCACTGCTCTCGGCCAGTTTTTTCATGTCCATCATGTTCCCGACAATTTTTGCCCTCGGCACCAAAGGGCTGGGCGAACAGGTGAAACTCGGCTCATCGCTCATCATCATGGCCATCGTGGGCGGGGCCATTTTACCGCCGCTGTTCGGGTTGTTGGCCGATAAAACAGGGGGCTACCAGTCGGCACTTTACCTGCCAATGATTGCCTTCATAGTCATTGGGCTGTATGGATGGCGGGGCCACAAGACACAGACAATCAAGTGATTATGCGGTTTATCGCTTCGCAATTTTTGAGTGGCTGCTTCGCAATGGCTGTACTGCTTTACCCATCTTGTACAGGTCGCATTGCACCTGAACAGCACAGCACACCTGCACTGGATTCACTCTTGGCAGATACGTCGCTGCTGGGCGAGGAAGCCATTGCGCCAGCAACCCTAAAAGCGGACACCCTAATGCGGAGCGATACGCCCGCCAAACTCAGCCTGAAAAACGACCTTGATTATTCCGCCCAGTTCCTGAAAGAACTGACCTACGCTGGCCTTGCGAAGCAAATCGAACTGGCAGACAGCCTGATAATTTTGGACGCTGCCGACACCTTTGCCTTCCCGATGGATTTGCCCCTTGACGAATGGAAAAACTTCGTGGCCGCCAAGCAGGGATACCTGTATTCATTGGATGTTTCGAGGTCAAACTACACGACCTTGGACTTCAATTTCGAGCTTCGCAAAGGGCGGCAAACCGTTGACCAACTCAGGGGCAAGGCCGATATTGGCCCCGGCTTCCTGCTCGGCAGCGAGAGCGATGAAGACCCCGAGACCGGCAGCAGCTATTTTGCCAGCGAGTACCGCTTTGAAGGCCAAAATTGCTCCTTCAGCATTCGCCTCGGTGGCGACGAAGGGGTGCAGAAAGTGAAATTAGTCAAGCAGTGCAAGTCGGGGAAATACAATATTGACCTTGACAACTGCCCGGTGCTTTTGGAAAAATGAAGTGTTTTGACATTTTTATGTTTGGGCAGACCATTTTTATGTTTAGCAAGACGAATTGATGGAACAGACACCCGGTTTTATGGAACAGCAAGACCAATTGATGGAACAGCCACCCGGTTTTAAGGAACAGCAAGACCAATTGATGGAACAGACACCCGGTTTTATGGAACAGCAAGACCAATTGATGGAACAGCCGCACGGTTTTATGGAACAGCAAGACCAATTGATGGAACAGCCGCACGGTTTTATAATATAGCCATACCAATTGATAGAACAGTAAGACGAATTGACTATAACGGATACCTTATTGTCAGAATTCACGAAACTTAGCATCATGAAGCACCATTTCGCACTTGACCTCAAAGACGACCCCGCCCTCATCGCCGAATACGAGCGCTGGCATTCCCCCGGCGGCGTCTGGCCGGAGATTTTGGAAAGCATAAAATCGGCTGGCATCACCGGGCTGGACATCTACCGCACGGGCAACCGCCTTTTCATGGTGATGGAGGTGGACGAGGATTTCAGCTTTGAAAAAAAGGCGGCCGCCGATGCCGACAACCCACGGGTACAGGCTTGGGAGGAGCTGATGTGGAAGTTTCAGCAGCCGCTGCCCTGGGCAAAGGACGGGGAAAAATGGGTGCTGATGGAGCAAATTTTTGAACTTTAGGTTGGCATGCCCGCCCGTAATTAGGGATTGGTAAGCCCGACGGCAGGAGGGATTGCTAAGCCCGGTTTACAGGTATCGGTTATGAGGAGTTGCGAAGCACAGTTAACCCATCCACCGTTCAGGCTTAGCAATCCCTCCTATCGTCGGGCTTACCAATCCTTCACTCAATGAAATGAAACGACTCGAAAACAAAACAGCCATTGTCACTGGTGGCGCCAGCGGCATCGGCTTAGCCATTTCAAGGCGCTTCGCAACGGAAGGAGCCAGCGTCCACATCTTGGACTTGAAACTGGAGGAGGCCGAGGCCGCAGCAGCAGCAATCATTGCTGAAGGCGGAAAAGCAACCGCCCATACCTGCGATGTGAGCAACCAGCCACAGGTGCAGGAAGTGGTACAAGCCATTCACAATCAGCAGGTTGCGAACATCCTCGTCTGCAATGCGGGCATTGGCTTCGTCGGCAATCTGGAGAAGACCACCGAGGACGACTTCGACCGCCTCTACCGGGTGAACGTAAAGGGAGTTTACAATGCGATGTATGCCACCGTGCCATTTTTCAAGCAAAATGGCGGCGGCACCATCCTGAACATGGCCAGCGTGGTGTCGTCCGTCGGCATCCCCGACCGCTTTGCGTACTCCATGACCAAGGGTGCGGTGCTGACCATGACCCTCAGCGTGGCGATGGACTACCTAAAGGACAATATCCGCTGCAATTGCATCTCCCCCGCCCGCATCCACACACCGTTCGTGGATGGTTTTTTGGCAAAAAACTACCCCGGTCATGAGGCGGAGATGTTCGCAAAATTGGCGGCCACGCAACCCATCGGGCGCATGGGCACACCTGACGAGGTGGCTAACTTGGCCCTCTTCCTCTGCTCCGACGAAGCGGCCTTCATCACGGGCTGTGATTTTCCGTTGGACGGAGGATTTATTAAATTGCGGCCATAAACCTGTAACTTTACCTAACTGCTTCATTATGAAGTAGTTTCAACAATCAAACTTTAAGAAATGAAGTCTAATTTTATCGCAATCAACAACCTTCGCAAGGCGCTAAATGTCGCTTTCTTGGCATTTGCCCTGATTTTTTCTGGGCAGGCTTTTGCTCAAAATATCAACCTGAAAAGCCTAAAAGGCGAAGCCCTGTTCATTGGGGTGGACAATATTTTGGAAGTGGATGTGCCCGGCATTTCCAAGGATAAAGTCTATATCGGCAGTGACGAAGTTGAAATCAACAAACTGGACAACGGGCAGTTTAGCATCAAGGCACAGCGCCCCGGCAAGGTGACGCTGCTCGTTCATGGGGAGGGTTTCAAGCACCAAGTTTTCGAGATGGCTGTGAATTATGTGCCAGACCCGCTGGCAGCGCTCCAACTCGAAAATGGCACATTGGCGATGGATGGCGAACTGACCGCTGATGATTTCAAAAAAGCTGTTGGTGTAGGCTTCGAAATGAAAGGCTTCAAAGGGAAAATCCAATTGGATATAGCCAGCTATGGCATCGTGCGGGTGCCAAAGAACGGCGACCCATCCGAGGTAATCAACCGAGCAGCCAACTTCAATGAACTAGCGAAAAGCCTCGTCAATGACGCCCAGCCCGGTGACACCTACTATTTTGAAAATGTGCAGGTGGATGTAGAAGGCGCTGACAACCAGCGCAAGGTGAACAGCCTCGTTTTTAGGATAAAATAAAGTAGTGCTGTCTGCCCCATAAGAAAAGCCCTTGGAAGTCGCTGATTTCCAAGGGCTTTTCTTTTTGCTGCGCTTTGGCGGAAGGGGCAATTATTCCTGAGAATCAAAGCTGAGCAGGTACTCTTTGAGGTCGTCTTTTTCTTCGAGGCCGAGCCGCTTTTTAAGCCTGTACTTCGATTTTTGGACGCCCATTGGAGTTATATTTAGAAGTTTTGCTATCTCCTTTGTGCTGATGTTAAGCCTCACCAGCATGGCCATCCTAATATCGTTAGGGGTAAGGGTAGGCTCAATTTTGAGCAATTTTTCAGAGAAATCGAGGTTGATTTTATCAAAATAGTACTTGAAAGACTCCCATTCATCCTCGCCCTTGATTTCACCTTCAATTACATTAATCAGGCGCCTGAGCGTTGGGGCTGTATTGTTGCTGTTTTCTGTTCGTAGGGTATGGAGCATGGTCCTTATTTCATTGAACAGTTCATTCTTTTGAGCATACTGGACGGAAGAAGCCAACAACTGCACGTCTTTTGTGGCAACCTCTTCCTTGAGATTTTCTTTTTCCAATAGCAGGTGCGCCTTTTCTATCTCCAGTTCTTGTTTATTGATGTTGATGCGGAGCGCCTTGTTTCTGAGCACCAAAGCGATAATTGCCGCTGCGAACACCGTGAAAATAAGCCCCAACCTGAACCAACCAGTTTCCCAAATGGGAAGTGATACTTTGACTTTGATGACGGTCTCTGGCCCCCAACTGTAGTTGTTCCTACATCGTAAGTGGAGCTTGTAGTTTCCACCGTCCAGGTTTTCGAAGGCTATTCGGTTTTCCCCTCTTTTCAGTTTGCTCCATTCCTTGTTCAGACCCTCCATCCAAAACTCGTATTCCGTGATGTCGCTATATGCCAACCTCGTGTTGGTAAGGTAAATATATAAGTTAGTGGCCCCTTTTGGCAGGACAGCTACGCCATCCCGCAGAATATTCATAAGGATGTTCCTATCTTCAGGTATGTCGAGGGAATAGCCGGTTCGAACCTTCGAGACAACAACGGATGGAGGTGGCTCGTTTTTGGCACCAATTTTATGACGCACCTGGAGTAGCCCACGGCTGCCGCCCACTAGAATGGTTCCGTCAGGGGTGGAAGCAAAAGACCGGTGGAACAGGAAGTTTGAGTTTTTTGACCTGACATAGCTAATGCTGGTCATCTCATTGTTTTCATTGAGCTTGAAGGAGGTGATACCAATGCCAGAAACGACGTTAATGTTCCCTTCAAAGTCTTCAAAAACGGATTGGACATTGTTGGACAATAGGCCATTGGAGGTGTTGAAAACCTTGAAACGCCCATCCACCAGGAGATTTAAGCCGGACATAGTCGTTCCAACCCAGATATTGCCTTTTTTATCTTCATAAACACTTAGCACCGTGTAGCTGCTTAGTCCCGAGTTGGCAGGTGAAAGCTCCTCCACTTCTTCAGTTCCAGCCCTGATTAGCCCTACTCCCTTGCTCTCAAAGGCAAGCCAAATATTGTTTTGCCTGTCACATATCATGGCAAGCAGCTTATAAGACAAGTTCTTGGAAAGGTGTGGCGCCACATTTTTCACTTCCTCGTCCTTTCCTATTCTCAAAATACCATCCTGCAACAGCGAAATCCAAAGTGCCCCCTCCTTATCTTCGAGAATACTCCAGACGTTTATTAAATTTTTCCCGCCGATATTCAGGATACGCTCCCATTTATCCAGCTTAGGGTCATAGGTTGAAAGCCCTTGCGCCCAATGTCCAAACCAAAATTTGCCTTTAGTATCCTTGTAAATGGTCTTAATGACATTGGGATTGTCATCTGCTATTTTTACTGGCACAAAAGCGTTGGTTTTAATCGAGTATTTGAACAAGCCCAAGCCATCCGTTCCAATATAATACTCACCCCCACCAAGGGGATAGATGCACAATACAGGGAAGTTGAGCACTTGGCTCGGTGTGTTGCTGGTGTTCAGTATGCTATTGGTGTAAATGCTCTTATTGAAGTGAACTTGCGCACCAGCGTGAAAGCCGCAAATCCACAAATCACCGTTTTTGCTTAAAAGCATGTCATTGAAGACAGATTCCTGAAGGGATTGGGGTTCACGGCCTTGGTAGTATTTATAGGATTGCTTTCCTTTTTCAAATTGATACATTCCATCGTCTTCCACCAATACAAAGCCTAAATCATCGGCGAACCATTTCACTCCTTGAATAGGCTTCCCATGAAACAAATCAGGCCTGAATTCTACCCATTGGTTTTTCTCTGGCACGAAATAAGTTACTCCATGAGGGTACGAGTTTGCCCACAAGGTGCCGTCGGGTGCGATACTTAGCTTCTCGAACCTTACCACCTCATAGTTGAATTTGTTGCCATATACAAAGGGGAATTTAGAAAATTGGCATTCCAAGGTTTCTTCGTCTAAATGTGCTACCAATCCATAATTCAAAAAAACCACAATTTTGTGACGATACTTATCATAAATGATATCGGTTAGCGAGCTGAGTTGACCCGCCTCAGTGGGTAAAGGTACTTTTTTGAGTTTATGGGCTTTCCTGTCATAGGCAAACAAAACACCATCATCCTGCTTGGTGCAAAACCAAATCACGCCCTTTGAATCTTCTGCAATGCTTAAGATTGTCGAGTTGTTCAATATGGTGTCCGCCCCATCAAAGTCAATATGCCTAAAGCAGGTTCCCCAAAGTTCTTTATAGAATAGGCCATGACTCGTACTGCCAACCCAAAGCCGTTCACCTTTATCCTTGAACAGGCATGGCACATTAATATCCAGGGTTTCGAATTGCCCGGAGGCACAGGTTTTGAAATAGGTACATTCAATTCCATCAAATCTGGCAACACCACTGTGTGTTGCCATCCATAGAAACCCAAGGCTGTCCTCCTCCATATCCAAGACTTCCTTCGTGGTAAGCCCTTTCCAAATATCAACGCTTTCAAAACTCTCATGGACTTGCTCTTGGCAGAGCAGGTTAGAAGCCGTACACGACACTAAAAACAAAACAATAAGTTTTTTAAGCTCGTCTGTGTTACATCTTTGAATGAGAATAATTAACTTCATAGGCTTACTTTGTTTTCATTCTCTCACTATTATGTCATTAGGCGAATTCGAACTAATCCAAGTGATTCATTGAAAAACCAAGGCTATTTATGCAAGAAATTTAACTGTTAAGTGCATTCTTAGTGAGGTTTTCGATACTGTCTCATAATTGTCCTACCCCCTATAGCCATGTTTATGGCCTGTCCAACATTTGTCCACACGTACAATTTGACTCGAACTACAAAACCGACTTCCTTTGTATTATGCTTTTTGACAAAGTGGAACAATGCATTAAGCTACTAATTATTCAAAAACAACTTGTGTTGAATGTCTGGGAATTTAGTTTGCCCAAATGCTAAATGCAGATTTAGCCAAAAAGTTGGCTAATGTAAAAACATTATTGTTAAATGCTAAGTACCACCTCAAAATCACAGATACTATGATGGTGTTAGCAATCTGAGCGTCATAACAAGTACTTTGTCAGAAGGCTGGGTTTGAACGCAAAGTTGATTACCCAACAACAACTCGCAACATGGGTTTATTCTTTACCTGATTCGGAAGCGAAATGGACACAAAACCAAGCTGTTGACACAAGGTTCGACTTCGCCTTAACATAAGTCAGGTGAGATGAAACATCGAAGTCAAGAGCAATAAAGCCAAATGCGCTCAATGATAGGGCGAATTATAATAGACCAAATAACAACGAGAATGCCATATCACATCAAAATCAACGACTTCATTGTATCAATTGTAAGTCATGTTAGGAAGTGGCCAAAGTTGAATCTGTCAGCGAAAGCCAACCCTAAGATGCCGGTTGATGAGTTTCAAGAAGACCCATTTTTGAAAGGCTCTGTTGAAATATTGAATTTCAGCGACTATGTGAACAACGATGAAAATAGAACAACGGGCACCGAATCTAATCACATTCCAAAGAACAAAATGCACAAGGAGGATGCTGATTTTTCATCAAGTAAAGACGACTGGCTATCAAAGTTCGTTGCTCTAAAGTGTAACACTATTGATGCAAAACAAAAACTGCAAAAACTTTCCGAATGCTGTAAAGGCAATCAGACTGCCAAAAAGCACTTGGAAGATGCTATCATCCATCTTGAAGCTTTAGCTGATTTGACACAAGAAATGGCATACAGCCTTCAATGGGAAAAGACGAAAAGCGAAAAGTTTCAACAATTGCTTGCGAACATGGAAAAGAAGAACAATGGCCGTATTCCTTCGAATGTAAAACAACAAAAATGACAGTAAAATTGGTTGCGTTTACTGCCCTCCACTATGGGCACTATTATTTTCTTCCATGTTTATCAAAATTCGTAGGATTCGGCTATTGTTCCATTTTTTCCCATTCAAAGGCAAAAGGTGAATTTTTGAAATCAGCCTGTGGCTGCGGCATTGATGGAAGCCCAGAAACAAATGCCCGAATTAGCTCAAGTCTCCGTCAGTATCAGGTTCTTTGAAGGCAAGGCGACCACCAAGCCAAATGAGGGTGTCAACACAGCCATTTGTTCCAATATAAAGAGGATTCACAGGTGAACCCTCATGTTTACCAAGAGTTGACAAACCAAAGAAGCTTGTTCTTGTTTATCGCCTATCATTAAAACGAACTGCCATCATACACTTGACAACAAAACCAAGATAACAGTAAACACAACAACCATGTTGGTAAGCAGTATTTCTTGCGGGGAGCTGATAGCTCCCCCTTTTTTTTGTGTGAGATAAAATGCCCTAAGTGCCACGGCGAACCAGAGATATCACGGTTCCGAGCCGGATCTTCAACCTATTAGACCTTGATATTGCTTAGTTTCTATAAGCATCACCACTGAATAACTTTTTTCCGCTACAGTGCCTCCAACAGTCCTTCCTCCACCAAGTTCGGCAGTGTCACCAACAGCCCCGGCGTCCGCTCCATCTCCCGTTTGATGGCAAAAATGGCCTCCTCGTTCCGTGCCCAACTGCGGCGGGCAATGCCGTTGTTCACGTCCCAGAAGAGCATGGATTTCAGGCGGTGAGCGGCATCCTTTGAGCCATCGAGCACCATGCCGAAGCCGCCGTTGATGACCTCGCCCCAGCCTACCCCGCCGCCATTGTGCAGGCTGACCCAGGTTGCGCCCCGGAACGAATCGCCGATGACGTTATGCACGGCCATGTCCGCCGTGAAGCGGCTGCCATCGTAGATGTTCGAGGTTTCCCGGAAGGGAGAGTCGGTGCCGCTCACGTCGTGGTGGTCACGGCCCAGCACCACGGGGCCGTGCAGTTCGCCGCTGGCAATGGCGTCGTTGAAGGCTTGGGCTATCTTGATGCGGCCCTCGGCATCGGCGTAGAGGATGCGGGACTTCGAGCCGACGATGGGCAGGTTGCGGTCGGCGTTTTCAATCCAGATGATATTGTCGTTGAGCTGGCCCTGGATTTCGGAAGGAGCCTCGGCCTTGATATTGCGGAGCACCTCGGCTGCAATGGCATCCGTGCGGTCGAGGTCGGCCTTCTGGCCGGAGCAGCAGACCCAGCGGAACGGGCCAAAACCGTAGTCGAAGCACATGGGGCCCATGATGTCCTCCACATAGCTGGGGTAGCGGTACTCGCCCGTTTCCTTGTTCTTGAAAACATCGGCGCCAGCCTTGCCCGCTTCGAGCAGGAAGGCGTTGCCGTAATCCCAAAAATAAGTGCCCTTGGCCGTCATGGCGTTCACGGCGTCGGCGTGGCGGATGAGCGTTTTACGCACTTCGTCCATGAACCGGGGCTTGTCCGAGTCCAGCAAATGCTTGGCTTCTTCGAAGCTGTAGCCCGCCGGGCAGTAGCCGAGGTCGTCAATATTATGGAGGCTCGTTTGGTCGCTGAGCAGCTCGACATGGGTGTTCGTGGCCACTAATTTTTCCAGCAAATCCACGATATTGCCTGCATAGATGAGGGCGATGGTCGTACCGTTTTTCCGACATTCTTCAATGCGAGCAATGAGCAAATCAAGGTCACGGAACACGTTTTCCCGAAGGATATAGCCATCCACAATGCGCTGCTCGGTGGTCTTGTCGTCCACCTCAGCCAGCACCCCAACCGCCCCGGTGATGACGGCTGCCTTGGCCTGTGCGCCCGACATACCGCCGAGGCCGCTGGTCACGAAGATTTTGCCCTTTAAATTGTCAGCCCCCAAATTGCGCAAGCGGCCCGCATTCAACAGCGTGATGGTGGTGCCATGCACGATGCCCTGCGGCCCGATGTACATGAACGAACCTGCTGTCATCTGGCCGTACTGTGTCACGCCGAGGGCATTGTACTTGTTCCAGTCTTCTTTTTTGGAGTAGTTGGGAATCATCATCCCGTTTGTCACGACCACCCTTGGGGCGTCCTTGTGCGAGGGGAAAAGGCCGAGCGGATGGCCACTGTACATCACAAGTGTCTGTTTTTCAGTCATTTGCGAGAGGTACTGCATGGTGAGCTGGTACTGCGCCCAGTTTTGGAAGACGGCCCCATTTCCACCATAGGTAATCAATTCATGTGGGTGCTTCGCAACGGTGGGGTCGAGGTTGTTCTGAATCATGAGCATGATGGCCGCCGCCTGCTGGCACTTGGCCGGGTACTCGCTGATGGGCCGGGCGTGCATTTCGTAGTCGGGGCGAAAGCGGTACATATAGATGCGACCATAGGTGTTGAGTTCATCGTAAAACTCCGGGGCAAGCACAGCATGGTGCTTTTTATCAAAATAACGCAGTGCATTGCGCACGGCGAGCTTTTTTTCCTCATGGGATAATACGCCTTCGATGACCCGTTTGGGTGCATGGGAAACCACGGGGTCGTAAGGTTTGGGCGCTGGAAGTTTAACGGGGATGCCTTGAAGGATGGTTTGCTGAAATTCGGTCAGGTGCTTCATGATTTGAAAAGATTCGAAAATTGAGGGGTCAAAATTAGCAAACCCCTGCTTTCCGCCTGACAGTTTTGAGTCAGAACTTGGCCTGACCAACCGTAATCAATTAGGTAATGGGAATTTGGTATTCAGTTTTGTGTTGACAATCAATTGCTTGCGCAACGAATAATCTTATCTAATTTCCCGGACGTAATTATCACTGGGCAACACTTGATTTGAAGAATTGCTGCTTTATTTGCGCTCAAGTCATGTTCAAAACTGACGGGAAATCAAAACTTCAGTATGTACATCAACAAGAATTTCAGTTTCAGGTCTGTGATGACCTTCTCCGGCGGGCACCTGATTTGGATAACAAGGTGGGCCTTCCTCGTGGCAGCACTGTTCTTCTTTTTCCATTTTGAGTGGTTCGTGATTCCGTGGTTGCCCATCGCCACCATCGGCACTGCGGTTGCATTTTATATCGGCTTCAAGAACAACCAGGCCTACGACCGGCTTTGGGAAGCCCGAAAGATTTGGGGAGGGCTTGTGAACTCCAGCCGGATGTGGGGCAGCAACGTCAGGGCCTATATTTCAAACCAGTTCACTGACCGTGAATACAGTACAGAGGAATTGTACGCCCTTCACAAGAAATTGATTTACAGGCACTTGGGCTACTTGTACGCCCTGCGGCGGCAGTTGCTCCAGCCTACACCTTGGGAGCATATCAGCCAAGAAGGCTTGGTGGGCCGCACCACCGAAAAGCGGATGCAATTCTGGGGGCTGGGCATAAACAAGGACGAAGAGACCGAGGCTGAACTGGAGCGGTTCATCAGCTCTGACGAGTTTGACAGGTTCGCCAACTACAAGAACACCGCCACACAACTCATTTTTCAGCAAGGGCAAGACCTCGTAGAACTCCGCCGCCTCAACCTGATTGACGACTTCCGGCACATGGAACTGCAAAAACTGCTCAATGATTTCTACGACCACCAAGGCAAGGCCGAGCGCATCAAAAAATTCCCCCTACCAAGGCAGTACGCCAGCATGAGCTTCATTTTCGCTGGGATTTTCATCTTCCTGTTGCCTTTGGGCATGGTTTCCGAATTCCATAAACTGGGGCATTGGGCCATTTGGCTTTCCGTTCCCTTCACGGCGATTGTTGGTTGGGTTTACATCATGATGGAACTGATTGGCGATTACAGCGAAAACCCCTTCGAGGGCCTTGGCAACGACGTGCCCATGCTGTCCATTTGCCGTACCATAGAAATTGACCTAAGGGAAATGCTTGGCGAGACGGAGCTTCCACCTGCCATACAGCCCAAAAATGGGGTGCTGCTTTGAGCAATTAAATAGCTCAAGGGGGTAAAGTTGTGCCTCAAATCATGAAATCAAATCACCAAGTTAAAAACTGAATAGAAAGGCTGCAACCCGCTGCGATGCCAAAAAGCATCACCTTGTCACCTCGTTTGAGGCGGCCTGCCTCGATTGCATCGCAGATGGCGAGTGGAATGGATGCCGCTGCGGTGTTTCCCAAATTTTCGAAGACCGAGGTGATTCGTTCAGCCGGAACACCGGTTGCCTGTTCCACTGCCCTGAATGTACCCGCAGATACCTGATGGGTGAACAAGTGGTCAACCATGTCGGCTGACCAACCCGACTCCTCGTAACATTCTCTGACGAAGGCAACTCCCTCTTCTTGTATGACCGATTTCAGTTCTGCGGTGCTGCCCTCAAAATAATTCATGTGCGGCTCCTGTGGAAACATGGAACCTCCCCCTTTGATGGTGCAGAGTTGCCAATGCTGGCCACGGGTCATCTTTTTTTGGAAATGGATGCCGCTACCGTCCTCGGAGGCAGTGAGGAACATGGCTGCACCCGCATCGCCCAAACTGAAAGCGGCCAAATGGTCCGATGAGTGGTTTCCATCCAACCTAACCCCATCGCTCAGTTTTTCACCAGTGACTATCAGCACGTTTTTGCAAATGCCAGTTTGGATGAAGGAATTGGCTACTGTAATGGCATCCACAAAGCTGTTGCAAGCATTTTTCAAGTCAAAAACAGGGCATTGGAGGCCGAGTTTATGCTGCACAATATTGGCAGTAGCTGGCTCGATGAGGTCGGAGCATGCACCTGAAAAAATCAGGTACTCAATATTCGCTGCACCGACTTGCTCCACGATTGGCCTTGCTGCATTGGCGGCAAGGTCGGAGGTCTGTACGTGACGACCGGCAAATCGGCGCTCTTTGATTCGGAATAGCTTTTCCAAAATGCCGGGCGGAAGGGTTTGCTCCTTCGAGTTCACCAACTGCTCTATTTCTTCATTAGTCACTACCCGCTCTGGCAAGTAGGACGAGACTTGGACTATTTTAATATTGGGCATACGACATTTGGGCGTCGGGAGTTTGAACAGAAAGCGGGTTGGGATTTTGGGGCAAAGGAAAAGATTCAGACTCAAAAACTATAATCCACACGCAAGGTGTAATTCCTTGTCGCCTCCACTTTGCCCGGCCTTGCCGTCCATTCCTTATTGGTCAGGTTGCCAACGATAAAGGAAAACTTGAGGTGGTCGTTGGGAAAAAAGGCGGTACGAGCACCAAGGACGAGGTCGCCTTTGTTGTTCTCCTTGCGGTACTGGCGAAGCCCTGGCACGATGAATGCCTCGAACACTTCGTCAATGTTCTCCATGAAGCTATTATAGAAGCCAGTAATGCCAAATGAAAACTTGCCAGCTCTGGATTCGATGTCGAACTTGGCAGAATGACGGAAACGGTATTTCAACACGTTTTGAAAAGTTTCCTTGGTAGCGCTGGAGGAGGAGTAAAGCGCATTTTTGTAGGCTTCCGTCTCCTGGACCGCAGGTGTGGCATTTTTGAATTCGTCATAAGAAAGGAACTCCTTGAACTTTGGGTCAATAAAAGTGTAGCCAGCCAAAACCGTGGTTTCAAGCCCAAAAAGCTCTCCTTTCCCGGTAATGCTCGTTTCAAAACCCAAAATCTTGGTATCGCCAATATTCTGCGATTGGAAGGCTGGCGGGAAAGAGCCTAAGACGATATTAAACTCCATCATACGGTCATAGTCGCTCCTGAAGCCCGCCACATCCAGGAATCCGCTGAAACCACCAAGTTTGAACCCTTGCCTGAGGCCCAGTTCCGCCGACCAGCCAGTTTCAGAGGTCAGGTCAACATTCGGCAAAATTGGCGTTCCGCCAAACAGCGTGTAAATGAATTTTTCGGCAATGCTGGGGAAACGATAGCCTTGCCCCCAGGAGGCCCGCAGGTAAGTAGCCCGGCCCAGTTCATAGCTTGCCCCAAAACGGAAGACAGGTTTAGACTCCTTGATTTCCCCGCCAGGCACAGTATCCCGCCGTACAATGACTTCCTTGTTTTTGTATTCAATCACTTCTGGTGTCAAAACGAGGTTGTTTTCATATCGGAACCCACCTGAAAGATTCAGTTTATCGAAGAATTTCTTGTCTAATTGAAGGTAGCCAGCCATGTTCCGGCTGGTGAAGGTCGTATCGCCGTAAAGCGGTGCCCGAACAGCCGTCCCTATGTAAACAGCACCAGCAGACACCACCAGCCCGATGCTTTCCATTTTTCGTTGGAACTGGTACTCCCCATAATAGACCTCAGAGCGGTTGGATTGGTCGGCCTCTGCTGTTCCCGTGTTGTTTTTTACCTTGAAAAAACGGCCTTGCAACTTGTGCCTGTTTTTGGATTTGTCATAGTAGGTGATGTATGGGTCAATATTGTACCGCTCGTTCCCCCCCTCCGAAACAGCCGCTCCTGGCCTCAGCACCAAGCTATCAACACCCCCCCAGAAGAAAAAAGAGGCCGATTTCGTTTTGTTGTAATTGCCGTTCAAACCCACCGATAGGCGGTCGTTGATGCGATAACGAGTACCGATATTGATGCGCCCCCGGCGGCTCCAGGTACTGTCGTTGATGCTTTCCTGGCGGTAATAGTTGCCGCCCAGCACCACGTCCAACTTGCCGAATTTTTGGCGATGTATGGCGCTGCCGCCCGTGGCGTATCGGAGGGTGTCCCACCATTTTGCGGCCTTGTTTTTCGGCGCATCATATAAAAGGAAAAAAGGCGAAAACTTGGTCTCTGGCTGCGATTTGGCATATGCCGTGCGCACGTTGATGATGCCGTTGAGAGCCGATGAGCCGTAGAGCGCCGAGGCCGCACCTTTCACGACCTCCACTTGTTCGATGTTTTCCAAGGGCACATCCTCCCATTGCGGGTAGCCTGCATCTGCCTGCATGATGGGCATATCGTCCACGAGCAGTAACACCCGGCTCCCAGCCCCGTAGCTGAATCCAGAACCACCACGAATATTGGCTTGGTCGCCCACGAGGTTTACGCCAGGTACTTTATCGAGCAAGCCGCTGAGGCTGGTCTGGTTGGTGTTGCTGATGAGGTTTGGTTTGATAACATCCAGCGAGACTGTCACCTCGCCCAGCGCTTTCTCGTGCTTGCCACTCGTGACGGTCGCCATGCTCAGGATATTCGTGCTTTCCGATAGGGCGACATCCAGGGTTCGTGCCTCGCCAGCTTTCAGCGCAATGGTTTCCTTGTGGGTTTCAAGTCCTACGAAACTAAAGACGATTTCGTACTGGCCGGGGTCGAGCGATAGCTCATAGAAGCCGTCGAAGTCGGAAATGGTCCCGTATTCACCAGCTTGAACTGTAGCCGAAACCAGCACTTCCTGGTTTGAGGCATCAGTGAGGTGGCCAGTAAGCGTGGCCTTCTGCGCCCATGTCAGCGAAAAAGTCAGCGCCAAGAGGCATGAAAAGGTAGATTTGATGTTGTTCATAAACAATATGTGGTTATGGCTGCTGCTTTCATTGTGAAAAAAGCTCAGCAATTTTAGGCAATTCCTTCAATTCTATCTCTTTGGAAAGTTCTCAGTGTGGAAGTTACGGTTCGGCCATTGGACTGACAGAACACTAAGAGGAAAAAGACTGCCATTTCCATAAGCTAAGAATGGCTGGTGTGGATTGGCCGCAAAAATAGAGACAATCGAAAAACCGTTGACTTTTTTTTAAGACTTCACAAACGTGCAGAAGTTGAGGAAGTTTGTCAGCTTTGCAGCATCAACGGGATGGCTCAACAGCGCCAGCTTCGTTTTACTTCTTGCTCATTTTTCATTCAAAAATCAAACGCTGTATGATTAGAACATTACTTTCCATCGCTTTTATCGCCTTTGCAGGGTTGGTATTCGGACAAGATTGTGAACCAGACCTTTCCTACGCCGATTCCACGGCGGGCGTGTACCCCAAGCCTTACGATGCAGCCACTAATCCAAACGGTGGCATTACCGAATGCGCCGTCATTGGGCAGCCTTTTAGCTTCAATCTCACGGTTGTCATCAACGACACCCTTAAGATAGGTACCCTCAGCTTCAACCTCGATTCAATCATTATTTCACAGGTCAACGGCCTGCCAACTGGTCTGAACTATGCCTGTGAACCTACCAACTGTCACTTCCTTAGGAACACTATCAATTGCGCAACCATTTATGGAACCCCTACTGCAGCCAATGCGCCGGGGGCCTATGATATGATTATCAAAGGTTCAGCGTACGTGAATGGCTCCTCATTTCCACTTCCGCTTGAGTTCCCAAATGACCAGATTGCCCCTGGCAAATACACCATCCATTTGAACGCAAATGCCGCTGACCCTTGTGCCGTAACTGGCACCAGTGAGTTGGCCAAGCAGTTGAGCATCAAAACAGTACCCAATCCTGTACATGGCATCGCTCAAATTAAAATAAATTCCCAAATAAGCGGACAGTTCCAGTTTCAATTGATAGATTTGCTCGGCAATCAAATCGAACAGCGGCAGGTCAGCCTTATGCAAGGTGAAAACAGCATCGGTTTTGAAGCCAATTCGCTACCAAACGGCCTGTATTTGGCACAGCTCCACAACGAATCCGGTCAAGTAACTCAAAAAATAGTGGTTCAGCACTAAAATTTATTGGGTGAGTAAGGCTCCAGCCGACACCCGTTCCGGTTCGAAAGAACCGTTTTTGTATTTGTTTCAACAAACTATGTACAAACATTCGACGCCCCGATTAGGGGCGTTTTTTTTGGTTCCATGTCTCAGTTTCAGGTTTCAGGGAGAATACTGCTAAACCCAATAATTGAAGGGTTAACTTTGAAATAAAGACCTTCATAAAATGGTCGCCACCGTCAAATTGAGCAGAAACCTCCCTGAAACTCGAAACTTGAAACCCAGAACCTAAACCCCGATACCACCCTCCCCTATTTTCTTTGTCCTTCTGGCTGTGCCATGAAATTTGGTCATGCCTATTGCGTTTTCTCGGGGCTATGTTCAACGTTTTCAGAAAACCTGCGTTCATAGGCAAGATTCAATTAAATGGCACGTAGCTTTGCAAACTTTTTTTCAAAATAACTTTCAACCATAAAAAAGAACATGAAGATTAAATCCTTGATGCTGGCCGCAATGGCGGGCCTGCCCTTTCTCGGTATCGCACAGCTTGCAGCCCCACCCGACAATTGGCAGCACCTCGACAAAATGAAGGACGGCTATTATGGCGTGAGCGCCAATAAGATGTACAATGAAGTGCTTTCTGGCAAAAAATCCGAAACGGTAGTGGTGGCAGTCATTGACGGTGGTGTTGACCCCCTGCACGAAGACCTGAAGGATGTGATGTGGACCAATCCCGGTGAAATTCCCGGCAACAAAATTGACGACGACAAAAACGGCTACGTGGACGATGTCTATGGCTGGAACTTCATCGGTGGCAAGGATGGCAAAAACGTTGGCCCCGACCAGTTGGAAGGTACACGATTAGTTGCTTTTTACAAGAAAAAATTCAATGGAAAGGACGTCACCAAGCTTTCTGGCAAAGAGAAAAAGGAATACGAGAAATTCAAAAAACTCGAAGAATCAGTGACCAAGGAACGGGAAAAAGCCGAAGGCGACTTGCAGACCTATGGGAGCATCCTCGAAGCCATGAAAACATTGCAAAAGCAAATCGGCAAAAAGGAAATCACCGTCGAAGACATTCAAAAATTTGAAACCACAGATGCCAACGTCAAGCGAGCCGCCCAGATTATGATGGGCATGATGGGCGACGGAAGCTCTGCCAAGGAGGTACAGGATGGCCTTCAAGAATACGTAGATTACCTCACTTCAAAGGCAAAATACCAGTACAACGTGGACTTCGATGGCCGCTCCGTGGTGGGCGACAACTACGCCAACAGCTACGAAAAATACTACGGCAACAACGATGTAAAAGGCCCAGATGCCAAGCACGGCACGCACGTAGCTGGCATTATTGCGGCGAGCCGCAACAATGGAAAGGGCATGGACGGCATCGCCAACAATGTGAAAATCATGGCCATCCGCTGTGTGCCCGACGGCGATGAGCGGGACAAGGACGTGGCCAATGCCATTATTTATGCGGTGGACAATGGCGCTACCGTCATCAATATGAGCTTTGGGAAAAGCGAATCGTGGGACAAGGAAGCGGTGGACAAGGCTGTGAAATACGCCATGAAAAACGATGTGCTCCTCGTTCATGCCGCTGGCAACTCAAACCAGAACAACGATGAATCTTCCAACTTCCCTAACGACAAGTTCGAGAAAAAAGGACTTTTCGGCCCAAAAAAGGCCAAGAATTGGATTGAAGTCGGGGCACTCAGCTGGAAAAACGGCGAGGACATGGCCGCTGATTTCTCCAACTATGGTAAGGAAAACGTTGACCTTTTCGCCCCAGGCGTTGACATCTATGCCACCACTCCCGATGGCGGCTATGAGCACCTCGATGGTACAAGCATGGCTTCCCCTGTGGTAGCGGGTGTAGCTGCAACCATCCGGTCCTATTACCCGAACCTCAGCGCAGAAGAAGTCAAGGACGTAATGATGGCAAGCACGACCATGAGCGCCAATGCCAAGGTGAAGGTGCCCGGTGACGAGGAGAAACTGGTTCCATTTACAGACTTATGCGTGACTGGTGGCGTGGCCAACGGCTTCGAAGCCGCTAAAAAGGCTGCCAAAGTTAAAGGTAGCCGTAAGAAGAAATTCCGTGACAGGGCCGCCGCAGCAGCAAGCGGCAAGCCCTTGAACCCTGGCAGGGCATAAGGATTTGGGATTTACGATTTACGATTGGCGCAGGGTAACTGCAGTTCCAATCGTAAATCGTAAATCACAGTTCATCAATCCTCCAAAACGCCAAATTTTCCGCTATTGAAATCTTGAAATGCCTGCATGATTTCCTCCTTGGAATTCATCAAGAATGGCCCATAGGGCACAAGGATTTCTTTGATTGGCTCTCCGCTGAGCAACAAGAACACAGCCCCTTCCTTCGTCTCCACCTTAAATTCACTCCCATCATTTCTGAACAATGCGAAATGGTCAGTGGCTACAAGCTCGCTGTCATTTATCGTCAAACTGCCTTCCGTCACCAACAACCCTGTATTGTAGTTTTCTGGTAGCGCAAGTGGGAGTTTGGCTCCCGTATTCAGTCGCCCGACATAGACCTGCATCGGAGTGAAGGTGGTCGCTGGGCCTTGAACTCTATTGAACTCCCCAGCAATTACTTCCAAGGTGCCGCCACCGTCTGGAATATCGTACTTGCCCATCTGCTTGTTCTCAATGGCTTGGTACTTGGGCGGCGTCATCTTGTCCTTGGCAGGCAGGTTGACCCAAAGCTGCACCATCTGGAAAGGCCCTCCCTTTTTGCTATATTCGGGGTCGTGGTATTCTTTGTGGAGGATGCCACTGCCAGCCGTCATCCACTGTACATCGCCCTCACCTATGACACCACTGTTGCCTGTGCTATCGTGGTGGGCTACCCTGCCATGAAACGCAATCGTTACCGTCTCGAAGCCCCGGTGCGGGTGCACTCCAACGCCCCTCGGCGTGTCCGAAGGTGGGAATTCGATTTTGGAACCGTAGTCCATCAAGAAGAAAGGGCTCATGCGGTAAAGCCCCATGTCGTAGCCACTGGGGAAGAAATTATGGACCCGGAAGCCATCTCCGACCATGTGCGGAGGAGTGGGGGGCAGGACCTGCTGGACGGATTTTTGATTGGACATGATTGAATAAACTTTGGTTTGAAATTGTTCTCCCAAGAACAGATTCAAGCATAAATAGTTATTTTCATGATTTATAGCTTACTTCATAAGGTGCTGTGCTTGAGGTGTAAATGAGAAATCATCAGACAGATTACAACTTTCATTTTTTATTGAAAGTTTAAAAACCAAACCCTTTCTCCCCTGTTTCGTTGCAAATTCACCAACCATGACAACGAAACTGACCGCCAAGGCCCGCCAAGACATCATACGTTACTACGAAGAAGCCAGCCTCGACTATGCCAACTGGAGCCAACAGTTCAATATGCACTTTGGCTGCTGGAAATGGGGCATGAACCCCTTCTCCCTCGAACCCATGCTCGACCAAATGAACGCCGAGGCCATGCATCGCCTACAATTGGCGAACGTCAGGGAGCCATATCTATTGGACGTAGGCTGTGGACTATCAGCCACCAGCCGCTACATGGCTCGGCGCAGGCCTGATGCTGCTTTTTTGGGCGTGACCATTACCCCCTGGCAGGTAGGTTATGCCAACCACTTGAATCAAGCCGCCGGGCTTTATGGTCAAATTACATTGCTTCAAGCTGACTATCAAAACCTACCTATTGCAGCGAATACCTTTGATGGTGCCTTTGCCCTTGAAAGCGCCTGTTATGCCGATGGCAACGACAAGGCGGCACTGGCCAAGGAGGTGTTTCGGGTGCTGAAACCAAAGGCAAGGTGGGTCGTAACGGACGGCTTCCGCAAGCACTCCAAGCCTTTGCCCAACTGGCTCGACCGTATTTACCGCCGCAATCTCGAATGCTGGGCATTAAAGGAATTTGCTGACATAAACTTATTCGTGGAGGCTTTATCTGACGCTGGTTTTGTGAACATCCGGGTAGAAGATGTAAGCTGGAAGGTGGCTCCGTCGTTCTGTCATATCCCCCTAACCTGCCTTCGTTTCTTTTGGAAACGTTTTATAACTGGCGACCGAACACCCCTTAGTCCAGCGCGTCGGAACAATGTGCTGGCACCCCTGCTCGGCATGGCGATGGGGCTGGCAAGGAGGCATTTCACCTACTGCATCGTATCGGCGGAGAAGCCTTAGCCAAGGCTTGCTAAGCCCGCAGGGATGGGTAAGCCTGGTGATTTATTATATCGGGATGGGTTTTGCAATCCCTCCGGGTTTACCAGTTCCTTTTGCTACAAATTGCTATCATTGCAGATAAATTGTAACCAACATCTTGCGCCATGAAATACCCTCGCCTACTGTTAGTGCTGCTCGTTTCATTCCTCATTTCTCAATCCACATCCCTCGCCCAGGACGCCTGGCACGTCGTCGCCAAGGACATCAACCCCGCCAATTATTTTGGGGTGACGGTGGCCAACGGCATGGTCGGCATCGTCAGCTCGCCGGAACCGATGCGGGTGAAGGACGTGGTGCTGAATGGCGTGTATGACTATTACCAGCGAGGCCGGGTCAGTAATATTTTGAAGACTTTCAACCATGTCAACATGAACCTCGATGTGGATGGACGAAGGATTGGCCGCCGGGACATCACCAATTTCACCCAAGACCTGGACATGAAGCGGGCGGCGTTGCTCACCAGCTTCGAGGTGGGCGATAAGCTGAGCGTGAAGCATACCATGATGAGCCTGCGCCACCTGCCCTACACGGCCATGACCATTGTGGAAATCACGGCTAAGAAGGACGTGACCATTACGCCTGCAGCCGTCATTGAGGCACCCGACCACTTGGCGGATGTGCGGAATTTGTACGCAGAGATAGACCGCCCGCATGTATTGATTCCATTAATGAGTTCGGTTGGTAAAAGCCCTTCGGGCAAGTTGACGGTGGCGGCCAGCAGTGCCTTTGTTTTTGAGGAAAAACATGGCTCGGAACCCGACCTCATCCACGAGGATTGGGACTATAATATGCACCTGACCAAGTTTCATAAGAAAATGAAGGCGGGCGAGACTTACCGCTTCTCGGTGGTGGCCAGTGCTGTGGCCAGCAGCCAGTACAACGACCCGCACAACGAGGCTGAGCGGCTGACCATCTTCGCCGCCTTGGAAGGCCGGGAGCGATTGCTCAATCGCCATATTGCCGAATGGGAAAAGCTCTGGCAAAGCGACATCGTGGTGGAGGGCGATGCCAATGTGACCCGTGACATCCGGTTTGCGCTTTACCACCTGTACTCCTTTGCCCGTGAGGGCACCGCCTACAGCCTCTCGCCGATGGGACTGAGCGGGCTGGGCTACAATGGCCACGTGTTCTGGGACACTGAGCTTTGGATGTACCCACCGATGCTGATGCTGCACCCCGAAATCGCCAAGTCGTTCCTTGAATACCGCTATGAACGTTTGGACATGGCGAAGAAGAACGCTTTTTCGCATGGCTATGCGGGTGCCATGTTCCCTTGGGAAAGCAGCGCCGATGGGTCGGAGGATACTCCGGTTTGGGCACTTACGGGGCCGTTCCAGCACCATATCACGGGCTGTGTGGGTTGGTCAGCTTGGAAGTACTACCAAGTGACCAAGGACAAGGAATGGCTGCGCACCCGTGGCTACCCGATTTTGAAGGAGGTCGGCGACTTTTGGGCCAGCCGGGTGGAGCGCAACGGGCCGGGCCGCTACGACATCAACAACGTCATCGGGGCGAACGAATGGCAGGAAAACATTGACAATAATGCCTTCACAAACGGCATGGCGATTACCTCGTTGCGGTACGCAGCCCAAGCCGCAAGGGAACTCGGCCTGAATCCCAACCCCGATTGGGAGCATGTGGCCGACAATATCCCCATCCTGAAATTCCCCGACGGCACCACGAAGGAAAACGCCACCTACGATGGGGTGATGATAAAACAGGCCGATGCCAACCTGCTCGCTTATCCGCTGGACATCGTGACCAAGCCGGAGGATGTGCGCCGTGACCTCGACTATTACCTGCCACGCATGTCGCCGGAAGGTCCAGCGATGGGCAGCGCCATCCTTGTGCTGCTCTATGCAAGATTGGGCGATTCGGAGAAGGCGGCGTCGCTGTTTCCCGGTTGCTACAAGCCGAACGAGGTGCCTCCTTTCGGTGTGTTGGCAGAGACGGCGGGCGGTACGAACCCCTATTTTGCGACGGGGGCAGGCGGCTTTTTGCAGGCGGTGTTGGCTGGTTTTGGTGGTTTGGAAATATCGGACGCTGGCATCACGCAGCGAAAAGCGACCTTGCCGAAGGGGTGGAAATCGTTGAAGATAACGGGGGTGGGGAAGGAAAGGAAGGTGTTTGAGGTGAAGTGAAATTATTGGCCATAAATTCAGTGGCGAGTTGCTAACCCTGAATCAACATCCTATTTGCTAATCCTAAACCATTCCGCCTTAACTATTCTATTTGTATCAATTGGCAAAACCAAGTTGAATGGGATAATCATCTCCTTGACTTGAACAATTTTATATGGTCCATCCGAACCATCAAAAGCACCACAATCTTTTCTTCGCAGTATTATTTTGTCAGTTTTGTCAGACTTATTTTCAAAAAGCGTTGATTCATCAATCCACACACACAAAGTTGAAAAAATTAGAAGAATGAATACTACAAATGAAAAAATACCACTTATTAGAGTCATCAGCAGTTTCCACCTTATTTCCGGTATTTCCTTAGAATTGATTATTCTGCATGTTAGAAAAATAAAAATTGCAATTGCTACTATGAATGGTTTGACGCTCTCAAATTCTGACCTTAGACTTTTTGATTTAACTTCCAGAGGTATCATTTCACCAAATACTGCATTGACTATCCAAATGCTCAAAATGAATATTGAAATGAAGTAGGCTATGTTGAATAATTTAAGACCTAAATTACTAGCTTTCATCTTGCAGTATAAATAGATAAAAATTTAAAGTAAGATTTCCTGGCTGTTATATGGACACACCAAATTAACGTTTATTTTCCTTCTATTTGCAAAACTTCTTTTGTGGTCATCAATAAATTCAATTTGTTCCCAAAACCTATTTCATAAATTAGCGGCTGGAAACAATGAAGCCACTCCAATTTATTGTTAATCAAATCTTTGTATAGTTTACAACTTATAAATTGCCTTAACCATGACTATCATTGACGGTAAGAAACTATCCGACCTCATCAAATCAGAAATCGCAGCTGAGGTGGAGAAAATCAAGGCCACTGGCGGCAAAATCCCGCATCTCGCTGCCGTGTTGGTGGGCGACGACCCGGCCAGCCAAGTCTATGTCCGCAACAAGGTGAAGTCTTGCGAAGACGTGGGTTTCAAGTCCACACTTGTTCGCCGTCCTGCCGATGCCACTGAGGAGGAACTGCTGGAAGTTGTGAACCACCTCAACGAAGATGAGGATATTGACGGCTTTATCGTGCAATTGCCGTTGCCGAAGCATATCAACGAAGAGAACGTGACGCTGGCCATTGACCCGAAGAAAGATGTGGATGGCTTTCATCCCGTCAATTTTGGCCGCATGGCGCTGGGCCTGCCAAGCTACCTGCCCGCCACGCCATTTGGCATCATGACCATGTTGGAACGGTACAATGTGCCGACGGCTGGCAAGAATGCCGTGGTGATTGGCCGCAGCAATATCGTGGGCACGCCTATGGCCATTCTGCTCAGCCGCAAGGGCAACCCCGGCGATTGCACTGTGACGCTCGTACATAGTCGCACCCAAAACATGAAGGAAATCGTGGCTCAGGCCGACATTATAGTAGCGGCCATCGGTAGGCCGGAGTTCGTGACCGCCGACATGGTGAAGGAAGGCGCTGTGGTGATTGATGTAGGCATCAACCGCATTGAAGACCCCAGCCATCCAAAAGGCAGCCGCCTCGTGGGCGATGTGGCCTACAACGAAGTGGCTCCAAAATGCAGTTTCATCACCCCCGTACCCGGCGGCGTTGGGCCAATGACGGTCATGTCACTGATTATCAACACGTTGAAGGCGAACAGGAAGGAAATTTACGGCTGACGGCTGACGGTTGACGGTTGAAATTAATTTTATGGCGATAGAGATAACAAAATTTGGGGTGGAGAGCGTTGGCCTGCTGCTGGAAGTGGGCTTGGAAACTTTTCGTGCGGCCTTCGAGGCGGACAACACGCCAGAGGATTTCAATGCTTATATTTCAAAGGCTTTTGATGTGGAGGTGTTGAAAGAGGAGTTGCGAAATGAGGCATCGGAGTTCTATTTTGCGAAGCAAAGCGGTGAAATCGCTGGCTACCTGAAACTGAACCACCCACCTGCCCAGGGCGAAAACGTGGGCGACAATTGCCTTGAAATTCAGCGGATTTACAGCTTACCAGCCTATTATGGCAAGGGTATAGGCGAGGCATTGATGGAAAAATCCATTGCGATAGCAAGGCAAAACAACTACGATTTTATCTGGCTGGGCGTTTGGGAACACAACCCACGGGCCATCCGGTTTTATGAGAAAAAAGGGTTCGAGGTGTTTGGCAACCACCCGTTCCTGTTTGGCACTGACCTCCAAACCGACATTTTAATGCGCCGTTTTTTGTAAAAAATGGGCTGGATTTGAGCCTTCGTCCGATTTTTAACGATGAACAAAGGTTATTTTTGACAAAAATCCTGCATTTCGGCTTTACTTTGCCAGACCAATTCCCAAACCAGACCAATTCCCAACTTCAACTAGTTTAACTAATTCAACAATTCAACAACCTAACTATGTCTGATATCGCACCTCCGACCTACGAGAAGAAGTCATTTTGGAAACGCCCAGAAGGGGTGACGGGGGCCATTTTCCTCACAGCTGTGCTTGGTGGCTTAGGCTTTTTGATTGCCAGCAACATTACTTTTTTAGTTGGCCTCATGGCAAATACCCTTTATTTGGTGTTGATGTTGATGGCATTGGCAGCTCTGCTATACATCATCCTTGACCCGAAAATGCGCAACCTCATCTGGTACATGTACAAGAGCGTAATGCGCTGGGTAACAGGGATTTTCGTGCAAATTGACCCGATTGGCATCCTGAAAAGCTATGTGGAAGACCTTCAAGACAACCTCGGCAAGATGAGCCAGCAGATTGGCAACCTGAAGGGGCAAATCCGCAAGATGGATACGCTGATGCAGGAAAACCAACGGGAAATAGACAGTAGCCTGAAATTGGCCAGCGTTGCGAAGCAACAGAACAACGAGAGCCAAGTGGTGCTTGCCACTCGCAAGGCAGCCCGTTTGCAGGAGACCAACGAGAAATACGCCGCCCTGCACAGCAAGATGGAAATCCTGTACCGCATTTTAGACAAGATGTACAAGAACTCCGAAATCCTGCTCGAAGACACCAAGGACCAGGTGAAGCTGAAAGAGCAGGAGCGCAAGGCCATCAGGGCTTCGCACTCGGCCATGAAGTCGGCCATGAGCGTGATTTCTGGCGACCCCGACAAGCGGGCCATGTTCGATGCAGCCATCGAGAACATTGCCGACGACGTAGCCAGCAAGGTGGGCGAGATGGAGCGTTTCATGGAAATGTCCTCGAATTTCATGGATACGATTGACCTCCAGCAGGGTGTCTTCCAAGAAGAAGGCTTGAAGATGCTGGAAGAATGGGAACAGAAGAGCACGTTGATGCTACTGAACCCAAAAGGCACGACTTCCAACGAAACACTTGACCTGAACCGCCCGGTGGCGAGGCCGGAGAAGCAGGGCCGCAGCGATGGTGGGTCGTATGACAACCTGTTCAACTAAGCGAATAGTCAGTTGCGCCAAGTAAAACAGCCCTGTTAGAGCTTAAAGCTCTAACAGGGCTGTTTTACTTGGCGCAACTGACTGTTAGTCAACAGTTTACCAATTTTTCAAGCCAAGCAATTTCTTTCCCAAATCGCTCAACTCCGCCGTCCCGTACCTCGTCTGTTCCCAATTGCGGGGGTCGCCGGGGAAGGCATAACCCTCCGGTGCGATGCGGTCCCGCCATGAGTTGATGCGCCAATTGCGCAGCGCCTCGTTCTCTACTTGGGCTGGCATCATGGAAATGTATTGCGCCATACGCACCTTGTTTTCCGAACGGTTCGCCCGGATTCCATGTGCCAATAGGCTATTGAAAATCAACAGGTCGCCCGCCTCCATCTTCACTTTTATGGGTTCAAAACCAGTAGTATCCGGTTGGAAGTGGTTGCGGTCGTCGGGTTGTGTCAGTTTCCAGGTGTCATAAGTTCGGTACAATTCGGGGATGCACTGGAAGCCGCCCATGTTTTCGTCGGTCTGGTCGGCGAGGGCGAGCACGCCTTGCACTTGCACGGGCTTCGTCTCTGGGTCGTAGTCCCAATGGATGAACGCTTTGTACTCGAAACCGGGCCTGATGGGGAAGTTGAGATTGGCCCGGTCAATGGTCACCCAGAGCTTTTCAGTGCCCCAGATGTCCACGAAGGCATCGTAAATGCGGGGAAATTGACGGTTGTTCCACAACATCTGGTTGTTGTAAACCTCGACCATGCCCGTATTGGTCAGCTCCTTCATCTGCATCTCGGCACGGGGGGCCGTGTACCAAGTGCTTTGGTCGCTGGGGTCTTTTTCCTCGAATTCCCAAAGGAAATCGGCGGTCTGTTTGGCCATTTCCTTCGGAACGGCATTTTTCACCACCACATAGCCATTGTGAATCCAAAACGCCCAGTCCTCCTCGGACAGCACCCGAAGGGGTTGGCCGTTCGAGCGGTCGTTGAGTTTCAAGACACTGGTGATTGCGGTGGAAGGGTTGCCGGGAATTTCTTTATGGGCATTATCTGGAACCATCGTCGGGGCCATCGTGGGGGCCATTGTTGCGGTCATCATAAGTTGGATTGTTAGATTGTTGAAATTTTGAATTGCTGAGGCAAAAATACCGCCCTGCCCTACCCGATTGCCACACCTATTCTGGCAATTATTTGAACTATTTTGACTTCATGCGTCAAAATCTTCATCCAAAAAGGCATTTTTACACAAATTTCTACTTCATGAAACTTAAACTCGAAGATGCCCGTCCCGACCAGCAAAGCTCTTTCCGGCTACTGACACCCAAAATCCATGACCGATTTTATTGGCACTACCACCCTGAATATGAGCTGATTTACATTGAAGGCGCTGATGGGAACCGTCATATTGGTGAGCATATCGAAAAATACGAGGGCAGCGACCTGGCCTTTATCGGCCCCTATATTCCCCACCTGAACTTTGACTACGGCCTCCGCACTGATTACGAAAAAGTGGTGGTGCAACTCCGTGAAGACTTTCTGGGAGAGCGTTTCATGGGGGCACCGGAGCTTTCCGAAGTCCAGTCGCTCTTCGTTCGTGCGAGACAGGGCATCGTGTTTCATGGAAAAACCAAACAGCAGGTCGGTGAAATGATGCGGGTGATGCCCCACGAACGCCATTTCCGGCAGTTGATGCTGCTGCTTGATATTTTCCAAACCCTCGCCACCTCCGATGAATGGACGCCGCTGGCCGTACGGCCAATTGAAAACACCTATGACCTAAAGGCAGAACAGCGCATGAAAAAGGTACATTATTTTATTGCGGAGCAATACGGTCGCAAAATCGCAGTGGAGGAAATGGCTGCCATGACGTTTCTGAGCGAGGCCGCTTTTTGCCGTTTTTTCAAAAAAATGAACGGCATGACCTTCACCGAATACCTCAACCGCTTTCGGATTCACCACGCCAAACAATTGCTCCACCAAGGCCAAACGGTCACAGATGCCTGTTTTCAAAGCGGGTTCGAGAGCCTTTCCTATTTCAACAAAACCTTTAAGAAATTGGCGGGCATGAACCCGATGCAGTTTAAGCAGCGGGTGAGAGAGTGAGCGGGTGAGAGGGTGAGAGAGTGAGAGGGTGAGAGAAATGAGAGGGGTGAGAGGGTGGAATCGGGAAAATGTGTTGCTTTGCAGAAAAAAACAAACTCATGGTAGAAGACAAGGCTCCCGTTTCAGATGTTAAGCATAGTGTGCTTATCCGAACCATTGGAATTTCGGGTTTTGTGTTAGCGGGCATTTTCATTGCACTGCTTTTTTTCCAAGATAACCTCGCTAAAATCTTTGGCGGCTACGCCGACGAGGCCACGATTGGCCTGATGCTGGTGGGGCTTTGGCTGGTGGTGAGCAGCGGCGTGCGCACGGCCGTGAACCATGCCAAGGGGCTGGAAACCTGGAAGCTCATCCTGGGTGGCATGGTAACTGGATTGATTGGTGCTTTGCTGACAACTGCTTTTTTGGTCATGTTTCCCAAGGTCGCCAAATCGCAAAATATGGCTGAGGTCACGGGCGCAACTGGGGGCCTCATCCTGGCGACTACGTTGATTGCATTCATCATCACCCTATTCGTTGTGGTGAATATCCGGGTGAAAAGCCGGGCACTGGGCAATTTGTTGGAGTTCCTTATTATCGGTGCGACCATCGCTGGGCTGGTCTGGTATGCAACAAAATGAGGCTATTTGACGCTTGATTTTTTTGTGGCAATGCAACCATTTTTGCCCAAAAGCATTCTCTATTTCGATTAAAAACATACTCAAAAATGAATTTTATGAAAAAAGCGATTTTCTCTGCAATCTTCATTTTTGCCGCTTTCTGCGGTGTTATCTCACAGGACAAACCTGTCAAATTCACGGTCACGGTCAGCACGGACTCCATTTTGATGGACAATTATTTCGAGGTCAAATTTGTGCTGGAAAACGCCGATGGCCAGAACTTCGAAGCGCCTGAATTTCAGGAGCATTTCAATGTGGTCAGCGGCCCGAATTTCAGTACCAGCATGAGCATGGTGAACGGCGATGTGACCCAAAGCATGACCATCACTTATTACCTTGAACCCAAGGAGGTAGGCAACTACTACATCATGCCCGCCAGCGTGAAGGCCAAAGGTGAAATATTGGAGACTGCCCCACTGGAGGTCATGGTGGTGCCGAATCCCGACGGCATCAAGCAGTCGCCGCAGAGGAATGGGATGCAGAGTTTCCAATTCAATTTCGGAGAAAACCCGTTCGACTTCGATTTTTCCTTCCCGAATTTGAATGAGTTCCCGCAATTCACATTCCCGCAACCAGGCCAGGAAAGGATACCTCAACCACCCAAGGAAGAGGAAAAACAACCTGCCAAGAAAAAGCGCAAGACGACAAGGATTTAAAAAAAAGCCCGTCCAACTTCGGACGGGCTTTTTTTGTACAAATCGAACGGCTTACTTCCCATAATACGTCGCCAAAACCGGACAGGTCGTCATCCTGTCTTTGTAATAACCCGTTGATTTATAGGCTTTTGCCCAATCTTTGAAAAAAGTCATCTCTTTGTCGAGCATGAAGCCGCCTTGCTTATCCCAGTCCAGCGCATTCATTTCGTCCAGCTCGGCTTGCGTCATTTTGTAGCTAAGCGATTGATGCCAAGCCTTGAGGTAGTCCACTTTGGCGTGAACCTCCTTGTCTTTCGTCATGGACTTGGCTTTGTCAAGGTATTCAAACGCTCTGTTAGCGCCGTAATAGATGGTTTTCATCTCCTTGGAAGTGGGTTGGTAACTTAATACATACCAGCCCTCCATTTCATCCTCCATTACGGAGTTGCCATAGCTGAACATCATCCAACTCTTGCCCACATAGCTGCAATTGAGCCAAGCTGTTCCGAGCAACAGGTAGTTGTCAACTGCCTTGCTTGGATTGGATTTGGCTTCGTTTTCCAAATCAATCAACCGTTTCACAAATTCGGTCTTGGTGGCAGGAAACACGCCCCTTTTCAAACTATCCCGTGACATGGTAAACGGGTCGGAAACGAGGTGGTAATGAAACTCGTACTTCGTTTTCCAGAAGTCCTTGTCCACTTTTTCAAAGGCAGTGACAGCTGCTGACAGGTCGTTTTTCCTAAATGAAATGGTGCCACGCAGGTCGAGCAGGGCATTGCGGGAAGGCAGCGGGGCCGAAGTCAGGTAACGTTCAAAAGCCGTTTTGTCCTTCTTTTCACGCAGGGCCAAGATGTTGTCAATGTCCTTTTCGGTGGCCGACCAGTCGAGGAAGCGAATCAGCGCATAGTAGGCCGTGCCATACTCATACCGCTGGGCAGTCGGTAAGTCGAGGGAATGGTTATTGAGGAAAAACGCCGTCAAAATATCGCCTTTCTTCTGGTAAGCCTGGCTCAGCATCAGGTTCATGACCCAGAAGTCACGTTCGCCACGGCGGTATTTATCCTTGTTTTTGTTTAATTTGCCAAGCAGTTCGGCCAATTGGGCTTTCACTTCCGGTTTCGTAATTTCGGTTTGATTGAGCAGCAGGAGCAGTTGTTCCGTGATTTGTTGCTCCGCAACTTGCGGGGCTACTTTAGCTGAAATGGCTTTCAAGTATTTGTCCGCCTCCTCGCCTTTTTTATCCATCAAAAGCAAATGGCCAGCGAGCAGGTTGGCAAAGTCGCCAGCCATTGCGCCACCTTTTTGCGCAGCAATGCCAGCCACGAATTTTTGCATTTGCGCAAGGTACAGCTTGTCCTTCTGCTTGTTCAGCTTTCGGTAATCGGACCACTGGTCGCTGTTCCATTCCCATTTTTCCTCCGAGTCGTCGTCTGGATAAAAAGCAGTGCCCATGCCAGTTACCTCGTCCGTCAGGAGCCAGTCTTCCAGCTTGTTGGTTTCACGCACCACGAGAAGCGGAAGCAGGGGGCAATTGGCGTCCATCAAGTTGATTTTTTCAATTTGCGAAAAAGCCTTGCCGGGGTTCCTCAGCGCCGCCAAAGCCATCACCATAGCCCTTTCTTCATTGGTCTTGCAATAGGTCAATGCCCGGCTGGCCAGGTTCTTGTCGAAATGCTGGTAGCAATAAATCCGCTTTTCGGGACAGTCCCTGAACGATTGCGCCAACAAATAGCAAGCCTCCACCGAATCCTCCACGATGGCCGCCCGATGAAAGGTCGCCCAAGCTGAAAGGGCATCTTTTTTATCTGTCCTGAAATGCTCGGCATATAGCTGCTCGAAGCGCTCCGCATCATTTTCATAGCGGCTCATCACGAGCAACTGGTAGGCATAGCGGCGCTTTAGAAAAGCATCCTTCACCGAGCTGAACTGCTTGGTCATTTTTGCCTTCACAGCTTTTTTGCCCCGTTCTTCCTCGGACATAAGTTTCTCAGAGTCCGTGGCCCAGGGGTCGGCCCAAGGGTCGGTGGATTCAAGGGCCGAAAAATGCTCGTACTCTTTGGCTAAAAGCAGGTAGTCCAAGGCTGCTTTTTTCTCTTTTTTCATCAAAAACTGGAAAAAAGCATTGCCTGCAAAACGCTGACAATCAGCACCTTCCGCCACCGCATTGAGCAGGTCGTCGTAAGGTGTATCGTACACCACGGCCCGCACCTCGGCGACCGTGGCACCATTGGCCGCATAAGCTGACCATGCTTCGCAATTGCGCTTGCGGTCATTGCCCTTCTTGTCGTTGTCATAACTATTGAGCCATTCCGAGGAATAGAAAAAAGCCGAGAACTCGTCCCCGATGATGTACGGGTTCAAGAAGGCCACCCGGTATTCCTCACCGACATAGGTGATTCCACACGCTTTGGCAAATGGCAATGGGAGCATCAGCCCCACGAATATAAAAAACAGGTATTTACTCATTTTCTTAGTTTGTTTTGGATTTGAAGCTCCGTTTCCCGAACAAAGGGCAACGGCTCACTGGGCAAATTTTTTGCAAATTTCATCCACATGGTATGCACGAATCTTGGAAGGGTTCCAATCAAAAAATGAAATGCTTTTGATGGCCTTAATCTTTGAAAGCTGTCCCGCCAAAGCAGCCACTTCGGCAGGCGTTGCCTCGTCGAGTCGGACGATGTCGCCCTGGCGCATAAAGGCATCGGCAAACACAGTATCCTGCGTGAAGCGGTATTTGCCTTCGGAAACGGGGGCAAACAACGGGTTGTCCTTCACCTCGTTTTCAGAAAGCCCCGCCGCCAAACCCTTGAACTGGTTTTCATGGAATAGCGCCCCCCAACTGAACAAAGGCAGGGCCGCTTCCAAAGGCAATGGGTACTCGCTATTTTTCAGGTAGCCGTTCACCAAATCAGCATCGAACACGGCGTCACGGGTGTTGGGGTCCTTTGGCGCTGCCATATTGTAGCACATCAGCGTGCCACGGTCAACGGGTGGAATGCCAGCCTGTTCCCTGTCCCTGAATTGGTGGAGGCGCACGGTGCAGGTGATGGTCATGCCGGGATTGGCCTTTTTCATGGCTTTCAAAAACTTGAAATAGCGGTCACGGGTCTTGGGTGTCCAGTCGCAGTCGAGTTGGATTTCTTTGATACGGTTCTGGAACAGGTTGTAGGGCATCAGGCTGTCGGGCAAGTACCAAACCGAAGGCTCCTCCGCCTGGTCGAAGCGATTGCCCCAATCGGTGGTTTGGTACGAAAGCTCGGAGTTGTACTCGGTTAGCTTCCGACTGATTTGGGCCGCCAGCGTATCCATGTTGGTGTTTTTTTCAAACACCCGGTTCACGAGGTAGATGGTTGGAACTACCTGATAATCACCGATATGTGCTGCGATTTGGTTGTAGGAGCCATTGTAATTGCTGCCGATGTCCAATTTTCCAACTGGTACTGGCATTTCGAGGGTTGGGCTCCAGTCCACATCAAAGTAGCGCAGGAAGAGCCGCTTCATTCCGAGCGAATCGGCAAGAGCCTTGTCCGCCCTGCTGAACGAAAGCTCGGTTTTCCAATAGTAAAAGCTACAGCCGGCGGGCGTTTTTTCGGTTTCCTTTTTGCGCAGCAAACTGGCAGAAAGCAACACCGTCAGGCCCAAAGCGGCAGCAAGTAGCAAAGCCTTTTTCATGGTTGAATTGAATTGAAAGTTGCGGCAAATCTATTCCGTAATAATGGTTTGGAGCAGATAGATTTATTAAGTGTGTGGGATGGGCGGTAGGGTGTGGGGTATTATTGAGCAAGCGTTTTCGATAAGATTGGGAAGGATTGTCAAGCCCTATTTCAAAATCCCCTGTACACCAGGCGGTTTTATCAATTTTGAAATATCAACGGCCAATTTCACCACCGTTTCCACTTGGGTGGCTTGTACGATGAGCGTTTTTTCAAGGATATAGTCCAAAAAATGCCTGGCCTCCCTCGTATCGAACCGCATGGTGTACTCGAAGTACAGCCCAAGGTCTTCGAGCGGCATGCAATGGGTGAACACGTACTTGTCCTTCCAAAGGTCGTAATAGATGATGAATCGGGGGCGAGGGAACACGTTATTGAAAAGGGTCAGGAACAGGGGCGATTCGAGCAGGTGCTCGTTTTCAAACATGAATGCGTTGGCCTCGTAGGCTGGATAGTAGAGCATCTGTGCGTGGATGCCCGCCTTGGTCAGGGCGTAGCCCATTTGGTTCAGTTTATGGGACAGCACTGCCACGGGCACGTTCTTGGTCGTGAACTCGGACATGGGGAGCCAGGTTTGGCTACGAACATCGAAGAACTGAACTTCCTCTGGCTTGCCAATCCGCAATTTGTAGTCGAACCGGGGATAGCCGGGCACCATGTAGCCAGGGTAGAAATACTGGAAACCAAGGTCTTTCCCGAACTGGATTTCTTCCAACATGGTATAAAGCCCAAGGCTGTAGGAGGCGTATTCATGGTCATAAACCCCCTTGATGCTCGCAAGGCTGTTGTCGCCAAGGTCGAAAAAACTGAAGGCCACCAAGCGGTCGCCATCATAGACGCTGACTTCGAAGGTGTCGAAGATATTGCGTACCTGGCCATCAAGGATACTGTCGAGGATGCTGGCAGATAGCATCCCCTTGAAGCCCAGCTTGTATTTTTGGAACAGCGCCTCTTTTTCGTCGTCAATGATGCCGTGTTTCACCACCGTCCTGAAACGCTGGCGGTTCATGCGGAGGTTTTTTTTGAGGCTTTTCCTGAATTGATAGCCCTCCATCGGCAATCGGAGCCAAATCGGAGAGAACAGGCTCTCCTCGAAAAACAAGAAATGGCAGGTAAAAACGCTCAAACCCATCCTGTACCAACCCTTGGCCAAGAATTCGTCCAATTCGCTCCCACTAATTGATTCAGGAAAATGTTTTTCTGTAAACATGAATGAGTTGGCGGTTCTGGAAACACCCAGTAATTTTGTCCGAATGGTCAAAATCCATTTGCCAACGCAATATCTGTCATTATGAAAAAGCAATTCATCGCTTTCCTCATTTTTTTATCCACATTCGTCAACTTGTCGCTTGCGCAACAAATCACGACAATGTCGGAACGGGAACTTACGCCCAGCCAGTTGTTCAGCATGCACCAGGGCCAGTACGAATCCTTCAAGAGCATCGTCATCCGTTTCGAGGTGGCTTGGCAGGAAATGGACGCCCAAAGCATGTCGGATTTAAAGGAACTGTTGGGCAAAATGGCTTCCGAATACAACGCCACTCCCTACCCTACCGCCGAAACAGAAGGCAAGCTGTTGGAGCGGGCGCAACAAAAAGCGACCATCTGGCAATCGCTTGACAAGTTGCCCCTCTCTGCCGAGGACAAGGCACTTGGTCCTAAAGCAGAGCAACTCATGCAGCAACTCAACCAATACCTCCGGCTGATGGAAGCCGATATTTTGGAACACCAAAAAGCCTTGGGGCAATAAACTAAAACCACCATCAGCACCTACCAGCAAACACTCGATTACCTTTTCTCGCAATTGCCGATGTTCCAGCGCATTGGGCCGGCGGCTTTCAAGAAAGACCTGACCAATACGCTTGCGTTATGCGAGCACCTTGGCCAGCCGCAACGCAAGTTCCAAAGCATCCATATTGCGGGAACCAACGGCAAGGGAAGCACGGCGCACATGCTGTCGGCTATCTTCACGGCGGCTGGGTTCAAAACGGGCCTTTACACCTCACCGCATTACCGGGACTTTCGGGAGCGCATCAAAATAAATGGCGAACTCATCCCAAAGCGATACGTGGTGGACTTCGTTCGCAAGCACAAGGATTTTGCGGAGCAACTGAAACCCTCCTTCTTCGAGTGGACGGTGGGACTGGCATTCGACTATTTTGCGAAGCAACGGGTTGACATCGCCATCATCGAAACGGGGCTGGGCGGGCGGCTGGACAGCACGAACGTCATCATGCCCCTGTTGAGCATCATCACCAATATCAGTTTTGACCATCAGAACATGCTCGGCGATACGTTGCCGCTGATTGCCACGGAAAAAGCAGGCATCATCAAGCCGGGGGTGCCAGTGGTCATCGGGGAAACACAGGCTGAAACGGCACCGGTTTTCATGGAAAAGGCAAAGCAGGAAAACAGCACCATCATCTTTGCCGACCAGCATTTTGAGGCGAAGCCGACCAGTAAAAGCGATACGCATGTTGTTTACGATATTTATAAGGATGGAAAACTGCGCTATGGCCAATTGGCGCTCAACCATCAGGGGGATTACCAGCGACAAAACCTCTGCACGGTGCTGCAAGCAATGGAGGTAGCTGCCCCCCATTTTGCGGAGCAAACCAAAGAAGAAACACTGGCGGCGGCCATACGAAAGGGGCTGGGCGATTTGAAAAAACTGTCCAATTTCATGGGCCGGTGGGAGTTCATCAGCCAGTCGCCAAGGGTGCTTTGCGACAGCGCCCACAACGAAGACGGCATCCGAAAAGCAATGGAGGGGCTGGAGAAACTGCCTTTCGAAAAACTGCATTTCGTCTTTGGCACTGTGAACGACAAAGCCCCTGACAAGGTGCTCGCCATGTTGCCAAAGGAGGCCATCTACTATTTTGCCAAGGCCAATATCCCCCGTGGTTTGGATGCTCCGCAATTGGCGGAGGTGGCAAAGGCGCATGGGCTGCAAGGCAGGGCCTACCGTTCGGTACGGCGGGCTTTGGCGGCTGCAAAACGCTCGGCCCAGCCGAATGACCTTGTGTTCGTTGGGGGCAGCATCTTCGTGGTCGCAGAGGTGATTTGAGCGGTTGGCCGACAGAGTTTCCGCATTCGATGCAAACAGAGCATGGCTGTGCCTAATTTCGCAGCCATTTTTTGATTCAATCCATTTTATGCTTAAAAAGCTGATAACCATACTGATTTTACTACCAAACCTGCTCCTTGCGCAGCAAAGAGCCTGTGTGTCAGTGGATTGGTCAAAACACTTTGGTGGAACCAAGAACGATGCTGCCAACGATTTCCAGCGCACGCCGGATGGAGGGTTCATCGTGGCGGGCTACTCCCGTTCTGCCGACCAAGACCTGACCAACAACAAAGGGGCCGCCGACTATTGGGTGGTGAAATTGGATTCTTTGGGCACCTTGGAGTGGCAACGCAATTACGGAGGGACGGGCATAGATATCGCCAATGGCATCGTGCCTACCGCCGATGGTGGCTACGTGGTGGCCGGAGGCACTACCTCTATGGATGGCAATGTCGTCGGCAGCCACGGCTTCGAGGAGGCATGGGTGCTCAAGTTGGACAACACTGGCAATATCATCTGGTCGAAATGCTATGGTGGTTCCCAAGATGAAAGGGCGGAAAGCATTCGCCCTACGGGCGATGGAGGCTTTATCCTGACCGGCTACAGCGAATCTACCGATGGCGACCTTTCCAACAACAAAGGAGAGTTCGATTATTGGGTTTTCAAACTGGATGCAAATGGGGTTTTGCAATGGCAGCGCAACTTCGGCGGGACGAAGGCTGATTTTGCATTCGATGCCATACAAACCCAAGATGGCGGCTACCTGGTGGCTGGTTCCTCCATTTCGAATGACGGAAACCTCACCGGAAACAATGGCCTGTACGATTATTGGCTCTTCAAATTGGACGCTGCTGGAAACTTGGACTGGCAGAAAAACTTTGGCGGGGCTGCCGAAGAACGGGCGTATGGCATCGCTTTGGATGCCACGGGAGCTTATATCGGCGGCACTTCCAATTCAACCGATTTCGATGTGCCGGGCAACTACGGCAGCGATGATGTTTGGGTCATAAAGATAAGCAACAACGGCAACCTGCTTTGGAGCAAGAACTTAGGTGGAACAATGGAAGAACGTGGACTTGCGCTTTTTCCAAAGGAATCAAATGGCGTATTGGTGGCAGGCTATTCCACTTCCAACAATATTGACTTGCAGGGCAACAATGGCAGCAAGGACGGCTGGCTGCTCAATATTGATGAGAATGGGGCTACACTCTGGGAAAGGAACTTCGGCGGCAGCTTGGACGACCGTTTTTTCTCGGTGCTCGAACTTGCCGATGAGGGTTTCGCATGTGCGGGCTATGCCGCTTCGAGCGATTTTGACCTTGACGGCAATTATGGGCAACAGGATGTTTGGGTCCTAAAACTGACGAAGGATACTTACAAAATCAGCCTTGGCAACGACACTTTGCTCTGTGCAGGGCAAGGCGTCATCTTGGATGCCCATGAAACGGACGCCACCTATCTATGGTCGGATGGCTCTACCAACCCGCTCTTGTTGGTAAGCAGCCCCGGCGATTTTTGGCTCGAAGTGGACAAAGCGGGCTGCAAGGGCCGTGATACCGTTTCAGTAGCGTACGTTTCGGAGGAGCCGTTGAACCTAGGCAACGATACCCTCCTGTGCGAGGGCCAAACGCTGTTGCTCGACACGGATATTCCAGGCGCAACAGTCAATTGGAAAAACGGCAGCTTGGACCCGACCCTTCTGGTTACCCTGCCCGGCAGCTATTGGGTGGAGGTGAGCAAGGCTGGCTGTGAGTACCGTGACACGATTCAGGTCAGTTTTACCACCGTTCCCTTCGATTTGGGAGAAGACATAGCCCTTTGTCAAGGCGAAAACAGGACTTTGGAGGTAGAATTGGACGACGCAACCTATTTATGGCATGACGGCTCGACTTCCCCAAGCCTTTCTGTGCAGACCCCGGGTTTGGTTTGGCTGAAAGCAACACAAGGTAGTTGCAGTAGAACCGACTCCCTGCTGGCAACCATACAAGATGGCCCAAACAACCCATTCCCTGACTATGGCTATATCTGCGAAGGTGAAGGCGTTTGGTTCAATGTGAAATATGAAGGTGGCAGCTACCAATGGCAGGATGGCTCCTCCCTGCACAATTTCAAGGCGGTTGGCCCAGGCACTTACAGCGTATCCGTCACGGTTGGCAATTGCATTTTTGAAGATGCCATCGAACTGCTCCCATGTGAGCAATGCCTCTACCTGCCCAATGTGTTCAGCCCCAATGGCGATGGCATCAACGACGAGTACAAGGGATTTGCAGGCTGCGAAATCCAGGCTTATGAGCTGCAAGTGTATGACCGCTGGGGCGTCAGGGTCTTCAATACCGAATCCCCTGAATTGGGTTGGGACGGTGAGGTTGGCGGTCGGAAGGCGCCCTCAGGCTCCTATGCCTATCGGGTCGAATTTGATTATGAGGATGGGGGGGCTGTGGTAAAGCATCAAACACGGACGGGGACTTTCACTCTGCTGCGATAAGCAAAAGCGGCACCCAAACTCAATCGGATGCCGCTTTGAGGTAATTATTTTCAGGTTGCCTTATCTGACGGCAGTCAATTTCACTTTGAGGTCGAACTCATCGAAGATGGTCTTGTCGCCAAGGCCATCGAAGAAGCTACCAGAACCATAGCGGACATCAAATTCGGAACGGTCAATCTTGAGGTCGCCAGTGGCAACGATTTTACCGCCTGCTTCTTCCTTCAGGCTTGCATCGAATTTCACTTCCTTGGTCGTGTTCTTGATGGTCAGGTTGCCCACGATTTTGTATTCGCCGGGTTTGCCCCTCGAAGTCACTTTTGTGCTCACGAATTTGGCGGTTGGGAAATTGGCAGTGCCAAAGAAATCGTCCGATTTGAGGTGGCCTTCCAGCTTGCCAGCCATTTCACCTTGGAGGTCAAGGCATTTGATGGTGGTCATGTCAATTTCGAAGGAACCTCCTGCGAAAAAGCCTTTTTCATTGTAATTGAGGGAACCAGACTTGATATTGACCACGCCGTTGTGCTGGCCAGTCACCTTATAGCCCGTCCATTGCACACTGCTGTTTTGGGTATCCACCCGCATGGTCGTGCCAGCATCAAAAGCCATGAAAGATAGGCCCACAAAGGCGACCATCATTGTCAGGAAAGCAAAAGCGGAAAATGTACTTTTCATAGTAAACGATAAAAGATTAATGGTGAAAGAAATTGTTGGTAGGCACACAAACCTTGGAAGCGTACCTGACAGGCTTTCGTTGATTAAGTAGGTATTGGGAATTAGGTATTGGGAATTAGGTATTCGGTATTACGTTGACAATCAATTGCTTGCGCAACAAATAATCTAACCTAATTTCACGGACGTACTTTTATTTTTAAGAAACAGCTTAAAATTCCTCCTCCCTCAACTTGTCGAGCAGGCGATTCAGTTGATGTGCCTCCTCAACCGTCAGGTTGTTGGAAAATCGCTGGTTCAGCAGGTCCATTTCTCGGCTGGCCCCCTCCAATAAACGAAGCCCCTCTTCTGAAATCAGCACCTCTGCCCGCCTATTGTCTTCACTCGCCTTGGCCTTAGCCACCAGTTTTTTGGCTATCAACTTGTCAACCAGCCTCGATGTATTGGAGGACTTGTCAATCATACGTTCGGTCAGGGTCTTAATACTACCGGGATTGGGCTGCATACCCCTTAAAATCCTAAGGATATTGAACTGCTGGAGCGAAATGCCGAACTGCTTCAACATTTTCGCACTTTTCGTCCCAACCCAAGAGGCAGTAAAAAGGATATTCACATGTGCCTTGGAGTATTCGTCGGCAAAACTCTTCTGTTTGATTTCGTCTTCTATTCTCATACTACACTATTTGGGAGACTTGCAATAGTTAGATGAAGGCAAAGGTAAACCTGCATGGCAAAAAAATGGCATTTTTGCGTCCGCTTTGACTGCAATTGCGCAAGGTTTGTCAATTCTGGTATGAATTTTACGAGGTCAAGGCAAATTTTTTAAATCTCTGACTGCTACATCATGCACATAACCGGCACTGAGCTAATTTTCTGGGGATTGATTTTCATCGTTTTCTATGCCTACCTGGGTTATGGCATGTTGTTGTTTTTTCTTGTGAAAATCAAGCGGATTTTCACAAAACCCAAGCTAAATCCAACCTCATCCGATGCACAGTTGCCCTCGGTCGTATTCATCGTAGCCGCTTACAACGAGGAAGACTATATTGTTGAAAAAATCAAGAACTGCCTTGCATTTGATTACCCAAAAGACAAAATCGAATTTTGGTTCGTCACTGATGGCTCCAATGACAGTACCCCAAAACTCGTGGAAGGCTACCCAGTCCAATCCGGGCAAGTGGTTAGGCTGTTCCACAGTCCTGAACGCAGGGGCAAAATAGCCGCAGTGGAACGTGTCATGGCCTTCGTTAAAGCTCCCATCACCATTTTTACCGATGCAAACACCGACGTGAACCCACAAGCTATCCGCAACATCGTCAGGCATTATTCCGACCCCAAAGTGGGCGCAGTGGCGGGTGAAAAACGCATTGCAATGGGCAAAACGGACGATGCCTCCAGTGCAGGAGAAGGAATTTATTGGAAATACGAGTCCTTGTTAAAAAAATGGGATTCTGAATTGCACTCGGCCATTGGAGCGGCGGGCGAGCTCTTTTCCATCCGAACCCAGGAGTACCGCCATGTGCCCCAAGAAACCCTTATCGAGGATTTCGTGATGACGATGGGCATTGCGATGCGGGGTTACAAAATCGTTTATGAGCCACAAGCCTATGCCGTTGAATCCTCCAGCGCCTCCATCGGGGAAGAATTGAAGCGCAAAATCCGCATTGCTGCTGGTGGCTTGCAGGCAGCCTGGCGTTTGCGCAGCCTGTTGAACCCCTTCAAATACGGCCTTCTCAGCTTCCAATACCTCTCTCACCGGCTATTGCGTTGGACGCTTGCCCCGCTTGCATTGCCAGCAATATTTTTGCTCAACATATGGCTCGCATGGCATGGAGCGCCACATTACAAGATACTGCTGGCCTGCCAAGTATTGTTTTATTCATTTGCGCTGCTTGGTTATGTTTTTGAACAAAGGCAAGTGAAAATCAAGGCATTCTTCGTCCCCTACTATTTCTGTATAATGAACTACGCCATGTACCGGGGTTTTTTCAGGCTCATCGGTGGGCGGCAGTCTGTAGTTTGGGAAAAGGCGAAGAGGGCAGCCTAACTCCAACAAGTTTTTCTTCCACCACGCACCGCTTCCAAACTTCCAAGTTTTCTTAACTTTGCCGCCATGAGCAACGGACGAGTCATACTAACAACTGAGCGATTTGCGCTGACCATTGACCGCCTTTGCCATCAATTGATTGAAAACCACGACGACTTCCAGAATACCTGCCTCGTAGGCATCCAACAAGGCGGCGTACCGCTCGTCAACCGCATCCAACAGCGACTGCTCGAAATCACGGGCCTTCCCAGCATCGAAAGCGGCAAATTAGACATCACTTTCTACCGGGACGACTTCCGTAGGAGGGAAAAACCCATTCGGGCAAGCGTCACGGAAATGGACTTCCTCGTTGAAGGCAAGCATGTCGTGCTCATGGACGATGTGCTATACACGGGCCGCTCCGTGCAGGCTGCCATGTCCGCCCTTGGTGACTTCGGTAGGCCGCAGAAGGTGGAACTATTGGCCCTCGTTGACCGCCGTTTCAACCGGGATTTACCTATCAAGTCCGACTACACGGGCATCCGGGTGGACTCCCTAGACGAAGCATACGTCCGGGTGGAGTGGAAGGAAGTAGAAGGCGAAGATATTGTTTGGCTTTTTCCGCAAAAAGAAATTGGTCATTAGTCATCTGTCATTTGTCATTAGGCTTGAAACTAAAATGACAAAATGACCAATGACCAATGACAAATGACAAATGCAGCAACAACTCAGCACCAAGCACTTACTCGGTATCAAGTACCTCACCGAAGACGATATTCAAATCATCTTCGAAACGGCGGATGAATTCAAGGAAGTCATCAACCGCCCCATCAAGAAAGTGCCGTCGTTGCGGGACATCACGGTGGCCAATATGTTCTTCGAAAACAGCACCCGCACCCGCATTTCGTTTGAGTTGGCCGAAAAGCGCCTCAGTGCCGACATCGTCAATTTCAGCGCCAGCGCCTCTTCCGTTTCCAAAGGCGAGACCCTGCTCGATACGGTGAACAACGTCCTCTCCATGAAAGTGGACATGATCGTGATGCGCCACCCGGCACCCGGTGCTCCGCAATTTCTGTCCAGGAACATTTCCGCCAATATCATCAACGCCGGGGACGGTACCCATGAGCACCCCACCCAAGCGCTGCTCGACGCCTATTCCATCCGGGAGCAAGTGGGCGACCTAGCAGGCAAGAAAATCGCCATTTTTGGCGACATCACCCACTCACGGGTGGCCCTCAGCAATATATTTTGCTTGCAAAAACTCGGCGCCGAGGTCAAGGTCTGTGGCCCGCCTACGCTCATCCCCAAGCACCTGCCCGCCCTCGGCGTAGGCGTTGAGCATGATGTGCGCAAGACACTCGAATGGTGCGATGTGGCCAACGTACTTCGCATACAATTGGAGCGGCAGGACATCAAATACTTCCCAAGCCTTCGGGAATACTCGCAGTATTTCGGCATCAACAAGGAACTCTTAGACAGTATCGGCAAGAAAATCATCATCATGCACCCCGGCCCCATCAACCGGGGCGTGGAAATCACCAGCGACGCTGCGGATTCGGAGCACAGCATCATTTTGCAACAGGTGGAAAATGGCGTGGCGGTGAGGATGGCGGTGCTGTATTTGTTGGCGGCAAGGAAGTGAAATTGGGTATTGGAAAGTGGGTATTGGAAAGTGGGGAATTGGAAATTGGGTATTGGAAATTGGGTATTGGAAAGTGGGTATTGGAAATTAGGAGTTGGGGAATTAGGGGCAGCCCTTGACTTAAAATTGAGGCTCGATTTCACGGAAGAGAAGAAGCATTTCCTTGGCAGAACCAGTTTTTTGAAGGCCAGATTTTTCCAACAACCACGCTGCCGCCTTGGTCACCTCCACATCTGCGTAGTAGTTTTCCCTTGCGAAATGGACATACTTCATCACCAAAAACGCATCGAACCAGCGCCAAAAACGCTTCTGGAACGAATCTGAATTGCTGGTGTTCAATTGGATTTCGGTCAGCTTTTTATCAAAACCGTTAATTCGCAAAAAGCTCCCGATGCTGTCCGGCATCCTTTGGTAAAACCCATCCAAGTCGTTCAGCTCGAATAAATTGGGCAGTTCCCCTTGGCAAAACACCCGCAAATCCTCAAAACTTCGAGGCGTATAGGTCAGGTATTTGCCACCGCTTTTCAACAACTCACCGACTGCCTTGCCTGTGCCAAATGGGACCCTATGCGAAGGTCTGGGCGATGGGATGACCTTGGTCACCTTGATTTCTTCGAAACCACCGAGCGGTATGAACTTGTGCAGAAAGTAGAAGTCCTCGCCTGCTTGCCGACGGTTCATGCCACCTTGCTGCTGGTAGGCATCACAGCGCACAGCCATGCTGCTGCCGATGGTCTGCCAAGCATGGGGAATACCAGACCATCGTTGCGCCAGCACATAGTAGCGTAGGTGAAGCTCATATAAGGTGATGGCCGCATAAACCTCATCTGGAAAATCGGGGCCGGAAAGCGGGTGCTCGAATTGGATGCCACAAGCCTGTGCCTTTGGGTTTCCCGTGAAATGGTCGTAGATGGCCGTGAAGTAATTGCGTTCACAGCGGCTGTCCGCATCGAAGCAGGCGATGACGCCCTGTCGGTTGCCCATTTTTGCGAAGCGATAGCAGGCCTCGTCCATGCCGATTTTGCGGGCAAGGCCGACGCCAGCATGCTTTCTGGGCAGGTCGTCGAAATGGAGCATGTGGAATTTCAGCCAGCCTTGGTTGTTGGTGGAGGCCCAGCGTTGGGCTTGTTCGAAAGTGACGAGGTTTTTCTGCTTGATACCCGAAGTTGCATCCTCGCTTTCATTTATCAATACGATGACTTCCACATCACATTTAGGACGCTCGCATTTTTGAAGGGACATAAGGCTGAGCAGCAGGAAATCTTCATCGTGGCAAGGGATGACCACCACAATGCCCAGCAGCGGCGAGGGGCGAGCGTCAATTTGTGGGGGGTAAAGGCCCCGTTCGGTGAGGTAGGGTGTCATTTTTAGTTTACAGTTCGAAAGTTGGCAGTTGGCAGTCAGGACATTGGGCAATATTCCAAAAGTTTCACTGTTTTCATTCGGTTTTTTGATTATTTTTGTTCTAACTAAATAGTCACAACATGGTTAAAGACGATTTTTTTGTCGAAGAAACGACGACTACGGAACCGGATTACGAAACAGAACGCAACAAACCTATGCCAAACATCATCCATGGAATCATTCAGGGGAATTTGTCTTTTGAACTAAAACTCAGCTACCACGAGCGATTTACAATTGCAAGTGAAGTAACATTGGATACACAGCCCAGGGCTTCCACTCCAGACCTATGCCTGTTTGAAAAGCGGGAATGGAACTTGAAGGAAGTTAAGGCCAAGTCCACTGAAATGCCCCTTACCACCGTCGAAATCCAATCCCCATCCCAAGCACCGGAAGAACTTGTGAAAAAGGCGCTTGAATCTTATTTCCCGGCAGGGGTCAAATCGGCATGGATAATTATTCCTTCCATGAAAGCGGTGCGCATTATCCTACCTGATGACCAGAACTTCTTGTTCATTTCGGGCGAGGTGCACGACCCCAGCAATGGGGTGAAGGTGGCAGTGGAGAAGATTTTTGAAGGGGTGGATTGGTAAGTGAATTCAATTTTGCCATGAGTAAAAACAATTCAAAACCGTCAAACAAGTACGACATTGAAAATGATAAAATTTTCAAATGGGTAAATATGATTTGGGTATTAATTGGCATTATATTTTTGATTTTTGCAGCAAAGCCTTGGGAAGTCAAGCTACCTTTATTTAATGCCGAAATGATAAATGAGCATATATCTGGCAAAGTTTCAAAAAAATATATTGAAAAACATAATCATGCCGCAAAGGTAATTGAACTTGAACATCAAGATGCCAAGATAAATTTATTGCATTTTATGGAATATTATAACCAAATCAACATTGGTGATAATGTCTTAAAAAATCGTAATGATTCGATTTTCTACATTATTAAACCCGACACCACCTTTTGTTTTATTTACCAAATTTGATTCCATCCTAAATATGAGGTTTTTAACTTCTTTAATTCTATTTTTCTTTCTGCGTCAATGCCTCCCCGCCCAAACCTCTCCGGCCATTGGCTTCCATCTCGGCGTCCCCATCATCCATGAGACTTTGAAGGAAGGCCGCCAGTACAAGCCCTACCAACTGCTGTTCTATTACAATTTTGCCAATTTGCTGAAGGGCAAAAAGAACGACCTGTATGTCTATTTGGAACCACAGTTGGTTTGGGTACATTTCAACCCGAAGGACGATTACGAATGGGAATTCGGCTCGAACCTTGGCCTGGAGTACCGCTGGAACGTTTCTGGGCAATCAGCCATCACGGCGGCGATTGGGTCGGGGCCGCATTTCATCACCGTGGAGACGAGGCAGCAGCACCGAGGCTTTATCTTCTCCGACAACTTCACGGCAGGCCTGCACCAAAAGCTGGGCAGCAGTGGAACCAACCTTAACTTGAAAATGCGCTTCCGGCACATTTCCAACGCCAATTTGGCAAAGCCGAATATCGGAATTGACTCGTGGTTCGTGATTGCTGGAATCACAAAGGATATGTGAGAGGGTTTACAGTTTTTGGGTAAGGCCAAGCGTCAATCCACCACTAAACCGATGAGCATCGGCATAATACGAGTGATCGACAAGGCCACGAAATGATGTTCTACCTACCATATTGAGGGCAACCTCGGTCAGTTTTGTCAATTTCAGGCCGCACCCCAACCCAATGGCATGGCTGTATCCTTTTTTTTGTTCAAAAAAGGCGTCACCTCCTTTTGGCTTTTCCATGGTGAAGGCATTGGAAATATAAAGGTTCATGCGATTTCCGCTCAAGACCCGGTATTGATGCCTGACCGTGTAGCCCATGAAAGCTATTGATTGTTTGGCCAACACCTCTCCTTGAGGTTCCATTTCCCCCATTTCTCCTTTTGTGACACCTAAGCCAATACGGTGTTTTGGATTTATATCGAAATTGGCAGTGGCGCCAAGGTATAGGCTCGTCAATTTTTTGGGTTGTAGCAACGCTTCCCTGTCGTTGAAGGGCACAAAACAGTCCCCAAAACAGCACGCATAGCAACCATCGGGAACCTCCATAAAGCTCGTCATCATCCCTGACTCAACTGTAAATGAAAACCTGTGCTGCTTGACCCTTACACTTTTTTGCGCAAAAGCCGCAACTGCCAGAAGGCAAAATGAGATGGTGTAAAACTTCTTCATGTCGTATTTTTTTCAAACAGACAGACAGGCAACTTGAAAATGGTTGGGTCGAGCTTAAATTTTCACCTCTTTCCATTTCCCTTTTTTGAAAATCACAATCAAAATCACGGCCATGATGCTCTCGGCAATGAAAACAGCCCAACAGACGCCTGCCAAGCCATAGCCAAAATGTACGGCCAACAGCCAACCAAGCGGGATTTCTATCAGCCAAAAACAGATGAAATTGATGATAGTGGGCGTTAGCGTATCACCTGCCCCATTGAAGGCGGAGGAAATGACCATGCCGTAGGCAAAGAATACATAGCCCACCGAAAAGATGCGCAATGCAAGAACCCCCGACTCGACCACCAAAGGGTTGGGGTCGAAACTGGACACGATTGTTTTGGCAAAAACGAAATAGATGACGGAAACCACGAGCATGAACAACATGTCCATGTGCGCCGTGCGCCAAACACTGGCCTCTGCCCTTTCGGGATGCTTGGCACCGAGGTTTTGACCAACCAATGTGGCCGCAGCGTTCGCCATGCCCCAAGCTGGCATGATGGTGAAAACTATGATGCGTATGGCAATGGTATAACCTGACACGGCTTCCGTTCCGCTCTCGGCGATGATGCGCATGAGAAAAATCCAGGAGGCACTGGCGATGACGTATTGGAGCGTGCCAGTACTCGCTACCCGGACCATGTTTTTGATGGTTTCCAAATGAAAGACCAGGTGGCGACTGGCTATTCTGATGATATTCGTGCCTTTTAGCAGTAAATAGATTTGGATGCAAACCCCAATGCCCCTACCGATACTGGTAGCAACGGCGGCACCAGTGACACCCATTTCTGGGAAAGGTCCCCAACCAAAAATCAGGATGGGGTCAAGCGCAATATTTATGGCATTGGAAACCACCAGCACCCACATGGCGATGCTGGCATTCCCTGCCCCACGGAAGACCGCATTGAGCAGGAATATGAACATGATGACGAAGTTGCTGCCAAAAATGACCTTGGTATAACCTACGCAATCGCGGACCTGTGAGTCTGTTCCGCCCATCGCCTTCAGCAAATCCTCGGCAAAAACTATCCCAGCCACACTGATGATGCCCGAAAGCACGACAGCGATGATAACCGCCTGAACGGCGGCTTTGGCAGCACCTTCTGGGTCGTGTTCCCCTATCCGCCGGGCCACGGTGGCGGTTGCTGCAGCACTCAAACCAATGGCGATGGAGTAGATAATGGTCACAACGCTTTCCGTCATGCCAACCGTGGCAGTGGCTTCTGCGCTTATTTTGGAAACGAAGTAGATGTCAACAAGGGCAAAAATTCCCTCCATCATCATTTCGAGTACCATGGGGATGCTCAATAAAATGATAGCCCTATTGATACTCCCCGACGTGAACTCTTGTTCTTCTCCTGAAAGGGCTTCTTTGAGGGTTGCTAAAATTTTTGACATTCGTAAAACAGTTGGGTGACAAGGTTAGCGGAAGCGAAGGTAGGAATTTGGTAGGTATGCGGGCAAAAACCGAAGGGTCTGGTTAAATAGTTCCCGTTGTGTGAAAATGGTTCAGGCCCCCAACTCGAGTTGTTCCTTGACTAATTGGAAATAAGCTCCTTTTTTGAGCGAAAGCGTTTCGTGCGTGCCTATTTCAACGATTTCCCCTTTTTCCAAAACCACAATTTGGTCGGCATTTTTGACGGTACTGAGGCGGTGCGCCACCACGACCACCGTTTTCCCTTCAAAAAACTGGGCGAGGTTTTGGGTGATGATTTTCTCGGTATGGGCATCGAGGGCATTGGTGGCTTCATCGAAAAACAGGAAATCTGGCTCCTTGTAAACGGCCCTTGCGATGAGCAACCGCTGCCGTTGCCCTTGGCTCAGGCCATTGCCTTTTGCCCCGACCATGGTGTTGTAGCCCAAGGGCAGGTTTTCAACAAACTCCTGAATATGAGCCACTTGTACCGCCTTCAAAAGTTTGTCGGTATCAATCATTTGCCAATCGGCCTCGCTTTCAGCAATATTTGACGCAATGCTATCCGAAAACACAAAACCATCCTGCAAAACTGCTCCACACCTCGCCCGCCAATCATGGGGAGGCAGGTTTTTCAGTGAGACCTGCCCAACTTTTATGTTGCCTTCGCTAGGTGGATAGAACCCAAGCAGCAATTTTACCAAAGTGGTCTTGCCGCTTCCGCTCGTGCCTACAATGGCCGTCATTTTGCCTACCGGAATGGTCAGGTTGACGTTTTTCAATACAAACTCCGCAAGCGGGTTGTAGCGAAAACTGACTCCCTCCAGTGACAACGTAAGGGAAGAGGGGTGAGGGATGAGGGATGAACTTGCAGGGTTGAGCGAGGTGGGGTTAGGGATGAATGCGCTGGTCGGGTTCATTCCTATTCCCTCATCCCTCTTCCCTGCTTCGTCCGTTTTTCCTTCATGGTGGATTTCGGCAAGACGCTCCAAGCTGATTTTAGCATCCTGCGCCGAGCGCACAAAACCGATAATCTGTTGCAGCGGCACATTCAATTGCCCCAAAATGAACATCGTGGCGAGCATCATCCCCAAAGACATCTGCCCTTCGATGACCGCTGCTGCTGCCAAAGCAATGATGATGATGTCCTTCACCTGTGCGATAAACTGTGCCCCGGCATCTTGCCATTGTGAGACGGAAAGCGACCGGACATTGGCCCTGAAAAGCCTTGATTGGATATGCACCCAGCCGTAGCGCCGTTTTTGCTCGCTGTTCTGCAGTTTGATTTCCTGCATCCCCTGGATTAGCTCGATAATGGCGCTTTGATTATCGCTCAGCGCTCTGAAACGGAGCAGGTCGGCATCGGCCCTTTTTCTCAAAAACAGGAATATCCAAGCAACATACAAAACGCTGGCAATCAAGAAGATAAAGAAAATCTTTAGACTATAAACAGCCAACACAGTTCCGAAAATGACAAGGTTGAAAGCCGAGAAAAGGATGTTGAGCGTGCTCACCGTCATGAACTCCTCTATGCGTCGGTGGTCGCCAATGCGCTGCAATAGGTCACCCGTCATTTTCGCATCGAAAAAACTGATGGGCTGCGACATCAGACGCACCAAAAAATCGCTGACGAGAGAGATGTTCACCCTTGTACCGATGTGGAGCAATATCCAATTCTGAAGAAATCGGACGGTCGTCTGCCCCATGAACAGCATCAACTGCGCAAACAAAATGAGCCAAATGAAGCTCAAATCTTGGTTTTCAATGCCAACATCCACTATCGCCTGCGTCAAAAACGGAAACAGGAACTGTATCAAACTTGCCACCAACAAACCGATGAGCAATTGCAGGGTCAATCGGCGGTAGGGCCTAAGGTAGCTTAGCAGGAAGCCAAATCCTTTGCGGTTGGCTTTTTCACCTTCCTGCAAGTAAAACTCTGGGGTCGGTTCAAGCAGTATGGCTACGCCCCTGTTGCCGTCACTGCACCAGTTCCTTTGGAATTCCGCATGGCTGAACTTGACCTTTCCCCTGGCTGGGTCAGCCACCCAAACCCATTTTTTGGTGGTTTTGAAAACGACCACAAAGTGGTTCTGCCGCCAATGGGCAATGCACGGCAATGGGGCATCCAGCAATCCAACATCTTGATTGTCAATACCTTTGAACGGGATTTTCACAGGCAAGGCCCTCATACCAATGCCCTCGGCTGCCATCACAATCCCCCTCGCCGAAACGCCTTCCCGGTCGAGGAACGTCCGCTGCCGCAGCTCTTGCAACGAATAGCGCCGCCCATAAAATTCGGCCACCATGCGCAGGCTGGCTGCACCGCAGTCCATGGCGTCGAGTTGATGGTGGAAGGGAAAAGGCATTTTGATTGCGGATTTAGGTTCTATACGAGATTGACAAAGAAATTATGACTATTGGTTGGTTAGGAGTTTTAAACGTCCAAATTGACCCCAATTTCACGTTTGAGAAAATTATAGCTCGCATCGTCAAGTTTTGTGCATGGGGCCTGAGGCGGAGCAGCCGCCCCCCAGCGAACCCTTTCCTTCCCGCAGCGGCGCCGGAGGCGCCGCTGCGGGAAGAGAGGCGTCCTTGGGTGTGTTCCGCCCTCAACCCCCCTATGCACAAAACTTAGCAGCGTGAGGTATATTTGTTTCAGGACTAATCAAATGCCAATTTCTGATAATTTTTCAGAACACCTAAAATTTGTCCAGGGAATGAGCCTATAATAGTTTTCAGCCATAAAGAATTAAAGCTGTTTTTGGTCAGAAAAAGAATAAGCAATGCCATAAAATCCATATTCCACTACATTTGCCCCACCAAAAAACAAAAACCAAAAATCAGAGTATGAGTAACTGGGCAGTTCACGCCAGCCCGTTTAAAAGCCTGTTCGATGATAAACGTTTCCTTACTGAAAAAAACTTGTGAAATACCGGGTGCGCCGGGCTTTGAGCAACGCATCAGGCAATTTGTATTAAGTGAAATAAGCCAACTTGCCGATGAGGTAACTGTTGACCCAATGGGCAGCATTATCGCTCTGAAAAAGGGCCGCTCCAACAAAAAGGTCATGGTGGCCGCCCACCTCGACGAAATCAGTTTCATCGTCACGCACATTGACGACGATGGGTTCCTGCGCATACACACCCTTGGGGGCTTCGACCCGAAGACGCTGACGGCTCAACGGGTCATCGTGCATGGCCGAAAAGACCTTATCGGCGTGATGGGCAGCAAGCCCATCCACATCATGAAACAAGAGGAACGCAACAAGGCACCTCAAATCAGCGATTATTTCATTGACCTCGGCATGAAAAAAGAAGAGGTGGAGAAACTGGTAGCCGTGGGCGACCCCGTTACCCGTGAACGAGAACTTATCGAAATGGGCTTTTGCGTGAACAGCAAAAGCATTGACAACCGGGTTTCGGTTTTCATTCTGATGGAAGCCCTGCGTGAACTTAAGGATGTGGAACTTCCCTTCCATCTTTATGCGGTCTTTACGGTGCAGGAGGAGGTAGGCATCAGGGGGGCAATTTCCAGTTCCCACCGGATTGACCCCGACTTCGGCATTGCCGTTGATACCACCATTGCATTTGACGTGCCGGGCGCCCAACCTCACGAAATGGTGACGCAACTTGGCAAGGGGGCCGCCATTAAAATCATGGACAGTGGGGTCATCTGCGATTATAGGATGGTGAACTATTTGAAGGAAACTGCCAAGAAAAACAATATCAAATGGCAGCCGGAAATCCTGACCGGTGGTGCTACCGACACACTCGGAATCCAGCGATCAGGGAAGCATGGTGCCATTGCTGGTGCAATTTCGATACCGACCCGCCACATCCATTCTGTCATTGAAATGGCGCACAAGGAGGACATTCGGAACTGTATTGATTTGCTGAAGGAAAGTTTGAAAGGATTGGACGGCTTTAATTGGGAACATGCTTGATAATTTTGCAAGCTGTAAAACCCTGTGAGAACTGGCATATTCTCAGTTAGAAAATTCGAAATACTCCGTTTTTTATTTCACAGCCTTTTGACACTTCGAAGCAAATGCTATATTGCAGCCTAATTTTTAACACTTAATTCGTTATCAATATGAAAATGAAGCAAATCAAAAAAGCAGACAAAACAATCGAGATGCTTTTGAATTCCAAAAGCGTTCAAAAGCTTAATGAGAAAATGCAATTAACGATAAAAGGTGGTGATGGCAACCTTGGCGATCCCGGGGGACATGGCTGGGTTGGCGATGAGGATGGTACTGGTATTTGACAGCAAGGACATGCTGACGTAAAAAGGCCGTTTGCTTAAACAGCAAACGGCCTTTTCAATTTTTCTCTTCCATCCAACTCATCACTAACCGCCAGCCCCTTCTTCCACCTCTATTTCTTCTTCCTCCATTTCAATAGTGGGTAGGCTATTATTGAAACTGCCAAACGCCCCGTACACCACCTCATGGATGCGGCTGCGGATGCCCTCGGTGAAGATTTTGCCGTTCCGGGAACTTGGGTTCACCCGATTGGAGAGGAAGACATAGACAAGCCGCTGCTCTGGGTCAACCCATACGCAGGTGCCCGTGAAGCCTGTGTGCCCAAACGACTTGGGCGAAGCATGTGCAGAATAAGTTGGATAGCGGCGCTTGGTTGGCTTGTCAAAGCCAAGGCCCCTATGATTGGAGTATTTGTTGTCAATGAAGTCGTCCACCGTTTTCCGCTCGTAATATTGGACACCGCCATAGATGCCACCTTCCAACAGCATGTGGAAAATGACGGCCAGGTCCTCGGCATTGCTGAATATGCCAGCACTACCACCTATACCGCCCATCAAGGCCACACTTGGGTCGTGCACATAGCCTTGCACCAAGGTTTTCCGCCAATAGTTGTCCTGCTCAGTGGGCACTATCTGCGATTTCGGGAACCTATAAAGAGGATTGTAGGTGATGTGCCGCAGACCCAGCGGTTTGTAAACCTGTTCGAATACATACTGGTCGAGCGGAGTTTTCGTGATGGACTCGACTATTTTTTTCAAAAGGAAAAAATTCACGTCACTGTACCTGAACTTGGGTTTGGGATTGACGGCAAGGTTGAACACCCGTTTGGCTACTGTGTCCTGAAATGAACTTTTGAAATAAAGGCCATCTGCCACTTTAATACTGTAATTCCCCTTGCGCTTTCGGCAGAAATAGTCATTACAACCCTTGGCGGGCACGTTTTTACCAGAAAAAAACTTGGAAAGCGGCATCTGGGCCTGCAAACCAGATTGGTGCAGCAGCAATTCTTTTATTTTGATATAACCCACCGCAGCATTTGATGGCACTTGCAAATAGTCGGCAACCCGCCCTTCAATGTTCAATTGCCCAGCCTCCACCAATTCCATCACGGCCAAGGTGGTGGCTGCCACTTTGGTCACTGAGGCAATATCATATAGGTTGTTGTTGTCCACCGGGGCAGCGGATTTGGAATAGGTGAAATTGCCAAAACTTTGGGAGAAAATGACTTGGCCGTCCTTTGCCACCGCAACTTGGCAGCCGGGGAAGACTCCGTGGTCAATGGCTGTTTCTGCAATGGCATTGATGCCAACCAAGCGTTCAGCAGCTATCCCGGTCAACTCGGCTGTGCCAAAGCCCAATCGGACAGGCTTGTGGCGGATACTGACACCATATCCAAGGGTTTCATCAATATTTAGTGGCAAAGCGCCATCCGAAGTCACCCCGCCAAACAGCAACTGCGCAGCATATGATTCCGTGAATTTGTTCTTTTCAAAAACCTGGACGCAGGCTACGGATGGATTGAAAAAATGAAGGTTTTTCGGGAAACCGAAATTGACCAAAACCACTTTCGATTGGGCCGCAGCCGCATTCACGCTTTCAATGAATTGCTTGTGAAAACCGGGGCTTAACTCGATGCTATCAAGCAACAGTATGGCCGTTGGCTGCTGTTTGGTTGCTTCAAAATCAAATGCCTGAAGTTCCCCAGATGCAGCGACCTTCTGTTCTATCACCCTAAAATTGGCGTATTTCGCAAAGAGCTGGCCGAAGTCCCTGAAACTGCCTTTCGAGTATTTAAACACCTGAAAATCAGTGTCGTATAAATCCTTCAGCGGCACAATCTCGGATTGGTCACGAGCCAACACCACCGAGTTTTCAAAAAGCCGCCCGATGAAATAATCCCAACGAGGGTCTTCAAAATAGCAAACTGCCTTGTCCACCTTGGCATCGAAGTTGGCTGTGCGAGGTTTTACAATAGGCACCATTTGTGGCACCTCCCGCTTTGCGCCAATGGACACGAACCGCACAGGCTTGTGCGTAACGCTATCGTGCGGGTGGTTTGAAAATTTGACAGGCAATTTGCCGCCAGAAATCCAAGACTTCGCCAACAACACCCGCCTAACCCGTTGGTCGAGGTCTGGTTCGGTCAGTTTGCCTGCGTCTATTAAGTCATTGACCGCTCGGAAAACGGCAGCTGCATCTGTAGTAACGAACAGGTCAGCTCCTGCCAATATCTTTGTTTCAGGGGACTCGCCTTGCTGCATTTCCACCGTCATCAGCCCCTTGAATCTCAGGTACCGGTTGAAGTATTTTTTGGCATAATCGGGCGGAAGCTGCTTGATGGTGTCACTGTCAAGGGCTGCACCGTCCAGCAAGAGGCCGGGCATGCCTTCGCTGATGGGGGCCAAAAGATGGGCCATTTCCAGTTGCCTGATGGAATCGTTCGCAGTAAAATTGAAAGCCTGGAAGGCATCGCCCACGGCAAGGATTCGGCGTTCGTTCATTGAGGTGAACATCCTTTCCGTGCGCCAGGCAAGTGCAGAATCGTTTTGTTCAAACACCTGATTGTCAAACACTTGCAAAGGCTCTCCCAGCCTTTTGAAGGTTGGGTTCAAGGAGAAGTTAATGCCCAACGCCTTGCATTGCTCCAAGTATTTTTGCTCCAATGCTGCATGAAGCTCGGTCGAGTCAATGGCTGCAATGGATATGGGGGAGGGAAATTTTTGTAAACCTCGGAATTGGTTGTGAAGCGCCACCTTCTGGTCGGTCGCCAAGAACAATGGCAAGTCTGCACTGCGTTTCAAGCTATCCGTTGCGTACATGAAATCGGCAACCGTTATATTGCGGAGCAACAAACCACCGACCATACCTGCCCCGGTTTTTTCAAACACCTCGGCCCGGCCCAAAGAATCGGCCATCGGCGCATCCCAAACGATAAGTTGCCCTATTTTCTCCTCCAAATTCAAGTTGGCCAACACCATATCCACCTGCACCGTGTCGGTGCCACTGAACGGCATCACGGCTTCGCCTGTCCCCCGTTTGGCACGCTGGCAGGAGAGGGCCGACAAAAACAATGCAAGCCCGATTAGACGGATGAGGGTTTTGAACAACATGCTTCTTTGAAAATGGATTTTCAATGCTGTGCACCTTGGCAGCGGCAAAAATAGCCGAAACCTTGAATATGAACGAATTATCTGCGAGTGGCCGTATGAACTTGGGCGATGAAGGTACAGAAAATCTCCCAAGTCCAACTGCCAAACCTAATTACGCCAAGATTATGCCTGTTATTTGCGGAGCAAAAACTTGGGAAACCCCAAAAGCAGTAGTTTTGCCTCCCGCCAAACAGCGGATTACCAAACATGAAAAAAATCCTCGTAGCAAATAGGGGTGAAATAGCCCTCCGTGTGATGCGCACCGCCCACCGAATGGGCATCAAGACCGTTGCCATTTATTCCGAAGCTGACCGCCGCTCGCCCCATGTGCTCTTTGCGGACGAGGCAGTTTGCATTGGCCCACCGCCAAGCAGTCAATCCTATTTGCAGGGGCAAAAAATCATCGAAGCAGCGCTGTCGCTTGGTGTGGACGGCATCCATCCCGGCTATGGTTTTTTGAGCGAAAACGCTGCATTTGCACAGGCCGTGACCGATGCGGGCATCACGTTCATCGGCCCATCGCCCTATTCCATTGAAGTGATGGGGTCAAAATTGGCGGCCAAGGAAGCCGTTAAAAAGTTCAATATTCCGATGGTACCTGGCACGGAAGGCGCTGTCAGCGATGTTGCGGAAGCAATAAAAATAGGCCAAGAAGTGGGCTATCCGCTGCTCGTGAAGGCATCGGCTGGCGGCGGCGGCAAGGGAATGCGCATCGTGGAAAACGAGTCCGAACTGGCCAGCCAAATGGAGCGGGCTATTAGCGAGGCCACCAGCGCCTTCGGCGACGGGTCGGTTTTTATCGAAAAATACGTGACTTCGCCCCGACACATCGAGATTCAGGTGCTGGCCGACACGCATGGTAATACCGTCCACCTCTTCGAGCGGGAATGCAGTGTGCAGCGTCGCCACCAAAAAGTAGTGGAGGAAGCACCCAGCGCCATCCTCACCCCCGAAATCCGCATGGCGATGGGGGCCGATGCAGTGAAGGTGGCCCAAGCCTGCGACTACACCGGCGCCGGCACAGTCGAGTTCCTCGTGGACGAAAACCTGAACTATTATTTCCTTGAAATGAACACCCGCCTGCAAGTGGAACACCCGGTTTCTGAATTGATTACGGGCGTTGACCTCGTGGAGCAGCAAATCAGGGTGGCAAGGGGCGAAAAACTCTCATTTTCTCAAGCAGATTTGAGCATCAAAGGCCATGCCGTCGAGTTGAGGGTCTATGCCGAAGACCCACTAAACGAGTTCCTGCCCAGCATTGGCAAGCTCAGCACCTACCAACGGCCCACCGGCGAGGGCATCCGTGTGGACGACGGCTTCGAACAGGGCATGGACATCCCCATCTACTACGACCCGATGATTGCGAAGCTGATTGCCTTCGGCAAAGGCCGCTCGGAAGCCATCGCCCGGTTGCTCAGGGCTATTGCCGATTACGAAATCGAAGGAGTGGCCACTACCCTACCCTTTGGCCGTTTTGTACTGGAGCACGAGGCATTCCTATCGGGAAATTTCGACACCCATTTTGTACAAAAATACTTCACCAAAGAGGCACTCACCGCTGTGGAATCAGACGAGGACGCCGTGGCTGCGGCATTGGCTTTGCAGGTATATTTGAAGGAAAAAGGGAAATTGCATGTGCCCGAGACGGAGGTGACGGGGTGGTGGTGGAAGTGAAAATTTACCGTATTGGCGAGTTCCGAATATCCTCCATCCTGAATACGTGACCTTGGGTGGTGTTGTCAATTTCAATCAATGGAGGACACATGCAGCAAGTGAAAATAGGTTCATATCCTATACCCGGGACTAGCTTCAAATCCATTTTGTTCAATTTCCCAAAAATAATTGACATTCCACTAACTCTTTGTGGAGCATATCCTGTGGTCAAGAACTCTATATCGTAAACACCTGGGGCAATCTCTGTAATGGAATAATACCCATCGAAATCTGTCTCCGTTCCATTTACAAGCACCCCGTTTTGATACAAGGCAACAGTAGCAATAGCGATAGGCTCCCCCGAATCTGCATCCCTCACCGTACCCTCAAGCTTGGCTGCGGATTGGCCGATTGCAAAAAATGCCAGGACAGAAAACAGCAAATTGAATAAAACTTTCTTCATCGTTTTTTCTTCAAATTTAGGGGCAAGCCTTTTGGCCAACAAGCCTTTCTTTTCCAAAAATCAGGTTCTTAAATATGCCAATAGCTTATCGGATTGAACAAAGCCCTTCTTTGGCACATCATTCGTAACAAACAATGCCCGCCTTTTCAAATCATTAATCAAATGATTTTCAACGGAGGCGGAAACTACATGCTCGACCCTGTTATCAAACTTTAATAGCATCCACCTTCGCAGGGCATCTCTCGGTTTTTTATTACAAATAAAAAAGCAAAAAGGGATGCCCTTCCCATTTTTCCAAATTAAGTTTGTTACCTTATTCAACTCTTACCGTCAAAGAGGTAACGATGACGCCATGTCTCTAATATTTCCCATCTTAAAGTATAGTTTCCATTACAGGTTCACAGGCTTAATAAAATAGCAAAATTTCAAACATAGGCAAACTTGAAATGACCTAATCTGAAACATCATTGGTTGGGGTTTTGCGTCTTTCAAGAATGCCCAAAAACAAACTTAGTATGGAAAAGTATCTGCCTACCTTAATTGAAAAAGCAACCCTTTACCTCCCAAAGGTTTTTCTTGCCCTCATCACCCTTATTATTGGATTTTGGATAGCCAACAAAATAGCCGCCTTCCTTGGCAAGACCATGCGCAAGCGGGGGGCTGATGAGTCGGTTATACCTTTCCTGACTTCCATTGTCACCGTTTTGCTGAAAGTAGTTGTTCTTATCAGCGTTGCTGGTATGTTCGGCGTCGAAACGACCTCGTTCATTGCGCTGCTCGGTGGTGCAGGCTTGGCGGTGGGACTGGCGCTACAGGGCAGCTTGGCACATTTCGCAAGTGGGGTTATGCTGCTGGTTTTCAAGCCCTTCAAGGTAGGCGACTTGGTGAACATTGCAGGATTTACAGGTACCGTAGAAGCTGTCACTGTGTTCAACACAATGCTTCGAACACCAGACAATAAGCAAATCATCATCCCCAACGGTTCGGTGACTTCTGGCCCTATCACGAATATTTCAGGGCAAGGCACTATCAGGGTTGATATGCAATTCGCTGTGGCTGGCGGGGAGGATATTGAAAAAGTGCGCCGCTCTATCCAGCAAGTCGCCGATGCAAGTCCGCTGATTTTGAAAACTCCCCCAATTGATATTTTGGTGAACGGGCACGAGGTCGGAATCATGAAATTCGACGTGCGTCCAACCTGCAAAAGCGAGCACTATTGGGACGTTTACTATTACATGCAGGAAAATGTTAAAAAGCAATTCGTGGCCAATGGCGTGATGGCACCAAAACCTGCCATGGACTTGAATGTAAGCAATATGAATTAAACTGGCGTTTCAAGCTGAATACATTTTGCAAATGGTTGGCACACTTCGATATGTGCCAGCCATTTTCATTTCATCAAAACCAAGTCGCCCTTGAGCAGCCCCACCCTGCCATCAATGTACTCCACCTCCAATATCCAAACAAAGACGCCCGTTTGGCAGGGCATGTCCCGGAACTTCCCATGCCAATGCGTGGCCGGATGGTATGGCGGCGCATCAAATATACTGAACACCGCCTCGCCCCATCGGTCAAAAACTTGTAACCGATTGATATTCAACACACTTCGACCAGGATAGACCGTGAAGAAATCATTCGTTCCGTCGCCGTTTGGAGAGAAGGCATTTGGCACATAAACATCATCCTCTTTGCGCACAATCAAGTTGACTGCACCCTCCGCTTCGCAACCGTTTTCGGTAACGGCAAACAGCCTATACTGTGTCGTGGACATGGGGAATGCAGTTGGGGAAGGGCAGTCCACGCAGTCCAAATCAATGCTCGGCGACCAATGATACTCTGCAATCGGCAGGGTCGAAACAGCTTGCAAATCGAAGGTTTCACCTAAGTATAAAATGGTATCCTGCAACACCTCCATCTCAAATCTTGGCGGGTCGGGCAAATAGACCATTCGTTCAATTTCACAAGCGGCCTGGTCACGTAATTTGACATGGTGACTCCCCGCTTTTAAGCCAAAAAAGCTGACCTTTTCTTGAAAAGCACTGCCATTCAAGGAGGTCAGATAGGGTGCCTTGCCGCCAGACACATCAAGGTCCATTTCCCCGTTTTCCTCCCCGGCGCAAAGCGGCTCCACGGTTCGCACCAGCACCTGCATGGCGGACAGTTCCAATAAATGACTGGCCTTCGACGTGCAGCCGTTCGCATCGGTAACTGTGACTTCGTAAAGGCCGGGCTGGTTTACCAAAATTATCGGTTCCGAACTACCCGTTGACCACAAGTAGTTGGCGTATTGACCAACCTGCATAGGAGCTTTTTCGCCATCGCAAAAAATAGTCGGTGCTTGGATTTGCGGTAGCAATTGGTCGTGTACCTCCAAGTTACAGGTTACGAGGCTATCGCAACCCCTCCAAGTTTGGCGGTTCAGCACCATCACCGTGTCGCTGAAAACCTTAACTCCTTCAAAGGTTGCCCCCCAGCAAAGGCTGGCTGATAGGCTACCTTTTTTGTTTGGCCAAACTTTTACGTTGGTTTGGATAATGCTGTCGCAACCCGTAACCTGCGACGGGAAATTCTCAAAAAGGATGGTGTCCGATTGCAAAGCAATGCCCTTGTAAAAGGCTCCTTCGCAAAGTTCAATGGACAATTCGGTTAAGCTAATTGGATAAATGCCCAAGTTCAGCGTCACCGTGCTGTCGCAACCGACGCTTGTTTGCAAAGTTTGCTGGTAGCTCCCAGCTTGCGTAAGCTGCTGATTTCCAAACGAATAGCTGCTGCCGGGACAGATGCTGGCGCTGATTTGCGAAGCGATGGATGGCAAAACCTCCAAGTTCAAGGTTATGATGCTGTCGCAACCACTAACCGTTTGCAAGGTCTGTTGGTAAGTGCCAGCTTGCGTAAGTTGCTGATTTCCAAACGAATAGCTGCTGCCGGGGCAGATGCTGGCGCTGATTTGCGAAGCGATGGATGGCAACGCCGCCAAGGTTAAGGTCACTGTGCTATCACAGCCGCTTGCAGTTTGTAAGGCCTGTTGGTAAGTGCCAGCTTGCGTAAGCTGCTGATTTCCAAACGAATAGCTGCCACCAGAGCAAACGCTGGCGCTGATTTGCGAAGCGATGGAAGGCAAAACCTCCAAGTTCAAGGTCACGGTGCTGTCGCAACCGACGCTTGTTTGCAAAGTCTGCTGGTAAGTGCCAGCTTGCGTAAGCTGTTGATTTCCAAACGAATAGCTGCTGCCGGGGCAGATGCTGGCGCTGATTTGCGAACTCGCTTTTGGGAGGACACTCAAGTGCAGAACCGCCGTGCTGTCACAGCCGTTTTGACTGTCGAAAACCTGTTCGAAATCGCCCGCTTGCGTGAGCCATTGCCCTGCAAACCAAACTCCTTGCCCATCACAAACTACCGTCGTAGTTTCTGTAACCGGATTTGGCAGTACCGTCAGGTCAAGGGTAATTAGGCTGTCGCAACCCGCTGGCGTGGACAACTGAACGAGGTGTTGACCCGGCGTGGAGAACCATTGCCCACCCACTTGGACGGCCTCGCCTTCGCAGGCCTCCATCGTCACAAATGATTGATAGACAGGCACTTCGATGGTTGTTTCGTTGGACACTGCCCGGCAAAACGGCTCGTCAAGGTTGCCAGCCGTGCCGGCCATCAGTAGTCGGAAAAGCTGGTTGGGCTGCGGATTGGGCTGCATCAGGTTGGGGCCATTTGCGCCGGGGATATTGCTCCAATTTGCGCCTCCATCATAACTTATCTGCCACTGATAGTAAGCCAATGGCCAAGGCGTACCCTCGATGATGGGTTGAAGCTGTAAGGAGCCATCGCAGAGCGGCACGATTTCAGGCAGCGTGATTTTTGGCCCACAAAACCGCAGGCTGATATTGTCCAATGCGAGGTCGTTGCCGAAGCCGCCAGGTGCGTTGTTACGGAGCGTAAAAGTGAACTGCGAAACGTTGGGCGGTGGCGTAAAATGGAATTCGTAAGTATGCCATTGCATGTCCATCGGAATGTCGCCCGTGGAAAAAACGACGTTGCCGTCAATGAGAAAGTCCACATTTGGCAGGATGGCATCCGTGAACTCCGGCAAGAACAGGTTGATGATGTCGGCGGAGAAAATATAGGGCGTGTTCTGGCAGACGGGCACGGTGCGCTGGTAGAAAATGCCTGGCTGGTGGCTGGCATTGACGACCATCATATAACCGTTCGGGTCAGGGCTGTTGTCTCCGATGTCGAGCCAAAAAAGCTCGGCGAACCAGTCCCAGTCCACAGTGCTATTGGCGATGCAATAGGCACCATCCACGGGCGGTGGGTCGAGGAAATAGAAGTAGCCTGGAGCTATTTGCGGATCGAAGGGCAGCACCATGTCAGGCCCCGAACCGAGGTCGCCGTCTGGGAAGACATTGGGGCCAAGCGCACCAGGACAGCCGCTTACCTGGGCGTTCAAATCTGCATCAAATAAAAACAGGCCACCTAAAAGGATTGCCAAGCATTTGGGTTTGGATAGTGTAAGCATCTCATCTGGATTATACTGTCAATAGTATCTGAATGCTGGTGTGAGCTTGGCAAAAGAATTAATTGAAACAAGCAAAATGCAAGCCAAACTACACCATTTAGGGTACGGGATAGATGAGACCAATTCTAAATTGTCGACAAAGGGGAACGGAGCCGACATGGGGAGATTTCTTTATTTTAAACTCAATTTGTACTGGTCAAAAAGTTGAAGGGTAATGGGGCGAATACTCAAGGGCAACAAAGGGGCAATCACCTTCTCGAAATTCTCAAATGTATAAAGGCCATACAACGAATACTCTTGGTCAGGGTTACCCCATGCATGGATTCTCTTGAAGGTAAAGTTAAGAAGTGTGACCAACTCTTTTGAATGTTCTGCGTCGCCAAAAGCCCAAAAAGCGTCTTTTATTGGCATTACAAAAAAATCAAGCGCCTTTTGTCTTCTGTATTTGAGGTTCTTTCGATTGAGGTTGCAAATCTTGATGGTAGCGCTGCCCCTGCCTTCCACGTCAACGCCTTTTATTCCACCATTTTTATCAAAAGCAAAACAGGTTTCCGTGGTGTCAATTTCTGGATGCAAAAGCATCGGCTTTTCAAGGCTCAATGGAGGCTTATCGGCTTTCGTTTGGCTGGCATCCAAACTGTTATCGGGCTTTTTGGGCGGGCCTGTAAGCCTTGCAGCATCACCACCGGAAATCGGAAAATGGTTGCCTTTGCCATTGCCGATTTTATTGCAATCAAAACAGGTGGAAACCAGGTTGCTCCATTCAAATGCCAGCCAGTAGTAGCCTGGATGCTTTGAAACCCCCGTTATCTTCCCTTTTGGGCGGTAATGCTCCACTTGGGGGTCGAACTCCTTCGTTTCGCAATAGCCGCATTTGTCGGCATAAATCTTCATCAGCGACTCCACCACTTTGTACTTCACTTTTCCATCTGCCTGAACGACCTTGCCACGGTACAAGTCCGAAACGATAACCTCCTTGTTGCCAGAGGTCAGCAATTCGGTCATGGCTTTTTTGACATCTGCCGAACCAAGGGCTGCTGGTGGTTTGCCGAAGTTCTTCTTGACCTTTCTCATTTGGCTGCACTTGGTTTCGATTTGAACACCTTTTCATAAACCTTAGGGTCGCTGGCCGTAAATGATTTCAGCCTTTCCATAACCTTGTCATTCAATGATTTTTCCGCCAAGGTATCTTCCGTCCGCAAGCGCTGTTTGCCGTCATGGCTCTCCGCAAAAATATTGTCAAAGCCAAAAATGGGGGAAGTCAGTATCAGGTTCGGCGTCAAATCGCTAACGTCCAAGTTGATGCGATGGACGGTGATGCCTTCCTCTTTATTGCGGCGCACCGTGAGGAATACGGAACCTGCTGGCGCACCTAAAATGGGAATGGGGCTATGCGTCGTTGCGATGAACTGGATTTTCGGGAACACTTCGGATAGCAGCCTTGGCAGTTCCCGTTGGATGTTCGGATGAAAATGCAAATCCAGTTCATCTATCAACACGATACCTTCCAGTTCGGCAGGGTCGTGTACTTCTGGCTGTGTTTCAAACAACCGCAGAATCATATCGCCCGCCAAGGCGATGATGCTCTTGAAGCCAGAAGCCAATTGGCGGAACTCAACGGGTTCGTAGCCCTGCTTTTCTGGGTCGTTTTCGATATAAGTGACTTTATCGGTCTTGAAGTCCACCTTTATTTCCCGGATGGGCAGCAGGTGTTCCAGCACCCTGCAAACGCTTTCAAACTTGGTCTTGAACTCCTTGTCTTCTTGTTTCAAATGCCAGCGGGAAAGTTGAAATTCGATGTTGCGAAGGACTGTCCTTGAATCAAAAAGGGAGGCAATGGGGTTGGAGAGCGATTTATCGTCTTCTGTTGGGCTGACGTTTAGCCGGGCAGAACCGTATGCACAAATGGGTGGCCTATTTGTAAACGACCTCTCATCTTTCAAAAGGTCAAATTCTGATTTGCTTAAACCGTTGACATTAGCGTGATTTTCAACATGCCCTTTTGCCATTAATGAAACCAAGATCTTAAAAACCCCTGAATTCAGGCCATTACCCGAATTTAATCCACCCGCCACCGCCTGCAACACCGTCGTCTTACCATACCCATTCTCCCCCGTCAAAAAAATCCACTGTGCCGAATTGGGCAGGCCCTCGACTGCCGATTTCTTGATGCCGCCAAAATTTTCGATTTGGAAGCCTAAAACGGCATAAGGTAGTGGATTCAGTGATTTTGTTTGTCGCTTCATGCTTTCTGATTTTCTTCGGTAAATCTCCGAAAATAAGCCCAAAAACTAACAATTATTATCTCAACTTCACCAATTTCATGGATTGAATGCGCCTTCCATCGCTGAATTTTAGCCAATAAAAGCCAGCCGAAACGTCCTCCAAGTTCAAGCCAAACCGGTGCCTTCCAGTGCCCATTTTGCTATCGGAAAACGGCAATTGAACCATTCGACCCATTGCATCAAAAAGCTGTAAATTGATTTCAGATGGTTCTTGCAATTCATACTCCAGCCAAATCTCTTCGTTGAACGGATTGGGGTACGCCTTGATAGTCAGCGCATTAGGTTCGGGCTGCTTTGTTCCCGTCAACATCGTCAAGTTCAAAACCACGATGCTATCGCAGCCAATCCAAGTCTGCAAAGGCACTTCAAATTGACCCGCCTGGCTGAAAACCATGCCGCCCACCTCAACAAATCCGCCTGCCACTATCGTGTCGAAAAGCACGGTTTCTTCCTGCGGAAAAACATGAAAAATGGCGGTGGAGACTGAGTCGCAGCCAAGCGGCAAACTGACCGTATCTACAATAATAGTATCGTTGAAAAGCTGGATACCGTTGTAAAAACTGCCTTCGCATACATTGAACTCAAAGTTGGTTTGTATCAGGTCGGTCACATCCACATGGGCAACGATGCTGCTGTCGCAACCCAGTGTCCAGGTTGGCAAAACGGTCGTTAAGGTTGTATCGCTGAAAATTTGCACACCCCCATAACTGCCTCCTGCACAGATACTTACGTCAATATTGGTGGTTGAATTCCCTTCAAGGTAAATCTCCCGCACGAGGGTGTCCACCCCTACCCCATTGCCCACGATGAAGGTCACCTCGTACCTGCCACCAGTTGCGAAACTGACCGTTGGGTAGCGCAAATCGGAAGAGGCAGGCGTTCCGCCTTCAAACAGCCAATGCCAAGTCTCTGGGTTGGAATAGCTGAGGTCAAGGAACTGGACGGTTGGTGCTTCGCAATCGCCGTTGTGGTTGAAGCCAAAGACAGCGGTTGGTTTCGAGGCGATGGTCACCTGCTGCTCATAAACTGCTGTTCCACAGTCGTTTGTGGCGGTCAGCGTTACGGTGTAGGTGCCGTTTTGCGGATAGGTGTAATTCGGGTTGGCGGCCATCTGGCAAACTCCGTCGCCATAGCACCATTCGAATTGCGTGCCTCCCAGCCCCATCGGGTCGGCGCTCTGGTTGACGAACTGGACGGTCGCCCCGTTTACCATAAACATGAATTCAGCATCTGGAGCGGGCAACACCTTTATATATTCGGAGTAGGTCGCCTCGTGTTCGCCCGCTGCGTTTTTTACCAATAGCTTCACCTCGTACTCCCCAGCGGATGTGTAGTTAATGGCAGGGGGTGTTTCCCCAAAATGAGCCGAAGGTGTGCCTCCCTCGAACGTCCATTCCCAGTGCGTTGGAATGCCAGTAGCCTCACTGAAAAACTGGACGGTTTGGTTCACGCAAACCTCCGTTTGGTCAGCCTCAAAAAAGGCGACAGGTGGTGCAAGCGTCGCCGCTTTTCTTACGAAAATCGGTGCACCTGTCAGGTCAATGCCGTTGGGGGAAATCATGGCAAACTGGTCGGTCTCCGAAAAATCCCACTCCAACCGTTGCAACTGTCCAAGGTTCCAACTGCTTGGAAATGAATAAGTTGCGCTGGCATTTTCCGAAAGGTCGGTCTCGGTTTTTGCCCAAAGCACATAGATATAATTACCCTCAGCGTCTTTGAATGCTGCCCCGTCCACCGTAGCTGGCAGGTTCATTTGGACGGTTCGTTGCTCGTCATAATCGGTGCCGAAAAGCAGGTCGGAGGTCGTTTTCAGGGCAATGCCGCCAACGGTTTTGGTAACGTTGAAGGGTGTGGAGCCGTCCATTTTTGCATACAAACCCATGACCTGAAACGGGTCGGCAGCTTCCCAAATATTGGCGCTTTCGGAAAGCCTGAAGATGTTCAGTTGCCGGATGCCATCCTTCACACTTTCCACCCAAGCCTTTATCGTCCAGTTGCGCTGCGCCTCATCGGAGCCGACGAAGCCGTAAAACGAACGCCTCGGCAAGTTCGCCTCGCTGATAATCCATTCTTTTTCAGGGAGTTGCGTACCATTGTATCCGTATTCGGCCAACACTTCTTGAAACTTCGCCTTTACGTTTGGGATGCCTTGAACGGCTGCGTCGCTGTGGCGTTCATAGGCAAATTGGCCAGCGGCCACATCGAAATACTGCGTACTGCCATCGAAATGCGGATAGCTCTTGTAGCCGACTGCGTCGAAATAAGCGCCCCCTTTCAGCGGGTAGGGCGTTTTGATGGAGCCGTCGAGCGGGTTGTCGGTATTGCGGCAGACCGCATCCAAAAACGACGGGAAGGCAATGCCGCTGATGGTCACGTAGGCTTCGGGGTCGAGGTAATGGACGATTTCATAAGCGATACGCAGGCTTCGCACATAGTAGAAAATCGGGGCCTTTAGCTCATAGTCGCAGGGGTCGGGGTTGTTTTCCCACCAGTTGCCCGGTTCGCCGGGCGGGAGCCAAGCACGCTCGCCCGTCAGGTCGAAGTCCGGCGAGTTGAAAATCTCCCAAAAACGCACATAATCCTTGTAAGTGCTCACCGTATTCCAAACGTACAGGGCAAACGGATTTGCCTCGTTCACGAGCGTTCCATTGGCGCCGCCATCCCAAATGTCCATATACAGGTCCTTGAAAAGGGCGCTTTGATAAGTCGGACAATAACGAATCGGGTCTTGGTTTTGCGCAGCAGGAAAAGCCAATAAAAAGCTATTGTCCCGCAGGTCGAGGTTGTTGAAATGCTGGAACTCGCCAAGTCGGGTGTCGTAGCCAAGGTCGAGGAATGCGCTTTCGCCTGTGTAGGTACGGACAGCTTTCACGCCAGCACCCTGCACTCCTTCAAGTGGGTTGCCTGCGGCAATATCGGCCTGCTGCTCCGAAGTCCAGTTGTTCACATAATCCCAAGTGGTGCCGGGCCTGAACTTGCCCGTAAAGGCCGGAATGCTGTCGTTTGCCGTGAAATCAAGTTGGGTGGTTGTAGGGGAAATTACTGTAACAGGATGCGTTATACTTTCGCTTCCACAAGCGTTAGAAACGGTAAGCTTGATATTAAATGTCCCACTTTGCAAGAATAAATAATTTGGCTCTGGAACTGTGCTTAAAAAGAAATTGTCGAAATCCCATAGAAAACCTACTTGCGAATAAGGAGTTTCGTTGTGCAAAAAGACCATCGGTCCATCAATTGTAGTGCTAAATGCTGGCAAAGGCAAAAAATTTATATAGTAATACTGGGATTGCTCTGCTATAATCTGACCACTAGCATTTTTTGTTTGAAGCTTTAATGTGAAAAGTCCTGACACAAAGGGTGTTGGCAGTAAAAAACTTTCCGTTGAAAATGTCGTAAAGTAGCTGCCGTCGGGTCGGTAAATTGTCCATAACCATTCCGTTGCCTCAGGCACCAAAGCTTGCACTTCAACGTGTTCCCCGGCACATGGCGCATAGTTTTCAATGGTAAAAATCCGCTCAGTTAGAAAAATGGGAGCAGCAGTAAGTGCAATATTGGTCGAAGGCGATGTATAGGCCCAATGAGTCTGACTCATATTCCAATTTTGTTTCAATAAATTTGAAACATTCATACTTGCAGGGAATGAATAAGTTGCGCTCGCCGCCTCGCTCATGTCCGTCTGCGTTTTCGCCCAAAGCACGTAGGTAAAATTGTCAAAGGCATCCTTGAAAGCCCCGCCACCTACATTGCCCGGCAGCTGCAATTGCCCCGTGCGCACCGGGTCGAAGGTCTTGCCAAAAAGCACATCGGAGGCAGTCTTGTGCGCAACGCCCACCTCGTTCAGTTCTTGATAATAACCGTGGTTGTAGTCCAGCTTTTTGTATAGCCCCATCAAATCGAACTCCGAGTAGGAGCGGTCGTACTCGGTGTCCTCGGCCAATTTATAGACCTGCATCTGCTCAATCTCATTGGCCATGCAAGTGACCATCGCCTTGATGATGAAATTGCGCTGCGCCTCCGCTGAACCGATAAAGTTCTCGCCGGGGTCGCTGGGGTCGGGGTATTCCTTTCGGGGCAGGTTGATTTCCGTGATAATCCAATGCTTTTCGGGGTAGGTCGAGCCGTTGTAACCGTAGCTGTCCAGCACAGCTTGGTAGTCTTCCTTGGTGCGCAGCAAGGCTTGGGCCGCCGCATCGGAATGTCGGTAATAAACCCAGTCCATCGTCGCATCGCTGAACTCCCGCAAGCCGCCATCGAAGTGCGGGTAGCTGTGGTAGCCCATCACGTCGAAATATGCGCCACCTTTCAGTGGGTATTCGGCGGTCACAGAGCCGTCCACGGGGTTGTCCGTGTTCCTCAAAATGGCATCCAAAAAAGAAGGGTAGCCCGTGCCGGAAACCACCACGTAGGCATCGGGGTCGAGGGTCTTGATGATGTCCCAACTGATGCGCAACAGCCTGATATAGTGGAAGATAGGCGCACGGAGCTTGTAGTCGCAGGGGTTTGGGTTCACGTTCCACCATGAATTGGGGGCAGAGGGCGGAAGATAGCCAAGGCCACCCGTGTAGTCGTAGCCGGGTTCGTTCCAGATTTCCCAAAAACGCACGTAATCCTTGTATTGGCTGACGGTTTTGTACAGGTAAGCTGCGTAATAATTGGAGTCGTTGTAGGGCGTTCCGTTGGCCCCGCCATCCCAAATCGGGCTGTACATATTGGCGAACAAGGTGCTCTGGATGCCGGGGCAATACTGCGTGGGGTCTTGGTGCGTCGCAGAAGGGAAACCCACGATGACCGTGTGTTCGCTCATACCAAGCTCATCATATTTCTGGAAAATGGGCAAGCTGGCATCGTAGCCCGCCACCTCTGAATAGCTCTCGAAAATACCGGGCCGCAAGGATTTCACGCCTGCTCCCAGTACCCTGCCCCCTTGCGAACCAGCAGGTGCTGCACCGCCCGCAGCCAGTAGTGCGAGTTGTTCTTCAGAAAAAGCGGTGTACTGACCGATATTGGCGGCAGGATGGAAACCTTGGGTGTAGGGCTTGACTTGGTCGTTGGCGGAGTAACTGACCTGCGCCGAGAGGCAATCGCACCAAATGCTGGCAATGAGCCATAGGCACAATAAGGTCAGGGATTGAATTTTGGACATAGTGTTGCAGTGTTTCTTGTGTTGCGTTACGATAAAATAAGGGGGAAATTGTACAGACGTAAAGCCACTGGGCGGGGGAAGATGTAGCAAAGATAATAGCGAAATGTGAAATCGAAAAGAAATTCTCAGTAGAATTGCTGGTTTTGGGCAATCCTTAAAGCAATTCAAAACCCGTTATGAGAATTTGGGGAAGAGAAAACAGCTTCCAAGTTAATCGCTATTTTGTCGTATATCCTTTATTTTGTTACAAAAAATATCAAAAACAACCTTTATTTTGTTACAAAAAAAGAATATTTTTACCCTTACTTAATTACAGACTTCATAAAAATGCACTTTAAACGACACATAATCAACAACTTAGAAAAATGGAAGACAAGCTCTAACCGTAAGCCATTAATTCTGCGTGGAGCCAGACAGGTGGGCAAGACTACCCTTATCAATGAATTTGCGAAAAACAACTATTCCCAATACATCACCCTAAACCTTGAACGCCCTGCCCATCTTGACTATTTCAGGAAATACAAGGATGCGAAAACCTTGGTTGAAGCATTGTTCCTCGCAAACAACCTGCCTTCCAATTTAAGAACAGAAACACTTCTGTTTATTGACGAAATTCAGGAGTCGCCAGAGGCTATTGCATTGCTGCGCTATTTGTACGAAGATGTGCCCGAACTTCCAGTAATTGCTGCTGGCTCGCTGTTGGAGCACGTGATGAATCGAGTTAAGAACTTTCCGGTAGGGAGGGTGGAGTACCTTTATTTGCACCCCCTCAATTTTGCGGAATACCTAAATGCAAAAGGCCATAATGCGGCACTTGAGCAGTTGCAAAACATCCCGGTACAACCATTTGCCCATGACAGTTTGCTGGGCCTATTCCATGAATATGCCATTATTGGTGGCATGCCGGAAGTTGTGAGCAATTATTTGGAAAAAGGAAGTATAGCCGACTTGCCACCCGTTTACGAAAGCATTTGGGCAACCTACAAGGACGATATTGAAAAGTATGCATCAAACACCACCGAAGCCAAGGTGCTGAAACATATCGTCAGCACGGCACATCTTTACATTGACCATCGCATCAAATTTGAAAAATTTGGCCAATCAAATTACCGCTCACGGGAGGTAGGCGAAGCCATGCGAAACCTCGATGCTGCAAAAATCATCCAGCTAATTTACCCGACCTCAGATGTGCAACCTCCGCTAAGACCTGATTTAAAAAAATCACCACGTTTACAATTCTTGGACACTGGCTTAGTAAACCATGAACTGAAAATCCAAGCCGAATTACTGGCAATGACGGACCTAAACAATGCATATAAAGGAGCAATTATTCCGGCCTACATCAACCAAGAACTGCTGTCCCTGCAAACCACGAGCTATCAAAAGCCTCAGTTTTGGACAAGGGAAAAAGCACAATCTTCTGCAGAGGTTGATTTGGTCCTTTCCAGTCACGGCAAAGCAATCCCGGTTGAAATAAAGTCCGGTAAAGAAGGTACTTTAAAATCGCTGCATCAATTTATTGACCAAGCTGACCACCCTTATGCCATTCGAATGTACGCTGGCGAATTCAAAGTTGAAGAGCAACTAACCTCTCAGCTAAAAAAGCCTTACCTGTTGATGAACTTGCCATATTATCTGGGCACGAAACTGCCTGCATACATTGAATTCTTTCTGGAAAACTTCAGGCTTTAGTTGTGACGAAATAAGGCTAAGAGCCTATCCGAAAACCCACTCTAGCCATAAAAAAATTGCATCATTGAAATTTAATCGTATTTTTGCGATGAAAATCACAAACCACGAAAATGGCAGTCCACAAAAAAGAAGAATTCAGCATCGAGGAACAGGAATTGGCAGCCTTGGCGAAGGCACTCTCCCACCCTGCCCGCATTGCCATCCTGAAGGAGCTTGCAAAGCGGGAAAGCTGCATCTGTGGCGAAATCGTGGAAGTGCTGCCGCTGGCGCAAAGCACCGTGTCACAGCACCTGAAAGAACTGCTCAATGCCGGGCTAATCCAAGGCACCATCGAAGGCGTGAAGTCGTGCTACTGCATCAATATGAACACCTTCTTGCGCTTCGAGCAAATTTTCAAGCAATTTTTCACCCATACGATGAAGGATAAATGCTGCTGAAGAAGTCGTGGCCAAGGCTTTTTTTTGGCATTATTCATCGTATTTTTCCGATAGAGGTTTAGCGGGTTTAAGTGGTTTAGAAAGTTTAAACCGCCACCCAACTAAACCTCCTAAACCATCTAAACTTTCTCAAACTTTTCTCAATGAAATCATCTGATGAAATGAAGCAAATCGTCCGGGAGAAATACTCGGAAATCGCCACACAGGACAAGGACAGCAACGCATCTTCTTGTTGCGGAGCAACTTCTTCCTGCGGCACCTACACCATCATGGCCGACAGCTATGCCGACCTCGAAGGCTACAACCCTGACGCCGACCTTGGCCTTGGCTGCGGCTTGCCCACCCAATTTGCGAAGATAGAACCCGGCGACACCGTGCTCGACCTCGGCTCTGGCGCTGGCAACGACTGCTTCGTGGCCCGTGCCGAAACGGGAGAAACGGGCAAGGTCATCGGGGTGGACTTCACCCCCAAAATGCTCGAACTGGCCCGCCAGAACGCCGATAAACGGGGCTTCAACAACGTGGAGTTCCGCCAAGGCGACATCGAAGACCTGCCTGTGACCGCCGATAGCGTGGATGTGGTGGTGAGCAATTGCGTGTTGAACCTCGTGCCCGACAAGGCCAAGGTTTTCAGTGAAATAAAACGGGTGTTGCGGCCCGGTGGCCATTTCAGCATCAGCGATGTGGTTTTGCGTGGCGACCTTCCCGAAAAGCTCGTATCCGCTGCCGAAATGTACGCTGGCTGTGTCTCCGGTGCGATGCAAATGGATGATTATCTGGCACTTATCGAACAGGCAGGCTTCGAGAGCATGACCGTCCAGAAGCAAAAGCCCATACTCATTCCCGATGACATCCTTTTGGATTACCTCACACCGGATGAACTAAAAGCGTTTTCAGCTTCTAAAACGGGCATTTTCAGCATCACCGTCTATGCTGAAAAACCGGGTGAGAAACGGGCAAAAAAGCAGTTCATTGAGCTTGCTCAATTGAAAAAAGAGGCCTGCTGTGGCCCCGGCAGCAACTGCTGTTAAATTGGTAAACTGTCATTGGTCATTGAGGTCATTGGTCATTAACTTGACCGATGACCTCAATGCCAGTTCCAAAAGAAACTTTAATGGAAAATCCAAAACTCAACGAAAAACTCCAAGCGAATTGTACCGCCCTTGAAGCCGAGTTCCCGCTCATTCCAGAAACTCGGCAACAGGAACTTGCTGAACTGGGCGACTATATTTCAAGAAAACTGAAAGCTGGGGAGGAGTCAAGGCTTACGGTAATCTGTACCCACAACTCCCGCCGTAGCCATATCGGGCAGCTATGGCTGGCTGCTGCCGCAATTTATTACCAAATAAAAGGTGTGAAAACCTACTCTGGCGGTACGGAGGCTACCGCCTTCAATCCCCGTGCCGTGGCTGCGATGCAGAGGGCAGGCTTTGGTATTTCGGGGGATGAACTGGAGGCCAACCCACGCTACGCTGCCTCTCTGGGAGATGGGGTTAAGGACATCATCCTCTTTTCAAAAAAATACGATGACCCAGTAAACCCTCATCAGGGCTTTGCTGCCATCATGGTCTGTTCCGATGCGGATGAGGCTTGCCCTTTCATTCCGGGTGCAGAGAAGCGGTTCGCCATCCGCTACGAAGACCCTAAAGCATCGGATGGGACGCCAGAAGAGGCTACCACTTATGATGAGCGGTGCAGGCAGATTGGGCGGGAGATGCTATATGCGGTTCGAGCTGCTTCACAACAATTGAAAAACAAATAAGAAACTTTCTAAAAACAACAAAACGATGAGTGCCAACGATTGCAACCCTGCCACTGGGCGCAAACGACTTTCCTTCCTCGACCGCTACCTCACGCTGTGGATTTTCCTGGCCATGGCCATCGGCGTGGGCATGGGCTATTTCGTGCCATCCACCGCCGATTTCATCAATTCCATGTCGAGCGGGACGACCAACGTGCCGCTTGCCATCGGCCTTATCCTGATGATGTACCCGCCGCTGGCCAAGGTGAAATATGAGCAAATGGGCGAGGTGTTCCGCAACACCAAGGTGCTGGGCGTTTCGCTGCTGCTCAACTGGGTCATTGGCCCCGTGCTGATGTTCGTGTTGGCCATCACCTTCCTTCGGGACTACCCGGAGTATATGATTGGGTTAATCCTCATCGGGCTGGCTCGATGCATTGCAATGGTCATCGTATGGAACGAACTGGCAGAAGGCAGTCGGGAATACGCCGCAGGTTTGGTGGCTTTGAACAGCATCTTCCAAGTATTGCTTTATAGCGTATATGCTTGGGTATTTATTACCGTATTGCCGCCCCTATTTGGGTTAAATGGCTTGGAAGTAAATATCACCATCGGGCAAATAGCCGAAAGCGTGGCCATTTACCTCGGAATCCCTTTTGTTGCTGGTATTATCAGCCGATTTGCACTATTGAAATGGAAAGGGGAAACTTGGTTCCAGGATAAATTTGTGCCCATCATTTCGCCAATTACCTTAATAGCATTGCTTTTCACCATTGTATTGATGTTCAGTTTGAAAGGCGAGTTGATCGTCCGCATCCCGATGGACGTACTGCGCATTGCATTGCCGCTAGTTGTCTATTTTGCCATCATGTTCCTCGCCAGTTTCTTTTTGGCCAAAAGAATGGGGGCCGACTATTCAAAAAACGCCTCTATCGCCTTCACGGCTGCTGGCAACAATTTTGAGCTGGCCATCGCCGTGGCTATTGGGGTTTTTGGTATCAACAGCGGGCAGGCATTTGCCGGGGTCATTGGGCCATTGGTGGAGGTGCCTGCCTTGATAGCTTTGGTTAACGTGGCGTTCTGGCTGCGTAAGAAATATTATCCAAGCTCGTGAAAATCAATGCTTTTGAAAAACGTTGGGCATTTATCATGGTAATTGCACCATTGAGGTGACGCCTACAAATGGCCGCTCAATTTGTGCTAATTTGCAGAATTGGAAAGGCCATTTGCAGGTGTCGCCTCAACTCGTGGCCAGCCCAATCAATTCTGTCCTGTACTCAGCCCAGCCATACAAAAAGCAATATCACTGCCCTTGCACAACCGTTTTTTTTCCGCCAAAATCGAGGCTTTTTTCAAGTGTCAAGGACATTTTTCCACCTTCAAAGCGCATGGTATAGGTCTCGGAATGCGGGCTTTCTATGTACCGCAGTTTCAATTGTATGGTCTTGTCGTCAACCCAGGCATAGCTTCCTGCTACCTGTGAGGGTGGCAGCCCATCCAAATAGCCCTTGATTCCAGCCACGAGGTACGGCCCTTTTTTCGGCGTAGTACCCAATTGCCATTCGTTGTGTTTGAAGAACAGGGGGAAAATTCCATCATTGTTTTTCAATATCATCCTGAAAAGGTCGTCCTGAAAAGTGACATTGATAAACTGGATGCCAAGCTCGTTGTCCGAGAAGTTGTACTGCTTTTTCTTGGGCAATGCGTTTTTTTCAGGCTGCTTCGCTTCGCCTTTTGCCTTCGGCAATGTAAGGCTGGCCATTCTGTTCTTCACAACGGAATAAGCTGGATTTTGAGGCAGCGCCTTACCGTGAAATCCTGGCAACAGATGTTCCCAGACCAAGTTCAGCGTCCCCTGCAAATCACCAGTTTCCTCCGTAATGGCAATCACTGCGTCCAGTTCCGGCAGCACGAGCATGTATTGCCCGTAAGCGCCATCGCCCCTGAAACTGTTGTGACGGCTGCGCCACATTTGATAACCGTAGCCTTGTGCCCAATCGGTTTTGGCCCTGTCCTCTGGCTTCATGTTAGGGTCTTGTAGGATTTGCTTCGAGGTTGCATCAGTTACCCAAGTTTCAGGAAGTACCTGTTGTCCGTTCCACCGACCTTTTTGCAGGAAGAGTTGGGCGAATTTGGCCATGTCCTCCGTTTTGATGCGAAGGCCCCATCCGCCAACTTGGTAGCCTTGCAGGTCTTCCTCCCAGTCGGCTCCCACGATGCCAAGTGGCTCGAAAAGGCGTGGTTGCAGGTACTCAATCAACGACTGTCCCGTCACCCGTTGAACAATGACGCCAGCCATATAGGTTGCCAAAGAATTGTAGAGGAACTTGGTGCCCGGCTGGTCAATCACGGGCGTAGTGAGAAAGCCCTGAATCCAATCATCCTTGGCAGCTGCAATGGAAAAACTTGGGTCGGGGTCTTGCCCGGCGGTCATCGTGAGCAGGTCACGGATGGTCATGGCAGCGAGCTTGGGGCTGACCTGCATCACGGCGGTGTAATCTGGGAAAAAGGACACAACCTTGTCCGTCAGCGACAATTTCGCCTCGCTCACTGCAAAGCCTACAGCGGTGGCGGTAAAGCTTTTGCTACATGAGTACATCGTGTGCCGCAGTTCGGGACCATAAGGTGCCCACCATGCCTCGGCCACCACCTTGCCGTGCCGCAAAACCATGAAGCTGTGGAACTCGTGGTTGCTTTTTTCAATGGCATTCAAAAAGCTTTGGATGGCTTCGCTGCTGACGCCCTCGGCTTCGGGGGTGCTGCGTATTAGCGCTTGTGATACAGGTTGCGCTAACAAAAATTGGATGGAAAAAAGGCCGAATAATACGGCCAAGAGTAGTGGTCTATAATTTTTCATTCAAAATAAGTTGATTTGCGCCAAAGGTAGTGCAGCAGATTGGATGTGTTTCAGTGAAGTTCATACTTCGCAAAACCCCGCATATAACCCTCCAATTGCTCACCGCAGAAAACGGCAATTTCCTTGCCAGCACCGGGGTCTTTGAATCGAAGTTCCACCCATTCCCCTACTATTTGGCTGCGCACTTCCAATCGCTTGGTGTCGTTCATAAGTATCCGGTAATGCTTGGGCACCCTGGCGAATTTGAACCGTACTACCCTATCCTTGCCATCCAGTTCCACTTGCTGCGAAAAATCGAGGATGGGGTATTCGTCTTGACCATATTGCACGAGCGGTTGGTTGGCGAATTCCTTCTTGGTCAACGGCTTTTCGAGCAATTGCCATTTTACATCATCAGGCAAATGGTTTTGAGAAAAAACAGCGGGTGGCGTATCGAAAAAGCCTGGGCAATCGTCCCGCTTGAACTTGCCGTTGTGCACATAACCAGCTCCCCATGTCGCATCCAGCAAATGCCACCGACCACCCCATTCCACAGCGTTCCAGGCATGTGGGTTGTTGTGTACGTTCCGATAAGGCCGATGAAAATCCCTTGCATCGCCTGTGATGATTTCGCATTGCAGTCCGACGGCATCGCACATGGTTTTGTACATACGGCTATAGTCGGCGCATACACCTTTTTTGGCCTTGAACTGTTTGGCAGTTTCTTTCCCGTGGTATTCCCTTACCTCTGTTTCGATTTCTGACTTCGTTCTCCCTGAAAAACGGGGCATGGCAGGCGGATTCATGAACTTATCCACATCGTATCGGATATTGGCAGCCAACCAAGTGAAAATTGCCCGTGCCTTTTCCTGTTCACTGGAAAAAGGCTGCGTCAGTTGCCGTGCCAGGTCGGCCATGTCTTGGTATTTCTGTTTGAAATTGGTGGCGAAGGAGTCAACTTTTGGATAGTCCTGTTGGGCAAGGATGGCGGTCGAAAAAACGAGGGTAAAGGCGAGGCATGAAAGCGTTTTTTTCATAGTCAGTTGTTTTGGTTGTTTTGAAAAACTGGTCAAAAATAAAAATTGGAAACCAGCATTTGCCAATTTCCAATTTCTCAATTTTCAATTTCCACGTTACGTCTTCCGCTCCTTCTTCCTTGCCGCTGGAAACAAAACGTTGTTCAGGATGAGCCTGTAGCCGGGAGAACTGGGGTGCAGGTTCAAGTCTGTGTCGGGGTCTTGAACGTAGTGGCGGTAATCTTCGGGGTCATGCCCACCGTAGAAAGTGAAAAAGCCTTGGCCATATGGGCTATGAATATACCGGGCCTCTTTCATGGGCTTGGTTTCGCCAAGCACCAAAATATTGGACTTGAGGTATTGCCGCTGGAACGCCGTTGACTGCCCCATAAAACCCTTCACCGTGCGGGTATGGCACTGGGTGAGCATGGTTGGGACGGGGTCCCATTTTGCCGAAAAATCGAAGAGCGTGAAATAGTCCTGCTCTGGCTCGATATTGCGGCCATAATGACTGTCAATGGTCGAGTGCTCGTACTCCATCGGGTTCTTCACCAACTGGAAATCCTTGAAGGCAAAGGTTTTGGAAAAATCCAACTTGCCATCAGGATTGGGGTCGGGGCCGTCGCCATCATAGTATTTATCGCAAATGTCAATGCCTTCGGCTGCAAGGGCGATGTCGTAGGTATCGGTAGCCGAGCACATGGCAAACATGAAGCCGCCGCCTGCCACATATTCCTTCATCCGCTTCGCAACGGCCAGCTTCAACTGCGATACTTTTTGGAACCCATGCTTGTTGGCGATTTCCTCCGACAACCGTTGGTTCTCCCGGTACCATTCCTGGGTGTGGTAGCCTGCATAGAACTTGCCGTATTGCCCAGTGAAGTCCTCGTGGTGCAGGTGAAGCCAGTCGTACTCGGTCAGCTTGTCGGCCAATACTTCGTCGTCATAAATTTTGTCGAAAGGGATTTCGGCATAGGTGAGCACGAGCGTAACGGCGTCGTCCCAGGGTTGGATATTGTCGCCACGCTGGCTTTTGAAGGCTTCGGTTGGGGTATAAACGGCAATTTTAGGGGCTTTTTCCAGCTTTACCGCTTCTTGGTTCACTTCTGGCTGGTTGATTTCATCCAAAATCCGGTTGAAGGCCCCATCGGGAATCACTTCGTAACTGACTCCACGCACCTTGCATTCTTTTTCAAAAACGTTGGTATATGGGAAGGCAAAACTGCCACCCCGGTAATTAAGGAGCCACCAAGCCTCCACGTTGTTGCTGATGACCCAATACGTGATGCCATAAGCCTTTAAGTGGTTCTGTTGCTCAGCGTCCATGGGAAGGAGCATGAATGATGCGCTCATTTGCGAAGCTAAAAGCCAAGCGAAAGCGATGGAAAAAAGGAATTTTTTCATGTCGGGTAGTCGCCGAGTTCATTTGGCGACATTGTTTAAGATTTACAAATCATGTCGCCAAGTGAATTTGGCGACTACAAAACGCAGCAATTAAATGCGAATTGCTTTCCAAAGGTTGCGGTGCGCAAAATAATACCTGCAAAAACTTTGCAAAAAAAGCAACGACAATAACCTATTGTCGTTTTTACCTGTTTGTAGTTGCACTACCCCAAAGGCGGTGATTGGCAAATTTCAAAAAACCATCAGATTTGTGAAATTTGCCGCCACTTTTGAAAATCATTTGTCATTGGGGTCATTCGTCAATCCTCTTTCAGGACATTGACACTTGATTTACCTCCAATGACCAATGACCAATGACTTTATGAACCTGACCTTTCAATATCCCGCCTGGTATTTGTTGCTGTGCATCGCCCTTGGGCTTGGCTATGCGTTTACCTTGTATTTCAAGGACAAAACCTTTGCGGAGCAACACCCGCAACTCCACAAAATCTTGGGTGTAATGCGCTTCCTGGCGGTCACGCTACTGGCCATCTTGCTGCTGGAACCGTTGCTCAAGTCGTTGTTTACGGAAACCAAAAAACCTGTGGTGGTACTGGCTCAGGACGAATCAGAATCGGTTGGCACTACGCTGAGTGGGCAGGGGTTGGAGGCTTACAAATCGGCATGGGAAAAAATGAAGGAGGACCTCAGCGCCAAGTACGAGGTGAAGGAATACGGGTTCGGAAGCGAGGTCAGGGAGGGTGCCAAGTTCGAGATGAAGGACAAAATCTCGAACATTTCAAAGATGATGACCGAGGCAACCGACCTGTATGCAGGGCAGAACCTCGGCGCTATGGTGATAGCCACGGACGGCATCTATAACGAAGGGAGCAACCCTTTGTACGCCGGCAATAAATTGAACGCACCGGTGTTTTCAGTGGCCCTTGGCGACACCACCCAAAAAAAGGACTTGGTGCTGAAACGGGTGTTCCACAACAAAATAGCCTATTTAGGGGACAAGTTCAGCGTACAGTTTGATGTGGCGGCCCGCAATTGCGCAGGGGCCAGTACCACCGTGACCATTTCAAAGCTGAGTGGAAACGAGGTGCGCACCTTGCAGACCCTGCCTCTGGCCATAACTGGAAACGATTTTTTCACGACTCGTGAACTCGTCTTGGAGGCAAACGAAGCTGGTGTGCAACGCTACCGAATCTCGCTTTCGCAAGTCACCGGAGAGAACTCGGTGGCCAACAACAGCCGGGAGTTTTTTGTGGATGTATTGGATGCGAGGCAAAAACTGCTGCTGCTCGCCAATGCGCCCCACCCCGATATTTCGGCCTTGAAGCAGACCTTGGAGGTCAACAAAAACTACCAGGTAACGGTATCGTATGTCAACGACTTGAAGGTGAACGTAGCCGATTTTGATTTCGTGGTGCTGCATAATTTGCCGAGTGCCAGGAACGATGCATCCGCTGTGCTGAACGACTTGAATGCCAAGAAGACGCCGCGCATGTTCATCGTTGGGTCGCAGACCAATCTCACCCGCTTCAACCAAGTGCAGCCGCTGCTTACTATTCAAGGTGACGTGCAAAATTCTAATCCGGTTCAAGGGGTATTCGAACCTAATTTCAGCCTTTTCACGATTGATGAAAACCTGCGCCGCAACCTGCCTAATTTCAATCCATTGACAGCTCCATTCGGCGATTTCCAGGCAAGGGGCGATGCCCAAGTGCTGCTCTACCAACGGATTGGCAAGGTGGACACCAAGTACCCTTTGCTGCTTTTTGGTGAAGACAATGGCGTCAAACTGGCTATCCTCGCCGCCGAAGGGCTATGGCGGTGGCGGTTGTTCGATTATTTGCAGCACCAAAACCACGATATTTTCACTGAGTTGGTTGGCAAGAACTTTCAGTACGTGGCTGTTAAGGCGGACAAACGGCGCTTCCGCATTTCTACCAGCAAGAATATTTTCAACGAGAACGAACCTATAATTTTTGATGCAGAACTGTACAACGAGAGCTTTGAACTCGTGAATGAACCAGACGTGCGCTTGACCATCACGAATGCCGACCGCAAAGAATTCAATTACACCTTCAATAAAACGGCAAAAGGTTATACCCTCAACGCTGGAGTGTTTCCGGTTGGAAATTATCGGTTCCGAGGCACCACGACTTACAATGGGCAAAACCTCAGCTTCGATGGCCAGTTCAGCGTACAGCCCATCCAATTGGAATTGTACGAAACCACTGCCGACCATGCCATGCTTCGCCGCCTGAGCAACGAATTTGGAGGTGCGGTTTTCTACCAAGACCAACTCGCTGCCCTGACCGACTCGCTGTTGGCAAGGGACATCAAACCCGTCATCTACAATACCACCCGGACTCGTTCGGTCATCAATTTGAAATGGCTATTCTTCCTTATTCTCGCTTTATTGAGCGGGGAATGGTTCATGCGGAGGTATTTTGGGGCATATTGAGGTAGTCAATTTTCGTTTTTTTGCTAAAATCAAAAACCCAGCATCTCCTCCATTCCAAAGCAGCCTTTTTTACCGACAAGCCAATGAGCAGCGGCGATGGCGCCCTTCGCAAAGCCTTCCCTTGAGTGCGCTACATGACTAATTTCAATGGTGTCCACACTTGATTGCCATGTGACAATATGCGTTCCCGGCACGTTTGCCTCCCGCTTGCTGATGATTGGGAGTGAATCAGGCGCTGCGACAAACTGTTGATTTTCAGTGGTTTGCAGGAAGGTTGTCCAGTTCTTTTTCGATGAAACCTGCTGAATGATGCCCTGCGCCAAACTAATAGCCGTTCCGCTGGGGTGGTCGAGTTTTTGTGTGTGGTGGATTTCCTCCATGTGTGCCTCATACTGGGGCTGGGTGGCCATGAGTTTGGCCAAATAGCGATTCAAGGCGAAGAAAATATTAACGCCGACGCTATAGTTTGAAGCATAAAAAAAGGCTCCACCTTTTTCGAGGCATAATGCCTTGGCCTCGTCCATTTTATCCAGCCAACCCGTAGTGCCACAGACGACCGGAACCCCAGCCTCCAAGCAAGTGCGCACATTTTCAAAGGCAGTTTCGGGCCGGGTGAACTCGATTGCGACATCGGCTTTGCGCAAGTTTTCCGCATTAAAATCAGCCCGGTTATCCAAATCAATGGTCAAGACGACGTCATCCCCCCCCTGCTTTGCCAGGGTGGCAATGGTTTGACCCATTTTTCCATACCCGATGATTGCAATTTTAAACATTGTATTTACTTTTGTTTTTTATGTGACCTAAATCTCAAACGACCGTCAAACCTACGATTTTTGTTGTTTTACTAGCCACTCTCTGGCTTAGAACGGGGCCTCTCTCCACGAGGGGCCTTTTCTATTGCTTGCCATGACAGCTTTTCTGCCCATTTTTGCGGAGCAATATTTTTCTCAAATGCTTTGGCACAAACTCACAAAGGCAGCACTGCTCGGAACCGAGAACAGTCAATTGGAGAAAACCGCACTTATTCGGCTTTCGGAACTTGGCATTGACACTCACCAGGAAGCCCCAGTTGTTTTGGCAAATGGCATTTCGATGCTGGCCCAAATGCGAAAGGCAGGTTTTCAATTGAGTGATTATAAAGGTGAAATGCCTTCCCTTGCCAACAAAGGAAATGCCCATTCTCCAAAGGCCCTCCGGCTGCTCCATTTCATACTTTCTGGCCCACATAGCGATGTGCTACCGGAATACCTGTTGCTATTAAAGGTAAATGACAAGGCGCTGCCAGCTTCTGAACTGCCTGCCTTATTGGCCAAAAAAGACCTGCCCTCCACTTGGCCCCAGGTGGCACCACTTATTGGTGAGGATGGCCGTTGGTTGTTGCGGCAACACCCTGAATGGTCGAGCCTGCTGGAAGACCCTACCCAATACAACTGGCACACAGGCAGCCGCCAGGAACGCCTGAAAATGCTGGATTTCTGGCGCAAGCAGTCGCCAAAGTTTGCACTTGAACTCGTCCAATCCACTTGGGAAACGGAACAACTGAACGATAAGACCAGTTTCTTGGCCAACTTGCAGACAAATCTGAGCCTGGATGACGAGCCATTCCTTGAATCCTGCCGGTCCGACAAACGGAAAGAGGTTCGACAAGTGGCAGCAGCGTTGCTTGCCAAAATCATCGGGTCTGGGCTTGCTGCACGGCTGGAAGGCCGGGTTTTGCAGGTGGTTTCCGTTAAAAATGGTAAGTTGCAAGTAGCCCTGCCAGAGGAACTTGACGAATCGGCCATGACTGACGGCATTCAAAAGCTGCACCCAGAATGGCAGGGCGGTGCTAAGGCATCTTTCTTGGGCCAAATCGTTTCAAGGATAAATCCTGCGTTTTGGGAATCACATCTCAATAGGTCGCCCAAAGCAATAATCTCGCTCTTCTTTGAATCCGATTGGGCGCAAACACTGCGTCAGGCGCTAATCGCTGCCGCTGTTTTCCATCAAAAAACGGATTGGGCCGCCCATTTAGCGGAACATCTGTTGAGGGAAGAGGACATCACTTATAATAGCTTACCCCGCTTGGATGCCTTACTGGAACTGCTTCCTACATCCACTGCCCATCAGTTTGCCATGCAGCGACTTAGCGAGGCGACCGAGTTGCCAACTCAATATTCCATCCCTTATTTCTTGCTTTACGGGCACGAGGCTATTTGGCCGGATGAAATCAGCCGATTGATTATCAAGAGGTTCCGAAAAGAAATCTACAAGGATTATCGGCAGTTCTGGCAAATGCAGCACTTGCATGAATGGCTAAAATTGCTTGGCCTGCGCAGCAATCCAAGCCTTTATGACGAGTTTCAATCTGGCTGGACGAACACCGATTTCCAATGGCGGTACTGGGAAAAACCGGTGGAAGAGATGCTGGCAAAGCTAATTTTCAGAAAGGAATTGAGAAATGAATTGGGCAGTAACGGGTAGGCAGCAACAACCTTTTTGAGCGGCTTGGAACCTGAACAGTTGAGATTCCTTGATAATTGCCGTAAAGCAGGTCAGCTATTATAACAGTAATGCAAGTTGCGGATGACCCAACCCAAATCACCTTTTCGGCGGCTACGCCGCCAAACTGTGTTTTTGTGGGCCTCCGGCCCGCAAAAACACAGTTTTGAACGGAATTAATAGAGATACGCAACTTGGAAAAACTGCCAAAAATCCTACTTTCGCAGCCCTTAAAGCCCAGCTTGCTTTGAAAAGAATCGAACCACAACATCTTTTCCAACTCGAACCCGACCGGGTGCTGCTCGATGTACGCACACCAGCGGAATACGACCAAGGTCATGTGCCTGGTGCGGTCAACCTGCCCTTGTTCAGCAACGAGGAACGTGCAGAGGTTGGCACTTTGTACAAACAGGCCAGCCCTGAAAAAGCGTTTTTGAGAGGGTTGGACATTGCTGGTGCAAAAATGTCGGGTTACGTCAAACAAGCCATGCGTTTGGCCAAGGCACGAAAAGTTGCCGTCCATTGCTGGCGTGGCGGACAGCGGAGTGGCAGCATCGCCACGCTATTGTCGTTTGCCAAGTTCGATGTACAGGTACTGACGGGCGGCTACAAAGCATACCGTCATTTCGTGTTGGCGCAATTGGCTGAGCCAAAATTTCGCTTCATTGTATTGGGGGGAAAAACTGGTAGCGGCAAGACACTGATTATCAACGAATTAAAATCATCAGGAGAGCAGGTCGTTGACCTCGAAGGGTTGGCAAACCACAAAGGTTCGGCATTCGGGGCTTTGGGAGAATTGCCACAACCAACGGTTGAGCAGTTTGAAAACGACCTATATACTTCCATCTCGGAACTGGATGCGGGCCGAAGGGTTTGGGTCGAAAACGAAAGCCGTAATATTGGCCGGGTTTTCATAACACCTGCTTTCTATGAGCAATTGAGGGTGTCCCCGCTCGTCCACCTTGAAATCCCTTTCGAGGTGCGCACCAAGTACTTAGTGGAGGAATACGGCTGCTTCCCCAAAGAGGAGTTGGTGGCCTCTTTGGTAAAAACAACCAAGCGAATGGGTGGAAACAACGTGAAGGAAGCCCTCGAAGCTTTTGAGGCAGGCGATGTGGAAAAGGCCACATCCATTGCCCTCCACTATTACGACAAGACCTATACCCATGCCACAAACCAAGGCAATTTTTCAAGGATTCTGAACCTTGAGTCGGAGCAGATTGATGTGCCCCGAATTGCGAAGCAGCTGATTGAACTGGCCGATGCCAACAACCTATGACGGCTCCAACCAACAAAGACAATATAATGGAATCCTTTAAACTCACACAATACAGCCACGGTGCTGGCTGCGGCTGCAAGATAGCCCCCAAGGTACTCGACCAAATCTTGAGCGGTCTGGGCGAAAAAGCGCACTACCCCGCCCTACTCGTCGGCAACGAGGGTCGTGATGATGCCGCAGTGCTGGACATCGGCAACGGTCAGGCGCTCATCAGCACCACCGATTTCTTCATGCCCATCGTTGATGATGCTTTTGAGTTTGGGCGCATTGCCGCTGCCAATTCCATCAGCGATGTGTATGCAATGGGTGGCAAACCACTGATGGCCATAGCCATTTTGGGCTGGCCGGTCGAGAAACTGCCCGTCGAATTGGCTTCTCAAGTGCTGGAAGGCGGGCGCAGCATTTGCCGTGAAGCTGGTATCCCTTTGGCCGGGGGCCATAGTATTGACTCGCCAGAACCGATTTTTGGTTTGGCGGTCACCGGCTTGGTCAGCCATGAAAATTTGCGAAAAAACGACACTGCCCAGCTTGGCGATTGGTTGTTTTTGACGAAACCATTAGGGGTAGGCGTACTCTCCACAGCGCAAAAGCGTGGCGTGTTGGCCGCTGAGCATCAACCAGTTATGATTGAGAGCATGGCCAAACTGAACAGCATTGGCGAACAGTTGGCCCAACTGGCTAATGTCACCTCCATGACTGACGTGACCGGATTTGGATTGCTCGGCCACCTCGTTGAAATGGCTACAGGCAGCGGACTTTCCGCAACACTTTTTTATGACAAAATACCCGTATTGGAAGGGGTGCGGGGCTACATAGACCAGCGCATTTTCCCCGATGCCACCACCCGCAATTGGAGCAGCTTTGGGGAGAAAATCGGCTTCGGAACTGGTGTAAATGTGTTGGAGGCGTTTACCCTGCTACCCGACCCACAGACAAATGGTGGGTTGCTTTTTACTGTTAAAAATGAGGGGCTTGAGGAGGCTAAGGCGCTGTTGCAATCCGCTGGTTTGATAGCACATACGGAACCTATCGGTCGGATGGTTGAACGAGGAGAGAAGATGGTAAGTGTTTTATTGTCAGGCAGTTAGATAATAATTTGGATTTGAAATATGCCCAAACTTTCTAAATACCGTAACAGGGTCTTCCATTTGGATGTGATGGCCCTGCTTGCCGAGTTGCCCGACAACTCATTGGACATGGTTTATGGCGACCCAGACTATGGCGTTGGCATCAATTACCACGGCAAAACCTACCTTACAAAGTGGAACGAGTATGTGGACTGGTACGTGGCGCTCACCAAAGAATGTATGAGGGTGCTCAAGCCTACGGGCAGCCTTTTCATGCTGAACTATCCGAAGCAAAACGCCTACCTGCGTGTGCGCTACTTGGACGAGGCGGCCTATGACGTCCAGGATTATGTCTGGGTCTATAATACCAATGTGGGCCACAGTCCCCGAAGGTTCACCACGGCACACCGCTCCATATTGCATGCGACCAAGTCAAAGGACAATCATTTTTACAAAGACCAGGTCGCACAACCTTACCTGAATCCGACCGACAGACGCATCCAACAGCGCATGGCAGAGGGGCACGCAGGCCGTATGCCTTATAGCTGGGCCTATTTCGATTTGGTGAAAAACGTGAGCAAGGACAAGACCTTTCATGCCTGCCAGATTCCCCTTGGCTTGGTGGAGATGCTCATCAAGTCTTGTACTAAAGAAGGTGAAGATGTGATGGTGCTATTTGGCGGAAGTGGTTCCGAGTTGGTGCTGTGCCAGCAGTTGCAGCGCAATTTTATCAGCTGCGAGCTACACGAAGACTACTACCAAATGATATTGGAAAGGTTGAAAAACAATGGGGAAATCCAGGAAGAGCATAAGATTTCAAAGCGGGTTCGATAACAGGAACCCACCACCCTCAATTCACAACTTTCCACATCATTTCCTTTAGCAGTTCGCCGTCTTCTTTTCCGGTAGAATTGTAGTCCACACCTTTGGCCATCAGGTCGTATGTTTTCAAAATTGAAATGATTTGCTCCGACTTGGCCAACGAATAGTGCCGAAGGGCGGAACGGTACTCTTTCAACGCATAAGGCGAGCGCAAACCCAGCTTTTTTTGCACCTCCGCATCGGGCGCATTTTTCAGGAAATGCAGCATGTAAACTTTGGTGAAAAAACCCGCCAAGGAGGATATGACCATGATGAGCGGATTCTTCTTGGGGTTCTCTTCGAAATTGCTGACGATTCGGGCTATTTTCCCTAACTCCTTGTTACTCAAGGCTTTTTGAAGCTCGAAGATATTGTACTCCCGACTGATGCCCACATGTGTCTCCACATGGTCGGCAGTGATTTCGGTGCCTTTCTGAAGGTGTAGCGCCAGTTTGTCAAGCTCGTGGGAGATGAGTGAGAGGTCGGTGCCCAGGTACTCCGCCAACAAGTCGGCAGCGCCGGGGGTGATTTTCAAACCAGTATGGGAAAGGTAATCATGTATCCAGTCTGGCACTTGGTTGTCGTAGAGCTTTTTGCTATCGAAAACGATGGCTTTCTCTTGGAGCAGCTTGCCAAATTTGGTTGTGGTGTTGAACGCCTTGTGCTTGTGGCAAAGCACGAGGATGGTCGAATCGAGCGGATTGGCCACGTATTTCTCCAAGTCCTTCAAGTCCTTCATTTCCTGCGCCTCTTTTACGATGACGACCGAGTGCTGCGACATCATCGGGTAGCGGCGGGCATTGTCAATAACGGCGAGGTGGTCAACATCACGGCCATATA